>BNJS01001744.1_pt1:247500-761183 | contig 761183 bp, 701 predicted proteins | sample 8540461 | NCBI WGS metagenome assembly BNJS01 (sample SAMD00202454, study PRJDB9452) | human saliva metagenome | isolation source: human saliva | place: Japan
GGGCTTAACCTGTGCGCATTCGGAGTTTGTCTGGACTTGATAGGCGGCGAAGCCCCTCGCATCCAATCAGTCGCTCTACCTCACACAGGAAACACCCGAGGCTGCACCTAAATGCATTTCGGGGAGTACGAGCTATCTCCAAGTTTGATTGGCCTTTCACTCCTACCCTCACCTCATCCAGAAGCTTTTCAACGCTTATTGGTTCGGTCCTCCATCCCGTGTTACCGGGACTTCAACCTGGACAAGGGTAGATCACTTGGTTTCGCGTCTACCACCACTGACTCATGGCGCCCTATTCAGACTCGCTTTCGCTTCGGCTCGGAGCATCATTACTCTTAACCTTGCCAATGACGGTAACTCGTAGGTTCATTATGCAAAAGGCACGCCGTCACACCATAAGGTGCTCCGACCGCTTGTAGGCGTACGGTTTCAGGAACTCTTTCACTCCTCTTAAAGAGGTGCTTTTTCACCTTTCCCTCACGGTACTGGTACGCTATCGGTCTCTTACGAGTATTTAGCCTTGGCGGATGGGCCCGCCGGATTCAGACAGGATTTCACGTGTCCCGCCCCTACTCAGGATTCTGCTATGCTTCATCAAAATTTCGAGTACGAGACTGTCACTCTCTATGGTCGTTCTTTCCAAAACGTTCCTCTATCTTGACTTCTTGCAATAACGCAGTCCCTACAACCCCAATCATGCCGAAACATCATTGGTTTGGGCTCTTCCCCGTTCTGCTCGCCACTACTGAGGGAATCATTATTATTTTTCTTTTCCTACGGGTACTAAGATGTTTCAGTTCCCCGCGTTAGCCTCCCGCATTCGCGGGATGACAGGCCTTCAACCTGCCGAGTTGTCTCATTCGGAAATCTTCGGATCAAAGGTCATTTGCACCTACCCGAAGCTTATCGCAGCTTATCACGTCCTTCATCGCCTGTAAGAGCCTAGGCATCCACCGTACGCCCTTATTTACTTCATTGCCGATTAGTTGTCAAAAAAACAACCATGGCGAATATACTTAAAGCTGTACTTTGTGTTACCTTTTATAAGTTACTTAGATGATTTTTGCGAGTTGTTGAATTAATCGGTAGAATGGTAAACAAGTAATGCATACTCGCTTCATTCTATCTTTCTTCCGCACAACTCATCAACTTTTGTTGTGTGTTCAATATGTCAAAGATCAATTGCTCTAACTTTTTCGTCTGAGCAGTAAGAGTGGAGAATAACGGATTCGAACCGTTGACCCCCTGCTTGCAAAAGCAGGTGCTCTAGCCAGCTGAGCTAATCCCCCAAATCAGGTGACAGGTATCTAATACCTTTGTAGTCCCAGGCAGATTTGAACTGCCGACCTCCACATTATCAGTGTGGCGCTCTAACCAACTGAGCTATAGGACTGGCAGAAATAATCAAACCTTGCAGACTCGAAGAGCGCTCGGCTTCATCTTTCTCTTATGTTTCATAACAGTCTGCGAGAAGTACGCAGATACAACCAAATCGTTGTACCTTATAAGTTGTTTAGTTGACTATTCTAGCAGTCTACCAAACAACCACTCTACCAAAATAGGTTCGTCGCATCCAGAAAGGAGGTGTTCCAGCCGCACCTTCCGGTACGGCTACCTTGTTACGACTTAGCCCCAATCACCAGTTTTACCCTAGGCCGACCCTCGCGGTCACGGCTTTCAGGCACCCCCGGCTTTCATGGCTTGACGGGCGGTGTGTACAAGGCCCGGGAACGTATTCACCGCGCCATGGCTGATGCGCGATTACTAGCGAATCCAGCTTCATGGAGTCGGGTTGCAGACTCCAATCCGAACTGAGAGAGGTTTTTAAGATTAGCATCCTATCACTAGGTAGCGACCTTCTGTACCTCCCATTGTAACACGTGTGTAGCCCCGGACGTAAGGGCCGTGCTGATTTGACGTCATCCCCACCTTCCTCACATCTTACGATGGCAGTATCCATGGAGTGCCCAGCATTACCTGATGGCAACCAAGGAAAAGGGTTGCGCTCGTTATGGCACTTAAGCCGACACCTCACGGCACGAGCTGACGACAACCATGCAGCACCTCTAACTCCGTCCGAAGAAAAGAGTATCTCTACTCTCGTCGAAGCTAGTTCAAGCCCGGGTAAGGTTCCTCGCGTATCATCGAATTAAACCACATGTTCCTCCGCTTGTGCGGGCCCCCGTCAATTCCTTTGAGTTTCACCGTTGCCGGCGTACTCCCCAGGTGGAATACTTAATGCTTTCGCTTGGCAGCTTACTGTGTATCGCAAACTGCGAGTATTCATCGTTTACTGTGTGGACTACCAGGGTATCTAATCCTGTTTGATACCCACACTTTCGAGCCTCAGCGTCAGTTACACCCCGGACACCTGCCTTCGCGATCGGAGTTCATCGTGATATCTAAGCATTTCACCGCTACACCACGAGTTCCAGCATCCCTGTGTGCACTCAAGACCACCAGTTTCAACGGCATCGTATGGTTGAGCCACACTCTTTAACCGCTGACTTAACAGTCCGCCTACGCTCCCTTTAAACCCAATAAATCCGGATAACGCCTGGACCTTCCGTATTACCGCGGCTGCTGGCACGGAATTAGCCGGTCCTTTTTCTTTCGGTACATTCTTTCCAGGGACACGTCCCCGTCGTTATTCCCAACTAAAAAGCAGTTTACAACCCGGAGGGCCGTCATCCTGCACGCTACTTGGCTGGTTCAGACTTTCGTCCATTGACCAATATTCCTCACTGCTGCCTCCCGTAGGAGTTTTGGACCGTGTCTCAGTTCCAATGTGGGGGACCTTCTCTCAGAACCCCTACTGATCGATGGCTAGGTGGGCCGTTACCCCGCCTACTACCCTAATCAGACGCATCGCCATCACATACCAATAAATCTTTGGTTTAGTGTCCATGCGGACATTAAACAACATCAGGTATTAATCTTACTTTCGCAAGGCTATCCCTGAGTATGTGGTAGGTTCGATACGCGTTACGCACCCGTGCGCCGGTCGCCGGCACAGAAAGCAAAGCTTTCTGCCCGCTGCCCCTCGACTTGCATGTGTTAAGCCTGTAGCTAGCGTTCATCCTGAGCCAGGATCAAACTCTTCATTGTAAATATAATAATTTGTTTGTTTCTCTGTCGTTGCTCAGAACCTATCCTTAAATTGAGTAGAATTGAACGGTACAATTTCATTTTACCCTGAAACCTCGATTGCTCATTGCATTCGTTGTTTCATTGTTGATTGTTCCTTGTACTTCTCTACAATCTGTTATGTAATTCTTTCAAAGAGCATTTGCAACCTTTCCTTCCATACCGCCCACCTTGCGGCAGAGCGTATCGAAGTGAGCAAGATAGCCTTGCGTCCCGATTGCGAGTGCAAAAAGTACAACAAACTTCCGTTACCTCCAAACAATCCCGCAGAAAAGTTTTTCAAAAAGTTACAACACCGCGATTTTGATGCTTCTATTTGGCAGAAATCGCTCATAAGCTCAATTTCCCGTCCTCCGCCCCTCCCTCCCACTTTCTGCCCCCTTTTGCCCCTGATGTACATCCAAGAGCCACAAAACTGCATCTGAGATAAATCCAACTACCTCGGAGGTAGTTTTTTTCTATCTCTGAGGTGAAAAATTACCTCTGAGGCAAATCGAACTACATCAGAGATAAATCAAATCATCTCGGAAGAGGTAATCAAATCGTCTCGGAGATGGACAAAGCCTCCTCCCTCTTTCAACACCAAATCCAAAAAAAGCAGCGCTCCCCTACTCTACTCGCTTTCCTCGCGCACGCGTGCGCATTACGCGCGTACACTACACTATAATCCCATGTTTTTTTGCCTTCACTGCCTTCACCACCCACAGAAAAAAACACCTCACAACGACCTGATTCGCCTTTACAACCTTTGCTTTTCACCTCTACCCTTCACTATTTCCCTTCACCTTTGCCTTCACCCCTATTCCCCTGATTTTTCAACCCCTCTCCCCCATCGGTGAAGGAGTGAAGGCAATTTACACACACTATTATAGTGTATACGCGCGTGCGCGCGAGAGGGAATGAGAATAAAGAGAAAAGAGGAAAGAGACAAAAGAATTGCCTACCCCCCACTTTCTGAGAAAATGCCGACTCATAGAAGCGCTTCGATGGCCTAAATTCCCCTTTTTATCGCCAAAACCTCATAAACGACACGTCTTTGGTCGATATTACAGAAAAAAACGCAGAAAGAAAAACGTTTTTATCCGAAAAAGTTTTGTACCTTTTGCAAACAACATAGAGCGGAGGGCAATTTGCTGCGGCAGAAACTTCATCGTTTGAGTTCTCCCCTCGGTCTATGCTTTTGTCAATCATTCATCTCATCCTGAAAAAGCAACAAAAAAAATGAAACCTGCAACAGGTAAACTCGGTGTGATGACCGTCGGACTCGGTGCGGTCAGTACTACATTCATCACAGGCGTGCTGATGGCCCGCAAGGGTTTGGCCAAACCCATCGGTGCCCTCACCCAATATGACAAAATCCGTGTGGGACATGGTGTAGAAAAGAAATACCTCCCGATGGGTGAAATCATCTCGCTCGCTCAGCTCAACGACATCGTGTTTGGCGCTTGGGACGTCTATCCCGCCAACGCCTTTGAGAGCGCGGTAGAAGCCGAGGTGCTCCGTGCGAAGGACATTTTGCCTGTGGAGGACGAACTGAAAGCCATCCGCCCCATTCCCGCTGCTTTCGACCACAACTATGCCAAGCGCTTGGACGGCAACAACGTGAAAGACTGCGCCACCCGCTGGGAAATGGTGGAAGCTCTGCGCGAAGACATCCGCCGCTTCAAGATAGAGAACGGTGTGGACCGCATCGTGGTGCTGTGGGCGGCTTCGACCGAAGTGTACGTGCCCGTCGATGAAGCAGTGCACTATCATCTGGCCGATTTGGAAGTTGCGATGAAAGCCGACGACCGCGAACGTATCGCCCCCTCGATGTGCTACGCCTATGCAGCGCTGAGCGAAGGTTGCCCCTTCGTGATGGGCGCCCCCAACACCACCATCGATATCCCCGCCATGTGGGAACTGGCAGAAAAGACCAAGATGCCCATTGCCGGCAAGGACTTCAAAACCGGACAAACCTTGGTGAAGAGCGGTTTCTCCCCCATCATCGGTACGCGCTGTCTGGGCCTGAACGGATGGTTCTCGACCAACATTTTGGGCAACCGCGATGGCCTCGTGCTCGACGAGCCTGCCAATTTCCACACCAAGGAAGTGTCGAAACTCTCAACGCTCGAAAGCATCCTGCGGGCAGAGGATCAGCCTGACCTCTACACCGACTACTACCACAAGGTGCGCATCAACTACTATCCTCCGCGTGGTGACGACAAGGAAGGTTGGGACAACATCGACATCTTCGGATGGATGGGCTACCCGATGCAGGTGAAGATCAACTTCCTCTGCCGCGACTCCATCCTCGCTGCTCCCCTCTGCCTCGACCTCGTGCTGCTCATCGATGCCGCTGCCCGCGATGGTCGCTACGGCACGCAACGCTTCCTGAGCTTCTACCCTCAAAGCGCCTCAGCACGACTACACGCAGGGCGAAGTGCCCGTGAACCACCTCTATCAGCAGTACACCTACCTCAAAAACGCTATCCGCGAAATGGGAGGGTACGAAGCCGATGAAGAGATAGATTGATAAGTAGGTGTGCAAAATTAATTGATAGTATATTTGTTTGATTTTTTCGCCAAGTCGTCTTTGTGAAGAAGGAGTGTAGCTCGCTACACGAGAGATGATTAAAGGCAAGACGGCGGAAAAAAAGCAACAAAGAGGGTATCAAAGTAGAAAACTTCCTACGACTAAGATAACTACGATTAATTTTGAGCACCTACTTACGACCCAAACTCCACTTTTCCACCAGCTCCACGCGCCTTTGGGAATGCGTGAAGCTGGGTTTGGAAATCTCTTTCTACACTTTTTTCATCCTTACGGGAAGATTTTTTAGCGGGTTTTATCGGTGTAACTCTACTGAAAATGAGCGCTCTAACGATTTTTATGGGCGATTTCGATACTTACTATCGAATCAAACCATAAGAAAGACTGTTGTTCGGCAGGAAATGTACGTACCTTTGCACTGTCAAAACGAGAGAAGCCCTCTCCGACGGACATCAACAACAGTACAAATCCTAAAATTCACAACCATCATGACACTCCTTGCAGCCCTCCAAGTTCACACCAATCCCTACGCCCCCTTCATCATTGCCGCTTTCATCATCGTGACCGCTGCTCTCTATTGTGTGCCCACTCTCTATCGTCTCGTGACCCACAGCCGCCACAACATCTTGGAGAGCCAAGACGACCTCTACACCTGCCACGATGAAGCCTTTCTCCACCACGGCGTAAAGGCATAAGTAGGCGTTCATAGTTATCTTAGTTGTAGGTGGCTCTCGACTTTGATGCTATCTTTGTATTCATTCTGAACACCTACTTAAGCCGTGCGAAGGGACACCCGAAAGCGCTCGGACCGAATGCAGCCAAAATCTTCCCTATCAACGACGCTCAATCTCCTGATGCCCACCTCCACACGCTCTCCACAGGAAGAAACTCATCAACGGCTCAAAGTACTTGCCAAGTTTTTCAGCGACTATGCCGGTGCCCTGCTCAGCAGCGCCGCTTCGACCATGCGCATTGAGCGCAACCTCAAACAGATGGCCGAATCTTGGCAAGTGAAAGCCCAGTTTACTATCCTCCCGACCAACGTCATCCTCAACCTTTGGGACTTGTCGGGCGAACACTCTTATACCTGCATCTCCCCAATCGGTCATGCGGGTATCAATTTTGATACCATCACTCGTCTGAGCCGCCTCAGCGACGAGGTGCTCACGCAAAACCTCGACCTGGAAGAGGCGCGCCGCTGTTTCCTCGAAGTGCAACAAATCCCTCGTCTCGATGGGCGATGGGTGCTCCTGCTGGCCAGCTTGGCCAACGCCTCTTTCTGCCGCTTGTTTGGCGGTGACTGGGCCGCCATATTCATTGTATTTGTGGCCACGCTGTTCGGATTTTACCTCAAACAGCGACTCACCAAATGGAAGGTAGACTACCGCGCCGTCACCATCTTTTCTGGACTGACAGCGGCCGTCATCTCCTGCGCCGGCTTCGTGTTCCACTTGAGCGGCACGCCCGATATCGCTTTGACCACCAGCGTGCTCTATCTGGTGCCGGGTGTCCCCTTCTGCAACGCCGTGAGCGACCTCATCTATGGGCACTACGTCTGCGCTATGAGTCGATTTTTCACGCCATGATGATTGTGGTCAGTCTCTCCATCGGCCTTTGTTTGGGACTGATGCTCATCAATATCTCGATGTTGTAACGTTGTCTCTCTTTGCCGGCCATCGATCTCGTCCTCAGCGCCTTCTTTCGTCCCATTTCTTTACGCCCAACTCCTCTATGGATTTCACTCTACAACTCCTCAATGATGGTTTCTTTGCCGCCATTGCTGCTGTGGGCTTTGCCAGCATCAGCAATCCCAACCGCGGCACTTTCCTCGCCTGCGCACTCTTGGCAGCCATCGGGCACATGACCCGCTTTGTTCTGCTGGGCTATGGTGTCCACCTCACCCTTGCCTCCTTTGCCGGCGGCATCGCCATCGGTGTGCTCTCTATCCCTGCGGCCGTATGGGTCAAGTCGCCCGCCGAAGGGCTTTCCTTCCCCGCCCTGCTCCCCATGGTGCCGGGTAAGTTTGCCTACGGCACCATCCAAGCGTTGCTCGAATGTCTGCGCCATAGCGGTGAGGACGACTTCATGCACTATTTCTACCTGCTCAACTACAACTGGCTCACCTGCTTGCTCACCATCGTGATGATGGTCATCGGGGTGACCATACCGCTCTTTACCTTCCGCAACCATGGGATGGACATGCTCCGCAAAGCCCGCCGGCAGCTCCATCGCGCCCATATTCTCAAAGCCACAAGATAGTTCGCACACCTTATGGAACTCCGACAACTGCGTTATTTTATCAAAGTGGCTGAATGCCAAAGTTTTTCCGAGGCTTCGCGACAACTGCACGTGACTCAAAGCACCCTCTCTCAACAAAACCAAACAATTTGGAAGACGAGATTGGCGCACAGCTGTTTGTGCGCGACTCTCACCACGTGGGGCTGACCGATGTGGGGGAGGCGTTCCTGCCCTCAGCCCTCCGTGCCGTGAACGAGGCTGATGCTTGCTTGGATAGTATTGCCGAAGTGACGCACTGCGTACGCGGAACGGTGAACATCGGCGCGACCTATACGTTCAGCCCCATCCTCAAAGAGGCTATTCTCCTCTTTATGAAGGAACATCCCAACGTGCGTCTCAACGTGGTGAGCCACGCCATGAGCGAACTGATGCAGATGCTCATGCGACGCGAGGTGGACTTGGTGCTTTCCTACAAACCAACACAAAACTACGAGCGCATCGAGTCGCACTACCTCTTTGAGAATGCCCTCTGCGTGGTGGTGAGCGACACGCATCCACTGGCCGAAAAGCGCCTCCATCACGCTCGACGAGCTGCAACACCAGCGCCTCGCCCTTCCGGCACAAGGATTGCAGGCACGCAACAAGTTTGACGCGCTGCTTCAAAACCGCAACCTCGACTTCAACATCTGTCTTGAAATCAACGATGTCAACGAACTGGTGCACTTGGTGCGCGACAGTCGGCTTGTCACCGTCCTCTCCACCGCCACCATCTCTCAAGCACGCGGTGTAGTGGCCGTCCCTCTGGCGAGTGTCGACAGCAGTATGGAGGGTTCGTATCACTTTCTGAAAGGAGCTTACAAGAAAGTCGCGGTGCGAGAGTTTCTCCGCATCCTCTGCGAAAGCAAAAGTTATGGTATGGCACAGATGGAAGTGGCGCACTAACGCCCTCGCTCGTCGCCGCCACGCCCTTTCCTTCCAATGCAGCCTCCCACTCGGTCGCATCTTCTCACGAAGACTACTCAACTTTCCCGCGCCCCCTATCGTTCTCTTCAGAATGCCCCATAAACATTGAGGCCGAACTTCCACGCAGAAGTTCGGCCTTTTCTTTGAGGAAAAAGAAAACGGAGGAAGCATCACCATAAATAGTGCTTCCTCCGAGGTGGAAGGATGAGTAGAAGAAAGTTAGATGAGTTCTCACCGAACGCTTGACAAAGGCATTGAGCGCTTCGCCACGAAGGAGACCATTTTGCAAGAGCGCAAGGTCGATGAGTTGCGGCACGAGTTTGTTGGTGCGAGCATAGTCGGCCAGCGCCTCTTCGCGGAGTTTTTTTCTTGTGCGGCAATGTCGTCGTTCACCTGTTTGCGGTCGGCCTTTTTCAGCCTCGGTGAGGTCTTCAGACTTGGTGTTCTGCTGTGCCGACTCAATGGCTTGTCGGCGTGCGTTGAGTCCGCGGAGTTCGGCATCGATGGGCGCCAGACGATCGGCAAGAGAAGTGTTGAGCTCGTCGTTCACCCTGCTTCACCAGTCGGTGGTCGGTGTTGAGCACGAGGCTGTACATATCGGGCATCTCACCATAGAAAGCCATACCCTGTTGCAACTGCGCCATTTCCTTCATGCGGCGCATGTATTCGCTTTTGGGTGATGACCACAGGTTGTGCCTCTTCGCCCATCGCTGTGGCATCGACTTGGAAGTCCACCTTGTCCACTTTGGGGAGCATTGTCTTGAACACGGTGCTGAGATTGGCGCGTACTTGCTGGTCGGCTTCGCTCACGGTGTTGTCTGCCTTTTGGATGAGGCGTTCCACGGTGTCACTATCCACGCGGACAAAGCGTGTCTTTTCCCACTTGCGTTCCAGTTCGCTCACAAGCGGCGCATCCAGTTGGCCGTCCAGCAAGAGGACGTTGTAGCCCTTGGCAGTCGCTGCCTCCACGTGGGCAAACTGTGCCTCACGGTCGTTGGTGTAGAGGCAGATAAGGTTGCCGTCTTTGTCGGTCTGCGCTTCTTTCGTCGCTTCACGATATTCGTCGTAGGTGTAGTACTTGCCTTCGATGTCTTTGAGCAAGGCAAAGTTTTTGGCCTTGTCGTAGAAGTCCTGCTCCGAGAGGATACCGTAGTGGATGAAGAGTTTGAGGTCGTCCCACTTTTGTTCAAACTGCTCGCGGTCGTTTTTGAAGATGCCGTTGAGGCGATCGGCCACTTTCTTGGTGATGTACTGCGAAATCTTCTTCACATTGCGATCGCTCTGCAAGTAAGAACGGCTGACATTGAGGGGGATGTCGGGACTGTCGATGACACCATGGAGGAGGGTGAGGAAGTCGGGAACGATGTTCTCAACAGAGTCGGTGACGAACACCTGATTGCAATAGAGCTGAATCTTATTGCGATGTACCTCGATATTGTTCTTGATTTTGGGGAAGTAGAGCACACCCGTCAGATTGAAGGGTAGTCCACGTTGAGGTGAATCCAGAAGAGAGGTTCGTCCTGCATGGGATAGAGGTCGCGGTAGAACTTCTGGTAGTCCCTCATCGGTGAGGGTCGAAGGCGTCTTTGTCCACAAAGGAGTGGTGTCATTGATTTGGTTCGGCTCTTCTGTGTCTACCTGCGTGCCGTCTTTCCATTCCGTTTTCTTGCCAAACACCACGGGGATGGGGAGGAAGCGGCAATATTTGCTCAAGAGGCCCTCGATGCGCCCCTTTTCGAGAAATTCCTTGTTGTCGTCGTCAATGTGGAGCACGATGTCCGTACCACGGTCGGCACGTTCGGCATCTTCGAGGGTGAATTCGGGCGTGCCGTCGCAACTCCATTTCACGGCTTGCGCTCCCTCACGATGACTACGCGTGATGATGTCTACACGGCTTGAAACCATGAAGGTAGAGTAAAATCCTAAACCAAAATGTCCGATAATGGTGGCCGCATCGTCCTTGTACTTCTCAAGAAAGTCCGTTGCGCCGGAGAATGCGATTTGGTTGATGTAACGATCTATTTCTTCAGCGGTCATACCGATACCACGGTCGCTCACAGTGAGCGTGCCGGCATCGGCATCAATCTTCACTTCTACATTCAGTTCGCCCAATTCGCCCTTAAACTCACCCTTTGCAGCAAGCGTTTTGAGTTTTTGGGTGGCATCGACCGCATTGGCCACGATTTCACGGAGGAAGATTTCGTGGTCACTATACAAGAATTTCTTGATGACAGGGAAGATGTTTTCGGTCGTGATGCCGATATTTCCTTTTTGTGTTGCCATGTTGTAGATGGATTTATGTTTGTGATAATGATTTGCTGTGATTCCTTTCTGCAACATTTGTGCCAACAAACATTTTGGCAGATGCCACTGCCGCAAAAGAGGGAGGCAGAGAGCAGCCACCTTGGTAGAAATACCCCTATTTGGGTATTGCCGGAGCAAGAAGAAAGACCTACTTTTTGCAGCAGATTTATCCCATATCATATCTACGATTTTCAAACTTTCAAGTACTCATGGAAGCAAAATCTCTCTCTGCCATTCCCGAAACCATGCTCATCCCCCTTTGGGCAAAAGCCACCGAACAAAATCGCCACTGCCCCATCCTCGTAGACAAGACGGCTGCCGATATCATCTCTAAAATAGACTACGACTTCTCGCGTTTCCGCAATGCCACTATGTCGCAGGTGGGTTGTTGCGTCCGTGCCGCCCCTCATCGACCGGGAAGCGCAACAGTTTCTGACACAGCATCCCGATGCCGTCGTCATCCAGCTCGGGGCAGGGGCTCGATGCGCGCTATCAACGCTTGGGACAGCCGGTCTGCACGCACTGGTACGACCTCGACCTGCCCGAAGGCATTGCTTTGCGCAGGGAATACATCCCCGAAAGTGAACACAACACTTACCTCTCGCTGTCACTCTTCGACGAAACGTGGATGGAGCAACTCGCCCAACAGCACCGCCCGACCCTCATCATCATCGAAGGCGTGTTGATGTACTTCGACCGAGCCGAAGTGCAGGCCTTCTTCACGACCTTGTGCCGGCACTTCGATCGGGCCACGGTGCTGATGGACATGCTGGTCTATTGGGGAGTAAAGCACAGCAAGCGCCACGATGCCGTCAACAAGACCGATGGAAAAAATGTCTTTCGCTGGTCAGAACTTCATTCCGAAACCCTCGAAACGTGGCACCCCCACCTGCATCTGGGCAGGGGAATATTTCATGAGCGACCACGACCAAGGGCGCTTCCCCTTCCTCATGCGACTACTCTACAAGTTGCCCTTCTTCTACCGCCGCGGCAACCAACGCATCATCCGTCTCGAAATCCAACCGTGATATGCGCTTTGGCACTCACGCGTGCGCGCGCACTCCCCTACAATAGTCAGTGTTTTTATCCTTCACGCCTTCACCAGAAGGATAAATCCCTGATAAGCAACCAGATATGGGTGAAGGCAATCCTCAGAAAGCCTTCACCCCTCTTTTTCTTCTCCTTCCCTTTTTCCGAGCAAACAAGCACCTATTCCTTTCACCATAAGTCGTTGATACAGAAGGTTGTTGTCCACCGGGTGAAGGCAGTGAAGGAAAAATGCAGGGACATAGTGTAGTGACGCGCGCGTAAGGCCATCACTTCTTCCTCCGAAAGAGAACTCGGAAGAAAGAGAATTCGGAAGAAGGGTAACGTTCCGTTTCAACTACCTCAGAGGTAGTTTTTCCTACGTCAGAGGAAAATCAAACTACCTCTGAGTTTTGTTTTGAGTGATCCACACCCCCGAAGTGTTAAATCAACGTTAAAGTCGATAGCCAGTGGCTGAAATGGAAAGCGAGATGTCTATATAGTAACAGGGGGGGACAACTACAGAGGCAACTACAACAACTAAGTAGGTCTTCAAAATTAATCGTTGTTTTCTTCATCGTAAGATGTGCTCTACTTTGAGACCCTCTTTGTTTCCCTTTTCCGTCATCTCGCCTTTGTTCATCAGTCGTGTAGCCCGCTACACTCCTTCTTCGCAAAGACAAGTTGACGAAAAAAATTGAAACAAATAGAGTATCAATTCATTTCGAACACCTACTTACCCTTTTCAAACTTTTTCATCCAAAAAGCTTGGTTATTTCAGAAAAAAAGAAGTACTTTTGCACTCGCAATTAGGAAGCAACATGAGTTTGTCAGCCTAAGGCACTCTCTTCAAGAAGAAAATAAATACCCCCTTATTTTTCTATATTCTTGTAGTGAGTGATAGAATGGAGAGGTGGCGGAATTGGTAGACGCGCTACTTTGAGGGGGTAGTGTCAATTGCGACGTGGGAGTTCGAGTCTCCTCCTCTTCACTTTCATTTTGCGGAAATAGCTCAGTTGGTAGAGCACAACCTTGCCAAGGTTGGGGTCGCGAGTTCGAGTCTCGTTTTCCGCTCTCAAATGAGTGAACGTGCTAAAACAAGGTTTTAGCACGTTTTTTCTTTTCCGCTCACCTTTCGGAAATCTCCAGCAATGCCTGTAAGTCTCACCGGTAAAAAAGCAACCGCCCCACTTCTGCCGAAGTGGGGCGGTCTTTGTTAGCACGCGAATGCGGTGAAGAGATTAGTGCTTGATGAGCTTAACGGTGCGCACCAGTTTGCCATCACGTTCAACGCGGAGGAGATAAGTGCCCGGAGTGCCGAGACGGAGGCTGACATTGTTACCCTGGGCAATGTTGGCTGCCTTTTGGGCCACCATCTGTCCGGCAACATTGTAGAGCGAGATGTTGTAGCGGCCGGCTTGTTCAAACTCAACCAAAAACATTTTCGCCAACAGTTACGGCCTTGAAATCACCCATCTGAGCAGTTTCGATACCGCTGATACCTGTGCCGACTTTGACCACGGAGAATGTCTTACTGTCGCTACCCAAAGCATTGGAGAGCGTGAGGGTTACATCGTAAGTGCCATCCTTGGCAAAGGCAATCTTAGCAGAACCGGCTTGGTCATTGCCCGTGGCATCGGTAATGGTGGCTTTCTTCGCTGTCCAGCTGGCAGTGGTTGTTACGGGGAAGGCAGTACCTGCAATGAAGGGACATCCGGAAGTATAGGTAGGTTCTACCCAGTTGATGTTGCCCTGACCTTCGCCACCGGAAGCTACGTAGTTATGCAAACCTGCATCAACCGTGAGGGTACCAACAGATTTGAACTTCTTATCAGCAGCCTTATCCTCGAATGTCCAGAGTGCAGCAAGACCTTCGGGGAGCGCTTCCTTCTTGAGGGTCTTCATCGAAGTTTGAACATCGGCATTAGTAATAGCCCTGTTCCAAACTTGGAAGTTGTCGATGACACCATCGATACCTGCACGACCGTGGGCTGTACCACCTGCGGCAAGTACCATGCCATTCGTAATCGCGTAGACATCGGACTCGAAACCAACGGGGGTAGTCTTTTCCGCGCCACCATGCTTCCATTTCGTTACTTCTTGTTTGATACCATTCACATAGAAGTCGGAACGGAAAGCACCACTGGCGTCATACTCGAAGTTGTAAGCGAGGTGCACCCAGTTGCCTACGGGGAGTTTGGTATTACCAAAGGTGTATTGCAACTCCTTATTATTGGTTGCATCAGTGCCACGGAACGTGTAACTACCGATTGTACCATCCTGGTTGAGAGAGGTCCAAATCCAGCCCCAGTCAGTCTTGGGCCATCCATCCTTCTTGCTGGCTACGCTAAGAAGTTGCGTGGATCCTGCGGAAAGTTTATTGATCTTGAGCCAGTAGGCCACACCGAAACTCTTATTGCCTACCACGTTGATATCGGCAGCAGGAACACCGAAGCGTTCTTCTTTGAGTTCTACACCTTGAGAGCCGGAACCATCGGCTTCGCGGCCGGTGTAAGCAAACTGAGCAGCTTCATTGACTTTAATCTCGATGTTGGAGGTTTCACCGTTGGCGGTGAGCGTCTTGATTTCGGGGAGAGCACCCACTTCCTTGCCGGAGATCTGAACGAAGGAGGCAAATTCACGAGTGGTTTCCTTACGGCCCGTAGAGGTTTCTTCGTTACCTACCAGCTGGAGCGTGTAGCTACCCACATTGGCTAAACCAGGCACTTGAACCTTGTTGCCCGTTCCGGTGAAGACCACAGCGCCATTGGCATCAAGCAGTTTCAAGTTCCGTCTTCATGGAGAGGATCAATGTAGCTCATTTCGAAAGCTTCGTTGGGCTTGATGGTCTTCTTGTTGATTTGTATATCGTCGCTATAAGTGTAGTCGGTCGCTTCGAGGAACTCTGTCCAAGTAATGGCCGATTCTGTCTTATGGTCGAGTGAGAGCGCCGAAACACCCAGTTTAACTTTGGCTTTTTGTTTCGGTCAGTTCAAGAGGAATGTTGTAGTACATAGCAGCCCAAGAAGTGGTTACGCCCATCAGTACGGGAGCCTTACCTTCTTGTTGAGCATAGATCTTGAACATAGAGGTCTTCACATCGCTATTGTAGCAAGGTTCACCAGCAGGCTTGTTGTTCTGCATATTGAAGATGAGCTTCGCATCAACACCATTGCGGCTGAACGCCAGCAATTTTGAAGATTTGATTTCAGGAGCAGAAGGAGTGGCAACTGCTGCAGAAGGACGAGAGAGTGAGAATTCACCCAAGTAGAAGTCGAGGTTGTCGGCATTCTCGAGGTGAAGCGCAACAAGTGCCAACTTCTTACCATTGAAAGCGTCGGTAAGGGTGAACTTCTTTTCTACCCAAACATCCTCATCGGCTTCGTGAGTCGTTGTGAGCACATTGAAGTCGCTTTCGTTAATTACGGTGCCTTCAGCGCCTTCGGCTGTGAGAGCCAGGCGTACATCTGCCTTACCGCTCTTCACCTTGTAGCGCAGTGTAATCACATCGCCTGTGGCAAGGGCATATTGAGTTTTGAAGAGGTGCAGATACTCATTGGCAGAAGTACCATTGATGCGCAAGCTGGAACCACCCATATAGGCTTCATCCCAAGAGAATTCTGCGTTCAGTCCATTGGCCACCACATCGCTGCTTTCACGACCGAGTACCTTATTGGCAAACCACCAGCGCCAAGTGGGCAGGTAGTCTTGCACACCAATGTTGTACCATTCGCGATTGTTCTGCTGCTTACCCATCCAGTTGAAGTATTTACCATTACCCAAGTTGAAATAAGTGATGAAAGGTTCTTCAGCCAAATCCCAAGACAATGTGGAACGTGCAGACATCATGCTCGACATACCGGGGAAGTCGAAGTTGTCGGCATTGTACTGGAGCGAATTCTTCATCGCGGGGTTATTGGCCGGGTTGCGCGTACCGCCGGTGAACCAGCGTTCGGTACGCAGCATATACGTGCGTTGCTTGATGTCGGGAGTTGATCCCTTTTCACCACGGCTCTCCCAGAACATATTCTGAGTGTGCGCTCCCCAAAGACCGATAGAGATGGGATAATCTTTAAGCAGCGTCCAGTTGATACCATTCTTCGGCTCACCTCCCTGCATATTTACACCTGCATAAAGATAGAGAGGATCACGATTGATGCTCTTGGCGTATTTTACGGAGTTATCCAAGAGCCATGTTTTACTCCAGTTGTAATTAAAGAAGAGAGATGCTGCAGGCTTGCCATCTTTACCGAAGTTGTCGTCGTTGTGTGTGCCGAGGCCTTGGTCAAACATGATAGATCCTTGGTCATTCGTGCCATCGTACCACATGTTTTCAAAGATGGGGTTCTTGTCCTTCATTTTTTCATTCAGGGCAACGTGGAACTCACGAATAGCCTTAGTAGGAGCATAGCCACCGCCATATTCAGAGTTGTAGCCAAAGCCATCTACACCGTAATAGTTGAGGAACTGAGCAGCTTTGTCTGCACCAGCCTTGCTCATCTTTTCCAAACATTCCTTCCAAGAATAGGCCAAAGAACCATAAGGGATGCCGGCGACAGAAGTGACTGCCACACCATTCTTGTGGGCTGCATCCAAGAAGGCAGCAGGAACGCGGCCGAGTGGTGCAGACCAGTTGCCCCAGTGGTCAACGTAGTTCCACATGGAAAAGACTTCGCTGTCGAAAATGCCATTGGGCAGAGCGTTGGTTTGAGGGTCATTTACCGGAACCCAAGCCACAAGACGCTTGTCAATGGTGGGATCGATGCCCAAACGCACCTGTGTGGCATTGTTGCGGAAGTGCTTGCGCGGCTTCACGCGAGAGATGAAGAAGTTGTCGTCTTCTGAGATTTGGCTACCGGGCGTCCATTTGGTGAGTTCTTGACCAAATTTTTCGCTGCTGTAGCCCCACGTGATGTAGCCATCTTTGAGGTGTTGAGCACGACCATTCATGGCCATCATAGCCAATACGGATGAGATGAGTAGAGTTGCTTTTCTCATAGCATGTTGATGTTTAAGTATTCAACAAAGTTGGTTAGTTGTAGTGATAAAAGAAAGAGAGACTTCTGCACAGAGCCCATTGCAACTATGCAAAAGCCTCTCCGTTAAAGGTTTCGATTAGAAATTAGGGGCATTGACGTCCCACCACAAGCGAGTGGACTGGAGGTCTTCACCACCTAAGGCATTGAGACCCGTAGCCTCGATGTTGCCCCTTGGTGATGGGGTCGGTGGCATTCCAAGGAATGCGACGGATAAGGTCGCCATATTGGAGCGAACCATCACCATCATCGGCATTGAGCACAGGGAAAAGCTTGGGATAGCCCGTGCGACGAAGTTCCGTCCAAGCTTCTGTGGAGAGGGGGAAGAGAGCAATATACTTCTGAGTCATGATCTTTTCGAGTTTCACTTCAGGCGTATCACCATCATTCCACTTCACACCTACTTTCGTCACCGAAGGCCAGTCTTCACCACCCATGGGGTCTTTCTGGACGTAAGCCGTAGGAGTTTCTTTCTTGAGATAGTCTTCGATGAGCTTGCTATAGGGGCTGCTGCCGATGAGAGAGGGATCTTCCACGTAAGCGTGGCGGACACCTTCATTGTAGAAATGTTCGGCAGTACCGCCCATGTTCCAACCGCGTAAAGCACCTTCGGCACGCAAGAAGCAAACTTCGGCATACTTCACGTAGTAGAGAGGAGCATTCTGCATCACATCGAACGCAAAGGAGGAGTAGCGTCCATACTGGTTGCCCGATGATTTCTTGCCTTCGCCCACGAATGTACCTACGCGAATACCCACAATGCGATCATTGTCGGGCGTCACTTCTTTCTTGCTATTCGTGATTTCGCCACTATTGTTTTTCCACAAATAGTGGGTGGTGGGATGGTCGAGGCTCATGAGGAGAGATTCCAAGGAGGCGCTCAGGCGAGAGTCGTCCCAGTTGACCATAATTTCGGCCAAGGCGTGCTTGCCGCCCATCTTCTTGACAAAGATACCATGTTGGTCATTGACACTCTCTATCACACCACTCTTCACAGCCTCTTCTGCCCATTTCTTTGCCGTTTCGGGCTCTACTTTCACGATGTGCATCGCCATACGTAGTTTTAGCGAGTTGGCCAAAGCAATGTAGCTGCGCATACCTTCAAAACCACGTTCGCTATCGAGATTGCTTTCATTGTAGGTCATGCAAAGGTCGGTAATACCCTCTTTGTACCAATCGGGGCGTTTGTCATAGGCTTTGAGTGTAGCCACGATGGTATCAATGTTTTGTACGATGCCATGGTAGATGGTCTTCAAGTCGTTGTAGACTTTCGGATTTTGCGAGTTCTGCTTATCTTCAAGGTAAGTGAACGGACCTGCCATATCTGCACGTTCTTGTGCACCAATGCAATAGTAGAGCAGGTTGATGGCCTTCATTTCAGGGATGCTGTCCGACATGGGATGGTGCAGAATGGGCATCAACGCATTCTTAGCCCCTGTGTAAGCTCCGAAAGGCCCACCATTGAAGTCGTCCGATACACGATAACTGGAAGTGAGACGACCACCGAAGTTGTGAGGGACAACGAGATAGCCTGCATAGGCATCCGGACCGAGCGTATAGAAGAACTGATAGTTGTGAGGGCTGGAAGGCACCAAACCCCAATTTTCAGTCTTTCCTCCACGCAATAAGCATTGAGCGGTTTTGCTCTGAGGATAAACATCTTTTTCGAGCACTTCGCGTGCTTTGGCGAATCCTTCCTTGCTCACCTGCTTGTGGTAGTCGATGACATCGACATTGCCCACATAGACCGTATTGTCGATGGTACGGTCGTTCACTTGCATCGAGTCGAGAGGATCATCATAGTCCATACATGACTGCACGCCAAGAGTGGCGCACGCCAAAAGACCAATGGCATAGATATTCTTGTTCATGATAATGTTGCGATATTAGGATTAGAAATTGAGCTTGACATTCACACCAAAGGAGCGAGCAGAGGGGAGGTTGAAGATTTCGAAACCGCCCAAGCCGTTGGCAGTAGAGAGAGAAATGTCGGGATCGACGGGAGCATCCTTGTAGAAGAAGAAGAGGTTGCGTCCGATGGCCGATACGCTCACATTCTTACCTTCGCCCAAGAGGTTGCGCCAAGTGTAGCCCAAAGAAAGTTCACGAAGACGGAAGTTGGTGGCGTTATAGATGTAGTCGATGGCGCTACTGCTACCCACGGCTTCGTAGTACTTACGACCATTCACGATGTCGCGACCTTCGTTGATCGAAAGCCCCCATGAGCCATCAGCAGCTTTGAGACCGGTAGCTTCAGCATGACGACGAGCATCTCCTGTGCGTTTCGACACTCCCCAAACGGTCGAGATAGCCTTCGGTGAGCGATACCACTTTTTCCGCCAATACGACCATTGATGAGGAAGTAGAGCGAGAAATTCTTGTAGGAGAATGTATTGCTCCAAGAGAGCTGTACGTTGGAGTTCATATTACCTACATTCAGCCCAAAACGTTCACCGCCTTTGTCGACACGCACATTGCCTGCAGAGTTTACATAGCGCTTCTTACCATCGAATGAAGGCTGACCTTGGTCGTTGATATAGATGTCACCAGCCTTGTGGACAAGCGTACCATTGCCATCGGAGTTGAGCTTGCCGTTGGCATCACGGTAAACGTCATCGCGCCAGCGAGTGTAGTCGTTGACATACATTTCGCCATAAGGACGGCCCACTTTTATAGTTCACCCTGCACCTTACCGCCGGCCACTGTGATGGCCATTTCCTTGTTGCGGCCATCTTCCACGTAAGTCTTCTCGATACGGTTATGGTTGTAAGAGAAGTTTACACTCGTTTTCCAACGAAGGCCGGGGATGATGTTGTTCCAGTCATATCCCACCGTAGCTTCGATACCTTGGTTGCGGATGACACCACTATTCACCGGTTGCGACTTACCATTGGAAGCGGCGATCGTGAGGTAAGAGTTGTGCATCGCTGCGTTGTAGTAGGTCAGGTCAAGGTTCAGGCGATTGTTGAAGAACTGAGTTTCAACACCCGTTTCGAAAGAACGCGTCTTCTCTGGAATGGGCCAGAAGTTGTTGTAACCCAGTACGCTGGCAGCACCGGTACGGGGGTCGATACGCACAGCATTGAAGAGGACGTTAGGAATGGAGTTACCCACCTCGGAGTAGCTGACACGATACTTCACATATTCGTCCTTCCAATTGAGGAGGCTTGAAAGGATGGCGTTGGCACCGAAGCCAAAGTAGCCATAGTTGTCGGGCGTACCGAGGGCAGAGAATTGGCGGAAGGTGCGATACCAGTCACGACGATAGGAACCGTCTACATAGACCATATCGCGCCAACCTACTTGTGCGGTGAAGAGGGCTGCCTTGTCCCAGTTGCTCGAGATGTTCTTGCTCGTTGCGCCGGCACCACCCGAAGAGGGGTCAAAGCGGTTGATGACAGTGGGCAGTTCTTTCAGCAAGTAGCCCTGAGAGGTGTCATATGTGGCGTTCGTGTAGGTGCTCACGTCCGTTCCCTTGATGATGTGCCCCACCCATCCGGCTGTTGCCGAAAGACTCCAATCTTGGATTTGCTTGTTGTAAGAAAGGAGGTAGTCGGTATAGATTTCGTTGGTGCGGCTGTTGGCCAAGTAGTAGGTTCCATAGTCGTTCATCGCCTGAGGTCCCCAGGTAGAGGCGTAAGTCTTGCCCTCACCATTGTACTTAGAATGGTCAATGCTCACACGCGCTTGGAAAGCCAAACCGTCGTAGATATCCACACGTCCTTGCAAACTGCCATAGAAGCGGTCGTCACGTGCAACACTGCGGTTCTGATTGAGCAGCCAATAGGGGTTGTTCTTTTCCGCCGTTTGGAATGCCCATTCTTGGAGCGGTCCGGCAAGTTGAGCGCGCCCACTCACCTCTTTATAAGCACCGGTCACTGGGTCAGCCATAAAGTAAGAACGTTCGGCCGACTGCCACTTACCTGCTGTCGAAAGGTGGTTGCGATAGTAGCCGAGGTCTACGTTGCGAGGCATCGTGTAGAGGTCGTAGAGGGGATTGCCCACTGTACCACCACCTATGCGGTTGTTGGTTTTCGTCTGCACGTAGTTGGCATTGACGTCTATGTTTACTCGCTTCCAGAAGTTGTAACTTTGACGGAAAGAAAGTGTGTTACGATTGTAATTGTTGCTCTCCAACATACCATTGGAGTGCGAGTTGGCAAACGAGAAATAAGTCTTGATTTTCTCCGTACCACCAGAGAGAGAAACGGAGTTGTTGGCTGTCACGCCTGTACGGAAGAAGTTGTTGATATCATCATTGGCAGAGTTGCGCAAGTGCACTTCGCGTGTGCCGCCAATGGTAGGTGCAGCGTTCACCGTAGCCGTATAAGCGCCGCCACCGGGCATCTTGTCGCCCCAGCTGCCGAGCGTCAGACCGCTTGCCGTGACTTCAGCTCCATAGAGGTTTTGCACCTTGGGGGTGAGCAGTGGGCTTTCGAAAGTGATGTTGGAGGTGACATTCACATCGAGCTTGCCTTCCTTACCTTTTTTTGGTCGTGATCATCACCACGCCATTGGCAGCTGCCGAACCATAAAGCGCTGCGGCATTGGCGCCCTTCAGCACGTTCATCGATTCGATGTCGTCAGGGTTGATCATGGAGAGAGGGTCGCTGCCTTCCGTAACACTCGAATAAGTGAGATTAAAGACATCGCTGGCCTGTCCGCGCACGTTGTTGGTCATGGGCACACCATCCACTACGATGAGGGGAGCATTGTTACCCTGAATAGATTTGTTACCACGCAGCGTGATTTTTCGATGCACCACCGGCACCACCGGCAGAAGGCGTGATGGTCACACCCGAGATTTTACCTTCGATACCATTGATGAGGTTAGGATCTTGCACCTTCATCAACTCGTCGGCGCGGAGCTGTTGGGTAGAATAAGTGAGCGAGCTGGCTTTACGAGTGATACCCATGGCCGTCACCACCACCTCGTTGAGGTTGGCGGTTTCTTCTTCAAGGGTGATGTTGAGTTCAGACGTTCCGTCCCACTTCAGCGTTTGCGATTTGTAGCCGATGAGCGAAACTTTGATGGTAGCGCCGGGCGCCACATTCTTAATTGTGAATGAGCCATTGAGTTCAGCAGTCGCTCCGGTACCCGCACCGACAACGATGACGGAAGCCCCGACTGCAGGCTCACCTGTGGCGTCAAGCACCCGTCCTTTGAGAACGGCTTTCTGTTGCACAATCGAAGAAGCAGCATGCAGCGTTGTGGGGACAAGGCTGCTTGCCCCACCGGTCAGCATTGCAATCAAGAGCATCGCTCTTACAGATAGCATAGGCTTAATCATAGTATGTTATATTTGTTTTTGGGCCCCTGACTGATTTATATGCAGGGAAAGTGAATTATGCAGTTTTTATTGATATTTTGTTAGGCGTGGTAAGCATTTTCAGGGCAAAAGTACAAAGAAAGTTTTTAACCCCCAAATGTTATGCAAATTATTTTAGTATTATATCCTGAGTTTATTCCCTTGGGGGTTTCTCCTGCAATAAAGCCCACTCACCAGATCGGCCATAAAAAAAAGAACGGTCTATGTACCACTGTACACAGATCCGTTCAAGAAACTATAAATACGAGAAATGCTTCAAAAGATATTATACTCTCTTCATTTGGAGGCCGATATGCAAACCAGAATAGTTGCTGATGATGCTCGAAAGCATGCTCATCTGCGTGCTGGATTGACCTAAGAGAGAGGAGATGCCGCCTGCCAACGTGAGCAGTTTGTCGGCTTCGAAGAGGACGGAGATGCCACCGGCAGTGCGCGCCACTTTGGGCGAGAGCGTCATGAGGCCCATCATCGTGGAAAGGGTGAGTGTGCGGTTCTTTTCATCGAACTTATACGTCCCTCCAAACTTTCGGCCGCCCATAGAGACGGTGAAAGTGTTGTCACGATTGAAGGTGAAGCGAGTGACGTCCTTCTTGATGCCGTATTTGGCCAACTGGGTGTCCACTTTGCTTTCAATCTGCGAGGCAATGACTGTTCCTCCGGCTTGCGCTAAGAGGTTTTTCGCTCTCAAACACGGCATCGCTACCAGTGTAGCTCCAAGTGCCGATGAGTTCTCTTTGAGTGAGCGGGCTGCTGCGGAACAATCCCGAAAGGACATTGTCCAAAATGCCTGCTCCTGAATTGACGAGCGTTTGTGTGGTTTGGTTTTGCTTTCCGTTTCCTCCTTGGAAGAGGGAGTTGGTCAGTGCCGAACCTGCTGTTCCACACGAATGAAGTGTGAGGCTTACCGTGATGACGGCGACAGCGATAAGGATTTTTCTTCATGCTGTTGTTTGATGTTACAAAAAAATAGAGAATGTTTTTGAAGTGTAAAAATATTATCGATGAAACCACCGGTTTTGACGACCAATGAGACTTTTAGAAGAACTGCGTCCTCAAACGCCTTCTTCCGCTTACTGGTTTTTGGCTCAAAAATGGGTCGCGTAATATATTGTGTAACATGCCGCACAAGATATGCCCCCGAGCAGAAAAAGCCAGAAGCGGCGCAAAGGTACGCATATTTTTTTGGGAAATAAGGCGAGCGACCCGCCACAAAAACATGGACAAAAAAGACACACAAAACAAAATACGCTGCCCATCACGAAAAAAATCCACTCTCGCAAAGGCAGGAAATCGACCTTATCTTCAGGAGATTGACCGAGAGAGAGGAAGAGACGTGGAAGAATGCGCTTTTTTTCGTATCTTTGCACTCTCTTCTCCCCCTTGAATAAAACAAAAGAGTAAGTAAACAAACATTTTTTGAAACGGAAAAACTTCTCTAAGTAAGGCGCAATCTATAAACCAAACTTTGAATTATATAAACCAAAGCTTGAATTATATAAACCAAACCTTGGTTTATAGATTTCCTTTGGAGAAACGAACTTTTTCGTTGAACCAAATGAGTATGCTCCAACGAAGGATGAGTTTTGAATCAGGCCGTCGCAAGAAAACGCCTGTCTATCAACACCAGTCCGTAAAACAATGAAACGAGAGTTCTTCGCAAATACATCTTTATGAAACCGAAAACATTCCGTCGCCTCCACAAGTGGATAGGCTTGGGCTTTTTGTGCCTTCCTCATCGCTTTCTGCGTGTCGGGCATTGTGCTCAATCATCGCAACGCATTTTTCCGACTTAGGCCTTTCACGCCGCTACCTTCCGGAGCTATTTCGCTATAAAGATTGGAATCAAGGTCTGCTGCGCGGCACGCTGCGCGTAGGCGACAGTGTGTTCATCTACGGAAATTCCGGGATTTGGAGCGCCGACACGTTGGGGCAGAAGGTGGCGGATGCCAATGTCGGTCTGCCTCACGGCATCGACCATCGCAACATCCGTGCTTTGGCGCAAACCGGCGATGGGCAACTGCAGGGCCATGGGACAGTTTGGGCTGTATCGACGCTCTGCTCCACACGATGCGTGGCAATCCGTGGTCCTTCCCGCGGGCGATGAGCGCTATTCCGACCTCACCCTCCGAGGCGACAGTTTGGTCGTGGTGGGACGCTCCTTCCTCTACGTGGCACGCCCGCCCTACCGTCGGTTTGAGCGCATCACGCTGCCCAAAGCCATCGACGATGATGGGCGGATCAGCCTCTTCCGCACGGTGTGGCACCTCCACAGCGGTGCCATCTTCGGCCTGCCGGGACAGCTATTTATGGATGCCGTCGCCGTTTTGCTCATTGTCCTGAGTTTCACGGGAGTGCTTCACTTCCTCTTTCCTCATTGGCTCAAACGCCTACGCACCTCTTCGCGTCGTCGCTTTGTGGCACGCCTTTTCGGGCAAAACCTGCGCTTTCACGACTGGATAGGGCGAAAGACCATCGTGATTCTCCTCTTTGTCGTACTGACCGGATGGAGTTTGCGACCGCCTTTACTCTTGGCGCTGGTCAACCTCTCCACACCTCCGATACCCTTTTTCGACGCTCGACAGCGACAACCCATGGCACGACCGCCTGCGCATGTTGCGCTACGACGACCAAATGGGTGATTGGCTACCTCAACGTCGTCGGGATTTTATGCTTTCAAGGACTTTCACGAACTCCCGGTGCCCATCGACAATACGCCTCCTGTGAGCGTGATGGGCCTCAACGTCTTTGAGCGGGAATCCGATGGCCATTGGCTGATAGGCTCGTTCAATGGTTTCTATCGCTGGCAGCGCCAGATGAACGCCTCGGCCGACTACATGACCGGCGAACCCGTCGTTCGTCCCTCTCGCATGCCTTTCGGCCAACTGGCTGTGGGCGGGTTCAGCAGCGATTTTCGCAACGTCGACGGCACGCCCCGCCCTATCGTGGTGAGCCACTACGGCGGCACCGACCGCTTGAAGCAGCCGGAGTCCATGCGCCATCTGCCCATGTCGCTTTGGAATGTGGCCTTAGAGTTGCACAACGGCCGCCTCTACACATTCCTCATCGAGCCCAGCCTATTCTATATTTTCCTGGCGGGCATCCTCTGCCTGCTCATCCTCTGGACGGGATGGAAAGTGCGCCGCAGATCCCGACAAGTAGGTATCCAAAATTAATTGAAACAAACATGGTATCAAACCAGGGAATTGCTTACGACTAAGATAGCTACGATTAATTCTGAGCACCTACTTAATCTCGGCCGATGGCACAAAAGAAACGATCTCAAAGGCGCAATCTGCACCTTTGAGGTCGTGTCTTTATTTCTTTGAGGAGCGTCTTTGAGAAGTCCCCTCTGCGGTGTTTAGTAGAGGAAACCGAAGAGCCAAAGTGGGATTTCGTTGTCGCCACGTCCCACTTCCGTGTTGTAGCGCGCGAGCACGGTGTAAGGGTCGCTCTTCACACGCTTCGAGCGGTCGCACACACAGATATCGGTGTTGCTGTTGATGCGATAGAGGGTGTCGCGTTTTCCGCGATTGACCGTGTGGTGACGCCAAAGGGAGTTGACGAAGAAAGTCTCCATGATCTGTTGCTCCGAAATCTCGGGCGAGTAGATGGAGTAGATGAGGTTGGGGTTGTGCAGAAGCACGGCTGCCGGTTTTTGGGAAAGCTTTCTCCCTCCTTATAAATAAGGTTGACCAAACGTGCCTCTTCGAGGTATTTGAGATAGTTCATCACCGTGGCTCGCGAAGTGCCGATTTCCTCGGCCAAGCGGCTCACGTTGGGCGACGGAGAGTCGCTGACGGCGAGGAGGTAGAGGAGTTTCTTGATGCGCTCCAGATATTTGAGTTCAATCTGCTTGATGAAGAGGATGTCCACCTCAATCATCGTGTTCATGGCGCGCAAGAGGTTTTCGGTGAAATTCCGATTTTCGAGGAAGAAGGGATAGTAGCCGTGATGGAGATACTGCTGAAAATACTCCCAGGGGCGCACCTTGGGCAGAATACTTTTGAGGATGCCTTTGTGGTCTTCGAGCAGTTCTTTCAGCGTATAGGCTCGGAAGTTTTCGCCCGTCTGGAGATTGATGAACTCACGGAACGAGAAGCCGTGCAGCCAATACTGGCGTGCGATAGAGTTGAGCTCGGTGTGGTCGTTCTCTCCACCACGCACTGAAGTGGTCGAATAGACGATGCGAAGGTAAGGGAAGCGTTCATAGCATTCGATGAGCTGTTCTCTCCAATTGGGGAGCTTGAAGGCCTGGTCGATGAGGAGCACTTGTCCACCAGCTTTGATGAAATCGCCCGCAAAGTCCACCAACTTACGTCCCTGGAAGTAGAACGAGTTCATGTTCACATAGAGACATTGACGCAAGCGCGAGTCAAAATTCTCTTTGGCATAGGTGAGCAGAAAGGCAGTGCGTCCCACTCCTCTGGGACCACGAATACCAATCAGTCGATAGCTCCAATCGATGGTGTCCATCAGAGCTCTACGCACAGGGGCGCTGGTATGCTCAATGAGGTAGGCATGGGTTTGAAAAAAAAGGTCTCCATAACTAAAAAGTGGGTGATAGGATTGAGAATTAGATTCGTGGACAATAGTGCATTCGGAAAACGCGATTCACCGGAGTTTACGAGTGCAAATGTACAACCTTTATTTCAGAAATGCAAACTAAATCTTACAAAAAGTTTGCAGAATGTGATTTTTTTTGTATTTAGCCCGTGCTTTTGCTCAACGAGAAAAGAAGATGGCGGTATTTTTTCAGAAAGAAAAGCATTTGGGGAGGTAAATCCTCGGTATTCAGTCGGCTGCGAACGCACTCGTCAGAGCGATGCGAGCGTAAAGGCAAGGAACGCCGCGACATAAGCCAAGGCCGTGGAATACAATCCGGCAAAGAGGGCGTAGCGCCAGCGACCACTCTCACCTTTGATCGCCACAATCGTGGCCAGACAGGGGATGTAGAGCAAGGCAAAGACCAAATAGGAGAGGCCCGAAGCGGGGGAAGTCGAAGCCCGCAAGGCGGTGGTGAGGGCAGTGTCGGCCGCCGCATCATCACCTGTGCCTGCGGCCGCTGCCGTGTCCTCATCAATATCGTAGAGCACACCGAGCGTAGACACCATCAGTTCTTTGGCCATAGCGCCTGAAAGCAACCCCACACCCATGCGCCAGTCAAAGCCCAGCGGTGCAATGACAGGACTGATGAAGTGGCCGGCACGACCCAAGTAGGATTGTTCCTGCTGCTCGGCGGGCGTCACCTCGCCTTCGGCACGCGGGAAGTAACCCAAGGTCCACACGGCAATCGAGGCCACCAGGATGAGCCCTGCCATCTTGCGCAGATATTGACGCCCCTTTTCCCAAGTATGGGTCATCACGCTTGAAGCGACAGGGCGGCGATAGGGGGGTATCTCCATCACGAAGTGGTTTTCTTCGCGGCGGTGATAGCCGCGACTGATGAGCCAGGCCGATGCAAAAGCGGTAAGGATACCACCGAAATAGAGTGCAAACATGACCCATGTGGCATAGCGCGGGAAGAAAGCAGCCGTGAAAATCGTGTAGACCGGCAGGCGCGCCGAGCAGGACATGAAGGGCAGTGTGATCATCGTGATGAGACGACTCTTTCGGCTCTCGATGGTGCGGGTGGCCATCACCGCCGGCACGTTGCACCCAAAACCGGTGAGCATCGGGAAGAACGATTTGCCATGCAGACCGACCCGCTGCAACAGAGGGTCGAACAGGAGCGCGGCACGCGCCAAGTAGCCACTGTCCTCTAAAATGGAGATAAAGAAATAGAGGATGAGGATATTGGGAAGGAACACGATGACGGACCCAACGCCACCGATGACACCGGACGTGATCAGATCGCGCCACCAAGTGTCGGGCAGATAGTGGGCCACTTGCTCGCCCACCCACGCCACACCGGCATCCATCCAGTCCATCGGATATTGACCGAGGGTGAACGTGGCATAGAACACCAGCCAGATGATGGCGAAAAAGGCCAAAAATGAGAGCCAACTACCGGCCAACCATCGGTCGACCCGTGCGGTGAGGCGCACGGCACGCCCTTCGTTGAGGTGGTAGATGTCCGACAGATAGTGGTGAACCAGCGCGTGAGGGTCGGCCGTGCTGTGGGGGTCGGTCGTGCGCTGATGGCGCGTGTGGCACACCTCATCGCTCTCCGCCGCTGCATGACACTCATCGGCCAGACGCACTGCCTGCCGGATAGCCTCATCGACCCCGCGCCGACGGCTCGCCACGCAGGGCACAAAGGGCATCCCCATGTGGCTCTCCAGCGCTCAATGTCGAGCGTCGAACCGCTCTCTTCAAATTCGTCGTACATGTTGAGCACTCCCACCATCGGCACCCCCATGTCGCGCAGTTGGAGGGTGAGCAGCAGGTTGCGCTCCAGATTGTTGACATCGAGCACATTGAGCACGACATCGATTTCGCCCTTGCGGAGTTCGCTCATCACGTAGGCTTCCTCGGGCGAATAGGCGTGGAGACTGTAAGTGCCGGGGAGGTCGACAAATCGCAGGGTGCGCCCCTCAAAGGTGGTCTCCCCCACCACGCTCGCCACCGTAACGCCGGCATAGTTGCCCGTGCGTTCGTGACCGCCGGAAGCGGCATTAAACACGGTGGTTTTTCCACAGTTCGGATTGCCCACAAGGGCGATGGTCAGGGTGCCATCTCCCTTCGGACCTAACTTTTTGCGCGGTCCGCAGCCGGGGCATCCCCCGCAGTTGTCGCCCTCAGGCGCTACAGCTTCCGCTGTCGGTGGGGCAGCAACATTGGATTTTGCCACCCGCTGTTCGTCGGCATAGTTTTCAATCGGTCGTTCGGTACTGATGGCGATGTGGTCGGCTTCGGCCTTGCGCAGCGCCACACGTTGCCCCAGCATGGAGAAGACGATGGGTGTCCCCATGGGCGAAGCATAAAGGCGGGTCACCTCCTGTCCCGGCACAAATCCCAGTTCTTCAAGTCGCAGACGAAAGGAGGGGCTGCCTTCGGGCGTCACCACAAAACCAGTTTCATTATTCTTTAAGTCGGATAGTTTCATTCTGAAGAAGTAAATAGATAGTTGGCAAATTTACGCATTTCTTCAGAGACGGGAAATACCCACATTTGGTGATACGACCCTTCTTCCTGCACAAAACCACCGCCCAAATATCATCACTTTTAGTGAAAAGGTCATATACTAACCCACTTCTCTTCGTTGAATTCGGACAGACATTCAAGATAAGCAGCATTCATTTTGAAAACCTACTTAACTACGAATCATTTTAATCACCGACTTAAAGGAAATATCTCACAGACAGACTGCCGCATCGCGATGCGAATTGTGTGGTTGCCGCAACTTCATACAAACATCAGGTTCAACAAAGCTTATTCACGCGCGCGTATACCCTACAATAGCACGCACTTTTTGCCTTCACTCCTTCACCGAGGTCATTAAAGTGCAAGATTACAAGCATTTATGGGTGAAGGCAATGGATAGTTTTTTCCTTCACCTGCCTTCACCCGAGGGAGCGATAGGCAAGCGGAAGCAGCAAGAACCCGATTTCGCAAGCTACTAAAATTCAAGGATTTACCAGCGAGGTGAAGGCAGTGAAGGCAAAAAGAGGGGACTATTGTAGTGTGACGCGCGCGAGGAGGGGAACAGAGGAGAGGGAGGAGCTCATCTCCCAAGGTGAAGAGGTCTGCTCCAAAGACGGAGATTTTTTGTCTCAAAAGAGAAACGAAATATAGGTTGGTATCTTCTCCACGCCTGCCGGCCTTGCGGAGCAAAAAAACTCAGAGGTAGTTTTTTTCCAGCTGGGAGATAGAAAAAAATTAGCTCTGAGGTAGTGAAAGCCAGTACCTGGATAAATGAGTGAAGTTTCTCCCACTGTGAGACCTCAAAGTGTTAAAGTCGTGTTAAACTTCAAGTGGAGTGGCTTTTTTGAGCGGTGAGATGTCTATATATTCAAGGGGGACGATACGAAAAGAGGGTGGAGAGTTCCGGCCATCGGGTGCATCTAATTTCGCCACCTTCAGAGCAGGAGAAATTGCGCATGGCACGCCTCTCGCCATCGGAATTTACACAATTTTATTGGACTGCATCGTAGATGGGCCGGTCTTGCATATTCTGCATTGCGCCGATCGTAATAAAACGAGTTAGGCGGCAAGCCTCTATCAAAGACTTACCGCCTGACTCGTTAGTAGAGAGGGCTTAACGCCTTATTCCTCGACCGCTGCCTGCGCAGCAGCGAGGCGGGCGATGGGCACACGGAAGGGAGAGCAGCTGACGTAGTTAAGGCCAATCTTATGGCAGAACTTCACAGAGGAGGGTTCACCACCGTGTTCGCCGCAAATGCCGCATTTGAGTTCGGGACGAACGGAGCGTCCTTTCTCAACAGCCATCTTGACGAGCTGACCTACACCATTTTGGTCGAGCACCTGGAAGGGATCGACCTTGAGGATTTTCTTCTCGAGATATACGGGAGGAAGCTGGCGATGTCATCGCGAGAGTAGCCGAAGGTCATCTGGGTAAGGTCGTTCGTGCCGAAGGAGAAATATTCCGCACGAGTGGCGATGCGGTTGGCCGTGAGGGCTGCACGGGGATTTCAATCATCGTGCCGACTTTGAAGGGTACTTCCACGCCTTCTTCGGCAAAGAGCTTGGCAGCCGTGTCGCGGATGACCTTCTCTTGCGCCTCAAACTCATAGAGAATACCGGTGAGGGGCACCATGATCTCGGGTTGCGGGTTCAGGCCTTCGCGCTTCAGCTCGATAGCTGCACCGAGGATGGCGCGAGTTTGCATGGCGGTGATTTCGGGATAGGTGTTGCCCAAGCGGCAGCCACGGTGTCCGAGCATGGGGTTGGCCTCCACAAGGCTCTGTACGCGCTGACGGATGTATTCGGGCGTCACGTTCATGGCTTTGGCCATCTCTTCTTGTCCTGCCTTGTCGTGAGGAACGAACTCGTGGAGAGGGGGATCGAGCAGACGAACGTTGACGGGCAGACCGTCCATGGCACGGAAGATGCCGAGGAAGTCGGCCTTCTGATAGGGGAGAATCTTGTTGAGCGCTTTCTCGCGACCTTCAACGGTTTCGCTGAGAATCATCTCACGCATGGCCACAATCTTTTCGGCTTCGAAGAACATGTGCTCCGTGCGGCAAAGGCCGATGCCCGTTGCCCCGAAATCTTTGGCCACCTTGGCATCTTGAGGAGTGTCGGCGTTGGTACGGACGTTGAGGCGGGTGTATTTTGCACAGAGTTCCATGAGTTTGGCAAAGTCGCCACTAAGTTCGGCCGCCTCGGTGAGGATTTCGCCGGCGTAGACGCAGCCCGTAGTACCATTGAGCGAGATGAAATCGCCTTCTTTCAGCACCGTTCCATCGATGGTGAGGGTGCGGGCTTTGTAGTCGATGACGATGGCACCGGCTCCCGAAACACAGCATTTGCCCATGCCGCGCGCCACAACGGCAGCGTGGGAGGTCATACCACCACGTGCGGTGAGGATACCTTCGGCAGCCACCATGCCGGCGAGGTCTTCGGGAGTGGTCTCAATGCGCACCATGATGACTTTTTTGCCATCGGCATGCCACTTTTCGGCATCGTCGGCGTGGAAGACAATCTGACCGCAAGCCGCACCGGGAGAGGCGGGAAGACCGCGGGTCACTTCTTTGGCAGTGGCCAATGCCTTCTTGTTGAAAACGGGGTGGAGGAGTTCGTCGAGCTTGTTGGGCTCGCAGCGCTTGATGGCCGTCTTTTCGTCAATCATGCCTTCGTTGAGGAGGTCCATAGCGATTTTGACCATTGCCGTACCGGTGCGCTTACCATTGCGAGTTTGGAGGAACCAAAGTTTGCCTTCCTGCACGGTGAACTCCATGTCCTGCATGTCGTGGTAGTGCTGTTCGAGCTTGTGTTGCAGCGCGTTGAGTTCTGCATAAATTTCGGGCATTGCCTCCTCCATCGAGGGATATTTGGCGACACGTTCGGCTTCTTCAATGCCGGCACGTTCTGCCCAGCGTTGTGAACCGATTTTGGTGATCTGTTGAGGCGTGCGGATACCGGCCACCACGTCTTCACCTTTGTGCATTGACGAGGTATTCACCATTGAAGAGGTTCTCACCATTGCCGGCATCACGGCTGAAGCAAACACCGGTGGCAGAAGTTTCGCCCATGTTGCCGAACACCATAGCTTGCACGTTCACCGCGGTGCCCCATTCGTCGGGAATGCTTTCCATCTTGCGGTAGAGGATGGCGCGGTCGTTCATCCAGGAGCGGAACACTGCACACACAGCCCCCCAAAGTTGCTCTTTGGGATTGGTGGGGAAGTCGTGCCCCGTTTGTTCTTTGATAGCCTTCTTGAAGCGCTCCACAAGTCCCTTGAGGTCTTCGACCGTAAGTTCCTGATCGAGCTTCACTCCGCGGGCTTCTTTCACTTCTTCGATGATGGCCTCGAAGGGATCGATATCTTCCTTGTTTTCGGGCTTCATCCCGAGCACTACATCGCCATACATCTGCACGAAGCGGCGGTAAGAGTCGTAAACGAAATGAGGATTGTTGGTCTTTTCAACCAAACCTTTGGCCACCTCATCGTTCAAACCGAGGTTGAGGATGGTGTCCATCATGCCGGGCATCGAGGCACGAGCACCCGAGCGTACGGAAACGAGGAGCGGATTTTTGGGATCGCCAAATTTGCTGCTCATGGCTTCTTCGGTCTTGGCGATGGCGGCATTGACCTCTGCCTCCAATTCGGCAATGATGCCCTCCTGGCCGATGCGGTAGTAGTCGTTGCAGGTGTCGGTGGTGATGGTAAAACCCGGAGGTACAGGTACCCCGATCTTATTCATCTCAGCGAGGTTGGCACCTTTTCCGCCGAGGAGTTCTCTCATTGTAGCATCTCCTTCGGCCTGTCCATTACCGAAGGTGTAAACTCTTTTTACTTTTTTTCCATTTGACTTATGATGTTTTTTTAGTGTATTATTTTACTACTGCAAATATAATTAAAGTTAGAAACATGGCAAAAATCTTTTTGAAGGTTTTTGTCATGTAAACATTGAAAAAAATAGTACATTCTTTACGCATTTCCCACTTCTTGCAAACGAATTGTAGATGAGAAGCTCCCCCAAAAGTAGAAGAACAGTGCTCAGTTTGTCTTTTCCTGTCCTTTCTTCTGAGAGAGGGAGTGCGCAAAGATCATGCTCTAACGACAGAGTTTATCGACTCACCGCCTTCACCCCTTCACGGTGCGGAGTTTTTTTGAGCAGCGTACTGAGTTGCGTGAGGTCATTGACCAGCACGGTGAGTGTGCCGTAGAAAAGGCCGTCGTTGCTCTCGATGGCAATGTTGCGGAGCATGATGTGTTCTTCTTTCGAGATGATAGAGGTAATGTTGTTGATGATGCCGAGGTCGTCCTGTCCCACGACATGGAGCGTGATGGGATAATTGCTGCTGCCTTTTTCCCTGCCCATCGTGCCCTGAACAATACGGTAGGGAAAGCGATTGCACATTTGGTGGGCATTGGGACAGGTGGCGCGGTGGATTTTAATGCCGCCCGAAACGCTCACAAAACCAAACACTTCATCGCCATAGACTGGATTGCAGCAGTGAGCCATTTGAAAATCAAGGCCTTTGAGGTTACGATCAATCACCAGCACATCATCCATATCGGCGTGGCGAGTGTCGGCACGTTCTTGAAAAATGAAATTCTTCCGCACTGCGGATTTCAGCACGCTCGCCAACACCGGCTTCACGTTTTTTGAAATTCGACGTAGAGATCGAGAATATTGTTGAAGTCGGCTTTGTCTTCGACGATGGTCGAATAAAAATCGGCCGCCTCCTTAAATCCCAACTTTTTGATGACTTGGTTCAGTGCACTCTCGTCCCAGTCTAATTTGCGGTTTTTTGAGTTTGCGCTCCAGTATCTCACGCCCCATCGTACTGTCACGGCTTTGAATTTCGCGCAGCGCTTGGCGGATTTTGGAACGGGCATGTCCCGACACCGCGATATTGAGCCATTCGGGACGCGGCTGCTGGTTGTTGGAAGTTTGCACTTCCACCTTTTGACCGCTTTGCAGCACCTGCCTCATCGGCACATTCTTTCCATCGACGATACCTCCCACACAGCGGTTGCCCACTTTGGAGTGGATGAGGTAGGCAAAGTCGAGAAGGGTGCTTCCCACGGGGAGTTTGAAGAGATCGCCTTTGGGGGTAAACACATAGACCGAACTTTCTTTCAGACCGGCTGAGGCCTGTTCGTCTACCTGTGGGTCGCGTCCGGCTTCAAGGGCGGTCCGAATGCCTGCAAGCCAGTTGTCCACACCGCCCTCACTGCTTTTCACACCTTTGTAACGCCAGTGCGCCGCCAACCCATGTTCGGCCACTTCGTCCATACGCTCTGTGCGAATCTGCACCTCCACCCATTTGTTTTCAGGGCCGAGCACCGTAACGTGCAAACTCTCATAACCGTTAGACTTGGGCACAGTCACCCAATCCCTCAAGCGCTTGAGATTACTCTCGTATTGGTTGGTGATGAGCGAAAACACCTTCCAGCATTCCGCCACCTCTTTCGATGGTTTGGAGTCGAGAATGATGCGGATGGCAAAAGATCATAGACGCCTTCAAAGCCGCAGCGTTGCTTTTTTTCATCTTCTGCCAAATGGAGTGAATGCTCTTCGTGCGTCCCTTCATGTGGTATTTCAACCCCGCTTCAACCAGCATCTGATGAATAGGCGCGAGGAAGTTTTTCGATGTAGGCATCGCGGCTCTTCTTCGTTGCATTGAGGGCTTCTTTGATGGCATAATAAGCATCGTGCTCCAAGTATTTGAGCGACAAATCTTCGAGCTCCGATTTGAGTTTATAGAGCCCGAGTTTGTGTGCCAAAGGCGCATAGATATGCGCAGCCTCAAGTGAAAGTCGCCGTTGGGCCTCAACTGCAGTTGTACCTTTCACCCGCCGCATCAACACCACACAATGGGCAATGAGCATCAGCACCACACGCATATCGGCCGCTTGCGAAACCAGCAGGTTGCGGAAATTGTCGGTTTTGAGCATCTCCTCGTTCATCGCTTCGAGTTCGTACACGCGCTGAAATGCTTCAATGTCTTGTGGGGTAGGTGCCCAATCTTTCAAACCGATTTCTTCTTCGGCGAGGGCGATGGCAGCTTGTGCAATTTCTGTGGCATCAAAACCAAAGGCGGCAATGAGCGCGCCGTCCGTAAAGTCGGGTATAGTAGTTGGCTGCATAGGGATAGCGTGTTAAAGGCGATGGGAAAGCAGAAAGGTGATTCAATGTTGCAGAATCACCTTTCCGTAAGATTGTAATTTATTTTTGGCCGGCATCAAGAAGCGGTCGCCCGTTTCTTTGATGAGTTTCTCACGATACGCTTCGGGATAGCCGGGGCGCTCTGTCGGAACACAGATGCTGTCTGGAGTGAGTTTCCACTCTTCATCTTCCGTTTCGACCTTAATCACCTGGTCGTTGTATTTGATGATGAGGTATTCACCCAGTTGTTTCCAAACGTTCATCATGTGTCCGGCGTAGAATTTCGTCTGATCGGTCAGATAAGCCACACCGTCGGCAGGATTTGCTTTCAAACGTTCCTGTCCCACTTCATCACTTGTGCGGAGTGTCTTGATGTAGAACTCTTGAACTTGATCGCGCCACTTTTTCAGAGTTGGGAACATCTGCTTGTAGCGTGGATAAACCATGTTCGACACCCAGTTTTGCATCCAGAAGGCCGATTTCCAAGTAAATTTGTGGTCGTTGCCGGTGCTGTCGGCATAGCATTCCGGCACCTCTGTGGCACTGCAGTACACTGGTGTGAAAGCAATCATGTTGGGGTCATCATTGCCAAACCAAAGTACACCACCCACTTCGCGTGGTAACCATGAGCGGAGTTGGGCAATCACCACATAACTGGCCTGCTGGGTGGAGATGGGGCGCTCGTTGAAGTACTTTTTACCCTTATGCTCCCACATCAGCGGCGAAGGCTGATAGGGTGCGCCGTAAACGCCACCGGCCAAGGTGCTGTGAAATTCAAAAGGCGTGCCTTCATAGTGGTCGCGCATGGCTTCCATCACATCTTCCAAGCTCAACAGATGTTTGGGCTTGAAGTAGAGAGGCATCTCTTCGCTTTGACCGATGTGATAACCGTCCACATAGGGTACGTACTTGTCCATCCCTTCCACAAAGTGATTGAAGAAACTCCAAGCACGCGCATCGCAGAAGCGCTGGCTGCCGAAGTCGGCGGGGGAGTAGGCTGCGGAGAAAGAGAAATCGGCATCTTTACCGGTGAAGTAGCCTTTTTCGCGTGCAAACTTAATCACATCTTTGGCATACATCACGTTCTGCTTGTCTTTGAGGTCGAACTTGTGGATGCGGCTTTGATTGGCGTGTGCCGCGATGCAGTCGTCGGGAATGCGCACAGCCACCCAAACTGCTCCTTTTTGGGCATCGCCCTTACCGATCATTTCCATAATCCAGATTTCATTGGGATCGGCAATGGAGAAGGATTCCCCTTCTGAGGAGTAACCATACTTGGCCACGAGGTCGGTCATCACCTTGATGGCTTCACGTGCGGTCTTGGCACGTTGCAAACCGAGGGACATCAACGAAACGTAGTCGATACCGCCCTCCTTTTGCTTAGGCCACAACTCTTCGCGTCCGCCGAAAGTGGTTTCGGTGATGGCCACTTGATACTCGTTGATGTTGCCCATCACGTTGTAAGTAACGGGGGCTTCCGGAATTTCGCCGAGGTAGTGATGCGTGTCGCCATCGACAATGCGACGCATCGTTCCGGGGGCGTGTGTGCCGGCAGGATAGTGTACCAAACGTCCATACATGCCCCAAGAGTCAGCGCTGTAAGAAATGAAGCATTCGCCGTTTTTTGAGGCTTTTTTGCCGACCAAGAAGTTGGTGCAGGCCGAAGCAGTTATGGCTACAAAGGCCGCCAAAAGAAGCAGTATTTTTTTCATATCAAGATTTGTTTTGGATAAGTAGATGTTGTGAGGGTTAGTTGGCTTGGTTGATGAGGTTGACGATGACTTTGACCATCACGTCCTTCTCCTCCGTCTTGCTTTCGGCAATCATGAGGGTGAGCGCCACGAGGGTATTGTCGGCTATGCGCTTCGTGCCGTCGGGACGATAGAGAATCTCGTTGTTGTGCATGAACCACAAAAAGAGGGTGGCCGCAATGCGCTTATTACCATCGCTGAACGAGTGATTTTTGGTGACGAGATAAAGGAGCATGGCTGCTTTTTCCTCCACGCTGGGATATAACTCTTCACCGCCAAATGTTTGGTAAATCTGTCCAATGGAACTTTTGAAAGAGTCGTCCTTTTCGTTGCCAAAGAGTGCTGAACCTCCAAATCTGCTCCGTAGCGCGTCGATTTCCTGCATGGCATTTTTCGTAGGTGGCGCGAAAGGGTTCTACCCGCGTGATTTGATCGATGACCAAGCGCTGATAGTCGTAATCATCGAGGGTGTCGAGCGCATAGGTGTAGTCAATCACCACATCGAAAAGGGCGCGGCTTTCATCGGTCGTAGGGAGAGGAGGGTGCCCAAGTGTGCGCCCGACCACTTGCACCAACTGCCGCAGTTCGGCAATCTGCTGTTTGTGAATGTTCTGATGCACCACATAGCCTTTTGAGGAGATACTGTTTCAGCACATTGGTGGCCCACTGGCGAAATCGTACACCATGCTGACTATGTACACGGTAGCCCACAGAAATAATGACATCGAGCGTATAAAAAGGTACAGGTTTCTTCACCCCATTAACGTGCAAAAAATGCACGTTATTCGCTAGTGGCAACTCACCCTCCTTAAAGACGTTGCTGATGTGGCGGCGAATGTTGGACTCCTCTTTGTCGAATAGTGCTGCCATTTGCTTTGTGCTCAGCCACACCGTTTCGCCTCCCAGCTTTACATCCAGCTGAGTGCTTCCATCTTCGCTTTGATAAATGACAATATCATTCTCCAAGTTCACACTTGCTGCCATGGCTTAATCTGTTGAGAAAAGGTGAGAAAAGATGGATGGTCGCTCTCCTTGTTGAGGGGAGTTCTTTCTTCTCTTTGCGTCTATGCGTCCACCGCCTTAAAACTCATGTCAAGTCCCTTGACGGAGTGGGTGAGTGCACCGACCGAGATGAAGTCGACACCGCATTCGGCATAGTCGCGGAGGGTGTCGTAGGTGATGCCACCGGACGATTCCGTTTCAAAACGGTGATCAATCAAAGCCACTGCCTTTCGGGTGTCTTCGACCGAGAAATTGTCGAGCATGATGCGGTGGGCGCCACCGTGTTCCATCACTTGACGGATGTCGTCGAAGGTGCGGCATTCAATCTCGATTTTCAAATCCAGCCCCTTTTCTTTGAGGTAGGCTGCACAGCGGTCGAGCGTTTTGGGGATGCCACCACAGAAGTCGATATGGTTGTCTTTGAGGAGAATCATATCAAACAAGCCGATGCGGTGGTTGGTGCCGCCGCCAATCTTCACCGCCTCTTTTTCCAGCATGCGCATGCCGGGTGTGGTTTTGCGGGTGTCGAGCACGCGGGTGCCGGTGCCTTCGAGTCGTTTCACGTAGCGTTGCGTCATGGTGGCGATACCGCTCATGCGCTGCATGATGTTGAGCATCAATCGCTCTGTTTGAAGAAGGCTTTGCGTCTTTCCGCTCACCACGAAAGCCACATCACCGGGCTTAACGTGCGCACCGTCTTCGAGGAAAACCTCCATCTGAAGCGTAGGGTCGAATTTGCGGAACACTTCGCGGGCAATGCGCACACCGGCCAGCACGCCTTCTTCTTTGATGAGTAGACGGCTTTTGCCTTCAGCGTTTGCGGGGATGCAGCAAAGTGTGGTGTGGTCGCCATCGCCGATGTCTTCAGAAAAGGCGAGTTCTATAAGTTGGTCATTAAGTTCTTCTACAGTGTACATGTGCTTTGAATTGATAGATTGGCACAAAGATAGTGCTTTATTTTTGAAAAATGAAGTTTTCGGCCAAGTTTTTCTCTTCCTCTGACTTTGTTCCATTTCGATTTTGAAAGAACACTATTTTGAAAGGGCACTATCATATCCATCAATTTTGAACATCTACTTTAGCGATGATGATTTTTTGAGTACCTATTATTATACTCACGCGCGCATACCTTACAATAGTACGTGTTTTTTTCTCCTTCACTCCTTCACCGAGTTCTTTAACACACACGATTACAAGCATTTATGGGTGAAGGCAATAGATAGTTTTTCCTTCACCAGCCCTCACCCGAGGGAGCGATAGGCAAGCGAAAGCGGCAAGAACCCAATTTCATAAGATGCTAAAATTCAAGAATTTACCATCGAGGTGAAGGCAGTGAAGGCAAAAAGAGGGGACTATTGTAGTGTGACGCGCGCGAGAAGGGGAACAGAGGAGAGGGAGGAGGGAGGAGCTCATCTCCCAAGGTGAAGAGGTCTGATCCAAAGACGGAGAAATTTGTCTCAAAAGGGAACCGAAATATAGGTTGGTATCTTCTCCACACCTGCCGGCCTTGCGGAGCAAAAAAGCTCAGAGGTAGTTTTTTCCGGCTGGGATGTAGAAAAAATTAGCTCTGAGGTAGTGAGAACCAGTACCTCATTCAATGGACAAGATTTTCCAAGCGGTGATGCGTGAAAGTGTTAAAGTCGTGTTAAACTCCAATGGGAGTGGCTTTTCTGAACGACGAGATGCCTATATATTCAAGGGGGTGAGCAGAAAAAGGGGAGGGTGAACTCTCGGTCATCGGGGACGCTCAGCTTTGCTACCTTCAGAGCAGCGCAAATTCCGAATAGTTATACCTTCTTTCTTCAAAAGAGGCGGTATAGTATACAAAAAACAGGTTTTGCTTGGTCGAGATTGAAAAAGTTTGTATTTTCGCGAGCAAGAACCAGCGCTCTGTCACATAGAGTTGCCGTTCTGTTTCCATTTGTCACAAATTCTGTGCAAATTTTTCTACAGAAACTCAATCTTCAATCTTAATCTTTTCCCCTATTCATCCATGAGAACCTCTTTCCGACTTGCATTGCTTTTGCCTTTTGGGCAACTCCGATTGCGTTGTGCAGTCAAGGATTTCAGCTCAAAAATGAGGTACTGCCTAATCCCGACAACGAACCCGCTCCTGTGCACCCCGTGCCGCACCCTCGCCAACTGAAATGGCAGGAAACCGAGTTTTATGCTTTCTTTCACTACGGCATGAACACCTACACCAACAAGGAGTGGGGCTATGGCGATGAGAGCGAAAATCTCTTTGCGCCCACAGCAGCGCCCAATCCCCGGCAATGGCTCGAAGCCGCCAAAGCTGCCGGCATGCGGGGCGGCATCGCCGTGGTGAAGCACCACGATGGTTTCTGCCTGTGGCCCACGGAGACGACCACTCACAACTGCACAAAGTCCAACAATAAGTTTGCCAAAGAGACCAACATTCCTCGCGATTTTGCCGCTGCAGCGCGCGATTTGAACATGAAATATGGTTTCTACATCTCACCTTGGGATCGCAACTCTGCCCTCTACGGCACGGATCGCTACGTCAAGGAAGTGTTCCTGCGTCAGGCAGCCGAATTGGCACAATATGGTAGCGACCAGTTTGAAATGTGGTTCGACGGTGCCAATGGCGGCGATGGCTACTACGGCGGGAAGAACACGAAAATCAGTACCGACCGCGCCATCTACTACGACACGCCCAACCTGCGCGACACCATCCACAAGGTAGCCCCCGACTGTGTGCTGTGGGGCGAAGGCGGCGAAGCGCGCTGGATCGGCAACGAAGCCGGATGGGCCGGACAGACCAACTGGGCCACCGAAAACCGCGGCTATGCCAGTGAAAACAATGGTATGTACGGCACCGAAAACGGCTGGTTCTGGTTGCCGGGCGAGTCGGATGCCAAAGCCACCAACAAGGGTTGGTTCTGGCACGAAGGCGAAAGTCCGCTTTCGGCCGAACGCCTCTTCCAGATGTATCTCGAAACGGTGGGCCGCAACGCCACGCTCATCCTCAACATTCCGCCCAACAAGGCCGGTATTCTTCCCCCGGCTTCAGTCAAAGCACTGAAGGACATGGGACAACTCATCACCAATCGTCTCAGCCACGACTTTTGCCAAGACGGCCACCGTAGAGGCCAGCGAGGTGCGTAATGCGGGACTGAATCGTAACTATGCGGCCACCAACCTTACCGATGGTAATAAAGAAACTTATTGGGCTACCAACGATGGCACAAAATCGGCCACCCTCACCTTCACCTGGGACACGCCTCAGCCTGTGCGCTACGTGGAGTTGATGGAATACGTCGCCAAAGGACAACGTGTAAGGGATTTCAAGATTGAAACTAGTACAGATGGTAACAACTGGACCGAACAGGCCACAGGAATTGAAACGACTACAATTGGTTACAAACGTATCGTTCCGCTCGTAGGGCCAACTTCAGAAAGCTACAAAGCACCTATTCAGGCGAAAGCAGTACGCGTCACTATTGTTGATGCCAAATCCTGTCCTCTTCTCAATCGTATAGCCATCTACTAATTCATTCTGTCTCATCATGAATTTCAAACATATCTTTGCCATCGCTGCAAGTGCACTTCCCCTTGCCGTTGGCGCACAAACCATCGATTTCGAAACCACCACGTGGAAACAGTTGGGGGTTTACGACACTTGGGAAGCCTCGCCTTTCCGCAAAGGGCAACTCTCGGGTCATGTGGCCGTTATCGACAACCCGACCAAAACCCAGCTCAACCCCTTGACCGGCGAACCCATCAACCCCTCTGAGAAGGTGCTGGCCGTGCAGCGCTCCCGCTTTGGGTCGAACACGTTTGGCGCACGCATCGACTTGGCAACGCCTTTTGACCTCCCCAGCAAAGACACCTATCTCCACGTTTGGGTCAACCGCCCTAAGACGGGCCGTGTGATGGTGGTCGGCCTGGGCAAACGCACCGACCGCCTTGGGCAAAGCGCCGAAACCGAACAGTTTTTGGGGTATGACTACCACCCAGGTGGAAGCCGGTGAGTGGACGGAAGCCGTAGTGACTTTCAAGGGCAATCCCGGCATCAAAATTTACAGCCTCGTCATTGTGCCCGACTGCGAAAGCCCACACGAACTCACGAGCGATTTTGTGGCCTACATCGACAACATTAGCATCAACGAAAGTGCGCGTCCCTCACTGGTGAAGGGCTACTACCCCATTGCCTACGACAAGCAGCAGAAGCAGACGCGCACCGACCGCCGGCTCTCCGCTGTCGGACTTGCCCAAGGCGACCAACAGCAGACCTACTCAATCCTCGACACGCACCTCCTCTACACCAACGAGACGAGCAAGACGTTCACCGCCAAAGCAGGTGAAACCCTCACCCCTAAATTCTCCTACGTCGGCTCATGGATGAACGGCTACGTCTATCTGGACCGCAACAACGATGGTGCTTTCTCGGCCGATGCCACGGACGGCAAGATTGCCGAAGGATCGGACTTGATGGCCTTCTCCCACTATCAGAAGTTCGACTCAAATGGGCAGGACGCCAATGGCAGCAAAATCAATCCTCCCGCCTTTGTCGTGCCGGCCGATTTGCAGAACGGCTACTACCGCATGCGCTTCAAAGTGGACTGGGACAACATCGACCCCGCGGGCAACACCAGCTCCGACAACTCCATTTTTGAAAAAAACGGTGGCAGCTTTGTCGACATCCGCCTCAACGTGCACGGCGACATGGTCAGCGTGAACGATGCCAACCGCAACGGCGAAGTGCTCTCGGCCGATGGGAAGAAGCTCGTCAAACTCCAAGCGCCTTTCGGTCAAGACTTCAAAATCAAGATGAACCCCGAAAAGGGCTTTGAATATGCCGGCATCATCGTCAAGCATGGTTACAACCTGAGCGGCGACAGTATCGTGAAGGACAACGTGCAGTGGGAGCGCATCCGCTTCCCGCGTCGTTTGTTCAACGAGAACGACCACACTTTTGTCATCCCCGGCCAATACATGGACGGAGATGTCGAAATCGAAGGTCTCTTCATCGAACAAGGCACCTACGTGCCTGAACCCGAACCGGCCGCCCGCTACAAGACGACCCGCATCGTGGAAGGCAAGTTTAAAGGCCGGCACAACGTGGTACACCCTCCAAATCGGTCAGCAAGGCTACGTCATCGCCAGCAACGGTCAACAGTCCATTCCGCTCAATAACACGACTCCCAACATCGACGACCCCAAGCAACTGTGGTGCTTCGTGGGCAACGATGCCGAAGGATTTCGCCTCTACAACATGGGGACGGGCGTAGCCAGAGTGCTGGCCGCCCCGACCACCATGTCGGCCAAAGACGGCGGCAGCAGTTTCCCGACCATGCAGCCGGCTTCCAAAATTCCTGCCGGCTACACCGAGGTGTGGAACTTTTCCGACAGCAACGACTTGGGCACCGGCACACAGTATGCCTACCTCTACGAGCAAGGATTGCCCACGCACAAAGTGAACAACCGCGACAACAAACTCGCCTTCTGGAGTGGCGGACAAGATGCCGGCTCTACCCTGCTCATCACCGAAGCCAAGGTGACGGACAATCCCATCGCGGCCATCCTTTCCCTCAAGACAGCCAACGCCTCCCACACTTACGACCTCAACGGACGCCGCACTGCCGACACGACACACGGCCTCTACATCCTGAACGGACGGAAAGTCTGGGGAAAGCAAGTAGGTGTTCAGAACTAATTGATGTTAGATTTGTTTCTATTTTCCGTCAGATTGTCTTTGTGAAGACGGAGTGTAGCGGGCTACACGACTGATGAACAAAGGCGAGATGGCGGAAAGTGGAAATAAAGAGGGTATCAAAGTAGAGAATACCCTACTCAGAAGATAGTTACGATTAATCTTGAAGACCTACTTAGGTATCGCTCCTATCCACTTCAATACTTCATTTCATGAAAAAATACTTTTCCTTACTCCTCCTTCTCTTGTGCGGATGTGTGCCCCTCATGGCACAAAGCGAGCAGCCCACGTTCAGCACAGCCGACAAACCGGTCTACTTCAACATCGTGTTCAAAACGGGCGGTTGCCACTTGCAGGACAATGGTGTCGGTGAGTGGCTCACCATCAAAAATGCCAAGCAGAGCAGCGGCCAGCGCTTTGCCCTGATTGGCAACAAAAACAGTTTTCTCCTCCTTTCGGACAAGGGCAATTACGTCGGTCTCAAAAGCGAAGGTCAGGACCAGTTCTTCTGCGCCACGAACCAGACGGCAGCCACTGCACTGACCCCTGCTGAACAGCAACGGCTATTTCGAAATGGCCAAAACCACCGACAAGACAAAAAGCCATGAACCAATGGCAGGGGCGCACAAGACGGCCACAAACTCGGGCTTTGGAAAACGGGTGACATCAACAACCCACTCGCCTTTGTCGACCCCAACACTGTCACCGAATATGAGGTGCAAGGGCTGAGTCAATTCACTCCCCAGCATCCGCTCACACTGTGGTACGACCGCCCCGCCACCCTCACCGGTGTGGCCAACGTTTGGATGGAATACTCCCTCCCCATCGGCAACGGTGTTTTAGGCGCCAGCCTCTTCGGCGGTGTGAAGACCGATGAAATCCAATTCAACGAAAAGACCGTCTGGACGGGCGGCCCCAACGATATGGGCTCCTACGGAAAATACCTCAACTTCGGCAACCTCTACGTCAAGAACCTCAACGACGCCCCCTTCACCAACGGCAAGACGGTCCACGACTACGTGCGCTTCCTCGACATCGAGCAGGGCATCGGTGGGGTGAACTTCACCGACGGAGACGGCACAGCCTACACCCGCCGTTACTTCTCCTCACAGCCCGACGGCGTGATTGCCGTGCGCTACACGGCCAACGGTGCCCACAAGCTCCACCTCCTCTTCTCCGTCAAGGCGGGCGAAGAGACCAACGCCGGCAGCCCCACTTATACCGCCGACGGCTACGGCTACTTCCAAGGCAAACTCACCACCGTCTCCCACCACCTGCGCTTCAAGGTTGTCCCCGTGGGCGGCACCCTCATCCGCAGCGACAAGGGACTTGAAGTCAAGGATGCCACAGAGGTGCTCCTCGTGCTCTGCGGCAGCACCACCTTCGACAGCAACGTCGCCGGTCGCAGCCGTGGCACCGTGGTGACGCTGGGCAACAACATCAAGAAGACGGTCGACGCTGCCGTGACCAAAGGCTGGGACAGTCTCTTGGCAGACCACGTGGCCAACTTCACTTCCTTCATGGGTCGTGTGCAGCTCAACCTTAACAACGCTGCATCGAACCGTAACACCGAAGAACTCATCAAGTTCTACAACGCTTCGGAATCCAACAAGCAAAGCACCGACGGCATTTTCCTCGAACAACTCTACTTCAACTACGGCCGCTACCTCGCCATCTCTTCGAGTCGCGGCAACATCAACGTCCCCTCCAACCTCCAAGGTATCTGGAACAACGTAGCCAACGCTCCCTGGAATTCCGACATCCACACCAACATCAACGTGCAGATGAACTACTGGCCCGCCGAGCCCACCAACCTCAGCGACTGCCACCCTGCCCTTCCTCAACTACATCATCGACAACGCCAAGTCGGCCAACTGGAAGGCAGCTGCCAAGCGCGGCGGACAAGACAAGGGTTGGACGGTATTCACCGAGTCGAACATCTTCGGCGGTATGTCCACCTGGGGCAGCAACTACTTCGTGGCCAATGCGTGGTACGCCACCCACCTCTGGCAGCACTACCGCTACACCCTCGACCGCGACTATCTCAAGCGCGCCTTCCCCGCCATGTGGGGGTCGGCTCAGTTCTGGATGGGCCGCATGATCAAGGATCGGAAGGTCAACGACGGCACATGGGTGTGCCCCTGACGAGTACTCTCCCGAGCAGAACGACCACCCCAAGGAAGACGCCACGGCTCACGCTCAGCAGCTCGTCATGGACAATCTCACCAACTGCCTCTCCGCCATTGAGGTGCTCGGCACGAAAGATGCCAAAGTCACCGAAGCAGAACTGAACACCCTCAAGGACTACATTAAGAACACCGACACCGGCCTCCACCTCGAAACCTATAAAGGAGACTGGGGCGGTTGGGCCACGAACAACGGCATCAAGACGGGCGACAAGCTCCTCAAAGAGTGGAAATACACGCCTTACAGCGTTTCCAACGACAAGGGACACCGCCACATGAGCCACCTCATGTGCCTCTACCCCCTCAATCAGGTGCAGCAGGGCGACGACTACTTCCAAGCGGCAGTCAATGCGCTCAAACTCCGCGGTGATGCTGCTACGGGATGGTCAATGGGCTGGAAGGTCAACCTCTGGGCACGTGCCAAGGACGGCGACCACGCGCGCAAGATCATCAAGAATGCCCTGCGCCATTCCACCTCCTACGGCACCGACCAATATGCCGGTGGTATCTACTACAACCTCTACGATTCCCATGCTCCCTTCCAAATCGATGGCAATTTCGGCGTCTGCGCCGGTATCGCCGAACTTCTGATGCAGAGCCAAAACAACTTTATCGACATCCTCCCGCCCTCCCCACGGCTTGGAAGAACGGCAGCATCAAGGGCCCTCAAAGCTGTGGGCAACTTCACTGTCGATATCGAATGGCAAAACGGTAAGCCCACCAAGGTGAACATCACCAGCCACAAGGGCACACCGCTCCGTATCGCTGCTCCCGCCCTCCACGCTGTGGAAGTGAAGGTCGATGGAAAAGGCGCTGAAGTCGTGGCCGAAGAGCTCGAAGAGGGTCGCCCCGCCATCTATCGCATCAACAATGTGGCTGCAGGCAGCACCGTGAGCATCGACTTCTCCCGCCCTGCCCTGCCCACGAGCATCGGTCGCCTCGCTGCCACAGCTTCCAACCTCACCTACGACCTCGCCGGCCGCCGTGTCTCACGCGATGCCCACGGTGTCCCTCATCGTCGGTGGTCGCAAGGTGGTGAAGTAAATTTCCTCGGTTCTCATCATCTCTGATTTCTCATCTCTCTTGCTCCCCAATGCAGCCCTCGTTGCATTGGGGAGTTTTTCTTTCTGTCATCGGGCGCACGTCTCGCCTTCTGCTCCCATCGTCCCTCCCCGTTTCTCGGAAAGAGTTCCTGTCTCGTCCTTTTTGAGAAATTGCAAGAATGATTTTTTTAGCAGAAACGTGAAAGAAGGTTTTGCCATTTAGGTTCAAAAGCGTATCTTTGCGCCTATTGAAAACAAGGTCGTTGACCAGTTCTGCCTTTTCAAGACCTTGCGCATTCATCCACCTCGCTAACCCCTCTCCTGATGCCACACTTTCCTCCAACCGTCTCCAACCGCACGTTGCCCTCGGCCGGACGTTGCCTCCTGCATACTCTCCGTGTGGGAGGAGGACTGGCGTTGGCGCTGCTCTCCCTCCTTCCCACCGCCTGCGACAAGGGGACAGAGAGGGTGGAAAGTCAGGAACGGCAAAAGGTGGACAGCCTGGTACGTGTCGCCACGGGCATAGACTCTCTCGCCCGGCTACAACGCCGCTTTGAGACCGAGGGCAACCGATTGGGGAGCATCATAACCTTGCGCGAATGGGGAAAAGCCTTGCGCAACGAGAGCCGATTTGACGAAGCCCTGCGCGTGCATAGCCAAGGCCTGCACGAGGCCGAGAGTCTGGGCGACACCATCGAGTGGGTGCAGGCGCTCAACAACATCGGCACCGACTATCGCCGCATGGGAGTGCTCGATGTGGCACAGGAATATCACTACAACGCATGGAAACTCAGCGAAGAGTCCACCGACACGACCTTTCAGGCTCGCAAGAACCGTGTGGTCTCCCTCAACGGACTGGGCAACATCTACATGGCGCTGGGCAACTACGAGCGGGCCGACAGTGCACTACGCCGGGCGCTCAAGGGCGAACAGGAACTGAAGAGTGCTGTGGGACAAGCCATCAACTATGCCAACCTCGGCGCTATCTTTGCCCACCGCCACCAGCTCGACTCGGCTTGGGCTTACTATCGCCACTCGATGGCGCTCAACACCGAGGCCGGCAACGAACTGGGCATTTCCCTCTGCCACACCTACTTCGGGATGCTCTATGAACAGGCCAAGGACTACGACCGCGCCACTCTCGAATACGAAACGGCCTACGGAATGATGCGCTCCTCGAAGGACGACTGGCACGCCCTCAACTCGCTCATCGCCCTGGCCGGCATTCACCTCACTACCGGGCAGACGGAGCGGGCAACGGCCCATCTGGGGAAAGCCTTGCAGATGGCCGAGCGCATCAAGTCGCCCGAACATCTGGCCGACATCTACACCCTCTACTACAAACTCCACAAGCGTCAAGGCCGGTGCAGCGCGGCCTCGCAGCCTTCGAGAAAGCCACCGCCCTGCAAGACAGTGTGGTCGACTTGGAGAAGATGAACCGCATTCAGAACACCAGTCTAAACATCGAACGCAACCGACAGCGCCGCCAAATCGGCGAAGCACGGCACAAACTGGAAGAAGAACGCAACACCCGCTATGTGGGTTTTGCCATCTTTGGCTTTGTGATGCTCATCCTCGCGGCCGTGCTCACCATCGTGCTCTACACCAACCGACTGCGGCGGCGCAGCCACATCGCCTTGAAGCACATGGCGGCACTGCGGGAAAACTTCTTCACCAACATCACCCACGAGTTCCGAACCCCGCTCACCGTCATCCTCGGCCTGACCCACGACCTCAAGCGCGGAAGCCCCACTGCGACCGAAGTGCAGGAGAAGGTCGACGTCATCGAGCGACAAGGTAACGGGCTGCTCGTCCTCATCAACCAGTTGCTCGACATCTCGAAAATCAAATCGGCCGTCGGCAACCCCGACTGGCACCGCGGCAACATCACCGCCTATCTCGCCATGCTCGTGGAGAGCTACCGCGACTATGCCCACACCCGCCACATCGACCTCGCCTTCGCCGCCGATGGGCCGGTGGAGATGGACTTCGTGCCCGACTATGTGGCAAAGGCCATGAACAACCTCCTCTCCAACGCCTTCAAGTTTACGCCCCATCAGGGCAAAGTGAGCGTGGCCGTGAGCCGAAAGGCCAACCATCTGACCATCAGTGTGTCCGACACGGGAGCGGGTATGAGCCGCGAGATTGCCACCCACGTGTTCGAGCCGTTCTACCAAGGGCGTGACGACGGCCGCAACGTCGGCACAGGGGTCGGACTGGCCCTGGTCAAGCAGATTGTCGATACCATCGAAGGGCACATTACAGTCGACAGCCGTCCGGGTGAAGGCACCACCTTCTGCATCAGCCTCCCCATCCGCCGCAACGACTCCGTCCTCCCCTCTCTCGACCTCCTCGCCCATCCGCTTCCCGAGGCCCTTCTGCCGGAGGAAGAGCGAGAAATCCCGTCCGACACTCTCAGCGGCGATGCCGATGCCTGCCGCCTGCTCATCATCGAGGACAACGCCGACATCGCCGCCTACATCGGTGCGCAATTCCCCCAAGACTACGCCCTCGCCTATGCCGACAACGGCATCGATGGGATGGAGAAAGCCCTGCAACTCGTGCCCGACCTCATCATCACCGACCTCATGATGTCCGGCATCGATGGGCTCGAACTCTGCCGACGAGTGCGCGACAATGCCGTGCTCAACCACATCCCCATCATCATCGTCACTGCCAAAATCTCGGAGCAGGAGCGCATCGCCGGTCTCAAGCCGGGGCCGACGCCCTATCTCGCCAAGCCCTTCAACAGCGACGAGCTCCGCACCCGTGTGGAAAAGCTCCTCGAAGGGCGCCGTCTCCTGCGGGAGAAATATCGGCTGTCACTGGATGCCCCCACCTCGGCCGACACCTCCACCACCCTCTCCGACAAGAGCGCCGAGGCCGACCGCCTCTTCCTGAGCAAAGTGACCGACACCATCTACCTCAGCCTCAGCCACTACCGCGACATCAGCGTGGCCACGCTTGCCTCTGCCATGTGCATGAGCAGCAGTCAGCTCTATCGGAAATTGCTCGCCCTCACCGACTGCCCTCCGACCACCTACATCCAGCAGATCAAAATCAAAAAGGCCAAACACCTCTTGGAGAGTGACCCACGCCTCACGCTCAACGAGGTGGCCGAACGCTGCGGTTTCGAGGTCTACACCTCCTTCTCCCGCACCTTCAAAAACGTCTGCGGCATCAGCCCCAACGATTTTTCGAAGACAGCAGGCCGGCGAAGCAGAAACCGCCACCTGACCACTATCAAAATGAAACAAAAGTCGACCTCTCTTTCGGGAAGTCGACTTTTTTGATGCCGCAGGAACATGTGGCACACACGTTGCTCTCTCCCTCAAGGAAATGGGCGACAGCCTCAAAGCGTTGATGCACGGAGAGAGAAGAAAATCAAAGGAAGCGGAGAAAAAGTTGATGACAACAAAGATATTCTATAAACCAAGGTTTGGTTTATATAAACCAAAGTTTGAATTACATAAACCAAAGGCTTGAATTATATAAACCAAACCTTGGTTTATAGTTTGCGACTTGTCCGCGTAAGTTTTTCTACCGAGAAAACAACTTTTCCGTAGAGGCTGAAAAACTTACTCGTCCATCGGCAGCAGTTTTTTTTTTGCGGCGGATGGGTACTCCCGACAGCCTCGTTTTCACGTCTATCTCCCATTTTCCTCCCGGCAAACCCTCCTTTTTCTCACCGCTTTTCTTAACTTTTGCAGCGCTTTGGGGCGCTGCCCCACCCTTTTCTTTTCCACCAAAGTCTCCCGACCTCATGAAGTCCCTACTCTCTCCTTCTCTTTCTCGCCGCTTTCGTCCCCGTCGGACTATCCGCCCAGAAAGCTGTCGATGCCGCCGAAGCCGCACAGATGATGGCTCAAATCAACGATGCCGCGCGCACCACCACTTCCCTGCAAGCCACCTTTGTGCAGACCAAATCGCTCCGCGTGCTCAACAGCCGCCTCGTGGCGCGCGGCACGATGCACTACCGGCAACCGGCGCAACTCCGTTGGACCTACACCACGCCCTACCGCTACACCTTCGTGCTCAACGGCCGAAAGGTGATGCTCAAGAGCGACAAGCAGACACAGGTGGTCGATGTGGAGCAAAACAAGGTGTTCCGCCACATTGCGCAAATCATGATGGACAGCATGACGGGCCGCTGTCTCAACGACCGGCGTAGCTTCAAGGTGGCCATGTTCAGCGAGGGCAACCACTGGGTGGCCCGGCTCACGCCTTTGCAGAGCGAGATGAAGCAACTGTTTTCCTCCCTCAGCCTCACCTTCGATGCCCTACGGCACATTGTGGTGCGCGTCGAGATGAAAGAGAAAACGGGCGACACCACCCTCATCGAACTCCAACAAATCAAGAAAGATGCTCCCATCGATGCCCAGCTTTTCAAAGTCGACTAAGGCGCGGCTCCTACTCCTCGGGCTGCTGTTCGCTCTCGCGCTTCAGGCGCAATCCGCTGCCCCCGACTCCACCGCTGCTCCCGACCGCTGGCGGGTGCACCTCACCTTCGACAAGGCAGCGCTGAGCGGCCTCTGCTTGGTGCGCACACTGGGCGACACGCTCGTGGGCGCCGTGGTCAACGAGTTCGGCCTGCAAGCCTTCGACTTCATCTTCGACCGCCGGCGCGGCAAAGTGCAGCTTTCCCACCTCCTCCCGATGCTCGACCACTGGTACATCCGCCGCACCCTGCGGCGCGACCTGGCTCGGCTGCTGATCGACTACCGACCGGACGCACCGCTCCACTATCACAACGAGCGGCGCAACATCGACTATCTCTTCACCCCTCTGCCTGACGACTCGCATGAAACTGCTTCACCACCTTTTTAATCTCCTCGACGAGCGGATGGACGCTCCCACCGAGGGCCGCTTCCGTCTCCGTCTCAACGCCGAGCACCCCATCTTTGCCGCCCACTTTCCCGGACGCCCCACCCTGCCGGGCGTTTGCACCTGCAGCTCGTGAGCGAACTGGCCGAACGGATGGCCGGTCGGCCGCTGACGTTGCGCACAGCCAAGAACGTGAAGTTTCTCGCTCCCATCCATCCCGAGGCAACGCCCGAAGTGGAAGTGCGCTTGTCGATGGACGGCGGTCGCGTCACGGCCCAAGTGGAGGACGGGCCGGTGTGCCACGCCAAACTCTCTCTGCGCTATGAATAGTCGCATCTGTGTGGTCATCCCCACGTTCAACAACGCCGCGACCCTCCCCGCTGTGCTCGATGGTGTCCTGCACCACGTGGACGATGTCATCGTGGTGGACGACGGCAGCACCGATGCCACTCCGCAGTTGCTGGCCGAGCGTTCCGGCCGGCTCGATGTGGTCACGCTCTCCCACAATCGGGGCAAAGGTGCGGCCTTGGTAGCTGGTTTCCGCCGCGCCATGGATCGCGGTTTCTCCCACGCCGTCACCCTCGACAGCGATGGCCAGCACTGCCCCGACGACCTCCCGGCATTTCTCACCGCCATCCGCCGCCATCCCGCTGCCATCATCGTGGGCAACCGCTTTGCGCCGTCGCACTTCACCGAAGAGAACGCCTCCAACATGAACGCCCGCAGCAAGTTTGCCAATCGGTTGAGCAATTTCTGGTTTCGCGTCCAGACGGGCGAAGCGCTCCCCGACACCCAGACGGGCTTCCGCGCCTATCCCCTCCACCGATTGCACGGCCTGCGGTGGCTCACCTCCCGCTACGAGGCCGAACTCGAACTGCTCGTCTTCGCTGCTTGGCACGATGTGCGCTTCCACGTTCTGCCCGTTCGGGTCTACTATCCACCGCGCGAAGAGCGGGTGAGCCACTTTCGCCCCACGGCCGACTTTGCCCGCATCACCCTCCTCAACACCGCCCTCACCACCGCGGCCTTTGCTGCCGTGTGGCCATGGCGCTGTCTGAAGGTGTTGGCGGGCTTTGCTGTGTTGTTCCTTCTGCTCATCGTGATGCTCGTGGTGCAGGTGGGGCTGTTCCTCTTCTTCCAAAGCCACCGGGTGAGCGAACAAGAGCGCCTGGCCTACCATCGCTGCATTCAGCGCGTGAGCCGCCGATTGCTGCGCCTGCTCCCCCGGGGTGAGCCACAGCGTCCTCAACCCGCGGGGCGAAACCTTTGAGCGGCCCGCCGTCGTCATCAGCAACCACCAGAGCCACCTCGACCTGCTGTGCATCATGCTCCTCACGCCGCGGCTCGTCATCCTCACCAAGCGGTGGGTATGGTTCAATCCCCTCTACGCACTGGCCATTCGCTATGCCGAGTTTCTGCCCACGACCCACAACGTCGAACAGAACGCTCGACGCCTGCAAGGACTGGTGGCACGCGGCTATTCGGTGATGATTTTCCCCGAAGGCACGCGCTCCGCCGACTGCGAAATCCTGCGTTTCCACCAAGGGGCGTTCCACCTCGCGCAACGCTTGGGGCTTCCCCTCCTCCCCATCTTCCTCCACGGCACCGGCCTTGTGCTGGGCAAGCGCGACCAGCGCCTGCGCTCCAGCCATATCACCATCGAAGTGGGTGAGCGCCTCCCGATCGACCAAGGCCGGTGGGGCACGACACCGCTGGCCATCGCCAAGTCCATTCGCCACCTATACATTGAGCACTATGAAGAGATGCGTCGTCATTGGTAGTGGGCTGGGCGGCCTCTCCACCGCCGTTCTGCTGGCGCGCCACGGCTGGACCGTCACCGTCTTGGAGCAAGGCACGCAGGCCGGAGGTTGCCTGCAAAGCTTTGTGCGGAAAGGCACAAAGTTCGAAACGGGGATGCACTTCATCGGGAGCGCCGACCCGGGGCAGACGCTCCACCGCCTGCTGCGCTTTCTCGGCATCGATGGCCTGCCGCTGAGCCGCCTCGACCCAACGGCCTACGATGTGGTGCGGCTCGAAGGAGAAGACTTTGCCTTTGCCAACGGGCGCGAAGCCTTTGTCGAAACCCTCGCCTGCTCCTTTCCCCACGAGCGTGACGGACTGCATCGCTACTTCGACAAGGTCGAACAGGTGGCCGCGGCCTCCTCGCTCCATTCCCTCAACGCCTCGCCCTCGGCGCTGGCCCGAAGCATGGAGATGCAGACGCGCAGTGTCAATGAGGTCGTTGCGAGCGTCATCGCCGACCCTCTCTTGCAGCGCGTGCTCGTGGGCAACCTGCCGCTCTATGCCGGTCGGCGCGACCGCACGCCTTTCGCCACCCACGCCTTCATCACCGACTTCTATAACAAGAGCGCATTCCGCATCGCGGGAGGCAGCGACCGCATCTGCGCGCTCCTGCTGGAACAACTCCAGCAACAGGGTGGACGCATACTGACGCGCTCACGTGCCGAACGCATCACGTGCAACGACCACCAAGCCACAGGAGTGACCACGGCCGACCACTTCTATCCGGCCGATCTCGTAGTGGCAGCCATCCATCCCCGGCGTCTGCTGGACCTCCTCCCCGACACGCCTTTTGCTGCGTCCGGCCTATCGCCGCCGCATCAACGCTCTGCCCGAGACGGTGGGCAGCTTCACCGTCTACCTCCGTTTCCATCCCGACCGCCTGCCCCTATCTCAATCGCAACTACTACGTCTACGACCACGGCGGACCTTGGGACTGCGAAGCCTACACCGATGCCGACTGGCCGCGCGGCTTTCTCTATCTCCACCTCTGCCACGAGGCAAATCCGCAATATGCTCAGGCGGCCGAAATCATCAGTTACCTGCGCTTCGACGACGTGGCTCGCTGGCAGGGCACGCACATCGGTCGCCGCGGACCGGACTACGAGGCGTTCAAGGGCGCCCACGCCGAACGCCTCATTGCTGCGGTGGAGCGCGCCTTCCCCGGCACACGTGCCGCCATTGCCGACGTCTACACCTCCTCACCGCTCACCTATCTGGACTACACCGGGACGGAGCGCGGCAGCCTTTACGGGGTGGAGAAAGACCTCACCCTCGGTGCCGCCTGCCACGTGCAGCACCGCACCCGCATCCCCAACGTCCTCCTCACGGGGCAAAACGTCAATTCACACGGCATGCTCGGCACCCTCGTGGGCACGATGGTCACATGCAGCGACATTATCGGTACCGAAAGACTTTACGCCGAAATCCGCGACGCCGGCCACGAATGAACCCACCCAACGAACACTTCCCCTATTCATGCAACACTTCCTCATCATCGGCGGCGGCCTCGGCGGCCTCTTCACCGCGGCATTCCTCGCCAAAGAAGGGCATCGCGTTACCGTCCTGGAAAAGAACGCCATCGCCGGCGGCGGCCTCCAATCGTTCCCCCGCTACGGCCGGCTCTTCGACACGGGAATGCACGTGGTGGGCGGCTTTCACGAAGGCGGAAGCCTCCACCGCATCTGCCGCTATCTGGGCATCCTCGATGCCCTGCGTCTGCACCCGGTCGATACCGACTGCATGGACGAAATCACCTATCTTTCCGACGGAACGACCTATCGCATTGCCGGCGGACGAGAGGGATTTGTGGAGAGTTGGGCGCGTCACTTCCCCCAAGAGCGAGGGGCATTGCAGGCTTATGTCGATGCGCTCTATGCCTTGACCGAAGAACTTGATGCTTTCTACCTCCGCCCCGCCGGCGAAGAACTCTTTCAGCACTCTGAGCCCTTCCTCTGGGCGGCCGATCGCTTCATTGCTCACTACATCACCGACCCTCGGCTGCGCGATACCTTGGCCTACATGAACCCGATGTACGGCGGTGTGGCGGGCGAAACACCGGCTTTCGTCCACGCCCTCATCAGCGTGTTCTACCTCGAAGGCACCACGCGCTTTGCCGGTGGCAGTGTCCACATGGCCGAAGCCCTCACGCGCTGCATCGAAAGTCACGGCGGCCGCGTGCTCACCCGCGCCGAAGTGGTGCGCATCGCTGTGGAAGAGCGCGAAGTTCGGTGGGTGGAGACGCGCGACGGCACCCGACACACCGCCGACTGCTACATCTCGGCCGTCCATGCCCACGAGCTGTTGCACTTGGTGGGCGAGGGAGCTTTTCCCAAGGCCTACCGCCGCCGACTGCTCGACCTCCCCATGAGTCCCTCTCTCTTCTGCGTCTACATCGACTTCAAGTCCGAAACTTTCCCTTACATCAACCACACCTGCTACGTGCAGCGCGACTACGGCCGACTCTGGCAACTGGCCGACTACGACGAAAGCCGGTGGCCCGAAGGCTTCCTCTACATGACGCCGCCCGAAGCTGAACAAGGGCCGTGGGCCGGGCAGATGATTATAAACACTCTGCTGCCCCTACGAGGTGGTGAAGACTTGGGAGGACACCACCACCGGTCGCCGCGGTGCCGACTACGAACACTGGAAACAGCGGCACATCGACCGCGTACTCGATCTCCTCGAAACGCGCCATCCCGACATTCGCCACGCTATCCGCCACGTCTTTGCCGCATCCCCCCTCACCATCCGCGACTTCTACCACGCACCGCGCGGATCGATGTATGGGTTCAGCAAAAACTGCCACGACATCGTGCGCTCGCAAGTGCCCGTCGTCACCAAGGTGCGCAACCTCCTCCTCACCGGCCAGTGCGTTGGACTCCACGGCATCTGCGGCGTCCCCTCAACGCCATCACCACCGCCGAAGCCATCGTGGGGCGCAACACCATCGTCCGTCGGCTCTGACACCTCTACTCCTGCTGCCACGCTGCCGACACCACCTCCTGCCGATGCTCCCCAGCGGCCCTCATCGATGGTGGGCACGGTCTCCTCGTGCACGGCAGTAGTGGTTCACTCGTGCCTCCTGTCCGTCTTTCTGCGGCAATCCGCCATCGTCCCTTCGGGAAGAAACAAACGTCCCTTCGGGAAGAAACGAATGTCCCTTCGGGAAGAAACAAACGTCCCTCGCGAAGAGACGCTCACCAGACGGCTGTGGGCGACCGCCGTCTCCCACGAGTGGGACAGCCCCTCACACCACGACCGGGCGCGTCCTGCCCCTCCGCTCCACAGTGGGCCTCCGCCTCTGTTCCTCACCTTTTCCACCTCTCACCTTTTGCCCATGCAATCTCTCGACATCGAATTTCAATCGCCTGCCGCCATCCGCGTTTTCCAGGAAGACCTCCTGCGCCGGCAGATAGCCTATCTCGCCGAACGCTCTCCCTTCTACCGCCGCTTGTTTGCCGAGCACGACATCGACCCGGCTCAGGTGCGCACCCTCGACGACCTCACGCGCCTGCCCTTCACCGAGAAGGAGCACCTCCAACGCTTCAACGACGACTTCATCTGCTGCGACCGCGCCGACATCATCGACTACATCACCACTTCCGGCACCACGGGCGAGTCGGTCACCTTTGCCTGCACCGATGCCGACCTGGAGCGGCTCGCTCTCAACGAGGCCAAGTCCTTTGCCATGGCAGGCGTGGGGCGGGAGAGTATCGTCCAGCTCATGACCACGCTCGACAAGCGCTTCATGGCCGGCATGGCCTATTTTCTCGGACTTCGGCGCTTGGGGGCGGGCATCATCCGCGTGGGCAACGGCATCCCCGAGCTACAATGGGAGACCATCCGCCGCATCCACCCCGACACGCTCATGTGCGTGCCCTCCTTCATCCTGCGTCTCATCCAGTATGCCGAGGAGCACAACATCGACTACCGCCGCTGCGGCGTCCGCCGCATCATCGGCATCGGCGAGGGGCTACGCGATCAGGACTTCCGCCTCAACCTCCTCGGCAGCCGCATCCATGAGAAGTGGCCCGAGGTGCAGCTCTTTGCCACCTATTCTTCCACGGAGATGGGTGCCACCTTCGCCGAATGCTCCGAGGGCTGCGGCGGCCACGTCCATCCGGAACTCATCATCGTCGAAATCATCGGAGAGGACAACCGCCCGGTGGCCGATGGGGAGACGGGCGAAGTGGTCGTCACCACGCTGGGCGTCGAAGCCATGCCGTTACTGCGCTTCCGCACCGGCGACATGGCCAAAAAGTGCACCGAACGCTGTACCTGCGGCCGCCATGCCTACCGCCTGACGCCGCTCATCGGGCGCAAGCACAATATGATTAAACTCAAAGGCACGACCCTCTATCCGCCGGCGGTGAACGATGTGCTCGACCATGCCGACTACGTGGAGAACTATGTGGTCATCGTCCAAGATTCGGCCGCCGGCACCGACGAGGTGGTGGTGCGCATCGGGCTGCGCGAAGCTTCTCCGGAAGCCCAACGACTGCTGGCCGCTGCCCCCGGCCACACGCCCGACCTCCTCATCAAGGACCTCAAAGATCGCTTCCGCTCTCGCCTCCGCGTGGCACCGCTGGTCGAGATTTGTCCCATCGACGAGATTGCCCACATCAACTTTCCCGCCAAGTCCCGCAAGCCGGTCAAGTTCATCGACCGCCGCACCCATCCCTAAACTCCTTCGCCCATGCTCTACCCCACCGAGTTCGACGACCTCCGCCCTTACACCGATGCCGAAATCCCCGCTGCCATGGCGCGCATCGCGGCTTCGGAATGGTTGCCGCAGTTGGCCGCGTTCGTCTTTCCCGACAAGACGCCCGAAGCCGTGGGCGCCCACTTGCTGCGCCTGAACACGATCGAAGCCTTTCAGCGCGAGGTGATGCACACGTTCAACGCTCAGGTCATCGCACGGAGCATCGACCGCTTCACCTGCGAAGGACTGCAACGGCTTTCGCCCGACACGCCCTACCTCTTCGTCTCCAACCACCGCGACATTGTGCTCGATGCCTCCCTGCTGCAATCTGCGCTGCTCGACAGCGGTTGCCCCACCGCAGAGATTACGTTCGGCGCCAACCTCATGTGCCATCCGCTGGTTGTCGACATCGGCCGGTCCAATCGGATGTTTCGTGTCGAGCGTGCGGCCGGCCTCCGCGAGTTCTACCGCCTTTCGCTCCACCTCTCGCGCTACATTCACCACGTCATCGGTGAGCGGCGGCGGTCGGTGTGGATTGCCCAGCGCAACGGCCGCACGAAGGATGGGTGGGACGCCACCGACCACGGGTTGCTCAAGATGTTCGTCCTCGGCAGTCAAGCCTCGGCTTTGGACGCCCTCGCCGGGCTGCACATCGTCCCGGTGGCCGTGAGCTACGAGTGGGAACCGTGCGACCTCCTCAAAGTGCGCGAAACCGCTGCTCGGCAGAATGGGCCTTACGTCAAGCAGCCGGGTGAGGACTTGCACAGCATCCTCACGGGCATCCGTCAGCCGAAGGGACACGTTCACTTCCACTTGGCACCGCCGCTCACCGCGGAAGACTATGCGCCTTTTGCCCGGTGCTCCGAAAGCGAAGCCCTCAAAGCCGTGGCTGCACTCATTGACCGCCGTATCGCCGAGCACTACCGCATCATGCCCACCACCTACCTGGCACACGATCTGTTACACGCCGAGCGGCGCTATGCCGACCGCTACACCGACGAAGTACAGGCGTTGTTTGAAGCCCGAATGGCTACACTCGACACGCCCGACCTCCGCTCCCTTTTCCTTCACCTTTACGCTCGTCCGCTCCTGCGGCGGCGCGCCCTCCTTTCGTCCGACGCTCAATGACCGCTCTCCTGCTCCGCCTTTACGACCATCTCCATCGGCATCCCCGCCTGCGGTGGACGCTCCTCGTGCAGCTCCTGCTCTTCATGGGCGGGAGCGTGGCAACGTTGCACTTCAAGGAAGACATCACCGACTTCCTCCCGCTCTCACCACAACACCGCCGAGCGATGAGCGCCTATCAGCAACTCAACGCCTCCGACCGTATCTTGGTGGTGGCCGAAGGCGATGACCCCGATGCGATGGCCGCCGCGCTCGACCGCTTTGCCGAAGCCTTTGCCCGAGCCGACACATCGCGGATGGCCCGCCGCGTCACAGCGTCCATCGACTTGGACAGTCTGATGGCCGCGGGCGACTTTGTGATGCACAACATCCCCTACTTCCTCACCGAGGCCGACTATCGACGCATGGACAGTCTGCTGGCGACACCGAATGCGGTGCGCACACAACTTGAGGCCGACCGTCAAATGCTCATGCTTCCCACCGCGGGAATGGCGCAACGCCACCTCCCGACCGATCCTTTGCAGCTCTTCTCGCCCGTCGTCGAAGAGCTGCACAACTTTCGGGCAGCGATGCACTACGACCTACGCGACGGTCACATTTTTCTCGGCCGACCATCGGTTGGCACTGCTCATCATCACCTCGCGCTTCGGTGGGAACGAAACGGCCGGCAACAGTCGCTTGGTCGCGCTTGTCGAAATGGTGATGCAGCGGCTCAACACCGAAATGTCCACAGCCGCGGCTTCGGGAAGTCCGAAGGTCGTGCTGCGCCAAATCGGAGCGCCCACCATCGCTGTGGGCAACGCCGACCGCATCAAGGCCGACAGTCTGCTGACCATCGGTATCGCGGTGGTGCTCATCCTCGCGCTGCTGGTCTACACCCTGCGCCGCCGTCGGCACATTTTGCTCGTCTTCGCCGCTACCGGCTTCGGATGGCTCGCCGCCCTCACCGTCCTCTCGTGGGTGAACGGCAGTGTGTCGCTCATCGTGATGGGCATCTCTTCGGTGGTGGTGGGCATCGCGGTGAACTATCCGCTGCACTTTCTCACCCACCTTCGCCACAGCGGGGCAGCACGGCGCAACCTCCGCGAACTCGTGGCACCGTTGCTCATCGGCAACGTCACCACCGTAGGAGCGTTTGCGGCTTTGCTACCTCTGCAAGCACCGGCGCTCCGTGATTTGGGGCTTTTCGCCGCAGCCATGTTGGTGGGCACCATCGTCTTCGTGATCCTCTTCCTGCCGCACCTCGTAGAGGAGGAAACAATGGGCACAACGATGACAAAGGCGGAAACGCTGACGCCCTCCCCTCGGATCGGCCGATGGAAGCGGACGTTCCTTTTGGCTTTTCTTCCGCTCACGCTGTGGCTGGGCTACGGCAGTCTTTCCACCGTCTTCGACCCCGAACTGCAACACCTCAACTACCTAACCGCCGAACAGCAATCGCTGCTGCGCCGCCTCGCCCCGATGACCATCCCCGATTCGACGCGCGAAACCCTCTACCTCACCTCTTCGGGTGCCACGCTCGACGAAGCGTTGCAGCACGATGCCCGCCTCGCGCACCGCCTCGACTGCCTCGCACCGAGCGGTACGCTGCGCCCTATGAGCAATGCCGAGCGCTTCCTGCCCTCCCAAGCCGAGCAACGCCGACGTATCGACCGCTGGCAGGCCTGGGTCGACAGTCGGCATGCACTCTTGGTCGATGTCGTGCGGCAGGAAGCCTCCACACAGGTTTTGCCGCCGACGCCTTTGCCCCTTACTTTGAACTTTTGCAAAAGTCCTACGCCCCACAATCGGCCGACTATTTCAAACCACTCACCACAACCACGCTGGCACCGCTCCTGTGCCAAACGGACGGACACCATCTCGTGACCCGCACCCTCTCTGTGCCACGAGCACAGGCCGACACCCTCTGCGAACGCATCAACAGCACCGGTGGTGAAAAACTCCTTTGCGTTCCACATCCGCGGCCTGAATGCCACCCTCGCCCGCCACCTTTCAGCCGACTTCACCTACATCGGCTGGGCGTGCGGACTCATCGTCTTCCTCTTCCTTTGGGCTTCCTTCCGCCGCTTTGAAATGGCGGTCTTTGCTTTCCTCCCGATGGCCGTCTCGTGGCTGTGGATTCTGGGCACGATGCACCTCCTCGACCTGCGGTTCAATCTGGTCAACATCATCCTTGCCACATTCATCTTCGGGCAGGGCGACGACTATTCTATCTTCATGACCGAAGGACTGCTCTACGAGCGCACCTACCGCCGCCCGATGCTCGTTGCTTACAAGCGGGGCATTCTGCTCTCAGCGCTCATCATGTTCGTGGGCATGGGCGTGCTCATTCTGGCGCAACATCCCGCCCTGCGCTCGCTGGGCGCCATCACCATCGTGGGGATGGGTTGCGTGGTGGGCGTCACCTACGTGCTGCCGCCTTTCGTGTTTCGGTGGCTCACGCAAGCCGATGCGCCCTCGCCTTGGACACCGCCCATCACCCTGGGCAACGTCCTCCACACCCTCCGCCTTTGGGGCGCTCTTTGGACTTGGGCGCTCCGAACGCGATGCTCCTCAGCGGCCGATGCCGAAACGGCACGCATCCGCTTGTCCACCCTTTTTGAAAAAAACGGCTTGCCCTTCGCTGTAGTTCTTCGACCGAAGTGCCGCTCCCGGCCGATGCCCCCGCGTTGTGGGTGCTCCGACCGCAATCGCCCCTCGATGCCCTCATCTTTACAGCCGGCGTCCGGCGGGCGGTGGTGGTCGCTCCTCCTCGCTCGCCGCTCCTGCACTCGTGGGTGGGTCGCTTGCTGCGGGCTTCCGGTCGTCTTCATGTGCTTCCGGCCGATGCCCACGACTTGGCCCAACGCATAGAGGCCGAGCGGCAGATGGGCAGCGCCTTCCTTCTCGACCTGCCCACGCTCACGACGACGCCCGAAGCGATGGTCGCCATGGCTGCCGAATGGCGATTGGCGTTGCACCCCGTGGCCGTTGTCGGCACGCTGCAACTGTTGCCCTTTGGCGCAGTCTATGCCCGACGAGGACAGGCTGCTGTGACCTATGGCGCGCCCTTTTCTCCCACAGCTCCAAATGTGCAGTCCCAACTGGAAGAACATCTCGACTCGCTGCGTCAAACGGCGCTCACGGCAGCAGATTTCACCTCGGCCGTCTGCCAAACCCTATGCCTATCGGGAGAGTGGACTCGAAGGGCAGGCGCGACGTGAGCTCCGTCTTTGGCCAAGTTTGGCCGAACGTCTGCATCATACGGCAGCCGATGCGCCAATCGTCCTCACCGAGGTCGGCACCGGTGCTTGCGCCCTGCAAACCGCCCTCGTCTTCCCCAATCGCTGCCTCTACGTGCTGCCCACCGACACGGAGCAACACGCCCTTCTCGCGGCCCTCCTCCCCTCTGCCCGACCCTCGTGCTCCTCTCGCCGCCTCCAGCCGAAACGGCATCGACCTCCGAAGCGGAACCGATGTCTCTGCCACCGCAAGCCCAGACCATCTCTTGCAAGGCGGACTGAACGCCGGCCATCACCGGCCGTGAGCCGCGCCCATCGTCCACGCTCTCAGATTTCGTCCCTTCCCGAAGAAACGAACGTCCCATCGCGAAGAAACAAACGTCCCTTCCCGAAGAGACATTCGTCCCATCGCGAAGGGACGAACGCCAGAGGAGCGCAACGCCTACGAGGTGCTACCGTATGGTCTGCACCGGGGGAGGCGTTGGATGAAGATTTGTAGTTTCCGGCTGCCCCGTAGGGATTTCTCCCCAAAAGAAGAGGAGGCCGCATCCGAACCCATAGGTTTTGATGCGGCCTCCTTCTTGTGTGGTCGTCTGTCTCAGTGAGTTACGCCTTCTTCTTGCGCAGGAAGGTGCGTTTTGCCCAGAGGTAATAGCCCGTCAGAGGGAGCGTGGCGCCGAAGAGGGCGGCGAGGAAGTAGAGCACTTTGCTCAGCCAGCCGCCCCAATCGCCCTTGTGGAGGGAGAGCACCCAGCCGCCGGCCTTCTGCATGCGCTCGGCGTCGGCATAGAGGTGGGGCGCGGTGATGCGGCCCGTGGCGGGGTCGAACTCGTAGGCGTCAAAGGCGCTGGTTGCCCCATCCGTTGAGGTCGACAAAGGCAGTGCCGTCGCCCACCTCGATGTCGCGGCAATCGGGGTTCTTTGCCGAGAGCGTGGCGTAGACTTTGTCCCACACAGCCACGGAAGCCGGCACTTGGAGGGTTGCGCTTCGAGAGCTTCGGGTGAGGGCGTAGAAGAGGGGAAGGGTTTGCCCTTGTCGTGAGGATGGCCTTTTCCCTCGGGCTTTCCTTTGCCTTCAGGTTTGCCTTTTCCTTCAGGTTTGCCTTTTCCATTGAAGCCGCCCTTACCCTGGCCGCCGTGTCCTTTCTCTTGCGGGAGTTGCGCTCCCAGGAGGGTGTAGAAGCCTTGGCGGTACCACTCGAACGACCACGTCGGACCGGTCACGGCCATCACCAGCAGGAGGAGAAAGGCGTAGAAACCGCCGGCGCTGTGGAGCGTGTAGAAGAAGCGGTGGCTCCCCTTTCCGGCAACGACTTTCAAGTTGTTGCGCAAGGCGCGGCGTGTGCGCGGCCACCAAATGAATAGGCCCGAAATCAGAACAAAGATGAACATCAGTGCGCTCACGCCCACGATGGTTTTGCCCCAAGAAAATTCACCGCGCTTGTAGTCGCTCAGCAGCCAGCGGTGGAGGGCAAACATCGTTTTGAAAAAAACGCCGGGCGCTGGTTGCGGCCGATGACTTCACCGGTGTAGGGATTGACGAACATCACGGCGTGGCGCGGCTGCGTGAGTCCCACCTCGGCAGTGGCGGTGGGGTCGGGATAGAGTTTGATGCCCGTGGTCTGCACGCTGTCGGGGAGGGTCTGCGCCACATTGTGCACGAGGGTGGCGAGCGGCAGCTGCGGTCCGGTGACGCTCACGGTGTAGCGCTCGGGATGGAGCAGGCGGGTGATCTCGCTCTCAAACACGAGCATTGCGCCGGAGAAGCAGATAAGGGTCAAGACGATGCCGAAAGGCACGCTCAGCCAGAGATGGATTTTGCGGAAAGTTTTCTTCATAAGTTTGTGAAGGGGAGTTGTGTTGTGGGAGATGTGGGTGAGTTTTTGTGGTTGTTTTTGTGTCGGATGGGGAAAATGTATCGAATTGTGCGTGCAAAGGTACGACTTTCCTCCGAGACGAGGCCCAACAAAAAAGATAGGAAACCCTAAAAAAGTTCTCCTATCCTTCGGGCTCACAAGGATATCGCTGTCTTTCTCAGCCTTGGCCTGAGGTTCTCCCGACGAGTCGCCCCTTCCCGATTATCCGACATTCCTTGCACGAGACAAAGTAGCCTTTCGGAATAACAAAAATGTGAAAAAGCGATGTAGATATGCGCGCAATTCATTAACTTTGCAACGACATAACCACATAACTACATTTTTAATTCTTACCACAATGACTACAAAAAGCATCAAGGGTACTCAGACCGAAAAGAATCTGATGACCAGTTTTGCCGGCGAATCACAAGCCCGCATGCGCTACACCTACTTTGCCAGTGCCGCCAAGAAAGAAGGCTACGAACAGATTGCTGCCATCTTCGCCGAAACTGCCGACCAAGAGAAGGAACACGCCAAGCGCATGTTCAAGTATCTCGAAGGCGGTATGGTCGAAATTGCCTGCTCTTTCCCTGCCGGTGTCATCGGCGAAACGCTCGACAATCTGCGCGCTGCCGCTGCCGGTGAAAAACGAAGAGTGGACCAAGGATTACCCTCATTTTGCCGAAGTGGCTGCCCAAGAGGGTTTCCCCGAAATCGCTGCCATGTACCGCAACATCTCTGTGGCCGAAAAAGGCTCACGAGGAGCGCTACCAAGCCATGATCAAGAACTTGGAGGAATACACCATGTTCAAGAAGGACGGAAAGACTTTTCTGGCAGTGCCGCAATTGCGGTTTCGTCTACGAAGGCGAAAAGGCGCCCATCAAGTGCCCCGCCCTGCCTGCATCCACAAGCCTACTTTGAGGTGATGAAGACCAACTACTAAATCTTCCTCTCCGACTTTTTGCATTGGCGCATCGCCTCGTGTTCCGCTTGCCGCTGGCAATGGCGGCGAGACGATGCGCCTTCTTTTTCTTCTACCAATCCCCCACTCCGATGGACACTTCTCCCTTTCTCGACCACTACCAAACACAACTCACCGACCAACTCCTGCGCCTCTGCACCAACGCTCACGCTTTGAGCGGACAACTGCTCAGCACGCCCGACCTTGTGGAGCGCTGGAACGATGTGGCCGCCTCCTATTTGGCCGATGCTGTGCCTGAAATTGCGAAATATCCACACGTGGCGCTGGGCTGGATGATGTACGTGGGGATGGGCTTGGCCCATCTTTGGGACAGCGAGTGGGAGCGCATCGCTGCCGGCACCGATCTCTACGCGCTGCTCCGCGACCCGCGCGGCTTCGACTGCCTCGATGAGGAGGTGCGCGAGGGGCATCTTGGGCTTTGAGCGCGACGGGGCCGACTATCGAGAGTGCGAGGCACTGGTGCGCGCTTGTGCACAATGTGCCCTCGACCGCATCCGCCGCGAACAGATTGAGCCGCAAAGCCCCGAAGCCTTTCATATCTATGTGCGCAGCCTCCACGCGCTCTACGAAGTGGGCATTGCCGTAGAACTGAAACGCTTGGGCTACAAATACGAAGCCATTGGTTAATCTCCACCCTCGACTCCTATGCAACAAATCATCGATTTTCTCCGACAACTTCAAGCCAATAACAACCGCGAGTGGTTTGCCGAACATCGCGACGAATACAAAAGCCGCCCAAGCGCGTTTCAACACCTTTGCCGAAGCGCTCGTAGGCGAAATTGCCAAGTTCGACCCTTCTGTGGCCGGACTCACCGCGCGCGACATCACCTACCGCATCTATCGCGACACCCGATTTTCCAAAGACAAAACGCCTTACAAAACCCATATGGGGGCTTTCATCTGTAGAGGCGGTAAGAAGTCGGGCTATGCCGGCTACTATCTGCAAGTGGGTGTGGAGAAAAACGGGGCGCATTTCGGCGACCTACATTGGGAAACGCAAAACATCCTTGCTCCCGGGCACTATTGTGTCGAACCTCGCGTGCTGCAAGTGTTGCGAGAGGACATCGTCCACGGCGATGGCGATTTCGATCGCTTGGTGCGCGAAGTCCCCGATGCCGGTTTTTTTCGTTGCTCACCACCGGCTCGCTCAAACGCAATCCCAAAGGTTTCGACAAAGACGCACCATGGTCGGAATATCTGCGCTTGAAATTCTTCTGTTTGGGTATGGCCGTAGACGATGCTTTCTTCCTGGCTCCGCAATTGCCGGAACGTGTCGCCGCCCTTTTTCAGACTGCCAAGCCTTTCCTCGACTACATCAACCGCGCCATCGACTACGTACGCGAAGGGGGAGAATAGCTCTGTTTTTTCTCTCTCACCGACCAATGACCTCTCTTTTCTAAAAAAACCCTCATTCTAAAACCTCATCATTATGAAAAATCTCATCAAAGAAGCGGCCATCATCGCCCTGGCCATCCTCGGATTTGGTTGCTTATTCCACTCCGCCGTCGACAACTTCATTGACAAAGATCGCACTGTCACCGTCAAAGGGCTGGCCGAAATGGAGGTCAAAGCCGACAAAGTGATTTGGCCGCTCACCTACAAAGAGTTGGGCAACACCCCCAGCGAGATGTATGCCAACATCTCGGCCAAAAATGCACAAATTGTGAACTTCCTCACGCAATATGGCATCCGGAAGGACGAAATCAGCATCAACCCTCCCGAAATCTCTGATCGCAAAGCCCACGCTTATGGCAGCGACGACGACATCACCACGCGCTACGTGGCCACCAGCGTCATCACCGTCACCTCCAACAGTTTGGACACGGTGCGCAGCCTCATGCAGCGTCAAAGCGAACTGATGAAATACGGCATCGCCCTCACCGGAGGCGACTACGAGTCGGGCAGCACCACCTACGAGTACACCCGCCTCAACAGCATCAAGCCGCGCATGATCGAAGAAGCCACTAAGAACGCCCGTGCCACCGCTGAGAAGTTTGCCAAAGACTCCGACAGCCGTTTGGGCAAAATCAAGACGGCCTCGCAAGGGCAGTTCAGCATCGAAGACCGCGACCAAAACACCTCTCACATCAAGAACGTGCGTGTCGTGACCACCATCGAATACTATCTCAAAGACTAACTTCATCGTGCCGCATCCTTCTCTTTCCAAGAATATAAAGAGGAATCTAAGTTAATGTGTATCCCTCTGGGAGGCAACTGATATTCCACATATGTTAGTCAAATCTATAGATACACAGAACCTCCATATTTTCTTAAATAAAGCATACTCCGCCATACAAAAAATAAAAAACAAATCATTTATGAATCTCCCTCAATCAAGAAACAAAGACATAGACTTTGTAAAGGGCGTCTTAATATTCCTTGTTGTGCTAGGACACTCCTTGGAAGTTTTTCAAACTCAGGATTTTTAGTACAAATAGTATACACACAGCCATCTATTCTTTCCATATGCCGATGTTTGTGTTTCTATCTGGTTTATTTGGGAGAAGTAATTTACAACTAGATTTCATTTCTTTACTCAAGAAGAAATTCAACCAACTATTATATCCTGCAATAATCTTCTGGTGTATTGATTGTGGAATTATTGTAGGAACACGCCATCTATTAGCTACCTATAAAACAGGGTGTGACGATATACTTTCCTTCTATTGGTTCTTCAAAAATGCTATTTGCTTGTATTTTTTTATTTCATATTTTAGTGATAGAATTTCTAGAAAAATATAAGTTTGTCGGATGTATTACGACATTTGCCTTGTTAGTATTACTATTGAGATTTGATAAGTATTATGATATCATCTTTTATTACCCTTTCTATTGCTTTGCATTGTATTACGGAAGAAAGGTTACGCAAAGAATAACAAACGCTATCTCGACCATATCTCCATGGGTGATTGTCTTATTTTTTGTTGCCTACAATGGACTTGTGATTACTAATTTCACATGGTCAGACACTGTTTACGTTCACAACATTAACATATACACTATAAAGGAGGCAGTTCAATCTGCGTATACATTTTTAATTTCCATTTCAAGCCTTTTTGTTTATTTCGTTTTCTTTCTATTCTTGGCTCAAAAATGTCAAGTATCAAAGACTTTGCACCAATTTATTTCAGATACCGGAAAATATACTCTACAAATCTATGTCATCCATATTATCATTATGCATTCATGCTTGCGTCTTTTTATCTCGACAGATAGTAACTTACTGACCATAATAATTGCGATAGTTATATACGTGATGGCTTACTATATATCAAAATGTCTATCGAGTAACAAGTATACAAACTATCTGTTTAGATTTGACTCCAACTGAACCGCAACTCATCGTGTCGCATCCTTCTCTTGCCTACGTCACAAGGTTGCGCTTTCCGCTCGCCCTGGCCGTGGTGTTCATCCACGCCATGGGCGCTGCCCCACGTTGGCAGCACGCATCGGAACTTTCGCTGCTCGATGCGTGCAAATGGCTCTTTTCGCAAACGTTGGCCGGGGTGGCCGTCCCCACCTTTTTCTTTCTCTCCGGCTACCTCTTCTTCTTGGGAATGTCGGAGGCACGAGTGACGTGGGCATTTTTCCTCGCCAAATGGAAGCGCCGCCTCCCCACGCTGCTCCTCCCCTACCTCACGTGGAACGTCCTCGCCTTTCTCTGGCGCTGGGGCGAAAGCGGATGGGGCGCTTTTGCCGCGCGCTGGAAGCGCGAGGGTGGTTTCGACATCTTCTGGAGTTGTCACGCCATCGGGCGCGACCACAGCAACGCCTTCGGCCTGCCGCTGGGGCACTGGCAGCGCCCTCGACGTCCCATTGTGGTTTCTGCGCGACTTGATGCTCACCATCCTGCTCGCCCCCGTGCTCTATGCTCTGCTGCGACACCGAGGTGTGGGGCTGATGGTCTTGGGCCTCGCTGCCTGCTGCTATGTGCTCGGCATTTGGCCGCACCCCTGCCGGCCTGTCGCTCACCGCCCCTTTCCTCTTCTCCGTAGGCGCAACCTTTTTCCTCCATCGGCACGATCCGGTTCAATCGTTCCGCCCCTTCCGCTTTCCGGTGTGGGGCTTATCGGCCGTACTGCTGTTGTTCCCCCTCTTGCTGCGCGGCACAGCGGCCGAGGGTTTACTCCCCTACTCAGCTCCCCTCGCCACTCTGGTGAGCCTCCCCGCCGTGCTGCTCCTCGCCGGCGAATTCGACCATCGCGACGTCTCGCTCTCCTCCCGCACCCGCTGGTTGGCGCAAAGTAGTTTCCTCATCTATGCCGCCCACACTGTGAGCCTGCTGCGGCAAACCGACTTGCTCCTCCGCGCCCTCCTGCCCACCACACAAGGCTTTTGGGGAGTGGTCCACTACTTTCTACTCCCGCTCCTCACCACTCTGCTCTGTCTGCTGCTCTTCGCCCTCTTGTCGCCTCTGCACCGCTGGTCGGCCCCCTTCACCGGTATTTGGTCGAAATCACCGGCAACAACTCGTCAAGTGACTTGTCGGGAAAAGAACTCCATTTCGATAGATACAGAAGAGCCTGTCCAATAGTTGTCCTCTCCTCGCGCGCGTATACTCTACAATAGTGGCTACATTTGCCTTCAATCCTTCACCTCATCTGTAACGCACAGTGTTTCAAAATGGTTTCGGGTGAAGGCAAAAATGCTTTTTCCCTTCACCCCAAGGCATCTTCGTCCCTTCTTTTCGGCATCGCGGTGAAGGCAGTGAAGGCAAAAAAACACGACTTAATAGTGTACGTACGTGTGCGCGTGCGCGCGAGAAACGAATGCGTGCACGCGAAAAAACAACGCGTGCACGAAAGAAACAATGTGAAAGACATATCGACCGGTGGCAGAAGAAATCCGAAAGAAGTCGCTCCGTCATCGACAAACTGCTCCGTCATCAAAAAAATCAAAAACTTCCCTCCCCTTCGTTTTTTTCTCCTATGCCGTCGCTCCTACCTCAGAGATAGTTTTTTCTACCTCTGAACCCCAATTCGGTTCACATCGTCACGGGAATACGCACTAATATGAAGAACCGCTTAATGGATGCCTACGATAAGATTATGCTTCGTAAGAGAAGTATCATTGAGACTATCAATGATATGCTTAAAAACGTGGCACAGATTGTTCACACACGTCATAGAAGCCTCTCCAACTTTATCGTAAATCTTTTGGCAGGAATGGCGGCTTATTGTTTTCTACGATACAAAACCCTCCATCAATATGGAATTTGAGATGAAGGGAGAAGCAGAAGTGAAGCAGCTCACACTTTTCTAAAACAGACTTGCGTGAAACAATGAATCTTCCGCCAACAACAAGGTCGAAAGAATCGTTGAGGGTTATAACCTGAGTGAAAGGAGGTGACCTTAAACCGAATTGGGGTAATTATTTTGTGATTACACTCCTTCTTCTCAAGTGGCAATCTGACGAAATTTTGAGACAAACATCGTGTCAATTAATTTTGATTACCTACTTACAATAAAGATACCGCCTTATGAAAAATAGCTGTTTTGATTTACTTTTTCTTTGTTCTCTGTTGTTCTTAGGAGGATGTAAAGGACGCATACAATCTACACCGCATGAGACCTCAAAGTTTGACACAACGAGGACAGAGCATAATATGAAAGAAAAACATGCGACTTCTTTGACGGTCAAGAGTCTCAAAGCCCTTTGGGGGCTACCCAGGGGGACTATGATAGACACCCTTGACCTCTCTCATCAGCAACTCACGGAAGTCCCCGCGCTTTATCACTATAAGATTAAGGTCTTGAACCTCTCTCACAATAAGTTGAAAGGGAACTTTATGGACGGAAATCTTCCAATGGATAGCTTAGAATTATTAGATGTGAGTTATAACCATTTAAAAGAACTTACTGTGGGTTCCACTTTTTTAAGATTGAAGAAAATGCTCTGTCATCACAACGATTTAAGTTATCTACGCATATCGTCAGCGACAACTTATGTGGTTGCTTCTCATAATCAGTTGACAAGTTTTGAGATTTCTACAAAGAAAGAAAAATGAATTGTCACGGTCTGATTATAGTTTGTCTTATCTCGACTTGTCCTATAATCCTCACCAACTATACGTTCGTTTTGACCCTAAGGATATTGATACACTCATTCTGAAAGGAACTCCTCCTTTGGAGCAGATTGAGCTTTATTTTTAGAACGTTTTCGATAAGCCAGTGAGCAGAGCCGAACTTGTTCGAGCTATGCCATGGCGAGAAAACGCCTGTTGAAAACGAAGGTTGATAGACATATGCCCATTGTCTCATCAGAAAGTAAGATTTTTCAACCTCTCTCAAGATATCATCTCAAAATGGGTATAAGATGTTATTCTGAGGTAGGTTTTTCTATCTCTGAGCTTTTTCAGCTATCATCGTTGATGGACGAATATCGGCCGGAAAGGCACTACCGCCCCAGCCAGCGCTCCGGGTTGAGCTTAGTCGTTTCGTGGCGCAACTGGAAGTGGAGGGTGCAGTGACCGGAAGCATCGCGAGCCACGGTACCGAGGATTTGGCGTGTGCTCACCTGCTGACCGCGGCGCACAGAGACACCGGAGAGGTTGCAATAGACAGAGATGTAGGAACCGTGGCGCACGATGATGTTGCTCATACCGCCCATGGGGAAGATGGCCGTGACCTCGCCATCGAAGATGCAGCGAGCTTGCGCACCGGCGGGGGCGGTGAGGTTGATACCTTTGTTGTCGAGACGCACCCCATTGAGACCATCGACATTGTAGGCGCCGAAGTGGCAGGAGATGGTATAGCTGCCGGTGATGGGCACCGGCAGGCGGCCTTGGTTGGCGGCAAAGTTGGCCGACAGGCGGCGGTCGGTATTGTCGGGGACGTTGAAGCGCGGAGCGGCAGGAGGTGTGGGACGGGCTGCTTCACGCTTCGGTTCGGGCGTGGCGGTGCTGTGCTCGCGCGCGGACTTCTTGCTGCCGCGGGCCGTCTCCCTGACGAGTGCGTTCCTGCTCCGCCTTGCGAGCCGCTTGTTCGGCGGCACGGGCACGCTCCGCCTCTTGGCGACGCTGCTCCTCCTTGCGGCGGCGCTCCTCTTCGGCCTTACGACGACGTTCGGCTGCCAAAATCTCCGCCTGAATGAGTTGATCGATTTTTGGCATTGAGCGCGTTGTACTGCTGCTGTTGGCGGGCAATGGTGGTTTGGAGTTCCCGCTGCCGTTGGTTGAGCTGGTTGACCACGCCTTGCTGTTCCTTTTGGCGGGTCTGAAGTTGGGTCTGCTGCACCTTGCCCCTGTTCCAACAGCACGTGTTTGGAGGAGCGTGCCGAGGCCAGTTCGTTGCGCTTGTTGCGCACGGCCTGTTCCTTCTCTTGGAGGAGGTTCCCGAGCGCACGCTGGTAGCGCGTGTAGGCACGGATGTAGCGCAGGCGCTTGTACATTTGTCGGAAAGTGGGTGCGGCAAAGACAAACATGAGTTTGTTGTGTACAAGGCGGTTCTTGTGCATGTAGAGGATGCCGCGGGCATAGTTGCGCTGACAGACGCGGAGTTCCTCTTCGAGAGCGGTCAGTTCCTGCTCCTTCCGGCCGATGCTGTGGGTGAGGGTGTCGACCTCCTGCTGTATGCCGGCCACGACACGCTGCTGGTCGGAGATTTGTCCGTTGAGCAGTTGTAGGTTGGCCAGTTGAGATTGGACATTCTTGCGCGTTGTGGAAAGTTCAGACCTTGAAGCCTCAATTTGTTTCTTGAGATGCGCCTGCTCCGTCTGCAGTTTGCGGATGCCGGCCGTCGATGGAGCGCTTCCCGCAGCCGGTTTGCCCTTGTTCTCTTTCCCTTTACGAGAAGAGGAGGCCGACGTTTTACGCGGTTTATCCACCTCTGTTTTACGCGTACTTTGTGCCGTTCGCGCTTTCTTTTGAGGCTGACGCGACTGTCCTACGAGTGTACTCGAAGAACAAAAAAGCAGGAGAAGAAGGGAGAGCAATAGGCGCATGAGAAAGGAGTTTATTGGAGGGCTTTACGGAGCAGTTTGCCCAGCGTGGCGGTATCAATGGGGGTATAGCCTTCGGGAATGGTGGTGCGGGCGTTCCAGTTGTAATTGATTTTAACTTTAGAAAGTTCGAGATCCAAATCGACTTCTTTATCGAAGATATTGAGGTCGACATGGGTGTTCTGCGGAATCTTGTGCCCTTGGATGTTTTTTTGATTTTTGCTGCGTTTAATGCGCATTTCGAGAGGGAAAATCAGTCCGATGGTAGTACTCACTTCTTCGTTACTGCGGTTGCGGTCGTTCCAAAAGAAAGTTTGGAAGTCTTGGAAGGTCAGTGGTCGGGCGTCGGGGAGAATTCCTACAAAGGCAGCGTAGGTGTTGGCAGCATAGCGCTTATGAAGGCGGTCGAGCACAATGAGACTGTCGGGAGTAAAAATCACCCGTGCTCCTTCGATACCAAATTTGGTCAGAGAAAGTTGGATGACCTGGTCGCGGCGCATACGGAGCATGCCTCCCACACTTTGACCGGCTTCTTCGACACCCACTTTGGCCGAAAGTTTAGCCGTGATACTGAGTGGTTCGCCGGGACGATAGGCATCGCCGGTACCACGCATTATGCCGCAACTAACGAGCAGAAGCGGGAGGAGAAGGAGGAAAAGAAGTTTTTTCATAATTCGTTTCTAAAAAGGATACTAAATGCGTTTGTTCTTGATTTTTCGCCGCAAAGTGCGGAGGAGTTTGGCATCGGTGGCGAGATCCTGTGCCGTGCGCCAGAGTTCGATGGCTTCGCGGCGCTTTCGGAGGCGGAAGTAGATGTCGCCGGCATGGTCGTAGAGGTTGGCGTCTTCCGGCTCGGGAGCACCGGCTTCCTCAATTTTGTCGAGCACCTTGTCGATGTAACGCTTCGCTTCGAGATAGCGACGTTGCCGATAGAGCACCCAGGCATGAGTGTCGAGATAGGTGGGATTGTCCGGCTCAATACCAATGGCTTTGGCACTCATCGCAGCCGCCTTGATGAGTTGGGTGCGAGAGAGCGAAAGATAGTAGGCAAAATTGTTGAGGCAATTCACATTCTCCGGATTGTAGATCAGCGCGCTGTCGAGCGCGGTGAAAGCCTCGCGGTGGCGTCCCTGCTGGTAGAGCACATCGCCCAGCGCGGCATAGAGTTCGGAGGCGATTTCGGCATCATTTGCCGGTGTGAGTTGTTGTGTTCCTTGGCGAAACCAGGCGATGGCTTCAAGGGGCTGTTCCTGGGAAATCAGGGCAATGCCACCGTAGTAGTAGAACACCACCTGATGCGGATGCAGGGCGATGCCGTCTCGGCAGAGCTGCGCCGCCTCGGTGATGTTGCGGTGGAGGAGGGCAAAGCGGAGCACCTGCAAGCGCGCTTGCTCCTGCTCGGGGTCGGCCTCAAGCACGGCGCGGAACGCCGCTTCGAGCGAGTCGTTGGGCACTCCTGCACTTTGGGCGTAAGCAATGGCTAGTTCGCCCAAGTCCGGACTGTCCTGCGGGGTGGAGAGGGCTTCGCGGAAATGCTGAAACAAGCGTTTCTTGTCGAAACGTCCTTGCAGCGCCTCGTTGGCGAAGGTTTGGAGCGTTTTTGATCTTGTCGGCCGTGGAGATGGTGGTGTCGCGCATCAGTCGCGAGAAGTGCTGATGGAGCGTATCGACGCCCATTTTGTAGTCATACTGCAAGAGGGCGAGGCGGGCTTGTGCGTTGCCGGGGTTAGTGGTCAGCACATCGCCGTAGACCGCGAGAGCCGGTTCGTCATAGCCGTTTTTGAGATAGAGATCGCCGAGCATGACGCGAAACGAAAGATCGTCGGGGTGCTCTTCACAGAGTTGGATGATGGACTGGTAGGCGCGCGTCTTGTCGCCCATGGCATCGTAGAGGTTGAAGCGTTGCAGCCCCATTTCGATGCTGTTGCCCTCAAGGATTGTAGGGCGGTCGAGGGCAGCCAGGGCTGCCGGAAAATTGTTGGCCGCGGCATGGAGATTGACCAGAAGATTGAGGTCGGCAGGGTTGCGGGTTTTGAGCCGTGATTTCCTCGTAGATGTGGGCAGCGCGGGCATACTTCTTCTGCGCAATCCAGCGCAACGCCAGCGACTTGCGGATGAAAGGATTTTCAGGCTCGAGCTGATAAGCTTTGAGAAGCATGGCATCGCCTTTGACCACAAGGTCGCTATCCTGCGGCAGATCGAGCTGCAAGAGCAACTGGCTTTGCTCATAGAGTGCCTCAGAAGCGTTGGGATTGATGGTCAGGGCGTGGTTGAGCAGTTCAAACGCGGCATCTTCATTTCCTTTCAGTTTTTTTGACGGAGGGCTTCCAAATAGAATTTGTCGAAAGTGCGCCGCTGTTCGACCGTGAGCAGCGCGCGAGCGCGGAAAGTACCGGCCTCCACCACCGGCGGTCGGAAATTGCGCGCATAGTCGCGGCAGCCGACGAACGTGAGGGAGGCCCACAGCACGCTCAACAGCGCAAGGAGCGAAACAATAGGATTGTGCTTCATCTTTATGGTCTATTTCACTCCGGAATGTCCAAACCCGCCTTCGCCTCTCTGTGTCGGGGCGAGTTCCTCCACAAGCGACCACTGCACCTGCTCGTGGCGCGCCACAACAAGCTGGGCGATGCGCTCGCCATCGTTGACCACGAAAGGCTCATGGCTCAGATTGACCAAGATCACACTGATTTCGCCACGATAGTCGGCATCAATCGTCCCCGGGCTGTTGAGCAACGTCAAGCCGTGGCGGGCTGCCAATCCCGAACGCGGCCGCACCTGGGCCTCGTAGCCTTCGGGCAACGCGATGCGCAGTCCTGTGGGAATGAGGGCACGTTCGAGGGGAGCGAGCGTGACCGGTTGCTCCAAGTTGGCGCGCAAATCTAAGCCGGCACTCAGCGGGGTGGCGTATTCCGGAAGCGGATGGTGAGAGTGATTGACAATGGAAATCTTCATAAGCAGGCAGTGTCGGATAATCGGATAAACAGGAGAAATGGAATAAAAGGCTCGTCTGAACCCTTATGGAAAGGCAAAATTACAGAAAAATGTGCAGATTGTCAGCGATTTCGCCCTTGTTTTTCCTTAAAATCTATCATTTAGGTTCAAATGATTGGCATTCAATAGCTTAATGAGTTATGAAATGCAATAGGTAATGATTTAGCGACCTATCTTCAACAATGATATACAACGCTTTGCATAACTCGAATAACCTGTTGCAAAGATAATGGTATATCGTGAGAAAAAAGAATTTTCTCCAAATTATTTTCGTAAAGCCGTCCGTTGTGGGGCGGCTTTTTGTTTTCCGTGTATTCTATTCTTATGATGAAATGCAGTCTCCGAAGACTGCGTTTTTTGTTTTCGCCCTGCTTCCCTCCCTACACATCCTCCACTTATGCCCGTGTATCATGTCGGGATCGGTTGTTCGTTGTCAGCGGCAAAGGTAGTTCCGGGCTTCTACAGACAAAAAAGGTCGGGGCGGCAAGCCGTTTAGACGACAATCTCCACACTTCCATTTCATTGCAGGTAGTATTCTCGCCGTAAAACCTTGTTTGTCCTAAGCCCTACCTTTTTACGCCACTGAAACGAAAACGACCGACCCGACGGAAAGACGCATAAAAAAAATGTCGGATATGCGAGAAGCAGGGAAATAGAAAAAGTTGAAACTCAACTCCCTCACCTCTGGAATCCGCATAAAATCAAAAAAATCAGACAAGATGAAACTGAGATACAAAATATCAATTTGGGTGGCACTTGCACTCGCAGGCTCTCTCCTTTGTGGCGGAAGCATCTGGCTTTGGCTGGCAGGGATATGTGCAGGAAAATTCCTCATTCGGTTACTCCTTACCATTGCTTTGGCTATCGCAGTGTACATTCTGACTTATGCCCTCATCATCGGAGCAATACTTTGGTTACTCATTTCTTAAACAGACAGATATATGAAAAGAAGAAGCAAGACAATCGCACAGCAATGCAGATACTATGAGTGAACAACATCTTCGAGTATATGGTATCGGTTTACCTCAACGGAAATATCTCCGCCTTTGGGGAATTATTCAAGGAACTTAATCGGAAGGACAGAAAGGAATTTATCCTCTATCTCTTTTCAGAGGTCGAACCCATTCATATCCAAGAAATCATTTTAGCAACCATTTAACTATATCAAACAATGAAAGGTACAGAGCATTTCAAGAGCGTAATCCAATGTTATTTGGAGAACCGAGCATCATACGATGAACTCTTTGCGGAAACTTTCCGCAAGGAAAACAAGAGCATAGACGAGTGTGTAACCTATATCCTCAGCGAGGTACAGAAAAGCGGTTGTTCGGGATTTTCGGACGATGAAATCTACTCTATGGCAGTGCATTACTATGACGAGGACGACATAGAGGTCGGTAAGCTCAATTCCTGCAAAGTGGTGGTGAACCATACCATTGAACTCACGGAAGAGGAGAAAGCGGAAGCCAGACAGAGAGCCGTAGAGCAGTACCAGCGTGAGGAACTTTCCAAGATAAAGAGCCGTAACGCAAGACCGAAGAAAGCGGAGACAACGGAAATCGTATCACAACCCTCTCTATTCGAGTTTTAATCCCTTAAACAACGAAAGGAAAATGGAAACAATGGATTTAAGCGAAGCACGCATCTATGTAGGCACTTATGCCAAGTCCAACAACGGCTCATTGCAGGGCGAATGGGTGGAACTTTCGGACTTCTACGATTTGGACGACTTTATGGAGCGTTGTGCCGAGATACACGAGGATGAGGAAGAACCCGAATATATGTTCCAAGCGTGGGAGGAAATCCCCGATGGTCTGATAGACGAGGGGCATTTGGAGGAAAACTTCTTTGAACTTCGGGACGAGTTGGACAGACTGAACAACACAGAGAAAGAAGCATTTTGGGTATGGGCGGACGGAAACAACATCAAACTAACCCAAGACGCATACAGCCTTGTAAAGTCTTTCCAATCCGCCTATATGGGCAGTTATGCAAGCAGGGAGGATTTTGCGGAGGAAATTGCAAAAATGGAGAATGAATTACCTGATTTTGCACTGATATACTTTGACTTCTCAAAATATGCCGATGACCTTTTCTGTACGGACTTTTGGTATAAAGACGGCTATGTATTTCGTGACGAATAAAATAAGGAGGACAGATTATGAAACCAAGAAATAAGTTTGAGAAGGCAGTCCTTGCCGAGAGCAAGCACCTTCGCCCGATAACCAAGACACAGAGCAAATGGGCATTCCGTGAGTGTATAGACCATTTCGCCTACCGACTGCCCAAAGGTCGCACAACGTGTATGGATTGTGGGCATAGTTGGACAATGGAAAAGCCAACGGACACTTGCACCTGCCCCCATTGTGGGGCAAGATTGCAGGTCAAGGAAACCTTTGAACGCAAGATTAGGCAGAAGCAGTACTTTACGATACTTACCGCTTGTGGAGAATACCAAGTACTAAGAATGTTTCTTCTTTCTGTGGAAATGGAGAAAGGCTGCAAGGCAATGCCCTATGTTATAGAAATCGGTCAATATTGGTGGAACGCACAAGGACGGCAATCAGTAATAGCCGTTCAACGAACATTAGGCAGATACATTGACACCTTTTCTTTCTGTTCGCCTATGGCTGTACGCAACGATAACGAAGCCTACCGTCATATATCGTACTCACAGATATATCCCAAGTTCAAGGTTACGGACACACTCCGCAGGAATGGATTTGAGAATAATTTTCACGGCATAGCCCCGACAATCCTTATCCCCCTCCATATTGTCCGACAGCAGGTCGGAAACCTTGCTGAAAGCAGGCAAATCCGAACATCTGAAATACTTCCTCAACAATTCAAGGATATTTGACGCTTGTTGGCAGTCCTATAAGATAGCCACTCGCAACGGCTATGACATAGAGGACATTTCGATATGGTGCGACTATGTGGATATGCTCCGCAGATTGGGCAAGGACATACACAGTCCGAAGTATGTTTGCCCCACCGACCTGTATAGGGAACACGACCGCAGACAACACGAACTCCGCAGACAAAGGGAAAGGGAAGAAAAGGAGAAGAGACGTAAAAAGGCAATGGAGGACGAGAAACGTTTTCACGAACTCAAATCAAAATTCTTCGGTATCCGTTTCACGGACGGCACAATCCAAGTCCACGTTTTGGAGAGCGTGCAGGAACATTTGGATGAGGGTGTGGCAATGCACCATTGTGTGTTCGACAATGCCTACTATCTTAGGGATATTCAGTAAATAGGACTTTTGTTCTTCCACTACCTCTTTTACCTTCCATTATATCATCCGGCCTTTCTTCCTGTCCGCCGACCTTCCTGCGCCGCTATTTTTCGTGCTGCGAGCGTGGCGGCGTTAGCCATGTGTATACCGAAGAAGATTTGTAGGATTTCACTGCGACCGTTGCGGGCAGCGATATGCCCGAGGTCATAATGTTGTTTCTGGTTACCGAAGCTGCCTTCCATGGAGGTGGCACGGACATTGCCCAGGATACGCCTGACCAACCGGCAGCCATCCGCCTTGGGCCTGACACCCTTGCGGGGGAAGGAGGTCGTGATGTCGCTCTCCGTGCAGAAGGTGCGGTTGGCGTTGTTGGCGTAGATGCTGTCGGCACCTATCTCCTTGACCTGCACGCCCGTGAGTTCTTGCTGATACTCGACGCACTGCCTGAGGCGGACTCCCTCGTTGAAGGCCTCGAAGGAGTAATGCTCGATGAAAGAGATGCCGTCAATCTGAATATTGTTCACCTTTGCCCCGAACTCCACGCGCTTGTTCTCCTTGCCGCGTACGATGGGACGGATATAGGGACGGTCGATGCTTACGACGCGGTGCCTCACCTTATTCCCCTCGAACGCCTCCCGTTGCTGTCCGTACACCTTGGCTATGGCCATCAGACGCTTCTCCTGTTCGGCCGTGAGCCGTATCACCGGCGAGAACTGCCCGCGCAGCCCGTTCCACTGACCGATGAGCTTACCCAGAAGCCGGAGCACCCGCCGCCTCATCTTCTTCGTGGCCGATTTCTTGGGCTTACGCTGCTTGGCGTAGGCCAGACGCGCCACGGAGACCGCGCCGAACTTGTTGCGGGGCTGTCTTTCCCCAAGGACTTACAAGTGGAGAGCGTCAGTGTATGGAGCCAGTCGCAGCATTCCCACATCAGCTTGATGTCCGTGGGGAACCGCAGCAGGCTCTCGTAACAGGTCGCGTCAGTCATCAGACGTTCAGGATGGGTAAGGCTGCCCTTCCATTTGTCATACAGGATGCGCTGCATCTCCCTTACGTCCAGGACTGAGGCCAGACGGTTGCGTATGGCACTGATGATCCTGCCGTTCCTCAATGGTCGGGCTGGGTCAATGTACACGCCACAGAAAATCTGCATGTTGATGTTGCCGTTGAGCATCTGGGCCAGCGCGTCGTCGCCCAGACCCGTATACGGACGTAGGAACATCAGGGCTACCTGACCCTCGATGGGAAACTGCTGCTTTCGGCCCTGAGGATGTTTCTTGGAAAGCTTGGACTGTAAAAACTCTGACAATTCCTTGATTGGGAGCCGTTCGTAGATTGCTCCAAGCTCGCTGAGCCTGAAGTTATCACGATATTTTTTGAATAAATCGAACTCTGTAAAGGCAAGAGTTGGCTGTAATTCAGATATTTTTTGTAACTTCACCATGTTTTTTAATAGAATTTGCCCCCGAAATGAGCCTGTGAAGGTCTATAGGGGTTTTTTTCGTAAAGGTACAAAAAATACATCTAACTGATATACAAATGGTTGGATATTTTCTTCATATCCCTATCTTAAAGAGAACTCACTGATACTTTCGGCGACCATTGGGGGCAGACGGATAGAAACGATTGAAGTTAGTTTGGACACACTCAAAGTCGTGCAAAGTCGTGGCGTGTGCAACAAGAACACGGAGTATCACGAGCAGATAGTGAGCCTTGTCAATGCCAACCGCAAACTGATAGGGCAGAGAATGAGAGCGACAGCATAAGAAACAATTACCAAAAACATCACAGATATGAAAGCAGAAATAGAAAGCATCGTATGTAATTGGGCGGACGAGATACCCAATATTCTTGTAAGAGTAATCAATGCCATTACTCTATCCGCCAATGAAGAGGAACTGAGGGCAGCCGTCAAGCGGATAGCCGAAGAAACGGAACTTGACAAGTTCTTTACATACGGTTATGGCGCACACCATTTTTGGCTTACCCAGCGCAGGTTATCAAATGGAGAACCAAAGGAACACAGATTACTAATTGCTAAATTTTGAGAACATGAAGAAGAGAGTTTACAGAATACGGACGCAGTACATCTTCGAAGGAGTGTTTGAAGTGGTTGCCGAGAGCAGAGAGGATGCACGGCAAAAGGTCATTCAGGATTGCGGAATGGTGATGGGTGGAAGCATTCACAGCACTCTTCCTGATGAGGAAATCAATTGGGCTTTCTCCACGCACCCCGATGTAAGGACGGGACGGATAACTGTTCAAGAAGAACTGACGAAGTAAAGCGGTCGGCAGATTTGCCGACCGCTCCTTTCTTTCGTGAGCTTCGGGCGGATAAAGAAAGGAGCAAAGAAACCTTGACATCCAGTTACTTTTGACAGTAAACTGATGATTCAAAAGTAACTAAAAATTCAATTCAATGAAAAGTTTATAGTTCTCTGTGTATCTGCTCAGAATTATCCCATTCACTTTGTGTATTTTTTTATACCAAGCATGGCTTTAATCATTTTTCTTATAATGATGTCCAAACTTCTTTTTATCTTTCTTTGCCATCTCCAATTCCCCATTTATTCATTACATAATACCGATAAGAAGTACATTGTTTTACTATGTCTTGTCCTTTTTCTCACATAAGCCTGGTAACTATACAGAAGATTATGGAATTTTCTAAAAGGCTTTTATACGAATATGATGCAACTAATATCATCATGTCATAATCTACTACCAACAAATCTCCAATTTTGTCAATATGCTCTCGTAGAATTTCACTTTCAAGTATTCGCTGACGTAACTTATGCTGCATTATGTAGTTAATCCCACGCACACCAAATAAACGGCTATTAACAACAATTATTGGATGTACTACTATATTCCCCTTCCCATAATGCTCTTTCCAAGGGGCTTTCCCAGTGAAGAAATCCTCCATGTTGCTTACCAATTGTGGTAAGCCTTTGTTTCCACCAGTTTCCCCTTTCTTTTTATTAAGGCGATCATCAATAAAATCCATCATTAGATTCATATCTCCCCCATCTGCGACTTTTCTATGAACCCTTATGTCTTTATATTCAAACATAAACAAATGATGTCGTGTTTTGATAGCGATATCGGGTGCTGATTGTTGCGCCGCAAAACAATGATTATTGTAGATTTGAATACGCTTGTTGCCTATCATGTTTTTAACTGACTCATAGAATAGTTTTTCCTCAGAGAACTCTTTTGTCAGCAAGTTCATAATGGCTTTCTCTGAATAAACCTGCTTTAATTCTTCTTTCACACTCCACCAAAAGCTATCGAAGAATAAATGCGCATAGTATGGCTGTGATATTATTAGATATTCCTCTTCTGACATTTTTAGTATGGGGTACTTCCTAAAACATGTATTGTCAAGCAATTCTTGCTCGGTAAAGATTGTACTCATCTTCTCCGTATCCCAAATATCAATACATTTATCCGAAATGTATTTTACGAATTTATTCCATAATTGCAGTGATTCGGTCTGTCTCATAATCTTGCTGGCGTATATAATAAAGTCCTTCCTTAAAATTCTCTTTATCGTGATAGACAGCCAGAGGCATTTGCGCCAACAACATATAGCTAATCTCGTTTCGGAATCCATACTTATTCACCACCCTTCTGATGGCATCACCCACTTCTTTATGTTCTTTCCCAAATTCTGTCAATGCCAAAAATTTAAAAATCTGAGCTTTTTCCAGTTCCTTTTTATTCTCTCCAAATTGGTCAATATTCAATACATCCTGCTGCATAATAATCTTTGCATCCCGAATATCTGTATCACCATCTATCCTTGCCAAGATTTCCTTTTCACGTTGCATCTCCATACTGTTCTCTGCCAAAATGGCTTTCAGCAATGCTTCGTATGCCTCAAGACTCTCACCTATACCCTCTCTTTCATTGGGTAACATCAGTATTTTTGTCAGAAGACTAAAAAGTGCATGATGATTAACCAGAGTCAGCCAAGCATTTTTATATTTTTCTTCTTGTGCTTTTAACCGACGGAAAAGTCTTTTAACTTCAGGTTTTTCCCGATAATCTTGAAACATAACTAACAGTCCGTGCTCTGCATTCATCGAGAAACTATCAAAGCCATCTACACTTATCATATGAACCGCACCTTCAATCAACCACCGTTTATTAATGCCATTGAGGTACGACACAGCTTCTTTAGCATTATCGTCAAATAGGTCAGTGTATTCCACCGTCTTGGTAACATAAGAGTGGTGCCCCAACTGTTTAGGCTGTTTGGTTATTGCGCTCATTACATCTATTCTCAACTCTTCACCGTTCAAAAGCCTCTCACCATTCATATACCTACTAAATGACATGGTCTGATTCATAACATTTGTCATCATATCGTCAATACAAATTGTCGAGGGATTAAAGGCTGTTTTCTTATAGTAGCTGATAAAGTATTGTAGGAATCCGTACTTCTTAAAGTTGCCTTTATAAAGAGTAAGAGTTCCCAGATCCGTTAATATCAGTGGACAGATTCTCTTGTAATCAGTTTCCTGACGAGTGCATTCTTCAAGCATCTTCCTATGCAAATAGTTTTTCCACCCTGCGTCTACCTGTCTCGCATCAGCCAATACCAGTACTAGGAATATTCTGCTATCTTTATTTACGTTCTTATCCCAAGCAAATTCTCCTTTCTGAATCCTCTTAGCATTCCTAACAAGCTGTCCTACACCCTTATAACGCCATCTATTTTTCTTAGGATCCAGATAGCCCACAAAGTCTTTGTCAACTTCATCCAAGAGTTGTCGAGTGGTTCCTTCAGCCTTGACCTCTTTGGGTATCTTGACATCCTTACATTCAAACAGTATAACATCCTTTCCTTCTCGAATATAAAAATCCGGAGGTGAACTTAATTTCTTCTCGGGAACTACACTCTTACATTCATTATCGGTAAGCGAAAACCATCCATGTGTGTTAGCTATTTCTTTCAGGCAATTTGCCAATATAGTCTTTTCCGAAAACTCTGTTGTAAAGATCGTATTAAAACCCTGCATATTACCTGAGTGCTTACATTTCCACAAATCATTGAATATGAAATATAGCCCATCAAACATCCTATAAATCATAAATGAAACATCTATGACGGCATATTCGTGAGGTGCAATCTTAACAAATGGTTTCTCTCTAAAAGCCTGATAATCCACATTATCTTTTAAGGGGATGATTTCATGAATATCAATGGAATCTCTATCCACTATCTGCTCTGATAATAGTCCGTCCTCATCCCTAAGTCGTTCAAAGTTGATAACACCGGTTTTATATCTGACTAAAGCCAAAATGCTTAAATATGTTCTCAAATAATCTTTCCATGATGTAAGACCGTATACTTTTAGAAAATCATCATATAAGTCTTTGAGTTGAGGGTGTTGGGACACAAAATTGAAGAACTTGGTAGTTCGGATATTCTGATTCCTAACCAATTCATTAATATCTGATTCCTGATTTATAAAGTCATTATACGCATACCTCGACATCAAAAGACTGACTAAATATAATTCCAAATCATCCTCCTGCTTGTATGGTGGTTCTCCTTGATTTCTGTTGAGGGTAATTTCATTGGCTATCAAAAAAGCTGTATATAGATTTTTCTCTAATTGCGCAATGCTATCATCAGAGCCATCACTTTCCTGCATTGCCATAATGTATTTCAGCAAAAGCAACGGCGTTTCGCTACCTGTTGCATATTCCATCGGTTGTTGTTTTCTTTGTGTCTCACGTGCGAAGTAGGCTTTATACCTATGGATTACATCAAGTAACTGGTCTATATTCTCGGAACCAAAGAAGAATCTCGGCACATCAATCTGAGTTGTTTTCTCGTTTCTAAAAATCAGGATTATAGAAAAGTTTACCAACCAACTTATTCTGCATATTTGAAACTAACCTAATAGCCCAAATACGTGGTAATCCAGTAAGGAGTTTTTCGAGAGGATATATTTCTCCATTTGGGTACAACTGTTTGTACCCTACAATTCCTGCCAATTTCCCTTCTTTATATATAGCCATCTTATTTTTATTATCATCCTTATATTCTGCAGCTGAATTGACACAGCTTCATAAAACTCTGTTTTTACCCAGCAAGGATAGAAATACAATCCCTCTTTGTAGAACTTGAAATACTTATGTCTCTTACTATAGCATATATTCTTTCTTGTTTTTAATTCCTTCTCTATTTCAGTACAAAAAGGAGGTTCTCTACTAAAAGATTCCATTTCTTCAATAAATATCTCAAGTATTGATTTTCGACACATACATTCAAATAATAATTTATTTAGCAAAGTTACTCATTCAGAGCGAGAAGGACGAATAAAACAGCAAGAAAACGCCTCTTGCGGAGCATAAAAATGTCGCAAGAGGCGTATTGGATAATCAGGGTATATAAAACAGGGCAAACTCCACCTTCCGTCGCTTGACAAGTCCACTGAGGACTTTGCCTTTGTACCGGCAGAAAGAGACAAATTCACGGTAGAAATTCCTGTCGCCCGACTCTATCTTCCGCAGTAGTCTGCTCTTGGGATGTTTGCCGTATCCCAGCAACCTGCCTGCTCCTATGTTGTAGGACAAAACGGCAAGCATCAGGGCATCCCTCCCGTAGTCCTTGAACATCATCAAACGCTTCATCAGGTCAGCCCGAAGCAGAGAGTCCGCCTGCCGTTCCGTCATCGCTGCCGTGAACCGCTCTCCGGGCAGAAGCCGATGTCCGTAACCCACATAAGGATAGTCCTTCCAAGTATGTAAGCCCTCGAAGTGCTTAATGCAGACCACGGCACGCTCGAACGGCGGTAGTGAAAAGAGAGCCTTTCCGCCCTCCTGAGCGGAAAGGCGGAAGCAGGATAGGCAAACAAGGCAGAACGATAAAACGAGAAGTTTACTTCTTGTCCCCATTCGTTTTCTCCTTTTCCTCGTCCTTTTGACTGTTGAACTCAAACGAGAGTTTCACCATCTGTCCGAAATTATCCTCCACATACACATCTATCGTCTGCTGGTCAGAGGAAGCAGAGGTGTAGTATAGTCTGAACACCTCTTTTGTAAGAGGGTAACGGTCATTGGGTTTGAACACCGTGCCGTCGTCCATCTTCAATCTCCCCCTGCCATCGGGTTGGAAATAACGGATGGTGTAGCGTGCCTCTTCAAACCGTCCCTGCCGTTTGAGTGTGCAGCGTATCTCTGTCGTCTGCCCTTTTGTGATGTGCTTCTGCACTGGCATTGTCTCTACCGTGAACGGGTATGCCTGCTGAATATCCAACTCATTATCACAAGCAGATAGACAAAACACGGCGATGGAGAGTACCCCCATTACCCAAATCGTATTCAATATATTCTTCTTCATTGTTCGTTACATTTTAATATTATACACTCACACCTGCCTTTGAGACAGCAGATAGTCATTCAAATCCTTATGGTCTGCATACAGCGAGGAACGGTCGATGGCTTTATCCCCGAAGCAGTCGTGCAATCTCTGAAAAGTCCTTCGCCCCGCCTCGTCATTGTCGAGGAAGCAGTCAATCCTCTCATAGCCGTGCAAGGCTCTTACTGCCTTTCTCCACGTTGGAAACGGAATTAAGCACAAGCCAATCCGAAGCGATGATGCCTAACTGCATAGCCGAGAGGTAATCCATAAAGCCCTCGAATACGGCACATACGTCCGAGCCGTTACGCTTCAATGAAATGTCCTTCGGCGGTATGCACCCCTTGAAAAAGCGGTTGCGCAGTTCCAATCCTCCTGCATTGTTACGAAAGCCGATGGCATAGTATCGTTTGCCATACACACGGTATCGGATCTCCTCGCAGTTGGGTATGGCAACGTGGGCATAGATTCCTCGTTCTTCCAGATAACCCAGCAGTCTTCTATTGAATAAGGGACGCTTCCAAATATCCTCAAAGACAGGTTCTTTCTTTTCGCTTCTTTGTGGTTGCTCCAAAGCAGGTAGCGGACACGCTCCGCTCTTTGCAATGAAAGCCGCCCGTAGGAGGAAATCTCCGCTTCCGATAAACTCTCCCGCCAAGTCAAAGATGTCGCCCCCTTTGCCCGTCCCAAAATCAAACCAGACATTCTTGGCGGTATCGACCTTGAACGAGGGTGTCCGCTCCGTGCGGTACGGAGCGGAATACCACAAGGCATTTCCTTTCTGTTTAGTCGGATGAATCCCCATTGCGCTGAGGAAGTCCGCAATGGGGATTTCTCTCATCTGTCGAACGTCCATCAGTCCAGCATGATTTTCAGTCCAACACCATACTGGGTATGGAAACGCTCCGTAGAGCCTCCCCACAGGCAACGCTCCCTGCCATAGAGCAGCAGTACAATGTGGTCACTCAGATAGGTCTCCGCCTGTAGGGTGATTGCCCCACCGTAGATAAAGCCATCCTTATTGCGTAGCGTCGAGCCGTCAAAGAGCCGTTTCTCTCCGCCATTAACCGTCTCATAGCCCGCCAAGGCGGAAACACCTGCGGAGAGGAAGAAGGTCTTGCTCCCATCCGAAAGCACGCCAGAGAAGAAACCTCCCTCGCCCGTGAACTGCTCCACAGGTATACGCCTTTCCCGATAGGGATGGTATCTTCGGAGATACTCCGCCCCAAGCACCCATTGGTGTCCGCCTTTGGTGTAGGTGGCGAGCGCAGCCCCGAACGAGTATCCTGTCTCATTCTTTGAGGAGGCGGAATAAAAACCGTCCGCCATACCGATGGTCAGGCGTATGCCTTTCATCTTGGGCAGACAACGCTGGGCGTGCGCCTGCCCTGCAAAGAGGGCAAGCGACACGACAAACAGGAAAAATGCGAGCTTTCTCATATCACTTCACTTTGAGTTCGTTGATTTCCCTCGCACGCACAAGGTCTTCATTCTCCACAATGAAAGACTGGTGTCTTCCGCCGTTCTTCTCGTGCATCTCCACAATGAGATGCTTGTCATCGGGGATGGTGAACTTTTGCAGGGTGAATACCGTGCGTTCGCTCTTCTGCCCCGCCACGCAGGTGGTGTAGTTGTAGGCACGCAGCGGAAGCAGTACCTGCTCCTGCATAGCCGTCTGTTTGGCGACCTTCTTGTCCACGATTTTGAACGTGATGAAGTCGATGTCGAACGGCACGTTGGACTTGTTGCGCAGTTCCGTATGGAAGTACAGCAGTCCGTTGTGCGAATACAACCCTTTGAGCAGGTACTGAATACCGAAGGACTTGCTGCCGATGTGCTTCACCGCCCGCCTGTCCTCCTTGTGAATGGATTTCATGATGAGCCTTACCAGCATCGGGCTTTCGCTTCCGAGTTCCTTGAGATAGACCTCCATGGCGTTGTTCGGACGGTTTACGCTCTCCCCATCGTGGATGAAGTCCGCCATTTCCACATTGAGTAACAGCGGCTCGTTGGCATACTTGACATTGAAGGTGTAAAATGCCCCGTTTTCGGTGATGACGCTCATGTTCGTCTCCTCACGGAAGTCCTTGACCGTCGCTTTCACACGGATAACGTTTTCCGCCCCGTCTGCCTTTCCCGCAATGAGGTTGGGCGAACCCAGATCCACATAGCGCACGGCAGAGGGGAAGATGATGTGCACTGTCTTGTCATAGGTGATTTCCAAGCCGTGGGGTGGTATCATCCGCTCAAAGCCAATTTTGCGGGTCAGACCCTCATAGAGGTCTCCCGTTGAGGTTGTTTCCTGTGCGTTTGCACAGACTGCGCCCAGCATCAGGGCGATGGCTAAAACTGTTCTTTTCATTTTTACTGTGGATTAAAGTGGTGAATAATAACTGTGAATTACTTGTTGTCCGGTTGGTAGAGCAATACCTTGTAACCAGCCTTCAGATGTACCTTGACGGTACGCATTTTCTTAGAGAAATACTGCGAGGTGCCTTGTATCAGTCCCTTCCCCAAATCAGCGGCAAGCTGTGCGCCCGCATCAGTGGAGAAGTTCATACTGCTGCCTGCAGAAGTACCCATTCCTGCGACAATCTCCTTGGCGGCACTGCGCTCCATCGAGCCGGGGATGAATATCCCCAGCTTGTCCGTCCGTATCGTACACCGCCAACTCCACGGGGATGATGCTTCCCTCGATACTCCAATGAGGAAATGGCAACGGCGAGCCGTTCGCCCTGCAACTTTGCCGTTCCTACGACAAGGGCATTGCGTGGAACCTCCCTGCCCGATACCGACATCGGTTCCAAGAGACGGAAACGCACCGTCTGCCCGTCCATAACCGTCTGATTGTTGTACACACAGGCAGATATGGTGTTTCTCTCCGTCTGTGAGACTGTCCCGACAGCGGTTTGGAACAGATAGTTCCTTTCCTTGACATATTCGGAGCGAAAAGTCGAGTCGCTCATCGGCTGCGCCAGAGCAGACACCACTTGACCGCTCACCTGCCTGACAGGAAACGCTATCGCCTTTCCATTGCGGCTGGTAGAGACCGCTTCCCTTTTGGAAGCCGTCTCATTCCCCAAAGTCGAAGGACGAGCAGCGGGAACAGACTGTCCATTGCCTCCTGCGGGCATATACTTGGCTGCCAGTTGATAGGATTTTTCGAGCAGTGCCATCTGGTCGTTCACGGTTATAGCGGGCGACTGCTGCTCGGCACTCATACGACTTTCCAACTCCTTCAAACGGGTACGCATTTCCTCTTTTTCCGGGTCTTCTCTCGGTGCTTCATAGAAACTGCCGAGCGTGCGGTTGATGTCTTGGTAAGCGGAAGCCGAAGCATGGAATCCCTCTTGCGGAGCAGTGGTGCGAGAGCCGAAGCCGTTGTCTCTTTCCGACAAATCCGTCTTCAATGCCAACTCTTCGGAACTCTGCACCGGTTGTCCTCCTGTCATCTCTCCGAACATGGAACTGAGGCTTTGCATGGCACGACTTCGTTCCTGTTCTTTCTGTTCCATCATCTCCTTTTCGTAGGCTTTCTTCTTGTCACCGATGAGTTCCGAGGCTTGCGGATCCGGCATTTCCGTATTGAAGCCTTGGCTGTCATGCTCCTCCTCTTTCTTCGAGGGGGCAAAGATGAGCCACATACATCCTGCAAAAAGCAGGAACATCAAGGGGTAAATGACAAACTTCTTTCGCCTTTGTTTTTCTTCCTCCGTTAGTTCAGGCGAGGAACTCGCATCGGAGGCTGTCTTTCTTTTGAATGGGTACATAATCGTAATACTTAAATGGGTTGATACTGTCTTTGGGATATAGCCTCTTTACGTTAGGCATTTCTATATGCTCGATAGCCGGCATGTTCCCCTCATTTCCTTTTTCCTCGAAGAAGATGTGGTATATCCCCTGAAAGAAGAGATAATTGGAGAGAAGGGCGAATACCGCCAGCATCGTCAATACGACATAGAGCCTTGCATGAAGGGGAATACGTCCGCACAAACGGCGAAGCCTCTCATTGACCTCTTCCCGAACCTTTTGAAACACACGCTTTTTTCATCGTTTACGGGTATTGATGTCCTTGTTTTCCATAATCTCAAATCCCTCGATGTTGAAACCGTTCGGGTTGTCGTCGCTTCGGTTCGTGTTCAGCAGGCGGCACTCCGTAACGAGGCTACGTTCCGTGACGTTGCTGGCACGGATAATCAGCTGTCGGGCATACGTCCTTGCGGAATACGGATAGCGGTCGAAGTTGCATACCACGCTGTCCACCTGCACCACTTGGTTGATGTTGCCCGCAATGATACGGTTGTAATATCCCTTCTCCGAGAAATCCCGATAATAGTTGTAGGCACTCTTGTCCGCCAAGAGCAATGCACGGGAGATATTACTCTCAATGGCATTCTTGTCGGGTGAGAGCGTGAAGAACAGTTCGTGGAAACGGCGGATATGTTCCTTGGCTTCCGCTGGTCTATTCTGCGACAAATCCTGTGAGAGTGCGAGCATGAGCGACTTTCCGCCGTCCAACACATAGATTTTCTGCCGCTGGGCTTCGGCGAAGGAGTAGGCACTCCACACCGAATAGCCCGCAAGGGCGGTACACAGGCAGACGACCACTAAGGTAAAAAGGCGTATCTGCCTGAAACTTGTTTCGATATTCTTTAATGACTTAAATTCCATAGCTTTTTAATTTTGTTCCGATGGTTCGGAGGATTTGTTTCCTCCCCGATGAAATAACTTTCCGGCAATCTCCTTGCCCTTACTACCCGCATAGTTCATCGCATTTCGTGCGTGTCCTCCGGCGAAACCGCCGACGGCTCCGCCCACAGCACCTGCGATACCTGCACCCTTTGAAGCAGCAAGTCCCACATTCTTGCCATAGTTTCCTGCACCTCCCGCTTGGATAATCCAACCGGCAACGGTGGGGACGGTAAAATAGCCGATGATACCGATGATCATAAAGACCAAATACACACCGTTCGAGGCATCTATGGAATAGGTCGGGTCGTTCTGCAACTGCGTGATGTCGTGCTTGAGCATCAGCTCTTGGATTTTTGCCAGCATCGAACTGAACAAGTCCGCCACGGGCAGCCAGAAATAGATGGAGACGTACCTCGTAATCCATTGCGTGAGGGTACTCTGAAAACCGTCCCATACGGAGATGGCGAAGGCTATCGGTCCCAAGATGGAAAGAACAATCAGGAAGAAAGTCCTGAGCGTGTCGATGAGCAGGGCGGAAGCGGCGAAGAGCAGTTCCAAGAACTCCCGCACCATATTGCGGAACCATTTCTTGAAGTTGTACATACTACGTTCCACATACATACCCGCCATTGTTGCCATATCCGAAGGCGAGAGACCGAGTTCATCTAATTTTTTATCAAACTCTTCGTTGCTCACCAAGTAGGCGGTCTCTGGGTCACGCACCATTGACTCATACTCTATTTTATCCCGCATCTTGCGGTATTCGTCCATCTTGAAGGTCTGTGTCTCCATCATCTTGTGTGTTCCCTGCACGACGGGACTGAGCACGCCGTTGATGGTATCCAAGACCATCGGGAAAAAGAGAATGCAGAGACCGAGGGCAAACGGACGGAGCAGTGGATAGACGTCGATAGGCTCGGCACGGGCAAGCGTCTGCCATACCCTGAGTGCCACATAGAAGAGAGCACCTAAGCCCGCAATTCCCTTTGCAACGGCAATCATGTCGCCGCACATGGGCATCATCTCCGTATAAAGTGAACGGAGTACTTGATGCAGATTATCAAATTCCGCTCCCATGATTACCAGTATCTTTCGTTGTCCGTACCGTACAGGTCAAGTACCCGGTCGGTGTCCTTCTTCGCTTTGGCACGCAGATACGACACGGAAATGTTCTTGTTGGTGTAGTAGCGCACGAGGTTGCGGTAGTCCCTCACCTCCTTATAGCAGTGGTCCACCACGTCCATACGCTCCTTGTCTGTCATCTTCAGCGTGGTGATGTTCACCACCTGTTTCAGTTCCTTGAGCAGGTTGTTGCTCTCTCCGAGCAGTTTGGAATAGCCGTTGGCAATGGCAATCAGCTCCTCCGGTCGGAAGTTCGGGTCAGAGAGCATCTTCTTGTAGTTGTTCACATAGATGTCGGAGATTTCTCCGACCATCAGAATGGTCTCTTTCACTCGCTGGGCGTCCCTGACGAGGTCGTTCACCTTTTTCAGGGCATCGTAGTATTTCTTGCTCTCATTGTAGAGTTTCTCTACCTCCTTGAAGTTGTCGAGCGTGTTCTTGACCGTCTTCGAGGTCTGCACGATTTCCTTGGTGGTGTTGATGATACTCTGTGCAAGGTTGGTGGGGTCTGTGACCACCCACTGGGCGTGTGCGCTGCTTGCCAAGAGGCAACCGCACGTGATAAGCATTAAAATTTTCTTTCTCATTTTACTTTGGATTTTAGTGAATGTTACTGTTGTCTAATTCTCTTCGGCGAGTTGCCTGACGGCAAGCTCCATGTTGCCGCCAAGTTTCTCGGCTCGGGCAAGCACGCGCATCTTCTCCGTCTCTTCCGTCGTGTAGGTGAGGTATTCGGCTTTCGACACTTCCGTGGCATAGACGGCGGACTGTACGCCGCCCAGCCCGATCCACACCTCCTTGTATGACCTTGTGGCATCGTTGCTCTGGTTGATGGAGAGTATTTGCCCCCGTTCCTTGTCCGTCAGTCCCAAGAGTTCCTGTATCTGATCGAACTTGTTCATGTACTTGCGCTGGTCGAGCAGTATCTTGCAGTCGGAATTGTTGATGATGCTTTCCTTGACAATGGGCGACTGAATAATGTCGTCCACCTCCTGCGTGACCACAACCGCCTCACCAAAGAATTTTCTTACCGTTTTGTAGAGGTATTTTATATAACCCGCCATATTTGCGGACGCAATCGCCTTCCATGCTTCCTCAATGAGGATGACCTTTCGTATTCCTTTCAGTCGCCGCATCTTGTTGATGAAGAGTTCCATAATGATGATGGTGGTGATGGGGAAAAGGATGGGATGATCCTTTATTGCATCAATCTCGAAGACGATGAAGCGGGCATTCAGCAGGTCAAGCTGCTTGTCCGAGTTCAATAGATAGTCGTATTCTCCACCCTTATAGTACGGCTCCAGCACGTTGAGAAAATTAGCCAAGTCAAAATCCTTTTCCCTGACCTTCTTCTCATGGAGCAAAGTCGCATAATCGGTGGTGAGATACTCATAAAAGCTGTTGAACGAGGGTACAATGCCGTCGTCCGTCTTGATACGCTCGATAAAAAGCGACACGGCATTGGAGAGGGCGACCTCCTCCGAGCGTGTGGCAGGCTCGTTGTCCTTCTTCCACAGCGTGAGCAGCAATGTCTTGATGCTCTCCCGTTTTTCCACGTCGAACACCTTATCCGGCGTATAGAACGGGTTGAAGCTGATGGGGCTTTCGTCCGTGTAGGTAAAATACACCCCGTCCTCGCCCTGCGTCTTGTGGCGTATCATCTCGCACAGCCCCTGATAGCTGTTTCCCGTGTCCACCAAGACGATATGGGTATTCTGCTCCCAGTACTGCCTTAAGAGGTGGTTGGTGAAGAACGACTTGCCACTGCCCGACGGTCCCAAGATGAACTTGTTGCGGTTGGTGATGATACCTTTCTTCATCGGCAGGTCGGAAAGATCCAAATGAATCGGCTTGCCACTGCGGTCTGCCATCTTGATACCAAACGGCGAGAGCGAATCTTGGTAGTTGGTCTCCTCGTTGAAGAAGCAGACCGCCTGTTCGATGAAGGTATAGAAACTCTCTTCGGCGGGGAAGTCGGCTTCATTGCCCGGGATGCCTGCCCAAAAGAGCGTAGGCACGTCCACGGTGTTGTGCCGTGGCTTGCACTCCATCAAGGCAAGCTGACTGCCCACGTCGTTGCGGATACGTCGGAGTTCCTCACCGTCCTCGCTCCATGCCAGCACGTTGCAGTGGCAGCGGACGGAGGTAAGTCCCAAAGCTGTGCGCCTCGTTCAGATATTCGTCAATCCATTGCTTGTTGATCTGGTTGCTTCGGCTATAGCGGGAGAGCGAGTGCATGTTCCGTGCGTTCTTCTCAAAGCGTTGCAGGTTCTCCGCACTGTCGTCAATCAGCACATACTGGTTGTAGATATGGCTACACGGCAGCAACAGTCCCACGGGAGCGGCAAATGAAAGACGGCAGTCGCTGCGGTCGGTGGACAGGCGTTCGTAACGCATATCCGTCCCTACCTGTCCCGGCAGGTCTTCCGTGTCGGAAAGCGTATGCAGACAGAGCCGCTTATCGCCGATACGCATCCGGTCGGCTCTTAGGTCGATGTCTTCCAATACCGTCGTGTCTGAGAGGGAAAGCGAGAAGTATTTTTCTATCAGTCCCGGTTTCTCTTCCGTGCCGACAATCTCTTCGTCGCTCAATCGGGTCAGGCGGACAAAACCGCACTCGTTCATAATCCGCTCAAACTGCTCGGTGGCTTCGAGGAACTTGCGAGCGGTATCCTTGTCGCGTACTTCCTTGGGAATGATATGCCCGCGGCAGAGCGTGGAAAAAAATTGCTCTGTTGTCGGCTTCGGTTCTTGGTTGTCTTGGTCAGGAACAGGTAGCAGGCGTGGTTCAGGAATGGACGCTCGTTGAAGTGCCGCTCGAAGCTGCGGGAGAGAAAACTCATCTCCTCCTTCTGCAAATCCGGACGGTAGCCCTCCCTGACAAACCAGTCCTGCTTGTGCACGACGCTGTAAGTCGGCAAGACCTTGATTGCCTTCACCCAAGCTGAGTGGATGGCGGCATATTCCGCACTCGTCACCGTATAGAGTTCGGGCAAATCCACACGGAAGGCGACCGTGATGTCGGCGTCCTTCGAGAGGATGCAGCCCTCTTCGACGGCAAACAGCGGGAAGCGGTTTTCCAGCGTGGTGGCTTTCAGTACGTTTCTCATTCTTTGTCCTCCTTTCCTTTGTTTGTTTTTTTACGATCTGTTCTCTTTCGTCTTGGCAGCTCCTTGTGCCGCAGCAGACGGGGAATGCGTCGTCGGTTGATGAGGTATCGGGGATGGCTGTGCAGCGCGGAACGCTTCATCAGCCCGTGTTCCCCGTACTTCCTGTTCAGGGAAAAGGTTTGCCACACCAAGATGGCTGCGGCAGTACCTCCGAATCCGATACAAATCCATTGATTGACGCCCGCCATGTAGAGGATGACAAACAGTACGAAGAGGGCGAGCAGCCCTCCTGCGAAGATGAACAGGTATTGGCTTTTGAGTCCCTGAAACTCAACCGAGCGACCGATCCCCTTGTTGATGGGATAGGTCTCCATAGGCTTAGAGGAAGAAACTTCTTAAAATGGTGGCTGCCACGATAAGGAAGATACAGGCTCCAAACCAGCTTGCAGCGGTCTTCGAGGTGTCCGGGTCGCCGGACGAGAACTTTGAATAGACCTTTACCCCACCGATGAGTCCCACGACTGCGCCGATGGCGTAGATGAGTTTCGTGGCAGGGTCGAAATAGGACGTTACCATGTTGGTGGCTTGGTTGATGCCCGACAAGCCGTTGCCTTGGGCAAAGGCGGAATAGGCGGAAAGCAGCAGAACGGCTGCGATAAGAAAATGTCTTTTGGTCATAAATCTTTGTTTTGTGCCGAGAGAATTGGATAGGTCCTCCCGACGGGTGAATACTGTTGTTACTTTCGGATTTCAGTAGTGGCTTCTCTCGTATGTCAGCCGTACTCTTTTTCTTTCATCGTCTTTGACTGTTTAATGGTTTGTTACTGTTTGTCCCTGCCGTCAGAGGGAACATAAAGTTCTTCAAAACGGCTGCGGACAATATCGTCTATCGTGGAAGAACGGACAGTATCGCTTCGGAGTGTTTCCATCAGACGAGTGCCTTCCAATTCGGCCAGTGTCTCACCGGCTCTCTGCCGTTCTCCCTATGGAAGAGGCGTTTCGGTGTATGACCGATAAGGCTTCCTGCACCCGTTCAAAGTCAATCCCTCCGTCGTATGTTTCCTTTTCAGCGTGCGGCACTGCCACTTCGACTTCTTCCTCTTCTCCTGCCGTAGCCCCATCTGTTTCATACTGTAGGGGCACATCGTCGATTTCAGGAAGTCCTTCCGTATCTCCGGAGTGCTCGTTTCCGTTTTCCGTGGCAAATGTAGAACACTTTTTCTCCGTAGAATCGACTTCCGGATAACTGCGTACTTGTGGCTTCGAGTGGCATACCTGAAAGCGACTTTTACCGATGATTTCAGCCTCGGAAACCTCTTCTGTGAGATCTTCCCTTTGGGCTTTTCGCCTTGCCATTCTCTTTCTTCGTTCGTACCCAAAGAATAGAAGCAGCCATAGGAGATAAAGCACGAATGCGATAAAAACTACTCGGAACATAGGCGGGAGATGATTTCGTGAAGTTCTTTTCCCCAAACTATCGGCAAGCCGACCTAATGTTCCGCTACGGGGATAATGGAGCGTACAAATACCCGCCTTGCCGTCAACGAAAGAGGGACGGAAATGTTTGGAATATGGTAAGGAGGTCTGCATAAGTACTGCTCCCGTTTCGTCGGCAAGCGTCCGACACCGTTCTTGAACTTCTTCTTTTTCCCAAGAGCCGACCATATTGCGAAGCAGGCAGAGTTCCTTGATGCTTCCTTTGCCCATGGTCAATATCTGTTCGCCTACAATCTCAATGAAGCGGCGGACGGCATCGGCATCCATCGGGTTGCCCGTAACGGGAAAGATGACCGCATCCATACGGGTCAGCAATTCCACCGTCCCTTCGGTTCGCATCAATGACGGCAGATCGAAAAAGATACACTTGGGGTGAATTTCCGCTTGGAGTCGCTCTGTTTCCTTCCATGCTTTTGCTATGGGGACACAAACGATTGGATAGGGTTGAAGCCATAATGGTTGCCGCATCATATTTTTGAGGCACTTATCGGAAAATCCTTGCTTATTTTGTCCCTCAGTTTCTTTTCCCCTTATGTAAGCCGTCGTATAGAGCGGATAATTGCAGTCTATTACCGCAACGCTGTATCCTAAATGATAGTGAAGGGTACTTGCCGCAAGTACGGTAAGCGTGGTTTGGCCGACACCTCCCAAAGGGGATGCAATGGCGATGTGAATCGGATTGCTCATGATTTTTCTTTTGATGGGTGAATACTATATCTTGATAAATTTGCTGTAATCGAAGTTCCCGGACTGAACCGCCTTGGGAGCTTGATTCATGACACGTTCCAGCAGTTCATGGACACGTCCGCCGGCAACTTTCTCTATCTCTTGGAGCATCGGTGAATCGTGCAGCTTACAGATGGTTTCTGCCGCTTTGACCTCTTCCTCTATGGGAACCTCCTTACGGGACAGGACACTTCCCATGTGGTGCAGTTCTTTCGCAGTGATACTTTCTGAGAGAGAATGGCTTTCTCCCTCAAACTCCACCTGAACGTACTCCTCTTCACTCTCCATATCCAGAAGTTCCGAAGATTCAGCAGGCTCACTATTCTCCTCGTCCTCCTCTTCGGGTGTTATGGGAAGTTCGGCCAACAGGACATTCTCCTCTTGTGCGAACTCCCGCTTGGGAATACGGATGGTAACGACGACTTTGTCTTTTCCCCGTTCCTTGAAGAAGAGTCTTAGGTCTTGATAAAGTTTCTTGGCTTTTCGATAGAGGGCGTACAGGAAACGCACGACCTGCACGCTGCCGAGATAGGCTAAGCCGACCAGCAGCAGAATGAAAAATGTCTGTTTCATGTCACAATAATTTCTTGAAATTCTGTTCGCTTAACCAGTTGATTTCTTCCTTGTAGTCCTCTAAATGTTTGAGGAGGATATTTTCGACATACATTCCCAGCGTCATTTCCCGCTTCCTGATGAAGAGGACAATCTCCGCCAGCTTATCCTGCAATTCTTTGGAGATGTAGATAGCCTTTCGGTCAAACAAATCATTGCGGTGCATGAAGAGTGATACATAGTCTCCCTTGGCAACATTCCTGCGACGGGTACGAATGGGAGAATGAAATTCTTCCGCCGTTTCTTGGGGTACTTCAGTCATATCGTTTTTCTTTTCCTCGACTGTGGCTGATGCAGCCATCTCACTCTCTTTCTTTTTCATCGGGATACCCTGTGAAATCAATTCCCGAATGGCTACGGGATCGACCTTTCCTTTATTCTTCTCTGCCATAGTCTTCTGTTCTAATGATGTTAAGAATATCTTCTACAAGTTCTTTCAATTTGCTGCCTCGCAAAAGGGTGCGGGAAGGAGGAAAGATGCTGGAGCGAAACAGTGTCGTCCCATTATCTGTCCCCTCCTTCTTATAGCGGGTCGTATTGGGGACGGCAGTCGGCAACAGAGGAAGCCCCAATTCGGCTATCACTGTTTCATACAGCGCATAGAGCGGTGTCTTCTCCCTGCCGTCCACCATATTCCAGAAAAGGTATATTCCTTTATTCTCCGTCTGTGGATTGTCGGTGATGCCTGTCTTGATGACGGAGGCAAAACTCAGGGTACTCTCCAACGAGATACGGTCTGCGGAGATCGGCGTAAAGATGTAATCCATTCCGGAGAGCGTGTTCACTACACCATCGTTGTTGATGGTGCCGGGCAGGTCGAAGAAGACGAAATCCGTATCCGGTTCGTTTGTTTCCAGATATTCTCTGGCTGTCTCCACGGCTGTATCTGCCGTTGAACAGAGAATGGTGTATGTGGACTTAGACCCACCGGAGAACTGGGCGACAGCCAATTCCTGCAGCGATGGGTTGCGTTCCAAGCCTTGTGCATCACGCTGACGCATGGCATTGATGCTGAATTGCGGATAATCGCAATCCACGACAATCAGATTATACCCGCAAACATAGTGCAGGTAACTTGCTGCCAAGACCGTGAAGGTCGTTTTGCCGACACCACCCTTCTGAGTGGAGAAGGCGATAAAAACAGGTTTCTTTTTCATTTCATTTTCTGTTTAATGGTTTTACATATATGGATGGGAAGGTGTATGCACACCTTGTTTTACTCCTCTGAAAAGGCAGATGGGGAATTGCCGCCATAAGGAAATGGATTTCCATGTGGGCATACCGCCGGAGGCTTTGATAAGGGAATAGAGCCCTTACTTGGAGGGGGATTTCCCTCCTTGCCTAAGTATCGGAAAACATGACGGGGGATACACTTGCATACATCTTCCCGCACGTCTCCCATTGTACACTTGTGCAAGTATATACGGAGCTGCTGCCCTATGCCCATTCTCATTCCTATTGCCATACCCTTGGTTGCCTGTTCAAGTAGCTACAAACAGGTGTTTAGACTTGTGGAAGTTGGTATGCCCTCCTACCGGTGAACACCTGTCTGACGGGGCAAATATAGGTGTCTTTCAAGCTGTTTTCGCCCCCTTTTTACTAAGTGCGTACTTGTGGCTTCGATTTGGTTGTTTATGGCTTCGTTGCTTGTAACTAACTTATACACAATAGGTAGTAACTTTGCACCCAAGCGATGAGCCGGTGCATTGAAGGCATTAGGAGATATTCTTTTCGAGAAGGTAACGCACCGTCCTTCGGGACGGATTTATTTGCATCCGTGCAAATAGCAAGGTATGTCTTATGCTGCACGACTTCGTTTTTGCAGCATAAAACCCTTGCTCTTGCAGAGAGCTGAAAAAACTCCGAAGTCGTTTTTTCTTGATAAGAAGAATGCGATGCCTCAAATGCCGGTGATGTCGTGAAACACTAAAATCCATAGTAAACAAATGAGACAAAAGAAAATGAGGAGTATAAGCTCCAAAGAGAAGACGGAGAAGCGTGTTTCCGTTAATTTCACGCCTACCGAATTTGCACAATTCCTATCTATGAAGGAAGTGGCAGGTGTTCAGAGTTTATCGGCATTCATCAAGGCAAGAGTTTTCAACGAGACCTTTCGGGTGATAAAAGTGGATCGCTCGTTGCTCGATTATTATCAGAAACTGACGACTTTGTACGGACAATTTCGCAGTGTCGGAGTGAATTATAATCAAACTGTAGTCGCTTTGAAAAGCAATTTTACGGAGAAGAAAGCCTTTGCGATGCTCGCCAAGTTGGAGAAAATGACACTCGAATTGGCGGTCATCGGAGGGGAAATTGTGCAATTAACCCGAGAATTTCAAGAGAAATGGTCGCAAAAATAAGTTACGGAAGCTCACTATATGGGGCATTGGCGTACAATGGAGAGAAGGTAAACGAAGGTGTAGCAAAGATCTTGGAGACGAATAAGGTGTTCTGTCCTGCCGATGGTGGGCATGATATTACTGCTTGCATGCAAGACTTTATGGCATATATGCCAAGCCAAATTCGCACGAAAAAGCCCATTATTCATATCTCCCTGAACCCGCATCCCGATGACAAGCTCTCCGATGAACAGTTCTCCGTCATTGCATTGGAGTATATTGAGAAGATGGGTTATGGCAATCAGCCTTTCGTGGTCTATAAGCATGAGGACATAGACCGGCATCATCTACACATCGTGACCTTGGCAGTGGATGAGACGGGACGGAAGATTAACGATGGGAATAACTTCTACGCCAGCAAGCGTATCACACGGGAGATGGAGCAAAAGTATGGATTACACCCTGCCGACAGGAAACAATTCAAGGAAGCGTTTCGCTTGCGGAAAGTCCGTCCCGAAGAGGGAAGCCTTAAAAAGCAACTGGCTTCGGTCATCAAACCGGCAGCCAAATTCTACCATTGTCCGAGTTTCAAAGAATACCGAACCTTGCTTTCCACCTATAATATATGTGTGGAGGAAGTTAAGGGAGAAGTACACGGAAAGCCTTACAACGGGCTGGTCTATTTTGTCACGGATGAAAATGGCAAAAAGTTTGGAAATCCATTCAAGTCCTCGGTCTTTGGGAAATCTGTCGGATATGAAGCCCTGCAAAACCGATTCAAGACTGCCAAAGAAAAGTTGAAAGAGAAACAGCTTGCACCTAAAACCAAGTGGGGCGTGGAACAGGCTTTGAATCGTTCAGCCACAAGAGAGGATTTTAGGGATAATCTCCATCGCAAGGGTATTGATGTACTCTTCTGTGAAAACGAAGAAGGTAGGCTCTATGGCATCACCTTCATAGACCACAATAACGGCTGTGTGGTCAATGGTTCACGACTGGGCAAGGATCTTTCGGCAAATGCCATAGCCGAATGGTTCGACCGTCCGCACCCCGAACTGTCCGATTCCGTGCAACAGAGTGAAAAAAGTAATCTTTCCCAAACTCCGACCTCGGACGAAGACTCCGTATTGGGAGGTCTGCTTGACCTGCCGTTGGAGGCTCATGGTACGGATTGGGAGGAAGAGCAGTTCAGAAGAAGGATGCAGCGCAAGAAAAGAAAACAACGTAAAATCTAAAAACAACGGATTATGTCACAACAAGAAGACGATTTGAGGGCACTGGCGAAAATTATGGATTTTCTGCGTGCCGTAAGTATTATATTGGTAGTTGCTCATCTCTATTGGTATTGTTACGAAGCCATCAAACTATGGGGACTGAACATCGATGTGGTGGACAGGATACTGATGAACTTCCACCGCACGGCGGGGCTGTTCGGCAACATGCTTTATACCAAACTCTTTGCACTGGTACTGATGGGGCTTTCCTGTCTGGGTACGAAAGGCGTGAAAGAGGAGCACATCACTTGGGCAAAAATATGGACTTTTATGGGCATCGGCTTTGTGTTTTTCTTCCTCAATTGGTGGATACTCGCCTTGCCACTGCCCATAGAGGCGAATGCGGCTCTCTATACCTTTACGATAACCGTAGGCTATGTTTGTCTGCTGATGGCGGGACTCTATATGAGCCGGCTCTTGAAGAACAACCTGATGGAGGATGTCTTCAATCAGGAAAACGAATCCTTTATGCAGGAGACAAGGCTAATGGAAAATGAGTATTCGGTCAATCTTCCGACCCGTTTCTATTATCGTAAGAAGTGGAACAAGGGGTGGATAAACGTGGTCAATCCTTTCCGTGCGGTATCCGTTTTGGGGACACCGGGCAGCGGTAAGTCCTATGCCATCATCAACAATTTCATCAAGCAGCAGATTGAGAAAGGGTTTGCGCTATACTGCTATGATTTCAAGTATCCCGACCTTTCCACGATTGTGTACAATCATCTGCTGCATCATTCGAATGGTTATAAGGTCAAGCCGAAGTTTTATGTGATCAATTTCGATGACCCGAGGCGGTCGCACCGCTGCAATCCGATACACCCCGACTTTATGAGTGACATATCGGATGCCTATGAATCGGCTTATACGATTATGCTCAACCTGAACAAGACGTGGGTGCAGAAGCAGGGGGATTTCTTCGTGGAGTCGCCCATCGTCCTCTTTGCCGCCATCATCTGGTATCTTCGTATCTTTGAGGGTGGCAAGTACTGTACCTTTCCGCACGCTATCGAGTTTCTCTGCCGCAAGTACGAGGATATTTTTCCGATACTTACCTCTTATCCTGAATTGGAGAACTATCTTTCTCCTTTCATGGACGCTTGGCTCGGAGGAGCGGCTGACCAGTTGCAAGGACAGATAGCCTCTGCCAAGATACCGTTGTCAAGGATGATCAGTCCGCAACTCTATTGGATTATGACAGGAGATGATTTCACGCTTGACATCAATAATCCTCAAGCTCCCAAAATCCTATGCGTGGGAAACAATCCCTGACAGGCAAAATATCTATGGGGCGGCATTGGGACTGTATAACAGTCGTATCGTGAAGCTGATAAACAAGAAAGGGATGCTGAAAAGTTCCGTGCTAATAGACGAGCTGCCTACCATATACTTCAAGGGACTCGACAATTTGATTGCCACCGCACGAAGCAACAAGGTGGCGGTATGCTTGGGCTTTCAGGACTTCTCCCAGTTGAAGCGTGATTATGGAGACAAGGAGGCTGCCGTGGTGATGAACACGGTTGGGAACATTTTTTCGGGACAGGTGGTCGGCGAGACTGCAAAGACGCTCTCGGAGAGGTTTGGGAAGGTGCTTCAGAAACGGCAAAGCATGAGCATCACCCGTAGCGACAAGACCACCTCCATCTCCACGCAGATGGACAGCCTGATTCCACAGAGCAAGATTTCCACGCTCACGCAAGGAATGTTCGTAGGTGCAGTTGCCGATAATTTCTCCGAACGCATCGAACAGAAGATTTTCCACTGTGAGATTGTGGTGGATAATGCAAGGGTGGCAAGGGAAACGGAAGCCTATCGTCCGATACCTGTTCTTACTGACTTCACAAATGAAAACGGAGAGGATATGATGGAACAGGAGATTAAGGCAAACTATGACCGTGTGAAAACTGAGGTGCGGGAAATCGTGGAGCGAGAGTTGCAACGGATAGCCGATGATCCTGAACTATCGAAGCTCTTAACTACCAAGAAATCATAAAAATAAGTGGTGTTTTTCTTGGACAGAAAAGCGGTTTTTTTGTATTTTTGGAGTCGTAAAACTTGAATCAGATGAATTGCTTTAATCATATAGATAGGGCTGCAGTAGCCCAGTGTTCCGATTGCGGGAAAGGACTTTGTGCCGAATGTACCGAAAAGTATGAGCCGATACTTTGCACGCCTTGTTTTCAAAAGAGAAAGAACAAAGCCATTTGGGATAATCTCTACTTCCTTATTTTGTACACCGTCTTCTTTTACATCGGGTGTAAACTCGACTTCATGACGACCAAACGGATGCCCGACATGCAGTGGATGTCGGGGTATGTCCTCATGGCTTTCTGGACAGGGTATGTGTTTATCAAAAAGGTCATACCGTGGAAGATGACGGCAGGCACGACATGGCAGTGGAACTTCTACTATGTGTTCAAGTTCCTGCTTTACTTCGTAGGAGGATTCTTTGTCGCTCCTTTTGTTGTCCTTTGGACAGTGTTTCGGTTAATATAGGCAATACGAAGATAAAGCATCAAAAGATTTATGGACATGCGGAATATAGATTTAATCTTTTTCGTTTACATGGAATTACTGTCGGAAGAGTATTTGCTTTTCCAAGAAAATTCTATATCTTTGCGAATAGAAACCTAAAATGATGAGCGTATGAAGACAGACAATTATTTCGTTCCCGTCAGGGATATGGAGGAAGCACGGCGGTTTTACGGCGATGTGCTAAAGCTCGAAATGAAGTTCGACTTTTCGCAGATGGGCATGATTGCCTACCGGGTGGGGGGGACGACGAACCTGCCATTATCCTTAAAGACCTTAAAAAGTTTCCCGATGCCAAGCCTGCCGTTTGGTTGGAGGTGGAAGACGTAAGGGAGATTTACCTGAAACTGAAAGACTGCGGCGTAAAGTTTCTTTCGGAACCGTTCCGTATAAAGACGGGGTGGGCTGCGGAGTTCGACGACCCGTCGGGAAACAGATTGGGTATAACCGATTATAAGGCAGAATAAATATTGCCTCGATACAAAATAGTATATAATAAAAAGACTCTCAAAAATGGCATGTAATCAAGATTTTGTACAGTATATCGCCGACCAATGCTCCGAAGCCGGTGAAATAACTGTCAGGAAGATGTTCGGCGACTATGGCATCTATTGCAACGGCAAGATTTTCGGACTTATCTGCGACGACCGTCTCTATCTGAAACCGACAGAGGCAGGGCGCAAAACTGCTTCGGGAGCGAAGAGCTCCGACCACCGTACGATGGGGCGAAAAACTATTTCTACATCGCCGATGTAGACGACCGGCAGTATCTCTCCTCGCTCGTCCGGGCAACCTATGAGGAACTGCCGGAGCCGAAACCAAAGAAGAAAAAGACTACCCCAAAGTTCTAAAACGTAAAAGAATTATGGCACGACCAACGACAAAGGCACCGACCTCCAAATCTGAAAATTTTGGCATGGGATCACGACGGGGTATATTTCCCTGCTCATTGACAAGGTTGTGAGAGAATTGCTTGCATATCTCAAGGATTTTGACGAATTTTGTGTATAAGTTGCACATACGAGGATTTGTACTTAATGGTTTTGACTTCACTAAGTTACTAAAAATCAACGATATGTGCAACTTTTTATATATCATTATAGCTACATTTTAATTCCGCCAACGGGTTAATATAATTCATACTAAAACCCCAAACTTAATTGAGGTCCCAGTTGTGCACTTTTATTTGACAACGTACAAATATCCGCTCTTTTCTGATGGAGTTCGGAACGGATTTCTCCTTTATGGGAAATCAATACCGACTGGAGGTGGATGGCAGAGAGTATTTCATAGATTTGTTGCTCTATAACCGACGCTTGCAGGCAATGATTGCTGTGGAACTGAAAAATCGGAGAGTTCAAGCCTGAATATAAAGGAAAGATGGAGTTTTATCTCAATGTACTGAATGATACAGTGAGGCTCCCACATGAAAATCCTGCCATCGGCATCATCATTTGCAAGTCCAAGAGTCGAACGACTGTGGAGTATGCCCTCAAAACTTCGGCAATGCCTATCGGGGTGGCAACATACAGTCTCTCGCCCGTGTACTGAATGATACAGTGAGGCTCCCACATGAAAATCCTGCCATCGGCATCATCATTTGCAAGTCCAAGAGTCGAACGATTGTGGAGTATGCCCTCAAAACTTCGGCAATGCCTATCGGGGTGGCAACATACAGTCTCTCGCCCGTGTACTGAATGATACAGTGAGGCTCCCACATGAAAATCCTGCCATCGGCATCATCATTTGCAAGTCCAAGAGTCGAACGATTGTGGAGTATGCCCTCAAAACTTCGGCAATGCCTATCGGGGTGGCAACATACAGTCTCTCGCCCGAATTGCCGGAGGCATACAAGGAACTGCTTCCAACATCCGAGGATATAGCCAAGAAGTTGGAAGTGCTTATTAAAGAATGAGACAAGGGGAGACACTCCGAATTTGGAGTATCTCCCCTTTTATTTATCGCTTCTTGAACTTACCGCCTTTCAGGTCGCTCTCCACCATACGCTTATTGAGTTTCTCTCGGAGTTCATCAAGGAAATAGGTGCGGCTGTCATCTTTGCGACGCTTCATATTCATATATACGTTGTAGCAGTTCTTTATCTCCACCCCGAAGATTTCAGAGAGAGCATCTGCCAACTCCTCCACACCTATTTCTCCGTTGTTGATACAGTCGCAGGTATCGAGAGCATAAAGGAGTTCCACTAAATCTGTCGCTTTGCCTGTCCAACGGAGATTGCTGACAGACTTCTGCGGAGCAGGGAACAATCCATGCAACCGCATATCCAGCAGTTTCAGTTCTGTGTCAATGACAAAGAGTAACTCCGATACATTTTTCCCCCATTTCGACTGTTAAGGCAGGACTCGCATGGATAATCTGCAATTGAAATCGAGTGTAATGCAAGGTTCGAAATAATGCCTCCAATTTTCTCTCTGTCTCTACAAGCTTTAAGATTTCTCTAATTAAGCAAGCAGTAGCTTTCGTTGTATTTTCAGAGAGTAGCATTTTAAAAGAGTTCTTTTTTACGAGTCTTTTCATATTCCTAATCTATGAATGGTTTTACTATTCTTCTGAAAGAGTAAATACATCTGAATAACATTGAATAGTCAAAACAGATGATAGAGCAAGAGATATGAAAAGAAGATTCTCATCAGGTGTTATCTTCGTTGCCCTTTTAATTTACGGGCAAAGTTCATATGTTTTATTGAGAAATATTGCTGTCCGGTAAACTTCCAAACGGCACAAGAAAGCTTCCCGAAGCCCTTTAGAATAGGACTTCGGGCTTTCATTTTGAGAAAGCAAGCCCCCTAATCAAATAATGATGGTTCCGGCGGTGGGGCTTTAGCTCTTTCCGCCCAAATTGCGCATTCATCTTTTTGAGGATTTTCCATGAAATCGATGAAATTGCTGTAATACATGAGCGTCAATCTAAGCATAGTCACGATTTGAGAAAAAGAAACGTGTCTTTTAATCATTCTAGACAGCACTGTGCACAAGAGATTGGCAATGAGTACCACCCATGTTTGTATTTGGATGGCATTCACGCTCTCGCCATAGAAAAAGTGTAAGGGAAAATTCTGTTTCAGTTGTTTGTAGAGGGTTTCTATTGCCCATCTGCGCTTGTAGATTTCGGCAAGTTCCTCAACAGAGAGTTCAAAATTGTTGGTCAGCAACGTCACCGACTTGCGAGAGTTATTACTCCATAGCTCTACGCATCGTGCTTCGTGCTTTTACCTTCTCTTTCTCAAAAAGGATATGTTTGTCGAGGTGAGTGACCAAACCATCACGAGAAACATAGACTATAGACGACAACTCCTTGTAGGTGAGGTTCTTCTTCATCTTGGTCACATAGCAGACACCTTCTTCCGTAAGCCTTTGAAACTGAGCATAGTCAATGTAGGCTCTATCCATTGCCAAGGTGGAATCTTGGGGCAGGTGCACCTTTTTGAGAAGATAATGATCGTGTTTGGCGGCAGAAGTCAGTTCTACCACCATAGGCACACCTACTTGATATTTCATAATGGTGTGTACCTTCATTCCGCCTTTCTTCTTTCCGCTTTTGGGATGTCGACCTACTCCCCTTGAGAATGTTGTCAAAGAGCGTAATTGTGGTAGAATCCATCATATAAAGCTGCTTCTCCCACGCTTTTTTGACAGCCCACAGAGCGGCTGTCCGCTAAAAATGGAGTGTAGCGTTCCAACAGGGAGGCATAAACCTTGGCAAAAGAACTCTTGTGGACGCCGTCGGTTGGCTTCTGCAAGTGTGCTGCGACGAACAACGTAGTCAAGTCCCAAGTGGGAGAGTTTCATAGTCTCGGCTTTCATGCCAATCTCCAATTCACGCAGAGAATCAAAGTGTTTGAGAACACCAAAGAGCATAATGATTAGGGTGTTTCCAGCCTGTCAAGCGCTTAACATAGCGCTCGCTCCCTAGCGTCTCGAGACTAATTTGTTGAATTTTGGCTTTATCCAGCAATTTTATGACCTGACTATAGACCGGCTGTCCGGTAAAAATGTGTACTTTTTGCTCATGTTACTAGCGTTTTTTTGCAACAAGCAAAGTAACAAAATAGGCTGAAATCCTGCAAGAGGATTTCAGCCTTATTTTTTACAGCAAAAAAACTTTTACCGGACAGCAATAATTGAGAAAAAATATCCGTAAAAAGTATAGTTGTACCCCCTGTTAAGTTGAATTACAACGAATCAAGATATTGCTTGGGTTTTATCCTGTGATATTTGCAGAAAGCCTCCGTGAAATGACTGAGATTGGCATATCCAACTTTATAGCCTACTTCTGACACCGAGTAGAGGCGAGTGGAAAGCAGTCGTTTTGCCCATTCCATCTTTTCGGATAGGGCATATTCGGCGATGGCTTTTTCCAATAACCTGCTTGAAGCACTTTTTGTAGTTTGGAACTGCTCATATTGGCTTCACGTGCCAATTTGGGAACACTCGGTACATTACTGAGACTTTGAAGAATCTGACGACGAACACGGAATACTGATTCAACATCATTCAAGTTTAGGTTGGCAAGAGATTTTACTTCCGAACGCTTTTCGAGCTTTTCAAAGTACATCGTCAGTAATTCCATAGTTTTTCCATGCAAATGAAGCATTGAAAAAGGATTGCCTGTTTCAGTTATTGACTTAATGTTATCCAAGACCTGTTGCATTGCAGGTGTAATGGTTTTCAAACAAATAAAAAGCCTTGTCCGATTGGAGAAGACGACCGATATAGGTTTCATGTGCTGCATCAATCTTTTCAATCCAATCTTTATTGAAAGTCAGTGTAATATTTTCGTATCGTTTCTTTGGTGGAAAACTCCATTCGGTCGGGATACTGCTTGATGGCATAAAGATACCGTCGAGCGTGTCCACTCCGACCGTTTTTTTGTGCTTGTTCCAATTATCTGCTCGTGCTTATGCTCATTGATATAGAACATCACAGGAATCCATTTCGAGTTTTCCACCGAGCGACGTATCATAGTTATCGGCTCGTATGCTATGAAACTGATGTAAGTCAATGTGAGCCATGGCAGAGGATAATATTGTTTGAAGAATCCACTACCCATAGAAGAAGGAATGGTAAATCCATCGTTTATTACTGATGTACCAAATTGCTCGGCAACCATCTCCATCCAATCTTCGGGTTTGTTGATGGCACAAAATTCTATAGTCATATTTTATGTCTTTTTGCAAAGTTACAAACAAATACGGATAAAAACTCGAATTATCGCAGGTTTTTATCCGTATTACTCTCAGAAAAGGACCAATAGCTCCATGAGAAATGTTTTTAATGGGAGCTTACTCAAATGCGACTAAACTTGAAGGTACTCCTATGGCAGTAACAACCGGTCTTTGCGAGCATTCGCCTGTCTTGGTATTGTAGGTGTAATAGCCCGTACCATTGTTACATGTCATTCCAAAGACGATGAAATCCTTGTAGCGAGTTATGGCAAAAGAGCCGTTGCTGTCAGTCATTGGCAAATCAAGTTTTTCGATGGTTTTGTTCCAAATGTCGATTTTCACGGGTTGGAAGTCTTTCTTGAGTATTCCAAATTCTGTATCCGTTACTTTCACACAACTATACACAATACCATTACCTGCATAGAAAGACTTAATTATATACTGCCCTGTTTTGCCTATTCCTTTTATGGTTGTCTTCGATAGGTTGAACAGATAATCGGTATCCCATTTGTCGCTTCCTTTGCGGATACGCAGGAAACCTTCCTTATCGGCAACGTTGAAGTTGTTGCCCGCACTGTAAAAGTAGATGTCGCCCCGCTCATCTATGAATGCGTCAGAATGGCGGAATAATCTACAACACTTGTGCGGTTATCTTTGATAACTTCTGTCTTTTTCGTTTTGAGGTCAATGATAGCTACCTCTGCTCCAGTACCCGGTACGGAGGTGTGGGGAGAGTTAAGTTGATTGAGAGCGACATACATCTTTCCATCTCGAATGACATTGCAGCCGGGGTCGGGATTGTTGTCTTGAACCGCATAAGGCGAGAGGTCAATTTCATCTTCCTTTTGCAATGTTGAAGTGTTGATTAACGCAATTTTTCCACGTCCATGCAAAGCGATGTATGCCCGCTGTTCATCAACGAAGTTGATTTCTCCAGGTTGAGCCATCTGTTCAAATGTCATAGTACCTGCTTTTATCAGTTCTCCATGGGCACCTCTTGTAAACTTATGTATCTTATCCCCGAATTTTCCTTCGGGTATAAGCACTGTATTACCCTTAGCAAAGAGATAGCAACCGAAACCGAATTCAAATGCTTTCTTGTTGTCGGTCGCTTGAGGAGTCAAATCACTGAATGTCCCTACATAAGCACTTTTGTCCACATAATGCACAAAGGCGAAATGCTGCTGCACCTCTTGAGGGGTAGGCGTAGGTTCATCATTTTTGTTACAAGATGTCAGCCCTATGACGCCGACCAGCATAGCGGAAAAGGCTATGCGATTGAAAATTGTTGTGTTCATCTTTTATATTTGTTAAATTAGAAAATTCCTTTCGAGAAGACGTACCTGAATTTGAGATGGAATGTCCGTCCTGCCAACGGTTGGCGGAACTGGTCCCAGACCTCTTTGTTCATCAGGTTGTGGCATTCCAAGGCTATGGAATATTTGTTTTTGTAGGTCAATAATAGACCTATGTCATTGACGAAACTGCGGGGAATACGTCGTTTCTGCAATTCGGTAAGTTCCCAGAAGTAGAAGAACTCCTCAGTAAATTTGCCGTCCCAGAAAGCTTTGACATACCAATTCTTGAATAACCGGTCGCTGTGATACTCCGCCCCGAAGTTGGCGAATAAATAGGGAATATTAGGCAGTCGCAATCCTTTTGTCGGATTGGGGGCTTGGGTACCGGGTAAATAGTTCAAGACATCGCGCACATCTTGATAAGTCAGATTTCCGTAGGCATAGACCGTTGGTGAGATGTCCAGTTTTAATTCGGTTTCTATACCTTTAATATGTACCTTTTCAGCGTTCACATATCCGGCTGCCATGTGCTGTTTCATCAGTTTTATCATATCACTTACCTGCATATAAAAGCCGTTCACTTCAAACTGCAATCGCGATAAGCCGAGTATGTCGTTTTTATCTATCAAGAAGCCCAGATTGAAGTTGTGGCTTTTCTCCGGTTTCAATCCGGCAGCAGGAAAGGTGATGATACCATCGCCGAACAACTCTTGCGAATTGGGGAGGCGTATTGCCCGCTGGTAAGATGCTTTCAGATGAAAACCTCTGAAAGGCTCGTATTTTATTGCCTCTATCCAGCCGATTTGTGAGGTCGTATTGTTCTTTTTTTTCGGAGCCTCAATCATCTCGTATGAAGTCAAATCTTCTATCTTGGAATGGAGGTGGAAATACTTTGCGGAGAGCATATTCGTCAGTTTCTTATCAAAGAGTTTTGCCTCCCAAGTCAACCCCGATACGACACTGGTCTTTTTACTGGGAAATCCCCCGATGACAAAACCTGCATGCTGACTTGCAATGTTATCGCTCGGTTGTCTTCGTGCATAGTTAATGAGTGTGTTCAGATTCAAACTGTGATTGGCAGACAATCTGTAATCAAGATTGATACGTTCGTTGATTTCCAATCCTTTGTCGTTTGAGTTATGAGGGACGTCCCCCGTTTCTCCCATTCCGTTCGGACTCGGATATATGTTTCCCTCGAAATCGTGATTAACTCGTGCCGTATCCACAAAATTGTTTGTTGTATGCGAGAGGGAGAAATGGGACTCAAAGTGAAGGCGGTCGTTCAGCATTCCGCTTTTTATCAGTTTGTTTTCCAACATAAACATTCCTGATTGGTCTTCGGCGTGTTGTATGTTTTTTAAGATGCCTTGGATTTCATTGAAACGATTATAGTACCCGAACTCGGTACTAATCTCATCGAACCAAAGTTTCGTGAAAGCAATTTTTCCTTTCAACATATACGAACGAAAACGGTCATGGTCACGCCTTACCAACAGATTCTCTCTCTCGGGAACTCTGAAAGAGTAGTCATTCTTTGCAGATGTATAATAACCTCCCACACCGAGCAGAATGCCACTCTTTGGAAAATTCTTGCGAGAGAAGACACTTCCTTTGTGTGTTTGATAAGAACCTAATTCATACGAGGCATCTAAATAATCCGTACTAAACTCTTTCGTAACGATATTGACAGCGCCTCCCAATCCATCGCAACCGAAACGGGCAGGAATGATACTCTTATAGACTTCTATTCTTTCTATAATGTCTATCGGAATTTCATCAAGAGAAAAAGCCCCATCAGAAGTACTCATTGGTATTCCGTCCCATAAGATTTGAATGCGGTTTCCTTCCAATCCATGAACAATAATTCTCGAACTGCTCCCCAAACCACCGGTATGCCCGACTTTCAAACCTATGGTTTTATTCAAAACGGTTTCTAACGAAATAGATCTGCCTTGAAGTTCTTTCGCATTTATTACAGAAACTGCTTCAGGCGACTCTCTGAGAACTTGTGCTCTTGTTTTTTTCCAACTACGACTACATCTGCCAGCTCTGTTGATTCCGGGAGTAGTTTTATGGTATAACGCTTCCCATTTGCAGTAATCGTATCGGTAATAGTCTGATAGCCGACATAACTTACCATAAGCATAAGTTTTTGATTACTTGATGCAGTTAGTTTTGCAATACCTTTCCTATTTGTAGTCGTACCATTCGTGTACGTTGAAGCATTCAAACCTTTCCATTGAATGGTGGCAAATTCTATGTTGTCTCCACTCTCTGCATCAATAATTTTTATTTCAGTTGGTTGCAGTTGTGCAAACATAGGATAAGACCACGACAATAGAAAGCCGACAATGAGCATTCTTTTATATAAATGGACTATTGAGCTGATTGACATATCTTATTTGTTTGTGAAATTCTGTGCAAAGGTACTTACCTGCCGAGCAAATAAATAACCCTATTATCCACGCTTATACCCCTGTTGTGTTTATATGCGTGCAAATTGTTGTTCGGGGGTAGTGTAATGCTTATCGGGGTTATTTTGCCCGTGTTCGTTGCCGTACCTTTGCAGCAGAAAAATCAAAACGACACATATATGGATAAACAAAAAGTCAGACCTCTTGATGAGGAACGGGAGAGCCGCAGCCTGCTCTCCAATGCAGTGGTCATATTGCATCTTATTTTTGGCACACTCCCTATACTGCTTGTAGTATGGGCAGTGGACAAGTTGATGAATGGCACGCTCTCTCCCATAATAGTTTGGGGGATTGGAGGAATAATGATACTATTAGCACTGCTTCGGGGTGTATTCTATGGAACCTCAATTTGGCGGGCACACCGGTCGGCTTACAATGCCCTTACACGATTGAGGTTGCGTATCATAAGTCATCTACAATGTTTGCCTCTCGGTTTCTTCCAAGAGCGGAAAGTGGGAGACTTGGTGAATATCATCAATCACGATGTGGAACAAATTGAAATTTATTTAGCACACGGATTACCCGAAATCCTTTCGGCTACGCTTTTTCCTGCCTTACTCTGGGTAATCATTATGGTGTTGGACTGGCGTTTGGGGCTGTCGCTCATTTCTCTTTTGCCTGTGGCATTTCTCCTGCAGATGGCTGTCAAAACACTTTGGGGAAAGAGCTTTCAACACTTTATGGAAAGTACGCAAAAAATGTCGGAAGACCTTTTGGAATATGTGGCTACCATATCGGTAATCAAGGCTTTCAGTAACGAGGAAAACAGAACGGTACGGGTTCTTTGCGGTATGCGCGATTATATTCATTGGGTGAAGCGGAGCATGTTCAGCGTTACTGTTCCGATGGCGCTCATAACGATGTTCTTGGAAGGTGGTATCGTGGTAATGACCCTTGTCGGGCTATGGCTGATGACTTCGGGCGAACTGACGGTGGCACGTTTTATTCTTGCCCTGATATTGGGCGGACTGTTCTCGTCCTCCTTTGCTAAGTTGGCAACATTCCAACATTTCCGAATCGTCTATGGTCAGTCGTTGGCAAAAGTACAGTCCATTACAGAGGTACAGACAAAGGAAACAGTGGACAAGAAAACAGATACGACACAAACGCAAATTTGTTTCGAGCATGTTACATTCTCCTATCCCAACAAGGAAGACAATGCGCTGAAAGATGTATGTCTTCAATTTCCGAGAGGAAGCCATACTGCTATCGTGGGCGAATCCGGGTCGGGAAAAACCACGCTGGCAAGTTTGATGATGGGGTTCTGGCAACCCCAAATAGGTACTATCCGACTGGGAGGAGAGAATATTACGGAACTCTCCGAACGTAACATCGCTGATTATTTTTCGATGGTACAGCAGGAGGTTTTTCTCTTTAACACAACCATTCGGGATAATATCCGTATAGGAAGACCTACCGCCACACAAAAAGAAGTGGAAACGGCAGCACAGCGTGCTCGTATTCATGATTTTATCATGGGCTTGCCGAATGGTTATGATACGCTGGCAGGCGAAGCCGGCGTAAAATTCTCCGGCGGAGAAAAACAGCGTATTTCCATTGCCCGAATGTTGCTCAAAGACTCTCCAATAGTTATTCTCGATGAAGCTACTGCCGCATTGGACGGAGAGAATGAGAAACTAATTCAAGAAGCTCTTGATGAATTGCAGCGCAACAAGACCGTCATTACGATTGCTCACCGTCTCAATACCATTCAGGATATGGAGCGTATTGTTGTGATGGACAAAGGGCAGGTTGTGTCAAAGGGAACACACCAAGAACTGATGAAAGACTGTTCTCTGTACCGCAATATGACGGAAACACAGGAACAAGTAAGTAAATGGCAATTAAAAGAAAAGGAGGAATAAGAATGGTACGCAATATATTGAATGAACTGACCGCTCGCGGAGTGCTGCATCTGATTATCTCCGCACTGTTTTTCGTGGTTTATGCCCTTTGCGGCACGGCGATAATGCTCACAGTCTTGTTTCTGATCGACCGTCATATACAGGGAGAAAGCATCTCTTTCATTTCGGCAGCATGGGTACTCGGCAGTCTGCTGGTCTTGAAAACCATATCCAATGCCATTGCCGATATGAGCAAGCATTTTGCTGGTTTCGACCTCGTGGAACGTATCCGCAAGAAATCATATTGAAACTGAAAATGTTTTCACTCGGTTTCTATACCAATGAGCGTCTGGGAGAGATAAGTACAGTCATTCACAAAGACGTTGATAATATGGAGATGGTGGTGGGGCATCTTTGGACGCGAATGTCCGCCGACTTCATTGTAGCTCTGATACTCGGCGTCGGGCTGTTCTGTGTGGACTGGCGCATGGGATTGACGATGGCAGCCATTCTTCCCATTGCCCTATTTTCTCTGTATCGGGGCATTCGTTCGGGAATGAAAGCACAGGAGGAGGCACAGGATAATCTGGCGGATATGGTCAGTCTCTTCGTGGAATATGTCAAGGGCATACCCGTGCTGAAAGTGTTTGGTGGAAAAGGAATGTTCCGTGACAGACTCGACCACTCTGTCAGTGAATTTGGAGAAAGCAGTAAGAATATTTCCCGTTTGGCTGCTGTAAGTGTGGGTAGATACACTTTTTTGATAGAATTGGCTTTCGCTCTGATGGCTACAATCGGTCTTTGGTGGACACAGCAAGGTGAACTTTCTCTTTTCGCTTATCTGATGTTCGTCATCGTCTCAAAAGAATTCTACAAGCCTTTTGTCAATATGGAAAGTCATTGGCTGAATTACATCAAGGTAAAGGACAGCTACGGACGCATTTCCCATTTGTTGAATGCCCCTGTTATCACCAATCCTGAACAGCCGAAAACAGCAACCCATTTCAATCTTTCCTTTGACAAAGTTGGTTTCCATTATGAGAAGGAAGGTTTTGAGATGAAAGATCTCACGTTCCATGTTCCCGAAGGAACGGTAACGGCACTTGTTGGCTCGTCAGGTTCTGGTAAAACAACCATTACCAACCTGTTACTCCGTTTCTGGGAACCGCAGACCGGCAGTATTCGTATCGGTGGTATAGACATTCGAGAAATGGACTATGATTATCTACTCGGTAAAATCAGTGTAGTGATGCAGAATGTTATTCTCTTTTCAGATACCATTGCCAATAATGTCAAAGTGGGCAATCAACATGCTACACAGGAAGAAATCGAAGAAGCAGCACGTAGGGCGATGATACACGACTTTATCATCAATCTGCCGGAAGGTTATGAAACAAAAATCGGAGAAAACGGTTTGGGACTGTCTGGAGGGCAGAAACAAAGGCTTTCAATCGCCCGTGCGTTCCTAAAAGATGCTCCCATCATTCTTTTGGACGAGATAACGAGCAATGTTGACCCTGTCAATGAATATAAGATACAACAGGCAATGTCTGCCCTTATCCGAAATCGCACAGTCTTGGTCATCGCCCATCATTTGCAAACCATCCATAATGCTAATCAGATTATTGTGATGGACAAAGGACGTCTTGTAGAGAATGGGACGCACGCAGAACTTGCAGCCCATGACGGAATGTACTGCAAATTGCTGGCGATGCAGTAATTTAATCAATAAAAATATGGAGGTATGGTTTGAGCCATACCTACTTTTTGCCACTTCCATCCATATCAACGCCACAAGTACGCAGTTATCTACAATTGCTAACATACACTATTTCTTTGATTTACCTTTGTCCATGCACCGCTGTTGGTGTCATTAAATACATTGTAATATGGACGAAAAAATCAAAGACCAAGAAGTCCTTTTGGTGAAAGATCTCAAGGACGAGAATCTCAAAGCCGTCGCAGGGACGGACGAGAAAGGCGGACTGAAGACAGTACCGCCCACCGCCGAACATGAGCAGAGTTTCTTGAAGTTCGACAAGCACAGCAATGCCTTGGAGAACTTCCTCTCCAACTTCATGCGGCAGTTCAAGAACCCCACACAATTCCACTTTTTCAAAGTCCCCTTCGAGGGTGTTGTTGCCAGCGCACGGGTTCTTGCCGAGATGCTCAAAGCTCCGGATGTTCCCTCCAACAAAGAGATGCTGGACTCTGCCCGTGTCAATCCTTCGGACTATGCAGGAGAACAGAAACAGACTTTTCAAGGGATAGACCCGGAGAAGATTGACTGGGAGCAGTTCTCCAAGATGGGCGTGAGCCGTGAGAGCCTTGAAAAGAGCAAGGAACTTGAAGCCATGCTCAAATACCGAAAATCACCCCACCTTGTCCCCATCAGCGTAAAAATCGGAGACATAGCCCTCCATACAGACGCACGCCTTTCATTGCGTGAGACAGAGGACGGCAGATTTATCCCCGTTGTCCATGCCATTCGCAAGGAGCCGCAGTTGGAGCGGGAATTCTTCGGACACACGTTCACCGATGAGGACAAGAAAGCCCTGAAAGAAACGGGCAACCTCGGACGTACCGTGGAACTGACCTTTCCCAACAGCGACAAGCCCACCCGTAGTTTCGTGAGCATCGACCGCCTGACCAACGACATCATCGCCCTAAGTGCCGATAAAGTTCGCATCCCCGATGAAATCAAGGGCGTAAAACTGAGCGAAGAGCAGAAGAAGGATTTGTCGGAAGGCAAGAGCATCTATGTGGAGGGAATGACCGCCAAGACGGGAAAGAGTTTCAACGCTAACCTCCAGTTCAACGCCGACAAGCGGGCAATTGAATTTCGTTTCGGCTCACCCAAGCAAAGCCAAGGACAGCAGCAAGACAGCCGTAAAGCAGAAAATCAAGAGAAGCGGCAAAGAGTCCGTATCCCCAAGAAGTTGTTGGGAAGGGAGGTTTCACCGGAAGAGCAAGCCAGGCTCAAAGAAGGCGGAACGGTCTATATGGAAGGCTTGAAAGACAAGCAGGGACAGCCGTTCAACGCCTACGTCCGTGCCAACTTCGAGAAGAACAAGTTCGATTTCTTCAAGTGGAATCCTGACAAGTCCCAAACGAAAGAAGTCGTTCCCGACAACGCCTCCAAGACACAGGTCGCCGTCAATTCCGAAGGCAAGACCAACGAAGCGACGAAGCATGTGAAAGAGCCTCTGAAAGAAGGACAGACACAGCCTACCGCCGAGCAGAAAGAAGAGAAGCAGGAACAGAAGCGTTCCAAGGGAATGAAAATGTAATCCGCCACCACTAACATCCAAAAGTAAAATCGTATGAAAGTCATCATAGCAGAAAAACCGAGCGTAGCCCGTGAGATTGCCCGTGTCGTTCGGGCAACGAACAGAAAAGAGGGCTATATAGAAGGCAGTAACTACACCGTCACATGGGCATTGGGACACCTGATAACGGCGGCCATGCCCGAAGCCTACGGCTTCAAAGGTTTCCACAAGGAGAACCTTCCGATTCTTCCTCCCGTCTTTACCCTTATTCCCCGCCAAGTCAAGAGCGGTAAAGGCTACAAGGCAGACCCGAGTGTCGTTGCCCAGCTCAAAGTCATTGAAAAACTCTTCAAAGCGGCAGAGAGCATCATCGTAGCCACCGACGCAGGACGTGAGGGTGAGTTAATATTCAGATTCATCTACGAGTATCTCGGCATCGCCAAGCCTTTTGAGCGACTATGGATCAGTTCGCTCACGGACAAAGCCATTAGAGAAGGATTATCCAATCTCAAAAGCGGAGCCGAGTACGACAATCTTTACTATGCCGCCCGAGCACGCAGCGAAGCCGACTGGCTCGTGGGCATCAATGCCACCCAAGCCGTTTCCATAGCGGCAGGTTATGGCACCTACTCGTTAGGCAGGGTACAGACTCCGACGCTCTGCATGGTCTGCTCCCGCTTCTGGGAAAATAAAAAGTTTACGCCACAACCGTTTTGGCAGCTAAGCCTTTCCGTAAAGGACGACGATGAAAACTTCCGTTTTTCTAATCCCGAACGCTGCTTCAACAAGGAAGAAGCCACCACCCTGTATGAGAAGATCAAAGCCGCCTCTCACATCACAATAGAAACGATAGTCCGCAAGGAGGCGAAGCAGGAACCGCCTCTTTTGTACGACCTGACCACCTTGCAGAAGGAAGCCAACAGCCGACACCGTTATTCGGCAGAACAGACCCTCACGCTGGCACAGAAACTTTATGAAAGAGGATACATTACCTATCCGCGCACCGGAAGTCGTTATATCTCGGAGGATGTCTTCGAGGAAATCCCCGCATTGATTGCCTTCCTGCACGACCATCCCGTATGGGGTATCCATACCCGTAACCTTTCCGTCCTCAATGCCCGGTCGGTAAACGGGAAGAAAGTGACCGACCACCACGCCCTGCTCATCACGGGCAAAAAAACCAATAGATGTATTCGGAGAGGAAGCGGTCATCTATAATATGATTGCGGGGCGTATGCTGGAAGCTTTCTCCCCTCGGTGTGAGAAAGACGTTACCACCGTAACCGCCTTATGCGAAGGCGTGAAGTTCACGCTCAAAGGAGAAATCATCAGGCAGGAAGGCTGGCGAAGCATCCTTAAAAACGAGAAAGGCAAAGACAAAGAACAGCTCGAAGCCGAAGAGCGGGAAAGCCGTGAGAATGGTGAAGGTGTTCTCATTCCGGAATGGAACGAAGGCATACAACTTGCCATCTCCGCCTGTTCGTTGGCACAAGGGACGACCAAGCCCAAACCGTTACACACGGAAAGTTCCCTGCTTGCGGCAATGGAGACGGCAGGTAAGGAGTTGGAAGACGAGGAACTGCGTGCCGGTCTGAAAGATTGCGGCATCGGCACTCCTGCCACCCGTGCCGCCATCATCGAAACGCTCTTTGCCCGCGAGTATATGGTACGTAAGGAGAAGTCGCTCGTGCCTACCGAAAAAGGACTTGTCCTCTATTCCATCGTCAAGGAAATGAAAATCGGCAATGCCGAGATGACCGGACAGTGGGAGGCAGACTTGGCTAAAATAGAACGTGGGGAAATGAAAGAAAAGGACTTCCGCAAGGACATCGAGTCTTATGCCACGCAGATTACCGATGAACTGCTCTCGTCCAAAATCCTCTTCCCTCAAAGGCGAAGCGACATCCATTGCCCTAAGTGCGGTAAGGGTACAATGGTGTTTCATTCCAAATGTGCCAAGTGTTCGGATGCCGATTGCGGATGGACGCTTTTCCGCACCGTTGCGGGCAAAAGCCTTACGGACGAGCAGCTGACCCGATTGGCTGTAAACGGAGAGACCGACATCATCAAGGGCTTTACCTCCAAAGCCGGCAAGCGGTTCGAGGCTTCACTCTCGTTAGACGGGGACTTCAAAACGGTTTTTGTATTCCCCGAACGCAAGAAAACGGGAAAAACTCGCCGATAGTAGCCCCGATTTTCCTATCTTTGTCACTGAATGATGCGGTCATAACAATCTTATTGTTTTACTGCGGATTTTAGTGGTGGCACTCGGCGGGGACGTCGAGTGCCTTTGCATTTATAGGGCATTCATCATATCACTAAAATCATTCATATGACAGTCATTCATTTTTCATACTACGAGCTTTCCCTGCTCTCATTTCTCAGGGAAAGCCACCCAGAGCTGGTGGACGACATTCCTTTCGTGAAGGAGCGTGCCGAAGCCGCCTCACAAGCCTATGCCGAAGCCTTTGACAACGGCTTTTCCGTAGCCGAATGTATCGGCATCGCCAACAAAACCCTTTATGCGGGACTGCATTTCTCCCGGCACGACACGCTCACATCCATTCTGTGGAACGAATTCTCGGCAGATGTGCCGCTCGAAGCGGTACGGGAAACGGCAATACGACTGCGTTCGTCTGCGGAGGAGGTCTTCTCCAAATATCCGATTTCGGACGACTTCGCCTATACTCCAGAATATAATGCCCTATACACGGAACTGACGGGCTTTATCCAATTAAAACTCGAAGAAGATGGCAAGCTATAATAAGAAAGAGCATCTTCGGGCGAATATAGATGCCATCCAAACGGTTTTCACCCTCCATCGGGAGCATCGCACGGCAACAGAGGAGGAAATGAAGGTGTTGCGGGCTTATACGGGGTTCGGTGCTTTGAAGTGTATTCTTTCACCGGCAAACTCGATGGAGGATATCGCACGCTGGAATAAGTCGGAAGTGGAACTCTTCCCCTTGGTCATGGAACTGCATCGAGTTATTCGGGACAATACCGCTTCAGAGTCTCAGTACAAAAGCTATATGCAGAGTCTGAAAAACTCGGTGATGACCGCTTTCTATACACCTGAACCCGTAGTACGGGAGATTGCCGTTTCCTTGCAAGAGGCTGGTATTGCCCCCGGCAAGATACTCGACCCATCAGCAGGGATGGGCGAGTTTATCCGATCGTTCAATCCTATCGCAGCCGAAGGACACACCACATTCGGCTTTGAGAAAGACATCCTGACAGGACAACTGCTTTCAGCCCTGCATCCCGACGACAAGATACGCATCCGTGGATTTGAGGAGATTGAGTCCAAATTCGAGGGCTATTTCGACGTGGTGAGCAGTAACATTCCTTTTGGGGACATCGCCGTCTTCGACCCGGTCTTCAGCAAGACGGACGAGCCGACACGCAAGGTGGCTCGTATGTCCCTGCACAATTACTTTTTCGTCAAGGGTGTGGATATGCTCCGCGAAGGCGGCGTGCTGGCATTCATCACCTCCCAAGGCGTTATGAACGCTCCCTCGAACGAGCCTGTACGGGAATGGCTGATGAGCCATACCCGCCTTGTGTCGGCAATCCGTCTGCCGAACAATCTCTTTTCGGAGAATGCCGGAACGGAAGTGGGCAGCGACCTGATTGTCCTGCAAAAGAATAGCAACAAGGCAAGCCTTACCGAGGAGGAACAGCGTTTCATCAAGAGCGAGAAGCGTCCCAGCGGTGTGATGTTCAACACCTATCTGCGGAGTATGTCGCAAATCGTGCATACCGAGTGGAAGCAGGACACCGATCCGTACGGAAAACCAGCCATCCTGTTCCACCACAGCGGAGGAGTGGAAGGTATTGCCACAGATATGGGTAAAATCCTGCGGGCAGATTTGGAAAAGCGGTTAGACCTGTCCTTGTACCAACGGCATATCCTCAAACAGAAACAGAGCGAAGTTATTCTCCCTGCCCATTCTGAGGAAAAACAGGTAGGGCAAAAAACTCTGTCTTCTGACAGTGTACACGCAGAAGAAAAGCCCACGACTACAGAATCCGTTCAAACGAATGTATCGCCACAGGCACAACTCCTTGACCTTTTCGGCAATGTCATTCAAGAAAAAGCCCAAGCGGAAAGCAGCCGCAAAACCGAAGCCTGTTTCTTCCCCTCCCTGTTTTCCAAAAACTTCACAAAGCAGCGAAACAGCACATGGATTGAAAGACACGGGTGAGTTATGGTGGCAGCAGGACAAGGAAAAAGGAATGCTAACTCGTCCCTATGAGGGCTTATGGCACGAACACCTTAAAGAGGGTTCTTTGCTTGCCTCGGACTTTCAGGTAGGCACGCTTGTCCGTGATATGGAGGACAACCGCCTGTTTCAGCCCATAGACCTCCCTTCCCAAGAACGGCAGAAGATGTTGGGCTACATAGACCTGAGAGACGCTTATCACGCCCTCTATGATTATGAAGCCGAGCACAAGTCGGAGAATGTTTCTCTTCGACAGAATCTCAATGACCTGTATGACCGTTTTGTCCGTCTTTACGGGCATCTCAACGACCGTAAGAACCATGAGATGATTCTGATGGACACAGGAGGACGTGAGATACTTTTCTTGGAACGCAAGGTGGATGGAAAGACGGCCAAGGCGGACATCTTCTCTCAGCCCATCTCTTTCAGTCTGCATGAGGTAACGCAGGTGGAGACTGCCACCGAAGCCCTTTCCGCTTCCCTGAACAAGTTCGGAAGCGTGGATCTCGAATACATGGCTTCGCTGCTGCCCGACGGAACGGAAGAGGACATCCTGAGCGAATTAAACGGCAAGGTCTATTACAATCCGTTGGAAGGCGGATATGAGACAAGCGAGAAGTTCATATCCGGGAATGTGGTCGCCAAGGCGGACGACATCGGACATTATCTGTTGGAGCACCCCGAAGACACAAGAGCCGCTGCCTCCATGCAGGCGCTCAGGGATGCCGTGCCTGTTCCCATTCCTTTCTCCGACCTTGACTTCAACTTCGGGGAAAGATGGATTCCCATACAGATATACTCGGACTATGCCTCCTTCCTTTTCGACACGGAGGTGGCGATACATTACAATTCAAGTGCGGACGAGTACTCTGTTGATGCACGCCTGCACAATGCCAACATCTGGGACAAGTTCTGTGTTCGGGGACAGCATCGCCGCTATGATGGTGTTACGCTAATGAAACACGCCCTATTGAATACTTCTCCCGACATCACCAAGAAGATTATGGTCGGAGACAAGGAGGTCAAGGTAAGGGATACGGAAGCCATACAGATGGCAAATTCAAAGATTGATGAGATACGGAACGGGTTTACAGATTGGCTCGCCGAACAGCCGGACGATTTCAAGAAGCGGCTGGAAAAACTGTATAACGACAAGTTCAACTGTTTTGTCCGACCGCAATATGACGGCTCGCATCAGACGTTTCCCGACCTCAATCTTAAAGGGTTGGGTATTGAAAGTCTGTATGACAGCCAGAAGGACGCCGTCTGGATGCTCAAACTCAACGGAGGGGGTATCTGCGACCATCAGGTGGGAGCGGGAAAAACGCTCATCATGTGCGTGGCAGCCTACGAGATGAAGCGGTTGGGATTGGCAAACAAGCCGATGATTCTTGCCCTGAAAGCCAACGTGCAGGAGATTGCACAGACATTCCGCACGGCATATCCCAACGCAAAACTGCTTTATCCGGGCAAGAACGACTTCACGCCCGATAAAAGGCAGCGTATCTTCCACGACATCAAGAACAACAACTGGGACTGCATCGTCCTTACGCACGACCAGTTCGGTATGATACCCCAGTCGGACGAGATACAGCAAAGCATCTTGCAGGATGAGTTGGACAGCGTGGAGGAGAACTTGGAAGTGTTGCGTCAGCAGGGACACACCATTTCCCGTTCCATGGAAAAGGGACTGGTCAAGCGGCAGATGAACTTGCAGGCGAAACTTGCCGACATCAAATTCCGCATTGACAACCGCAAGGACGACGCGGTGGATTTCAAGACCATGGGCATAGACCATCTTTTCGTGGACGAGTCGCACACATTCAAGAACCTGATGTTCAACACCCGCCACGACCGTGTGGCAGGATTGGGCAACAGCGAGGGCAGTCAGCGTGCGCTCAACATGCTCTTTGCCATCCGCACCATTCAGGAGCGGACGGGCAGGGACTTAGGGGCGACCTTCCTTTCGGGAACGACAATCTCCAACAGTCTGACGGAGCTGTATCTGCTCTTTAAGTACCTCCGCCCACAGGCGTTGGAACAACAGAATATCAAGACCTTCGATGCTTGGGCGGCTATCTTCGCCAAGAAGAGCATCGACTACGAGTTCTCCGTTACCAACGAGATTGTACAGAAGGAGCGTTTCCGCTATTTCATCAAAGTTCCGGAGCTAGCAGCGTTCTACGCCCAGATAACGGACTACCGAACGGCAAAGGACATCGGCATAGACCGACCCGAGAAAAACGAAATCATGCACAATATTCCGCCAACGCCCGAACAGGAGGAGTTCATCGCCAAATTGGTGGAGTTTGCCAAGACGGGCAATGCCAAGCTGTTGGGAAGAGCACCGCTTACGGAACGGGAAGAAAAAGCCAAGATGCTGATAGCAACGGACATGGCGAGGAAGATGAGCTTAGATTTGAGGCTCATAGATCCCGAGAAGTACTCGGATCATGTGGACAACAAGGCTTCCCACTGTGCCGCCAAGATTGCTGAGTATTACCGGAAGTATGACGCACAGAAAGGTACGCAGTTCGTATTTTCCGACCTCGGAACCTACAAGCCCGGAGAGTGGAATCCTTACAGCGAAATCAAGCGTAAGCTGGTGGAAGACCACGGCATACCCGCTCAGGAGATACGCTTCATACAGGAGGCTAAGAGCGACAAGGCTAGAAAGACGCTCATTGCGGGCATGAACGAGGGAACCATTCGGGTACTGTTCGGTTCCACCTCTATGCTCGGTACGGGCGTGAACGCCCAGAAACGTGCCGTGGCTATCCATCATCTTGACTGTCCCTGGCGTCCTTCCGACCTTGAACAGCGGGACGGACGGGCGGTGCGTAAAGGAAACGAAGTAGCCAAGTTTCATGCGGACAACAAGGTGGATGTAATCATTTATGCAGTGGAAAAATCACTTGACAGTTATAAGTTCAACCTATTATATAATAAGCAATTATTTATAGAGCAGCTGAAGAACAATCGTCTTGGCAGCCGTACCATCGACGAGGGAAGCATGGACGAGAAGTCGGGGATGAATTTCTCCGAGTATGTAGCCATTCTTTCGGGAAATACGGACTTGTTGGAAAAGGCGAAGTTAGAGAAGAAGATTGCTGGCTTGGAGAGTGAGCGACGTTCCTTTATGCGCAGCAGGCAGACTTCCCGAAGTCGATTGGACGAAGTGTTGCGTGCCGTGGATGGGAACAAGGAACTGATAGCACGCTTCAAAAGCGATCGGGATCTGTTTGAGAGCAGGGTGCAAAACGACAAGGACGGTAACAAACTCAACCCGATACAGCTGAAAGGCGTGGAAGGCAGCGACCCGAAACGGATCGCAGCCAAACTTGCGGAAGTCAAGGAGCATGCCCGTACCAAAGGGGAGTATTTCGACATCGGCACTCTTTACGGTTTCAAGATAGTGGTCAAGACCGAATCCTCCTCACAGAGTCTTTTCGATTTATCGCAGAACAGGTTTTTCATCATGGGAGAGAGTGGCATGAAGTACAGCTACAACAACGGAAACATTGCCGCAGACCCGGTGCTTGCCTCCATGAACTTTCTCAATGCGTTGGAAAAGATACCGAGCCTGATACAGAAATATGAGGCGGATACGATGAAGATTGCCAAAGACATTCCCGTATTGCAGGAGGTGGTCAATGGCTCGTGGAAAAAGGAAGAGCAACTGAAAGACCTCAAAACGGAACTTGCCGCACTCGACCGTCAGATACAACTATCCTTAAAGCCGATTGAGCAGGGAGACGCACAGCAAGAAGAGGAGAATGTAGAAGAGCAGAAGGAAATGGAAGAGAATATCTCCGGGCAGTTCCATCCGATTGAGCCTGCCGCTAACGCATCCTCCGTCTGCACGCTTTCGGCTCAAACCGACAGACAGCCCGAAAACGTGGGACAGAGTATCCGAGATACACAGCCCCTTACGGACGGTGTGCCGTCATTGGCAAGTAAAACTTACGTAATTAAACAGAAAATGTAATAGAACATTTGTCTCATAAAAGCTATAGTCACATTGCAATTTACGTAAGTTTGTCGAAAAAAATATTGATAAGAATTTGATTAGTAGCGGGATTATTTGTAATGCTAAATGAATAATATCAAAAGATTACAAATTAATCTCCGCTATATTCGCTAAAGTTCGTGTTACGTAGGATATTCTTATTGTAATCAAACTGTAAGAATGTGTGTACCATTTATTATTACCTACTTATGGCTAGTCCTGAGACTCCCTGTGACCTCACCGTCTCCTGACAATGTATAATTTCCACTAATAACCAGCCACGAAGGGAAATTTCTGGGTAATTATGAAGCCCAATTATGTTTCTTTCACCTAGCACATACCACAAGATACGCTTATGATTATCTTTCAGATAGGAAAGTAGCGCATCCTTACGAATAAGTAAATACTTTTTTGATTTCTCAACTTCACTAGTGTCAAAACAAACCACTTTACCGTTGTCATCAGAGAATATGCCTTGTTTATCTGTAAACTTCATATCCACCCCATCGAATAATTGTTTTGAAGGTAAAAGGCATGAGAAAGCTGTTTCCTTGGAATGATCTTCTTCTGCTTCCCATAGATAATAAATAGCTGTGATCTCTATATTCCCAATAAACTCTTCAGAGTTTCTATCGTAGAGTTCCTTTTTAGTTATACCTTCAGAGTCATAGATATGATAAGCTGGAGACCAATAGTATTCACGATAAAACATTTCATACCTTTCGCTGTTTTCTGGCATCCATCTTCCACCAAAATCCTGTTTGCTAGCCCATTCGTAAATACGATTGAAGTCTGTTTCGTCAATGATGCAGCTCCTTACCTGATACCATAGCCTCTTATAGATACCATTATCATAATGTGGTTCTTCCCATGAAGGGTAGCATTCCAAAGCAAGCCATTCACATCCATCTGAATCTTTAGTTTCGATGATGGGCTCAACCGATGGTAGATCATTATCTGCATTAAGCCAGTCTACTATATCCATATCCCAGTTGGCATATTTTTCAGCACTCCACCAGAAGTTATCTTTCAACTCATCTTCTGGGGATAATTCGTTAATATGGATTAATGTTGTTGGGTCTATATCACGTACAAATGGATCCCATGGCCCTTCATATTTCACCACATTATTGCTCCATGCGCCTTCTATTTTGAAGAAATTATCCGAGACACGTGCTAACAATTCATGAAACGCAAGCCACTGATACTTCTTGCCAATTCGCTCATTGGGTGTCGTTGTTCGTCCTCTTCCTGAACCAATTACCTTATCAAAAACACCATGTTTGTCTTCACTATATCCATATTTATTGATAATGAGTTTAATGGCTACATAGTTTAAGCTTTCTGCATCTATCTTCCAATTGCTCAATGCACTTTGGAAGGTGTATCTACCGAAATCTCCATAAGAGAGACTGCTATGCTCAGGAAGCATAGACATTACCATACCGCACATACCGGGCGAATCTTTATAATTACCACATTTATCCAATATAGACATAATATCTTCTTCTGTAACAACATCGAACTCAAACTTACTGTTGTAAGGAGGTCTTATTTTGTCAAGGGCAATATCTAATTCTACTCCAATTGATATTGCATATTCTATAATCTCTCGCGCATAATCACGTAGTAATATGTGTGGATAGATTTCGCCCTTTACGTCAAATATCAAGCTATATACATATAGACTTATTTCTTTAAGACTTTCTTTTGACGTGGTGCGAACTGCACAGCCGAAAGCGATGCAGTAAAGCCTTTCTTGAATGTAAGGATCATCAACCGTCTTGAATTTCTCAAACAGAGATATCAATATATTCATTCGGCTATGCAATAGCTGAATTAGAGCCTTGGTAGCTGTGTCGCGTAGCTTTCTATTTGTACTAGCTAACAACCAAGCAAGTAAGGTGACACCTAATTCAACAGATTTATCGGAAATATGAATCTTATCACTTTCATCCCATGCCCAGTTTATGATCTCCTCCATAATATTATCTTGACCACTATAAATTTGATACAGTATGGGAATCCACACTGCATCTCTATCAGCTAACTTCATTGGCGCAAGAATATGATGAAGATAGTTGGCATTAAAGTAATTCCCATGATTAAAGCTTATCTCTATAATTGTTAGAACAAATCGGTACATAAATCGACTATTACCATAAAACTGTTTGAAGTAGCTATCAAGACGAGAATCTATTGTCTTTTTCGTCCCGCCATAACAAACTTGAAAGCACAGCATTAACAACATCTCCTTTTTCCTTAAATTGTGGTAGAACATCGAACAATTCTTGTCCTCTACGTTCTGGCAGTAAGATGGCTAGAGCTTCAAACAACCCATTAACCTTATCTAATCTTTTGATATCTTTCAAGTAATTTATAAGGCTCACTGAGTCAAGTTTCAAATTATTAATAATATATTCTGCCTGCAATATATTCTCAAAACGCTCGTATGAAAGATAGATACCTTCAACGTATCCACCATCTTCGTCATAGAAGATGTTCTTACTAAAAACACCTTCTGAAATCAATAAATCGACAAGTTCCCCCTCTTTGAAAGTTCGCGGACTTATTTCCGATAATATTTCGCTTGCTTCATCTACTGATAATTCATGACAACCATTCTCTGTCAAGTATTTAATATACCTGTGAACAGCTTTCTCGACCACACTTATAGATGATGAATTTCGGATATGAGACCTGATAGACTTCTCAACACCATCAAAAAATAATTTAATTACTGAAGAGATACCCCTTATACCATCAGGTATTTTATGGTAACTATTCTTCTGCATGCCTTCACAAAACAAATGCAAGAACAAAGGATTCCGAAACTCAGGGTTTAGTAGGGGAACCGACGGATACAAAATATTGTACTCCTTAAAATATGTCAAGACAGCTTTTCGGGTATTCGCACCAAAACCTCTATGAATTGCCCTTACACAATAATCATATCCGAATTCATCCCGAGGAATAATTGCTGGTACATATGATGTACGTATACTTAAGACTAATCCTAACCATGGATGCGCACGGAAAGACTCAATAAAACTTCGTATACAGTTTGGCCATATGTTCAGTCCATGTCCCTCATTAATAGCATCTATGAATACAACTAACCTATGCCCAGATATCTCAGCCTTGGCTTCAAGCGTTTCTAACAATTCTTCAGAAGATCCGTCAAAATTAAGCATTCTCATTATCTGAGTAAAAGGTTCTTCGTCTGTTGTGAACTTTTGTCCTAACAATAACAAACTATCCAATTTATCATTCTTACGCTTCTCTACAATATCAGCTAGCAAATGAGATTTACCAACACCTGCCTCACCTTCTAGAATCAGTACTGGATCATTAACCAATTTCATGATTTCTTGATGAAGATCGTTGTAGACGTTCAAAATATCTGCACTTAATTCATAGATATTTAGGCTTTCCCTGTTAATGTTTTGGCTAATATCCTTTTTCTATAAGATTATAGTATATATCCTGTATGGTATTCGCTAAGGACATCAACGATGACAAAAAATCATCTATAGGAATTTTTTCAATTCCTAAAATATCAACATCTTTAATTCGCTTGACACTTTCCCTGACGTCTATAACCCTCTCTGTGGCTTCTTGACATTTTTCATTCTTTTCTATCTTTTGACAAGCTGATTCGGTTTTTTTCAGTTCAGTGTTAAGGAATTCTTTAAAGGATTTACCTCGTGAGAGGACTGCAAAATATTGGGCTGAACTTACCTCTATATTTAACTTGGGTGTATAGCGATTACCAAGGTCTAGGATGGACGCCTTGTTAAATAAGGAAAAATTGTCATCTGTGAATTCATTTTTACCAAACCAAAAACGAAGTAGTCCTTGATTAGAAGGGATTTGAAGTCTTGCTATAAGATCTGATGACCACCAAAACTCGAAAGTAACATTGGCATTTATCTTCTGCCATCTATCTATATAACCATTGATACGCTCTTTCATACTCATCCTACCAGAAATATGAGCATCAGAAGGATCTGTAGGAACAGCAATGATGTATTTCTTCAGATTGGGATACGCACTTAATGCCTCCTTCACAGAATTATCTATCTGCTGATACTGAGAATTATCAAAAGCATTACAAAAATATTTAGCCTGCCAGGCTATTAGGCTACCATCTTCTAGAATCCAATAACACTCTACACCTCCATCCGGCTTACCATTCCGCACAAATTTCTTTATGTCTGTAATGTCCTCTTTGCGTGCCAATTGGCACACAAATTCCTCGAACCCATCGTTTAATGATCCATTAACAAGTCGAATATTATTGAAATCTATATTTTTCATAATGCAGCTTTTAAAATAATAATTTCCTAATGATTTTATATCTCAACATCAACTAATTAGTCACAACGGTCATATGACCTCATACGTTAGTGTAGGATTGACTATTCTCAAGTCTGCCATTTTCATACCACATGTGACTTTAATTTAACGTGAATTCGATGAAATTAAATTGCCTAAGTTAGAAGAATAGAGTGCTATTGTAACTCTTAATGTATTTAATACTGAAAGATTACAAATAAACTGGTGCAATATTCACAGTGGACAAAGTTACGGAAATATGCAGATGAATTCAGCAAAAGTATTTGATTGAATAATGAAAAATAGACTATACGTTGAGAAAAAAATATTGTCGTAATTCAACTATAAAAATTGAATTAATGTCTTTCATTATTCCTGTTACCGTTTGTTCAACAATTTCTATACTAATATTACAAATGTGATATTCTATAATCGTGTGATTAATTTACAAGATTATAAGCAACGTATTTTATCCCCTTGCCTTTCTCTTGCGTTTCCTTTTCATGTTCTCTGTGAAATGATGTTTCATAAAGGCGGTTATCTCCGACTCCAAATACCATGTCTTATGGTAGATGATGTGGAAAGGCAGCGTCCCCGAATCTCGGTAACGCTGCAAGGTTCGCTTGCTGACTTGCAGCATCATACAGACCTCCTGATTGTCCAAGAGCGGCTCGCCGTTGAGCATCGGACGTTGGGGAATATCGGGAATGGTCTGCTTCAGATGGTCGAAACGGCTCATGATCCGTTCCATCCATTCAAGAAAAGTTTCTTTGTCCAATAGTTCCATACGCTATTTCGTTCTCTTGGTTTTAAGCAGGAAATTCTGTCTCAGCTCTTTGATGTTTTGAGGGTTGCAGTACAGGCTTTTCTTGCGTATCGCTTCCTCTATGTCTTTCAAGTCATAATAGCATCGTCCAAGGATAATCTTGTAGCCGATACGCTCCGAACTCCGCAGCCGCTGAAGGGTGCGTTGGCTGATGCTCGAGTATTTCGGCTAATTCCTTGTTGGTTATTAGGCGGTTTTCATATTCTTCCTTCGCCTGTTCCTCTTTCTCCACATATCGGAGTATCTTCTCTATCTTGCCCACCAAATCGTGGTAGGCTTTGCTCTCAATTGTAATGACATCCATCGCGCTTTTTAATTTGATTATGGTGCAAAGTTCGGGCATTGAAATCGTTTGGATTGTATGCTAAATATGTACTGAATAGAGATTTTTATTGTCAAGTATTCAAGCTCGAAGACACAGGCTGTCATATCAAAGCCACAAGCACGCAGTTAGATGAAAGTATCTCTTTCTCACATACGCTGTCATTACATTTGCATATCGTAATATCCAAACTAAAAATTGATATATGGAAGTAATCGCAATCGAGAAGAAAACGTACGAAGCCATGATGGAGCGTTTCCGCATCCTGACCGCCAAGGTCGATGCCCTCTGTCGGGAATCGGACGAGAAGAGAATGGGCAAATGGTTGGACAACCAAGATGTCTGCCAAATCCTGAATGTCAGCTTGCGTACACTGCAAACCTATCGGAGTAACCGGACTTTACCCTATACGAAGATAGGCTACAAGATGTACTATAAACCGGAGGATGTTCAGAAACTGATAGACAAGTCGGTCTCTCCATGATACAGTATCTTAATCACCACTAAATCCAAAGTAGAACTATGAGTAACAATGTAAAGACCAAGAATGATGAGGAAATTATGCACTTCTTCAATGCCTCCGACCGTATGATAAAAGGGATAGATGCCCTGAGGAAAAGAAACAGACCGATGCTACAAGGGCAGCGGTATTTGACGGACGAGGAACTTTCCCGACGGCTGCATGTCAATCGACGCACCCTGCAAGACTATCGTGATATGGGGCGTATTCCGTTTGTCAAATTAGGAGGAAAAGTCCTCTATAAAGAGGAGGAGGTAGAAAAGTTGCTGCAAGAGAACTACCATCCACGATTTGAGGAATGATGAAAGGAGACAGGCTGTGGGATAAGATTTCTCACAGCCTGTCTCCTTTATTTCGCACTTCTTTTAGCAGTGCCATCCTCCAATGGTATAACAGACAATCATGGGTGGAGAGGAAACTTTCTTCTCCCGAAAGCCTACCGATTATCCACTCGCGCAAATTCTTTGCCTGTGGCGTAACTATACGAAACGACAGCATCGTTATCATTTCGATACTGTACAAATCAATAAATCCTTGTTCAGAGCGGATTGTTCTCATCGCTTCCGCCTCCATCAAAAGACCATCCCTGAATATCGCTCTGATTTGTGCGTTAACCTTGCCAGAGAAAGCTCCGAACAAGTCGGCTATCTCACAAGCCGACATCCAAACGAGAGTAGCAGGGATGTGTATTTCTCCATTCCCGCCAATGGTTATGATTTCTCTTTTCATAGACATTCCTCCTTATTATATGGTGATACCGTTAAACTGTTCTATCCGGCTTAACTTGTCGGAAAGGGTGTTCATGTCCCGACTCTCCTTCTCGTGGGTGATTTTAGCATAAATCTGTGTCGTGCGAATATTCGTATGCCCAAGCATCTTGGAGAGCGTTTCGATGGGAACTCCGTTGGTCAGACAAATTTCCGTTGCCATGGTATGGCGACTGGTATGCCACGTTATATTTTTCTCTATACCGCAAAGCCCGATGATTGTTTTGAGGTTCTTGCAGGCGGTAATGTACTGAGGAACGGGCAGGAGGTAATCCTCCTTTGCCATCCCGTCATACTTTTCGATAATCCTCAATGGAATGTCCATCAGCATGATATTGGATTCTACGCCCGTCTTCTGCCGCTTGGTCATAATCCACAACTTGCCGTCGAATGAAGTCTGCACATTGTCTTTGGTCAGGTTCTTCATATCGGTGAATGACAAGCCGGTAAAGCAACAGAATATATACAGGTCACGCACCAACTCCATAGACTTGCGGCGAAACTTCAAATCCATCATTTGACGTATCTCGTCCTTGGTCAGATAATCTCTTTCCGTACTCTCAGCGGAGATGCTGTAGTCCACGAACGGGTCTCGAACAATCCAGCCGTGATTTGGGCAATGGTAATCATTCGGCGCAAAGGCATCATGTAGATCCATACGGTATTATTGCAGCACTGCTTTTCCGTGCGAAGGAAAATCTCAAAGTCCGTGATGAATGCCGGAGTAAGCTCTCGCAGGGCAATGTCGCTCAGACGGTAGCGTGTCTTGATGAATTCTTCCAAGTGCTTGTAAACGGTACAATACTTTTGATACGTGGAATCGCGACGCAGACCGGCAGATACCTGCTTGGCAAAATCCTCATTGTGCTGGGCATAGACCGTCAGCAATGTTTCGTGCCGCATCTCCAGACCCAAGAAAGCGTTCTTTACTTTCTCCGCCGTGACATAGTTGTCCCTTTCGGCAATCTCCTTGTATTTGGCATTGATACCCACCCGAATCTTGTCCAAGAATCGGTTGGTTTCCAATGCAACGGAACTCTTTCCCGAAACCCTATTGCTCTTGATGTCCCATAAATTGGGGAGGATGTCGCATTTGCAGCTGAATTGTGCAATGGTTCCGTCGATGGTGATACGACACATCACGGGAACGGAACCGTCTTTCTTCGGGGCGTTCTTTTTGAGGTAGAACAGAACCTTAAACGTACTTCGCATAACTCTGACCTTTTATAAGTTACAAAACTATTTATTGTCAGGTTATCCGCTGATACGCAATTCATTGTACTTTGATGGGAAAGATTCCGAGCATTCATTTTTTTGCCTTTTTTTCTTCCCTTTCTCCCTTTATTGGGCTATCTTTGTAGAAGATTTCAGTTGGGGAATAACCCATTCGTTACCGTTTTTGCCATTCCTTCCAAGTTGGATATAGGGTAATGTTTTAGTAACGCTGCTCTGTCCAAAGTTGGCAAAAGTCCGTCTTTTGGCGGTTTTTCCCCCGAATGGTCAAATAATCAGAACTGACTGACTCACAAATCATTTGCTATATCCTCTCATTTTTTGACCGTTGAGGATAGATTTTTCTTGAAAACGATTATTTTTGCAGTATGAACTGGTCACAACTTATTTCCTCTGTCCGCCTCGGCAAAGAGCGAAACGCAAAACTCGCCACCGAGCAGCGCACCGAATTTCAACGCGACTTCGATCGCCTCATCTTCTCCTCACCTTTCCGACGTATGCAAAAACAAGACGCAGGTGTTCCCGCTTCCAGGCAGCATCTTCGTCCACAACCGCCTCACCCACTCGCTGGAAGTGTCGAGTGTGGGGCGTTCGCTGGGGGCCGATGTAGGGCGGGAGCTGATGACGCGCCATCCCGACCTTCCCCCTACATTTGCCGAAAGCATTAGCGCCATTGTCAGCGCCGCTTGTTTGGCTCACGACATGGGCAACCCTCCTTTCGGCCATTCCGGCGAAGCCGCCATCCGCTCTTTTTTTAAAGAAGGAAAAAGGCCTCCGTTTAAAAAGAAGACCTCCCCCAAGCCGTTTGGGAAGACATCACCCGATTTGACGGCAACGCCAACACCTTCCGCCTGCTCACCCACCAGTTCAACGGTCGCCGGCGGGGAGGATTTGTGATGACCTATTCCACTTTGGCCGCCGTGGTCAAATACCCCTACTCCTCCCATTCGGCTACAACCAAACCCAAATTCGGCTTTTTCGACAGCGAGCGGGATAAATTCGCCCAAATCTTTGACGAACTCGGAGTGAAACGCCTTTCGCAGGAAGGCGAACCACTGCGCTACGCTCGGCATCCCTTAGTTTACCTTGTGGAGGCCGCCGACGACATTTGCTACGAAATTATGGACATCGAGGATGCCCACAAACTGCGCATCCTCACCGACGAACAAACCATACAGCTCTTCCTCAACTTTTTCGCTCCCGAGGAACAGAAAGCATTACAAGAAGCCTATCCCGAAAATACGGACATCGGCGACCAAATCGTCTACTTCCGTTCCTGCGTCATCAATGCGCTGGAGCGGGCTTGCGTTCAAGTGTTCGTAGAGCATGAGCAGGACATTCTCAACGGCACCTTCGAAGGCACACTCATCCGCCGCCTGCCCGAACGGCTCAACCAAGCCTACCGCGCCTGCGAAGCCGTGGCCAAAAGCCGCATTTACTCGTCGAAGGAAGTAACCGACATCGAACTTTCGGGTTACCACATCATCTACACTCTCCTCGACTTGATGACCGAGGCCGTTCAGTCGCCCGAGAAGCAGTACTCGCGGCTTCTCCTCCGCCAAGTGTCTTCGCAATACGAACTCAACTCCTCCGAACTCTCCACCCGCATCATGGCCGTGCTCGACTACCTTTCGGGCATGACCGACGTCTATGCGCTTGATCTCTATCGCAAAATCAACGGACAGCAACTCCCCATGGTGTAAAGCCGCTCCTTCGTTGCATAACATCGCCACGCCTCAAAACGGCATCTATTTTTTCTGCCTTTCGGACGGGCTATTTTTCTTTTTCTTCGTAACTTTGCGCGCAGATTTCAAAACCCACTTTCAATACCCTTTTTCTTATGAGCAGACTGAGATTTAAAGTCGTGGAAGAGGCTTTCAAAAAGCGCCCCATCCCAGCCGCAACGCCCAACGAACGCCCCTCCCGCTACTATGCCAAGTACGTGTTCAACCACGAGAAGATGCGCAAGTATCTCCCTCTCGAAGCCTATCAGCGCTATTGCGCAACCCTCGATAGTGGCACTCCGCTTGATCTCCCAACTGCCGACCTCATCGCCCAAGGTATGAAGCAGTGGGCCATTGAGATGGGTGCCACTCATTGTACACACTGGTTTCAGCCGCTCACCGAAGGCACCGCCGAGAAGCACGACGCCTTCGTGGAGCACGATGGCAAAGGCGGTATGATCGAAGAACTTTCGGGCAAACTCCTCGTGCAGCAAGAGCCCGATGCGTCCTCCTTCCCCAACGGCGGCATCCGCTCCACTTTCGAGGCGCGCGGCTACTCTGCTTGGGATCCGGCAAGTCCCGTCTTCCTCATCGGCGACACCCTGATGATTCCCACCGTTTTCATCTCCTACACCGGTGAAGCGCTCGACTACAAAGCCCCGCTCAAAAAATCGCTCGCTGCCGTCAACAAAGCCGCTCTTGAGGTGTGCCAATACTTCTACGACGATGTGCGGAAGGTGCAAACCAACCTCGGTTGGGAACAAGAATACTTCCTCGTCGACGAAGGACTCTATGCTGCACGCCCCGACCTGCTCCTCACCGGCCGCACCCTGATGGGACACGACAGTGCCAAAAATCAGCAGATGGACGACCACTATTTCGGCGCCATTCCCGAACGCGTGGCGGAGTTTATGAAGGACCTCGAAATCCAAGCCCTCGAACTGGGCATCCCTTGCAAAACCCGCCACAACGAGGTTGCGCCCAACCAGTTCGAGCTCGCTCCGATTTATGAGGAGTGCAACCTCGCCGTCGACCACAACATGCTCTTGGTTTCGCTTATGCGCAACGTGGCGCGCAAACACGGTTTCCGCTGCCTCCTCCACGAAAAACCCTTTGCCGGCATCAACGGCAGCGGTAAGCACAACAACTGGTCTCTCACCACCGACACGGGCATCATTCTCCACGCCCCCGGTAAGACTCCTGAGGAAAACCTCCGCTTCCTCACCTTCGTGGTCGAAACCCTTATGGCGGTCTATCGCCACAACGGACTCTTCAAAGCCTCCATCGTGAGCGCCACCAACGAGCACCGCCTCGGCGGCAACGAAGCCCCGCCCGCCATCATTTCTTCTTTCTTGGGCAAACAACTGAGCGAATTTCTCGACAAAGTCGAACATTCCACCGCCGATGAGCGCTTCTATCTCGCCGGCAAACAAGGGATGCGCCTCGACATTCCCTGAAATTCCGGAAATTATGGTCGACAACACCGACCGCAACCGCACCTCGCCCTTCGCTTTCACCGGCAACCGCTTTGAATTCCGTGCCATCGGCTCTTCTGCCAACTGTGCCAGCGCGATGATTGTGCTCAACACCGCCGTGGCCGAAGCCCTCACCGACTTCAAGCGCCGTGTCGATGCCCCTCATCCGGAGCGGTCGCGACAAGATGAGTGCGCTGCTCGAAATCCTCCGCGACGACATCCGCACCAGCCGCCCCGTCCACTTCGACGGCAACGGCTACAGCGCAGAATGGCGCGCCGAAGCCGAGCGCCGCGGCCTCGACTGCGAAACCAGTTGCCCCATTATCTTCGACCGCTATCTCGACCCCGAAAGCATTCAGATGTTTGAGCAGATGAACGTCATGCGCAGCGATGAACTTCGTGCGCGCAACGAAATCAAGTGGGAAACCTACTTCAAAAAGGTGCAAATCGAAAGTCGTGTGCTGGGCGACCTCTGCATGAACCACATCATTCCCGTCGCCACACGCTACCAGACCGTCCTGCTCGACAACGTGAGCAAAATCCAAGCCGCCTTCCCTGCCGAGCAAGCCGCACGCCTTTCGGCCTACAACATCACGCTCATTGAGAAAATCAACAAGCACACCGACTTCATCGTCAATGCGGTGGAAGATATGGTCGAAACTCGAAAAACCGTCAATAAGATGGAAGACATCCGCGAACTGGCCATTGCTTACCACGACCGCGTGGCTCCCTTCCTCGCCTCCATTCGCAAACACATCGACAAACTCGAACTCATTGTGGAGGACGAAATGTGGACGCTCCCCAAATACCGCGAACTCCTCTTCATTCGATAACCTGCACTTTTCTTGACTGCAAAGAGGATTTCCGCATTGAAGAAGGCGTCAACACTATCCTCTTCAACGCACAACCATCTTCTATACAGCACAACCGCTATCAAAGAGAACAAACTCAATGATAGCGGTTGTTTTTGTCTATTGAGTAGGAAAGCAGCGGCATTCCTCAATCCCGCCTTCTGCATCCCCACGAAAAGGGGAAACGGAAGGAAGTCAAGTTTAGAATTTTATCATCATGCCCACCGTGGGTAAAAGCGTTCCCCCGATGCCGGGGATTTGGCGCAACACATAGCGGTTGGGATTGGAAGGGTCGGTCATGGGTCGGCCTTGTGTATCAAGGTTGGTGTAGAGAGGCTCGACCGGATTGTTCGCCTTGTAGGCGTTTTGCACATCAAAATAAAGGTTCAACATCCATTTGCGGAAATAAAATTCTTTATCGACACGTACATCAAGCTGATGAGCCGACGCCAAACGAAGGGAGTTGAAACGCGAATAGTCCAAATAAGCCTTATTGCGAATGTTCCACGCCTCTTTTTGAGACGAAAGCGCATAGTCGATTGGACTGTAAGGTGCGCCACCCAGCCAGCGCCAACGCGCAGACACCGTCCAATAGCGAGGCAGTTTCCAACTTGCCAAAACATTGAGGATATGCCCCGTGTCCCACGAAGAGGGCTGATACTGCCCTGCCAAATTGGTAAACTCGCTGCGGAAGAGGGTATAAGTGGCAGAGCAGGTGATGCCTTGAGGAAGATTGAGGCGTACCACGGCTTCTGCCCCATAAGCACGACCCAAGCCCGAGGAAGCGACTGCTTCATCGCCCAGTGCTGTAAACTCTGCTCCCTTACTGGCCAAACTCACCCCTTCCAAAAGGGAAATAGGATAGTTTTCGTAGTTTTTGTAAAAGGCTTCGACCACCAGCGACAGCTCGTCGGTGGGACGATGGCTCACCCCTACCACCCAGTGATTGGCCATGATATACTTCAGCGTATTTCGATTGGCATAACTTCCTGCGGCGTTTTTTTATAACCTAACGAGGTGTAGGAAGGCAGTTTGGCATAGCGCCCCACGTTGGCACTCACATCCGTATTTTCATCCAGCGCATAGGTCAGCGATGCACGGGGCGAAATTTGAGACAAGGGGTTGCGCATAGCGGCGTTGTAAGTGTTTCCCAAAACACTCAAACCGAGCGAAAATTTCAGCCGACTGCCCCACCACTCCTTAGAAGCCTGCGCAAAAGCGGAATAGGCAAGGAGGTCGATGCTGCTGTCGTAATTGTCAGTGGTGGGCACACCCTCCACGATGCGGCGACGCTCCGTGCGGTTGGAGTAGTGAGCGTGTTGAATACCCGCCCCCAGATTGAGTTTGAAAGGCAAGCCCCAAAAAATGCGCTCAAAACGCAGTTTGTTTTCTGACTCCTGCGATTGGTAATCAAAGAGTTTGGGTTGGGTGGGTTGGTTGCCGATGTGTTTATAACTCCCATTGTCCAACATGTTTCGGCTCAACACCCAGCGATCGGTGTGCTTAGCCCCCAACACCTTATAGACCGCACCTATCGTGTAGTGCCATTGGTCGTAAGTGGGCAAAAAGTTCAGCAAAAAGCGGCGCCCTTCGTTGGCATCGGCATCCAAATCTGTGTTCAACCGCATCTTGTCCAGCGAAGCCAAAGCAATGATAGAAAGATTGCGGCGGTCGCTGATACGATAGTCGTATTTGAATTGAAAATCGTTGTAAGTAGGCAGGAAGGGAAGATCAAGCCACTTAAAGAGCATTTGCAAGTAGGATTGACGCACCGAAGCTATGAAGGTGGAGCGGGAGTTGAGAGGCCCGTTGAGTGTCAAAGAAGCATCGGAAGCCCCCAAGGAGATTTTCGTATGCACACGGTCACGGCTTCCCTCCTTCAGGCGAATATCCAGCACCGAACTCAGTGCATTGGGACGATTGGCGGGGAAAGCCCCCGAATAGAAATCGACGGCACTCACCAAGTCGGGATTGAGAATCCCCACAGCACCACCGGCCGAACCTTGTGTTGAGAAATGGTTGATAACGGGCAGTTCTATGCCGTCTAAATAGAAGACATTCTCTGCCGGCCCACCTCCTCTTACCAAGAGGTCGTTGCGATTGGCAGCCGTAGAGGCCACACCGGGCAAAGTCTGCACGAGTTTTGAAACGTCGCGGTTCACGCCCGCACTCTTCTCAATCTGCTGCACTTCGAGCGTGCGCACAGAAAGAGGACTTTCGGCACGTGTTTCCTGCACATTGGGTTTCACCACGGCCTCCGTGAGCAACACATCGCTTTCCTCCATCTCGACGTCGAAGAAGGTGGTTTCATGACCGAGCACTTGAAGTTCCAACGTGTGCTTTTTCTCAAAGCCCAACAAACTCAGCGTGAGGTGGTAGAAACCGGGGGCCACCTGCCGGAGTGCATAGTGACCGGCAGAGTCCGTCAACACCGCCCCAGGGCGGCCTTCTAGTTGTACGAGCACACCCACCAGAGGTGCATGGTTGCGCACATTCATCACCCTTCCTTCGACCGCCCCCTGTTGTGCCGTCAAGGGAAGCCCCACCAGTAACAGGGCGAATAGAAACAGAGAACGTAAAAGTTGCATTTTGAAAATCTACTTACCTTTTTAGATGAGCGGAATACCTAATTCACGACAGCGGGAGCGCATTTCGTCCGGCCAGATAGAAGCCTGAATTTCACCAATGTGTGCCTTTTGCAGGTAGTACATGCAGAGGCGACTTTGGCCGATGCCCCCACCCACACTGAGGGGCAGCGTCCCATTGAGCAGACGCTGGTGGAAGTAGAGTTGCTGTCGGTCGTCCTTGCTGCCTCTCTGAGTTGGCGCAACAGCGCTTCACGATCGACACGGATGCCCATCGACGAGAGTTCAAACGCCCGTCCCAACACAGCGTTCCAAACCAGCAAATCGCCATTAAGACCCGGCCAAGGCAGTGAAGAGGGCGAAGAGTAGTCGTCATAGTCGGGCGCACGCAGGTCGTGTGGCTTTCCATCCCCCAGCGGTCCACCGATACCGATGATGAAGACCGCACCGAGTTCTTCGGCAATCGCATTCTCACGCTCTTTCGACGAGAGGGAGGGATAGCGCTGGCGCAGTTCCTCGGCATGGAGGAAGGTGAGGCGTTCCGGCAGTTGTGGGTGCAACTGTGGGAAGCGTTCGCAGACGAGATATTCCGTGCGGAGCATGGCTTCGTAAATGCAGCGTACCACTTTTTGAGGAAATCAATGGTGCGGTCGGCGGGAGCTATCACACGTTCCCAGTCCCACTGATCGACGTAGAGCGAGTGGAGATTACCCAACTCCTCATCGGCACGAATGGCGTTCATGTCGGTGTAGATGCCGTAGCCTTCCGCCACCGCATATTCGGCCAAAGTGAGACGCTTCCATTTCGCGAGCGAATGCACCACCTCTGCTCGGGCGTCTCCTAAGTCCTTGATGGGAAAAGTGACGGCACGCTCTGTGCCACTCAGGTCGTCGTTGAGTCCCAAACCACGGCGCACAAACAGGGGTGCGGTGACGCGGCGCAGGCGCAGGCCGGTGGAAAGGTTGTCGGCAAAAACTCTTTGATGACCTTAATGCCTTGTTCTGTTTCGGCAGCGTTGAGGAGGGGCTTGTAGTGGGAAGGTTCTATCAGGTAGCTCATGGGATTAGGGTATTAACGTTCAACTTACAAGCACTTGTCTTGCATTTTTCATTCTTTTGCTTGCAAATCGCTCTTATTCTTGCGGCAAAAGTAACGCTTTTATCCCTTTCGACCAATTATTTCCAGCAATTTGTTTGCTTAGTAAGCAAAGAGGCCGCATCCATCGAGTGGAGGATGCGGCCTCTTTGAGAGGAGTAAAAGCGAGATTATTCTTCTACCGACCAATCGGCCTTGCTCATGCGCACGTAGCTTTGGTAGCGACGTTTAGCATTTTCTTCGCAGGCCTGGAAGAGTTCGCCGGCTTGTTCGGGGAACTGCTTTTGAGGGCTTGGAAGCGCACTTCGCCGGTGAGGAAGTCTTGGAAGTCTTCCCACTTTGGAGCTTTCGAGTCGAGCAGGAAGGGATTCTTGCCTTCGGCTTCGAGGGCGGGATTGTAGCGCCAGAGGTGCCAGTATCCGCACTTCACAGCCAGTTCTTCTTCACGCTGCGACTTTACCCATACCGGCCTTCAAGCCGTGAGCGATACAGGGTGAGTAGGCGATGATGAGCGAAGGACCGGGATAGGCTTCGGCCTCACGGATGGCTTTGAGCGTCTGGTTGTGGTCGGCGCCCATGGCAATTTGTGCCACGTAAACGTAACCATAAGAAGTAGCAATCATACCCATATCCTTCTTGCGGATGCGCTTACCCGATGCGGCAAACTTGGCCACGGCTCCGACGGGCGTCGCTTTGGACGACTGACCACCCGTGTTGGAGTACACTTCGGTGTCGAGAACGAGGATATTGACATCTTCGCCCGATGCGATGACGTGGTCGAGACCACCATAACCGATGTCATAAGCGGCACCGTCACCACCGATGATCCACTGGCTGCGTTTGGTGAGGAAGTGTGCCAGTTCGCTGAGTTGTGCGCAAACGGGGCATCCTTCGGTCTTACCGGCTTCGATGAGGGGCTTGAGTTTCTGAGCAGCCGCCTTAGAGGCAGTGGCATTCTCACGACCTTCCACCCATTCTTGTGCGGCCGCCTTGAAGTCTTCGCTCACATGCTCGGACGCCATGCTCTGTTCGAGGAGGCGCTGGATGCGGTCGCGCATTTTCTTGTTGGCGAGCGTCATACCCAAACCAAATTCGCAGAAGTCCTCAAAGAGGGAGTTCGCCCTAAAGCCGGACCGTGGCCTTCGGCATTGGTGGTGTAGGGGGTGGAGGGGATAGAACCCGAGTAGATCGACGAGCAACCCGTAGCGTTGGCCACCAGTTCGCGATCGCCGAAGAGTTGGCTGACGAGTTTGACGTAAGGCGTTTCGCCGCAACCTGCACAAGCACCGGAGAACTCAAAGAGAGGCGTTGCAAACTGCGTGTTCTTGGGGTTACTCGTTGTGTCGAGAAGATTTTGCTTGCTCTTCACGTTCTTCACGAGATATTCCCAGTTGGCCACCTCGGACAGCTCTTGTTCAAGCCCCTACCATGCCGAGTGCCTTGCCGCCTGCGCGAGGATTGCCGGGGCAGACATCCACACAGTTGCTGCAACCGGTGCAGTCAAGTACACTCACCTGGATACGGAAATTCATACCCTTGAACTGGGCAGGAGCCTTCATTTCGAGCGTAGTGGCATCGAAGCCCTGTCTTCTCTTCCTCATCAAGCACGAAGGGGCGGATACAAGCGTGCGGACAAACGTAGGCGCACTTGTTACACTGGATACAGTTTTCAGGCGTCCAAGTAGGCACGAAGGCCGAAACACCGCGCTTCTCATAAGCGGCAGTTCCTTGAGGCCAAGTACCATCTTCGAGGCCCTTGTAGGCGCTCACGGGGAGGTCGTTGCCCACCTGCGCATTGATCACCTTCACGATGTCGGTGATGAAAGCGGGAGCATCGCCTTGCTTTTGATCGTCGTCGGCGAGGTTGGCCCAAGCTGCATCGACCGCCACTTCTGATATTCGCCACCGCGATCCACGGCAGCATAGTTCTTGTCGACGATGTCTTGTCCCTTCTTGCTGTACGACTTCACGATGAAGTGCTTCATCTCTTCCACGGCCTTCTCTACAGGGATAACGCCCGTGATGCGGAAGAAGGCACTTTGGAGGATGGTGTTGGTGCGGTTGCCGAGCCCGATTTCTTGAGCAATCTTGGTGGCGTTGATGGTGTAGAACTTGATGTTCTTCTGCGCCAAGATGCGCTTGATTTTGTTGGGCATGTTGCGCACGAGGTCGTCGCCCTCCCAGATGGTGTTGAGCAGGAACGTACCGTTCTGCTGAATGCCGCGCAACACGTCGTACATGCGCATGTAGCTCTGCACGTGGCACGCCACAAAGTTGGGCGTGGTCACCAAGTAGGTGGAGCGGATGGGGTGATCGCCGAAGCGGAGGTGCGAGCAGGTGAAACCGCCCGACTTCTTCGAGTCGTACGAGAAGTAAGCCTGGCAATACTTATCGGTTGTTTCACCGATGATTTTGATGGAGTTCTTGTTGGCACCCACCGTACCGTCGGCACCGAGACCGTAGAACTTGGCTTGGAACATACCGTCGCCGCCGAGGGCAACTTCTTCCTTCTGAGGCAGAGAGGTGAAGGTCACGTCGTCGACGATACCCACGGTGAAGTGGTTCTTGGGTTCGGGGAGTTGGAGGTTTTCGTAAACCGCCATCATCTGTGCGGGGGTGGTGTCGTTTGAACCGAGACCATAGCGGCCGCCCACGATGAGGGGAGCGTTTTCAGTGCCATAGAAGGCTTCCTTCACGTCGAGGTAGAGGGGTTCGCCGTTGGCACCGGGTTCTTTCGTGCGGTCGAGCACAGCGATGCGCTTGGCCGTCTTGGGCACAGCGGCCAAAAGGTGCTTCACCGAGAAGGGGCGGTAGAGGTGTACGCACACCAAACCCACCTTTTCGCCCTTTTCGCGGAGGTAGTCGATGGCTTCGCGCGTGGCTTCGGCAGCCGAACCCATGAGGATGATGACGCGGTCGGCTTCGGGATCTCCGTAGTAGTTGAAGAGGCCGTATTGACGACCGGTAAGTTTGGAGATTTCGGCCATGTATTCTTCCACCACTTCAGGCACCGACTGGTAGAAGGGGTTGGAGGCTTCGCGGTGGGCAAAGAAAGTTTCGGGGTTTTCGGCCATACCACGAGCCACAGGATGTTCGGGACTGAGGGCGCGTGCGCGGAATTCGCTGAGCGCTTCCTGATCCACGAGGGGCTTGAGGTCTTCGATGTCGAGGCTTTCGATCTTCTGGATTTCGTGTGAAGTGCGGAAGCCATCAAAGAAGCTCACGAAAGGCACGCGCGTCTTGATGGCAGCCAAGTGAGCCACACCGGCCAAATCCATCACTTCCTGCACCGAACCTTCCGACAGCATGGCAAAGCCGGTCTGGCGAGCCGACATGACGTCTTGGTGGTCGCCGAAGATGCTCAACGCATGCGAAGCGATGGTACGTGCCGAAACGTGGAATACGCAGGGGAGGAATTCACCTGCGATCTTATATGTTGGGGATCATGAGGAGCAGACCCTGAGAAGCCGTAAAGGTCGAAGTGAGGGGCACCGGCTTGGAGCGAACCATGCACGGCACCGGCAGCGCCACCTTCACTCTGCATTTCCTGCACGAGTACGGTTTCGCCAAACATATTTTTTTGCGACCTTGAGCCGCCCAGTCGTCCACGTATTCTGCCATGGTCGACGAAGGAGTGATGGGATAGATAGCCGCTACTTCGCTAAACATATAAGCGATGTGTGCAGCCGCCTGGTTACCATCACAAGTAATGAATTTTTTTAGCCATAATACTTTCTTGGATTATGATTGTTATGTTTGATTGTTCTGTTCTCCATAGTGTTGGGAAAAAACATCCTCGACACTGTGAAGCAAGGTCGTGGATTGGCGAGAGCAGACACCACAACAAGCAGAGCCCACAGTCGGAAATCTCGCGAAAGAAAAAAATGAAGCCCACAGCTCACACGGCGCGGTGCTGCGCGATGGGCCATTAGCACCTGCAAAGATAACCCTTTCTTTTTTATATGCAAAACAGACTTAACAAAAAGTTTTTCCCCCTCCTACTTTTTCGCTGTTTTTTATCAAATTCTCGCTTCCGATCTATCGCCACCCCTCAAATAGTGAACAGCAGTTCGCAAAATGTATCTTTAAACCATTGCAAACCGCCCTTTGCTCATTCACCCACTTTCGCCTCCGCTCACCACTCGCTTGTCTTCGCTCCTTCCGATGCCCCCTCTCTTTCCAGCGGCCTCTCCCGTCTCGCGCGCGTATACTCTACAATAGTGCGCGACATTTGCCTTCAATCCTTCACCTTCCCTGTAACGCACAGTATTTCAGAGTGTTTCGGGTGAAGGCAAAATATTTTTCCTCCTTCACCTAAAGGCATCTTCGTCCCTCCTTTCGGCATCGCGGTGAAGGCAGTGAAGGCAAAAAACACGACTTAACAGTATACGTACGCGCGCGTGCGCGATACGCGAAAAAAACAGCGAGTGCGCACAAAAAAACGAAGTGAAAGAAATGGCGACCACCGGCAGAAGAAATTCGGCAGGGGGCTGTTCCATCATCAAAAAACTACTCCGTCATCAAAAATCGAAAATTTCCCTCCTCCTTCGTTTTTTCTCCTATACCGTTTTTCCTACCTCAAAGATAGTTTTTTCTACCTCTGAGGTAGATTTCTCTGTCTCTGAGCTTTTTTCGGCTGTCGTTGTTGGTGGACATATATCAGCAACACTGTCGATTTCCGATATTCGCCCCCTCCAGAGACGCTCTCTTCGGCGTTTAGCCGTCCGTAGGTTCGTCGTCCTTCGTCTACGGCTAATCAGATGTTCTTCTCGGGATTGGGTATGTGTGGTGGAACATAATGACAGCCACTATACCGAAATTCATAGGGTTTAATCCCTGTTTTAATGGAAGAGGGTCTCGGACTCTGTTTAGCAAATCAGAAAAATAAAAAAACTCCGCTATCTATTTGGTAGGTAGCGGGGTTTTGTTTATCTTTGCACCGTGGGAGATACATAACCATTGAAAGCAGGGGATACCCTGCAGAACCCGAGGCCATAGTTTTAATTACTGTGGTCTCCTGTATATTCTAGTCTTAATCCTTGTTTTGATGGAAGATGGTCTCGGACAGTATTTTCCGTATTTTACTAATATTCTGACAGTTAACACGTAAAAAGATTTTTTTGAGGGATTTTTGCTCAAGAAAATGTGCATTTTGCTGTTCGAGACTGAAACCAATGTATCGGTAATACACGCTGCAAAGATGGCGAAAGAGGAGAACTAAAACAAGTTTTGAGCAGAAAATGCTTGAAACCAAGCATAAAGTACAGCAAGAGAACCGCAGAAAAAGGAGAAGCTCTCAAAAACTCCATTTTCTGCACCACCAGTTCGTCCGTTTCGGCAGAAAGCATTATCTTTGTAGTCACAGAGCGGCCTTCGGGGCGATAGCGTCGGACGTGGAGGAGCTGTCCACGAAGTAAAGTCTGTCAGCCCAACCCTGCAAAAGCAGTAGGGCGGTGCTCCTTTAATGAATTCAACCCTCTTTACATGAAAACCCTTCTTTCTCTACCCCCAAATGTGGTGGAACAATTTCACGCCGTCAGCGGCAAACCCAGTCAAGATTACTTCTGCACGTCCGACCCGGTGGGGCATAAACTGGGCAGCGGCGGAGGAACGACATGGTTGCTCGAAGCCGCACAACAGGCAGACGGCGATACCGATTTTTCCACGTGGCTTGCCCGCGAAAAACGCATCCTCCTCCATGCCGGTGGACAGAGCCGCCGCCTGCCGGCCTATGCCGCTTGCGGAAAAAGTGCTGTTGCCGGTGCCCGTGTTCCGCTGGGCACGGGGGCAGAAAATCGACCAAACCCTGCTTGACCTGCAAATGCCCCTCTATGAGCGCATTATGGCCGAAGCCCCAGCATCGCTCCGCACACTCGTGGCGAGCGGCGATGTCTACATCCGATCGACCGAACGCTTACAGCCTATTCCCGAAGCCGATGTGGTGTGTTATGGTCTGTGGGTAGACCCTGCTTTGGCCAAAAACCACGGCGTGTTCCTCATCGACCGCCGGCACCCCGACCGTTTGGACTTTATGTTGCAGAAACCCAGCGTTGAAGATTTGTCGCGCCTGACGGCATCGCACCTTTCGCTGATGGATATCGGTATCTGGTTGCTCAGCGATCGCGCGGTGGAACTGCTGCGTAAGCGTTCCTTTGGTGCCGATGGCGAACGAGTGGCTTACGACCTCTACTCCGAATTTGGTTGCGCACTGGGCGAACACCCCACGCGAGACGATGCGGAGTTGAGCGCCTTGTCGGTGGCGGTGTTGCCGTTGCCGGGAGGGAGTTTTACCATTTCGGCACGACGCCCGAAATGATCAGTTCGACGGCGGCTTTGCAGAATGTGGTGAAAGACCAGCGTCTCATCATTCAGCAAAATGTGAAGAAACACCCCGCACTCTTCACCCAAAACGCACGGGTGGATGTGGAACTGACGCACGACAACCGCAACCTTTGGATAGAAAATGCGCATATTGCTGCGGGGTGGACGCTGACGGAAAATAATGTGGTGACGGGCGTGCCGGTCAATGACGCGCAGGTGCAGCTCGCTCCGGGGCAGTGTGTAGATGTCGAAGCCTATGGCGAACGGCAGTTTGTGTTGCGCCCCTATGGCTTTCACGATGCTTTCCGCGGCGATGTTCGGGCGGAAGCCACCACTTTCTTGGGGCGTTCGCTGCCGGAATGGTTGTCGGCCCACCAACTCACAGTGGAGGACGTGTTGCCCACCGCTGCCCACAACGGGACGACCGATGTGCAAAGCGCTTTGCTCTTCCCCATCTGCGACACCCTCGACGAACTTTTCACACTGCTCAACTGGATGCTGGCCGATGCGCCCACGGACGACCACAGCGCATTGTGGCGCAGCAAGGTACGACTGAGTGCCGACGGCATTGCCAACGAAGCCAATTTGCTCCGACAGGCCGAGCAGCGCAGTGCTTTTCTGGCAGAAAATCTGCCGCACATTGCCGACAATTATCGCAAGAGCGTGTTCTACCAAATCGATTTGAAAGATGCAGCGCAGAAGTATGTAGACCATCAGTTGGAACTGCCGCAAACCTTAGGGTGGCTCAACGAGTGCGCTCCATGAAATCCGCGATGCGATGTTCCGCTCGCAGGTGAAGCGCTTGCGGGGAGAGGACGGCAGTGCCGAAGAGGCGCGCGCTTTCTCTCTGCTCCAAGAGGGGCTGACGGCCACCGCACGTGCCTATCCGCAGTCACCGCGCCTTGATGTGTGCAGCGACCAAATCGTGTGGGGACGTTCGGCAGTGCGCATCGATGTGGCGGGCGGATGGACGGACACCCCGCCTTACTGTCTGAACGCCGGCGGAAACGTGGTGAACTTTTTCGATAGAACTGAACGGTCAGCAGCCGTTGCAGGTGTATGTGAAACCTACGCAGGAACTCAAAATTGTTTGCCGCAGCATTGACCTCGGTGCGATGGAAGTCATCGAAACCTACGAGCAGTTGGCACAGTTCAACCGTGTGGGGTCGCCCTTCTCCATTCCAAAGGCAGCATTGGCACTCTGCGGTTTCCTTCCGATGTTTTCAGCCGAACCCCATGCCACCCTCCGCGACCAACTGGCGGCTTTCGGCGGCGGTATCGAACTGACGCTTTTGGCGGCCATTCCTGCCGGTTCGGGACTAGGAACGAGCAGTATTTTGGCAGCCACGGTGCTCGGTGCGCTTTCCGACTTCTGCGGTTTGGGATGGGACAAAACCACCGTGGGCAACCGCACCCTCATTCTCGAACAACTGCTCACCACCGGCGGCGGTTGGCAAGACCAGTTTGGCGGCATTCTCCATGGAGTGAAACTCCTACAAACGTCCTCCGGCTTTGACCAAACGCCCGTGGCACGCTGGTTGCCCGACACCATTTTCTGCGCGCCCGAACACCGTCCCTGCCACCTGCTTTACTACACCGGACTGACGCGTACGGCGAAGAACATTTTGGCCGAAATCGTTCGGGGGATGTTCCTCAACAGCGCACGCCATTTGGCACTGCTCGACGAGATGAAGCACCATGCCGTAGAGATGTTCGATGTGCTGCAACGGGGAGACCTCACCCAATACGGCCATCTCGTCCGCAAAACTTGGCAGCAGAACAAAGCCCTCGACAGCGGTACGGAACCGGCAGCGGTGGCGCAACTCTGTGCCCGCATCGATGACCTCTGCTCCGGCTATAAACTGCCCGGTGCCGGTGGCGGTGGCTACCTTTATATGGTGGCGAAAGATGCCGAAGCGGCAGCGCGCATCAAGACGTTGCTCAACGAACAGCCGCTCACGCCCTCATCGCGCTTTGTCGATATGACCCTCTCCCACCAAGGGCTGCAAGTGAGCCGAAGTTAGCCGTTGTGCTATCCCTCGTGCCGCTGCCACGGCGGTACTCCACGCTGCGGTAAAATTGAAACCGCCCGTCACTCCGTCAATATCGAGAACTTCTCCCGCGAAGAACAATCCCTCGGCCGACTTGCTCTCCAACGTGCGCGCATCGACACTGCTCAGCGAAACTCCGCCGCAGGTGACGAACTCCTCCTTGTAGGTGCCGCGCCCTACGATGGAGTAGCTGTCGGCCGTGAGCACATTGGCCAAGCGGTTGATGCCCTTGCGTCCCACTTCGCCCCACGGCCGGTCGGGCGAAAGACCGGCACGCTGCAGCAGATAGTGCCACAAGCGTGCTTGAAGGTCGGCATAACGCACGTTGCCCAACTGCCGCTGAAGATGGGCTTGTTGGAGCCTTTGCAACTGCGCCGCCACTTCTTCAGTATTCGTCGTGCCGCTCCACGAGATGAGGAGCGGAGCTTGATAGTTGCAGTCGAAGAGATGGCGTGCCGCTTGCGAAGAGAGTTTGAGGATGGCAGGGCCGCTCAGTCCCCAGTGGGTGATGAGCAAAGGGCCTTCGCCACGAAAGCGCGTTCCGGCAATCGCAGTCTGTGCGCCTTCCACGACAATGCCCATAAGGGCTGTGAGGTCGGGCTGATGGAGGCGGAAGGTGAAAAGCGAAGGGCAGGGTGTCGCCACCTCGTGACCCAATGCGCGCAAATTATCGTGTCCCTCTCCATGTGGTGCTCCGCCCGTGGTGAGGGACACGGCGTTAAACACTTCCTGACGTGCTTCACCCCTTTCCGTGAAATGCACCCGCCATGCATCGTCCACGCGCTCCAATTCGGTCACCGGCACCTGCGTGCGCACCTCCACCCCAAGGCGCTGTGCCTGTCGGGTGAGACAGAGAATGATGCTGTCGGAACTTTGCGAACGGGGAAATACGCACTCGTCTTCCTGTGTGACGAGCGGGACACCATGCGCTTCAAACCACGCATAAGCATCGGCCGGAGAAAAGGCGCGAAACAAGCGTTTGAGCAATTTCGCTCCGCGGGGTAGACCTGCACCAAATCGGTGACGCCGGCAAAGGAATTGGTCACATTGCAACGTCCGCCGCCGCTCACCTTGACTTTCGCCAGCACCCGTTGTGCGCGTTCAAAAATCACCACGTGGGCGGTGGGAAGCAGTTCTTTGAGATGGATGGCGAGGAAGAAGCCTGCGGCTCCTCCGCCAATGATGGCCACTTTGGTCATGGGGATATGATATTTAGGAAAGTCGAAGAAAAAGACGGCGTGCGAAGAGATAACTTTGCACGCCGTTTCATAAAAAGAGATTATACTAAGTATTTCGCGAAGGTGTGAAGATGTTGCTCTTCGCCCACCAACCAAAGGGTGGCGTGGCGCTCGATGACTTGCTGAGCGGTGGCGATGGCAATGTTGCCGTCTTCATCTTCAAAGCCCACCAACATACAATGAAAGCGGTCGCGGATGCCGCTCTCGGCTACGCTCAACCCTACCAAGTTGCAGGCCGAGGGGATACGGAAACGACGTAGGCGGAGGGTGTGATCGGCACCATCGGCCGAGGGAAGCACATTGACTTCGCGCTGCATCCGTTGGGTAAATGCTTCGAGGCTTTGGTCGTCGGCAATCACCTCAAGCACATCGCCGGGGTAGATGCGGTTATAGCCTGCGGGGGTGTTGATGCGTTGTTCTTGTCGCAAGATGGCCGCTACCAAGATGCCGTCGCGCTGGGTGAAATCGAGTTCCATCAGCGAACGGCCGCCCCAACGAGAGCAGGTGGGGACGACGAGGCGGGCAAAATGCACATCGCGCGCGGCTAAGCGGCCGACATAGGCCGTATCGCTGTTGCGGCGGCGTTCGGCCACCTCACGCTGACGAAGGTTGTGAATGAACTTACGCTCCATACGGATGCTGTAGTATTTGACCCGACGCAGACGTATGAAGAGCAATACTACGACCATGGCCGCTAAAATATGGTAGTACCAGCGAAAGGGAGAGAGAAATTCGAGCACATAGACCACTACGGCTGTGGCTATGGCGAAACGTACCCCGCCCAACAACCACAACAGCAGCCGCCCTTGACGTTTCCGTGCAATGAATTTGGCCATAGCAGTGTGATTCTTACGCATCACGATGGGGCGCAGAAAGAGTCCGAGCAGCATCAGCGTGAGCACACCGGTGAGGATATTACCCGGCCAGTGGGTCAGCAGTTGGCGGGAAATGGGGAGGATGGAGGAGAAGGCAATGGCAATGGTGGCAATGCTCAATACGAGAAAAACCCCCGTTTGCACAATCACCGCACGAAGATAGCGCATCCAAGCCGTGAGAGGAGTGAGGCTTTGCTCCAAATCGCGGTTTTCCTCAGAGCGCAGATTGTCTTCACGCTCCCGCACCAGTCGACGGACAGACCGAGGCAGTCCGCGTTCAAGGAGCGCATAAGTGGGTTCGGCCGCTTTTATCATGTAGGGCGTAAGGAAGGTGGTGATAATGCTCACTGCCACCACAACAGGGTAGAGGAAACTGCTCGTTACTCCCAATGATACGCCCAGCGCGGCGATGATAAACGCAAATTCACCGATCTGTGCCAATGAGAAACCGCAGCGCATCGCCACGCGCAAGGGGTGGCCGGCCACGAGAAAAGCACCACTGCCCAGAACGGATTGCCCCAAAAGGATGGCTATGGTGATTGCGGCAATGGCAGGGCCGTATTCAATCAACACCTTGGGGTCGACCAGCATACCCACCGATACGAAGAAGATGGCGCCAAACAGGTCTTTTACCGGAGCTACCACACGTTCTATGCTCTCGGCTTCGACCGTTTCGGCCAAAATACTTCCCATCATAAAGGCACCGAACGCTGCGGAATAGCCGGCTTTATCGGCCAATACCACCAGCAGAAAACACAGACCGATAGCCACGATAAGCAGCGTTTCGCCGTTCATCAGCGGACGGGTCTTTTTGAGCATCCAAGGGATGAGATAGATGCCCACGACAAACCACAACACCAAGAAGAAGCCTAAGGATAAAAGGCTGGTCACAAGTGCCGCTCCTTGAAATTGCTGAGAGGCAGCGGTGGCAGAAAGAATGACCATGAGTAAGATGCCTAAAATATCTTCAAGAATGAGCACCGAAAGCACTTCGCCGGCAAACTTGCGCTGACGCAACCCCAGTTCGTCAAACGCTTTGTAGATAATCGTGGTTGACGACATGGCCAGCATACCGCCTAAAAACAAACAGTCGGTGCTGCTCCAGCCGAACGACCAACCCACGGCATTGCCCACTCCAATCATACTTCCCATCACCAAGCAGGCTGCCAAAATGGGACGAAGCCCCATCTTGACGATTTTTTTCATGGAGAACTCCAACCCCAGAGTAAACATGAGGAAGATGACGCCGATGTTGCTCCAAGTTTCAATCGAACTGAGGTCGCGCACTGTGGGTACCAGCGAGAAATGGGGGCCGGCCAAGAAACCGGCCACGATATAGCCCAACACCAAAGGTTGATGCAGACGTTTGAAGAGCAACGTGACTGCACCTGCTACAATGAGGATGAGGGCAAGGTCGGAAATGAGATGAGGAAGGGCGTGCATAGGCGTCGATTTGAAAAGGTAAGTTTTGCTGATGGGAGTCTGCTCACCGAAGCGTGGTGAGGAGGAGGTTAGCGCATGCCGCGTGCTTTATAGATGCGGTCTTTGGCTTCGCCGAGCTCTTGAAACTTTCTTTCGGCGGCGCGGCGGATGTCTTCTCCCAGTGTGGCCACGCGGTCGGGGTGATGCTTGAGAGCCAGGCGTTTGTAAGCTTTCCGTACCTCTTCATCGGAGGCCGTGGGGGCTACTTCCAGCACTTTGTAGGCGGCATCGAGGGTGTTCCCACCCAGATTGAGCAGCGAGTCCACTTCGTCAGGCGTCATGCCCAGACCGGCCGACACCCGGCGCAAAGCCGCGAGTTCGCTCGCTGCCATCTGCCCATCGGCTTTGGCGATTTCGACCAAGAAGGCGAGGAGCTGCAGGCGCTGTTCGTAAGAGAGCGACATCGCCATCTGTCGGCAACTGTCGGCAACGTAGCGTTCGTAGACTTGAGGCGCGTTCTGCTTGCGCAGATCAAAGAGGCGGCGCAGGATTTCTTCACCTTCGCGCTCGCCCTCCGCTCCGAAATTGGCGCGCAGAAAGCGGCGCACGGTTTCCATCTCGCTGTGCATGATACGCCCATCCGCCTGCACGATGTAGGCCGCCAGCACCAGAAGCGAAAAGAGGAAACCGCTGCGTTGCTCGGCCTCCGAATAGTGGCGTTGCTCGGCCTCGGCCTCCCACGCATTATCGTTGTCAGGCGAAAGTTCCGCACCGGAAAACATTTGTTCGGCAAAGTGTCCCAGCACCGCACCAGCCAAAGCCCCCAAAGGGCCGAAAGCAAAGAAGCCGACTGCGCCGCCTAACCAAGTTCCTAAACTCATAATGATGCTTTATGTTTGGGTGATTACTGATATTTCGAGATGTATTGCTGCTGCGCAAAGGTGGGTACTCACCAGTGTCTCGGAGCATCTGAAATCGAAAAGAGGCAACGATGCGTCATCGTTGCCTCTGGTGTTGGGGTACCCGGATTCGAACCAGGAAAGGCAGGACCAGAATCTGCAGTGTTACCATTACACCATACCCCAATCAATAAGGATGTTCGAGATGCCCTCTCGAATACGACTGCAAAAAGTACATACTTTTTTTGTTTTTCTCCCAAAGGAAAAGCTGCTTTTTTCGCCTTTCACCGCAAAAAAACGCCTCAAAAGTCGCCTCTCTCAACCCTTCTTCTTCAGATTTCTACCACAAAAGAAAAAAGAACATGCTCCAACCAGCGAATTGGGACACATTCTCTTTTTCTCTTTTGAAGTACATCTTCCATTAGAACAATACTAGAGTGCAACCAGTGGCAGCAGAGGACATTAACGACTTCCGCCCCGAGGGGGCATCTGATGAGCCGTAGGCGGGGAAGACAAAGGACGACGCACCTACGGACGACCCAATGCCGAAGGGAACGCCCCGGAGGAGACGCCCATCGGACGACTAACGCGTACGGAACTCTGACCTCAGGAGATAAGGCTTTTGGACATCGATATTCGCCCCTTTTGCCCCCTGCGGCAAAGAGAGAATATCGGTCTAAACTTTGCTATGCGAGAGATTTCGGAGAGACTGTGCAGCATTGAGGACACCATGCACCCCGCGAATTATACATTTTTCGGTTGCGCTTTTTAAGATAAAACAAGATAGAATGCCGAGAAAAACCCATTGATTTCGGAAGAAAAAAACTATTTTTGCGCATATAAAGCTTCGTATGTAAGAAAAAAATAGTATTTTTTTGCAACGTATAAAAACCACAATTCTGCGAATATGAAATCAAGAAGTGACCGCATGGAGGTACTCCGCCTCATCCTGACCAACACCGAAATCGGCAGCCAGAAGCGCTGCTCAAAAGAATTGGCTGCCGAAGGCTACAAAGTGACACAAGCCACCCTCTCGCGCGACTTGCAAAAACTTAAGGCAGCGAAAGTGGCCCAGCATGAGCGGCTATCGCTACATCCCTGCCCGAAAACCCCTCTACCGCCGCAAAAATCTCGGCCGATGTGCCCGAGTTTCTGCGCAACACCGGATTCTTGGGATTGAGTTTTTCCGGCAACATCGTTGTGATGCACACTCGTCCCGGCTATGCCGCCGGCATCACCACCGAAATCGACAGCCACCGCTTTGAGACCATCTGCGGCACCCTTGCCGGCGACGACACCATCTTGGCCATCATGCGCGAAGGCGTAGACCGCCAACAGGTGATTGATGAACTGGCCGTGGTACTGCCCGCGGTCAAGAGTATCCTGCTCTAATCTGCCCGATTCTGCCGTCCCGCCCTCACGCACAGCCGGGATGGACCATCCTCTGGCACATCCTTCAGCATGCGTAGAGGGGGAAAATTACTTTCTCCTCTACGTATGCTGATGTTTTTTTTGGGGGGAGTATCTGACTTTGCCGGAATCTTCGTTCTCAGGGTGGACCGCATCTACCTCAGAGGTAGTTTTTTCTATCTCTGAGCCGGGTGAATTTATCTCTGAGGTAGTTTTCGCTGCAACCCTCGATGTCGCTGCCGGCTTGCCACCACGGCAAGCGCCGGACTTTCGCCTTATTTTTCCCTCGCGCGCACGCGCGTACACTATTATAGTTTGTGTGTTTTTCCTTCACTGCCTTCACCTCTCGATTTAATACACTGATTATCAACAGTCTATTGGTGAAAGCAAATTCTGTTCTCCCCCAAGTGCCTATCACACTTAGAGAATACGGAATTGGGCTTCGGGTGAAGGCAGAGGAAAGATTTGCCTTCACCCGAAACTTCCTGAAAATCAAAAGATTTCTACTATCGGTGAAGGAGTGAAGGCAAAAAACGCACACTATATAGAGTGTATACGCGCACGCGCGTAAAGAAACGTACCCGCCTCCCTAATGAAGACCTCACCACTTCTCTCCACCTTCGACCACCGCTTCACGCTGCTGGAAGTCAAGCAAACTTGTGCTCGGCTTGAAGCGGCGGCCTCTGCCGACTTATGGGCCGCTTGGCTCAAGCTCCTGCTGGGCAACGAAGGGCGTTGCACCATCAACGCGGCTTGGGTGGCCTCTCACTTGAAGGGGAAGACGCTCTTGCGCCTACGACCGCACCTCGAGGGGCTGGCAGATTGTGCGATGAACACTCACGACAGCACCCTGCGGCGTCTTTGGCTCACCACAGTGCTCCACCTGCTGGAACAGCTCCTGCCGCGGTCGCTCACACCGGCACAAGCTGAAGCCCGCCTTTCGCCCACGCTCATGAAGTTGCTCGACTTCTGCATGCAGCGCATTGCACCGACCGAAGAAAACACGCATCTTCCTGCCCTTTGCATCAAGCTGGCGATGGTGATCACCCACCATTTTCCAGAAGTGCAAGGCGAACTGAAGGCGCTCCTGCATGGGCTCGATGACGCCCCTTGTTCGCCGGCGATCGCTGCGGCTCAACGCAATGCGTTGAAAGCGATGGCGAAAAAGAGACTTTGAAAAAACTGCACACAAAAACGAACTTGAAGATCATGACCGAAGAAGAAAAAATGCTTGCCGGGCACGTTTACGATGCAGCCGACCCGGAGTTGATGGGGCACATCGTGGACTGCCACGATGCGCTCTACGACTACAACGCGCTGCGTCCCTCGCAACTCGCGGAGCGCACCGCCCTCATCAAGTCTATCCTCGGGCGGACGGGCGAAGAAATCAACATCAATCAGCCTTTCCGTTGCGACTATGGTTGCAACATCTCGGTGGGCGAACGCTTCTTTGCCAATTTCAACCTCGTCGTTCTTGACGAAGCGCGCGTCACCATCGGCGACGACTGCTTCATCGGGCCGAATGTGAGCATCTACACCGCCTGCCACAGTACGGACGTGGAGGAGCGCAACTCGCGTCGAGAGTGGGCACGTCCTGTGACCATCGGCGACAACGTATGGATTGGCGGCGGCACGACCATCCTGCCGGGCGTGACCATCGGCCACAATGTGACCATCGGAGCCGGCAGCGTGGTGGTGCGCGACATCCCCGACAACTCGGTGGCCGTGGGCAACCCCTGCCGCGTGGTGCGCACACTGTCTAATCCCTCTAATCTCTCTTGATGATGAACATCCTCTTTATCTGTTTGGGCAACATCTGTCGTTCTCCCTTGGCGGAGGAGGTGTTTCGCCAAAAGGTGAAACAAGCGCAACTCGAAGCCCACTTTCCTCACATCGACTCTGCCGGCATGATTGACTATCACGAGGAGAACTTCCCGATGTCCGTATGCGCACTGCTGCCGCCCATCGAGGACTGCGCCTCACCCATCGCTCCCGACCGATGCAGGCGGCCGATTTCCAACGTTTCGATCTCATCGTGGCGATGGATGCCGACAATCTGCGCCGCTTGCGCAATCTCGCGCCCCGTCCCGAGGATATGGAGCGGGTGGTGTTGCTCTCCGACTATCTCACGCACCATCCGGATTACGCCTCCATTCCCGATCCCTATTATGGCGATGCGGCCGACTTCGACTTGGTCATCGACCTCTGCGACGATGCCTGCACACAACTGCTCGAAACGCTTCGACCGACGAGTGGAAAATAGTCGCAAGGCGTCCACGGAAAAAGGTCGATTTTCTAAACAAAACTCTACGCCTGCATATAAAACTCAAAAAAACGAAGTTCGTCGGTGGTTTGTTTGGTGATTTGAGCAAAAAGAAATACTTTTGTAGCGGATACGGATAGTTCGTATCGTAAATCATCAAAAATATTATCTCTATGAAACTCAATGTAATCAAGAGCCTCCTCCTCGTTGGTATGCTCTCTTTCGGTGTCAGCGCAATGGCACAAGCTCCCCAAGAACAGAAGAAGGAAGAAAAGACTTGCTGCAAGAAGGCCTGTGACGGCAAGAAAGACGACAAGAAAACCTGCGACAAGAAGGCTTGCGACAAGAAAAGCCTGCGATAAGAAAGCCGGTGAAAAGAAGTGCTGCAAGGGCGACAAGAAGGCTTGTGAAAAGAAAGCCTGCGACAAGAAGTAATCTTCTTCTCCCGCCTCTTTGGACAGACGAGCGATGTGCAATGAATGTTGTGCATCGCTTTGTTTTTGCAAGAGGTGATGGCTCTTATGCTGCTTTTTCCGCGGCTTGAAGAGAAGGCGTCTTTTGCCATTGCCCGAAAAAGAAAGACTGTGCTCCACCCGGTGAAAGGTGGAGCACAGTTTTTTTCTACGTCTTCTGCGAAGAGGTAGATGCTATTGTTCCTCCGACTTACGAAGAGCAGCTGGCAGACGGAAAGCGGTGTAAAGTTGCAAGAGAGCGGCGATGGCCAACGTGAGTTTCCATTCGTCGCCACGGAGCGGACCGAGGTGAAACCACTTCATCAGCATCAAGCAGGCAGAGATGAGGAGCAGAAATGCGCCCACGATTTGCTGCCGACGCAAGCGGCGCACGGTGATGTCGCGCCCCTCGTAGCGCTGTTGCAGTTGCATGGTGGCAAACATCAGGCTGCCCGTGGTGAAGACGTAGGGGCAAAGGTGGCGAGGGAGGGAACAACGGGGAGAATGGCGCCCACGATGAGCAGGATGCCGCCGATTTGATAGATGAGGTTTTGGAGGGAGGTGAGGGGTTTCACGAGCGATGGGGGAAATGGAGATTTTCGCAACAGAACTTCGATAGTGGTGCTTTGACAAGGATTGACCAATGATTTGCCAACTATTCTTCGACGACGACGTAGACGTCTTCGTTGTCGTTTTTCATGAGGAGATTGACGCGCGCCACCTTCTCCACCGCCTCGGCCGAGGTGTTGAGCAGGCGGAGGGCTTTGCTGTCTTCGGCATATTGCTGTTCGTAGTAGGCAATCTCCTCTTTGAGTTCGCTGTTTTTCTGCAACAGGAAGAAGAGATTGAGAAAACTGTTGTGATCGACAAAGCCTACAACGACAATGAAGAAAAGCGTGGTCAGCCAGCAGCGGCCGGACCAGAGGAGGTTGAGGAAGCGAAGAAAGCGCTGCATGAGATGGGGCTTAGAGGTCGTGTTGTTGCAAGCGGTATTCGGCGAGCTTTTCAAACTTTGTGCCGGGGCGGCCGTAGTTGGCATAGGGGAAGATGCTGATGCCGCCGCGTGGGGGTGAACAGACCGGTCACTTCGATGTATTTCGGGTCCATGAGGCGGATGAGGTCCTTCATGATGATATTGACACAATCCTCGTGGAAGTCGCCGTGGTTGCGGAAGGAGAAGAGGTAGAGTTTGAGGCTCTTGCTCTCTACCATACGGACGTCGGGGATGTAGGCGATGCGGATTTCGGCGTAGTCGGGCTGTCCGGTGATGGGACAGAGGGACGTAAATTCGGGACAGTTGAAGCGCACCCAGTAGTCGTTGTCGGGGTGTTTGTTGACGAACGACTCAAGCATTTCGGGGGCGTAGTCAGTGGGGTATTTTTGTGCCTTGGCTGCCGAGGTGCTGCAAGCCTTCTGTTTCGCGTTGGGACATGGTAGTGGAGAATTAGGGGTGGAGATATTGCTGCAATCCGGCATTGCGGAGCTTGCAGGCGGGACATTCGCCGCAGCCGTCGCCCACAACGCCGTTGTAGCAGGTGAGGGTGCGGTGGCGGATGAGGTCGAGCACGCCGAGTTTGTCGGCCAGCGCCCAAGTTTGTGCTTTGTCGAGCCACATGAGCGGCGTGTGGATGCAGAATTGCTCATCCATGGCGAGGTTGAGTGTGACGTTCAGGCTCTTTGATGAAGGCATCGCGGCAGTCGGGGTAACCGGAAAAGTCGGTTTGTCCCACACCGGTGATGAGGTCGAAGATGCCCTTCTCGCGAGCGTGGACGGCGGCGATGCTCAAAAAGAAGAGGTTGCGGCCGGGTACGAAAGTGTTGGGAGGACTGTCGGAAGGTTTTTCCGTGTCCATCTCCATGGAAGTGTCGGTGAGGGAGTTGCGTCCGAGCTGCCCGATGAGGGGGATGTCCATCACCTCGAACGGCACGTTTTGCTCTTGGCAGATGGTGCGGGCGATGTCGACCTCCTGCGCGTGCTTCTGCCCGTAGGTGAAGGCGAGGGCGTGTACCTCCTCAAAGTGGCGCAACGCCCAAAAGAGGCAGGTGGTAGAATCTTGTCCGCCCGAGAGCACGACAAGCGCTTTGTTTCTTTTCATAAAGTTCTTGTGAGTTGGGAGAGGGCGAGATTATTCTTCGGCATCCACGCCTTTACTGTTGAGGTCGTTGCCCCAATGCTGTGAGGCGAGTCGCGCTTGGCGATCTACCACCTCTTTGGCTTTGCGGGCGTAGACGATGAAGCGCAGCGATTGGGCATAGGAGAAATAGTTCCACACCCAGTTGAAGAGGACGATGCTCTTGTTGCGGATACCGAGGATGGAGCGCAGGTGCACCACGAGCCACATGATCCAAGCCCAAAAACCGGCCATCTTCATCGTGCTGAACTCCGCTACGGCGCGGTTGCGTCCCACCGTGGCCATTGCACCGAGGTTGCGGTAGCGGAAGGGTTTGATCGACTTGCCTTTCTCCTGCGCTTTGAGGTTGCGCGCCAAGAGTTTTCCTTGCTGAATGGCCACTTGCGCCAACTGCGGATGTCCGCCGGGATAGTGAGGGTCGCCTTCGGGCATGATACATTGGTCGCCGATGGAGAAAATGTTGTCGAAACCCTTCACGCGGTTGTATTCGTCCACGATGATGCGTGCGCCTCGTCCGAGGTGTTCGCCGTCGAGGTTGGTGATCTTCTCTGCGGCCACACCACTCACCCAGATAAAGGTGCGTGTGGCAATCTGGCTGCCATCTTTGAGAATGACGCGGTGGTGATCGTAGTCCGTCACCATCTTGTTGAGCAGCACGTTCACACCCATCTTGCGCAGATAGTTGAGCACGTGTTGCGAGGTTTGTTCGCTCATGGCGGGGAGCAAACGCGTTCCGGCCTCGATGAGGTAAATGTTCATCAGACTCGACGGCATGTCGGGGTAGTCCTTCGGCAGGACGTGATTTTTCATCTCCGAGAGTGCACCGGCCACTTCCACTCCCGTCGCGCCGCCGCCCACGATGACCACGTTGAGCAACTCCTGACGTTCCGTTTCGGAAGCGCAGGTGAGAGCGCGTTCAAAGTTTTCGAGCAGCGCATTGCGTAATCCCATCGCCTCACTCACGTTCTTCATCGGGATGGCGTGTTCCTCGACATTTTTGTTGCCGAAGAAATTGGTTGTGGTGCCCGCTGCGAGCACGAGATAGTCGTAGCGCACCTTACCGATGGAGGTTTGGAGGATGTTTTGCTCCGGAAAGACGCTCCGCACCTCTGCCATACGGAAGAAGAAGTTGTCGCGCTTCTGGAAGATTTTTGCGGAACGGGAAAGAAATACTACTCGGCTCGATGCCGGCCGAGGCAATTTGGTAGATAAGTGGAGGAAACTGGTGGTAGTTGTTGCGGTCCACCAAGACCACTTGGAAGTCGGAGTTGCGGAGTTTGTTGGCCAGTTTGAGACCGCCAAAGCCACCACCTACGATGACGACGCGCTTTTTGTCGGTTTTGGGGAGGTTGAAAGCCATAGTTTCAGTATAAGTCTGTTGAAGTTGGTGTGGTTATCGCAAAGAGTCGGTGAGGAGTTTGATTTCGATGGTGGGCGAAATGCGCTCGTAGAGGATGTTGTAGACCGCATCGAGGATGGGCATATTGACGTGATGGCGGCGGTTGATGCTCTTCATGCACTTCACGCCGTAATAGCCTTCGGCAATCATCTCCATCTCCATCTGCGCACTCTTCACGCTGTAGCCCTTCCCTATCATCTGCCCAAACACACGATTGCGCGAGAAGTTGGAGTAGGCCGTCACGAGGAGGTCGCCCAAGTAGGCACTATCGTAGACGTTGCGCTCGATGGGATAGACAGCGCGGAGGAAACGGTGCATCTCCTGCACAGCGCTCGACAGGAGCACGGAGAGGAAATTGTCGCCATACTTCAAGCCCGCACAGATACCGGCGGCGATGGCGTAGACGTTCTTCAGCACGGCCGCATATTCGATACCAATCACATCGTCCGACGTAGAAGTCTTGACATAGTGGTTGGCCAGCAAATGGGCCATCACCCGCGCCCGCTCCACATTGCTGCACCCCACGGTGAGATAGGTGAGGCGGTCGAGCGCCACTTCCTCGGCATGGCTCGGCCCGCCCAGCACCATCAGTTGCTCCTCGGGCACACCATATTGTGTGCGGAAGTATTCCGTGCACACTACGTTCTCATCGGGCACAATTCCCTTGATGGCCGTCATGATGCACTTGTTGTGGAGCTTCACTTTGAGGCGCTTGAGTTGCGCTTTGAGATAGGGCGAAGGAGTGATGAAAATGAGCGTATCGGCCTCGCGCACCACCTCGTTGATGTCCGTCGAGAAGTGGATGCGGTCGATGGGAAACTTCACCGTGGTGAGGTAGGACGGATTGTGTTCCATCCGCTTAAAATCATCGATGGTCTCTTCTCGACGCACATACCACCAGATTTCGGGCACACTCTCCAACACGATTTTGGCAACAGCAGTTGCCCACGAACCACTGCCGATGATGGCAATGGCTCCTGGAAACTCTGTGGGGTGGTTCTCTTCGGACGAAGTGCCGAAACCGAAAAAAGAACTAAGACTGGGCATGACGTTAGCGAGTTAAAGACGAGGGAAGACGAGGAATACAAGAAGAAAAGAGGCGACGAACGAAAGGGCGTGTCGCATGAACCTCTCCTTATTGTGCTGTCTTGTCAATGGCTTCCACCCACGCCGTGATGTCGGCCACGGAGGGCTTTTCGATGTCGAGCTTGAACTTCTTGATCACCTCACCCATCTGCTGTTGCACCTTCTGCGGGTTGGCACCGCTGAGGTCTTGCACGAGATAGTAGCCCACCTTCTGAAGCACCGGCACGAGGTCGGCCGCGATGCCATAGGGAGCATAGGCTTCGGGCTTGTCTTTGGCCGCGAGCTTTTCGGGCTTCATTTGTGGGAAGAAGAGCACTTCTTGAATGGCGGTGTTGCCCGTGAGGAGCATGACGAGGCGGTCGATGCCGATGCCGATGCCCGAAGTGGGGGGCATACCGTATTGGAGGGCACGCAGGAAGTCTTGGTCGATGAGCATCGCCTCGTCATCGCCCTTGTCAGCAAGGCGCATTTGTTCTACAAAACGCTCTTCTTGGTCGATGGGGTCGTTGAGCTCGGAATAGGCATTGGCCAATTCCTTACCATTGACCATCAGTTCGAAGCGTTCCGTCAGACCGGGTTTGCTGCGGTGCATCTTCGTCAGGGGCGACATCTCAACGGGGTAGTCGGTGATGAAAGTGGGTTGAATGAACGTGCCTTCGCAGGTTTCACCGAAGATTTCGTCGATGAGCTTACCCTTGCCCATCGTGTCGTCCACTTCGATGCCCAGTTTTTCGGCCACGGTGCGCATTTCCTCCTCGCTCATACCGTTGAGGTCGTAGCCGGTTTGCTCCTTGATCGCATCAAGGATGGGGAGTCGGCGATAAGGAGCTTTGAAACTGATGGTCTTGCCATCCACCACAGTTTCGGTAGTGCCGTTCACTGCGATGCAAATCTTCTCGAGCATCTGCTCGGTGAAGTCCATCATCCAGTTGTAGTCTTTATACTGAACGTAGAGCTCCATGCAGGTGAACTCGGGATTGTGAGTGCGGTCCATACCCTCGTTGCGGAAGTTTTTGCCGATTTCGTACACACCTTCAAAACCGCCCACGATGAGACGCTTGAGATAAAGTTCGGTGGCGATGCGGCAATACATCTGCTGATTGAGCGCGTTGAAGTGCGTGATGAAGGGACGTGCCGAAGCACCGCCGGGAATGTTTTGCAGCGTGGGGGTTTCCACCTCCGTGTATCCTGCTTCGTCGAGGATGCTGCGGAGGGTAGTGATGGCTTTTGCACGCTTGTAGAAGGTGTCCTTCACCTGCGGATTGACCACAAGGTCAATGTAGCGACGGCGATAGCGCAGTTCCGGATCGGAGAATGCGTCGAACACTTCACCGTCCTTCTCCTTCGGCATAGGGAGCGGTTTGAGGCTCTTGGAGAGGAGGGTGATTTCGCGGGCGTGAACAGAGATTTCGCCTGTTTTTGTGCGGAACACGTAGCCTTTGACACCGACAAAATCGCCAAGGTCGAGCAGTTTTTTGACAAGTGAGTTGTAAATGGTCTTGTCCTCTTCGGGGCAAATCTCATCGCGGCTGATGTAGATTTGGATGCGTCCACGAGAGTCGAGCAGTTCGAGGAAAGTGGCTTTACCCATCACGCGGCGCCCCATCATACGGCCGGCCACGCACACTTCGCGAGGCGTTTCTTCCTCATCGCGGAAGTTGGCGAGGATGTCGTCGCTGAAAGCGTTGGTGGGATATTCGGCAGCAGGGTAGGGGTCGATACCCAAAGCGCGGATTTCGTTGAGGGAGTTGCGGCGTGCAATTTCTTGTTCGCTGAGTTCGAGGATATTCATAAGGGTGAATGTCTGAGGTTGAACCACCCTACCCGAGCCATCTCTTGTGGGAGACAGCTTGGGCAAGGTGTGATAATTTTGGTATTTGTGGCAAAATTACGAATTTCTTTTTGAAGAAATCCGTCTGCCCTTGATTTATTTTCGTCCCCGCCCTTTCTCGGCAAGCATCCTCTCCTCGCGCGCGTATACTCTACAATAGTGTGCGACATTTGCCTTCAAGCCTTCACCTCCGACCGTAAGACACAGTGTTTCAGACAGTTTCGGGTGAAGGCAAAATGCGTTTTTACCTTCACCCCCAAGCCCTCTTCGTCCCTCCTTTCGACATCGCGGTGAAGGCAGTGAAGGCAAAAAAACACGACTTAATGTATGTACGCGCGTACGCGCGAGAAAACGAATGCGTGCACGCAAGAAATGATGTGGGAGAAATGACGACCGCGGGCAGAAAGAATTCGGCAGGGGGTGCTCCGCCATCAAAAGACTACCCTATCATCAAAAAAACGAAAACTTCCCTCCTCCTTCGTTTTTTCTCCTATACCGTTTCTCCTACCTCAGAGATAGTTTTTTCTACCTCTGAGGTAGATTTTCCTATCTCTGAGTTTTTTCAGTTGTTGTCGTTGGTGGGCGAATATCAACAACGCTGTCGATTCTGATATTCGCCCCCTCCGGGGAGGCTCTCTTCGGCGTTGGGCCGTCCGTAGGTTCGTCGTCCTTCGTCCTCCTCGCCTACGGCTAATCAAATGCCCCCTTCGAGCCAGGTGTGTGCGAGAGAGATTATGGAGGAGAGTCATAACATTCTTGTCCACAAAGGATAGGGCTGTTTTTTTACAATCACACATCAAACCGAGAGAGAAAGAAAAAACAAGGCGAAAGGCCGTGCAGGAGGGGGTGTGGCAAATTTTGAGGGCAATTTGGCAAAGCGCATTCTTTTTCGTACCTTTGCACAAACTAAAAGTCACCAAAAACTTATTGTTTCGTTATGGAAGTCATCATCTCGTGGGTGCTCAATCATCTCAGTTATTGGGTCATCACGCTCTTCATGGCCATTGAAAGTTCGTTCATACCCTTTCCTTCGGAAGTGGTGGTGCCTCCGGCAGCGTGGTTGGCCTCGACCGGCGACGGGCAGCTCAACATTGTGCTCGTGGTGGTCTTTGCTACCCTCGGTGCCGACATCGGTGCGCTGGTCAATTACTATCTGGCACGCTGGCTGGGGCGTCCGCTCATCTATCGCTTGGCCGACAGCCGATGGGGACATCTCCTGCTGCTCGATGCGAAGAAGGTGGCGAATGCCGAGGCCTACTTCAACCGCCATGGGGTGACCTCCACCCTCGTGGGACGCCTCATTCCTGCGGTGCGACAGCTCATCAGCATTCCGGCCGGATTGGCTCGTATGCACCTGGGCAAATTTCTGCTCTACACCACATTGGGGGCCGGAGCGTGGAACTGCGTGTTGGCCACCATCGGGTTTGCCCTCTCTCGCGTGCCGGGACTGACCACTCGCGAGCAAGTGGTGAGCACCGCTGAGAAATACAGTCACCAGATCGGCTACGGACTGGCGGCTGTTGTGGCCGTGCTGGTGGTGATTATGGTGATGCGTGCGAAGCAAAAAAAGAAGTCGAGCGTGCAGTCTTGATTGGCATCGTCCCTCTTCTGCTTTCCTAAAACACAGATTGTCCTATGCTCGTTTCGCTCCCCTCTTCCTTAAATGGCGTGGTGACGCTCCCTCCCAGCAAAAGTCTGTCGGCGCGCGCGCTGGTGCTCAATGCGCTGTCGGCCCGACCAGGACGGTTGCACCACCTCTCGGACTGCGACGACACCCACGCTGTGGTGGACGCCCTGAGCGCCCATCCCGAAGTGGTCGATATCGGTGCGGCCGGCACGGCGATGCGCTTTCTCACCGCTTTTTATGCCACAAGAGTGGGAGAAACTCACGTGCTCACCGGTACGGAGCGCATGCAGCAACGTCCCATCGGGATACTGGTGGATGCGTTGCGGAGTTTGGGCGCCGACATCGAATGCCTCGGACAGGAAGGCTATCCACCGCTGCGCATCGTGGGGAAGTGCTTAGCCGGTGGAGAGTTGGAAGTGCCGGCCCACTGGAGTTCGCAATACGTCTCTGCCCTATTGATGATTGCTCCCACCCTCGAACGCGGATTGCAGTTGCGCTTGAAGGGAGTGCCCACCTCGTTGCCCTATCTGCGCATGACGCTGCGGCTGATGCGAGAGTTTGGCGTGGAAAGCCGATGGGAGACTGACACGAACACCATCGTTGTGCCCCGACCGACTACCACCCGCCCACCAACTACACCATCGAGCCCGACTGGAGCGCTGCCTCTTACTGGTACGAACTGCTCGCCCTCTCGCCCGATGCCGATGCACAACTTTTCCTGCGCCACCTTTCGCTCGACAGCGCCCAGGGCGACAGCGTTTGCGCACGGTTGTTTGCCCCTTTGGGCGTCGCCACCACGCCGGCGCCCGACGGCACTTTGGCTGCACCGCACCTCATCGACCGAGGGAGCGCTCCACGCCGATTTGGCCGACTGTCCCGACTTGGCACAAACTCTCGTGGTGACGTGCGCCATGTTGCGACGCGCCTTCCACTTCAAAGGGTTGCACACCCTGAAAATCAAAGAGACCGACCGCATTGCCGCCCTCACGGCCGAGCTGGCCAAATATGGCATCACGCTCTCCGAACCGGCGCCGGGCGAACTGGCCTTTACGCCCACGCCCCACGCTGCGGACTTGGCCGATGCGAGGGTGAGTGTCGCCACTTACAGCGACCACCGCATGGCAATGGCTTTTGCCCCCACGGCCTATTGCTGCCGTGAGGTGGACATCCAACATCCCGAGGTGGTGTCGAAGTCCTATCCCTCTTTCTGGGACGACCTCGCTCATTTCGGTCACCCATAACTTCTCCACGTTCTTCGTTTTTTTATCCTCTTTCGTTTTTTTATGCTTCCGCTCCTTCTCCTTCTCATCGCGCTGGGCGTTGTGGCTGCCGTGGCCGGACTGGTGCGCCAATGGTGGTACGGCCGACAGGTGCGTGCCGGAATCATCGACCAAATGCCCGAAGTGCGCCAAGGAGCAGCCATCGGTTGCTGCGGTCAGCACGAAACGTGCGAAAAAGACAGTCTTCTGGCGGCGGTGAGCAAAGGCATCGAATACTACGAAGACGAGGAGTTGGACCGATTTCGCGGCCACCCCTCCTCGGGCTATGACGCTGCCGCCATCGAAGAATTTACCGACGTGCTCACCACGTTGCGCTCGGAAGAGGTGGCCGGATGGGTGCGTTCGCTCCAACTGCGGGGCGTGGCACTCCCCGACGAACTGAAAGACGACGTCATCCTGCTCGTGGGCGAACGCCGCACGCACCCCACCGAATAAGAATTGCCGTCCTCTTTACACACAGCACTTGTCGAATATGCCTTCTATTTTCACTTACGCTTTTTTTCAGAACGCCCTTTTGGGGGCAGTGCTCACAAGCATCCTTTGCGGTCTTGTGGGCACCTACGTTGTGACGCGGCGGTTGGTCATTGCCGGCGGCGGCATGGCCCACGCCTCACTGGGCGGCGTGGGCATCGGAGCCTTCTTCGGTTTTTTCGCCATTGTTGGGCGCCACGCTGTTTGCGTTGGGGAGCGGACTGGGCATCGACTGGCTGAGCCGTCGGCGCACGGTGCGCGAAGATAGTGCGGTGGCGATGATTTGGACGCTGGGCATGAGCATCGGCATCCTTTTTTGCTTATCTCGCTCCCGGTTTTATGACCGACCTTCCGGCCTATCTTTTCGGCGACATTCTCAGCATCGCCCACGCCGATCTCGTGGGGATGAGCATTTTGACACTGACAACGTTGCTCTTTTTCTTGCTCTTGGAGCGCAGCATCGTGGCTGTGGCCTACGACCGCGACTTTGCCTTCACGCAAGGACTGCCCGTGCGCACCCTCGAACGCCTGCTCACCGCCCTGACCGCCCTGACCATCGTGGGCTGCCTGCGCATGGTGGGCATCGTGATGGTCATTTCGCTCCTCTCCATCCCGCAGCTCACCGCCGCGCTGTTCGTGCATACCTTTCGCCGCACCGCCCTCTTGTCGATGGGCATCGGGCTGGCCGACTGCGTGGGCGGACTGACGCTCTCCTATCTACTCAACGTGCCCTCGGGAGCAGCCATCATCGTGGTGAGCGTGATGGTCTACTTCGCTGCCGGAACAATAAAACGCCTCGTGGCGCGTTATTTTTCGATAAGGGAGTTGCACACCTTATCTCTCCCCGTTTCCATTGCTTATCAAACACGTTTTTTTCTCTTTTTCATCCTCATCGTAGGGCTGCTCACGGCTTGTTCGCCCAAGGAGAACACCGCAGCCTCTCGCAGGTGGCAGGCTTTTGTCACCCGCTACAACGTGTACTACAACGCCACACAAGCCTACGAGAAGGGCGAGGAGACGCAACGCAGTGGCCTGCGCGAAGACTACACGGAACGCCTGCCGGTGTTTGGCGTGGGCTATGAAAAGATGCGTTCCCTCGGGCGAAACGACTTCGACCTGGCCATCACCAAGTGCGAAAAAGCCATCCAACTCCACAGCATCAAAGCCAAACCGAAGACCAACCTCAATCGCAGCAAGACGGAACGTGAGAGGGCCTATCTCTCTCGCAAGGAGTTCAATCCTTTCCTCAAAAAAATGCGTGGTTGCTGATGGGGCGTGCGCAGTTTCAGCAGGGCGAGTTTGTGGCCGCGGCTTCGACCTTTGCTTACATCACGCGCTTCTACGCCGCCGAACCCATGGTGGTGGCCGAAGCGCGCATCTGGTTGGCACGTTGTTATGCCGAACTCGAATGGTATTACGATGCCGAAGATGCCCTCCAACGCCTCGACCAAGCGAGCACCCCGAAACTCTCGCGCCGCCTCGGTCGGGAACGCGACCTCACGATGGCCGATTTTCTCATCCGCCAAGAACGGCTGGAAGAAGCGGTGCCTTACCTGCAACATGCCGCCCGCAGTGCTTCCGGCAGTCACCACCGCGCCCGCCTTTCCTATTTGCTCGGACAGGTCTACATGGCGCTCGACCGCAAAGCCGAAGCCTATGCCGCCCTTCAGCAGTGCATCAACCGCAACCCCGACTACACCATGATGCTCCATGCGCGCATCCTCCAAACGGAAGCCCTCACCACCCCCCAAAGTGCGAAACGAATGATTACGCGCCTCCAAAAGATGACGCGCAACAGCAGCAACAAGGACTACCTCGACCAACTTTACTACGCCATCGGCAACATCAACCTTGCCCTGAGCGACACCACTGCCGCCATCACATCCTACGAAACGGGGCGCGCCAAATCCACCCAAGCCACTCCCGAAAAAGGGCTGTTGCTCCTGCGCTTGGGCGGCCTCTACTGGGAGCGTCAGCGCTTCGACAAGGCGCAACCTTGCTACACAGAAGCCATCGGTCTGCTCGACCGCAAGCGCGCGGACTATGCCGAACTCACACGCCGCTCGAAGGTGCTTGACGAACTTGTGCCTTACACGAGCGTCGTGTTCGAACAAGACTCCCTGCTTGCCCTCGCTCAAATGCCGGAGGCCGACCGCAATGCCGTGATTGACCGCGCCATCGCCCTCTACAAGAAGCAGCAGGAAGAGGCGCGTCGCAACAGGGCCGATAGTCTGCGACAGGCACAAGAGGACAACAACGACAATGGCGACAACGATTTCGACCGGCACCCACGCAGCAATGAGATGCCGCAACCGCCCCTTGCCGGCAACAACGACAAGTCGTGGTACTTCTACAATCCGCAACTCGTGCAGCAGGGCAAACAGTCCTTTGCCCGACAATGGGGGCGGCGCAAGAATGAAGACGACTGGCGGCGTGCCAACCGCAGCCTTTTGGCTTCAAGCACCCCAACTGAAACGAAGGAAGAGGCCCCGATTTCGGCCCCACAGAAAGCCCGACGCGACAGTTTGTCGGCCCAAGGGCTGAGTCCCGAAGAAATCGACCGCCGTTTGGCCGAAGACACCGAAAAGCCCGCTTCCGACAAACCGGCCGAAGCCACAACTCCGACGGGACCGGCGGCCGACCCGCTCCAACGCGAGTTCTATTTGGCTAAAGTGCCTTTCACGGACGAGCAACAAAAGGAGGCGCATCAACTCATCCGCGATGCGCTCATCGAAGCCGGCATCATCGAGAAGGACAAACTGGGCGACTATGCGCTGGCCGAAAGCACGTTCGACCGCCTCATCCGCAACTATCCCGACTTTGAGCGGCTCAACGAGGCTTACTATCACCTCTTCCTCTTGGCCAAGCGCAAGGGCGACACTGTCGCGGCCGACCGCTACCGGCAGACGCTTGCCACCCACTATCCCGACTACGCCCCTCACACCGGTGGTCAACGACCCGGACTTCGACCGCAACAGTCGCTATGCCCGCGAACTGGAAGACTCACTCTACGCCTCCACCTACAACGCCTATCGCCTCGGGGACGCCGCCACTGTGGCTGCCAACTTTGCCCGATCCACCGCCACTTATCCTCAAGGCGCCAACCGCCCGAAGTTCATCTTGGTGCACGCTCTCTCCCGCTTGGGCACGGTACCGCGCGACACCATCGCCGCCGAACTCCGCACCCTTGCCACAGAGCATCCCAAGAGCGATGTGGCCGAAATGGCAGCCATGATTGTGCGCGGCATCGAGATGGGGCGCAACCTCAGCCCGACGTCCTTCGACTTGGGCGGACTTTGGTCGCGACGGCTCAGCGAAAACAGCGCAGCCACAGCCGCTGCCGGGGAAGACCGTCAACTCTCGGAGGCCAAAGACACCCCCTTCGTTTTCCTCATCGCCTACCCCACCGACAGCCTCAGCGACGACAGTCTCCTCTACACCTTGGCGCGCTTCAACTTCTCGGCTTTCGTCACCCGCGGGTTCGACATCGGCAAGGAGCGCAACAGCACGCTCACGCAGTTCCGCGTTTCGGGCTTCACCTCCTACGATGATGTCCACTTCTACGCCCAACGTCTCTTCCGCGACCCGGCATTGGCCCGCTTGTTGCGCCGTGCCCGCATCGAACTCATCAGCGAGACCAACCTCCGCCTGCTCGGCACACTCTACTCCTTCGACGACTATCGCAAGTTCTTCGACAAGCATTTCGCACCGCTCCGCATCAATCCCGACCTGCCGCTCGAATACGAGCCGCCCACGGACGATCATCCGAAGCAAATCTACGAAGACGAGGTGACGCAACCCGCAGGTCATTCCTCCGGCACACCGCAGACCTCGACGGACACCGACACTCCTGCAAGCACTCAGACCTACGATGAGTACGACGAGTAGCCTTGCGCACCACGCTTCCGAAATCACACAAACAGATAGGCCCGAAAACCAGCACCTCGGCTGATTTTCGGGCCCATCTATTGTGGTGTGCTTCAAGCACCTCATTATGCAACTAAGGAGAGCACCTATCTACCTCAGAGGTAGTTTTTTCTACCTCTGAGGGAGTTGCATTTACCTCTGAGATAAATCTTCCTCCCTCCGACCCTTTTCGCCTCGCGCGTACGCGCGCATCTCTACATGAAAGTCTTGTTTTTTGCCTTCACTGCCTTCACCAAAGGATATAAACTTCTGAAAGATAGCAAGTTACCACCGAAGGCAAATCCGTGAAAGCGGTGAAGGACGTCCGGTCTCTTGCCTTCACCCACAACTTGCTGATGCTCTGCACCTTACCTCCCTGGGTGAAGGAGTGAAGGCAAAATACGCACACTATTGTAGGGATACGCGCGCGAGGGGAGGAAAAGCGCGGTGGCCTTTTCCCTCCGTTTTGAACACCGGCTGATATTCTATGAGAATATCGGGCCGGTCTTCGGCCGGCTTCCTTCTATGTCCTGTCCACCTCGGGAAGACCCGAGGCTATGCAAAGGTGTCGCTTTCAGCAGCATCGCAAGCCCAGGTCCGATATTCATCCAAATCCAATCAATCTACGCTGAAAATCATAAGAAAAAGGAGGGCAGTCCCCGAAGGGGCCTCTCCCAATAGCCATAGGCGAGACGGAGCGCAGCGACGACGAACCTACGGAATGTCCAATGCCGAAGGGAACGCCCCCAACGGGGATGCCCATCGAAAAGCCGGCAGACACAAGTAGACATACACCATCGGCACGCCCACGCAAAAACACCTGCCCCTCCACCGAGGAAAGGTGGAGGGACAGGCGTGGGATGAGAGCGACCGAGGGCGGGAGGGCGATTGTCGATGGAAGCGACCGAAATTAGAGCGTGGGCTGTTGCTGCTGTTGTTGCTGCCACTTCTCGCGCGCCACGTCCTGCATATCTACGGCTTCGTCATTTTCATCGACAATTTCAACGCCGAGCATCGTTTCGATGACGTCTTCGAGGGTGACGATACCGCGCATCGACCCGTATTCGTCGAGGATGACGGAGATGTGCTCCTTCTTGGCGAGCATCTTCTCCCAGATGTTGGACACCGGTTCGTCGTCGCGGAAAGCAAGGATGGGACGGATGAGTTGGGAGAGGGTCATCGTAAACTGGTCGTCGGAGAGGGCTTCGAGCACTTCGGCTTTGAGAACATAGCCCTTGATGTATTCCTCCTCGACATCGTAGATGGGGATGCGGCTATAGGCGTGCAGGCGCTCGTCGCCGTATTCGTAAAACTCTTGGAGCGTCATTGTCTCGTTGGCCGTGGCCACCACGGTGGCGGGGGTCATGATTTGTTCGGCTTTCATCTCGCCGAGCTTCAAAAAACTCTGGATGGCCTTGTTTTCCTTGGCTTTGAACACGCCTTCTTCCACGCCCACATTGACCATGGCCTGCACCTCCTCGCGGCTCACAGAGAGGGCGCTTTGGTTGGAGGCAAACAGGCGCGTGATGAGTTCGGAAAGGAGCACCAGCGGATAGGTGATGACGATGAGCACACGGATGATGCGCGTGGCGCCCATGGCCAGTTCTCGCCAATAGGTGGCACCCACCACCTTGGGGATGATTTCGGAGATGACAAGGATGAGCAGGGTCATCACGGCCGAAGCCACCCCGACGGCATCACTGCCCCAGATTTCAGCCGCCTGCGCGCCCACACCGGCAGCACCCACGGTGTGGGCAATGGTATTGAGCGACAGGATGGCGGAGATGGGTCGGTCGATGTCGGCCTTGTAGTGTTTGAGGCGCGTGGCGGTTTTGCTGCCCTCCTCTTCTTTAAGGGTGGCAAAGGAGGGAGTGCAGGCCAGCAAGACGGCTTCGAGCACGGAGCAAAGGGAAGAAAGCGAAAGGGAAAGGATGAGATAGAAAAGGAGTAAGCCCATTAAGTGTTGCGGCACGACCGGCGTGCACGGGTTGGTGATGGCTGCAAATATACGTATTTCTTGGCGAGTGTTATGTCTTTTCGCTACATTTTTTTGTAACTTTGCAGCGTTTTTCAACCCTAATTTCAAACATTTATGTATCAAAAAAACTCATCTAAGGGGAACGGCTTCACCTTCCGCTGTTTCAACCGTAAGGGCTATGCGCTCTTTGCGGCGCTGGGTCGCGAGGTGAAGGTGGGCGTCCTGACGGTGGCCACGCTCTCCACAGCGGCGCCTTGCTTGGCGGCAGTGGGAGCGGTGTCGACGGCCGATGTGCACCACACGATGCACAACGACAGCATTGCCACGCTCGACGACGACCAGTTGCTCCGCGAGGCAGTGAGCGCTGCATCGCGTGCCCCTCTGGCGGCCGACCTTGCCGCCCGACAGGTGACGACTCTGGGCCACGCGCAACTCGCGGCGGCGGGCGTCACAAGTATCAACGACGTGCTTAAACTCAGCGCAGGCATCGATGTCCGAGAGCGCGGAGGTTTTTGGTTTACAAACGGACATCGGCATCAATGGAGGAACCTTTGACCAAATCACTATTCTTGTCAACGGCATCCCCATCAACAATCCACAGACGGGCCACAACGCGGCCGATTTTTCCCCTCAATCTCAGCGACATTGAGCGCATCGAAGTGCTCGAAGGCGCTGCATCACGTATGCTCGGTACGCAAGCCTTTTCGGGTGCCATCAACATCGTGACGCACACCGCCGAACGCGGTGTGCAGTTGCGCGCAGCCATGGGCTCGTGGGGAACGGTACAGACTGAGGCGCGCGGTGCTTGGCAGCATACGACGACCGACGACCGACGCTTCCGTTCCTCATTGAGCGGTTCTTTCCAGCGCTCCGATGGGGCTGTGGACAACGGCGACTTCCGCGGCGGAAAAGCCTTTTGGCAGGGTGGGTACGAAGATGCCTCAGTGCGCGTTGATGCACAGGCAGGAATGACCCTCAACGACTTCGGCGCCAACACGTTCTACTCGGCCGCCTATCCCAATCAGTGGGAGGCACTCCACCGCTACACATTTGCGCTCAAAGGTGAGAGCAAAGGGCGCATCCACTTTCGCACCGCAGTTGTCATGGACGCGCAGTGCCGACCATTTCCAACTCATCCGCAACACCCATGTTGCGGAAAATTTCCACCGCAGCGATGTGTTCACCCTTGGGTTGAATGCTTGGACGCAATGGAGATTGGGACGCACCGCCGTGGGTGCTGAAATCCGTGAAGAGGGTGTCTATTCCACTAATCTCGGACATACTTTGGAACAAGACGAGTGGGTGCTCATTCCTGGTAAGCACCCCGTTGAAAATGGAGGAAAATGGGAAGACCGTAATGGTGGTGCGGCCTACTATAATAAGCAGGTGCGGCGCACGAATTTGAGTTACTTTTTGGAACACAACATCGTGCTCAATCGGTGGACATTGTCGCTCGGGCTTCTCGCCCAACGCAGCACCCCCATCGACGCTGATTTCCATCTCTATCCCGGCATCGACGTTGCTTACCGCCCTACGACACAGCTCCGCCTCTTTGCCTCGTGGAATCAAGCCCTACGTCTACCCACCTTCACCGACCGCTTCTACAAAACTCCTACCCACGAGGGCAACAACCAACTGCGGCCGGAGGAAGTAGACGCTTTTCGTCTCGGACTGCAGTGGACACCGACTCCCGGCATCCAATTGCGTGCCCATGGTTTTCTACATCGTGGAAAGAACATGATCGACTGGGTGAAGACAGCGGCGACCGATACTAAATATAAAGCGGTCAACTGGCTGCGGCTCGACAATTATGGTGCGCATCTCACGGCCGACTTAAACGGCACCGTACTTTTGGGAACGCATCAGCCCCTTCGACGGCTCAACATCGACTACGCTTGGAGCGCACAGCAGCGCAACGATACGCGCCCCATCTTTAAGTCGGCCTATGCTTTGGAATATCTTCGCCACAAACTGACCCTCACGCTCGACCACTCCATTTATCAGCAACTGGGGGCTTCGTGGAGCCTACGCCTGCAAGACCGCAATGGTACTTATGAGGTGTTCGACCGCACCACCCACAAGCGTACGGGAGCAACGGCACCTTATGGCACACATGGTCGCCTTGATGTGAAAGTTCACTGGACAGCGGCGCGCTACTCGCTCTTTTTCGATCTCCACAACCTCACCGGACATCGTTTCTACGACATCGGCAATGTAGAGCAACCCGGCCGTATCTTCCTTGTCGGCGGCACGCTTCGTTTCTAACCTCTTCCCATAACCAAACAACTCCCTCCTCGGTGCTTCCGAAGAGGGAGTTGTTTTGTAAAATGGGGGGAGCAGCAGGCCGCAACTCCGAAAGGAGGTTAGCGGTTTTTGTACATCGAATCGTAGTACTTTTCGTACTCGCCGCTGGTGATGTTGTCCATCCATTCCTCGTGTTCGAGATACCAGCGCACAGTTTTTTCGATACCTTCTTCAAATTGCAAAGAAGGTTCCCAACCCAATTCCGTTTTGAGTTTGGTGGAGTCGATGGCATACCGCAGGTCGTGGCCGGCACGGTCAGTGACGTAGGTGATGAGATCGAGGTCGGCACCTTCTGGACGTCCCAATAGGCGATCGACCGTGGCGATGACCACCTTGATGATATCAATGTTTTTCCACTCATTGAAACCACCGATGTTGTAGGTTTCGGCCGTCTTTCCCTTGTGGTAAATCAGGTCGATGGCGCGGGCATGGTCTTCCACATAAAGCCAGTCGCGCACGTTTTCGCCCTTGCCGTAGACGGGGAGCGGCTTCCGATGGCGGATGTTGTTGATGAAGAGCGGAATGAGCTTTTCGGGAAACTGATAAGGGCCGTAGTTGTTGGAGCAGTTCGTCACGATAGTCGGCATGCCGTAGGTGTCGTGGAAAGCGCGCACAAAGTGGTCGCTCGAGGCTTTGGAGGCCGAATAGGGAGAGTGAGGGTTGTACTTCGTCGTTTCGAGGAAGAAATCATCGCCATAGGGGGCTTCTCCATCGGGGCGGGTGAGTTCCAAAGCGCCGTACACCTCATCGGTAGAGATGTGGTAGAAGCGTTTGCCTTCGTAGCGTTCGGGCAGACTTTCCCAGTAGAGTTTGGCCGCTTGGAGGAGAGAGAGCGTACCCATCACGTTAGTTTGTGCAAAAGCAAAGGGGTCGCGAATGGAGCGATCCACGTGGCTCTCGGCTGCCAAATGAATGATACCCTCGACTTGGCGGTCTTTCAACAAGCGGTGCACGCCTTCAAAATCGCAGATGTCCATTTTGACAAACTCATAATTGGGCTTGTCTTCCACATCACTCAAATTGGCCAAGTTACCCGCGTAGGTGAGGGCGTCGAGGCAGATGATGTGGTAGTCAGGATATTTATTGACGAAGAGGCGAACAACATGGTTGCCGATAAAGCCGGCTCCTCCGGTGATGACGATAGATTTCATATACTGAGAAAAAAAAGGATTTGAAGAAAGAACGTCGTCGGGCGCTGATTATTGTGTGCAGAGATCGCGGATGCAGAGTTGCAGACTGTCGATCCAGTAGGGGACGGCGAGTTGGAACGTCTCTTTGAATTTCGTTTTGTCGAGCACACTGTAAGCGGGGCGCTTCACCGGACTGGGATATTCTGACGAATAGCAGGGGAGAATGCGGCACGACACGTTGCCCGCCAAGCAGGCAATCATCTGGGTGAAGTCGTACCACGAGGTGACGCCTTCGTTGGAGTAGTGGTAAATGCCCTCATTGCCTTCCAACTTGCGTTGGTCAATGATGTCGATGAGTGCTTTGGCCAAATCGCCGGCAAAGGTAGGGGTACCGCATTGGTCGAACACCACTTTCAGTTCGCGTTTGGTGGCGGTGAGGTGCAGCATCGTTTTGACGAAGTTCTTGCCGAAGCGGCTGTAGAGCCATGCCGTGCGGAAGATGAGGTGATGACAGCCCACGCGCGCAATGGCCTGCTCGCCTCGCAGTTTGCTGGCGCCGTAAACACCGGTCGGTGTACCGGTTTGGTCTTCGCGGCAGGGCGTGTTGTAAGGGTCGCCGCCAAACACATAGTCGGTGGAAACGTGAACGAGCCATCCGTCCACCGCTTTCATCGCCGTGGCCAGATTTTCAACGGCATGGTGGTTGAGGCGTTCGCACAGTTCCGCATCACTCTCCGCCTTGTCCACGTTGGTGTAAGCTGCGCAGTTGATGATGAGGTCAATGTGGTGTTCCGCGACCATGGCTTGCACCTCGGCCAAGTTGGTGATGTCGAGCGGGGTGGTTTCCACGCCTTCCTGCTCGCAAAACATCGGTGAAAAGAAAATGGTCGGAGGTGGAGGGAGCGAGCAGGCGGATTTCGTTGCCCAACTGCCCGTTGGCTCCCGTGACGAGTATATTCATCTTTTTAATAGAGTTTGTCGTTGATGTCGAAGTCAAGGTGGGCTTCTGCCAGTTTGGGGTGTCGCAAGTCTTTTTCGCTCAAAATGGCTTCTTCAAAAGTCATGCGCCAATCGATGCCAAGCGTTTCGTCGAGGATGGAGATGCCGCCATCGGCTTCCGGCGCATAAAAATTGTCGCACTTGTATTCAAACACGGCCTCATCGCTCAGCACGGCAAATCCGTGGGCAAATCCGCGGGGAATGAAGAGCTGACGGTGGTTGAGGGCGGTAAGTTCCACGGCCACGTGTTGGCCAAAGGTGGGACTGCCCTTGCGGATGTCCACCGCCACATCGAGCACCGCACCTTGCGTGCAGCGCACCAGTTTGCTTTGTGTGTAGGGCATACGCTGGTAGTGCAGGCCGCGCAGCACACCGCGTGTGGAGCGCGATTCGTTGTCCTGAACGAAGCGGATGGGGCGTACCTTCTCGTCAAATTCCCTTTGCGAGAACGATTCAAAAAAGTAGCCGCGTTGGTCGTTGAAAATGCGGGGTTCGAGGATGACCACACCCTCCAAAGCTGTTTTGATGACTTCCATGTATTGCTATTCTTGAGGCAGTCGGCCGAAGCGCTTCATGTCGTCGACCATCTGCAAGAGGTATTGTCCGTATTGGTTTTTAATCATAGGTTGTGCCAGTTGACGCATTTTCTCATCGTCAATCCAGCCTTGGCGATAGGCTATGCCTTCGAGACAGGCCACTTTCAGACCTTGTCGCTTTTCGAGCACCTCGATGTAGGTCGAAGCCTCCGAGAGCGAGTCGTGCGTACCGGTGTCGAGCCATGCAAATCCGCGTCCGAGGGTTTGCACTTTCAGTTCGCCGTCTTGCAGGAAGCGCTGGTTGACGGTCGTAATCTCGAGTTCGCCGCGCGCTGATGGCTGGATGTTGTGTGCCACATCCACCACCTTGTTGGGGTAGAAGTAAAGTCCCACTACGGCATAGTTCGATTTGGGTTGCGCAGGTTTCTCCTCGATGGAAAGGCAGTTGCCTTCTGCGTCAAACTCCGCCACGCCATAGCGTTCGGGATCGCTCACCCAGTAGCCAAACACGGTGGCTTTCTGTTCGGTTTCGGCCGTGCGCACCGCTTCTTTGAGCATCGCACTAAATCCGGCGCCGTGGAAAATGTTGTCGCCCAGCACCAAGCAGGCAGCGTCATTGCCCAAAAAAACTCCCTGCCGATGATGAAAGCCTGTGCCAATCCGTCGGGCGAAGGTTGTTCGGCATATTCGAAGCGCACCCCGTAGTCCGACCCATCGCCCAGTAAGCGCCGGAAGCCCGGTAGGTCGTGGGGGGTGGAGATGATGAGTATCTCACGAATGCCGGCTAACATCAGCACCGAGATGGGATAATAAATCATCGGTTTGTCGAAAATGGGGAGCATTTGTTTGCTCACTCCTTTGGTGATGGGGTAGAGGCGCGTGCCGCTACCACCGGCGAGGACTATTCCTTTCATAGCGTGTATTCGATAGTATGTTGTCGATTTTTCAGAACGTATAGCCCACACTGAGGTAGGGCATGGCGTTGAGGGTTGTATAGTTGTTTTCGCTCAGCACCAGCAGCGGGTTGATGCCGGCACGCAGGGTGAAGCCGCTGCGAGTGTGCAGACGATAGCCGACGGTGGTGTGGAGAAAAGCAAGGAAGTAGGACTCCGCAGGAAAATCGCACTTGTAATAGTAATTACATACCCGATCGTTGTCCTCCCAACCCACACCGAGAGTCAGGCCGGCGCCCAATTCGAGGTTGTGTTTGCCGTTACCCAGCAGGCGATAAGCACTCACGGGAAAGAGGACCGCGCGGTCGGTCACCGCACCATCGACTGTCAGAAAACCGTAGCCCAAACCGGCACGAAATCCCCAAGGGCTGTTCTTGGCAAAGCGGCGATCGTAACTCAAGCCGAAGCCCGACGTACCTCCGAAATCAGCATAGATACTTTGTTTTTGTGCCGAAGCGGTGCCCACAAAAAGCAGGGCAATCAGCAATAAAAATGCTCTCATAAGTAGAAGTTTATTTGATGATGAAGGGAATGGATGTTTCTAACCTGCTATTTTCCTTTTCTAAATCCTATTTCTCTCATAGGATGGCTCTTATTTTATGGATTTTACTGCAAAAATAGCGGTTTTCAAGTAAATGGACAAAACTAAATAGGATGAAGTGTAAAATACCTCCATCTTTATTGGGTGGGTAAAGAGGTTTTGTGTGTCTTTGTACCATGGGAGTGTAATGATAACTATTGAAAACAGGGGCCAGTATATTCGGATTTCTGGCTCATCTTTTTTATGTGCCAAGTCCGAAACTATAAAACAAGGATGAAGACATTGGCTTTTGAAATAAAAGTTATGACAAAATAAAAAAACTCCGCTATCTATTTGGTAGATAGCGGAGTTTTTTTGTACCTTTGCAATGCGAGGTCGTGGATAACCTTCAGAGACCCTCCCTCGTTCCAACCAAGCTATTTTTTTAGCTTGGTTTTTTATGTACATCATTCTATCTTTATGGATGCAATATATAAGTTTGAACTGTCTATATTGCCCATCATTTAGTTTCTTCAAGCCTAAGAAGCGACTATATGCTTGCTCAAATGCTTGTGTCCGAGACCATCTTTCATTAAAACAAGGATTAAGACTTGTACCTTTGCAGCATAATTCCTCGAAAGAAGAGAGCAAAGCACGGCCTATCAATAGCGAGCACCGCCCACTTTCGAGGAATTCTTTTTATACTAAATGCACCGAACAGCAATCATCTCAAAATAAATTTGTACTTTTGCAACAGACAACACGGCGGTAATAATCGTTCATGCAAAACCCGTGATGAGAAAGGGGCATGTTTAGTCTGCAGAGCAGCGTTTAGGTTGGAACTCATCAACACAAGGAAGTCTTCAAAAGGCTTCCTTGCTGCTTTTACAAGCCGACTTCTCTTTGACTTCATCTTCAGTGTATGTGCGATTTAGATAGGAGATAGTTTCACCGCCCTCAGAAGTAGAAAAAAATTAAGTCTGAGGTAGGTAAATCGAGAAAGGAGGGAAATGCAGAAAAACACGCTCTCGTCATTTTTGTCTTTTATGGTGCGCCATCCTCGGAATTTCTCTCGCGCGCGTACGCGCACATTACTGCAAATTTGTGTTTTTATCCTTCACTTCCTTCACCGAGGAATACAAGCCACTGATTTTCAGTGCAATAAAGGTGAAGGGATTTTGAGGCTCTTTTTTCCGGAAAAAGAGGGGGAGAAATAGTGGGTGAAGGATGGCGAAAACAAAATCCTTCACCCGAAAAGCGTTGATAGCCTGCGGGTTAAAAGGGGTGGTGAAGGATTGAAGGATAATGACACGCACCATAGGAAGGATATACGCGCGCGAGGAGGAAAATGTTAAATTCGTGTTAAAGTCGGAGGTGAGTGGTAAGTTTTGACTTCGAGATGTCTATATATAGATAGCCCTCCTTGGCTACCGCCGTGCGAAAAGCACAAGGCAGCCTTTCGTAAAAATCCGTGTTTATTTTTAACCCTTGAGAAGACTTGTGGGAAAAAAATAGTTTTTTTCTTCACATTTTATTGCCCCATTCGCTGCATTGTCGTAAATTTGTAGGCAAAAGGCGGGAAGCCTGTTGTTTGCGTTCCTGCCACCAACTTCTCACTCATTTTCATCGCCTTATGACCTGCCGATCTCTTATCAGCCGACTGGTGCTGATGTTGCTCTTGTCGGGCATCGTGCTGACCGCCGGCGCACAAGCCAACTACCAGCGCGACTATCGCGAACGCGTGATGACACAAAAACTGCCGCTGCCGCTCGATGCGCGCAGTTTGGACAAACGGCACGATGTGGCCGCAGCGCTCGAGTTTCTCTATGCCTATATGGTACTGCCCGACTTGACGGACCACTCGCGCGCCTTCTATGCCCGCGAGGTGAGCACCACCCCTGCGCGCCCGCCGAGAGATGCCGTGGGGACGCAACGTGCCCGAACGCGAATGGCGCCACTTCGTGCTGCCCCTGCGCGTCAACAACGAGCGCCTCGACTCCTTCCGAAGTGCTCGCTACGAAGAACTGAAAGCGCGTGTGGCCGGGCTGACGATGGCGGAGGCGGTGCTGGCGGTGAATCACTGGTGTCACGAATACGTGACCTACAAACCCTCCGATGCCCGCACCTCATCGCCACTGGCTTCGATGCGCACAGCCACGGGACGCTGCGGCGAAGAATCCACCTTCACAGTGGCCGCCCTGCGTGCGGTGGGCATCCCGGCCCGGCAGGTCTACACGCCCCGCTGGGCGCACACCGACGACAATCATGCGTGGGTGGAAGCATGGGTCGACGGAAAGTGGCATTTCCTGGGAGCGTGCGAACCGGAACCAGTGCTCGATTTGGGTTGGTTTAATGCCCCCGCGAGCCGCGGTATGCTCATGCACACGAAAGCCTTCGGACGCTATGCCGGACCGGAAGACAGGATGAAGTCTACGGCCCTGCTACACCGAAATCAACGTGACCGACAATTACGCCGAAACGGCGCGAACGGTGGCGCAAGTGGTCGATGAGGCGGGGCATCCCGTGGCAGATGCCGACCTGCGCTTCACGCTCTACAACTATGCCGAGTTCTACAGCGTCTACCGCGGACGAACGGATGCTCAAGGCCGCGCCTCCATCACTGCGGGGCTGGGCGACCTCGTGGCGTGGGCGGCCAAAGATGGGCGCTATGGTTTTCAGAAGTTTAGTGTGGGGCGTGATAGTGTGGTGACCGTCGTGCTTCGCCATCGGCAGGGCGACCGCGTGCAGGCCGACCTCAACATCGTTCCTCCCAAGGGACGCAACAATCTGCCCTATGTTTCGCCCGAAGCCGCCGCGCAAAACGAAAAGCGCAAAGCACATGAAGACAGTATCCGCCACGCCTATGTGGCCGCTTTTTCCGGACTCGGTGGCAACGGCCGATTTCTGCCGAAAGGAAGGTTACGACTATGCCGTCGTCCGCCCATTGGTTGAGAAGAGCCGCGGCAATTCGGCTGCCCTCTTCCGCCTCCTGCGCGATTTCAAACATTGTGATGTGGTGGCGGTGCTCAAAAGTTTGAGCGAAAAGGATTTGGCCGATTTTGATTACGACATCTTGGCCGACCATCTCCGCGCAGGACGGGTGCCGAAGCAAGTAGGTGCTTTTTGCGGCGGCCTACATCTACTCCCCGCGCATCGCCTACGAACCGCTGTCGCCTTGGCGCAGTGTGTTGCAACGCAGTTTTTTCTCAAAAACAGCAAGAAGCCTTCCGCCGAAATCCTCTTGAATTGGCACGCTGGATTGCTGCGAACGTGAAAGCCGACAACACGTGGAATCCGCTCTACCAAAGCCACAATCCGGAAAATGCGCTCCGCCTGCGCACGACCGATTCTTACTCACGTCAGCGCTTGTTTGTGGCCGCTGCTCGTCTCGCTGGGCATTGCTGCCGGCATCGATCCCGTCACGGAAAAAAATGCGTTATGCACTTTCGCCCGATGCGTGGGTGGAAGTGGATTTCGACCAATTGAAGCAGACGCCGCCGTCCGCCGGAGAAGCAACGGCACCGACACAGCTGCGACTCACTTATACGCCGCGAGAGTATTTGCTCGATCCGGCCTACTATACGCACTTCTCCCTCTCGGCCTTGCAGAATGGTGCGCCCGTTTTGCAAAATTATGACGGGACGTGGAAGGAACTTTTTGAAACGCCGCGCACCATCGCCGCCGGCGACTATCTGCTGGTGAGTGGGACGCGTATGGCCGATGGTTCGGTGTTGGCACATCTCGAAATTTTTCCTGTGGAGAAAGGGCGCACCACCGAAATACCCCTCACGATGCGGCAAGACAGCACGCAGGTGCAGGTGATTGGCAGTTTCAACGCCGAAAAACCCTCTACCTCGATCCCATTTCAGGACAAACAAAATCGCTTCTCTCCACCACGGGGCGCGGCTACTACGTGGTGGGACTGGTGCGTCCCAATCACGAACCCACCAACCACATCCTGCACGACCTCTCAGCCCTCAAAGGCGACCTCGAAGCGTGGGGACGTCCCATCTTGCTGCTCTTCCAAAGTGAAGAAGACTGGATGCGTTTCCAGAAAAACCGCGCGGAGTACGTCCACCTCCCCGCAACGCTCCATTTCGGCATCGACCACCAAAAGCAGGTGGCCGACGACCTGCGCCTTTCGGGCTTGATGAACTGCGACGACCTGCCGCTGGTGGTCATTGCCGACACTTTCAACCGCGTCGTGTTTCGCTCGCAAGGCTACACCATCGGGCTGGGCGAACAAATCAAAACCATCGTTGGAAAAATCAACTCACCTCAATGAAGTCAATCCTCTTTCTCCTCCTCTCTTTCCTCTTGTCGCTGAGCGTAGCGGCACAAAATCCCTTTGAAGGCCCGAAACGCGAGATGCGCGGCGCCTGGATACAGTGTGTCAATGGGCAGTTTATGGGCTTGTCGCGCGAACAGATGCAGGCCAACCTGACCCAACAGCTCGATGTGCTGCATGCCGTGGGCATCAATACGATTATGTTTCAAGTGCGTGCCGAAGCCGATGCGCTTTACGAAAGTCCTTATGAGCCTTGGAGTCGCTTCCTCACCGGTCGGCAAGGGCAGCATCCGGGTTGGGATCCTTTGGCGTGGATGGTGGAAGAGTGCCACCGTCGTGGTATGGAGTTGCACGCGTGGATCAATCCTTTTCGTGCTAAAACGAAAACGACCAACGAGTTGGCCGCCAACCACCCTTATTTTTCAAAATCCCGACCGCTTTTTTTAAGTACGACGGGCTGATGCTCTTCGACCCCGGTCTGTTGGAAAATCAAAACTACATCTGCCGTGTGGCGGCCGACATCGTGCGCCGCTATGATGTGGACGGGCTGCACATCGACGACTATTTCTACCCCTATCCGGCTGCCGGACTACCCATCCCCGACGAGGCCACTTTCCGCACCCACAGCAACGGCATCAACGACATCGGCACGTGGCGGCGCTACAATGTGAACAACTTCATCAAGATGCTCTACAACACCATCCACAGTACCAAGCCGTGGGTGAAGTTTGGTGTGTCGCCCTTCGGTATCTATCACAACGCCAAGCCCGGCGACACCGTCCCCGGCAGCGAAACGCGCGGATTGCAGAACTACGACGACCTCTATGCCGATGTGCTTTACTGGGTGAATGAGGGCTGGGTGGACTATGTCGTGCCGCAGTTGTATTGGGAGATCGGGCATAAGAGTGCCGATTATGAAACGCTCGTCCGCTGGTGGTCGCGCTACTGCTCCAACCGTCCGCTCATCATCGGGCAGGACGTGGAACGCACGGTCAATGCACGCGATATCAATAATCCGACGGTCAATCAGATGGCGGCGAAATTTGAACTTCAACGCAATCTTCCCAACATTGCCGGTTCGTGTTTGTGGTACTCAGCGGCCGTGGTGCGCAACGTGGGCAATTATGCCTATGAACTGCAAAACAACTATCACCTCACGCCCGCTCTTCAACCTTTGATGCCGTTTATCGACGACAAAGCACCCAAGAAACCGCGTAAGGTGAAAGCGCTCTGGATGCCCGATGGATATTATTTGTTCTGGACAGCGCCCAAAGCTCGTTCCGAAATGGATGCTGCGCGGCAATATGTGATTTATAGTTTTGAACGCGGAGAGAAGATCGACTTGTCTTCTTCAACACACATTATGGCCGTCACCAGCGATATGATGTACAAATTGCCTTACAACATGGGTCAGGAAAAATATACCTATGTTGTCACTGCCTTGGATCGATTACAGAACGAATCGAAAGGCGTGAAAGTAAAAGTCAAACTTTAATTTCGTAACCGATTTCATAAGTCGGTGGGCAATGTCTACTCTTGATGTTGCACACCGACTTTCTTACTTATCCGAATATGAAAGTATTGAAATTTGGGGGCACGTCGGTGGGTACTCCCTGAAAGCCTATTGTGCGTGAAGCGCATTGTTGAAACTGCCGAAACACCCATCATCGTGGTGGTTTCGGCCCTGGGAGGAGTGACCGACCAACTCATCCGCCTTTCGCAAGAAGCCCAAACCGGTGACGTCGCTTATGTCGAACAGTTGGAGGGGCTGCGCCAACGCCACGAAGAGATGGTGAATGCGCTCATCGCTCCCGCCCAACGGCCTGAACTTCTTCGACAAGTACAGGCGCATTTTTGTAGAATTGGGCAGCATTCTGCACGGGGTGAGTCTGATTCAAGACCTCACGCGCAAAACTGCCGATGCCATTGTGGCGTATGGTGAGCGCATTTCTTCGCTCATCGTGGCCGCCCTCATCGACGGTGCACGCCATCTCGATTCGCGCGACCTCATCACCACCGTGCAGCAGGAAGGCAAAAACGTGGTCGATTTTGAAACCACCAACGCCCATATTCGCAACGCTTTCGCCACGCTGCCGGCCGTCACGGTGATGGGCGGTTTCATTTCCCGCGATGGAGAAACGCAGCGCACCACCAATTTGGGACGGGGCGGCTCCGACTATACCGCTGCCATCTTGGCCGCAGCCTTGGAGGCCGAAGTGTTGGAGATTTGGACGGACGTGGACGGCTTTATGACGGCCGATCCTCGTGTGATTCCGACTGCCTTTTACCATCGACGAACTCTCCTATGCCGAAGCAACGGAGTTGTGCAATTTTGGGGCAAAAAGTCGTTTATCCGCCCACCATCTACCCCGTTTGCACCAAAGAAATTCCGATTCTGATTCGCAACACGTTCAATCCTGCGGGAAAGCAGTCCATCATCAAAAAGGAGGCCGCCAAGAGCGACCGCCTGATTCGAGGTATCTCCTCTGTCAACGACACCGCGCTGGTCACGGTGAGCGGTATGGCAATGGTGGGTGTGGTCGGGGTGAACCACCGCATCTTTTCCGCCTTGGCCAAAGAGGGTGTGAGCGTGTTTATGGTGGCACAAACGGCTTCCGAAACCTCCACCTCCCTTTGCGTTACTCCCAATGATGTGGAGCGGGCAGCGCAACTGCTCGACGAGGAGTTTGCACAAGAAATTGCGGCCGGCGCGATGAACCCTGCCGAATGGCGTGTGGGTTTGGCCACTGTGGCCGTGGTGGGCGAAAATCTGCGCCAACACACCGGTACCGTAGGCAAATTGTTCTCCGTACTGGGGCGCAACGGCATTGGCGTTTGCGCTGTGGCGTTGGGCGCTTTGGAAACCAGCGTCTCGTTTGTCGTGGCGCGCGACCAACTCAAAAAAGCCCTCAATGTCCTTCACGACTCCTTCTTCTTGGCCGACTACGAAGAACTCAATCTCTTCCTCTGCGGCACCGGCACCGTGGGCGGACAACTCTTGGAGCAGCTGGCAGCGCAGTCCGATTTGCTCCGCGAGCAACATGGATTGAAGGTCAACCTGGTCGGGCTGACGGGGCAGACACGCGCCCTCTACAATGCCGAGGGTATCGACCTCGCCACCTGCCGCCGACAACTGGCCGAAAGCACCACGCCCGGCGGAGTGGAGCGTATGATGGAGGAAATCGGCCGAATGAACATCTTCAACTCCGTCTTTGTCGACTGCACCGCTTCGGCCGATGTGTCTGCCCACTACGAACGCCTGCTGGCGCAAAACGTCAATATCGTGACCGCCAACAAACTCGCGGCATCCGGAGAGTACGACACTTATCGGCGCTTGAAAGTCATGGCGCGCGATCGAGGTGTGAAATTTCATTTTGAAACCAATGTAGGAGCCGGACTCCCCATCATCAACACCATCAACGACCTCACCGCTTCGGGCGACCGCGTGCTGAGCATTGAAGCAGTGCTTTCCGGTACGCTCAACTACGTCTTCAGCACCCTTTCCGCCGACGTACCGCTTTCGCAGGCCGTACGCCTCGCACAAGAGAACGGATACAGTGAGCCCGACCCCCGCATCGACCTTTGCGGTATGGACGTGGTGCGCAAACTCACCATCTTAGCCCGCGAAAGCGGTTATCGTGTCGATACCACCGACATTGAGCAGCAACTCTTCCTTCCCGAAGCGATGTTTGAAGGTTCGCTCGACGAATTTTGGGCACAGCTCCCCCACTTCGATGCCGACTTTGAAGCACGCCGCAGTCGTCTTGCCGCCGAAGGAAAATGTTGGCGTTTCGTGGCCGAATGGCACAATGGCAAGGGGCGTGTCGGACTGAAAGAGATTGCCCAAGGGCATCCGCTCTACAACCTCGAAGGCTCGAACAATATCGTCTGCCTCACCACCGAACGCTACGATGCACCGATGCTCATCCAGGGCTATGGCGCCGGAGCAGAAGTAACGGCTGCCGGAGTCTTTGCCGACATTATGCGCGTTGCCAATATCTAAGCGCAGACTTCACCCCCTCATCACAACAAGACATCAGCCGAAAACGAGGCCTTCCCTTCGTTTTCGGCTGATGTTTTGTTTGTATTCTATGGGTGGTTCATTCAAAAATAGAAGGTGAGGATCACCATGTTGGCCGAAGCACGCTCCAAACTCTGCGTGTAGACGCGCTGTGCGGCATTGGTCAAATCAGGGGCGGTCGTGGCGCAACACATCGCCCACACCAAAAACAGAATTTGAGTTCGGGGATGAGTTTGAAAAAAACGGCATATAGAAGTCGCACCCCAGTCCCACTTGCAGATAAGTCTGGAAAGGGCTGGTGCGGATGTAGCCGCCTTTGGTAGAGGTCATGTCGCACATTTCCGTGGCGCCCATCAGCACGTAAGGTCGATAGTTGTTGAAGCGCGGACCAGCCACTTTCAGTTCCACAGGCAGCGCGATGTAGCTCGACTTGATGTTTTGCGTCACCTCGCGTCCCGTCAGCAGGTTGTGAAAGGTCACGTGTTTCGACCCGAAGTGCAGGCCCGGTGTGAGGCGCAAGGAGAGGTGGCGCGAAAGGCGCCAATCACCCAAAATCCCGACCGAAAATCCGAAGTTCTGATGGTCGTTTTCCGCCATCCACTGCCCGCCCGTGTCGGGGTCTACCCATCCGTTTCCGGTGAGTTTCAGTCCTTGGTCGTGCAGCCCAATGTAGAAGCCGTAGTGCCAAGGGCGCTCGTCGATGAAAGGTTTGTTCTGCAGTTGGCGTTGCTGTGCCGATGAGGGCAGAAGCATCATCAACCATCCGATGCAGAGGGGCAACCAGCCGTTGCGCATAGTGTCGAGTTTAAGCGTTAATGTTGAGAGGTGGATGCCGACAGCGAAATGCCGACATCAGAAATGCCGGGCACGACCTCTTTGAGCATCAGGTGGCGCACCGTAATGCGGCCTTCTGCCCCACGAGGGAGAGAGAGTGGTGGAAGCGGGCAGGCATATTGCGAAAGCGAAACTCCTCCGACCATCAAATCGCCGGCAGGGGTCATAAATCGGCAAACCACCGTGTCGGTACGTTCCAGTAGAAGACGATTTTTGCGAACACGCGGCACACGCGACCGCTGTTGGGGCAGCGACACCAAGTAGGTACGCTCACTGGGGTTGCGTTGCTGTGGTGGTGGCAGTTCGGGCAGCCCCCACCGCTGTCGCACTTCGAGGGTGAGGCTCTGGTAGGGGTAGTTGCCGGCCACGGCCTTCCGCACAAGCAACTGTGGGGCGTAGAGGGCACTCTCCGGCAAGGAGTCGATGCGGAAGTCGAGGCTTTCCGTCTTGTCCCATCCGGACAGGTCGACGGGCATAAAGCAAAGATAGGCTTCATCGCGCACACAGGCCGTCAGCGCACACAGCAAGACACCCATCACGCCCCCGAACAAAATCCTACGGCTGCACATGGTCGTTCTGTTGAGCACCGCGTCCGACGGAATTTGTGCCTCCCTTCTGTTCGCTGCGAGGTTCGTTTTGTCTTCGTCGCGCCGAAGCAGCTGCGGCCTCATGCTGCGGAGCGCGTCCCGCCTCGGCACGAGCGTTTTGTTCTTTGCGAGGGGAAGAGCGGCGGGCGTTCGACTTCTTTTTCCGCTTTTGCGTTTTGTCAAATCGGGTGAGGTCGTCTTGTTCGGCCAAGTCAATGGGTTTCTTCGGAGCGGGTTTGGCCTCAGTGTCCAACTCTTCGGGATGTTGCCCCTCGCGGTTCATCCGAATGACTTCCCAAGCTCGTTCTGCCGACAGCGTCACGAGGTTGGCCGCCATGCGCTTGTCGGTCGAATAGGTGATGCGTCCACTCAGGATGTCGGTTTTGAAGTGGTAATAAGTGCCTTCGGCCGTTTCGAGTGCAATGTTGCGTTCGGGCAGCACCTTATGCGCTTCGTTGTAGATGTCCAGTTCGAAGTTAAGACAGCATTTGAGTTTGCCGCACTGCCCGGCCAACTTCTGTGGATTGGGCGAAATATCCTGCGTTCGAGCCGCACCGGTCGACACGGTCTGGAAATTTTTTTCACCCAAGTGGAGCAGCACAACTCTCGGCCACACGGACCGATGCCGCCGATGCGTCCGGCCTCTTGTCGCGCTCCGATTTGTCGCATTTCGATGCGCACATGAAAGGTGTCGGCCAAGACCTTGATGAGACGGCGGAAATCAACGCGTGCATCGGCAATGTAGTAGAAGATGGCTTTGTTGCAATCGCCCTGATATTCGACATCGCCGATTTTTCATGTTCAGTTGCAAAATCTTTGGCAATCTGTCGACTCTGAATCATCGTGCCGTTTTCGCGGCCGCGTGCCTCTTCCCACTTGTCGATGTCGGCCGGACGCGCTTTACGGTAGATACGCTTGACGTCGGCCGTACCTTTGATTTGCGCCTTTTTTTCATTTGGAGCGGCACGAGCGACCCGGTGAGGGTGACGGTGCCGATGTCGTGGCCAGGCGATGCCTCCACGGCCACAATGTCGCCTTTGACGAGGTCGAGATGGTTGTCGTTGCGGTAATAACCCTTACGCGTGTTCTTAAATTGCACTTCGACAAGGTCGGATATTTCGTTGTTGCCCGGCACATCGCTCAGATAGTCCGACAGGTTGAGTTGCTGCTTGGCGCAACCACAACCGCAGGCCGAAAAACCGCGCAATGTGGGGTCGGTGATGAAGGTTTCTGACATGGTGGTGTCTTATGGTTGAAAGGACGCTGCGGTCGGGCTTGCTCAGCACAACTGCCCGCCCCCGGGAGATGATATTTTGAGAGAAAAAGTAGAAAAACTGCGGGCGTTGGTCCGAGGATATGGGCGGTAGACCAGCGTTTGACACGCCAATTCCTTCCCCATCTCATCCAGAGGCAAAGCCACCGAAAAGTACGGATACACGCAATTTACTCTGCAAATATAGTGATTTCTACCGACTGTTCCAAATTTTCGCCGAGGGGATACATCGCTCGCTTCCCACACCCGCAATCCGCAACTGCAAATTTCCGCAAATAAGGGATATTCTTGCCCCGACAAGGCAAAAAAAGAAAGTTATTTTTGAGCAACTTCCCCTACCAGAGACTTGGAAGTTCGACAAACAAAACGTACATTTGCAATCACAACCTCGAAACACAGACCCTGACAATGCGCATATCGCTTTTTTCCTTCTTGGCCGTGCTGGTGCTCACCTTCACCTCGTGCGCCTCACAATACAACATCGACGGAAATTCGTCGCTGGCCTGCCTGGATGGAAAAAAATTGTATCTACGCACCAAGAGCTACGCCCAACAATCCACCCACACCATCAACCTCGACTCCTGCGTTGTCATCCACGGCCGTTTTTCCTTTGGCGGCAACGCCGACAGCATCACACTGGCCGAAGTCTACATGGAGGACCAAATCCTCATGCCGGTGGTCATCGAAGGCGGCGAACTTCTCATGCAGGTGGACAACTATGGACAAACTGTCACCGGAGGACCGCTCAACGAGCGCCTGACCGAATTTATGCAACGTCGTCTCCGCTACAGCAGCGAACTTTGGGAACTGGAAAGAAAGGCGCGCAAACTCCTCTTTTCGGGTGCACCCATCGAGCAGGTGGAAGCACAGTTTGCTCCTAAACGCGATGCCATCGTCCAGAAAATAGAGGATCTGGAGGTGAAGTTTGTCCTGGACAACCACAACAATGCCCTCGGAACGGGCTACTTCATGCAGTTGGCTGACCAACTGGGATTTCCGACGATGAGCGCCCAACTGCGTCGCATCGTGGAGAAAGCCCCCGCCAGTTTTCTGCGCAATCCCCAAGTGAGCAACTATCTGTTTCTGGCAGGCTACACACGACGAAGCAGCAGAAAGTGCGCAAATCAAATGCTCAAAAAGGCGAGCCGAGCAAAAGAACTTTGCTCGGCTCGCCTTTCTTCGTTGTTTTCCATCCTTAAGTAGGCGTTCAGAATGAATTGATACTATGTTTGTTTCATTTTTTCGTCAGATTGTCTTTGTGAAGAAAGTGTAGCGATCTACACGACCGATGAACAAAGGCGAGATGGCAAAAAAGGGGAACAATAGGAGTATCAAGGTAGAGAACATCCTACGACTAAGATAGCGACGTTTAATTTTTGAACACCGACTTATACCCCTCCTTAAAAACATTTTATCTATGAACACCAACCCTTATGCCATGCACGCCAACCTCGTTGTGCGCGAATTGGGCAAGCCCGCCGATGCTTTCACCAAAGCCGACCTCGTTCGCTTCATCATGGAGCACGACATCCAGATGGTCAACTTTCTCTACCCCGGAGGTGATGGCCGCCTCAAGACGCTCAATTTCGTCATCAACGATGTGGCCTACCTCGACACCATCCTCTCCTGCGGCGAACGCGTAGATGGGTCGAGCCTCTTCAGCTTTATTCAGGCCGGTAGCAGCGACCTCTATGTCGTGCCGCGTTTCCGCACCGCCTTTGTCGATCCTTTTGCCGAAATTCCCACGCTCAACCTCCTTTGCTCTTATTTTTGACAAAGACGGCCGGCCGCTGGAGAGTTCGCCCGAGCATACCCTCGAAAAAGGCAGCACGTGCTTTCACCGCAACTACCGGAATGGAGTTTCAAGCGATGGGCGAACTCGAATACTACGTCATCCGCCCCGATGAAACGGCCTATCCGGCCGTGGACCAACGCGCCTACCACGAGTCGGCCCCCTACGCCAAAAGCAACGATTTCCGCACGCGCTGCATGCACCTCATCGCCCAAACCGGTGGCCAAATCAAGTATGGGCACTCGGAGGTGGGAAGTTTCCACCAAGATGGGCGGCTCTACGAGCAAAACGAAATCGAATTTCTTCCCGTCCGTGTGCAGGACGCCGCCGACCAGCTCACCATCGCCAAGTGGGTCATCCGCAACCAGGCCTACCGCGAAGGGCTTGACGTCACCTTTGCCCCCAAAAATCACCACCGGCAAAAGCGGGCTCGGGCCTCCACATCCACATGCGGATGATGAAGGACGGGCGAAATTGCATGCTCGACCACGGCAAAATCAGCGATGATGCCCGCCGCATGATTGCCGGCATGATGCAGCTCGCGCCCGCCCTCACCGCCTTCGGCAACAAGAACCCCACGGCCTACTTCCGCCTCGTGCCGCATCAGGAAGCCCCCACCAATGTGTGCTGGGGCGACCGCAACCGCTCTGTGTTGGTGCGCGTACCCCTCGGCTGGACGGCCGATGTGGACATGTGTGCCAAGGCCAATCCACTGGAAGCCGGGGCCGGTGCTCTCAAGTTTGACACCGCCCTCAAGCAGACGGTCGAAATCCGCTCCTCCGATGGGTCGGCCGATGTCTATCAGCTCCTCGCCGGCATCTGCGTGGCGTGCCGACATGGGTTTGAGATGCCCGATGCGCTCAATGTGGCTGCCCAAACCTACGTGGACGTCAACATCCACGCACAGGAAAACGCGCGCGTCCTCTCCCGTCTCTCTCAGTTGCCCGATAGTTGCGTGGCTTCGGCCGAATGTCTGCTCCTCCAACGCCGTGTCTTCGAAGCGCACGGTGTGTTCTCCCCGGCCATGATTGAGGGGATTGTGCAGCAACTTCGCGCCTTCGACGACGCCACCCTCCGCCGCGACATCGAGGGACGTCCCGACCAAATCGCCCAACTCGTGGAGCGCTTCTTCCACTGCGGATAAAGACACGCTTGCCCGAGGACAACACTCAAAAGCGGAGCAGATGAACATCGCTCCACCCAACACAAATCGAGGACCCTATCCCACTGCGGATAGGCCCTCGATTGGCGTTTAGGGGGGGCTCATCTCGAGAGAGAAGCAGGATAGCAGCCTCGCCCACGCAGCACTCCTCCTTCGGTGGGCGGAAAAGGCGGGTTTAGAGCAGCACAGCCGAGATGGGCAGATCGATTTCACCCCAAGCCAGCATCGCGTTGAAGAGGCGGAGGCGCAAGCAGCGTGCCAAGTCGGTCGGCGTGAGGTCGCGCTCCACGATGAGGCCGCGCTCCAGGAGGTGGGCGCGGTGGGTGCCGCGGAGCAGAGGCTCGGCCGGGGTGCACCAGTGGTGGCCGTCCCAAAGCGCAACGTTGGCAATGGTGGTGTCGGTGAGCCGTCCGTGGCGCACGAGCAGTACATCGTCGGCACCGGCACGGGCGGCAAAGCAGGCATCGAGCATCCGGCGGTCGGCCCACTTGTGGGCGTAGTCCAGTTGGTCGGCCGCAAGCAGACGCAGCGTGCGGACTGGACGCGGCGTGTAGGGGTGGAGCGTCCAGGTGTAGTGCCCCACCCCATCGTAGACGAGGCGCAGACGCTCCCGATCGGCCGTGGGCGGAGGGGCATCGCGCAGCAATTCGACCAGCGGTCCATCAAGCGCCGAAAGGGCGCGGCGAGAGGGTGCGTTCATGGCCGTGAGGGCAGCGGCCATGCGGACGCGGTGCTGTTCCACCCGCTGCGGCACACGGTGAAGCAGGCAGAGGGTTTCGAGGAGTTGAGGCGGGTGTGCCGCAGGCGTTGGCCTTTGTGGCTGCCCCGGAGGGATTTCTTCGAGGTGCATCATAAAAGTGGTATAGCCCACAAGAAAAGTGGTGTGGAAGGGAGAAAAAGTTCGTTTTACAGACATTTTTCTCGCCACGGCATTGCTCAAAACTCATCCTTCGTTTTGGCACTGCCCGTCTGGCTGAACGAAAAAGTTCGTTTTCTCAAAGATAATCTATAAACCAAGGTTTGGTTTATGTAATTCAAACTTTGGTTTATGTAAACCAAAGCTTGGTTTATATAATTCAAGGTTTGGTTTATAGTTTACGACCTACTTGTGGAAGTTTTTCCGGCGGAAAGGGAAGTTTTTGTCCAGCGGCAGCACAGCCTTCTGGCACACTTCGGCATATTCGCTCGCAAGGTCGCTTTGGCAGGTGATGCCGCCCCCGGCCTTGAAAGCGAGTGTGCCGTCGGGCTGCCGGTCGACAAAGCGTATCATGACGGCGCTGTCCACATTTCGGCCGTCGAAAATGCCCATCACACCGGTGTAGAAACCGCGTTCGTAGGTTTCGGCAGCCGCGATGATGTCCATCGTTTTGGGTTTGGGTGCGCCCGTGATGCTCCCAGCCGGCAGGAGGCGGAAGAGGAGCGTGCCCAGGCGGGCGGGATAGTCCTCGGGCAGCGTGCCGACCACCTCGGAACTCGTCTGGAGAAGCGCACCGCTGTGGGTGGCGATGGTGTCGACGTAACGATAGCGCGCCACGTGCACTTCGGTGGCGATGGTGCTGAGGTCGTTGCGGATGAGGTCGACGATGGTGGCGTGTTCGGCCGCCTCTTTGGGGGTTGTCCAAGAGGAGGGCGCGGGCGTTCGGGAGGTGGGCATCGAGGGTGCCCTTCATCGGGAAGGAGTGGATTTTGCCCTCGGAGATTTGCACAAATATTTCGGGCGAAAAGCACACCAGGCGGTCGTCCCACCAAAGGCGGTAGCGGGCAGAGGCGTGGTGGAACATCTGGCGCAAAGAGAGATTGGTGGTGAGCGGCAGGCGGCAGGTCAGGTTGGTCAAAAAAAGCTGTCGCCGCGCTTGAGGTGGTGCACCACGGTGTGGAAGGCTGCGGCATAGGCTTCGGGGTGGGCGGGACTACGCTCCACTGCAAAGGCAGGGGCAGGGGTTCGGGCGGCCGACCGGCGGCATTGGTCACGCCCGAAAAGTCGTAGAGCAAGTGGTCGGGGTCGATTTCATCGAGCGGAAGGAGGAGGGTCTGTGCCCCGCGGTAGTCCACAAGAAAGAGGAAAGGCTTTGCGGCCTTCCCCCATTGGTTCATCTGCGCGATGGCGGCAGATTGTTCATAAAGCGACATAAGTAGATTAACTCGTTGGCGGAATTAAACAATCGGTAAAATACGCGAGAAAAAGCGTTGCACATATCACAGCTTATCAGCGACTTAGTCGCCATCAAGCTTTAAGTTCTACTATCTCATCATGTGCAACCTGTATACAAAGTTCGTCAAATTCTTGGAGATACGCAAGCAATTCTCCGAAGATTTGGTTACCGAGGGAGGAAATGTACAATGAGCGCATTGCAATACATCAATTACATGAACAACAAATCCATAGGAAGGATTAAGTACGCTCTGATTTAATTCTGCCAACGGGCGTAGATTAGTCTTTGCTTACAGGCAACTGCTGGGACATCCAGCCCAAGATGCCGCTTTCCAGCTCTATGATTTTGTAGCCCTGTTTGAGGAGCTGAGCAGCGGCCATCTTGCTGCGCCGTCCACTGCGGCAATAGAGGGCGATGGTCTTCCCCTTGGGGACTTGCTGCTGCACGCGCTGCACGAAGTCGGGCGAGGTGACATCGACGTTGAGGCTGCCGGCGATGTGGCCTTCGGCATATTCGGCAGGGGTACGCACATCAAGGCGCACGATGGAGGGATCGGCGTCAATGATTTTAGAAAAAGCGGTGGGGGAAACGCTCTCTATGTCGGTCGAACTTTGACACGAGAAGAGGGAGGATAGAAACATGGGGAAGAGATAAAGAAGGGTTTTGAACATAAGGTATGAGGAATGAGAATTGAAAAGAATTTTAGTGCTTCAAGATGAGGTGAAGGCGCTTGACGAGACGGAGATGATAGTTTTTCACCTTTTTCTCCGGCACCCAACACTCGATTGTCGGATTGGAAGGTGTAGGTGTGGGTGGCGTTTTCGCAAAGGTAGCGCACGCGCTTGTTGCCGGACTCCACCTCGATGTTTTGCCCACCGACTTTGCGGATGAGGGCGTTAAGGCGGTTGAGGGCGGCGCCGTTGTAGGCTTCGGCCAAGGCTTTGGCCTCGGCCGTGGTGGGGATGGTCCATCCGGTGAGGCCGTTTTCGACGTAGGAGGCAGCAATGTCGGCAGCACCCGTGGGGTCGTTGGCCGAGAGGGCGGAATAGAGGTTGTCCCAATCGGCGGTGGAGATGAGGAGGATGTCGGCGCCTTCGGCCGTGGGGCTTTCCACCAGTGCGACGACATACTTGTCCTGCCAGAGCGTACCGGCTGTGGGCAGGGAGGCCACTGTCACTTCACCCGACTTCGGAGGAACGACCGATGTGCCGGGGTCGGGAGTGGGTTGTGCCGGTGCTGTGGGTCCGAAGGCAAAATCTTTGTCCACCAGCGTCTGCCATCCACCGGCGATGAGTGTGCCGGTGAGCGACATGGTGCCGGACTCGCCCTCGCCGGAGTAGTTGCCCTCAAAGCGGTAGGGCGTGGCGGCGGCAATGGGCTGATTCATCACGGCGCTGTAGTCGCGCGTTTGGCCGGCATCGGTGAGGGAGAGGGTCACCGAGGTGGCCGCCTTTGCCCCGGGGAAGACGTAGACAGTGGGTGTGGACCACGTGCCGTCGGTCTGCTGCGTGCAGGGGATGTCGACCGCTGCGGTGGAGAAGTAGGAGCCGTTGCAATCCATCTGCCGATAGAGGTCGCCGAGGCGCGCCGAAACGGCAGTGACCGAAGAGGGGACGTGGTTGAGCACGAGGGTCACGCCGGCCACGGCATAGTTCATCATCAACGTCACTTTCGACTTCGTCTTGCCCACCTTCACCAGCGCTTCGCCACGTTGGAGAGGCACGGTGGCATAGTTTTCCTTGGCCGTCATGGAGAGCCGCGTGGTGGCACTGACCTCGCCCGACGAGAGGGTGTAGCCCTGCTGTCCACTCAGCGCAATGATCCGATAGTTGCCTGGAGCGAGCGCCAGATTCAGCGCTTCTTCGGCCGAAGCGATGGTCTGTTGTGCCGCACACTTTCCGCTTTCGTCAAAGGCATAGACCGAGAGCGGATAGGACAGCGCTTCTTGCGAGGTGGAGCGTGCCACGATGCTCACGTTGGGGTGTTTGGGCTTCTGCGGTGTGGGAGTGTCGGGGATTTCAATGGTCTGGCAGCCCATCAGGAAGAGGCTGAGGAAAAGTAGCAAAAGGAGACGTTTCATCGATAAGTAGGTGTTCAAAAATTAATCGTAATTCTCTTAATTGTAGGATGTTCTTTACTTTGATACCATCTTTGCTCCCCTTTCCGCCATCTCGCCTTTGTTCTTCAGTCGTGTAGCTCGCTACACTCCTTCTTCACAAAGACAATCTGACGAAAAAATGGAAACATTTCTCGTATCAATTCATTGTGAGCACCTACTTAAAAGATTTGGGGAGAGGGCGTGCTCTCCAGTAGATTGATGGGAGAAAAAAGGCGTCTTTTTGGTTGCGCCTCCCGGCAGGACAACAGCGGAAGGCAGCAAAAAGGCTGCTTCCGAGCGCACGCGGTGCACGTCCGGAAGCAGCAGAGATAGAGGACTATTCGAGCGAATGGATGACCACGCCGGAGCGTAATTTCGGTTCGAACCAAGTGGCCTTGGGCGGCATGATGTTGCCGGTGTCGGCAATGCGCATCACCCTGTTCGATGGAGACGGGATAGAGCGCGAGGGCGGCTTTCATCTCGCCGCTGTCGACACGACGTTTGAGCTCTTCAAGGCCGCGGAGTCCACCCACGAAGTCGATGCGCTGCGAGGAGCGGAGGTCGCCGATGTCCAAGATGTCTTGCAGGATGAGGCGGGAGGATATGTCTCACATCGAGATCGCCTATGGGATCGTTGGGGTCGAAGCTGCCGGGATGGGCGTCGAGGCTGTACCAACGGCCTTCGAGATAGAGCGAGAACTGGTGGGGATGCTGCGGACGATAGGGCACTTCGCCGCGGTCTTTCACCTCAAAATTGAGCGAAAGGGCGGTCAGGAACTCTTGCGGTGTGAGTCCGTTGAGGTCGGTCACCACGCGGTTGTAGTCGAGGATGGTGAGTTGCTCGGCGGGGAAGCAGACGGCCAAATAGAAGTTGTACTCCTCGCGGCCGGTGTTGGCGGGATTGGCTGCGGCACGCTCCTGCCCCACACGTGCAGCAGCGGCACTGCGGTGGTGGCCGTCGGCGATGTAGAGGCAGTCCATCTCGTCGAACTCGTGGGTGATGGTGTCTAAGTCGGTGGCATCATTAATGACCCACAACGTGTGGCGAAATCCATCTTCGGGAGCGACAAAGTCGTATTCGGGTTTTGTCTTGGCCACCTTGTCGATGAGCGCCAGGAGAGTGGCATTGTGGCGGAAAGCCAGAAAGGCCGAGCCGATGTGGGCATTGGTGGTGTTGATGTGGCGCATGCGGTCGTCTTCCTTCGCACGGCGCGTGAGTTCGTGCTTTTTGATGATGCCCTTGGTATAGTCGTCGATATGGGCACACACCACAAATCCATATTGGGTGTGTCCCTCCATGGTCTGGGCGTAGAGATAGTAGTGCTCTTCCTCGTCCTGCACCAGCCAGCCCTGCCGGATGAAGTGGTTCAGTTGGTCGCGAGCGGCATCGTAGACGCGGTCGTCGTGCTCATCGGTGCCGGGGGAAGTTGATTTCAGGTTTGATGATATGATAGAGTGACTTCTCGTTGTCGCCGGCTTCGAGGCGCGCCTCTTCGGAGTTGAGCACATCGTAAGGGCGGGAAGCCACCTGGGCAACGAGATGTTGCGGCGGACGAATGCCGCGGAAAGGTTTGATGCGTGGCATAATAGTATTGTAAAAAGGTGGAGGTTAGTTGACTTGGAATTTCGTGCATCCGTCGGCAAAGAAACTGCAGATTTGGCGGGCTGCCGCCAGACCGGCATTGATATTGGCCTCGGCGGTCTGTGCACCCATTTTTCTTAGGCGTAGCGAAATAGCGTTCGCCCAAGGCTTCGGCATACTCGTTGTGGAGGTCGGGACGGATGTCGGTGAGATAGGTGAGGTCGGGACGCTCCGTCAGGAGGAGAGCGAGGAGTTCGGTCTCGTTGATGATTTCCTTGCGCGCGGTGTTGATGAGCACCGCCTTCGGCTTTCACCAGCCCACCAAGGCACGGTTGATGGACTGTTTCGTGTCGGCCGTGGCAGGGAGGTGGAGCGAGATGATGTCGCACTTTTCGAAGATAGCTTTGATGCTGTCTTCTTTCGTCACTCCATCGGCTTTCATGCGTTCGGCAAGGTCGAAGAAGTCGTAAGCATGGACTTCCATCTCCATCCCTTTGGCAATGCGCGTCACGTTGCGGCCCACTTGACCATAGGCCACAATACCGAGGGTTTTGCCTTTGAGTTCGCTGCCCGACTTGCCGTTGAAGTGATGACGGGCGTTGAAGATGAGCATGCCAAACACAAGTTCGGCAACAGCATTGGAGTTCTGGCCGGGTGTGTTCATCACAACGATGTTGCGCGCAGTGGCCGTGGCAAGATCGACATTGTCGTAGCCGGCGCCGGCGCGCACAATGATTTTCAGTTGTGGGGCTGCTGTTATCACCTCGGCATCAATGAGGTCGCTACGGATGATGAGCGCATGGACATCGGCCACGGCTGCAAGGAGCTGTGCCTTGTCGGTGTAGCTTTCGAGCGTCACCAGTTCATGGCCTGCGCTTTCTATGATTTGACGAATACCTTCGACGGCAACTTCGGCAAAAAGGTTTTTTTCTGTGGCAACGAGGATTTTTCATAACAGGGGGTGTTTTGATAGTAAGTAGGTAAGTAGGTCTTCAAAAATTAATCGTAACTATTTTACTTGTAGGATGTTCTCTACTTAAAGAAAATAGATGAGCGATGCAGATGCCCCACTCCACTTTCAGCATAGAACGTGCAGCATGCAGTGAGCAGGGGCGCTCCGAGGCTGAAGATGGTGTGGGCATCGCATCAAATTGTGCCGTTTTTTTAGGAATGCAGGCGTTCAAACTCTTGCATGGTTTCCACCAAGGCTTTCACACCTTCGATGGGCATGGCGTTGTAGGTCGATGCGCGGAAGCCGCCCACATCGCGGTGTCCCTTGATGCCATGCATGCCACGGGCAGTGGCAAACTCACGAAATTCGTCTTCAAGTTCTTTCTTGTCATCGGCCATGACGAAGCAGATGTTCATGAAACTGCGGTCCTCCTTGTGGGTCACAGTGCCACGGAAGAAGGGGTTGCGGTCGATTTCGTTGTACAGCAGTTCGGCGCGCTCTTTGGCCAGTTTTTCCATGGCCGGCACACCTCCCTGTGCCTTAATCCAACGTAGGGTCTGAAGGCAGGTGAAGATGGGCACAACAGGCGGCGTGTTAAACATACTGCCTTTGCTGATGTGCGTGCGATAGTCGATCATTGTGGGAAGGGGGCGCGAAACTTTTCCGAGTAGGTCGTCGCGGACAATGACGAAAGTAACGCCGGCCATAGACAGATTTTTCTGCGCACCGCCATAGATGAGGCCATACTTCTTCACGTCTATCACTCGAGAGAAGATGTCGCTCGACATGTCGGCCACCACGGGTACAGGACTATCGATGTCTTCGTGCAACTCCGTGCCATAGATGGTTGTTGTTGGTCGTGATGTGGAAGTAGTCGGCATCGGCTGGGATTTGGTAGTTTTTGGGGATATAAGTGTAGTTGGCTGCTGCACCGGAGGCTACTTCACCACTTCGCCAAAGAGCTTGGCCTCTTTCACGGCCTTACGTGCCCAAACACCGGTGTTCAAATAGGCGGCTTTCTTCTCCAAGAGGTTGAAGGGGACGTAGCAAAATTGCGTGGAAGCTCCACCACCGAGGAAGAGGACGCTGTAGCCTTCGGGCACCTTCAAGAGTTCTTTTGACAAGGTCGATGGCTTCGTCGATGACGGCTTGGAAATTTTTTTCGTGCGGTGACTGATTTCCATCAAGGAAAGCCCCATGTTGTCAAATTCAAGGCATGCTTCGGCAGTGGCCTTAATGACTTCTTGTGGCAGGATGGAAGGGCCTGCTCCGAAATTGAACTTTTTCATAATAGAGAGAGGTTTGTGAGGTTAATAATAAAAGGGAGTTGTGTTTTTTTATCTGAGAAAAAGAGGGGAACGAAAGCTCAAAAGGCCTTGGGCTACATTGGAGAGATGTAGTCCAAGACCTTTGTGGGCATTCATGCTGTGTTTCGGTTCATAGCAATGATTCTATCATGTGGAAGGATGTGTCAAGAGAGCGGCCGTTAGACCAGTCCGCGACCGTGGCAGTTCTTAAACTTCTTGCCGGAGCCGCAAGGGCAGGGCTCATTGCGGCCGGGGAGCTTGTCCTTCACAATGGGCTGCTGGGGCTGTTGCGCACGAGTGTCTTGGGCAGCAGCCGCCATCATGTTGGGGTCGTCCTCCACGATATCACCGGCAGCATCCACATCCTGCTTAGTTTCGGTGTAGCGCTTTCCGGTTTCGGGTTGTTCGGGAGCGGCTTCTTGCACTTCCTCCGGTCCGGCCACGGGGATGCGGGCACGCATCAGCGTAGAGACGGAGTTGTCGTTGATGTCGTTCACCATATCGTCGAAGAGCTTCACACTTTCAATCTTGAACACCACGAGTGGATCTTTCTGTTCGTAGGAAACGTTGCGCACAGAGTGTTTGAGTTCGTCGAGGAGGCGGAGATTTTTCTTTCCAAGAGTCGTCGATGTTGTGGAGCAGAATGGATTTCTCAAACTCCCTCACAACGTTCTTGCAGTCTGTTTCGTAAGCCTCTTTGAGGTTGACGCGGATGTTGTAGACCAAACGTCCATCGGTGATGGGCACGAGGATGTTGTCGAACTGATCGGCTTGGTTTTCGTAGACCTCTTTGATGACGGGGATGGCCACACCACGCAACGTTTCCATTTTGCGGTTGAAGGCTTCCATCGCGGCCTCAAAGGCTTTTTTTCGTAGAGGTCGTCGCGCTTCATGGAATTGTACTCTTCCTCGGTGAAAGGCACCTGCATGGCAAAGATTTCGATGAAGCGGTCCACACAGCCGGGATAGTCGCAGCGGTCGATGATGTCGATGACGCGATCCCACACCATGTTGGAGATGTCCATACCGATGCGTTCGCCCATCAAGGCGTGGCGGCGCTTCTCGTAGATGACCGTGCGCTGCTTGTTCATCACATCGTCATACTCCAAGAGGTGCTTACGAGTGCCGAAGTTGTTTTCCTCGACCTTCTTCTGTGCGCGCTCAATGCTCTTGCTGATCATCGACGACTCAATCATTTCGCCTTCCTTAAAGCCGAGCTTATCCATGATGGAGGCAATGCGTTCGGAAGCAAAAAGACGCATGAGTTTGTCTTCCAGAGAGACGTAGAACACGGAGCTGCCTACATCGCCTTGACGACCGGCACGACCACGCAACTGGCGGTCGACACGGCGGCTGTCGTGGCGTTCCGTGCCGATGATGGCCAAACCACCGGCGGCACGCACTTCTTCGGAGAGTTTGATGTCCGTACCACGGCCGGCCATATTGGTAGCGATGGTCACAGCACCCAGCAATCCTTCGCGCTCGGTTTTGTTGCCATTCTCATCGACTTCTACGATGATGCCGGGCGTGCTTTGACCGGCCAAAGCCACAATCTCGGCTTCCTTTTGGTGCAACTTGGCGTTGAGCACTTGGTGAGGGATGTGGCGGAGGTTGAGCAGACGGCTGAGCAATTCGGAGATGTCCACCGAACTGGTACCCACCAGCACCGGCCGACCGGCATTGCGCATACGTTCCACCTCGTCAATCACAGCGTTGTACTTTTCGCGCTGTGTCTTGTAGACGCGGTCGTTCATGTCGTTGCGCTGGATGGGGCGGTTGGTGGGAATTTCCACCACATCGAGTTTGTAGATGTTCCAGAACTCACCGGCTTCAGTGATGGCCGTACCGGTCATACCCGCCAACTTATGGTACATGCGGAAGTAGTTCTGAAGGGTGATAGTGGCAAAAGTTTGCGTAGCCGCTTCCACCTTCACATGCTCCTTCGCTTCTACGGCTTGGTGCAGGCCATCGCTCCAACGACGGCCTTCCATGATGCGCCCTGTTGACTCATCGACAATCTTCACCTGACCATCTTGGATGACATAATCGTCATTGAGGGTGAACATCGAATAGGCTTTGAGCAACTGCTGCAAGGTGTGTACGCGGTCGGACTTGATGGCGTATTCGGAGAGCAGTTCGTCCTTTTTGGCCACACGCTCTTCATTGGGCAGATTTTTGTGCTTCAAGGTCGGACAACTGGCCCGGCAATGTCGGGCAGCACGAAAAGGTCATCGTTTTGCACTTGCTTGGCCAGCCAGCCGTTCCCTTGTCGGTGAGGTCGCACGACCGTTGCTTCTCATCGACCACGAAATAAAGAGGTTCCACCGCCTCGGGCATACGGCGGTTGTTGTTTTCCATGTAAATCTCCTCGGTCTTCAACATACCGGCCTTGATGCCCGGCTCGGAGAGATACTTGATGAGCGGTCCGTTCTTGGGGAGGGCTTTGTGAGAGCGATAGAGGGCCAAATATCCCTTTTCGCGTTCTTCCTTGTTGTCGCTCGGGATGAGACGCTTAGCTTCGGTGAGTTGTTCGGTGGCATATTTACGTTGCACCGCCACGAGTTGCTCCACGAGGGGCTGATACTGCTCGTACATCTGGTCTTCGCCTTTTTTTCCACAGGGCCGGAGATGATGAGCGGTGTACGAGCATCATCGATGAGCACAGAGTCTACTTCATCGACAATGGCATAATAGTGCTTGCGCTGCACGAGGTCGGAGGGCTTCATGGCCATGTTGTCGCGCAGGTAGTCAAAGCCAAATTCGTTGTTCGTTCCGAAAGTGATATCAGCGTTGTAAGCACGACGGCGGGCTTCGCTGTTGGGCTGGTGCTTGTCGATACAGTCGACGCTCAATCCGTGGAACTGATAGAGCGGTCCCATCCATTCGGAGTCGCGTTTGGCCAAATAGTCATTGACAGTGACAACGTGCACACCGCGTCCGGAGAGGGCGCGCAAGAACACGGGGCAGGTGGCAACGAGAGTTTTACCTTCACCCGTGGCCATTTCTGCGATTTTACCTTGGGCGAGGACGACACCACCAAAGAGTTGCACGTCATAGTGCACCATCTCCCACTTCAGGTCGTTGCCACCGGCAAGCCAGTGGTTGTGGTAGATGGCGTGCACACCATCCTCTGCCATTTCCACAAAATCACGCGTCACGGCCAGTTCGCGGTCGTAGTCGGTGGCAGTGACCATCAGTGTTTCATTTTCGGTAAAACGACGCGCTGTCTCTTTGACGATGGCAAAGGTTTCGGGCAACGCCTCTTCGAGTGCTACATCCATGCGTTCGAGCACCTCCTTTTCCAGTTTGTCAATCTGCGTAAAGAGGGGTTCACGATCCTCAATGGGAGTGTCTTCAATCTTATTTTTTGATTTCAGCGATTTGGCCATTAAGGTCATCGGCAGAACCTTGAACTTTCAGTTGCAACTCGCGGGTCTTGGCACGCAGTGCATCATTGTCGAGCGCTTGAATCTGAGGCGTCACGGCCTTGATTTTTTCCACCCACGGCTGAATTTCCTTCATGTCGCGCGTAGCCTTACTACCAAAGATTTTAGAGAGGAGTTTATTGATATCCATTTGATGTTTGTTTTCTTGTTGTGGGAGTGTGTAAATGCTTGTTGAAAAGTGAGAGGTGAGGAGGCCATCCTCTGCCTCACCTCAAAATAGGGGAAGTTGTCGACAAGCACTGGGGGCTCTGATGCGCAAAGCCTTGGATAGCGTGGGCGCAATGCGGTCTACGGTGACTGGCGTTTCCACTTTCTGCGGGACAACGCCTGTACCGTAAAGGACAATAGGGAAACGCACAAAGGCCATTTGTGATGACGGATGCCCTGGATAGTCGGCATTCACCACGTGCCATCCCGGACGGAGGCGGAGGATGAAATCGCCCGAACGCTGGGCATAGAAGTTCTTTTGGGCACGCTCCATTTCGGGCGACCAAGCTCCATTCTGCAATCGATGGGCGCTCACCACTTCTTTCACTCCTGTCAAACCCTGCAAAAATTCTTGCACGCGAGTTTGCAGTTCGGGGACATTGATTTGGCGTTCATCGAGCAACCGATAATTGAGGTAAATCTGGTTGCCCATCGTGGCTGCAATGTAGTTGCCTTGGCCGTAGAGCGCCACAAGATACATCCCGAGGAGATTGACCGTGCGCCGCATGTCCAATTGTCCGATGGGCAGGCGATATTTGGCGCGTTCCTCTTCTTCATTTTCCGCGCAGTAGCCCGTAGAAGTGAGGGTAAACAAGGCATTGCCCTCTCCCACCTTCTTGTGGACACCAGCGATAATCTCAGCCACAGCACGATCCAATCGTGCATAGGTGTCTTGTAGTTCGGCCGTCCCCGTCAAGGAGCTTTTCCCACTGAAAGGACCGGCATAGAGGGTAATAGCCAAATAGTCGGGAATATCATCACTCCCCAAATAGGTGCCTTGCAAAGCACCGCCCACAGCCGCGGCAATCTCACTATTGACGAGGGCTGAACTTTTGAAAGCCGCAAAGCGCGAGGGCCTTTCAGCTTGTGGGCAAAAGTAGAAGTGCGCTGGGAGGTCGTCCAATAAAAAGGGTGCACGCGGCACAAGTGGTTGCCAGTGCAGAGACTGGAGACGATAGTCTAAATTCTGATAGACATTGCGGTAATCGGCCCATTTGGGGAACTCTCCATAATAAGAGGAAGAGGCCCAATTTCCCGTATTATCGTCTATCCACACCACCTGGTCGGCAGCATGACCAGCTTGGAAGATGGCACTTTCTGAATCGGGGGCGATGCTCACCACCCACGCTCGGCCACCGGTGCTCACTTTCAGTTCATCGGCCACTGTGCTCACTTCGAGCTGTCGGGGCGAACAGCCTTCAGCGGTGTACAGTCCCTTGACGCTGCGGTCGTCCACAGCGCGTTGAGGACGCCAGATGTCTCGATTAAGCCATTGCAACGCCACGACACCATGCTCGCTCGGCACGGCTCCGGTCGCCACTGTCGCAGCGGCAGAAGCCTCGTCGCGCACAACAAAGGGGTAGTCAGCCTGCAAGTAGACACGTCCCTTTTGGAGAAGCAGCTGCAGACCATCGCTACCGTAAAGGGGAGAGAAGGCTTCCAAATAGTCCGATTGCAACTGGTCGATCATAATGTTCACGACCAGTCGAGGCATCCCTTGCGGTCTCTGGCTCACAGCACCTCCTTCGCCCTTCACTTCGGTAGAAGTCAAGAGCGAGAGCAAGGTTAAGAGCGAGAAAAGCAAGTGATTTTTTTGCATATCGTGCACAGAGGAGAAAGGTAGTTACTACTCAGAAGCGGAAATAAATCCGGGTCGCAGAAAGAGGAAGAGCCCTCTAATAAGCAATATCCATGCCAAGGCATCGGTCGCTGTGGGAAAAACTTGTACACCTACGATTTTGACCGTAAAATAGATGATGGCACCTACTGCAAGCCAAGGAGCAAGGACATCGCGACGTCCTCTGCGACGATGCCACCAATAGGACACCATATAGAGGAGCAAGAGGGGATTGAAAAGGCAAAGCAACCAATTCGTCCCTACGGCCGGATGTTCGCTCCACCCCACCATCAGCGTGAGGAACAGTCCCACCAGCCCCATCAGCACAAAGGTCATCGTGTCGAACGTGCCAGCCCAAATTCGCCAAGCACGTTGCGTGGGCGCTCCGGCACGGCGCGAACGATATTCGCCAAAGGTTAGGCACACGCACAAGCCCAACCAGCTCCACAATACGAGATTGGGACCAAAAGGCAGCGCCGGCTGCTTAGGCTGTGGGGTAAGTGGGAACAAAGGTTGCGTGTGGTTTACCAAAGGGCGAAGACGCCCCTGTACATCTTGAATTTTCGCCACAGCAAAGAAGTTTTGCGCGTAGGTGGGGAGAAAGTTCAAGCGCGTCATCTCCTGCACACTGTGCTTCTGGTCCACCTCCGGACCGAGCAGCAAATCTTGGCCGAACTCGAACCAAGGGCTTTGGCGCGTAAATTCATGTATCATCTCACGCTGGGTGAGCATCTGCTCATTGCCTTTCAGCGTGGGATAGACCACACGTTCACCCTGCGCTTCAACCACTTTTATAATGGCTTGCACAGCACGTGTGGTGCAGTTGTCGTAGAGAAAGTTGTAGCGGTAGGTCCAGTCCGGGGTGATCATCACAAGCGTGTCAAATCCGGAAATGCCCTCCACGGCAAATTCGCGACGCTGACTGCCCGGCTTTGCCAAGATGCGCTGCAGCTTTGCCTGCAAAGCGCGTGCCTCATTGGGGGTGAGATTGAGCACCTGCTCGGTCACGGGCATGTCATCGGCAATTTGTCCCGAGAGAAACAAGGCCGTGCTTTCTTGGCACATCGAATAGTCCGTGAGCCCCAATACAAACTTCAGTACGAAGTTAGGAGTGTCGAAAGAGAACCAACCGAAATTGTACGTCCAGTCCTCCTTGGGGCGTTCGGCTTTTTTGAAAACGCAATGCAGTATGCCCGTAGAGGCGATAAATCTGATGACCCGGCGCACACGTCAGCAAACTCACTTGCAGCGAGTCTATGGGCCGTTGTTGTGCAACAGGAGCAGACACTTGCGCCATAGCCAAGAGCGGCAACAGCCAAAAGCAGAAAAGAAGTCGCAGAGGCGTTCTCATAAACGAAAAATTTGTTGCAAAAGCAAAGGTACGTCCTTTTGCCTAATCCTCCAAATTTTCGTGCTTTTTATTTTAAGAATGGCCTTTTTTCTGGAAGAAAGATCGCCACTGCTCGATAAGCCTCCTCTCTGCACCCCATATCATACTCCGAAACAGAGGGATGCAAAAGTCCCTGCTGTCAGAGTTGCTCTTACAGCAGGGACAAATGAGAATATCCGACTTGTTAATCAAGAATGACTACTTTCTCTTAAAAATGATGTTCATGTAAGTATTCTCGGTAACATTGGGGGTAGTCGAAACAAGACCATAGGACAAAATGCCATAGTCATTTACTTGAACATTGGTAAAGACATTCTTGTCATAGTAGGTAATGAAATAGCCCAAAGAAGTTTTGCTTTCCACAGGAAGAGCACCGGCTGAGGGGCTGGAAGCAGTAGGACCGGGAGTCAGCGCTAAGCCGGGAGCAAACTGCTCACTATACAACTTGTGCAGGTCGATAGTAAAAGTCGTGCCATTCCATCGTGGGTCGTGAGTATCTGTGGGAAGCACAACACTGGGCATGTAGAAAAATAACGGCCATGCCGCATTCATCGCTCCCAGAACACCTTGTGCATTGGCGACAACAACTTTATTAGGCAAGAATTTAGTCGTTTTATTGGAGTCGTAGTCACCGTTGGTATCAGTCGTCACCCCTTCGTCTCTTTTGGGGAGATTCTGGATACGAGCTGTCCCTTTCACATCCAAGTCCTCGGTTGGAGAATTTGTATTTACACCAACACGCTCTGTCTGTGCCCAGACACCCAGCGGCATCAAGAGGCCCATGAGTAGGGAGTAATTCTTAAGTTTCATATCTTGTGACGAATTAAATTATTCTTTATGGGAGCAAAAGTACTAATTCTTTTTCACATGAGGAAAAAAAGTTTGTCTTTTTTTATTACTTTATCCTTTTAAGATGAAATCTATCTGACCGAGACCGGCCTATTTATAGACTTCTATCATTTTTCTCAGAGATTACTTGGTCATTTCAAAAGAAATGCCTACTTTTGCACTCGCAAACAGCAAGATACTGGTAAATCAGTTTCATCATAAATGCGCATCCGCACATCGTTTGCTTTGATCCGTTAGCTCAGCTGGTAGAGCAATACACTTTTAATGTATGGGTCTTGGGTTCGAGTCCCAAACGGATCACTTAAAAAGAGGTTGTATCGAAAGGTATAACCTCTTTTTTCGGTTTTGAAATCGTTTATCAGAGATTGGTTGATTAGTAGATTGATTAGTCAAACAATTTAGTTTTTGGAGAGATTTTTCCTCTCGTATTGTTAAGCAAAGGTAGCGCTTTCCCGCCACTTCGGCAATACCTAAATCGGGGGATTTTCCAGCACTGCACACTACCCACTGTTGATTAGTTGATGGTCTGATTAGTCAAACTATAGTGCAAAAAGAGCCTGTGTTCTTTTCAGAACTCAGACTCTCTTGAAAATGGCGGCGACCTACTCTCCCGCGGGTGTGCAGTACCATCGGCGCGGGCGGGCTTAACTCTCTGTTCGGAATGGGAAGAGGTGGAACCCCGTCGCTATAACCACCGGAAATATCATTTGAACATACAACAACTCGTTGATTCGATTTTTTTCTTATCTTCGTATCATCTAAACTCTATCAAAAAAACAAAAAAAGTAAGCAAAGCAGCTTTTAAGTAAATTCACCAAAAGCATGAAGTTTCGGGCAATTAGTAGTGCTCGGCTGTGACATCGCTGTCTGTACACCTGCACCCTATCAACGTCGTAGTCTACAACGACCCTTATGAGGAAATCTTATCTTGTGGCCGGCTTCGCACTTAGATGCTTTCAGCGCTTATCCGATCCCGACGTAGATACCCGGCGGTGCAGCTGGCGCCACAACCGGTAAACCAGAGGTCAGTCCAACACGGTCCTCTCGTACTAGTGTCAGAGCCACGCAAATTTCCTGCGCCCACGATAGATAGAGACCGAACTGTCTCACGACGTTCTGAACCCAGCTCGCGTGCCACTTTAATGGGCGAACAGCCCAACCCTTGGGACCTTCTCCAGCCCCAGGATGTGACGAGCCGACATCGAGGTGCCAAACCACTCCGTCGATATGAGCTCTTGGGAGGGATCAGCCTGTTATCCCCGGAGTACCTTTTATCCTTTGAGCGATGGCCCTTCCATACGGAACCACCGGATCACTATGCTCTGCTTTCGCACCTGATCGACTTGTAGGTCTCTCAGTCAAGCGCCCTTTTGCCATTACACTCTACGACCGGTTACCAATCGGTCTGAGGGCACCTTTAGAAGCCTCCGTTACGCTTTGGAGGCGACCACCCCAGTCAAACTACCCACCAAACGGTGTCCTCCTATCAAGGAGTTAGGAACCAGACAGCCAAAGGGTCGTATTTCAACAGCGGCTCCACAAACACTGGCGTGCCTGCTTCATTGCCTCCGACCTATCCTACACATCGACTGCCCGATTACAACGTTAAGCTATAGTAAAGGTTCACGGGGTCTTTTCGTCCCATCGCGGGTAATCGGCATCTTCACCGATACTACAATTTCACTGGAATCATGGTTGAGACAGTGTCCAGATCATTACACCATTCGTGCAGGTCGGAACTTACCCGACAAGGAATTTCGCTACCTTAGGACCGTTATAGTTACGGCCGCCGTTTACCGGGGCTTCAATTCAATGCTTCTCTTGCGATGACATCTCCTCTTAACCTTCCGGCACCGGGCAGGTGTCAGACTGTATACTGCATCTTTCGATTTTGCACAGCCCTGTGTTTTTGTTAAACAGTTGCCTGGACCTATTCTCTGCGCCTCATATTACTATGAGGACCCCTTATTGCGAACGTACGGGGTCAATTTGCCTAGTTCCTTAACCATGAATCTTCCAAGCGCCTTAGTATATTCTACCCGACTACGTGTGTCCGTTTACGGTACGGGTATCTCATATGTTAAGCTTAGCGGATTTTCTCGGGAGTCTGATTACCTTCGCTATTGCGCCGTCCGAGGACTTTTGCATACTATCGGACTTCAACTCTGAGAGCGGATTTGCCTACTCTCATCAACGTCTTTGTCCTTTAACGAGCTATTCCGTCAGCTCGCGGAAGTGTCACTTCTCCGTCTCCACATCGCCATATCAGATAGTAAGGGAATATTAACCCTTTCTGCCATCGGCATCACCATTAGGCTGAGCCTTAGGACCCGACTAACCCAGGGCCGATTAACGTTGCCCTGGAAACCTTAGTCTTTCGGCGAGAGTGCATCTCACACTCTTTATCGTTACTTATACCTACATTTGCTTTTCATGAAGCTCCAACTGAGGTCGTCCTCAATCTTCTAGGCCGCATGAATGCTCCCCTACCGATGTATAGCATACATCCCATGTCTTCGGTATCTGATTTCATACCCGATTATTATCCATGCACAGTCCCTCGACTAGTGAGCTGTTACGCACTCTTTGAATGAATGGCTGCTTCCAAGCCAACATCCTAGCTGTCACCGGGACCACACTACGTTAGTTTAACTTAATCAGAATTTCGGGACCTTAGACGATGGTCAGGATTCTTCTCCTCTCGGGCGTGGACCTTAGCACCCACGCCCTCACTCCCGGGCTTAACCTGTGCGCATTCGGAGTTTGTCTGGACTTGATAGGCGGCGAAGCCCTCGCATCCAATCAGTCGCTCTACCTCACACAGGAAACACCCGAGGCTGCACCTAAATGCATTTCGGGGAGTACGAGCTATCTCCAAGTTTGATTGGCCTTTCACTCCTACCCTCACCTCATCCAGAAGCTTTTCAACGCTTATTGGTTCGGTCCTCCATCCCGTGTTACCGGGACTTCAACCTGGACAAGGGTAGATCACTTGGTTTCGCGTCTACCACCACTGACTCATGGCGCCCTATTCAGACTCGCTTTCGCTTCGGCTCGGAGCATCATTACTCTTAACCTTGCCAATGACGGTAACTCGTAGGTTCATTATGCAAAAGGCACGCCGTCACATCTTACGATGCTCCGACCGCTTGTAGGCGTACGGTTTCAGGAACTCTTTCACTCCTCTGACAGAGGTGCTTTTCACCTTTCCCTCACGGTACTGGTACGCTATCGGTCTCTTACGAGTATTTAGCCTTGGCGGATGGGCCCGCCGGATTCAGACAGGATTTCACGTGTCCCGCCCTACTCAGGATACTGCTATGCTTCATCAAAATTTCGAGTACGAGACTGTCACTCTCTATGGTCGTTCTTTCCAAAACGTTCCTCTATCTTGATTTCTTGCAATAACGCAGTCCTACAACCCCAATCATGCCGAAACATCATTGGTTTGGGCTCTTCCCCGTTCGCTCGCCACTACTGAGGGAATCATTATTATTTTCTTTTCCTACGGGTACTAAGATGTTTCAGTTCCCCGCGTTAGCCTCCCGCATTCGCGGGATGACAGGCCTTCAACCTGCCGAGTTGTCTCATTCGGAAATCTTCGGATCAAAGGTCATTTGCACCTACCCGAAGCTTATCGCAGCTTATCACGTCCTTCATCGCCTGTAAGAGCCTAGGCATCCACCGTACGCCCTTATTTACTTCGTTGCCGATGAGTTGTCTAAAAAAACAACCCTGGCGAATATACTTAAAGCTGTACTTTGTGTTACCTTTTATAAGTTACTTAGATGATTTTGCGAGTTGTTCAGTAAAGGGGTAAACCAATAAATCCGTAACAAGTACGATTCTATCGTCACCGTTCTACCCAACAACTCATCAACTTTGTTGCGTGTTCAATATGTCAAAGATCATTTGCTCTAACCATGGTGACCATACGGTCGTTTGAGCAGTAAGAGTGGAGAATAACGGATTCGAACCGTTGACCCCCTGCTTGCAAAGCAGGTGCTCTAGCCAGCTGAGCTAATCCCCCATACAGTTACGAAGTAGTCCCAGGCAGATTTGAACTGCCGACCTCCACATTATCAGTGTGGCGCTCTAACCAACTGAGCTATAGGACTGGCAGAAATAATCAAACCTTGCGACCCTCGAATAGGAGTGCTCGGCTTCATCTTTCTCGTATATTTCATAACAGTCTGCGAGAAGTACGCAGATACAATCAAATTGTTGTACCTTATATCTACCAAAATAGGTTCGTCGCATCCAGAAAGGAGGTGTTCCAGCCGCACCTTCCGGTACGGCTACCTTGTTACGACTTAGCCCCAATCACCAGTTTTACCCTAGGCCGACCCTTTCGGTCACGGCTTTCAGGCACCCCCGGCTTTCATGGCTTGACGGGCGGTGTGTACAAGGCCCGGGAACGTATTCACCGCGCCATGGCTGATGCGCGATTACTAGCGAATCCAGCTTCATGGAGTCGGGTTGCAGACTCCAATCCGAACTGAGAGAGGTTTTTAAGATTGGCATCCTATCACTAGGTAGCGACCTTCTGTACCTCCCATTGTAACACGTGTGTAGCCCCGGACGTAAGGGCCGTGCTGATTTGACGTCATCCCCACCTTCCTCACATCTTACGATGGCAGTATCCATGGAGTGCCCAGCATTACCTGATGGCAACCAAGGAAAAGGGTTGCGCTCGTTATGGCACTTAAGCCGACACCTCACGGCACGAGCTGACGACAACCATGCAGCACCTCTAACTCCGTCCGAAGAAAAAGAGTATCTCTACCTCGTCGGAGCTAGTTCAAGCCCGGGTAAGGTTCCTCGCGTATCATCGAATTAAACCACATGTTCCTCCGCTTGTGCGGGCCCCCGTCAATTCCTTTGAGTTTCACCGTTGCCGGCGTACTCCCCAGGTGGTATACTTAATGCTTTCGCTTGGCGACTTACATTATATCGCAAACCGCGAGTATACATCGTTTACTGTGTGGACTACCAGGGTATCTAATCCCTGTTTGATACCCACACTTTCGAGCCTCAGCGTCAGTTACACCCCGGACACCTGCCTTCGCGATCGGAGTTCATCGTGATATCTAAGCATTTCACCGCTACACCACGAGTTCCAGCATCCCTGTGTGCACTCAAGACTACCAGTTTCAACGGCATCGTATGGTTGAGCCACACTCTTTAACCGCTGACTTAACAGTCCGCCTACGCTCCCTTTAAACCCAATAAATCCGGATAACGCCTGGACCTTCCGTATTACCGCGGCTGCTGGCACGGAATTAGCCGGTCCTTATTCTTTCGGTACATTCGTTCCGGGGACACGTCCCCGTCGTTATTCCCGAACTAAAGCAGTTTACAACCCGGAGGGCCGTCATCCTGCACGCTACTTGGCTGGTTCAGACTTCCGTCCATTGACCAATATTCCTCACTGCTGCCTCCCGTAGGAGTTTTGGACCGTGTCTCAGTTCCAATGTGGGGGACCTTCCTCTCAGAACCCCTACTGATCGATGGCTAGGTGGGCCGTTACCCCGCCTACTACCTAATCAGACGCATCGCCATCACATACCAATAAATCTTTGATTAAACTATCATGCGATTGTTTAATAACATCAGGTATTAATCTTACTTTCGCAAGGCTATCCCTGAGTATGTGGTAGGTTCGATACGCGTTACGCACCCGTGCGCCGGTCGCCGGCACAGAAAGCAAGCTTTCTGCCCGCTGCCCCTCGACTTGCATGTGTTAAGCCTGTAGCTAGCGTTCATCCTGAGCCAGGATCAAACTCTTCATTGTAAATATAATCATTTGTTTGTTTCTCTGTTTGTCGCTCAGAACCTATCCTTATATGAGTAGAATTGAACGGTACAATTTCATTTTACCCGAAACCTCGATTGCTCATTGCATTCGTTGTTTCATTGTTGATTGTTCCTTGTACTTCTCTACAATCTGTTATGTAATTCTTTCAAAGAGCATTTGCAATCATTCCTTCCATACCACCCACCTTGCGGCAGAGCGTATCGAAGTGAGCAAGATAGCCTTGCGTCCCGATTGCGAGTGCAAAAGTACAACAAACTTCCGTTACCTCCAAACAATACCGCAGAAAAGTTTTCAAAAAGTTACAATGTCGCGATTTTGATGCTTCTATTTGCAGAAATCACTCATAAGCTCAATTTTTCCTCCCTTCGCCCCTCCCTCCCGATTTCTGCCACTTTTTGCCCTGATGGGCATCCAAGAGCCACAAAACTGCATCTGAGATAAATCAACTACCTCGGAGGTAGTTTTTTCTATCTCTGAGGTAGAAAAAATTATCTCTGAGGGAAATCGAACTACATCAGAGGTAGAGCAAATCATCTCAGAAGGAGTAATCAAATCATCTCGGAGATGGACAAAACCTCCTCCCTCTTTCAACACCAAATCCAAAAAGCAGCGCTCCCCTACTCTACTCACTTTCCTCGCGCACGCGTGCGCGCATTACGCGCGCACACTACACTATAATCCCACGTTTTTTTGCCTTCACTGCCTTCACCACCCACAAAAACACCTCACAACGACCTGATTTGCCTTTACAACCTTTGCTTTTCACCTCTATATCTTCACTATTTTCCTTCACCTTGCCTTCACCCCTATTCCCCTGATTTTCAGCCTCTCTCCCCCATCGGTGAAGGAGTGAAGGCAATTTGCACACACTATATAGTGTATACGCGTGCGCGCGAGAGAAAAAGGAGAGGTAAGGAAGGAAAGAAATGGGAGGAATGAGTCCCCATCCGAGAGAAAGGGGGACGGAGGAATCGGAAAAAGGAGGGAGAAGCACAAAAATGGGAACACTCCGTCTCACGACGGAACATTCCCTCACAGAACTTATTAAAGATGAAAAAAACTATTAGCTCTTAGTTGGCCACCTATCGACAGTGGAATCATTTCGCACGTGTAAGACATATTTGTGCTATTGACTTTGCAAAAGTACGCATTCCCTTCGATACGTCAAAGTCTTTGGCGAAAAAAATCTTCGCATTTTTTTCTTCAAGATTTCGAAAAAGACCGCGAGAGTTTGTTTCATCTAAGAAAAAAATATCGTTTTTTTACCGAAGAAGCCACAAAAGGAAGCAGGCTATTTCGGGCGTTGTGAGGCGCCGGAAGGGGTGGCCTTGATCGGGGGCTGCCCTTTCTGAGGCTTATGCGGTGCTCCCGTTTTTCGCGCGGTGCATCACTCTTGGGATCGTGGTGGTCGGGCACCTTGACATCCCGTTGTGGGGAGGTGGGGGCAGTGGGGGAGGGCTCGGAGGGCACACTTCCATCGGTGGGCATATCCTGCCTGCCTGTCCGTCCTCATAGCCCTGCGCATAGCCGCGACGATAGGCTTCGGCATAGTTGCGGCGCTGGGCAGCTGTGGAAAAATTGGGAGGTTTCGTCGTAGGAAAGTCGCTCGTCGCCGGTCACACCATCTTCCAGTCCGGCAAAGTAGCCATCTTCGTAGCCGGCATCGGAGGGATGCGCGTGTCGGTGGCAGAGAGTCGTCATCGGCCGCGGAATCGTCGTCAAGGTGGAGGGCCGGAGTGAGTTCGGGTGCTGCTGTGGTGTCGGGCGTGGCGATGCGAGAGAGGCTGTCGCGACGGGCGGCATGTTCGGGAGAGGGGAACGTCGGACGATTTTTTTCAGAAAGAGGATGAGCCCGACGGCAATCAGTGCTATCGTTCCAAAAATGAGGGCACGGAGAATGCTTTCAAGGCGATCGGGGTGTGGCATGGTGAGAGAGCGGAAAAAGGGGAAAGAAAGTGATGTGAAAAGCAGAGGAGAAAAGGCGGTCGGTGTCAGCGGCGCTTGCGTCCGGCATCAATGCGCAGGAAGATGAACAGGAGCAGGGTGAAGCCCCAGAGGGACGAACCGCCGTAGGAGAAGAACGGCAGCGGAATACCGATGACGGGGGCAAGCCCCTGTGACCATCCCTATGTTGATGAAGACGTGGAGAGAAGGATGGAGAGCACCGAATAGCCAAAGACGCGGCCGAAAGTGGTGGGCTGTCGTTCGGCCAACACGACAAGTCGCAAGATGAGCGCGAGAAAGAGGAGGAGTACAGCACTGGCGCCGAGAAAACCTTCTTCTTCGCCGACGGTACAGAAGATGAAGTCGGTGTCTTGTTCGGGCACGTAGTCGAGTTTGGTCTGCGTGCCGTTCATAAAGCCTTTTCACGCAAGCCCCTGAACCGATGGCAATCTTCGACTGATTGACGTTGTAGGAGGCATCGCGGTCTTCTTCGACCCCGAGGAGCACCTTGATGCGTGTGCGCTGGTAGTCCTGAGGACGTTGTTGAGCGCATAGTCGGAAGCATAGAGGAAGCCCACACTCCCGATAGAGAAAAATGGAAATGAGCAAAAATGTTCTGACACGCTGCCCTGAGCCATTGCGTACCGAGGTAGGCGATGAGGGAGCGCCATTCCGCCGATTTGCACCCACGAGATGTCGAAGGGGAAGAAGAGTGCACTCACACCCCAGGGGAGAAAAATTGAGCACCAGCCCGAAGAGCAGGACGCGGCGGGCGTGTTCGGGCTGCCGCGGGCAATAGATGCGGAGCATGCCGTAGGTGAAGATCCAGATGAGCGACATGACCACGTATTCGCCCACAGAGCCGGTGGTGCCGGGGAGGAGGGTTTTCGCCATAGCCGATGCCGACGACAAAATGAGAGCACCGCGGCCACCGCCACAAAAAGGATGGCGCCCGGCATCCCCTCACGATAGAACATGAGGAAGAAGGCAAAATAAACCAGAGCCGACCCCGTCTCCTTCTGCAAGACGATGAGGGCGAGGGGAAGCAGCACGAAGCCAGCGGCTCTGATCAGATTGCGCCGCACGTTGAGGGTAAATCCGTTTTGATTGAGGAGTTTGGCGACCATGAGGGCCGTGGCGCACTTGGCAAACTCCGCAGGTTGGAGACTGACGGGACCTAAGGAAATCCAAGACTTCGACCCCTTGATGTCGTGGGCAATGAAGGGAGTGACGAAGAGCACGAGCATCATGACCCAATAGAAGAGGTCGGCCAGCATGTCGAAGTAGTGGTCGTCGAACATGAGGATAATCATGCCCAAACCGAGGGAACAGCCGATCCAGAGCAACTGCTTTCCGGCGCGAGAGTCGAACGAGGAGAAGTTCATCTCACCGAAACTGTGGCTGGCCCCGCACACACTGATCCACCCGAAGGCGAGCAGGAGCAGAAAGATGAGCAGCACCCATCCGTCGGCACGAAAAGCAGGGTTGATGTGGTTGGATTGCGACATAAGTAGGTGTTCAAAATTGGAGAGAGGCAGAGGCCGATTCAGCGTTCGGCACTGCCGTAGTTGATGCGTCGGGCTTGGAAAGCAGCCGCTTTGACTTGAGAGTGAGGGGAAAGTTTCCCGGTGAGGTATTGCTCCATGATGAGACTGCCGATGGGCACGGCAAAGTCAGCGCCAAAGCCACCATTTTTCGATGTAGACGCAGAGGGCGATGCGCGGGTTGTTCATCGGGCGAAGCCCATAAAGGCCGAGTGGTCGTGACCGCGATTTTGTGCAGTCCCCGTTTTTCCGCACACCTCCCATCCCGGCAGGTCTGCTCCGCGGCAAGTGCCGCCCAGCACCGCGCGCCGCATGCCGGCCACGGCATAATTGTACCAACGAGGGGCGACCATCGTGCGATGGGGGGCGGGTGTAGAGGGTGTCGATGCGCTCCCCCTGGACACTGTGGGCGATGTGGGGGACGTAAAGTGACCGCGGTTGGCAATGGTGGCAGCCAGGTTGGCAATCTGCAGCGGAGTGGCGGTGACCTCCCCTTGTCCGATGGAGATGGAGATGATGGTCAGTGCGTTCCACGACTTTTTGTAGGCTTTGTCGTAATAGGCCGCGTTGGGAATCATGCCGCGGCGCTCTCCGGGGAGGTCCACCCCGAGTTTGTAGCCATAACCCATGGAGACGACCTGGTCTTTCCAACGCGTCATGGCCGCTTGCACCGACCCATACTTCTGCCGATTGCCAAGCATGCGCAGCAAGTTCCAGCAGAAATAGGCGTTGCAGGAAGTACCGATGGCAGGAACGAGATTGATGGGCGAAGCGTGGCCGTGACAACCCACGTGAAGCCCCTTGTAGTTGAACCCATGGTGACAGGGAAAGGCCACTTGCGGATTGATAGAGCCCTCTTGCAGTCCGAGGAGGGCCTGTGTGATTTTGAAGGTCGAGCCCGGCGGATAGGTGCCACTGATGGCCCGATTGAGGAGGGGGCGTCGGGGGTCGCGCATCAGTTGCTGATGATGCTTTCCGCGGTCGCGTCCCACCATGGTGCGAGGGTCGTAAGTGGGTGCAGAGGCCATACAGAGGATTTCGCCCGTGGCCGGTTCGATGGCCACAATCGCCCCGAGTTTGCCTTCAAGCAGACGTTCGGCAAGTTGTTGTGTTTTGAGGTCGATGCCGAGGGAGAGGTTGCGCCCGGGACGAGCTTCGCGGTCGAACGCTCCATTTTTATATCGCCCTTGCGTGCGACCGTGGACGTCGCGAAGCATGATGCGCATTCCTTTCTCCCCGCGCAACACCTTTTCATAGGAGCGTTCCACCCCAAGTTTGCCGATGAAGTCGCCGCTGCGGTAGTAGCTGTCGCTGTCGACATCGGCCTGCGACACTTCGCCCACATCGCCCAGAATGTGCGCTCCGATGCCTTGGGCGTAGCGCCGCACAGAGCGTTTTTCGGCCGAGAAGCCTCGGAAGCGGAACAGTTTTTCCTTGAACATCGAAAACTCTCCCGCCGGGATTTGACTCATGAAGAGCTGCGGCGTGTTGCGAGAATAACCCACATTCTTTTTGGAGTCTTTGATTTCGGCCATACGTGCGATGTACTCCTCGCGAGTGATGCCCACCGTCCGGCAGAAGTCGAGGGTATCCACCCCGCGCTGGTCCTGCATGGTGACGAGGATGTTGTAGGAAGGTTCGTTGTAGACGAGCAGTGTGCCGTGGCGGTCGGTGATGAGTCCGCGCGAGGGATAGATGATTTCTTTTCGGAAGGCGTTGGAGTCGGCACTTTTCCGATAGTCGTCGCTCATGAGTTGGAGGGTGAAAAGGCGCACAATATAGACAAGAACGATGGCTATTGCCACCGCTCCTACTACATATTTTCGCTTTTCAAAACTATAATCTTTGGGCATACGGACTAAGGACTAACGGGGCGAGCGCGAGAGGCGCACCCGCTCGGTGGCGGCGATGAAGATGAGGGTGAGGAGGGTCGACCCGACGATGTTGAGCAGCAGAGTGATGGGGTGGAAGAAAGAGAAGTTTTCGAGACAGAAAAACAGCGTCGTGTGCACCAGTGTAATCAGGGTGGCATAGCGAAGGAATGTCCCCCACTTCATCGTGCGTACTGAAGGTGCAAACTCATCGTCGCGCTGATCGGCGGGCGTAAAGAGATTGAGCACCGGCGGAGTGATGAGTCCGATAAAGGTGGTGGTAGCTGCCGCTTCTCCGATGGTGGAAGAAAAGACATCGACCGTCAGTCCGAGCAGAAACCCCAGCGTCACGTAGACCCATCGCGCCGTGTGGTTGGGCAGGATGAGCAAGAGGTAGAAATAAGGCATGGGAGTGGCGTAGCCCGCGATGTGGATGTGGTTGAACACCAACACTTGGAGGGCCAGCAGAAGAAGAAACCAAAAAGCGCGCGTCAGGAAGTCTTGCAACATAGCAACAAAGAGAAAGGAAGAAGAGACCGCTCCCCGATGCCTTCAAGGCAGAAGCTGTGAAGGGGGCAGTCGGAGGGAAAGGTGAGGACTTAGGGAGAGCAAATGGGAGTGCCTCGATGTTTCACCTTAGAAAAAGAAAAGTCCATCCCAAAGGCCAACGCGGTTCGCCTTTGAGATAGATTTAGGGGAAAGGACGAAGAGCGAGTTTATTTCGCCAGCCCATTGTTGGCGATGAGCCATTCGGCAATCTGCACGGCATTGAGCGCTGCGCCCTTCTTGATTTGGTCGGAGACCAGCCAGAAAGGCGAGTCCGTTGGGATTGGCCAAATCTTTGCGGATGCGTCCTACGTAGACATCGTTGCAACCGGCGAGGAAGAGCGGCATGGGATAGTCGCGTTCGGCAGGATTGTCCTGCAAGGTCAAGCCTTCGCCGCCGGTGATGGCAGCACGTACCTCTTCGACCGTGAGGGGACGCTCCGTCTCCACCCAAATGGCTTCGGAATGGGAGCGCATCACCGGCACACGCACACAAGTGGCGCTCACCTCGATGTCGGAGTGCATGATTTTTCTTCGTCTCGTGGTACATCTTCATCTCCTCCTTCGTGTAGCCGTTGTCGGTGAAGACGTCAATCTGTGGAATGACATTGTAGGCCAGTTGGTAGGCAAATTTTGAGACGGTGGGCTGCTCTCCACGCACGATTTGTGCGGTCTGCGTTTCGAGTTCGGTCATAGCTGCTGCACCGGCTCCCGAGGCGGCTTTGATAGGAAGCCACGTGGACACGACGAATGTGGCTGAGGCGTTCGATGGCTTGAAGGGCAACGACCATCATGATGGTGGTGCAGTTGGGGTTGGCGATGATGCCGCGCGGACGATTGAGCGCATCGGCAGCGTTGCATTCGGGCACCACCAAAGGCACATCGGGGTCCATGCGGAAAGCCGAAGTGTTGTCGATCATGACAGCGCCGTGGCGCGTGATGTCGGCTGCAAACTCTTGGCTCGTGCTGCCGCCGGCGCTGGTGAAAGCGATGTCGATGTCCTTGAAGTCGTCGGTGTCGTGGCGAAGTTCACGCACCACGATGTCCTTGTCGCGAAAACGATAGGTCGTGCCGGCGCTACGGCTCGAACCGAAGAGGCGCAGTTCGTCGATGGGAAAATTGCGTTCGGCCAGTACGCGAAGAAATTCTTGGCCCACGGCGCCGCTGGCGCCCACGATGGCTACATTCATTTGTCAGTAGGTTTGAAATAATGGGACAGAGCAAAAAATGCCCAAAATCGGGTGCGGTCTATCCATAGGATAGCGAGCGGCCTGCGGCTTCTGCTCCGAAAGCCCTTTGTGTGCTGCAAAATTATAACTTTCTGCGCTATTAGTGGGCACTATTGCGAAGTTTTTTGCTAATTTTGTAGGCGAAATCCTGTTTACTCTCGTGCTCACGCCCTTTTTTTGCATGCCCAACTTTTATATTCCCATCACCGACCCCACGTGGATTTTCTTTCTCGTGCTGAGCATCGTCCTTTTTGCGCCGATGATTCTCGAGCGTCTGCGTCTTCCCTCCATCGTGGGGATGATTGTGGCGGGTGTGGTAATTGGGCCTTACGGTTTGCATGTGTTGGAGCGCGATGCGTCGTTTGAGATTTTTCGGAAAAAGTAGGGCTTTACTACATCATGTTTCTCGCCTCACTGGAGATGAATCTGGTCGATGTCTGGAAAAATCGCAACAGTGCGCTGGGCTTTGGCCTGCTCTCCTTTGCCCTCCCCTTTGCCGTAGGCGTGGGCGTGAACCTCTCCGTGCTCAACATGACGTTGCCCGCCGCTATTCTCGTGGCGTCGATGTATGCCGCCCACACCCTGCTCACCTACCCCATCGTGATGCGTTGGGGCCTCTCCCGCCATCGTGCCGTGGGCATTGCCGTGGGAGGTACCATCATCACCAACATCCTCACGCTCTTGGTGCTGGCGGTGGTGGGGGGTATGTTCCGCCCCGATGCCGACAGTTTCAATCTGGCACTGCTGGTGGGAAAAGTGTGCCTGACAGGCGGACTGATCGCGTGGTCGTTTCCGCGCATCTGCCGCTGGTTCTTCCGTCGTTTGGACGACAGCATCGTGCAATATATCTTTGTACTGGCACTCGTGTTCTTGGCCGCCGGTCTGATGGAGTGGGTCGGTATGGAAGGCATCTTAGGCGCGTTTCTCGTAGGCTTGGTGCTCAATCGTGAAATCCCCCCGGCCGGCCCTTTGATGAACCATATCGAGTTTGTCGGCAATGCCCTTTTCATTCCCTACTTCCTCATCGGTGTGGGCATGCTCATCAATGTGCAGACGATGCTCGCAGGTTGGCAAGTCTTTTTCATTGCCGGAGTGATGTTGCTCACCGGCACCGGTGGCAAATGGCTTTCCGCCCGACTCTCGCAGCGGCTTTTTCGCTGGTCGAAGGCAGAAGGCAGCATTGTTGTGGGACTTTCCACCGCTCGTGCAGCGGCCACACTCGCCATCGCCTTGGTGGGCTACGACATCATCATGCCCGATGGATCTCATCTCTTGGGCGACCCCATTCTCAACGCCTCGATGCTGCTCATCTTAGGGTCATGCCTCATCGCTTCGATGACCACCGAGCGTGCCGCTCACCACATCGTGCTTTCGGGTGAAGCGAAGCAGGAAAGTTCGGGCGAAGCCAAAGACACCCTCCTCGTAGCACTCCACAACCCACGCACGCTCATCCCGATGGTCAACCTGGCCTTGATGCTCCGCACCCCCTCCGCCACTGCCCAACTCACCGCAGTTTCGGTCATCTTGGGCGATGATGTCAACGTGCGCGCGGAAGCGCAGAAGCAGTTGGACTATGCCGCCAAAATGGCCGCTGCCATCAATGTGCGCATGCAGACCCACTGCCGCTGGTCGGTCAATCCCGTGACCGGCATTGTCCATGCCGCCAAAGAAAGCGAAGCCTCCGACATTCTCATCGGCCTTCACCAGAAAGCTACCATCGGCGAAACCTTCTACGGCAAGTTTGCCACCGACCTCCTGGCCGCTGCCGGCCAACAGATTCTCCTCTATCGGCCGCTTGTGCCCATCTACAGCCTCCGCCGTCTCCATGTCGTGGTGCCACGCAAAGCCGAGTTCGATCCGGGTTTCCGACATTGGTGTCACCGTGTGGCCACGCTTTCTGCCCAGATCAGCGCCCGCCTCTCCGTCTACAGCGGCAGCACCACCCTCGATGCCGTGCGCAACATGTGGCGCACACAGCACCACACCGTCGAAGCCGACTATCACGACTACTCCTCGTGGAACGATTTCCTCCCCTTGGCCGAACGCCTCCGTCCCGACCACCTCGTGGTGTTCATCGCGGCCCACAAGGGGATGCCGTCCTACCACCGCTACATCGAAACCATTCCCCAACAAGTGGAGCGCTACTTTTCAGCACGCTCCACGCTGATCATCTTCCCCGCTCGCCCCGGTGGTGCGGCCAATGCTGTCGCCGACCTTCGCAGCGGTATTTCGGTCATGCAGAAATAGCTCTCTGTCTCACTTCACCTCCACTCCAACCGCATGATACACCTTCACAATATCCACAAGTCCTTTGGCAATCTTCATGTGCTCAAAGGCATCGATTTGACCATCAACAAGGGCGAAATCGTGAGCATTGTCGGCCCCTCGGGCGCGGGCAAAACCACCCTCCTCCAAGTCATGGGCACGCTCTATCGCCCCGATGAAGGAACGATTGAGATGGTCGGCACCGACATCACCCGTCTCTCCAAAAGTGCGCTCGAAGTTTCGCAATCGGCACATTGGTTTCATCTTCCAGTTCCACCAGCTGCTTCCGGAATTTACCGCCCTCGAAAAACGTGATGATACCCGCCCTCATCGCCGGAACATCGCGCTCGGCGGCCAAGACACGCGCCCTCGAACTGCTCCAATACCTCGACCTCAGCGCTCGCACCGACCACAAACCGGCGGCGCTTTCGGGTGGCGAAAAGCAACGTGTGGCCGTGGCACGCGCGCTGATGAACGAGCCGGACATCATTCTGGCCGATGAGCCTACGGGCTCACTCGACTCCCGCAACCGCCAAGAACTCCAAGAACTCTTCTTCCGTCTGCGGCGCGACATGGGGCAGACGTTCGTCATCGTCACCCACGACGAGGAACTGGCCCGGCTGGCCGACCGCTGCATCCACATTGTCGACGGCATCGTACGCCCCGAAATGCCCCTCCCTTCCGATGCCGACACCGCGGCTTCCGAAGTTCTCTAAATTGCACTTATCATGATCAACCTCGGACAACACAACACGCTGACCATCACCCGATTTACCGACCACGGCGCTTATGTCGACGGCGGCGAATTGGGCGAAATCCTCATCCCCAAAGCCTACGTGCGTCCCGAAATGCGTCCCGGCGACACGCTTTCCCTCTTTGTCTACCTCGATCAACAAGAGCGGCTCGTGGCTACCACTGAAACCCCACTGGCCGAGGAGGGCGACTTTGCCTTTTTGGAAGTGGCGTGGGTCAACGAACATGGCGCCTTTCTCAACTGGGGCGTGATGAAAGACCTTTTCGTGCCTTTCCGCGAACAAAAGCGGACGATGGAGGTGGGCGAAAGCTACATCGTGCGCATTTACGTGGATGCCCAAACCCAACGTCTGGCCGCTACGGCCAAGGTGGAGCGCTTCCTCGAACCTGCCCGGATGAACGACTTTCATCGGGGGGAGGAGGTGGACCTGCTGGTGTGGCAACGCACCCCACTGGGGCTGAAAGTCATCGTCAATGGGTGTCACGCCGGCTTGGTCTACAACGACAACCTCTATGCCCCCGAACCCCGCACCGGCCACCGCCTTCGGGGCAGCGTGGTGACAGTGCGCCCCGATGGCCGCCTCGACATCTCCCTCCAACGTTTGGGCAAGGGGCGCTTCCGCGATTTCGCCGACACCCTGCTCGATGCGCTCCGGCAAGCCGATGGTTTCCTCCCCTTCACCGACCGCAGCGATACCGATGCCATTGCCGAACGCTTCTCGGTGTCCAAGAAAACTTTCAAGCGCGCTGTCGGTACGCTCTACCGCAACCGCCTCATCACCCTCCACGATGAGGGCATCCGCCTCGTCCGCAAGGGGTGAAATTTACCTCAAAGGTAGTTTTTTCTACCTCTGAGAAAAATAAAACTACCTCTGAGGTAAATTTTTCGCGCTCCTATGTTTTTTTTCGACGCCTTATATAGAGAAGGGGCAACTACCTTATATATAAGGTGTCGCCTCTGCCCATTTTCACGATGATTTATCCTGCCCACCTCCACACCCTTCTGCGCTCCATCACTCCCGAAGGGCAGCAGGACGAAATCCAACACACCTGCCGCGCCATGGTGGGCCTCCGCGACGACAGTACGTGGTCGCTCCGCTACGCAGACCCCGACAACAACGGCCAGACGGCCTTGCAGGGGACGCCCCAATGGATGTCGATTTCGCGCGATGGCGACACGCGCTCCCGCCTCCTCTTCCGCGTGGGCGAACGCTTGGAATGCCTCTACGTGAGTCCGATGGGCGAATTTCAGATGCACACCCACACCACCCTTTTCAACGCTACAGTCGATGCCCATCAAGGGCGTGTGGAACTCCACTACGATCTCTTTCTCTCCGACCGCCTCGCTGCACAAAACGAATTGGAAGTGTGGTGGGAGCGACAAACGTAGATTTCATGGCTTTTTTTTAACAGGAAAATTTGTAAGATAATACAACTTTGACTATATTTGCAGTATGGTTAGGCAGATTAGACTTTATAAGCGCTACTTCATCGATTTTTATGGAACGCCTTTCTGAAAAAGAGCGCTACAAAATCAATCAAGCACTGACTCTTTTTGTGAAAACAACCGCATTCCCCATCATTATATTAAATATATTGATAGTGGCATCTATGAGTTTCGAGTTTCTTTAGGTAGCAATGAATTTCGAATATTCTTCATTTACGATGGTGACACTTTGGTGATATTGTTTAATGGATTTCGAAAGAAAACACAGAAAACTCCACGCCAGGAAATAGAAAAAGCCAAACGATTAAAAGATGAGTATTATGCAAGTAAAAGAGATTGATAAAGACATCTATGATTATAGTGCCTACTTAGACGAGCAATTTGGAGCAATAGGTACGCCACAACGCGCGGCAATCGTAGAAAAGGCTTGGGAGGACTACAATGCCCAAATCCTTTATGAGGCGCGCAAACAAGCCGGCATCACACAGTCGGAATTGGCAGCACGTGTTGGCAAGGATAAAGGCTACATCTCGCGCATCGAGCGAGGCCTGATTGTGCCTTCTGTCTCCACCCTCTATAAACTCGCGGCCGCGATGGGTTTCTCCGTAGAACTCCGCCCGATATAATCCCCTCAATCCCCCTCCCCACTATGCAAGACATTCAAAACTACATTGCCGAGAACGAACCCCGTTTTCTCGAAGAACTCTTTTCGCTCATCCGCATCCCCAGCATCAGTGCGCACCCTGAGCGCAAACCCGATATTGAGCGCTGTGCAGAGCGTTGGAAAGAGTTGCTCCTCGAAGCCGGTGCCGACACCGTCGAAGTGATGCCTTCCGATGGCAACCCTTTGGTTTATGGCGAGAAGCACGTGAGCGACGATGCCCCTACGGTGCTGGTGTATGCCCACTACGATGTGATGCCGGCCGAACCTTTAGAATTGTGGCACTCCAAGCCCTTCGAGCCCGAAGTGCGGGAAGACCGGATTTGGGCGCGTGGGGCAGACGACGACAAAGGTCAGTCGTTCATTCAAGTCAAAGCTTTTTGAATACCTCGTGCGCCACAACCTTTTGCGCCACAATGTGAAGTTCATTTTTGAGGGTGAGGAAGAAATCGGCAGTCCTTCGTTGGCCGCCTTCTTAGAGCGCCACCGCGACCTCCTCACATGCGATGTCATTCTCGTCAGCGACACCTCGATGCTCGCTCCCGACCTCCCCTCGCTCACCACCGGTTTGCGCGGTTTGGCTTATTGGGAAATCGAAGTGACAGGCCCCAACCGCGACCTCCACTCCGGACACTTTGGCGGTGCCGTGGCCAATCCGGCGCTTGTGTTGTGTGAGATGTTGGCCAAAATCGTGGACGAACGCGGCCGCATCACCATTCCCCACTTCTACGACGATGTCGAAGAACTTTCCGCCGAAGAACGCGCGATGATTGCCTCCATTCCCTTTGACGAAGAGGCTTACAAGCGCTCTATCGATGTGGATGCCGTGCGCGGCGAAGAGGGCTATTCCACCATCGAGCGCAACGCCTGCCGTCCCTCGTTCGACATCTGCGGCATCTGGAGCGGTTATCAAGGCGAAGGTTCTAAGACCGTGCTGCCCTCCAAAGCCTATGCCAAAGTGAGTTGTCGCCTCGTGCCTCATCAGCAACACGAGAAAATTCAGCAGCTCTTCACCGACTACATCAACAGCATCGCGCCTGATTGTGTGCGCGTCAAAGTGACTCCGATGCACGGTGGAGAAGGCTATGTCTGCCCCATCACGCTGCCGGCCTACAAAGCCGCTGAAGAAGGCTTCACCCAAGCCTTCGGCAAGCGTCCCTTGGCGGTGCGTCGCGGCGGGAGCATCCCCATCATCAGCGACTTTGAGCGGGTGCTGGGTGTCAAGACGGTGCTCATGGGCTTCGGCCTGGAGCGCAACGCCATCCATTCGCCCAACGAAAACTTCAGCCTCGACATCTTCCGCAAGGGCATTGCCGCCGTTGTGGGTTTCCACTGAACTATCAGGGCTGACCGCCCTTCTCCTTGCTCTCTTGTCGGCTCTCATCAAGCCGGCAGGAGAGTCCTTGCGTTTCGGCGTTCGGAGCGCCGCACCTCACCACTTTCTCTTCACATGCACCTCAACCACAAATTTTTGAAAGGAGTGGGCATCGCCCTCCTTGTGCCGATTATCCTCGTCTTGCTGCTCGTTGTTGCTGTCTATCTTCCGCCCATCCAGCGATGGGCGGTGGACAAAGCGGCCGACACGATGGGCCAAAAGATGGGACTGACGGTGAGTGTGGGCAGCGTCCGCCTCACCCCCTTTCTCGACCTGCGCCTACAAAACGTGACCGCTCTCGACGAAGGGCAAGACACCGTGCTGCACACCACCGACCTACTGCTTGATGTGGCTTTCGCCCCTCTTTTTGAAGGACGTGCCGACATCGACGGTTTTCGGTTGCGTGGTGCTCGCGTGAACACCAAAAGTTTTGTGCCAGATGCCCATATCAGCGGGCGTGTGGGCGAACTCTCGGCCGCAGCACATGGTGTGGCATGGAAGGAGGAGAAGGTGCACCTCGACCGCGCACTTCTGGCCGATGCCGACCTGCAAGTGACGCTCTCCGACACCGCCAAAAAGGACACCACCTCAGCGCCCGCAAAGTGGGTGATTGACGTGGTGCAAGCCCGCTTGCAAAACACCACCCTACGCCTCACCCTGCCCGGCGATTCGATGCACGTGGCTGCCTCGCTGGCCGATGCCCAACTGCAAAACGGACATTTCGACTTGGGCAAACCTCATTATGCTGTGCACCGACTCACGGTGTGCGAGGGTTCGGTCCTCATGAACATGGCACGCGCTCCGTTGCCCCAAGCGGCCTTGTTCGACCTCCGCCGGCTCAATGTGGGCATCGACAGCCTCAGTTACGACCGCGCGGGACGCTTACAACTCCACGTTTCACAACTGGCTTTTGAAGAACAACTGCGCCGGCTCTCCGTGGCGCATTTAGGTGGTCGCGTCTATCTCGACACCACCCGCGTCAGTCTGCCTGCGCTTCGCCTGCGCACTCCGCAGTCGGAACTCAATGCTCAAGTCGAAATGGAATGGGCGGCTCTCAAACCCGAGGGTAAGGGTACGATGCATCTGCAACTGGAGGGTACCGTTTCGCCCAACGATATTTTGGCAGCGGCACGGGGAAATATGAGTGCGCAGGAATGGCAGCAACTCTCCACGATGATGCACGACGGACTTCCCCAATCGCCCATCCGCCTGCAAGCCGATGTGCAGGGCAATGTCGGCAACCTCGCCATCCGCCGCGCACAACTTCAACTGCCCGATATGTTGCAGTTTGAAGTCAATGGTTTTTCTGAAAAATCTCCTGCTCGACCGGCGCAGCGGCTATCTCAACTACGACCTCCGCACCCGCCATTTGCAACGTCTTGAACGCCTCCTGCCCCTCGGCACGGAGCAATATACGCCCACCCGAAGGTTTGGAATGGGCAGGTGTGTTGGATTTCCAACGCAATGACTATCGCACGCAATTCCGCATCGACCTCGGTCGCGGAAGGCTCACCGGTCGCGCTACCGTAGGGCTCGACAGCGAACGCTATGAAGCGATGCTCCAATTCACGCCTCCCCTCGGTCACTTCCTCAAGGGACAACCGCTCTCGCCCTTCACCGGTCGTCTGAGTGCTTCCGGACGTGGGTTTACCATCCCTGCCGTCCGCTCCAATCTCGTGGCGAAAGCTCACATTCAGCAGTTGCGCTACGACAAGTATCCCTCGACGGTCTCCACCTCCAAGCGCGGATGCGGGGCACAGATGCCGTGGTCGATTTCGCGGCTCACAATCCATTCCTCAAGGCTTCGGGCAACGTCGTGGCCCACCTGGCGCGCGGCTACAACGCCGATGTCAATATCGCCGTCGAAGAGGCCGACTTGCACCGCTTGGCCGAAATCAAAGATACCCTCGCTGTGGGCCTCCACTTCAAAGGCCATCTGCAAAGTTCGGCCGACTTCAAGCGCTTCTTCACAAGGGACGTTCGGCAGCATCCGCCTGCTCACCCCCGACCAAAGTTTTCTCTTCAAGGACGTCGATTTCGTCTTCCGCACGGCTCCCGAAACTACCACGGCCCAACTCTGTACCGGCGATCTCAATTTCCGATTTTCGGCAGCCGGCGACCTGCCTCGCCTCACCCGACAGTCCAACCGTCTCGTACACCTCGTCACGCAGCAAATCCGACACCGTGACATCGACCAGGAGGCGCTGAAACGGGTGCTCCCCGACCTTTCGCTCCGCCTCGATGCCGGCACCGACAACTTGCTGGCCGGCTTCCTCCGCTATCGCGGCTACGACCTCACCTCGCTCACCGCCCGACTCGAATCCAACGCACGGACAGGGGCTCAACGGACGCCCTCGCGATGGGAAAATTCAAAGCCGGCGCCCTGCTCCTCGACACCATCCACGTCGACCTCACCCACGACGAAGAGGGGATGAAACTCCTCGGTGTGGTGCACAACAACCAGCGCACCAATCCCAATCCCTTCAATGCACAAGTCAAGTCCTACCTCTTCGAACGCGGACTGGGTGCCGAACTCGTCTTTGCCGATGGCAAGGGCGATGTCGGACTCAATCTGGGTGCAAAGGTCGAACTTGCCGATGGAGGCTACAACATCCATCTCTACCCCGACACCCCCATCGTGGCCTACCGGAAGTTTGTCGTCAACAACGACAATTTCATCTTCCTCGGCGACAACCGACAAATTCGTGCCGACGTTCGCCTGCTGGCCGACGACGGCACCGGACTGCAAATCCACAGCGAGGGAAACGACGTTGCGAAAAATGACATTTCTGTAAGTATCAAGGACCTCAACCTGCACGAGCTCTCCAATGTCCTCCCCTATCTGCCGCAACTCGGCGGACGCCTCAACGGCGACTTCCACCTCATCGACAATCACAAGACCATTTCGGCTATGGGCAATGTCGAAGCACGCGACTTTGCCTACGAAGGCACGCCCATCGGCAACTTGGGCGGCGAACTTGTCTACATGCCTAAATCCGACAGCGAGCACTATGCCGATGCCTTCATCCGCTTCAACGGTGAGGAGGTGGCCGAGGTGAGCGGCTCTTACTTCACCACCGGACAAGGGGCTTTTGAAGGAAAAGCACGTCTCAAGCATTTCCCCCTCAAACTCGTCAGCAGTTTCATGGCCGACACCGGTTTTGCCCTGCGCGGCACCGCCGAAGGGGAATTTACCCTCTCGGGCGCCCTCGATGCCCCCGTGATGAACGGCAGTCTCGATCTCGACAAGGCCCACCTTTACAGCAATGTCTACGGCATCGACTTTGAGATGGACGAACGCCCGCTCGTGTTCTACAACTCCCGCCTCGTCTTTGAGGACTATCTCCTCAGTTCCAAAGGCGGAAATGCCCTCACCATCAACGGCGATGTCGACATGACTCGCTTGGAAGCCATCGGTCTCAACTTTGCGCTGAATGCCAAAAACTTTGCCCTCATCAATGCCAAGCGCAGCAGCGGTTCGCCTCGTCTTTGGCAAGGTCTACAGCAACTTCACCGGCACCGTCAAGGGCACACTCGACCGTATCGTGGTGCGCGGTGGGCTCGACATCCTCAGCAACACCGACGTCACCTACATTCTCACCAATTCGCCCCTCACTGTCAAGGACGAACTGGCCGATTTGGTGACCTTCACCGATTTCAGCGACACCCTCGCCACTACTCCACCCGAAGAAAAAGCCACCTCGGCCATCGACATTCTGCTGGGCATCAACATCAAACCCGGTGCGCGCTTCTGTGCAACCTCTCTCCCAATGGCGACAGCTACGTTGATCTGTCGGGCAACGGCAGACTGACCTTCCGTATGAACCAACAGGGCGAAATGCGCGTCACCGGGCGCCTCACGCTCGACGAGGGCAAGATGAACTACGAGCTTCCCGTCATTCCGCTGCGCACCTTCACCCTGGTCGGCGGCTCATACGTGGAATTCAAAGGAAACCCGATGAATCCCACCTCAACATCACCGCCACCGACCACGTCAAAACGACCATCACCGAAAACGAGCGCCAGCGTACAGTCAACTTCATTGCGGGTGTAAAAATCACGCGCTCGCTCGAAGACATGGGTCTCCAATTCACCATCGAAGCGCCCGACGACCTTTCCATTCAGAACCAACTCACCTCCATGAGCGAAGAAGACCGCGGCAAGGCGGCCGTAGCCCCTGATGGCCACCGGCATGTACATCAACGACGACAACCTCTCCACCGGTGGTTTGAAAGCCTCCAACGCCCTCAATGCCTTCTTGCAGAGCGAAATCCAAAACATCGCCGGCAAGGCCCTTTCGACCATCGACCTCTCCTTCGGGATGGAAAACGGCACATCGGCTTCCGGCGCCTCTACGACCGACTACAACTTCCAGTTTTCCAAGCGCTTCATGAACAACCGCATGCGCCTCATCGTGGGCGGAAAGGTGTCCACCGGCAGCGACGCCACCACCAGCGCCCAGTCCTTCATCGACAACATCGCCCTCGAATACCGCCTCGATGCCGGCAGCACACGCTACGTACGTGTCTTCTACGACCGCGATGCGCAAGACCCGCTCGAAGGTTCGCTCATGAAGACCGGCGCCGGCATCGTGTTGCGCCGCAAGAGCGACCGCATCGGCGACCTCTTCCTCCTCCGTCGCAAAAAGAACAATTCTCCCAACGCTGCAACCTCTGCCCAATGAAAATCTCCCTTTCCTGTGTCCTCCTCATCGGTTTCGCCCTGACGCTGGCAGCCTGCTCCACCACCGAGCACCTGCCCGAAGGCGAACAACTCTACACGGGCATCAAGCGCATCCACTACGAAACGCCACGCACGCCCATCAAGAAGAAGACGGCCAAAGCCGTGACCGACAGTACCGGGGTCATCACAGCCATCGCCGATGCCGTTGAGACCATCGACCAAGCCATCAAAGGTGAAAAACGCCCCGCGCTCTCCCCTTGCCGAACTACAAGCCCGCGACCCGAAAACACTCACCAAGGCCGAACGTCACTATCTCCGCACGCAGGAGAAGGCCGAGCGCCGCACCATGACGCAAGCCAAGACGGAGGTCGACGCCGTACTGGCCTATGCGCCCAATGGAGCGCTCTTCGGCTCTTCGTCCATCACTTCGCCGTGGAAGTTCGGCCTCTGGACCTACAATCGCTATGTCAACTCTCACACCATCTTTGGCCGCTGGATGTTTCGCACCTTTGCCGAAGCTCCGGTGCTCATCTCCAATGTCGCCCCGCAAACCCGCACCAAGATAGCCAACAACACTCTTCACAGTTTCGGCTATCTCAACAGCACGGTCAATTACGAAGTGCTCTCACAGCGCAATCCGAAGAAGGCCAAGATAGCCTACACTCTTCGTCCCGGTCAGCTCTTCTACCTCGATTCCATCGAATACCGCGGCTTTGACTCAACGGCCGACAGCCTCCTCCGCGCCACACGTGCTGAGCGCCTCCTCCGTCGCGGCGATGCCTTCAACACGCGCAATCTCGCCGGCGAGCAGGCACGCATCGAAACGCTCATGCGCAACAACGGTTACTATTACTACACCGCCGGCATCACCACCTTTGCTGCCGACACCACCGCGCATCCCGGATTTGTTCAGCTCCGCGTCCAACCTAATCCCAACCGCAAGGCCGGCACGCGCCGCCCATGGTACATCGGACGCACCTACATCAACATCCGCAACCTCGACAACGATCCGCTCGAAGGCACCATGGTTCACCACGACCTCAGTTTTGCCTACCCGGGGAAGCGCTTCCCCATCTATCCCAGCCTTTGGCGACGCGCCATCGCCCACTTCCAAGGCGATCGCTATAGTCTGGCCGATCAAAAAGCCACCTTCGAACGCCTCTATGCCATGGGCATCTTCTCCAGCATGGACATCGACTATGTGCCGAGCGACACTTCCGCAACCTGCGACACCCTCAATCTCCACATCAATGCCGTCTTAGCACGCTCCTACGACTCCTCTTTTGAGATGAACGCCACGCTCAAGAGCAACCAGCAGGTCGGCCCCGGTGTCAGCTACGAACTTTCCAAACTCAATGCTTTCCGTGCCGGCGAAACCATATCGGGAAAACTCTTCGGCAGCTATGAGTGGCAGCTCGGCAACGGTCGCAACGGCGGCAACTCCCTGCTCAACAGTTTTGAGTTGGGCACGAAGTTCAACCTGAAATATCCGCGTCTGCTGCTCCCTTGGGACACCAGCCGATGGCGCGAACGGCAACGGCAGAAGTGGCGTCGGGAGTATGAAAAAGCCCGTGCCCTCAATCCCACAATTCAACCCTTCCGGTTTGGCAACACCCACCCCATTGTGGGAAGCACCACTTTTCTCTCAATGCCGATTGGCGCAACCGCTCGGGCTTCTTTCAAATCATTTCCACAGGAGCCGATGTAGTCTACAAATGGAGTCGGCATCCGCAGTTGCAGCACGAACTCTCGGTGTTCTCTATCGAATACAACCGGCTGGTGAACACCACCTTTGCCTTCGACTCCATCACCAACGCCAACCCCGCCCTCTACGTGTCGATGCGCAACCAGTTCGTCCCCTCCGTCGGCTACACCTTGACCTATCGCTCTCCGGCGGCCGACCCTCATCCCCTGCTCGTGCAGACAAGTGTCAAGGAGGCGGGCAACCTCCTCGCCGGCGTTTATGCCCTCGCCGGCCGCCCTTGGTCTGAGGCCGACAAGCACCTCCTCGGTTCTCCCTTTGCCCAGTTTGTCAAAGCCACCCTTGAAGCCCGCTACACGCGTCGCCTCAGTCCGCGCTTCCAGCTCGCCACCCGCTTCTTTGCCGGTGCCGTCTATAGTTACGGCAATAGTAGTCGTGCACCCTATGGCGAACAGTTCTACGTCGGCGGTGCCAATTCCGTCCGGGCCTTCTCTGCCCGCACCGTAGGCCCCGGTGGCTACTATGCCCCACGCTCGCGCTACTCCTACATCGACCAGACGGGCGACCTCAAACTCGAAGCCAACGCCGAACTCCGTGCCCGCCTCTTCGGTTCGCTCCACGGTGCTGTCTTCCTCGATGCGGGCAACGTGTGGCTCATGAAACCCGACCCCATGCGCCCCGATGGCGAAATCTCACTCAGCAACTTGAAGCGCGTGGCCGTGGGTACCGGTGCCGGCCTGCGCTACGATCTCCAATATCTCGTGGTGCGCTTCGATGTCGGTGTCGGTTTGCACCTCCCTACGACACCTCAAAAGATGGGTTCTTCAATATTCTCTATGGAAAGGACCGCTTTGCCTTCCACTTTGCCATCGGCTACCCCTTCTGATCTCCTCTGCCGCCCTCTCGCGCGTGCGTATACACTACATATAGTGCTTGCAAATTGCCTTCACTCCTTCACCGATAGGTGAAAGAACCTGAAAATCAAGAAAATAGGGGTGAAGGCAAAGGTGAAAGCAAAGGACAGAAATGATGGCGAGGGTGAAGGCAGTGAAGGCAAAAAACAACACTATTATAGTGTACGCGCACGCGCGCGAGGAAGAAAGGAAGAGAGGAAGGAGGTCCGCATCTCATTCTCGTTCCCTCCCCCTCAACCGGCTCACGCTCGACTACGGAGGAGGCGCATTCCACGATCTCCCACTGCGTCTCACCTACCTCAGAAGTAGTTTTTTCTTCCTCTGAGGTAAATCAAATTATCTCTGAGGTAAATCAAACGACCTCGGAAGTAAGTTGTTTCAAGATGATGCGGCACACATTGGGCGGATGCCTGCCGCGCTTCTCGTGGTGAGATAGACGTCCGCAAAAGGGCGAAATTTCAAAATCGAAATTTCGGTAGGTTTTTCAAAGCCCAACTTTGAGAAAACGTCCATAATGTAATAAATTCCACCGAAAGAAGTGATATTCTCGTTTTTAATTGCTACCTTTGTCATGTCAGATATTTTATTTGTTTTTTGTTGGTAGCACTAAGATAGGTGAAATTTCTGACATATCCAAGTGTTTTGAGAACTTTGTTTTTCAGGCACTTGAGTTGACACAAGAACTTATGCTGCGGAATTAAGGTTATATATAAATTAAGGTTATATATAAAATAAAATCACTACCTTTGCAGCCAATTCATATCAATCTAAAACTCAAATAAGTAAGATGAGAAAAACAGTATTAGGCTTCATCGCCAGCTTCATGTTGCTTTCCGCACATGCCCAAGACCTGAAAATAAAGAAAGGGGAGGTATTACTTGACGGAACACCAGTAGCACTTGTAAAAGAAGCGAAAAGAGTCTGTGACCTATCTACGCCTGATGGGAAAAAGGTGTTCACATTCTTCATTACGAACAAGACAAAACAAGGCGTCATCACACCAGAAGATTGGCTCCAGTTCACATCACCTGAGGGCGCAGTCTTTGAACTGCAAAACCCGAAAGACAGGATTGTACTGTCCACCACGAAGTACCTTGTCTACAAACTGTTAGACAGCAAACCCCAGATCATCGCAGTGGACGGTATCAAGACATCCACCATTGACGACCTCTTCAAGCAGGGCTCGCGTCCTTTCTCTGCAAAATGGGACAGCCTCTATACCATAGTCAAAAATATGGAGAAAACCGATGAGGAGTTTACCGCACAGCATCCCTTCTCCATCAACAACAATGGTGACATTATCATCAACAAAGAGATGGTGGGAAAGGTTTTTGTCAATGAACATTCATTAGGCAAAAGAGACTATTATGTCAAGGACCGTGTGGGCAACCAAGTAGCGGAGATTAAGCTCGAATCTTGGACCAGGAGCGAGAATTTCAGCAACATAACAACCTGTGATAATAGGAAACTTCCCTTCCTGCAATACTTTACTGCATCCAAACTCTCCGAGGACGAGATGGTGCGCCGTATGGTATCAAAACTGCTTGCAAACGGCTATACACTGGGAGATATGACGGAGAATATCAAGCTGCGACTGGCAAACAAGGCAAAAGCAGATGAGCAACAGGCTGCCGATGAGGAACGACAGCTGGTGAAAGAGGCCAAGGACGCTTCCGTGAACATCTATAATGTGCCCGGCAAGGTGGTACTTGCTGACGGCACAACACGCGAAGGCAACATCACTATTGTATATGAATCTATTGAAAAGAAGATGGGTAAAGGAATCAGTGGAATCCTCGACCTTGACGCACCGGCAATGGGATCAGCCGTAACACTGACGCAAAACGGTGCGAACGGCAAGACCGAACAGAAGTTCAAGGCTGCTGACAACGTAACCGTCTATGCAGGTGGCAAAACCTATATCGGAACAAAGGGCTCAAAAGACGGTGCGTTAAGAAACGCCGGCGGCAGTGGTTCTCTTAATTTCGGAACACGCCGCCCACAGTTCTTCGAGGTACTCTTTACTGACGGAAAGGGCAATTACATCCTGGAACATCCATTAGATAAAAATGAACTTTATCTGAAGCTGAAGGACAGAAAGGAAGCTATCTATCTTGGCGACAAAGCATTATTAGGTACACGAAGCGAGAAGAAAAGAATTAAGCTGACTGCGGAATATCTGAATAAGCCGAGTATGGATGCTGCCAAGTATGACACCCGCACAAAAGAAGGACTCCAGCAGCTTATCGCAGATTATACTGAAAAATAAAAGGAGGACTTCCCCTACCTCTCCCCAAAGGGAGGGGCATAATGTCCTGTTTTTTCCTTATTCCAATCCTTACAGGGGCTTACTTGCATCGCAACTAAGCCTTACTTTGATCTTCAATAGGTGCTTAATTGAAGTCCAATTAAGCACCTATTTGTTTAAAACCTCAATTCTGCAGCGTTTTTTTCCTTGTGAGGTGATTTAATGTGTTGAGATGTCTTTTTGAGGCTCTACGTGTTGTTATGAACCCCAATTCGGGATAAGTAAGGCTTGTTTTTGTCTTAAAATTATTGCTGTCCGGTAAAAGTTTTTTTGCTGTAAAAATAAGGCTGAAATCCTCTTGCAGGATTTCAGCCTATTTTTGTTACTTTGCTTGTTGCAAAAACGCTAGTAACATGAGCAAAAAGTACACATTTTACCGGACAGCCGGTCTATAGTCAGGTCATAAAATTGCTGGATAAAGCCAAAATTCAACAAATTAGTCTCGAGACGCTAGGGAGCGAGCGCTATGTTAAGCGCTTGACAGGCTGGAAACACCTAATCATTATGCTCTTTGGTGTTCTCAAACACTTTGATTCTCTGCGTGAATTGGAGATTGGCATGAAAGCCGAGACTATGAAACTCTCCCACTTGGGACTTGACTACGTTGTTCGTCGCAGCACACTTGCAGAAGCCAACCGACGGCGTCCACAAGAGTTCTTTGCCAAGGTTTATGCCTCCCTGTTGGAACGCTACACTCCATTTTTTTAGCGGACAGCCGCTCTGTGGGCTGTCAAAAAGCGTGGGAGAAGCAGCTTTTATATGATGGATTCTACCACAATTACGCTCTTTGACAACATTCTCAAGGGAGTAGGTCGACATCCCAAAAGCGGAAAGAAGAAAGGCGGAATGAAGGTACACACCATTATGAAATATCAAGTAGGTGTGCCTATGGTGGTAGAACTGACTTCTGCCGCCAAACACGATCATTATCTTCTCAAAAAGGTGCACCTGCCCCAAGATTCCACCTTGGCAATGGATAGAGCCTACATTGACTATGCTCAGTTTCAAAAGGCTTACGGAAGAAGGTGTCTGCTATGTGACCAAGATGAAGAAGAACCTCACCTACAAGGAGTTGTCGTCTATAGTCTATGTTTCTCGTGATGGTTTGGTCACTCACCTCGACAAACATATCCTTTTTGAGAAAGAGAAGGTAAAGCACGAAGCACGATGCGTAGAGCTATGGAGTAATAACTCTCGCAAGTCGGTGACGTTGCTGACCAACAATTTTGAACTCTCTGTTGAGGAACTTGCCGAAATCTACAAGCGCAGATGGGCAATAGAAACCCTCTACAAACAACTGAAACAGAATTTTCCCTTTACACTTTTTTTCTATGGCGAGAGCGTGAATGCCATCCAAATACAAACATGGGTGGTACTCATTGCCAATCTCTTGTGCACAGTGCTGTCTAGAATGATTAAAAGACACGTTTCTTTTTCTCAAATCGTGACTATGCTTAGATTGACGCTCATGTATTACAGCAATTTCATCGATTTCATGGAAAATCCTCAAAAGATGAATGCGCAATTTGGGCGGAAAGAGCTAAAAGCCCCACCGCCGGAACCATCATTATTTGATTAGGGGCTTGCTTTTCTCAAAAATGAAAGCCCGAAGTCCTATTCTAAAGGGCTTCGGGAAGCTTTCTGTGCCGTTTGGAAGTTTACCGGACAGCAATATCTTAAAATAGTGTCAATAAAAGCCCAAAAAGAGGATTATTTTTCGTATATTTGTTGTTGATAACCAAACAGATAACAAAAAATTAAAGTTTGAGACACCAAAAGCAGAGTTCTTCAAAAGAATAGTTTAATTTTGCACTTGCCGGTTGACTCTACGAGGCGGTCTTTTTGCTCCGCAGCGTGCATTTTCTCTCCGAAAAATTTGGTCATTTGCCCAAAACTCTCTATCTTTGCACCGCTTTTAGGGCAAAAATCTTTTTTTGTTCGACAATGGCTGCCGAAAATAGCTCAGTTGGTAGAGCGACGCATTCGTAATGCGTAGGTCACGAGTTCGAGTCTCGTTTTTCGGCTCTTTTGACTTCAAGATGTTCTTATCATTCTTGAAGTCTTTTTATCTGTCCGGTAAAGTTTTTCACAGCAGACAAACTTTACCGGACAGCTATATCTTTTTCAGAGGATGGTGGTCGGGCTTACAGAACACTTGTAAGAGTGGAAAAAGAAAAAGACCGTGACAAAACGAATGTATTGACACGGCCCCTTTGAGCATGGCATGTCGGAATCGAACCGACGTTGTTATATGTGGCTACTATCTAATTCACTTATCACCGCTTTCCTACTGATCGCTTACCATATGCCACAGAGCCACAAATAACATGCCATCAAGATAAAAATTTTATCATTTTCATAATCTCCTTTCTAAAATCCTTTAAGAAACAACAAATTGTGCAAGCACAAGCAATTCCATTAATATCAAATAGTGACAAGATTATTTCGCGAAAATCAAGAATTGAGCAATAAGCTAATAAAGATCGAATTATCACCATGTGCAAAGATATAACAAATAATCCATTTTTTTCAAAAATATCTCTTTACTTTTTACAAATTGTAACAATTCTGAATGCCTATTTATTTTTAGAGAGAAGTCTCTTTTATTTTTTTCCCCGATACAAAAGCCCAAAAACAAATCCCCTCGGCGTCCGAACTTCGGAGACCGAGGGGAGCTTTGTATGGAAGCGCGTTCGCTTCATTTTTTGAAGGGTTTGCGCCAAGTGCAACCTTCGCGCCAGCGGGAGCAACCGTAGGCGGTGTGGCCCTTGATGACCTTGCCCTCGCCGCACTCCGGGCATTTGCTTCCCTCGCGCACCACCTTGCGCTTGGGCTTGGCGGGGGCATCGGGGGACGTGTTTGGGATATTGGGCGCTTCGAGGTTGGTCGCAGCGATACGGCGGTTGGAATTGTCGGCCAGCACCTGCTGCACAATGTCGGCTACCATCTGCTTGAGTTCATCGACAAACTGCCGAGCGGAATACTCGTGGCGTTCGATTTTGCGGAGTTTGTTTTCCCAAATGCCGGTGAGTTCGGCACTTTTCAGGAGTTCTTCTTTGATGAGGCCGATGAGCTCTACGCCGGTGGGGGTGGCTTCCAGACTTTTGCGTTGCTGGCGGATGTAGCCGCGGCGGTAGAGTGTCTGGATGATGGCGGCGCGGGTGGAGGGACGGCCGATGCCGTTTTCTTTCAGCACATCGCGCAAGGCTTCATCATCGACGTTGCGCCCGGCCGTTTCCATGGCGCGAAGCAGTGTGGCTTCGGTGTAAGGCTTGGGCAGGGGTGGTCTCCTTTTGGGTCAAGGTCGGGGTGTGTTCGCCCGTTTCGCCCTTCCGAAATTCGGGAGGGTGCGCTCTTCCTCGGCGCGTGTCGCCTGGGCGTCGTCATCGGGTTTGTCCTTTTGGAAGACAGCGCGCCAGCCGGGATCGAGGATGAGTTTGCCGGTGGCGCGAAAGGGGATGTCGGCCGCCGTCCCATCGACAGTGGTAGTGGCAAAGCGGCAGTCGGGATAGAACACGGCGATGAAACGGCGCGCCACGAGGTCGTAGACATTGCGCTGGAGGTCGGTGAGCGCACGAGGGGCAACGCCGGTGGGGATGATGGCGTGGTGGTCGGTCACCTTGGAGGAGTCGAACACTTTTTTCGATTTCTTCAACTGCGCGCCGCGGAGCGGTTGGAGGAGTTCGCCGTAGGTGTCGGCAATGCCGTTGAGGATGGCTTTGCACTTGGGATAGACATCGTCGGGCAGGAAGGTGGTGTCGACGCGGGGGTAGGTGGTGAGTTTGTTTTCGTAGAGTTGCTGGATGATTTGCAGGGTTTGTTCAGCCCCATAACCATACTTTTTGTTGCACTCCACTTGGAGAGAGGTAAGGTCGAAAAGACGCGGGGGCGCCTCCGAACCTTTCTTTTTCGTCACCTCGGTCACGGTGAAAGGTGTCCCTTCGATGGCTTGCAGAGCGGCCTGCGCTTCCTCGCGGTTGGTGAACCCTCGTTTTGGCAGCGCCTTTCTGGGGCGTCCCTTCCTCATCGTCGCCCTCCATGCGTGCCGTGAAGGTGGTGTCTCGATAGATGGTGGAGAGCACCCAATAGGGTTCGGGGCGGAAGTTTTGGATTTCGAGTTGGCGATGGACGATGAGGGCCAGCGTGGGGGTCTGCACGCGGCCGATGGAGAGGGGTTGTGCGCCCTTGCGGCGGTTGTTGTCGCCAAACTTCAAGGTGTAGAGGCGCGTGGCGTTCATGCCCAGCAACCAGTCGCCGATGGCACGGCACAGCCCGGCCTCGTAGAGCCCTTTGATAGTCGGCCTGCGGACGAAGATGGGCGAAGCCCTCACGGATGGCCTCTTCCGTCATCGAAGAAATCCAAAGGCGCTCGACGGGGCATTGGGCCTGCGTCTTTTGGAACACCCATCGCTGGATGAGTTCGCCCTCCTGGCCGGCATCACCGCAGTTGACAATGCGGTCGGCCGCGAGGAAGAGTTTTTCGATGACGCCAAACTGCTCCTCCACTCCCTCTTTAAGACGGATGCCGAAGCGGGCAGGGCACCATGGGGAGCGCTCCGAGCGACCAGGTTTTCAGTAGGGCGTGTATTCTTCAGGGTTCTTGAGTTCGCAAAGGTGTCCGAAGGTCCACGTCACTTGGTAGCCGTTGCCTTCGTAATAGCCGGCATTGCGCCCCACTCGGACGTGGCGGTCGGCCCCGATGATTTTGGCAATATCGGCGGCGACGGAAGGTTTTTCGGCAATGCAAACTATCATAAGTCGGAGGATGAAGGATGAACGAATGGGGAGGCTTCGGGCAAGGGAGCGCGCTCAAATCGGAGCGTTTCGACATCGAAGGTGAGGGCATCGGAGGTGAAAGTGCGCCCCAAAATGCCGGCATCGGCAAGGGCTTTCGGTGTCCCTTCGTAGAGTCGGCGATCGTGGAGCAACCAAAGGCGGTCGGCCAGTTGGAAGGTGATTTCGAGGTCGTGGGTGGAGAGCAGGATGGTCTTCTGTTGCTCCCGGGCGATGCGGCGCAGAAGGCTGAGGGTTTCGACCTTGGCCGGGAAGTCCAGGAAAGCCGTGGGCTCGTCGAGCAGGATGAGGGGCGTGGCTTGCGCCAAAGCCCGCGCAATCATGGCACGCTGCCGCTCGCCATCGCTCAGGGTGGTAAGTGGTCGGTCGGCAAAGGAGAGCACTCCGCATTCAGCCATGGCAGCTTCCACCGCTGCATGGTCGACCGAGCAGAAGCCACCGAACCACGAGGTGTGCGGTCGCCTCCCCAACGCCACGAGTTGGGTCACGGTGAGGAAGGGAGGCGGAGTGCGGTCGGTGAGGACGAGGGCAAACTCCCGTGCCCGTTGCAGCGAAGAGAGTTGCGCCACCACGCGTTGTCCTACCCGCACTTCGCCGCTCAGCGGTTCGTGCAGTCCGGCCAAGGTGCGCAGCAGGGTGCTTTTCCCACAGCCGTTGCGCCCCACCAAGGCGGTGAGCGTCCCCACGGGGAGTGTGGCGGTGAGGGGAGCGGTGAGGGCGGTCGTGCCGTGCCCGATGGTCAGTTGTTGAAGTTGCAGCATGGTGATGCAAAGTTAGCATTTTTTTGTGGGTCGGGCTTTCCAGTCGGGCTTTTTTCTCATCTCCGCGCTCTTTTGTGGGGTTTGCGCAGTCGTTTGGGGCTACAGGCCATTTCCCCAGCCTTCCCCTTATACGTCCTTGCCCCACACAAAAAAACGATGCACCGACTTCCGCTGGGGAAATCGGTGCATTGTTCGCATATTCGTCAGTAGGTGCTGCCGGCCGAACTTATGGCGACAACACGAAAGAGGCTATCCGAGATACTTGATGAGGATGGAAACATTGGCTTCTTCGCGCAAGCGGCGGAGGGCACGCTCTTTGATTTGGCGCACACGCTCGCGGGTGAGTCCGAGGGAGGTGGCCACTTCTTCGGCCGTCATCTCAGCGCGGCCGATGCCGAAGAGCATTTTCAGCACCAAGCGCTCGCGGTCGGTGAGCACTTGCAGGGCGGTGTCGATGTCGGTGGAGAGAGATTCGCGCTCCATACTGCTGTCGGTGCCGGGTGCGCCATCGTCGGTCATGATGTCAATCATCGTGTTGCTCTCATCGTCCTGAAAAGGTGCATCGACACTCACCTTCTTACCACCGGCATTCAGGCTGTCCTTGATGCGGTCGAGGTCGGTGTCGAGCAGGTCGGCCAACTCCTCGGCAGAAGGACGGCGCTGATACTGCTGCTCAAACTCGGTGCTTGCACGGCTGATTTTCGCCTGCAAACCCACTTGGTTGAGGGGCATGCGCACGATGCGGCTCTGTTCGCTGATGGCTTGCAGGATGCTCTGACGAATCCACCAAACGGCGTAGGAGATGAACTTAAAGCCGCGGGTCTCGTCGAACTTCTGTGCGGCTTTCATCAAGCCGATGTTGCCCTCGTCGATGAGGTCGTTGAGCGACATGCCTTGGTTCTGATACTGCTTCGCCACCGACACCACAAAGCGCAAGTTGGCTTGCACCAAGCGTTTGAGTGCCTCTTCGTCGCCATGGCGGATGCGCTGTGCCAGTTCCACCTCTTCGTCCATGGAGAGGAGTTCCAGACGGCCAATCTCGGTGAGATATTTGTCAATCGCTGCATCACCACGATTGGTAATGCCTTGTGAGATTTTTAGTTGTCGCATACTGATGATTTTTACATTAGGGCACAATAAGCCAATAGACGTGCAAAGATACGATTTTCAGGGAGAAATCCCAAATTTTCTACCTCAAAACACCGAAAATCGTTTTTCTTTTGCACATTTTGCAGCATCGGCTTGCAGATTTGAGCATTTTTAGATAATTTTGAAGGCACATTCTGTTTTTCAAGCTTTCTCACTTTTTCATTGCCACCTCGATGAACGACCCTCTTCTTCCTTTTCGCACTTCTGTCCGGCAAATGCTCGACCGACTTTCGGAACGCCTTCCACAGGCCGACTTGGAGCGGATAGAGCAAGCGTTTGAGTTTGCCGCACAAGCCCATGCCGACCAACACCGCAAGACGGGCGAACCCTACATCATGCACCCGGTAGCGGTGGCACGCATCGTGGCCGAAGAGTTCGGCATGGACACCAGTTCCATCATCGCGGCCTTTCTCCACGATGTGGTGGAAGACACGCCCTGCACCAACGACGACATCTGCGCCCGCTTCGGCACGGAAGTGGCTTTTCTCGTGCGGGTGGTCACCAAACCCAAAGGCAAAGACTGCGGACTGCCCGATTGCAACAAGCAGGAGAACAACTTTCGGCAACTGCTCTACTCCATGCGCCACGACATCCGCGCTGTGCTCATCAAACTGGCCGACCGTCTCCACAATATGCGCACACTGGGCAGTATGCTCCCCGTCAAGCAGATGAAGATCGGAGGCGAAACGGACTTCTTCTACGCGCCTTTTGCCAACCGCCTCGGACTGAACAACCTGCGGCGCGAACTCGAAAATTTGTCGTTCAAATTTCGCTGTTCCGACCGCTACGACCGCTTACAGTCCCTCCTCGATGCCGACATTGCTGCCAACGCTCCACGCCTTGAAGCTTTCACCACCCGCATCCGCGTCATCCTCGCCCACCACGGGCTGGACGTCCGCACCGAAGTGCGCTACCGCCGCCCTTACAGCATCGACCAGCGCATGCGCAAGTCGGGACGCGACTTTGCCCACGTGGAGCACCGCTACATCATCCGCATCATCTACGACCGCACCCGCCTCAGCCCCTCCGACAAAAACCGCAACGACAAAGCCATCTGTCTGCGCATCTACGGCGCACTCACCAACCACTTCAAGGAGAAGACGGGCAGTCTGCTCAACTACGTCGACAATCCCAAAGAAAACGGCTACCGGTCGCTCCACATCCAACTCCTCGGTGAGGGCGGCGCATGGGAGGAAGTGCACATCTCTTCAGAAGAAATGGTGAAGCACACCCGCCTGGGCCTCATCCTCGACCGCATCGGCGAAAAGGGAGCGAGCGACACCACCCAGGGCGCCAACAGCCTCTTAGGCAAAGACGACCGCCGCTGGATTGATAAGTTTTGCGACCTCCTTGAGGAACTGGCCGAAAACGAGGGCAATGTCCACTTCATGGAGGAGGTTTCGGCCTCCCTTTACAGCGAAGACATCACCATCTACGATGAGCACGGCACGGCCTACAAACTGCCGCAGCAGGCCACCGCACTCGACTTTGCCTTTGAGCGCGGCGAAGGGGAGCACGCCCAATATGCGCGCATCGACGGACGATTGTCGTCGCTGCAAACCGAGCTCACCCACGGGGCATGCGTGGAAATCTGCACCCATCCCGAAGCCCATCCCCTCCCTCACTGGGTCGACAGCGTGCGCACCTACAAGGCCAAGTGCTACCTCCGCGCCTATGCTGCCGAACTCCGCCACCGGCAGACCAACCGCTGCCCACATTGTGCCCCGCTGCCGGGACAAGAGGTCATCGGATTTGTCGACGACGCCGGCCACACTACCCTCCACCGCCGCGACTGCCCACTGGCCATCAGTCTTTCGGCCCAACGCGGCGACTCCATTGTCGATGTCGACTTTCTGCCGCAAGCCACGACCACCTATCCCGTCAAAACGCGCATTCGCGCCATCGACCGCTTCCACCTCGTCAGCGACATCGTCGACTGCATCACCAAAGGGCTTCACCTCTCTATGCACTACCTCCACACCGAGGTGGCCGACAACATTGTCGAATGCACCGTCCACTATACTGTCCACTCTGTCGAAGAATTGCGCACCGCCGTTCGCTCCCTCGGATGCATTGAAGGCGTCGATGAGGTGTACAAACTTTGAGCGAGCACTAAAATCTCTCGACAATACCGCTCTCTCCAATCCTCGAAGCATCACTCCTCCTTACTCTACAAAAAAAATCCCCTCTTTCATCTGCAACGAGATGAAAGAGGGGATTTTTGGATAGAAAGCGCGACAGAAAGCCTATCTTATGCATCTTTGACTTCGGCAATCTTCTGAGCGAGCATTTCGAGGTCGCTTTTGAGAGTGGCGATGCGGCGTTCGATGTCGGCCACGAGGGTGTTGCCGGACTTCGACTTGGAGGTGAGGAAGGTGAGGTTCGTTTCGTAAGTTTGAATCTCGGCCTTCTTGTCGTCATAAGCGCGTTGCAAGCGTTGCAGTTCGCTGCCCCCACTCTGTGCGGCACGGCGGGCGATGCCATCGATGCGGCGGCGTCCGGCCTCCTTGTGGATGGTGTCGTAGAGCGTGTCGCAGGCCGCACGATAGGCACGATAGAGTTTTTCTTTTTTGCGGAAAGGCACGTGTCCCACCTCGTTCCACTCGGCTTGGAGAGCCTTGACATCTTGGTGAAGCTGTTCGCTGCCTTCGGCCACCAAACGTTCTAAACGAGCGATGATGTCGAGTTTGCGTGCCATGTTGGCCTCTTCCTCTTCGCGCTGACCGGAATTGGCTTCTTTCTTGCGATCGAAGAAGGTGTTGCAAGCCGTATTGAAACGCTTCCAAATGGCATCGCTCACCTTGTGCGCCACCGGGCCGATTGTTTTCCACTCGGCTTGAAGTGCCACAACGGCAGCAGTCGTAGCGCCCCAATCGGTGCTGTCCTGCAAGGCTTCGGCACGCTCGCAGAGGGCCGTTTTCTTCGCCAGATTCTGTGTCAGACTCTCGCGGAGCGAACGGAAGTATTGTGTTTTGGCGGTGAAAAACTTATCGCAAGCCGCACGGAAGCGTTCAAAAATCTCTTGATTGACCTTACGCGGGGTGAAGCCCACTGTCTTCCATTCGTTTTGCAGGCCGATGACGAGTTGCGACATCGCCTCCCATTCGGCCAGCGAGGAGAGTCCATCGAAAGTGAGGGCTTCTACCTGCTCGCAGAGATTGGTTTTTCTTAGCGAGGTTTTCCTCTTCCTGCTGTTTGAGGTTGAGGAAGTGGTCTTGATGGCGCTTGTTGACGAGGGTCGATGCCGCTTTGAAGCGCGCCCACACCTCTTCGCGCAGTTCCTTGGCCACAGGTCCGGTCTCGCGGAACTCTTGGTGCAACTTTTTGAAGTTGGTGGAAAGCACTAATCACATCTTCCACCTCGGCGAGCTTTTTCGGCCGCTTCGCAGAGGTGGGTTTTGATTTCGAGATTTTTTTCTTGAAATCATAGGCCCGCATTTCGTGGTTGCTGCGCAGCAAGTCGTAGTATTGCTCCACATTGTGCTGGAAGTTCTTCCACGTCTCCGTCACCTGCTCGGCGGGGATAGCACCGATGGTTTTCCACTCCGCTTGCAATGCCTTGAAGGTATCGTAGTTTTTTTGTCCACGTCGTCGGGTGCCGCCACCATAGCCTTGATTTCTTCGATGATGGCCAGTTTGCGGTCGAGGTTGCGCCGGCGTTCGGCTTCGAGCTCAGCCGCCGCCTTGGCGCGGTGCTCCTTGATGGTGCTCATGAGTTCCTTAAACTCCTTTTCGAGAGGGTCGGGCTCGGGATTGAAGTCGGCCGCATCACCGCCCCTGTGCCACAAATGCCTCGCGTGCGGCAGCGCCCTCCTCGTTGTGCAGGCGGTAGAAGATGGTGCGCAGCTGGTCGGTGGCGCCGCGGTCGGCCGGCTCACCCTCTTGGAGGTATTGGCGCAGACGCGCAATGACCTCCTCCTTGGTCGCAGGAGCTGTGGCAGGGCGCTCTTCGGCCGTTTCGGCCTGAGGTTGTGCGGCATTTTGCGAAACTTCCGCGGCCTCCACGACTTCGGTTGGCGTTTCGGGAGATACTTCGGGAGTGGATTCAGGCTCTGCGGTGTTTTCACTACTGTTGAGAAGTTCGGGCTGAGCAGGTTGTGCTTCAGTCTGAGCCTCAACCGCTTGTGGTTGAGTGGCAGCTACTTCGAGCTGTGGGGCTTCAATTTCACTCATAAGAGTGTCGGAGTTAAGGGTTTGTGAGATATAAAGAAAGGTTCTGCCTCCACGGAGGAGGCCATATCGCTTGCAAATAAAGCCAAAATAAAGTTATCTACCAAATGTTTTGGCAAAAAAGTGCACAACAAGGGGCATTTTGGGTAGAAATAGCGCAAAAGAGCAGCCCGATGCAGCTCAAATCCATTCGATTTTGCGGAAGAACCAGATGAAGAGGAACGTCACGCCGATGGAGGCCGCGATAATCACGGGGAAGCCGCCTACCCAATGCTCCATGCCGTTGAGGAGGTTCATGCCGAAGATACTGGCAATGAGCGTGGGGAACATCAGAATGATGCTCACCGAAGTCATCGTTTTTCATCGTCTGCCCCATGTTATTGTTGATGATGGCGGCATAGGTGTCGATGGTCGATTCAAGAATGTTGGCATAGATATTCGTGGTTTCCCGCGCCTGGCTCATCTCGATATTGACATCCTCAATCATGTCCGCATCCAGTTCGTCGACGGGGAGCTTAAACTTCAGTTTGGAAAGAAGCGTTTCGTTGCCACGAATGGAGGTGGCAAAGTAAGTCAGGGAGTCCTGCAAACGCGACAGGTTGATCAGGTCGGCGTTGTTGATGGGACGATCAAGGTCGCGCTTGGCAGCATCGATGATGGTACTGATTTGCTTGAGGCGCTTCAGATACCACACGGCACTCGATAGGAAAAGTCGGAAAACGAGATCTACCGTATCGGTAAATCCCAAACCACGTTTTTGCTGATAAGAAACGAAATCTATCATCATGTTCGTTTCAAAGTGGCACACCGTCACGAAGACCTCCTTGTTGAGAATGATACCCAACGGTATGGTGGTGTGAGGGGTGCGGCTCTGTGCCTCCTTCAAGTAGGGGATACGCAGAATAATGAGCATCCAGCCCTCGTCATAATCATAACGAGCGCGCTCATCTTTATCTCGAATGTCATCGAGGAAGTAATCGGGGATTTGTAGTTGGCGGATGAGGAAATCCTCATCATCGGGGAGTGGGACAGCTCACTTGTGTCCAGCAGTTGGGCTGCCACTCGTCTTGAGTGCGCAGGCCACGGTGATAGTTCCAGTAAGTACGCATGGGCTTGCTTTCTTCTTGCACGAAAAAAAGGGGAGATGGTGGGGAGGAAGAAAGCCTTGCCTCTTCCTATCCTCGGGAAACGGTTATATTTTTCCGCGTGATAGTCGTCCATTTGGGGTTCAAATTAGGGGCAAACCTCCTGTCGGGGATGGGGTTTGCGCTGTTTTCGAGTGCAAAAGTAGCGTTTTTTTTTCACTTCACCGCACGTTCGTCCGTCTTTTTACGGCTGCACCGCTTGCGAAAGGCGAAATTCTTTGGGCGACACGCCGGCGTGGAGCTTAAAGTACTTACGAAAGGTAAACTGCTCGGGGAAGCCCAGTTCCGCGGCAATCTCTTTGATGCTTCGGCGCGTATTGGTCAGTAGTGCACGAGCCTGTGTCATCGTCACCATCGCAATCCATGTCGAGGGCGGCTGCCCTGTTTGCTCTTTGATCAGCGCTGTGAAATGCCCTGTGGAGAACCCCATTTCCGCAGCATAAAACTGCACGCTGCGCTCATGCTTGAAGTTAAGGTTGAGCAGCACGAGAAATTGACTCGCCACGCTATGCTGCCCATGCTCCAAATTAGTTTGACTCGCCATCTCGAAACGTTGCGCAAAGCGGCGCAGCGTGTCGAGCATCACCATCTGTATGTGGAGGGAAGACTGCCTTTCCAGCAATGTCCGTTGCAATGGGCTTTCGGTGGTGAGCAACTGCTCCTGCAACTGTCTGCGCCGTGCTTCTTGTTGCAGATACTCCTCGACTTCGGCCTCCACCAATTCAATGCAGGGACGGCGCGGAATGTCCAGTTGAACAATGATGTTTCCCAAGCGGTTAAAGACCGGAAACAACACCTCTAAGCGCTCCACAAACTGCACCTCCTCATAGTCCGAAGTTGCCTCCACTACCTCTCCCACCACGATGGGGCTTACCACATAAAGACTTCCGCGCCGCAACGTGTAGGAGCGGCTGTTGATGAGCATCGTGCGCTCGCCCGCCAAACAAAGACAATATCCGGCGCAGTCGGTAGGTTGGATGTTATGGCGCGAAAGCAAACGCTCTATCGCCGTTGAGGGAGTCGAAAGTCATAGAGAAAGGCGTTAAATCAACATCTACGTACTCGCAAAGATAACAACATCTCACGAGGAAGCAAAGCAAATTCTACTTTTTCTATTGATATATCCAAGACAATTAAGCATTCCCTCTGCTTCGTCTTTTCCCAACTTCTTATTACCTTTGCAGCGTTTATTGCCAACTTCACAAAAATCACCTTATCTCTCCTCTTCAAAATAAAAAAACATGACAAGAAAAACGATACTCCTGCTTTTCTGTACCCTCGTTCAATTCCTCTCCGCACAAACCTCCCTGCGCTGCGGCACTTGCGCTGCTCCCACACCCACGGCGACACTTCCCACCCTGTCTCGGGCGCAACGTGCACCGTCACAAACCGCCCTGCCCACTCTCGATTTGCTCATCGTCTATGACAAAACGGGCGGCGATTATGCCGCAGCCAATGGTGGAGAGGCTGCACACGCACAGCGCATCGTCGACCTCTCCAACGTGGTGTTGAACAACTCCCACATTGCGGCCCAGTTCCGCCTTGTGGGTACGCTCCGGCTTCCAGACGTGGTGCCGAGCGTGCAGAACGGCCTGACTTTTGTGTTGAGCCACGAAGGGGTGGCCGCAGAGCGCCGCCGCGTGCATGCCGACATTGTGGTGCTTTGCAGCGAACCGGTCAACGACGGCCTTTCGGGCGTTGCCCCTCTCGAAGCCAAAAAGTCGGCAGCTATGGCTTCGGTGCGCGCTTCGGCTGCTTCCGGTAGTTACACCGTGGTGCACGAAATCGGCCACATCTTCGGCTGCCAGCACTCGCGCGAAGCCATGGATGCCGGCACACACCCCTATGCCGTCGGGGCAAGTCGCGCGCCCTACTACACGGTGATGGGCTTCCCCTCTCAAGAAGGACTCGTCGAACAAGCTCCCATTTTCTCTTCGCCCCACTCCGTGTGGAAAGGGGTCGTGATGGGATCGGCCACGGAGGATTGCGTGCGCAAAATCAACGAGCGTCTATCCGAGGTTTTGGCTTTCGACCAACAGGATGAAGGCTATCAGCTTTCCCAAACGCTCTGGCAGCCCAATCATCAAGCGCAGGAGTTGGAGGTAGCTCTCACCACCGAAACCTTCTACTTCATTCACAGCGATGCCGAATGGCTCACTTGCTCTGCCGAAAACGGCTATGGCAACCGCACCTTAACCCTCCGCGTGGCAGAAAATCCTAATACTACACCTCGCACCGCCACCCTCACCATTGATGGCAGTGAGGAGTTTCCACCAGCCACAATCACCGTTCGCCAAGAGGGACGAACCACTGCCGTACAAAGCATCAGCGGAGAAGAATTTCAACTCAACACACAGCCCGGCACGCTGCATCTCACTACAACGAAAGCCACCCACCTCCGCATTCACGACCTTCGCGGCCACCAACTCGTGGACACCCCTTGCGGCATAGGGCATCACGCTTTCGCACTGCCCGCTTCGGGACTTTACATCGTTTCTCTCCGCACCTCAAAACAAGTAGTGCGGCAGTGGGTGCGGGTGCCTTAACCGCCACGGCAGTGGACTCCACAAGTCTCTCCCCACCTCCTTTCTATCTCCCGCCTTCATCCTTCTGCCCCTCGCTGTATTTCTCCTGAAATCCCACACCCATCGGCCTAACTTTATAATTTATTGTATGTTACAGCCGAATACAGGTGCTGATTTTTTCATTTTTATTCGTAACTTTGCACTCGCTTTTTCTATCTATAATGAAATTTACCCCTTTTAGTCGAAGGGAAAAACCTCTTTTCTGCGGCCTTCCCCCCTCCACAAAGCAGAGCCGGTGGTGTGGTTAGGATTTCTCATATAAAGAACATTTAGACAACATATATTCAATAGAAACTAACGAGAAAAAGAACAACATGAAGAAACAGAACAACTCCTACGAATGTAGGGGGTGCAGTCGTTTGACGCGCTCCTTCTTACGTCCTCTGACCCTTTTTATTTTCAGTTTATCCATCATTCTTCCTCTCACGGCCAAGCGCGTGACGAGGCAAGAGGCATTCAGCATTGCCAAAAAGTACGTCATCACTTCCTCCAATCGCCGTTTGACACTTGGAGCACAGTCACGCCTTCCGAAGAAAAACTCCGTAGAACCTTTCTATGTGTTCAATGACGAGAAAGGCAAAGGTTTTGTTGTGGTTTCAGGTGACGATGCCCTGGGCGAAGTATTGGCTTACAGCGATTCAGGGGTATTAGACACGCTGAACGCTCATCCCGGCATCAAATTTCTACTGCAAACCTATCGCGAAAGTTTTGCCCAATTACAGCAGACGGCGACACAGATGCAGCCTGTAACACGAGCTACGGAGACTTACAAAGCCGTTGCTCCGCTGTTGTCCTGCAAATGGAGCCAAGACTCCCCTTACAATAAACAAATCGGTTATGATTACACGGGATGCGTGGCTACGGCAATGGCACAAATGATGTATTTCCACAAGTGGCCGGCACAAGGAAAGGGAGAAAACACCTACACCATCACTTATTATCAGCAACAGAAGCACACCGATTTCAGTAAGTCGCATTACGATTGGGAGCATATGAAAGACCGATATTCCTATGCTTACCCTTGGACAGATGATGAAGCAAATGCTGTTGCACTCTTGATGCACGATGTGGGGGTGGCCACAAATATGCAATATACTCCTAATGCCAGCGGCACCCAGAACGAAAATGCCGATCGCGCCTTCCAAAAATACTTTGACTATACCACGGCTTTCGTGAAACGCAGCGATGAAGGGACTTCCGGATTTACTCAGATTGTACGACAAGAGTTGCTCAATGGATTTCCCGTTTACCTCGCAGGTTTTTATAAATTAGGTGCCGGTGGTCATGCTTGGGTCACCGATGGCGTAGATGAACGTGGATTGTTCCACATGAATTTCGGATGGGGAGGACAGAGCGATGGCTATTTCTCACTCACTGCCGCTGATGTAGCGAAAAGCGGCAACGAATTTGGAGGACGCCCCCTTTCCTTCAAAATTGATCTCACCGCCATCCTTGCCCATCCTAACAAGGAGGGGGTTAAACCTATCGACCCCTCATTACTCCCCGACAGCCCCAAACTCAGATTTAACGGCGAAGGCTCCCTCACGCTCCCCGAGGGACACCTAAAAGACTTTTTGCTGCGACAGAGATGCCGGCAGTTGAGATGGCCTATTTTGTAAACAAAGGAAATCCTTTCCGAGGAGATATCGGGGTAGGTGTCTACAATATGGATGGCCAACGCTTAAAGATTTGTCCTTCGGATGATTACGAAAAAGGTGGGTTTACGCAACGAGTGTATGGGCTGTATGATAACGGTTTGATGAATCGTGATTATCTCATAAACACTCCGCAAAAAATCAAAATCGATCTGAGTGATTTGTCTGACGGCTACTATCAGTTTCTCCCTATCTGTGCCCCTAAGAAAGCAGATGGAAATTGGGGAGACTGGGTGCGTATGAAGCTCGCCCCACGCATGGTCATAGAGCTGAATAAGGGCATCGTACGTGTCACGGAAGAAGGCTATTTCAAGGCAGGTTTTCAACTATTAAGCCATCCCATCGTCACTCGTTTCACTCCCGGAAGTGAGGAAAAAGTTGTCTTCTCTATAAGGAACAAAGGAGGATTGGAGCGCACCTGCTATGCCAAACTTCAGTTGTTAGACGAAGCAGGCAACGTAGCTCACGAAATTCGCAAAGAAGAAAAGACCGATTTTCCGGGGTTTGACACTACCCTTCTGCCTTTTACCATCAGCATTCCCGAATCCTTTACTGAGGGAAGTTACCAAGTCAAATTGATTCTCATTCAAGACGATGGTACGAATATTGATGATCCGGAAGCCTCTCAGCATCATGTGGAAAAAGTAAACGCGAAGGAGGAAACTATCTTTATGATATCCTCTCAAGTCACGGGGATAGAGGATACAGCCCAATCTTCCGCGAAAATTGCTCAACATGGAAATTACTTAATGGTGCGTGCTCACAATCTCCAATGGGTAAAACTCTTCGATTTGAATGGTCGTTTACTTAAACATCGTTCAGTCGGTGCAGAAAACGCACTTTCTATCTCTCTCCTCGACCTCGCACCGGGCGTCTACATCGTTGAAATGGGCAACAACGGACGCTCACACAGACAGCGCATCTTGAAACGATAATGTTAGTTTAAGTGTGCTCTCGCACTTCACTACATCATTAACCCCAATTCGGGCGGAAGCAAAATCTACATTGCTTATCCCGAATTGGGGTTAATTTCTGGTTCATCCGGCATTTGGAGTGATGAACCGAATTTATTCCTGCGGCACCGACCGCAGGTGAGGATTGACCAGCACTTCGCAGGTGCGCACCTTCACATTGACACTGCTGCTCACCGGCGCTCCGCAGTTGCCCAAAGTGACGGACACGGTGTAGATACCGCTGGCGGCTTCGCGGGCATGAGGGATAATGGGGTTTTTCTCCGTCGAGGTCCAGCCGTTCGGTCCACTCCATTGATAGGTCACGGCTCCCAGATTGACGCATTGCAGGTGGATGTCGTCGCCCGCACAGATGTTAGGCGTGGTGGTACCGGCAAAGAGTGGATTAGTAAAGTCGAGCAGCGTCACAATTTGCGGAAATTCGTTGCCGCAGGCATCGCGCACGCGGATGGTATAGGTGGTGTGAGGATCGCCGTAGGTGATTTCAGTTTCGCCCGTGGTAGAGGTCACGACGGGAGCAGCGGCTTCGATGGCTGTATTGGCCGCGTTCCACACCTCAAAACGATAGGGCGGCACGCCGCCTTCGGCTTTCAGCAGGATGTGCCCTTGTGGTGTGGTGCCGCCTTGCGGTGTGCAGGCGTAGGCAGCGGTGGCGGTACCCACCAAAGAGAGCGACTTAGGAGCCCAACTGATGGGAATACGCTCAATGGCTATCGCAACATTGGGGTGTGCCGCCACCCCGATTTCATACTCTCCAGGAGCAGCACGCGGCAGCACAATTTTCCCTCCATTGGTCACAACAGGAGGATTCACCGACCCGACCGAACGTATCAATCGAAAATAAGGCTTTACAAGAGTACCATCGGGCAGGTTGGGTCCTCCCTCAAAAGTGGCTGTAGCCGTGGGCATAATCTCCAATCCGGCACAGGTTTCCACAGCAGTATAACTCACGTTGGTAATATCAATGTAGCCCTTATGGTCGTAGTGAAACTGCATGGGGGTTCCACAATTCATATCGGCCGTGAGAGTATAGGAACCAGGAGGCATATCCTTATCTCCCGTATCAAAATAAGCGCGGGCTGCGGTGAGTGTTTCAGTCTTAATCACCTCTCCCGTATCGTCCCGCGTCAGAGTGAGTATCGCTCCGGCAGGAAACACACGTCCGTTGGGTGTGGGAAGAAATCGGGTATTCCCTCGATGACGCATAGTGCCATTATAGGAGATATTGACGGTTTTGACCCCCTCAGGAAATTGGTTATAAAGGAGAATGTTCGTTTGCGCGAGAGGTTTTCCCGAAGGATAAGTAATAATCACGCGGTAAAGCTTTCCATAAGTAAGTTTTCCACAAAGGGATTCCGGATGTTCATCTTGGGCTAAAGTTTTCTCACACACTTTGGTAAGCGTAGTTCCCTGCACAGAATAAAGTGTAGCAATGAGCGGTGCCGTACAATCGGCCTTTCCCGTAGGGCTGATAAGCAAATTGTACCCATCGCAAGACGTTCATAAGTAGGGTGTATTTCTCGATTACGTATAACCTGCTGGGTATGCACTTGTCCGGCAGCATCTTCCACGCGCAGAGTGTATTTTTCGTAATAGTCAAGCTGTGCCGTCGATTTTCCGTCGCCATGAGTGCTTTTGAGCCAATTGGGTTCATCGTAGACCACAGCACCATCACTATTGCGCGTGATGGTGTAGTGGAGCGGATAGCAAAAAAGACCGTTAGCACCATAGTTGAGTTGGGCATAATATCGATATTGCTCACAGGGCATATCCTCAAACGTAGCGTAAAAGTAAATGGGTTGTATTTCAAATGTCCCACAACTCTTCACACGCGTAGGACAATTCTTGAAACGCACCCAAAGTTCGAGGGAGTTTTTGGCGGTAAAGTCCTGCGAATGATGGGGCGTCATGTCGAAATTCACGACACCATTGTCCGTGCGCACCCACTCCGTCCAGTTCGTAGGCGTTTGTCCGGTAGGAGCGAGGGCCACCTCATAAAGGCCGTCCCGCCACAAGCGTCCCATCATACCGCCCGCTGTGCCCGCAGGAAATTCAGCCACACAGTAGTAGCGCAACGTGTTGCAATCCAATCCGCGTTGCCTATCTACATCAGCATAGAAGCGCGACGACATCACCCTGGGCGTAAAGAGTAGGTCACCGCCATCAAGATCAAATTCTGTGTTGGTCTTATAGCCGCAAGCATCTTCTACCTCCACTTTATAGTGTCCGGCAGGATAGTCTTGGCGATCAAAATCGTAGAAATACGTACTTGCTTGTGTAAAAGTAGGCTCACTAGGAACAGTTTCTCCCGCCGGCGCTTCAAGGATACGGAAAGTATAAGGCTTAAGACCGTATTTCACATCGAGCGAAATAATACCCGATGGACAATTTTGATCGGAAAGACGACTGCGTCCACTATGAAGCACAATCGTAGGCGGTTTATAGGTACCTCCCACTTGAATAGGTACACTTTTCGTATGGAAATAAGAAGGGTCGGTGGCACAATAGGCCGACACTTCCACCGTGTAGCGACCGGGAGGCACTCCCGTAAACACATTGTTATTGCTGGGACCAAACGTAAGCGGTCCTCCAATCTGCTTGAGTCGATAGTTGATATTATTCAATCCCGTGGTAACGCCCGTCACCCCAAGTGTCACTACGCCATTCGATTGGCAGGTAGATTGCACAATCGTATAGCCTATTCCCCAACCCTTATTGCACGTCTGCCCTTGGCCAAGATCGGGCACCAGCATAAGCAACAGGAAAGCAAAGATTAAACCGAGATATTTTGAAGAAAATGTTTGCATAAAAAGGGTTGTGTATAAATGTAAGCAATGAGGTTGTCACGGAAAATCCACGGAATATCGGAACGGCCTGCACATCTTTCCAGCGTCAGGTCGGCCTGTGGTTTTCCTCCTCCCAAAAGCATCGCGGCCGACGGGGTTCACCTCGCTTACCGCCACTTTCTTGTGCAAAGATATGACATTCTCAAGAAATCCGCCCCTTTTTCATGTTTTTTCACCGCCACCCCGTCCGCTCGTTGCGCAGCTTCTCCGACAGCCGTTCGCCACACCGACGCACGTATGTACATTTCCCCACGCTTCTACTTTCAAGATAGAAGTGCAATCTTTTTTAAGCGCTCTCTTAGACCGAACTCAGGTTAATAGCATGTCCTCACGCGCGCGTGCGCGTTACCCTCTATTAAAACAGGTTTTTATCCTTCAATCCTTCACCCGACTGCTTAACTGATTATTTTTCAGCGACTTTCGGGTGAAGGATTTTTGTTTTTTTCCATCCTTCACCCTCCTTCACCCACTTCCTTCATCCGACTTAGAGGAGACGCCTTTCATCAATTCACATAACCCTCTGAAAATAAAAGTATTACAAATATCGGGTGAAGGAGGTGAAGGTAAAAAACATCATTGTGCTTGTAGTATACGCGCGCGAGGCGCTTCTACACAACGACTCCGCTGCTCTTTTCGGCAGCGTTTTTTCTGTTTTCCACTCTCCATCGTTGCACAAAAAAACTCAGAGGTAGTTTTTCGTAGATCAGAGATAGAAAATTCTACGTCTGAGGTAGATGGATGCGGCAATGAAGAAATCGGCCGCCGCACACTTCCACTGTCGGAAATGTTAAAGTCAAGTTAAAATCGGAACTCTGTGGTCAAATCCGACGTCGAGATGTCTATATATAAGTAAGTCCATGCACACGTTGTTTCGGTTCGATGGCTGGCTTTCAGCAACCGGTGCGGTGATCCCCCTTTTTTAGGAAAAACTGCCTCATCTGCGAAATTGCTCAATCTATCGAAAGTATCAACCTTTTCACCATCCTACAAAGCGCCTACCTTTGCAGCATCAACCATCCTTCACACTCATGATTTCTGCCTCCTCCCTCCCCACGTTCCGCCACCATCTTTTGCTCCTCTTGTCCATGATGGTGCTTGCAGGCCTTCCACTGCGTGCACAACTCACCCTCGACGAGTGCCACCGGCTCGCCGAGCAGCACTACCCGCTGGTGCGGCAAACCGACCTGATTCGGCAAAACCGAGGCGCTCACGCTGGCCAACCTCCAAAAGGGCTGGTTGCCGCAAATCACGGCTTCGGCACAAGCCACCCTGCAAAAGCGACGTCGCGCAATGGCCCGACGCCCTCACGCAGATGCTTCGTGCCACCGGGCAAACCGTCCCACAAGGGATGGCGCGCGACCAGTATAAACTCGCGCTCAATCTCGATCAGCGCCTTTTATGACGGCGGACACATCCGTGCCCAAAAGGCTGTGGCACAAGCCGATGCCCACGTGCAGCAGCAAGAGACGGCCGTGCAACTCTATGCCCTGCGGCAGCGGGTGGACAATCTCTTCTTCGGTATTCTCCTCGTGGACGAACAGCTCGACAACAACACCCTCCTGCAAACCCTCCTTGCAGACAACGTGCGCCAACTCACAGCGGCTGTGCAGGCCGGCATTGCCGTCGAAAGTCACGTCATCACTCTGCAAGCCGAGCGCGTGAAGGCCGAGCAAACCGCCCTCTCCCTCCGCGCCCAGCGCCACAGTCTGCAACGCCTGCTCGCGGCCTTCATCGGGCGCAGCGAGAGCGAGCTGCAACGGCTCGAATGCCCGAAGCCTGCGGCGGTGTCGCGCTTGGAAATCCACCGCCCCGAGTTGGCCCTCTTTGATGCCCGCGCTGCACTCCTCGACCGCCGCGATCAGCTGCTCCACACCACGCTCCGCCCCAGCGTCAGCGCCTTTGCCCAAGGGTGGTACGGCTATCCCGGGCTCAACCTCTTCGACGACATGTATCGCCGCCGCTGGTCGGTCAATGCCTTGGTCGGCGTGCGGGCTGTGTGGAACCTCTCGGCGTTCTACACCTACCGCAACGACCGCGCCCGACTGGCTGCCGCACGCCGGCAGAACGAGGTGGCGCGCGAGGTGTTTCGCTTCAACCAAACGCTCCAAGCCACACAGGAAGACGAGGAAATCCTCCGTCTGCGCACCCTCCTCCGCTCCGACGACACCCTCATCGACCTCTGCCGAAAGGTGCGGGAAGCCACAGCCGCACGCCTCCTCCACGGCACGGCCGATGCCCACGCCCTCCTGCAAGACCTCACCCGCGAAGACCAAGCGCGCGTGGCCCGCTCGGCCCATCATCTCCAACTCCTTCAAGCCCTCTATCGACTCCGCAACACCCTCAATCATGAATAAGTCTTTCCTCCTCCCTGTCTTGCTGTTCCTCACCGGGATGCAGCGACAATGCCTCGCAAACCGATGCCACGGGCGTTTTCGAAGCCACCGAAGTGACCGTCTCTGCCCGCCAAGCCGGCGAACTCCTCTCCCTCGATGTCGAAGAGGGCAAGCGTTCACCGCCGGCAGCGTGGTGGGCACCATCGACAGTACGCTCCTCACCCTCCAACGCCGCCAGTTGCGCGCCAACATCAGTGCCACCGACGCCCGCCGCCTCGACACCGACCGACAAGTGGCGGCGCTGCGGCAACAATGGGACAACCTCCGCCACGAACGCACACGCTTTGCCGCCCTCGTGGCCGACAAGGCCGCACCGCGCAAGCAGCTCGACGACATCGAACAGCAGATGGCGGTGGTGCAGCGGCAGATGGCGGCTCAGCAGAGCCAACTCGCCGCGGCCAACCTCAGCCTCTCAGCACAAAGCAACGCCATCGTGGAGCAAATCGCACAGATCGACCACCAGATTGGCAACTGCCGCATCACCGCCCCCATCACGGGCACCGTCGTCGCCACCTTTGCCGAAAAGGGAGAGTACACCGCCCCGGGACGGCCGCTGTTCACCCTGGCCGACCTCCGCACACTCTACCTCCGCGCCTACGTCGATGCGCCGCAACTCACCGCCCTGCGCTTGGGACAGAAGGTCACCGTCTATGCCGACCAAGGGACGAAGGCGAAGAAAGCCTACCCCGGCACCCTCGTGTGGATAGCCGACAAGGCGGAGTTCACCCCACGCACCATCCAGACCCGCGATGAGCGCGCCAACCTCGTCTACGCCGTCAAGGTGCGTGTCCTCAACGATGGCCTCATCAAGCGCGGCATGTATGGCGAGGTGCGCTTTGCCCCTCCTGCCGTACAACAATAATCCGACCTTTGCAGCACGAAGAAAAAAATCATGTCCTTCATCTCCATCCGACAGCTCACCAAAACCTACGACAACGGCCGCATCCACGCCCTCCGCGGCATCGACATCGACATCGAGGAGGGAGAAATGTTCGGCCTCGTGGGGCCTGACGGCGCGGGCAAGACGTCCCTCTTCCGCATCCTCGCCACCCTCCTCCTGCCCACCAGCGGCACGGCGGTCGTGGACGGGCAGGACGTGGTGCGCTCCTACCGCCGCCTGCGCCGCTCCATCGGCTACATGCCGGGCACGTTCTCCCTCTATCGCGACCTCACCGTGGCCGAAAATCTCCACTTCTTTGCCGACCTCTTCGGGGTGAGCGTAGCGGAAAACTATCCCCTCATCCGCGACATCTACGATCAACTGGCGCCCTTCCGAGACCGGACGGCCGGCAAACTCTCAGGGTGGAATGAAGCAAAAAGCTCGCCCTCTGCTGCACCCTCATCCACGCACCGCGCCTCCTTCTGCTCGACGAGCCCTCCACGGGAGTCGACCCGGTGTCACGCCGCGAACTCTGGGCGATGCTTAGTCGTCTCAACCGCGAGCGGGGGCTCACTATCGTGGTCAGTACGCCCTATCGAGAGGAGATAGCCCTCTGCCGACGCGTTGCACTGCTGGCCGAAGGGCAGGTGACGGCTGTGGGCGATCCGACCGAGGTGCTGCCGCCCGAAACCACCCTCACCACACGCCCTCGTCCCGACGACGCACAGCCGGTCATCGTGGCCGAAGGGCTCACCAAGCAATTTGGCACGTTCACCGCCTGCGACCACATCTCCTTCGAGGTGGGGTGGGGCGAAATCTTCGGTTTTCTCGGAGCAAATGGTGCGGGCAAAACCACGGCAATGCGCATGCTCACCGGCCTCTCCCTCCCCACCGACGGACGGGCGGTGGTGGCGGGCTGCGACGTGGCCACGGAAGCCGAAACCTTGAAGCGCCGCATCGGCTATATGAGCCAACGCTTTGCCCTCTACGACGACCTCACGGTGGAGGAAAACCTCCGTCTCTTCGGGGGCATCTACGGAATGTCGCCCACCGACATCGCCCGGCGCTCCGAAGAACTGATGGTGCAACTCGACATGGCGGCCGAACGCCACACCCTCGTAGGGACGATGCCCCTCGGGCGGAAACAGCGGTTGGCCTTCTCCGTAGCCATCTTCCACCATCCGGCCATCGTCTTCCTTGACGAGCCCACCGGCGGTGTGGATGCCGATGCCCGCCGCCGCTTCTGGCAACTCATCTACGACGCGGCCGACCGCGGCATCACCATCTTCGTCACGACCCACTACATGGACGAGGCCGACTATTGCGACCGCGTCTCCATCATGGTCGACGGCCGCATTGCTGCCCTCGACACGCCCGCCCGCCTCAAAGCACAATATGGCGCGACGTCGATGTATGATGTCTTCTTCGCCCTCGCCCGCACTGCCCGCCGCTCGTAGCGTCTGTGGGCGTCTGTCGGCCGTATCTCCTTTTCCTTTCCTCTCATGCTCAAAGCCTTTCTTTCCTTCGTTCGCAAGGAGTTTCTCCACATCTTCCGCGATGGGCGCACGATGCTCATCCTGCTGGTCATGCCCATCCTCATGATTCTCCTCTTCGGCTACGCCATCACCACCGAGGTGCGCAACACGCGGGTGGCGGTCTTCGTGCCCTCACCCCACCCCGAAAAACCGACGCGCTGCTCCTGCGGCTCGATCAAAAACCCACGCTTCACCCTTGCTCTCCGCGCCCGCCATCTCGAGGAGATGGATCGTGCCTTCCGCTGCGGTGATATTGATGCAGCGCTCGTCCTCAACGTCGACTGTGCCGTCCCCCTTCGCCCTCGATGCTGCCCCGGCTGTGCAGGTGTTGCTCGACGGCAGCGAACCCAATCAGGCCTCGATGCGTCTCAACTATCTGCAAGGACTGCTGCAATCGGCCGCTGATGGCGCCCGCGTGGCACCGGTGCGGCTCACCGCGCGCATACTCTACAATCCGCAACAAAGGAGCGAGTTCAACTTCGTGCCGGGCGTGCTGGGCATGATTCTCACCCTCATCTGCGCCATGATGGCGGCGGTGAGCATCGTTCGGGAGAAGGAGACGGGCTCGATGGAGGTGCTGCTCGTTTCGCCCCTCTCGCCGTGGGTGGTGATGGTGGCCAAACTCGTGCCGTTCTTCGTGCTCTCGTGCTTCGATTTGGCCACACTGCTCCTGCTCTCCACCTTGCTCATCGGGGTGCCCATCGCGGGGAGCGTGGGGGTGTTTCTGAGCGTGAGTCTGCTCTACATCCTCACCGCCCTGGCCCTCGGTCTGCTCATCTCCACCCTGGCGCGCACGCAACTCGTGGCCATGATGGTGAGTCTGCTGCTCATTCTGCCCACGCTCTACCTTTCGGGGATGGTGTTTCCCATCGACAGTATGCCCGACGTGCTGCAAGGGGTGTCGCTCTTCGTGCCGGCGCGGTGGTACATAGAAGCGGCGCGCAAACTCATGATTCAGGGTGTCACGCCCGACCACGTGGTGCACGAGGCAGGGATACTCCTCGTGATGCTCGGGGGCATCCTCGCCATTGCCCTGCGCAACTATAAGCTCCGCTTGGAATAAGGTTTATTCTCCGCTTTCTCAACACTGACCTTTTTATGCTTCGCTATCTTTTGGCGAAGGAGTTCAAGCAACTCTTTCGCAACACATTTCTCCCCAAGCTGTTCCTCTTCATGCCCCTCATGATGGTGCTCGTGTTTCCCCACGCGGCCAATCAGGAGGTGCGCCACCTTTCGGTTGTGGTGGTCGACCATTCCGGCGGTGTGCTCTCCCGCCGACTGGTGGAGAAGGTGCGCGCCACGCCTCAGTTTGACCTGCGTGCCGCCGTGCCGTCCTTTGCCCATGCCCTGCGACTGGTGGAAGAGGGCGATGCCGACCTCATTCTCGAAATCCCGCGTGGCTTTGAGCGTGAGGTGCGGGAAGGCCGCGCGGTGGTGGCGGTGGCGGCCAATGCGGTGAACGGCACGAAGGCCGGGCTTGGTGTGGGCTACTGCTCTCAGGTGGTGGCCGACTTCGGGCAAAGGCTCGTCGCCGAGGGGAAAGTCCGAGCGGCAGACACACCGAGCGGTGCTTCGACTGATGCGGTGATAGCCGTACAGCAACGGCCACTGACGCTCGCCCCGCGCTATCTATTCAACCCCACGCTCGACTACAAGCACTATATGATTCCGGCCATCATCGCCATGCTCCTTGTGCTCGTGGTGGGATTTCTCCCCACCTTCAACATTGTGGGCGAAAAAGAGCGCGGCACGATGGAGCAAATCAACGTAAGTCCCATCCGTCCTTCCACTTTCGTGCTCTCCAAGCTCATCCCCTACTGGTGCGTGGGCCTCTTCCTCCTCGTCTATGCCCTGCTGCTGGCCGGTGTGTGCTATGGGCTTTGGCCGCAGGGAAGCGTGGCGGCGCTTTTCCTCTTCGCGATGCTCTTCATCCTCATCGTATCGAGCCTGGCGCTGGTGGTGTCGTGCCACAGCGACACGATGCAGTCGGCCGCGATGCTCATGTACTTCTTTCTCATCCTCTTCATCTTGATGAGTGGTCTGCTCACACCAGTGGCTTCGATGCCCGACTGGGCACAGTGGGTGGCTGCCGTCAATCCCTTCCGTTACTTCATGGAAGCCATGCGCAGCCTCTATCTCAAAGGGGCCTCTCCGGCCGACCTCCGTCTGCCGCTCGCTGCCCTCGCCACGATGGCCGCTGCTTCCGGAACATGGGCGGCGCTGTCCTATCGCAAGCAGGGATGAGCCGGTTTTTCCGGCAGCTGTGCTGCTTCGGTGTTTCTTCGAAGGCACAGAAAAAAACGTGGTGCAACGCCCGGTCGAGACCGAGGGTTGCACCACGTTGGTGTGGAGGGTGGGCGTTCGGGCGCAGCGTCTTACTTCAAGACCTTGCGGCCGTCCACGATGTAGAAGCCCTTGTCGGCACGCTGCACACGGCGACCCGAGAGGTCGTAGACTACGGCAGGATGGGGCGAAGGCGTCGTGAGGGAATGGATGGCAGTCTGAGAACCGCCCATGAAATCGAAGGAGATGAGGCCGTCTTCCTGGGTGATGTTGGTGAGGGATTTGCCCATCAACTTTTTGCCATCGGTATTGGGCGTGTTGAGGGTTGCGGCCGGTTTGGAAGTGTCGGTGAGGGCGTTGTTGCCGGAGGCGTTGGGGTAGAGGTCGCCCGCAAGGCTGTTGTGCGTACGGAGATTATCGGCCGGCATCACGGTGCAGCGCAGACGGTTGGCATCATTGTTCACCACGTTGTCCGCCCAGGCCTGCTCAGAATAGTCCACATGGGTGATGAGCAGTCCCGAAGCCGCGGCGTCGCTGTCCCATTCCTTCTCTTGGTGGTTGTCCAAAATGTAGCATTCGCTGCGATTGGCACCGTTGTAGATGACATAGGCTTCGGGAGCATCGCTGATGCACTTCATCCCCTGCACGGCCTGGGGAGCGGAGAGTTCGGTGAGGGTCATCCATCCCGCAAAAGCGCGCTCGTAGGCGGTGTAGGCACAGGGTGTGCGGCCACCGTTGTTGTAGCAACCGTAGTCCATCAAGCTCCACCCGCTCATACCCACATTGGATTGGTCATTGCCCGAAGTGTCGTAGAAGTCGGGCAGCCCCAGACAGTGGGAGAACTCGTGACACATCGTACCGATGCCATCGGGCACGTTGCCGCTCGCTCCGTCCAACTCCGAAGAGCAGGCGTAGGAGTCGATAATCATTCCGTCGAGCGTCATTCTTAGCGAGGGTTGCGCACCGCTGAGGTACCACTGATGCGGCCAAACGGTGTTTGCGTCAGCACCGGCGGCTTCGGCATAACCGGCGTAGATGACATAGACATGATCGACGGCGCCGTCATTGTTCCAGTCATAATTTCTATAGTCTACGTCCTTATCGGCGAGTTTACAGGCTTCGGCAATGAGTTCTTGAGGATGCAGGTCGTTGCCGTTCGCGTCGTTACCGCCATAATAGGCCATGTTCTTAGACACGGTGTAAGTCCCGACGACATCGAACGACACGTCAAACTTGCCATAGCTCTGCGCATAGAAATAGTCGTGCACGCTGCCGTAGTTGCCATATCCTTTGTAATCCACTTGATTGGCCATATCGTTGAAGACGCTCTGCGAAGTGTGCATCTCGAGATCGGGGAAGTCCACCAAGATAATCAACCCGCGCTTCTTCCCTTCGACCGTCACTTCACTACCGCCGATGGTCGATTTTCCGGCAGCCCGCTGTTGCACCGAACGCTGTGCGCGCACTCGATTGCGCTGCGCCGTGCGTGAAGCGGCCAGTGTGCCGATGTGCTTCTTGAGCGTGGGAGCGTCGAGGCTTTGCAGAAATTTCTTTTCGGCTACGCTGCGCTGCCCCTCATCGTGCGCCAACATACGGCCGGCGTGGAAGGGCGCTGCACTCACCATGGTGTTGTTCACGGCAGTGGCATAGACGTAAGCCCCTTGTTCGTTTTTCACCACGGGAATGCCATCGGCCGTAGTGTAAAAGTGAAACCACTCGTCGCCACGAAGGAACACGGTAAGTTCCGTTCCATCGGGTTGCTGCACCTTGATGGGTGTCCGTTTGGCAGGAATGGCCAGCGCTGAGGCTATGCAGAACACGCCCAAAAAGGGTGGTAAAGATTTTTCTTCATAAAATGATAGAGTAGAATAAATTTAGAGAGTTTTGAGTTGAAGATACACAAACACCCTTCGTATTCAAAGGTAGATTCATGCTTCGGGCGACAAAAATACAACTTTATTTTCATTCTGCGCACAGCTTCTTCCCACAATCTGTACTCTCGGTGTGTACGCCCGTCGCTTCGGAATAGATTTACAGAGAATAAAAAGGCTGCGGTTTCCTATCCTCAAAAAAACTCAGAACGCCCCACCCTGCACATCGGCAAGGTGGGGCGTAGCGTGTTTATCAAGTCTCGAAGAGAGGAAAGACTCACAAATTCCACCGCAGCGAAAGGAGAGCTTCGGCGGGACGGAGGCGGTAGGTATAGGTATAGACATCTGCCTGCACGTAGGAGCGGAGGGTGTAGGCGCGTGCCCCGGCGAGGTTGCGCACCCGCAGTTCGACTTCCCAACGCTTTTGCTTGTAGCGCGCCCGTCCATCGAGGAAGAAGATGTTGAGATGACGTCCCGGCTGCACCTCCGTGCGGCGCAGGTCGCCGCCGAGGGTGGCCTCCCAGTGGTTGTCGGGGTCGAAGGAGAGGTCGAGCGTGGCCCCGCTCTGGTCGAGGGTGGTGCGGCTGCCGTCCATTCTGCGGAGGGCACGCTGGGCGTGGAGATTGAGGTCGATTTGGAAAAGGCTGTGCCAAAGGCGGGTGTTGGTGAGCAGTTCCACGCGGAAGTTGTGCTGTAGAAGAGTGTAGAAAGCCGACTGCCTCAGGAGAGGCGCGGCACTTCCGGTGTAGCGCAGTCCGAGGGCAAAGTTGGTGTGGATGGGAAAACTATGGATGGTGGTGCGCGCCGTGGCCAACCAGTTGTGATAGGGGCGGTGGGTGGCCACTTGTGCCGACTGCTCGCGGCCTTGGGCATCGATGTCGGAACTCTGCATGCTCCCCTCTTCGGAACGGGCATATTGTGCTGTGGCGGTGAAGGTGCGCCCGGCATAGACATCGCGCCACATCATTTCGAAGCGGGAGAAGGTATCATGAGAAATCGTGGTGCTCCCCAAGCCCGGTGCCGACCGATAGCGGTAGGTTTGGAAAATGGGTGCCGTGGCCCAGTCGCGCATCTTCCCCATCGTGGTGGAGCGCCCCGAAGTCCAGGTGAGGAGCGACGCCCCGATGCGGCAGTAGAGGGTGAGCGTGGGAGCGGCATAGGGGCGGTTGAGCAGGTGGTGGGTGTGGGCGCTGCGGTCGCGGTAGTTGCGGAGATAGTGGGTGAGGGGGAGGTCGAGCCGCCAGTGCAGACCGAGCCACTCCACCTCGTAGCGAGGCGCGAGGGTGAGGTCGAGGGCGGCGAGGTCCACATCATTGTCGCGCGAGGAGGGTACGACGCTTTCGTCCGAGGTGAGGCGGTCGTAGCGCCCTGTGGCGGTGGCGCCCACACTGATGCTGCCGTAGCGGGCGGCCTCACCGAGCTGCAACAAGAAGCGGGTCGATACGCTCGTGGAAGCCGACAGTCCGGTGAGCCTTTGGCGGAGCATGAGGGTGTCGGGAGCGGTACGTCGGGCGGTGAGATGCGCTTCGGGGGTGGTGCTGAGGACAGAGCGCACGTCGAGAAAAGCAAGCCGCCGCCCACTGCGGTGCGTCCACCCGAAGGTGTTGGTCAGGTTGAGGTCGGTCTGCCGCAGGCGCTGGTCGATGCCGCCCGGCGAGAGGGTGTGGGTGTTGCGACGCAGGAGGGTCTGCACGGCCAGACGCTCGGTGAGAAATTGGGTGGGCTCGTTGCGCTCGTAGTCGACGGCGAGGTCGATGCGGTGGCTGTGGAGGGTGTTGGCGATGTCCTCTTGGATGGTGAGGGGGTGGCCAGCCCGAAATAGTCCGACCGCTGGCTTTTGCGCAAAGTCGCTTCCGCTGTAGACGTAGCGGCCGCTCAGGGGTGAGGGTACGCTCGGGCGTGAAGGCGCGGAGCGTGCGGAAGTTGCCCATGAGCGAGAGGTTGTCGCGGTGGCGCAGCGGCTCCACACTGCTGCTGCCGAAGGGCGTGTCGGAGAGGAGTTGTGCAGCGGGCGATACGGCAGCATTCTGCAAGAAGTCGCGGTTTTTCGGCTGCGTAGTCGTCGGCAAAATTGTTGCCTTTGAGGGCGTAGATGCTTTGGTGCTTTTGGGCAAAGCGCATCACATAGGCTTCGCCCAGTCCGCGCAGCGTGCCCCCGTCGGCCGCTCCTGCTCCGCCCACCACGTAGCCCACCGGTCGGCGCAGCGCACTCTGTTTGAGAGTGAGATTGAGGGCAGCGCGCTTGGAGAGCTCGATGTCGCGAAGCACCTTGCGCGGCTGGTGATTTTCAAGCACGCTCACCGAGAGCACATCGTCGGGGCGGATGTTGCGCGTGGCCAGTCCGTAGTTGCCTTTGAGGAGGTTGAGTCCTTCGATGTAGAAGCTGTTGATGCTCTCACCTTGATATTTGATTTGCCCTGACTTGTCCACCTCAATGCCGGGAATGCGGCGGATGACGTCCTCGATGTTGCGGTCGGCCTTGCCTTTGAGCGCCGCCACGGAATAGGTGATGGTGTCGCCACGCTGCCGAATGTGTGGCGCGCGGGCAGTGGCGGCTTTGAGGGAAACGATGCGCTCGGTGAGCTGCACGTCGTGGTGGGCAGCGGCGTTGGGCAGCTGGGCCTCCACGGTCTTGTAGCTGAGGTGGGCATAACGCACGGTGAGCGAGGCGGCCTCGGTGGTCTTCACTTCAAGCCGATAGTGCCCCGTCTTGTTGGTCTGTCCGAAAGCCAGCACCTGCGATCCGCCTTGCGCATAGACGCGCACCATCACGCCCGGCAGGGGCTGCCCGGCTTCGTTGCTCACCACGCCGCTAATCACCGACTGCCCGCGGACGGCAAGGGCGAAAACAAGCAAGAAGAAAAGAAAGGTCAGTCTGTACATATATCAATGGTGTGCTGGTGTACTTCTCTCGGAAGGAATTATTCTTCCTCTTCGTAGGGAGAATAGAAGTGGCGTTTCGGTCCTGCCGATTTCACTTCAAACATCCCCAGCGCTTTCGCCCGTTCGGCATAATTGAGCGCTACGGCCTTCTCTTCTTTCCTCAGAAAAGCGGGCGTCACCTTGCGAAATCCTTGTTTGCGGCAGTTGATGAGCGGCAGGAGCGGTTGGCGCATAGCAGTAGCCTCAATGAGGTGCAGCCCCTTGGCGTCCTGCGCTTTGAGGATAAGTCCCGGCAAACCATGAAATTTCCAAGGACCGGCATCGATGGGCACTTCCTCCGTCCACCATACCGTCCAATCGTGACCGCGGAAGTGGGTCGTGGCTTTGTGGCACAGCAACCCGCAGACGCGCAGCGTGTCGGGGTGCATCTGCCAGTTCATCACCACCGTGCTGTCGTCCGCGCGATAGCGGTTCATCATCAGGGTGTGATTTCGCGAAACGTGGGCGTTCCGTACTCGTGCACGAAACCATAGGAGGGTCTCCTAAAGTATTTCGTCATCACCTCTTGAAACTCTCCCAGTGTTGGATGCCCTTTGGTGGCATAGATGAGCGAATCGATACGATACTCCCCATAAGAACAATATTGACTGTATTTCTCCCCAAGTTGCAGCATAAGGTTGTAGGTCACAGTGCTTTTCAGTATGGTGTCCACATCCACTTGGTCAAAGAAGACTTCCAGTTGCACCGCTTGATCAATCGTGTCGCGATGCCCTATATTTGCGGGTTGCTGAAGGTCTACCCCGGACATGATGATACGCTGAGCAAAAGAGGTGAGCGAAATTCCACAAAGGAATAAAATAAGGAATAACTGTTTCATTGTGAAGTTAAATAAAATTAGCGCAAGAAGGAAGAATAGAAAGGTCAGTCTATACATATAGAATAGGGTGTGCTACCCTCGGAAGGGATAGGACTATTCCTCCTCTTCGTAGGGAGAATAGAAGATGCGCTTAGTGCCTTTACGCTTCACTTCAAACATGTCCAAAGCTTTAGCATGTTCTGAATAGTTAAGTGATACCTCTCGTGTTTCTTTCCTTAGAAAGGCAGGCGTCACCTTGCGAAATCCTTGTTTGCGGCAGTTGATGAGCGGCAGGAGCGGTTGGCGCATAGCAGTGGCCTCAATGAGGTGCAGTCCCTTTGGCGTCCTGCGCTTTGAGGATAAGTCCCGGCAAACCATGGAACTTCCAAGGGCCGGCATCGATAGGCACTTCCTCTGTCCACCATGCCGTCCAGTCGTGACCGCGGAAGCGAGTGGTGGCTTTGTGGCACAGCAACCCGCAGACGCGCAGCGTGTCGGGATGCATCTGCCAGTTCATCACCACCGTGCTGTCGTCCGCGCGATAGCGGTTCATCACTAGGGTGTGATTTTCGCGAAACGTGGACGTTCCGTACTTATGTACAAACCCATAGTCAAGATCCCTATGGTATTTTAGGATGACTTCTCGGTATTGACTTCGTGTAGGACGTCCATTCATCGCATAAATGAGGGAGTCGATACGGTATTCGCCATATGAGCGATATTGGCAGTATTGTTCACCAAGTTGAAGTACAACATTGTAAGTCATGGTGCTTTTCAACACCGTGTCCACATCCACTTGGTCAAAAAAAACTTCTAATTGTACAGCTTGGTCTATTGTGTCGCGATGTCCAAACCTTGCTGGAAGTTGTCCATCAGTATCTAATATGCTTTGGCCGAAAGAAAGGAGAGCTGTTACGAAAAGAAATAAAATAAGGAAAAGGTGTTTCATTGGGAATTCTAAGGAAAAAAGAGAGCGTGTACAGACTTAAATAGTGTTGATGTAAGTCTGACACGCTCTAGTGATTAAAGGGCTATTGCGAGAACATATACATTAGAACACTCAACAAACTTTAATAGGGCTGGAATCGCTGACAGATTTCCAACATCCATTAGGACAATTATCTTTACCTAATGCGTTGATATAATCGCCAAACTCTTCCTCATCAAGGTAAATAAAAGCCATGATAACACTAAGGCCACCAACGCAAGTTTGTGTTCCATCACAGCAGGTGATTTCGATTTCTCCTGCTGATGCTCCTAATGAGCCAAAGGCTACAAAGGAGAGAATAGCTAAGATTTTTTATAATAAAATACGTTTTTGATTGAACATTTTTGTTTAGCTTTGTTCTAGAACACCACAAAAACTAAAAAGAAAGGACGGAAATAGCAAAGCGTTTTTTTCAATTTTTTTCTTTTCAAAAATTGAAAATTAGATAGATTTCTCCTACATCATCTATCATTGCCCATAAGGGGGATGCACGGCAATACGTTTTCCGCCACAAAGGGAAAGCAGCAACTATTTGCCGTCCCCGAAGGGGGCGCCTCTCAATAGCCGCAGCGTGAGACGGCGCGCAGCGACGGCGAACCTACGGTACGCGTCGTGCACAGCAGAACGCCCCCGAAGGGGACGCCCATCGGTGGATCAAAAAAACATGGAAAAGGTCGAAAACAAAAAAAGCTCAGAGATAGAAAAATTCTACCTCTGAGCTAAATTTTTCTACGTCTGAGGTAGAAAAAAACTACCTCTGAGTTTTTTCTGCCCCCTCATTGCGGATTTCCAAAAAGCCGCCACCAAGGCTTCGGCACAACGCTCACCATCGACGGCAGCGGAGACGATGCCGCCGGCATAACCTGCTCCTTCACCACAAGGGAAAAGACCGGACAAACGGACGTGTTGCAGGGTGTCGCTCTGCCGCACGATGCGCACAGGAGCCGAGGTGCGCGTTTCGGTGGCTATCATCACCGCCTCATCGGTGAGGAAACCGCGGCTGCGGCGACCAAAGGCTTTGAAGCCTTCCTGCAAGCGCGTGGTGAGGAAGCGAGGCATCCAAAAGTGGAGGGGCGAAGCGAGCAATCCGGGCGAATAGGTGGAACGCGGCAGGGAGGAAGAAAGGCGGTTGTTGACAAAGTCGGCCATTCGCTGTGCAGGGGCGGTTTGTCGCCGCCCACCTTGTATCCACGTGGCGCGTTCGAGCGCTTCTTGGGCATACATCATACGAAGCGGATTGTCAGGCGCGTCAAAGTCGGGATGGGCTGCAGCAAAGACCTCATCGGCCATCGCTTCACGGAGGAAAGGCAGGAGTTCTCCGTCCAAATCTTCCGGACGTGTTTCCACCACCATTCCCGAATTCGACCATCGGCCGCCGCGCGTTGAAGGGCTCATGCCGTTCACCACCACTTGTTCCTGTTCGGTGGCTGCCGGCACGACATAACCGCCGGGACACATACAGAAAGAATAGACACCGCGGCCGCCGGCTTGGTGTACAAAACTATATTCTGCGGCCGGCAGATATTTGCCGCGTCCTTCGCGGTTGTGGTATTGGATTTGGTCGATGAGCAACGCCGGATGTTCGAGGCGTACGCCCATCGCCACGCCCTTTTGCTCCAGTTCCACACCGGCAGCATGCAGATAGCGGTAGGTGTCGCGTGCGGAATGTCCGGTGGCGAGAATGACAGAGCCGTGAAACTCCGCTCCCGTGTGGCAGCGCACGCCCTCCACGCGCTGTCCATCGCTCGAAACAGCAGCGCATCGACCCGCGTTTGGGAAATGCACCTCACCGCCCGAAGCAACAATTTGCTCACGCATGGCTTCAATGATGCCGGGCAGGCGGTCGGTGCCGATGTGGGGGTGGGCATCGGCCAGAATGTCGAGCGATGCCCCATGCTGACAAAAGATGCGGAGAATGCGATCAACATTGCCGCGCTTTTTAGAGCGGGTGTAGAGTTTGCCGTCAGAATAAGCCCCCGCCCCACCTTCGCCAAAGGAGTAGTTGCTCTCGCTGTCCACAACATGATGGGTGGAGATGCGCGCACAATCGGCCTTTCGGGCGCGCACATTCTTGCCGCGCTCAATCAGCACCGGACGCACCCCGAGTTCGATGAGGCGCAGGGCGGCAAAAAGACCCGCCGGTCCGGCACCCACCACGATGGCCGAACGCGCCCCGCTCACATCGGGATAGGAGATGCGCTCGTAAGCCAGCGCCGGCGGCGTTTCGTTGACCCACACTTCGATGGTGAGATTGACGTAGATGGTGCGTTGGCGCGCATCAATGCTGCGGCGGACAATGCGTGTGGAGCGGATTTCGTGCGGTTGCACTCCGAGTTGAGCGGCGATATGCGTGCGCAGTTGTGCAGCGACATAAGCGATATTGGGAGTCAGGCGGAGTTGGAGAGTGGTGGACATAAGGAGAGAGGGCTTTATCCTATCTCGCCCTCCCTCCGCTGATTAGAAAAGCAGAGAGAGGGCGAGCAAAAAGGGGCGTTTCAGAAAGAGAAATGCAGATTAGTCTTTGATGGCCGGCAACAAATCATTGTTGTCTTCAATGCGCAACATACGAACGTCTTTGACGCAGGTTTTGAACCAAGGGCATTGTCTTGCAAACTTTTGGATTGTCAGCACGCAATGGACGGCATCTACCTTTTCATCGCCGAAATAGACACTCCCCTGCGTCCACTTGAAACCATTTTCAAGCATAAAATTACGCACTTCTTGATAAGCGCCATGATAGGTCTTGCCTTCGTAGCATTCATTGAGGCAATTGGTGTCGAGGTCGAATAATATGGCGTACATAATCACGAGTTATTTTTACTCGGCAAAGATAAGCATAAACTTTGGCAAAAGTTGGTTTCTTGTGCTTTTTTTGTAAAAACGAGGGCTTTTTTTTGCCCATATCCTCTTTAAGACTTATCTTTGTGGCAAAATATCATATAACGCTCAATCCTTCAATCATGACAAAAGGAAAAGTAGATGCCCTCCTCGGCATCGTCTTCGGCGACGAGGGCAAGGGAAAGGTGGTCGATTTCTTCACGCCCAAGTACGACCTCGTGGCGCGTTTTGCCGGCGGCCCCAATGCCGGACACACCATCATCTTCGATGGAAAGAAATTTGTGCTCCGTTCCATTCCCTCCGGCATCTTCGACGAAAATAAAATCAATATCATCGGCAACGGCTGCGTCATTGCGCCCGACCTCTTCATGGCCGAAGCGCAAGAACTGGAGGCGGCCGGCTACACCATCACCGACCGCCTGCACATCAGTCGCCGCGCCCACCTCATCCTGCCCACCCACCGTGTGCTCGACCGCGCCTACGAAGCCGCCAAAGGCAAAGACAAAGTGGGTACGACAGGCAAAGGCATCGGCCCGACTTATAGCGACAAAGCGGCTCGCGTAGGGCTGCGCGTGGGCGATATCGAGCATGATTTTCAAGCCAAATACGAAGCCCTCAAAGCCCGACATCTGCAAAATCCTGAGCGACCTCCATTTCACCGACTTCGACATCAGCGAAGAAGAACAACAATGGATGGCCGGCATCGAATATATGCGCCGTTTCCCCATTGCCGACACCGAACTAATCATCAACCAAGCGCTCGAAGCGGGCAAAAGTGTGTTGGCCGAAGGCGCACAAGGTTCGTTGCTCGACATCGACCACGGTACCTACCCCTTCGTTTCGTCATCGTCCACGACCATCGGCGGAGTATGCACCGGATTGGGCGTAGCACCAAGCAGCATCGGCCGCGTGTGGGGCATCTTCAAAGCTTACAGCACTCGCGTGGGAGCAGGTCCTTTCCCCGTAGAACTGTTTGACAAGACGGGCGACGAAATCCGCCGTATCGGCAAAGAGTTTGGCGCGGTGACGGGACGCAACCGCCGCTGCGGCTGGGTCGATCTCGTGGCGTTGAAATATGCCATCATGATCAACGGAGTGACCGACTTGGTCATGATGAAGGCCGATGTCCTCGACGAGTTCGACACCATCAAAGCCTGCGTGGCTTACGAGAAGGACGGACAGCGCACCACGACCATGCCCTACGACACAGAGGGTTGGACTGCCGTCTACGAAGAACTCCCCGGTTGGAACACACCGCTTACCGAAGTGCGCAGCGAAAGCGACTTCCCTAAAGCCTATGCCGACTACATTGCCTACTTGGAACGCCAACTCGGCACGCCCATTTCCATTTTGAGCGTAGGGCCGGAGCGCGATGCCACCATCATTCGATAAACTGCCACTGCGGCGCTCGCCGCTGTACGGTTCACTTCAAAAATCCACCCGCTTTCCGATGCGTTCGGAAAGCGGGTGGATTTTCGTTTGTCGCTGCGGCTGCGGCAGAAGTCGCGCCTTTCATCAGAGGCTTTCAGCGGTGTCGTTGAAGAAAAATCTCTTCGTTGTCGCGCCATTCGCGATCGAGGACGAGATAACCGCGCTCAAACTTGGGGTCGAGGATGCGGCGGCCGTTGAGATAGTAGTCGGGTGTACCACCGGGTGGCAGGCGCAGGCGCAGCACAAGACGCGTTCCGCTGCGGGGCAGATTGCGGATGCGGTACTTCATGGTCAGTCGCTCGGAAATGACATCGACTTTGCAGCGGACGTGGTCAGTCGCTACGCTCACCAAGCAGTCGTCGAAAGTATTGATGTAGAGCCCGCGCTCATCGGTGGCGGCCATCCAACTCAAAGTGTTGAGGAGCAGTTGTGCGGTGGCGGCAGTTCCTTCTTCTCGTGCCATCGTGTTGTGCACCGCCCCTTTAAGAACCTCAAGGCGGTGGATAAGGCGGGCATCGCCGCTCACAAGATAGAGGCGGGCGAGGGTATCGACATTTTCCGTGGTGTACCCCTGGCGGTAGAGCTTTTGAAAGCGCTTGGCCTCGCTCCGGCTGAGCGTCACCGTCTCGGGATGTAGGAAAGGGTTGAGTCGGGCGCAATAGTCGTAAGCGTTGCTCGGCGACATGAGCAACACCTGTTCGCCCGACACGAAAGCGAGGGGCTGCTTCAGCGGCTTTTGCGCCACTGCGACACAGCCGGCAACGAGAGTGAGAATGAGGAGGAAAAAGGCACGCTTCATGGTTTCACGAATTTAATGCACGCCCAGTTGTCGCGGCTGCGCTCATCGACAAACTGCAGTCCCAAGGCTTCGGCAGCGGTGCGTAGGCGGGACACGTCTTCGGTGTAAAAGCCGCTCATATAAATGTGGCCGCCGCGACGGAGCGTGGGAACGTAGCGCGGCAGGTCGGCCAAGAGGATGTTGCGGTTGATGTTGGCGATAATCAAGTCGAAGCGGTCGGCAAAGGGCGCCAACACACCGGCATCGCCATGAAGCACCTCGATGTTGTCGAGCTTGTTGAGGGCAATGTTGTCGAGCGAATTGCGCACGCACCATTCGTCGAAATCGACCGCCACACAATGCTTTGCCCCCCGCTGGGCAGCGAGGATGGCGAGAATACTCGTTCCGCAGCCCATGTCGAGCACTTCACGTCCCTCCACCTCGTCGTCGAGCAAGCGCTCAAGCATCTGTGCCGTGGTCTGATGATGCCCTGTGCCGAACGACATTTGCGGATTGATGGCAATGTGATAGTCGGCCGTGGGAACATCTTTATGGAAAGTCGAGGCCACTACGCAGCGGGCGTGATCGGGCGTACCGATGACGAGAGGTTGAAAGTAGTTTTTCTCCCACTCTTCATTCCAATTCTTGTCCTCGGCCGCCACTTGTTCGTAGTGGATTTCGACATCGGGCAGGGGAAAAGCGGCCAACGCTGCGTGGAGGGCGGCCTCATCGTAAAGCCCCGTTTGAATGTAGGCTTTGTACTGGTCGCTCTCGGCTTTTTCGGCAAAGATGGGGGCTTCGGGAAATCCATCTTCGAGGGCGATGCGGGGGCGGTCAAGCTCATCGGTGTGGACGAAACTCTCAAAACCGACTTCGGCCAAGACGGCACTCAGCACATCGCTGATGGCTTCGCCGGAAGGGGTGGTGGTAAAGGTAAATTCGAGGTATTGCATAGTTGAAAAAAAGAGGTTAGATTTTTGGAAAAATCCGATGAGGAAGGGCGTGTCAGTACGTCCAACGGCCTGAGGTTTTTCGAGAGAGTTTCAGAAAATTTCAAGCCGTGGGAATGTTATTCCCAAACCCTGGGAAGGACATTCCCAAGCCTTGAAAATAACAGGGAAAAGGCGCGAGACTCTCGTCCGTCCTGAAAAAGGAGGAGCAGCGGAGGAAAAGCGCGGCCGGAGAGGAGGGAAAAGCCGTGTGTCTGCTTCACACGTTGCGAATTCGCCACTCCGCCGGATAGAGGTTGTTGGCGCGCGTTCCGAGATTGTTGACCCAACCCAGCGGCAGACCTTCAAAGCACACCAAGACATGACCGCGAGGCAGTTCGGGAGGGAGGACAACGGCTTCGCGCCGCAGATAGCGCAGCGCAGTGTCGCCATCCAGTTCTGCGCGGGGGAAAGCCGTATCTGCCAAGACCGTGGAAAGGGCAAGGGCGTGGGCAGGCACGAATTTTCGGCCTTTGGACTCGCCCATCAATACACCCGCTGTGAGGGTGCGCACACAGGCCGCCACACGCTGCACGTCATCGAGAAGCGGGGTGCGCACGGCGGCTATCGTCTCAGGGGTGGGACGAAAAAGACTGAAGTCGGTGGGCGTTTTCAGCCAAGCCAGGAGTTTTGCGGCATCGGGCACAGGCGTCTCCTTGCTGCGGGTGCGCTTCTTTTCGCGAGCAGCGGGCGCGGGACCGGTCTTGCGGAGGAGCGCGAGGAAAAGCCCTTCGCCCTGCGTGCGGTGGGGAAAGAAATGATAGACCGCTTGTCCGCCGGCCGTGGTGTCGGGAGCGATGCCCCAAGCCTCATCGGTGGGAATAGGCACGACCTCTGCCCCTAATTCTTGGCAGACGAAGCGCACATTGTCCTCGTTCTCCGCGCGATTGAAGGTGCAAGTGGAGTAAACCAAATAGCCACCCTCGCGCAAGCAGTCCCAAATGTCGGTGAGGATGGCGCGTTGGCGTGCTGCACAGGTTTCGACCGCTGCCGGCGACCATTCAGCCCGCGCTCCTTCATCTTTGCGAAACATCCCCTCGCCCGAACAAGGCACATCGGCGGCGATGACATCAAAAAAATCCGCGCAAAGGGGCAAACTCCGCAGGGTAGGCGCTGGTCGTCACCACATCGGGATGCCCCCACTTGGTGAGGTTCTCGGCCAAAAATCTGTGCCCGTTGGCGAATGGGTTCGTTGGCCACCAGCAGTGCGCCATCAGGCAGAAGACTGCGCCAAAGGGTGCTTTTTCCTCCCGGCGCCGCACAGAAATCGAGCAAGCGGGTGGGAGTGAAGTCGCGCTCAATCTGCCGATATGCCTGCTCGATGAACATTGAAGCGGCTTCCTGCACATAATAAGCTCCTGCATGGAAGCGTGGATCGAGGGTGAAGGAAGGGCGTTCGGCGAGGTAACAGCCGTCGCTGCACCACGGAACGGGCGTACTTTGGGCAAACGACACGGCTCCTTTGGTGGGATTGCGACGAACGCTCACCGCAGGCGGAGTGTCGGTCAAAGTAGAGCAGAGCGCGCCCGCCTCGGCTTCACCGAGGAGGGCGCACATCTGTTGGACAAATTCTTGAGGGAGTTGCATGAGGCTGTGGGTGGCTATTCACGGATTTCCATTTCGTCGACGGCATATTTAGCTCCGCCGTAGGTGTCGATGACGAACAGTACGTAGCGGATGTCGGCGTTGATGCAGCGTTGGAGGGCGGGGTTGAAACGGAGGTCGGAGGAAAGGCTCTCGATGTTGCCGTCGAAGGCCAAGCCCACGAGTTCGCCCTGCGCATTGTAGACGCCGCTTCCCGAATTGCCGCCCGTGATGTCGTTGTTCGAGAGGAAGCACGTAGGCAGTTCGCCCTCGGCATCAGCATAGCGACCGTAGTTTTTGGTCAAGAAGTGCTCGCGCAGTTTGGCATCGACGACATAGTCGGGATCGTTCGGATTTTCCTTTTCCATCATCCCTTTGAGCGTGGTCTTCCAGTCGTAATACACGGCATCGCGAGGAGAATAGGGTTTCACCGATCCGTAGGTCATGCGCAGGGTGAAGTTGGCATCGGGACTTTTTGCCCAGTCGTACATCTCGCAGAGGCCGCGCACATAGATACGGTTGAGTTCGGCAGCTTTTTTGCGGTAGCGTTCCAGAGCAGGTTCGTATTGTTTCAGCGCGGCTTCGTAGGCCGCAAGATGGCGGTCGAGGACATCTTCCTGTCCGAAGCGTTCCCAGTCGTCGGAATTAAGTTCCATAATGTCGGCAAAAGCCGCTTTGGAACGGTAGGCCGAAGTGGTGTAAAGGCTGTCGAAATAGGCGGTCATGTCTTCGCGCACAAAGGCGGGCTGGATGGCCAAACGGTGGTGCTTCGCCCAGTAAGGCGCGAGGAGCTTCATTTTGCGCAGGTCGTAGTCGCCATCGAGATTACCCAACATTCGTTCTACGGCAGCCACATAAGCAGCACGCTGTTGCTGATAGTCTTCGCCCTTCTTGGCCGTCTTTTGCAACTTACGACCGAGGGCGCTGCTGAAGTCTTGCAGCGTTTTCGTGTTGTACTTAAAGTTCTGAGCGCCATAGGTGTATCGGAGCAGGTAGTAGTCGTGGAGGGTGTCGGCCACGGCAGTAACGAGCGAGTCGATGCGGTCGATGATGTTCCGGTACTCAGCCTTTCCACTGCGCTCGGCAAAAGTACGGAACGCCTTCTCTTCCTCGGCTTTGATGTCGAGCAGGTGGGTTTTCTTCACGCTTTCGTTCATTCCGCCGTAGTTCTTCACCATGTTGCCCAAGTGCATGTAGTCGTCGGCATATTTGAGCGCCATCGCCCGATCGCTGTCCATCAGGCTCTTCATAAAGTTGAGTTCGGCCTCGCCGGCGAGATTGATGGGCGCGTTTTGGCTCTGCGTGCGCAGACGTACCTGCGAGGCGGTGAGGTATCGGCTCGTGCTGCCCGGAAATCCCATCACCATGGTGTAGTCGCCTTGTTGCACGCCTTTCAGACTGACAGGCACCCACTTTTTTTGCAACGCAAGGGTTGGTTGTCGGCGCTGTAAGGCGCGGGCTGTCCGTCCTTGTCGGCATAGACACGGAACATCGCGAAATCGGCATTGTGGCGCGGCCACATCCAGTTGTCTTGGTTGAAACCGAATTGTCCGATTTGTTGCGGTGGATTGGCCACCAGACGCACATCGGTGTACTTCTGCTCATAGAAGGCAAAGAAGCGGTTGCCGCCGAAGTAGGGGACGATGCGCATGGTCATGCCGCGTTGCTTGGACAAATCGCTCTTTTTGAGCATCTGTTTAGCCAGTGGTTGGAGAAAACTGCCGCTCATCATCGTGTAGGCATCGGCCTTGGCTTTGGCGGCCGCGCGTTCCACTTCGGCCGTCACCTCGACAATGCGCACCACAAAGGTGAAGGTGAGGTCGGGCACTTGCAATTCTTCACTGCGGTTCTTGGCAAAATAGCCGTCTTGCAGGTAGTTGTGGTTCATATCGCTCATCGCGTGAACGTAGGAAAAACCGCAGTGGTTGTTGGTCAGCACCAAACCATCGCGGCTCACGATTTCGCCCGTACAGCCGTTGCCGAAAATTCCCACGACATCACGAAACGAAGGGGTCTTCTCGTTGTAAAGTTCTTCGGGCGAAAGTCGCAGTCCGGCCTTACGCAGGGAATCTTCAAGGTGCTGCTCTTTCATGAGTTTGAGCAGCCACATGCCTTCATCGGCTTGGGCAACCGCCGCTACGAAAAGGGCGAGGAGAGAGGAGGAGTTTTTTTCATAAAGGAGGAATTTGCAACATTAAAAGCTTAGTTTTGGGTCATCTTATCGTCACCATCGTTGCCCCGAAGCCATATTCGCGGAAGGAGGCATCTTGGTGGGTACATTGGCGATAATAGCGTTTGAGTTCTTTGAGGATTTCCTGACGGAGCACGCCTTCGCCCTTGCCGTGGATGAAAACAATGTGGCGGCCGCGCTCATGGGCGTGTGCCTTCATCGTTTCGTGGAAAGCGCGGAGCTGCACGGTGAGAATGTCCTTCGGTTCGAGGCCGGCCGTGCTGTCGAGGAGCGCCGACGCATGGAGGTCAACTTCCACGAGGGCATTGCGGTCGGTGCCCTTGGTGGTAGGCACGCCTTTTGTTTCGGGACGCGCCGGTGCCGGACTGCGGTGGGCGGCAGCGGGTGTGGTCATTGCCTCTTGCAACACTTCGGCATTGACCACCACGGTGTCGGCCGGGCGGTCGTCGCGCACGAGTGGAAGCACCAACGCCGATTGGGTGAAAAACTCGCTCTCGCCGAAAGTATGCAGTTTGTAGAACTTGGTGGCGTCCATCCGAAGGGTGATGTTGAGCGGTGTTTTGAGCGCAAAAGCTTTGTCGGTCTTGAAGGCGAGGAGTTGCACGGTGAGGCGTTCGAGTTCGGGAAGGGCATCGTGGCTGAACTCTTCGAGGAAAATCTTTTGGTTCGGCTCAACCACCCCTTCATGACGCAGGCGATAGGCGGTGCCTTCCTGCGTGAGGAAAAGGAAACGGACGTAAAGATTGCTGTCGTTGACCAGATAGGCTTCAAACTTCGTGGTGGTGAGCTGCTTGGCATTGACGGGCAGAAAACCAAGGAAGAGATTGAGCTGATCGCCGCCGCGACGTTCGAGCGGACGGGCGCGGAAAGTGATGTCCATATCGGCCAAATCGCGCTCGCCCTCCTCTTCCTCATCGGCCGCGTGACGACTGAGGACGGCTTTGATGCTCGTGGCGCTCTCTGCCGTAGGCGCATCGGAGGCCGATTTGTGTTGAGCCGCAGGGCGCACAAAATTGTAGTTGTCCGTTTCGACCACGACCACTTCGGTGCGCAGCGTGGGCACTTCAAAGCCATCGTCGTCGCACACCAGCACGATGTCTTTGCCTTGAAATCCTGTTATTTTTCCGCCTCCTGTGGTGTTGAGGAAGCGCACTTTATCGCCGATGTTCATAAGAATTGTTCTATGGGGAAAGAAAGGGTGAAATCCCGCTCGAAAGAGGGAGAGAAAAAAAGATAGGAAGTAGAAAAATCTATCTCTGAGATAATTTTTTCCGGCTCTGAGATAAAAAAAACTACCTCTGAGGTAAATTTTCGCCCTTTTGAGAAGGGGGAAAGTTTCGTGGGCAAATCAGCCGAAAAGTTCGCGCAGCGCCTGCTCCACTCGTGCAACGGGGATGAGCCGAATGCCCGAGAATCTTTCAGGATCGAGACCTTTCAGATTTTGCTCGGGGAGGACGAAGCGCTGGAAACCGAGTTTTTGGGCTTCGGCAATGCGCTGGGTGATGCGAGTGACGGGGCGGATTTCACCGCTCAAACCGCATTCGCCAGCCATGGCCACATCGCTCTCAATGGGCGTGTCGACGTTGGAAGAGAGCACGGCGGCGATAACGCTCAGGTCGATGGCCGGATCGGTAACACGGATGCCGCCGGCGATGTTGAGAAACACGTCCTTCGCACCGAGTTTGAAGCCTACGCGCTTTTCCAAAACCGCCAACAACATATTGAGGCGGCGCAGGTCGAAACCGGTGGCCGAGCGTTGGGGCGTGCCGTAGGCGGCGGTGGAAACCAGCGCCTGGGTTTCGATGAGAAAGGGACGCACCCCTTCGAGAGCAGCGCAGATGGCCACGCCCGAGAGCGCAGTGTCGCGCTGAGAGGAGGAGTTCCGAAGGGTTGTCGACGGGGCGCAGTCCGTTGGCATTCATTTCGTAGATGCCGAGTTCGGAGGTCGAACCGAAGCGATTTTTGATGCTGCGCAGGATGCGGTAGAAATAGTGGCGGTCGCCCTCAAACTGGAGCACGCAGTCCACGATGTGCTCCAACACCTTCGGGCCGGCAATACTGCCCTCCTTGGTGATATGTCCGATGAGGAGCACCGGCACGTTGTTGTCCTTGGCATATTTGAGGAGGGCGGTGGCACACTCGCGAATCTGCGTCACACTGCCCGGCGACGAGTCGACCATTTCAGTTTGCAGGGTCTGAATGGAGTCGACAATGAGAAGTTCGGGATTGACCTCGCGGATGTGGTCAAGGATATTTTCGAGTTTCGTTTCACAGAGCAGATAAGGCTCGTGGGCAGCCGAAGGGGCGGGGGTGAGAGCCGGAGCAAGGCGGTCGGCACGGAGTTTGATTTGCCGTTCGCTCTCTTCTCCGCTCACGTAAAGGATGCGGCGGTCGGTCATCTGCAAGACTGTCTGCAAGAGGAGCGTACTTTTGCCGATACCCGGCTCGCCGCCCAACAGCACCAGCGAACCCGGCACCAGTCCGCCGCCCAACACACGGTTGAGTTCGGCATCGTGGGTGTCGTAGCGCGCTTCTTCCGAAGCATCAATTTCGGAAAGCCGCATAGGCCGCGCACCGGCACGATGAAGCCCGGCCACTGCCACGGCGGCAGCGCCTTTCGAGGGAAGGTCGGTGCCGAGTTTCATCTCTTTGAAGGTGTTCCACTCTCCACACGAGGGGCAGCGTCCCACCCATTTAGGGGTGTCATAGCCACACTCGGAGCAGACGTAAGTTGTGCGTTGTTTGGCCATAATCACATTGCGCCCATTTCGGCTTTAAGTTCTACAAGTTCGGCTCTGAGGGCACGCAGGCGATCCACGACTTCGGTGGTTTTCACCGTACCTTCGTGATTTTTGCGCAGCACTTCGCGGGCGGCATCAATGCGCAGGCCGCGCACCTTGACCAGATTATAAATCACGCGGATGATTTCGATATCGTCCTTGGTGTATCGACGCACGCCACGCCCTCCCTTCTTGGGATTGATTTGCGGAAATTCGCGTTCCCAAAAACGGAGGAGGGTGTCCTTCACATCGAACATCTCTGCTACTTCTCCAATGGTATAGAAGAGTTTGAGGTCTTTTTTTTCTGCGTAAGCCATAAGTTAAGTGTTCAAAATTAAACGCCACATTCGGCAGGGTCTTTGCCCTTCGACTTTGTCCTGCCGCCGCTTTTTTATGCAGCAGATGCGCGGCGAAGCGGGTCGTGCATCAGCGTGCCATTTCGGCCGCCACGGCATTGGTGAGCGCCACAAATTCGCTCACGCTGAGCTGTTCGGGACGTCGGGTGAGGAGAGGTTGCGCCAAGAACTCACTGTGGTCGCGCCCCACCCCAAGTTCGCTGTTCAGTTGTGCAAAGAGAGGTTTAAGACTGCCGCGCATCATTTTGCGGCGCTGGTTGAAGGCGGTTTTCACCACGCGGCGCAGCAATCGCTCGTCGCAGCCGCAATCCTCCACCTTGTTGCGCGTCATGCGGATGACGGCACTTTTCACTTTGGGCGGCGGATTGAACACGCCCGGCTCCACGGTGAAAAGATATTCCACATCGTACCACAGCTGCACAAGCACCGAGAGAATGCCGTAGGTCTTGCTGCCGGGTCCCGCGGCCAGCGTTCGGCCACCTCCTTCTGAATCATGCCCGTACAGCAGGGAATGAGGTGGCGGTAGTCGAGCATTTTGAAAAAAATCTGGCTCGAAATGTTGTAGGGATAGTTGCCTGTGAGTACGAAGGCACCGCCGTCGAAAAGGTGTTCGAGGTGCATTTTCAAGAAATCGTCCTCCACGATACCCGCTTCGAGTTGCGGAAAATGTTCGCGCAGATAAGCCACACTTTCAAAGTCGATTTCGGCCACTTTGAGCGGTCGCTCCTTACTCAAGAGGTATTGTGTGAGCACGCCCATGCCCGGCCCGACTTCGAGAATGGGCAGGTCGGGACAAGCGTCTACGGTGTCGGCAATGGCGCGTGCCACACTCAAATCTTTCAAAAAGTGCTGTCCAAGGAATTTTTTAGGGCGTACTGACTTCATTCTACGAGATTAAATTTGTAATTTTGCCACGCAGGGACTGCATTTGCGCACTCCCACGTGCAGAAAAGCACCGTTTGGGCACTTCTCTTGCCGCAAATTTACAAAAAAACTTTGTTTGTGTGAAGTCAATAGTCAGCATAATTAAAATTTTCATACCCTTTGCGCTCGGCATCGGCATCCTTTGGTGGATGTATCGGGGCAGCGACTGGGGACAAATCGGGCGCAGCCTCCTGCATCTGCAATGGGGTTGGATGCTCCTTTCGCTGGCTTTCGGCATCGTGCCGCTCACCTTCCGTGCCCTCCGCTGGCAACTGGCGCTTCGGCCGCTGGGTGAGCATCCCACCCGCCGCATTTGTTCGGATGCGATTTTTCATTTCCTATGCCGCGAGTCTGGCCATTCCCCGAGTGGGCGAAGTGACCCGCTGCGGCACGTTGAAGAAGTATGCCGGCATCTCGTTTTCCAAATCGCTGGGCACCGTCGTGGCCGAACGCGTGGTCGATTCTGTACTGATGATGCTCATTGCCGTGGCGGCCTTTGCCACGCAGCTCCCTCAGTTTCTCCGTTTTCTTCACACCACAGGCACCTCGCCCCACGCCATCCTGTCGCGCTTCACCTCCACGGGCTATCTCGTCACCGCCTTCTGTCTTCTGCTGGCCGTGGGTTTCTCAGGACTTCTCCTTTGGCGGGTCAAAGCCTTTCAGAAAGGGCGTGAAAAGGTGCAGGGCTTTTTCGACGGCATCGCCTCCCTGCGGCGGTTGGAGCATCCTTTGCTCTATCTGCTCTACAGCATCGGCATTTGGGCAGGCTATTATCTGCACTTCTATCTGGCCTTCTTCTGCTACGACTTCACTGCCGGCATCGACCCCGCAGCGGCATTACTCATTTTCAGCGCCAGCACCTTTGCCGTGCTCGTTCCCACCCCCAACGGGGCAGGGCCTTGGCATTTTGCCGTCAAAAACGATGCTCGTGCTCTACGGCGTGGCCGAAGCGCCGGCCATCCTCTTCGCCCTCGTGGTACATACCCTCCAGACCGCCCTCGTCATTGTGATGGGACTGGTGGGCTGGCTGGATCTCAATTTTGTTAAACATCAACCCTAAAACAATCATCTACTATGAGCCAAATCCTCTCTTTGCAACCAGAAGCCATCTGGCGCAATTTCCACTTGCTCAACCAAGTGCCCCGTCCTTCCGGTCATTTGGAGAAAATTCAGAAGTTTCTCCTCGATTGGGCTGCGGAGCGCAACATCGAAGCCCGACAAGACAACGCGGGCAATATCCTCATGTACAAGCCGGCCACTCCCGGCATGGAAGACCGTAAAGTCGTGACGCTGCAAGGCCACACCGACATGGTGCCTCAAAAGACGCCCGACTCTCCCCACAACTTTGAAACCGACCCCATTGAAACCATCGTCGATGGCGAATGGGTGCACGCCAACAACACAACCCTCGGCGCCGACGACGGTATGGCCATCGCCACCATCATGGCCATCTTTGAAGACGACACCATTCCCCACGGTCCCCTTGAAGCCTTTATGACCAGCGACGAGGAAACCACGATGTACGGCGTCGAACACATGGAAGACGGTCTCCTCAAAGGCGACATTCTCCTCAATCTCGACAACGAGACCCACGGCGAACTGATGATTGGTTCGGCGGGGGGGATTAACTTCACCGCTGAACTCGAATATAAGGAAGTGGCTCCCGAAGCCGGCGACCAAGCCGTGCGCATCGTACTGGGCGGTCTGCGTGGCGGACACTCCGGCCTTCAAATCAACGAAGGTCGCGCCAATGCCAACAAACTGATGGCGCGCGTGGTGGTCGATGCCATTGCCAATTTTGAGGCACGCCTGGCCTCTTGGGAAGGCGGCAACATGCGCAACGCCATTCCCCGCGATGCCGAAGTTGTCCTCACGCTTCCCACCGAAAATGTCGCTGCTCTGAAAGAAACCGTGACCGAAGAGTGGCTCAAAGATTTCCGCGATGAGTATGGCTACATTGAGCCCAACCTCACGCTCGAAGTGGTCGATACCGACATGCCCGAAGCCCCTTGTGCCCGAAGAGGTGCAGGACAATCTGGCCAACGCGATCCTCGGCTGCCACAACGGTGTGCTCCGCTTCATTCCCCATCTCCCCACGATTGTCGAAACGTCCAGCAACCTCTCCATCATCGAAATCGCCGACGGCAAGGCGTTTATCAAGATCCTTGTCCGTTCCAGTTCCGACTCTATGCGCCAATACTGCGTAGACACCCTCGAAGCCTGCTTCTCCATGGCGGGTATGAAGATCGAAACCGGCGGTGCCTATCCGGCTTGGCAACCTTCGCCCAAGAGCGAGATTGTGGAAATCATGCGTGAAGCCTACCGCGACCTCTTTAAGGAAGATCCCATCGTCCAAGTCATCCACGCCGGCCTTGAATGTTCGGTCATTTTGAGCCACTGCCCCAACATGGATGTGGTGTCCTTCGGTCCGACGCTCCAATCGCCTCACACGCCCAATGAGCGTTGCCACATTCCTTCAGTCGAAGGCTACTGGCGTTTGGTACTTGAAACGCTCCGCCGCATCCCTAAGAAATAACAACATACTTAATCATTTAGCTGTGCGCCCCTCCTCTGCAAGCGTGTAGAGTGGGGGCGCTTTTTGCCTCGTCGTCAACGCAAAATCTTTTTCCAATTCGGCCTTTTCAACAATCTTCCCTCCCTAAAATTATTTCACTTAGAAAATAATTCTTATCTTTGCTCGCTGAAAATAGAACTCAACGTAAGAATTTTTATGAAACATGTGATTATTGGCGGGGTGGCCGGTGGAGCCACCGCTGCTGCACGCATCCGCCGTGCCGATGAATGGGCAGAAATCATTTTGCTCGAAAAAGGCAAATACATCTCTTATGCCAACTGCGGACTTCCTTACTACATCGGAGGCAGCATTGCCGACCGCGAAAAACTCTTCGTACAAACCGCCCGGCAATTCGGCAAACGCTTTGCCATCGACGTACGCACAGAGAATGAAGCCGTAGACATCGACACAGAGAACAAGCGCATCACCATTCAGCGTGCAGATGGAAGTCAATACACAGAAACCTACGACAAACTCCTCCTCTCCCCTGGTGCAAGCCCCGTACGTCCCCCTCTGCCCGGCATAGACTTGGAAGGCATTTTCACCCTTCGGAATGTGGAAGACACCGACCGCATCAAGACTTACTTAGACAACCATACCGCACAAACGGCGGTGGTGGTGGGCGGCGGTTTCATCGGTCTTGAAATGGCCGAAAACCTCCACGAACGCGGTTTGCAAGTCAATCTCATCGAAATGGGCAACCAAGTGTTGGCGCCCATTGATTTCTCCATGGCTTCACTGGTGCACCAACACCTCAGCGACCAAGGGGTACAGCTCTATTTGGAAAAGGCGGTCGAACGCTTTGAAGCAGCCGAACGCGGTGTGATGGTTTGCTTGAACGATGGGACGCGCATTGCAGCCGACATCGTGCTGCTCTCTATCGGTGTCCGTCCGGCTACGGAACTCGCACAGAAGGCCGGCATTGCCCTTGGCGAACGTGGCATCAAGGTGGACGATTACCTCATGACTTCGGCAGAAGATGTTTATGCCGTGGGCGATGCCATCGAATTTACGCACCCCATCACCGGCAAACCGTGGCTCAACTTCTTGGCAGGACCGGCCAATCGTCAAGGGCGCATCGTGGCCGACAATATGGTGGGCGGCAACCACACCCCCTACGAGGGAGCAATCGGAACGGCGGTGGCCAAGGTGTTTCAACTCACCGTGGCCTCGACCGGACTGCCGGCCAAACGCCTCAAACAAGAGGGTATGGCCTACCTCAGCAGCACCACCCAGTCGAACTCCCACGCCGGCTACTATCCAGGAGCGACTCCCATCGTCATCAAACTCACCTTTTCTCCCACCACAGGGCAGATTTACGGGGCTCAAGCCGTAGGCAGCGAAGGGGTGGACAAGCGCATTGACCAAGTGGCTCAAATCATTAAGCACAAAGGTACGATAGCCGACCTGCTCACGCTCGAACACTGCTACGCTCCTCCCTACTCTTCGGCCAAAGACCCGATTGCCATTGCGGGCTATGCTGCGAGCAACGTGCTCAACGGGAAAATGCCGGTGGTCTACTGGCGCGAAGTGAAAGCCCTCTCGGCACAGCCCGACAACACCTTCCTGCTCGATGTCCGTACTCCCGAAGAGTTTGCTCTCAACAGCATTCCCCACGCCGTCAACATTCCTCTCGACGACCTCCGCGAGCGCATCGCCGAAGTGCCGCGTGAGCGCCCCATCGTGATTTTTCTGCGCTGTGGGTCTGCGCGGTTATTTGGCGCAGCAAATCCTCGTGGCACGTGGTTTCGAGAATGTTCGCAACCTCTCGGGTGGTTTCAAACTCTACGAAGCCGCCACTACCCCTGTGACCGTCTGCCCGGCTTCCCCTCCCTCACCACGCCCTGCGCTCCCTGCGGAAAGACGTTGGAGGCTCCCGCTGCCCAACACGTGGTTTCGGTAGATGCCTGCGGATTGCAGTGCCCCGGCCCCATCCTCCGCCTGAAGCAGGCCATGGACTCCGCCGAAGTGGGACACCTGCTGTCGGTGCGAGCCACCGACCCCGGATTTGTACGCGATGCCAAGGCTTGGTGTAAAAGTACCGGACATCGCTATGTCGGACAACACACCGAAGGAAATTGTTTTGTCGTCGACATTGAAAAAGCAAGCCCCTACGGCCTGCCCCATCAACACTTCGGAATCGGGAAAGGGCAAAACCTTCATCATGTTTTCCGATGATTTAGACAAAGCCTTGGCCACCTTCGTTCTGGTCAACGGTGCTGCCGCCACGGGACAACACGTGTCGATTTTCTTCACTTTCTGGGGACTGAATGTCATTAAGAAGGAACAGAAACCGGCAGTGCAGAAAGACCTCTTCGGCAAGATGTTCTCTTGGATGCTCCCTGCCGACTCGCGCGCCCTCAAACTCTCGAAGATGAGTATGTTCGGCATAGGCGACCGCATGATGCGCCACATTATGCGTAAAAAAAGGTATCAGCCAACTGGAAGAACTGCGGCAACAGGCACTCGACAACGGGGTGGAGTTTATTGCCTGCCAAATGTCGATGGACATGATGGGCGTGGCTCACGAAGAACTGCTGGACGGCACTACCATCGGCGGCGTAGCCACTTATATGGCGCGCGCTGAACAAGCCGGCCTCAACCTCTTCATCTAATCGGAGCACCATTTCCCTAAATGTTTAAGACGAACTCGTCCCCCTCAAAAGGTTGCTTTCTGCCTTTTGAGGGGGACGAGTTCATTGATTTTGATTGCTGTCCGGTAAAAAAATGGAGATACTTAGCCACTTTTCCGGACAGAAGCCTGAGGAGAAAGGAGCGTACGCATTGGAGGTACTCTCCGCTTAAAGTATTTTTCCCCAAAAAAATTCCAAACCCTTGGAAAATCTTTTTCCATACCGTTGGAAATAAAATGATTGCCGTATTGAAGTTTACCAAACAGCAATAACTTTATTTTTTTCGGTCTAAGTCTTACTGCTCTGCACCGTGCGCCCCGGTCTGCGGCAACAGGGCGGTGAGTGCTTCGGCACGCGCGAGGGCCACATGAATGTCGGGACAAATGTTTTTCGCTGCCGATGAGGCGGTCGAAACCGGACTTTTTCGAGCACCCGGCGCACCTTCTCCTGCACGCCCGAGAGAATGATTTGCGTACCGTCTTGATGACTCATCAGGCAGAGATTTTTCGAGGTTGTGCACGCCCGTCGAGTCGATGAAGGGCACTTTACGCATACGAATGATGCGAATGGCGGGGTGGTCCTGCATCTCGGCTGTCATCTCTTCAAAGCAGTTGGCCACTCCGAAGAAGAAGGGGCCGTTGATTTCGTAGACCTCGACACCGGCAGGAATGACGAGTGCTTCTTCGTGGAAGTGGATGTCGCTCTCGGAGTCGGCATTGGGGTCGATTTCCTTGGTCAGGATGGAGAGGTGAGTAGTTTCGGTCATGCGGCGCATGAAGAGGAGGCAGGCCAAGAGCAGTCCCACCTCAATGGCCACGGTGAGATCAAACAGCACGGTGAGCGCGAAGGTGAAGAGCAGCACCGCCACATCGCTTTTGGGACGATGGATGAGTTGCGAGAAGGTGCGCCAACCGCTCATGTTGTAACTCACCACCACGAGCACACCCGCCAGACACGCCATAGGAATGTAGGACGCCAAGGGCATGGCCACGAGGAAAATGACGAGCAACACCAAGGCGTGGACGATGCCGGCCATGCAGGTTGCAGCGTTGTTGTTGATGTTGGTCATGGTGCGGGCAATGGCTCCTGTGGCGGGGATACCGCCGAAGAAGGGGGCCACGATGTTGGCAATGCCCTGCCCCACCAGTTCTTGGTTGGAGTCGTGGTGGTCGCCCGTGACGCCATCGGCCACGGTGGCAGAGAGCAGGCTCTCAATCGCTCCGAGCACGGCGATGACGAGAGCAGTGGGGATGAGGGTGTTGATGGTGCTCATCGTGAAGCGCCCCTGCGCATCGGTGAAAAGGCTCGCCCAGTCGATGTCGAGAGCGGTGATGGGCGGCAGGGAGGCGCTGATCTGCCCGAAGCGGTCGCCGATGGTAGCGATGTGGGTGAGTCCGGTGCGGTTGGTCAGATAGACCAGCGCAGTGGTCACGACAATGGCCACGAGCGAACCGGGAAGTTTACGCCACACCTTGGGCGAAAGCACAATCAACATTATTGAAAGCAATCCAACGAGGGTCGAAGCCGGATCGAAGGTCTGAAAATGGCGGAAATAGCACAGCCATTTGTCGATAAATTCCGCCGGAACACCTCCCTCAATCTGCAACCCGAAGAGGTCCTTGACCTGCGTGGTGAAGATGGTGAGCGCGATACCCGAGGTGAAGCCCACCACGATGGGATAAGGGATGAACTTGATGATGGCGCCCAAACGAAACACGCCCAGCAGGACGAGAAAGAGGCCGGCCATGATGGTGGCGATGAGGAGGCCCGAAAGGCCGAACTGCGCCACGACGCCGTAAATGATCACGATGAACGCCCCTGTGGGACCACCGATTTGGACACGGCTGCCTCCCAGCGCCGAGATGATCACGCCCGCCACGATGGCGGTGAGGGATGCCGACCACCGGCCCGATGGTGTGCTGCACATCACCTCCCGGCGAGGCGGCAATGGCAAAGGCGATGGCCAGCGGCAGCGCCACGATGCCGACCACAATGCCGGCGATGAGGTCGGCGGTAAACTTCCGGCGGTTGTAGCCCCGAAGGTCGCGCAGGATGCGCGGTGCAAATTGGAAAGGTTTCATTCGATGACGAAATTACGATGGAATAATGCGGGATGGATTTACGAGAAATGCCTTTATGAGGGATGGATTTCAACGAAAAACACCCAAGACACATGTCTTGAGTGTTCGGAGTAGCGAGGCCGAGGATTGAACTCGGGACCTCAGGATTATGAATCCTGCGCTCTAACCAGCTGAGCTACCTCGCCATCAACATATTGCTGATTTGCGAGTGCAAAAGTAACAACATTTTTTTGAACCTACCAAACATTTGGTCGGAAAAAGTCAGAAAAAAAGAGTTCTCGGTATTTTTCAGGGCACGCGCTCTCAATATAGACACCAAAAACCGGCACATTTATGCCGGCCTTTTGGACATCTCTGAGATAAAAAAAACTACCTCAGAGGTAATTTCATCTACCTCTGAGAAAAATAAAACTACCTCTGAGAAAAAAATATCCCCCTCAGCCCCCTCGCACACAGGCACCATAGACGGCTCAAGATTTCTGCATTTGTCCTTGCCGACCACATCACCCACAAAAAGAGCAGCCCCTCATGGTGGAGGGCTGCTCTTTTGTGTGAGGTACAGCGGAAGGCCGCGGGCTCAAAGGCTGAACTTGAGGGTCGTGCTCGTGCCGTCGGGACGTTGCAGGCGGAGGAGGTAGGCTCCTTCTGCCCAATCGGCCACGGAGAATTGGGGCGAACGTCCTCCATCGAGAGGCAGGGTCTGCACCAAGACGCCTTTCAGGTTGAAGAGTTGCGCTTGATGATAGGCGCGCCAATCTCCTTTGAGGGCCATCGTGTGGCGGTCGACCCGTTCGAGATGCAGGGACGACCGGTCAGGAGTGTCCACCAGTGAGGCAACACCGGTGAGGAGTTTCCCGATCGGGGTGAAGCGGAGGGTGAACTGCAAGGGCATCTTTTGCTGAGCGGCCATATACTGAGGCAACGTCTCCGCGGGACCGCAACTGCCGCTGCCCAATCCCTGCTGGAAAGCATCGAAATGGGCGGTGTTGTAGACAGGTGCTTTGAGTTCCCACCAGTGTTCGACATCCACGAGGTCATGATCGTCATAGGGGAGCAGCGAGAAATCGACTTGTCCTTTCGTTTCGACCCGAATGCCGTTGCCCTCGGCATCAGTGAGGTCGAGACGGCGAAGTCCCATGCGGTTGCCGCAACTTTGTGTGCGGGCATAATTCACCACATTGCTGTCCACCACAGTCTGATAGCGACCGAAGAACGAGCCTTCCTGGCGATCCACATAGTTTTCCCAAGGACCTTTGGCAGTGTAGTCCAGATGTTGGTAGCGGCGGTCGAAACCCATGGAGAGTCCGATGCGACGCAGTTTTCCACTATTGTAGGTAAAGGAAGCGTCGAGCAACACGGTACCATCGGCGTGGATGGTGTAGGTGAGGGTGTTGGTGACGTTGCCTTCCCGCGTGGCGGAAACCGTAACCACTCGGCCGCCATTGGTCGACTTGACCTCGGGAACTGCATCGAGGTTGTAGAAATCGGGCACTTGGTGCCGTGCAGCCAGCTGGTTGTAAGGAATACTGGTGTAGGGAGCTTCGTTCTCAATCCAACGGAAATTGTCGTACTGCGGTCCTTTGCCGGAATAAATGAGCGGTTGGTCTTTGTAGCTCCACGCCACGAGTTGCGAGGACTTGTTGTCGAAGGTCATCGACAGGCGGTCGTTGCTCACCGTCACTTGGTCGTCGTGGTGCTCCACCTGAGGGGCGTTCCGGCTTCGGCAGCTGCCGGACGTGCGGGGAGTGCCGCACGTTGGGCGAGCACAAATTGCTCTGCGGCCTGCACATAGCCCGCCTTTGCCCAGTCTTCATCGGCAGCAAGACGCAGCTCTACATTCAGATGGTAGTCTGCCTTGTTGTCGACGGCCGTTTTCAGGGCAAGAGGCAGATGCGCCACTTGTTGCGGTGCGAGGGCAGGGAGATCGATTTTTTTCCACTTTCCACCGACACCCCGTCGTGCAAAACGCTGTAATGAAGCGTATAGCCTTCGAGCGTACGGAAGGCATAGCGGTTGGTCACACTGAGTTGCTGCTTCTTCTGATTGTAGATGAAGTTGACATACTGGTAGACCTTCTTGAGTTCGGTGAGTTTAGGCGTCCATTCACGCTCGGAAGTGATGATTCCGTTGTTCACAAAGTTACCTTGGTGAGGTCCGGGATAGTCGTAGCCGGTGGTGAGCTGTCGCTTGCCCTGCTTGAGAAGTTGAGGGTCGTAGATGCCTTGATCCACCCAGTCCCAAACGCAACCACCGATACCGACCGATGAACTTTCAATCACCTTCCAATATTCGCGGAGATAGCCCAGACTGTTGCCCATGGCGTGGTCGTATTCGCACATGAAGAAGGGTTGTCCGGCTTGATTAGGTCCTTTCTTGTTGGCAGCGTTGCGCACAAAGTCGACTGTCGGATACATTTTGGAATGTATGTCGGTGATCCCATCGGTGTGTCGGTTGGCGTTGGTCGCTCCTTCGTAGTGGATGGGGCGCGCATCAAGGGCGCGGACAGCTTTGTGAGTGTCGAGGAAGTTATCGCCGGCTCCGCTCTCGTTGCCCAACGACCAGAAGATGATGCTGGGGTGGTTACGGTCGCGCAAGACCATGCGTTCTGTGCGATCCAACATAGCAGGCTTCCAACTGGGTTGGCCGGAGATGATCTGCGTGTTGTAGCCGCCATTTGAGCCGTGGTCGTTCCAGTTCTTATGGCATTCCAAATCTGCTTCGTCCATGACATAAAGTCCATAATAGTCGAACATGGCATACATCTTCGGCTGACGGGGTAGTGGGAAGTGCGCACGGTGTTCACATTGGCCTGCTTCATGAGGAAGATGTCGCGCAGCATCGTGGGCACATCTATGCTGCGTCCCTTCTCGGGATGTGTGTCCTGCGTGTTGACACCCTTAAAGAAGACACGCTTTCCGTTGATGCGCACCAAACCATTTTTGATATCAATGTGTCGGAAACCGTATTTTGTGTTGAACGCCATCTCTTCTTTGCCTTCCGCGTCTTGTTGCGAAACGATGACGTTGTAGAGGTAAGGAGTTTCGGCTGTCCAAGGCTTGAGTTGCGTCAGTCCGTCAAGGGAAAGCTTCACCGCCGTTTGTGCATGAGCCGCATCGAAGGGGACTGTCTTTTCAGCCGTCTTGACCAGCATTCCAGCGGCATCGAGAAGGCTCACTTTGATTTTCTTCGTGCCGTTCAGCAGATGGCGGTTGTCGAGTTCCAGATTCACCTGCATCGACCCTGCGGTGTAGCTTTGCGCGGGGTCGAGTTGTGCCGTGACGACATGGTCGCGCACAAAGGTTTTGGGAGTGGCCACGAGATAAACATCACGATGGAGGCCGCTCATATGGAACACGTCCTGCCCCTCGAGATAGGAGCCGTCGGTCCAACGAATCACCTGCACGGCCACTTGGTTTTCGCCGGCAGTCACCGCCTTTGTGATGTCAAACTCGGCATCGTTGTTGGCACCCTGGGTGTAGCCGATGTAGCGGCCGTTGACCCAGACATAGGCGCCGCTGTAGATGCCATCGAAGTGGAGGAACACATTTTGGTTGTCCCATCCGGCGGGAAGGGTAAAGGTGCGGCGATAGCTGCCCACAGGATTGGGATCTACCAGTCCTTCATACTCCTTTTTGAGTTTGATGTAAGGCGGTTTGTCTTGGAAAATGTAGTCTACATTGACATACACCGGCTTGTCATAGCCTTTCATCTCCCAGCAGGAGGGCACCTCGATGTCGTCCCATTTCGAGACATCGAAGGACGACTTGACAAATGCCGTGTCGCGCAGAGCGGCATCGGGAGCGTATTGAAACTTCCACATGCCGTTGAGCGGAAGATATTGTGCTTGTTCCGGAGTGAGCCAGGCTTTTTGGTAGCGGGCATCGCTTTGCAGTTTGGCCGTTGTGGCATAAGGAATGAAGGTGGCACGTCCTCGCTCTTTATTGATGGCAAAAATGGTCTCGTCCTGCCATTCGGGCTTTGCTCTCTTAGGGAGGTTCTTAAGGTCTACTTCCGTGATTTGGAAAAGCGTGTTGCGGCTTTTCTGGGTGTCGAGCATCACCGTTCCGCTCGTCGTGATGGCCAGATAGCGCGGAGTTTGGTAATCTTCGGCAGCACGCAGACGAATGTGTCCGCTTTCTTCCTCGATGAGGAGACGCTGATTGGGATTGTTCACGTTGAGCGTCCACAATAGCGGCCCCTTATTGGATTGCAGCGCGAGGTCTACGGCCAGTTGCGCCTCTGCATTGTAGAGCGCATAGGCATCGGCATAGGATCTCTTGAACTGCCAAATCTGATCGGGGTTGTCTTTATTGAGCTTTTCTCCAGAGAGTGGGCTGTTGTTTTCTGAAAGCCCTCCCGTGGAGAGCGTTTTTCCATGATAGACATTGGTCAGGATGTAGTAGTGCCCATCTTCCACCTTTGCAGAAGCCGTGAGCACACCACAACACCACAACACGCCTAATCCCAGCAAAAGCAGAAAGGATGACAAAAAATGGTTTCTCATGTAAGTGTTTTTGTTGAAGATTGATTGAGAGTTGATTAAGATTTCATGTTATTAGAACCAAAGAACAAAGAGAAAGAAGGCAGTAAGGTCGAAAAGTAAGGTATGATCATCTAAGGCTGTCCGCCTCACCGAGGCCGGCGAAATCTGAAGGGGGAAAGTTTTCTCCATGTCCAACGCCGCAAAGATAACGTTTTTTTCAGCAATCTGCCAAGAATTCACGTTAGGCATTGGACATTAGTCGCCTGAAAATCGATAAAGGTATCAAAATGTTTGGCAAACCTCACTTCTTTGGGAGAAACAGTGGGACGTGACGCATCTGTCGCTCTATCCAGGCCTGACGTTTGCGCATGAACGGACCGGGGCGCTCGCTGCTGTAGTGCAAGGGATTGGGCAGGGTGGCAGCAATGAGAGCACACTCTCTGCGCTTCAAGTCGCGAGCCGAGCAACCGAAGTGGAGTTGTGCCACACTCTCTGCACCATACACTCCATCGCCCATCTCGATGACGTTGAGATAGACCTCCATGATGCGTTCTTTCGACCAAAGGGTTTCGATCAGGAAGGTGAAGTAGACTTCAAAGCCCTTGCGCACCCACGACGAGGTGGGCCAGAGAAACACATTTTTGGCGGTCTGCTGGGAGATGGTGCTGCCGCCCCTCATGCGTCCACCGCTCATTCGCTCGCGCATGGCCGCCCCGATGGCTTGGGTGTCGAAACCGTGATGCACGAGAAAGTTCTGATCTTCGCTGGCAATGACAGCCACCGGCAGATAGCACGACATCTCGGAGAGCGGCACCCACTTGTAGTGCAGCCGCACCTGTTCGCCCCGCCCGGCTTGCTGCATGCAACGAATGGCCATGAGCGGCGTGAGCGGGACGTTCACCCAGCGATAGAGCAACGTCACGAGCACTGAGGAGAGGAAAAACAGGACTACTGCCCAGCGAACAATGCGATATATCCGTTTCATTGGCAAAAAAAGGAAAAAAGGGGCCGTCACCCGATGGGTGTATGTTTTTTACCGGTCTACAAATTTACTGGTCTACCGATTAACCAATCTACCGGTTTACCGATTAACCAATCTACTGGTCTACCGGCTGTGCGATGGGCGTCCCCGAAGGGGGCGAATATCGGTGTTCCACATCACACTGGATAGAGGGGTGATGGGAGCATTCGCAAGGCAAAACCTCATCCCCACCGCGAGGGCTAAGGAATCATGAAACGGATGGCTTCACGGCGAATGGTGGCGGTGAGGCGGGTGATGCGGTGGTGGATGGCGTGGCCGTCGACACTCACCGTGGCACGCCCGATTTGGGACATTTCGATGGTGAGGGTGCGCCACACGCTGATGCCCTTTTGTGAAAGGAAACGCCGCTTGAACAAGAGCGAAAGGGCCGTGAGGGCGTGAAGGAGCGTGGGGCGCTTCACGGCCGAAATGTCGAGCTGCCCGTTGTAGGGCACTGCCGAGGGTGTCTGTCCAAAACCGTGGCACGAACCGATGCAGAGGGTGGTGATGCGACGGTCGTAGTGCTCGGCACCGATGGTGAAGTGCATCCGCGTCGATGGGCGATAGAGGAGGAGCATGAAGGCGCTGCTGAGTTCGCGCAGCAGGCGCAGGCCGTGCCAGAAGGTGTGGTTGCGGCGGCGCAGTTTGATCATCGAGGCCGCAAGCCCCACATTGACACAATTCAAGAAACGGCGATGAAGGACCTCGCCGCCGATGGTGGTGAGCCGCACCTCGCCCACATCGACCCGGCGGGTGCGACCGCAGAGGAGGGCATCGATGGTGGCTTCGGGGTGTGCCGGATGGAAGTCCCAATAGCGGGCAAAGTCGTTGATGACGCCGTTGGGGATGATGCCCAGCGTGGGATAGTCGCTGCCTGCCGGCGTGGCGCTGACGATGCCGTTGAGGGCATCGCCCAGGGCCGCATCGCCACCTACGACAAGGAGGGTGCGATAGCCGTTTTGCGTGAGCATGGCGGCAAGGCGTTCCACACTCCCCTGCCCCTCACTCTGCACAAAGTCGTAGGGCACGCCCCGCAGGTCGAGGTGCGCCAAGATGCGCCGCCAGCGCCGCAGTGTGCGCCAGCTGCCTTCGGTGGGGCAATAGATGATGCCCCAGCGGTCGGCGTTGTGAGGAGGGTTGCTGTTCATAAGGTCGAGGATTGTGTGGATCGGAACAGTTCGAGGGCGGCCGCCACTTTTTCTTCCATCGGGCGGAGGGCATCGATCCAGTGGATGGTGCAGCCGCGGCGTTCCATCCCTCTGAACCACGTCATTTGGCGTTTGGCAAACTGGTGGATGGCGGTTTCGAGTTGGGCCACCATCTCTTCGTAGGTCAAGCGGCCGATGAGGTGGAGGGTGAGAAACTTGTATTCCAGACCGTAATAGATGAGGTCGTCGGGGGCGATGCCTTCGGCCAGCAAGGCACGCACCTCATCGAGCATTCCGGCTTCGAGGCGGCTGCGGAGGCGGGTCGAGATGCGGGCACGGCGCTCTTCGCGCGGCAGGGTCAGGCCGATGTTGAGCGCGGGGAGAGCGGGAAATTCTCTTTCGCCCACGGGGCGTCGGAGGTTGTAGTCCTCAATTTCGATGGCGCGGATGGCCCGCTTGCACGAGTCGACATCGGTGTGGTTGTGGAGGGCGGTGTCGGCTTGTGCTTTCAGGGCCGCCAGTCGGGCGGTGAGTGCGTCGAGCGAAAGTCCTTCGAGGCTTTGGCGCAGGGCCGGATTTTGCGGCACGTGGCTGAGGTTGTAGCCGCGCACGATACTCTCCAAGTAGAGTCCCGTGCCGCCGCACACCACCACCTGACGGGCCGCGGGCGCGGATGTCGTCGTAGGCCGCGAGGAAGTCCTGCTGATAGCGATAGAGGTTGTACTTCGTGCCTGGTTCGGCAATGTCGACGAGGTGAAACGGCACCTGCGTCCCATCGGGCAGCACATAGTCGGCCAGGTCTTTGCCCGTGCCCAAATCCATGCGGCGGTACACCTGCCGCGAGTCGGCGCTGATGATTTCAGCCCCGAGACGCTGCGCCAGGGCGACGGCAAAACTCGTTTTTTTCCACAAGCCGTAGGGCCGAGAACGGAGATGAGCATAGGAGAGGGAATGAAAGAAGGTGACAGAAGACGAGAGACGAAGACATTCCGAACGCTTATCCAAACACCAGATCGAGGGCTTGGCGGAGATCGGCGAGGATGTCGTCGACGTCTTCGATGCCCACACTCAGGCGGATGAGGTCGGGGGCGATGCCGGCAGCGCGGAGTTGCTCGTCGGTGAGCTGGCGGTGGGTGTGACTCGCGGGGTGGAGGATGCAGCTCTTGGCATCGGCCACGTGGGTCATGATACTGATGAAGCGAAGCGCATCGATGAATCGGATGGCTTCCTCACGCGACCCTTTCAGACCGAGGGCAATGACGCCGCAGCCGCCTTGAGGTAGATACTTCTGCGCCAGCGCGTAGTATTTGTTGCCGGGCAGTCCGGCATAGTTCACCCACGCCACGCGCTCGTCGGCTTCGAGCCATTCGGCCACGCGCTGGGCGTTGTCCACGTGTCGGCGCATGCGCAAATGAAGGGATTCGAGACCGGTGTTGAGCAAGAAGGCGTTTTGCGGACTTTGGCAGCAACCGAGGTCGCGCATGAGTTGTGCGGTGGCTTTGACGATGTAGGCCGCTTCGCCGAAGTCGGTGGCGTAGGTCAGGCCGTGATAACTCTCGTCGGGGGTGCAGAGACCGGGATACTTGTCGGCATGGGCCATCCAGTCGAAGCGTCCGCTGTCGATGATGCAGCCACCGATGGTGGCGGCGTGGCCTTCCATATATTTAGTGGTGGAGTGCGTCACGATGTCGGCGCCCCACTCGAAGGGTCGGCAGTGGATGGGGGTGGCAAAGGTGTTGTCGATGATGAGAGGCACACCGTGCTCGTGGGCCAACCGCGCCCAGCGCTCGATGTCGCACACGTTGCCGCCGGGATTGAGATAGTTTCGCCAAACACGAGTTTCGTGTTGGGGCGGAAGCAGGCGAGGATGTCGTCGTCGCTCCAATCCGGATCGACGAAGGTGCATTCGATGCCCATCTTGCGGAGGGTCACCCCGAGGAGGTTGAACGTGCCGCCGTAGATGCCGTTGGTGGCGATGATGTGCGACCCCGCCTCGGCGATGTTGAACACTGCCATAAAGTTGGCTGCCTGTCCGCTGGAGGTGAGCATAGCTGCCACACCGCCTTCGAGGGCCGCGATTTTGGCCGCAGCCGCGTCGCAGGTGGGGTTTTGCAGACGAGAGTAGAAGTAGCCCGATTCGGCGAGGTCGAAGAGACGGGCCATCTGTTCGCTGCTGTCGTATTTGAAGGTCGTGGTTTGGTAGATGGGGAGTTGTCGTGGCTCACCATTTTTTTGGTGTCCAGCCCGCTTGTACGCAGAGGGTGCCGGAGTTGTGTTGTTGTGGCATAAATGACGATGACGAGGCGTGTTGGAGAAGTTTGAAACGATTTGTCGCTACCGGTGGGCGGGACTCCCTGCGGCGTTTGGTATGCCGCGGTATGGGTTTGTGATGTCCCCGACAGGTTGTTTATTGCACCGCGATGTCCGCCCACGATGGGTTTGCGATGGATATCGCTACGTCCGTCCACGAAGGGGACGAATATCGGTATCCATAACACCCAGCGGCGTAGCAGACAAAAAGGCAAAACTGCTCCACAAGGCAGTGGAGCGGCGCACGAAAGCGCACCGGCCTACCGGCTTGTGGAGCAGAGAAGAGGCATAGATGGGGATGCCGATTAGAAGGGTAAATCGTCGGCCGATTCGCCGGCAGGAGCAGCGGGCATACCCGGAGCAGCAGGAGCGGCAGCAGGAGCAGGAGCGGTGTAGCCGGGTTGTGCAGGAGCAGATGCGGCTGCGGCCGGCTGTCCTTGCGGAGCACCAGGGGCTACGCGTTCCACCTTCCAAGCGCGCACAGAGTTGAACCAACGGCCTTGATATTCGCGCGCATCGAGGTCGAAACTCACGGTGAGCTCTTCTCCCACCTGAATGTTGAATTCCTTCAAGCGGTCTTCGCCAAACACGTCGAAGACACAGCGGCGAGGATATTGGTCATGAGTCTCGATGACAAACGATTGCGACATCCAGGATTGCCCGTCGTGCGTGCCGTACCGCTGCGCACTTCCAGAGCATGAGTGATTTTTCCAGTAATTTCCATTGAAAGTGGGTTTGAGGTGGCGAGTAAGTAGGTCTTCAAAATGAAACGTAGTTATCCTCATCGTAGATTGTTCTCTACTTTCGTATCCATTCATTCTGAACACCTACTTATCGCTCCACCGTTTTCTTGAGGGTAAAATTGTAATTTGTGCTTGCGAAGTTACAATTTTCTTTTGAGTTGAACGAACAACGCACACTTTTTTCAGGAAAAAGCCCCTACTCCTTCACCTGAAAGACGATGTTCATATACGTTCGCGGCGAAACCACAAATCCGGGTTTGAGCGTGTAGGTGAGCAGTCCGGTGGCACTGATACCTACATGGTCGAAGACGGCATCGTCATAGTACGTCACGAAATAGTCTAAATCGGCCGCGGCAGGCGTGGGCAGTGTGGCCGTGGCCGAACTCGCCACGCGGTTGGGGAAGGCGGCTCCACCGGAAAATTGTCCGGCGAAGAGGTTGTAGAGTTGCACGCTGTACGTTCCCGAGACTTCGGTCGTGTAGGGAGGATTGACCTTGCTCGGGTCAAGGGGAGGGGCACCGAAGGCATGTAAAACCAGCGCGGTGCGGCCGACGAAGCGGCACCGAGTACGCCGTTGGCATCGGCCACCACCAAACGGTTGGGCACAAATGGTTGGTTGGCTGTGGCAGAAGCTGTGCCGGCCGTTGTGGTGAAAATAGTGCTGTTTCCTTTTTGAGGCAGTTGGCGCACACGCATCGTGCCGTTCACATCAAGCACCTCCGTTGGGGTGCGGGTGTCAACGCCCACCTTGTCCACCACCGTTTGTGCGGTAGTGTGGTGCGCCCCACAGAGCGCTGTAGCAACAAGGAGGCTGCGAGTGGTTATTCTCATATCTATGTTTCTGTATTGACTTCTTCTGAAAAAAATAGAATGAGGGGGAGAGGCGTTTGACGACCTCTCCCCGACATTCCAAAGCTTATTTGTGTGAGAGATTACTTGATGATAAATTTCTGCGTAGTCTTCGCTTGTCCGTTGTAAGCACGTACCACAAACACACCCTCCAAGGAGAGCTTGATGCGGTCGGTGTCGTGAGGTTCTACCGTAAACTTATCGACAACCTTACCTGAAACATCGAAGATTTCCACTTCGGCCGTTTCGTCAGTGTAGTTGCGTGCTTCAATGATGCGGCCGGACTTCGCACGAAGTTCGATGCCCTTACCTTCGAAGACGTCATCGGTAATCGACTTGGTCGAACGAGAGATGGCGAAGCGATTCGCAGGATCGTTAGCCCCGGCATTGAACGAGTAGGTCATACCGTTGGTAATGGGCTTTTGTTCGTGGGTCAAGTGGTCGACGAGGTAGTAGCGGTCGTCGCTCATTTCGTCGAGGTTGAACTTGAGCGTGTAGTGCTTGGCACCATCGCCGGCCACAAAGCCGAGTTCGGTGTTGTCAAGATCTTCGGCCGTGGTCACCTGGTAGTTGCCATCTTGGATGGCATAGAGCTGTGCGGAAGCAGCGGTGAAAATCTTTTCACCATCGAAACCGTCATCATAGCCCTTCGTCTTGCCTTGGGCTTCGACGAGCCACATGCGGTCGGCACTCTTGTCGCTCTCTACATCAATCATCAGAGATGAGAAGCGACGCCGCGGTGCACGGTTCTGAGCGGTATTCTTCAGCAGATCTTGATAGCGGTATTTCACCGTACCCGCTCCGGTGCTCTTAATCATAAAGGCTGAGAGCGAAGGAATTTCCTCAGGCATACCAACGACATAGCCAGAGAGATTCTTTGGAACGGCCTTGACATATTGTCCTGCATTGGTGCCATTGGTAGTTCCACCATTCTGCGCCAGCCATTCTTCACGCGACCCTGTATTGTAGAGGTAAACAGTCTGTTCTGCCAAAGTCGCAGCAGTCCAATCTATCTTGGCAATCTGCATAGCAGCCGTGTAGGGGTTGGCCAGGATATTCATGTCCTTGTAATTGAGGGTAGGACTTGCAGGCATACCATCTACAGCGAAAGTATGATCAGCCAAATCCAATTCACCGGTGAAGCGGTAAGTCATCGGACGAGGTTGCGTGATTTCGTAACCTTCACCTGGTGCAAGGTAGGACTTGTCAATTCTTCCCACTTTTCATCGGTATCAGCAATGTCGAGAGCGCGGTTATACTTGCGCACCCAAGAAGTAGCGGGAACTACTGCAGCTACACTTGCATTCTTAACCGGCGAGCCGAAATACTGCCAGCGGGCTGCTTGCTTGTTACGGTTACCATCATTGGCTTTCGAATAGAATTCTACAGTAGCCACATAGTTCGGATTATCCGCAGGCTTTTCAATGAGGAACGTACCATTAGGCTTGTTCTCTACCGACTTCACGATGGTGCGGTAACTCAAATCAGTAGCCGAGTTGAAAGGTGCTGTTGTCGTTCCATCCAAATAAGCCTTCTCTTTCAAGGTCAAAGTGTGTCCTGCATCGGCCACAATGGCGCGGCCGTTTTCACTCTTATTGTAGAGATTGCGGACTACGCGATCTTGGTCGGTATAAAGGTCGCGGATGGCACTCGTAGGATATTTAAGGGTTTCAGAACCTATTGTATAGCCTGCAATCGAAGCAAAGAGTACATCGGAGTTCTCATCGTTCGTATAGTCGCCTACCAATGTCTTCGGCACTACGCGACCGGTCCAGTTTTCTACGTCATTCCAGTCATTGCTCTTAAAGCCATACCAGAAGTTGTTTTTGCTACCTTTGACGGTCAACGTATTCGTACGGAAGAACTGAGTTCCTTTAGCTTTGGGTTCAGTACCATCACCAATTTGGTTGAGAGCGGCCGTTTTTACACTCGCGAAATAAGTGTTCTTGAGTGCTGCTGCGGTCGTACCAGCAGGCTGAATGAGCACTTCCTCAAAACCGTGCAGGTTAATCGCTCCGGTTCCACGCTCAAAACTTTCCAAAGGATAAGTACCCGTAGTGCCATCAAAAGCATCGGTCGTCATCGCAGCGAAAATCTTCGTGTCATCACCATAAGCACGATAAAACTTGGTCTTACCCCCAGTTTCTTCATAGTCCGAACCGCGCACCATTTCTATATAGTTGTCGGTATTGGGAGTGATTTCACGGAACCAACGATAAGTGGTAGTTTGAGGAGTCGATTTTACGCCTGTTGCAGTAAGTTGCGAAGAGAGATCGATTTCCTCCAGCATCTTATACTCATTCTTAGGCAGCGAATAGCGCTCTTGCAACGTGTAGAAGTACTTCGACACATTCAAGTTCGTAGGAAGGGTCGGAAGCTTGGCAATGTCCAATTTGTTCACCGTCAAGTTGAGCATTCCGTCGTTCGCTGTAGTGCGATTAGTGTGAATCTGGGTACTGGCAGTATTCGTAATGGGACTGGGAGTAGCCGCAAGCGCTGCATCATAGTCGGTTTGACTTCCGCCCTTAAAGACCGTCCAGGTAGGAACGAATGCAGTGGGAAGGGTAACCGAAGTCAAGAGGTTCTTCGACAAATCCAGATAGGAGAGTTTATTGTTTCCCGTCAAAGTAACGGTGCTCAAGAGGTTCTCGCTGGCAGAATATTCTTTTAATTCTGGAAGCACACCATTCAAACCAGAACCTGTACCAAACTTAATATCCTTCAGTTGATTCTCATCCAAGATGAGTGTTTCAAGTTTGTTGTTCTTATCGTTGACGGTATAGTCTTTTGTGGTAGGATTGTTTGTACCAAGTACGTTCTTCGATAAGTCGAGGTAACGCAGGGCACTAGCCTCTTCCAGTTTGGTAGCTTTTATACTTTGATTTTTACAAACCAATTTCCATGTACCATTCTCGCCATAGACTCTGGCTACCGCCCCAGTGTTGTTGATATTAACAGTGAATGTGCGGTCAGCCTTCAGATTGAACATCTGTGTCACATTGTTGCCATCATTCATCCAGTCGATGAAGATGATGGGCCAGTGCGCACGTGCGACCTGATTAGGATCTTCCGGCGAAATCGTAAATTCCACTGTACCGCTACTCGTTGCCTTAATCAGCTCAAAATGCAAGTCGAGGTTGCTCGTAGTGAGCTGCGCTCGTGCGCCTTGCGAGAAGAAAGCCGCGCCGAGCAGACACAGCGCAACCATACTCCCACGCGCCGCCTTACGGAAGCGAACGAAAGTAAGGTACTTGCTCATTCTGTTCTGGAGAGTATTCATAGGAGGTTTAGTTTGCGAAGTAAGTTACAGGAGTTGTTTCGGTGAGGTAGGATTAGCTGTTCTTGTAGCAGCAGAACCTTGCACTTTCAACTTGTAGACATGATTTCTGAGCACCTTGCCGTAGTTTGGTTTGCCCAATGTGGGATCGGCAATGCGATAAGCGGTGATAAAGTCGCCGGTCTTACCCGTAATTTTATGGTAAACGGCCACATACATCATTCCGCGAGCATCTTGCTCATGGAAAGAAGGGGCAGACACCGTCAGTTCAGGAACATAGAAAGTCTTGGTTTCTGTTGCAGCGGCAGCACCTGAGAGTGCTCCTCCCCCACTATAAAGTACGATTTCAGTGAGGTAGGGGGCGGTCATCTTATCAAAGTTTTGAATCGGAGCAGCCAATGCAAACTGTTTAGGCACATTGCAAAGTACAATCTTGTCAACAGGAAAGTTTCCTGGATTGGCCATTTCCAATTGCACCTTGGCAAAAGCACGCGTAAAATTCACTTGGTCGGCATTTACGAGTGTGCCGGAGGCATTGCGTGTTTTGAAATTGCCGGCAGCATCTACCTCTATATCACGCAAGGTGGCAGTCATCGGAATAGATGTCGTGGCCGGTTTGCTGCCGATGGGCGTACGAAGGTAGTCCATGGTATTCAAAACTACATTATTGAAATCCGATTCCGTATGTCCCACACCTACTAAATTCTTGTCGGTCGTATTGAGATTCGCAGCAAAGAAGAAATTCTTTTTACCGCTGAAGCGGGGAACACCAAAAGTAGCAGTGGTACCGCCCGAATAGGCATTGGCAGCCGAACCTGCCAATACTATATTCTCTACTTTATCCTCATTGTCAGCCGCATCAGCATTGATACTGGGTGAAGTGCCATGCGAGAGGATATGTACTCCCCAATTCAGCACTTCTTTGGCGCTATTGTTTTGTTCCTCATCAAAGGGCAAACCTTCGTTGTCGGTACATGCTGCAAGCAGCAAACCGAAACTAAGTAGGCTGAATGATTTGAAAGAGAGTTTCATACGTTATGAATCTTGACAATGAATAATGTGTAGTGGAGAGAGTTGGAAACTCGGCACAAGACCGAGTGTAAGCATTCTTTATTAGGCTCCAGGTACTGTAATGGTACCTCCCCAAGGCAAAACTTTCAGTTGGAAAGGAATGATAGGAGCACCATTTTCTGTGGGAGCACCGGGTCCTACAATGCGAGCGTGTACTTTATAAAAACAGTTGCGGAGGATTTGTTCCGGCAACACCACTTTGTAGTAGTTATAAACCGGTGTCTTTGAGAAATCACCACCTGCGGGTGGAGGAAAGAGACGAGTCAAATCGTTATTTTCACCAATGATTGCGGGCAACTTCAGCAAAATATAGGGCGAGGGATTTGTCGCCAAGGGATAAGTGGTACGGTTGCTAAAATTGTATTCGTTGATGTAGACAGCTTCAAGTTCTGCCATTTTAGGTGTAGCGGCTGCAGGTACTGGAACTTCAGTAGGGTCGCCGTCTACACGCGCCGTGATATTCTCTTGTGCAAAGAGTTGCGTCTTAGCTCCAAAATCTTTGTAGGTAAAGAAGGATTTTTCATCCGCCGTAGCCCCTACTTTAGGTACAACAAGTTTGTCCCACTCGTAATAAACGTTCACTTGCAACTTGGCAATCACACGCTTCACGTCTACGTTAATCGTATTGTCCGTTGTGGTACTCAATGAGGCAGGTACATCAGTATCACCCACCATGACGAGCGGTGTTGTAATACTTGTAGTCGCAACCTTCGCTATCGTCTGCGTGATGGCTGTTCGTAGCTGATTCAGCGTAGTAATTGTACCATTTTCGAGATCATTTTTAATATTCGAAGGCAGATTAATCATTGCCACAGCTTTCAACCCTTCTACATCCGTACGTTGCAAGTCAAGGTAAACCGTTTTGCTGGAAACTGATCCATTCACCCAGTCTGAAGCCTTAGGAGAAGCCGCATCATAGTGAAATACTTTCTTGCCTGACCCTGCTCCGAGGGATTGTAGAGTACCACCAGTATTAAAGAAGACCACATCAAGTCGCAACACTTGCTCTTCTTGGGCTGTAGCCAAGCCGCGCACTTCACGCTGCACGAGATCGCCGAGCGCCAAACGCACCTTAACGCGATTGCGTTCGATGTCAGTACCGGCATCTTGCCCGCACGCTGCAAAGAAAATTGCAACGAAGGCTAAGAGAAGCGCCGAGAAGGATTGTCGAGTTTTCATTTGTTTTATTCGCTAAGAACGGTATAGAGTACCTTTCCGTTGTAAATGATTTCAAAGGCAGCAGTAGGAGTTGCAGGTGCCGTGGCAAAAGAAGCTGTGAAATTACCTTCCTTTTGGAAGTCCTGTGCACCCACTTCATAATTACCGGCATTCAAAGCTCCCACTCCATTTAGAGCAGAGAAAGTGACGCCTGCTGCTGGCTTAATCTGAATGTTGTGGTCGGCAGGAAGCGCCGATTCGGTGGAAATCACACGCACTTTCGATTGACCGCCGGTAAACTTGGGATCCTCCACCACCACTTGGAAACCAGGACCGCTGTAAATGCGTGCTTTATAAGTGTCGCACCAGTCGGTAAGCTTGTAGTTGAGCATCAACTGTTGTGCTTCAGAAGCCTCAAGCTGATAGAGGTTGTTGCGCACAAGGGAGAACTTGGAGTAGTTCGCGGCATTGGGCAGTACGAAGAAATCGCTCGTACCCGTACCTACGCGCTCTTTATTCTCATCAAAACTGGTTTGCCAAACACTGAAGCGGTAGTAGTGGTCACCGGAGGTATTGTATTCAAAGACTACGGAAGTACTTCCCTGCATGTAGGCACCATCACCATTGGGCTCAGGAGTTGCCGAAAGTTGGCGAAGGTGTTCGGGGAGATAGAGCGTAGTTTTATAGTCGTAGAGGACTTCACTGGCTCCAGTACCAGAAACAGCCGTGTATGTTTCTGTGCTGTTGGTCAAGGCCGTAGAAGGCGTGGCTTCGAGTTCGTAGGTTTGTTCCAAATCACCAGGAGCCGTGTACCACTGGTTGGAGTAGTCTTTACTTGCGGGATAGTGGTTACTGAAACTGCGAAAATAAGGATTACCGAAGAGGGAGAAGTACTTAGGAATATTTGTTACTTTCACCTTTTCGATGTGTGCCATACGCTTAAACTTCATCGCAGTAGGCTTAAATACACCAGCGACATTATCCACGTGCACACATTTCTTAAGCGTGAGTTCCACTTTCGACAAAGTGCGGATAAGTTCAACTTCCTCATCGCCTTCTGCCTCAAAGTGCCAAGGATCGGCCTGCGTACCTTTGGCTGCAGTTGGGTTTACTACCACATTCTTGTAACAGCGTGTATAAAGAATGGGATGAGTAGAGGTAGGCTTATAGCCCGGTGTGTAAAGTACGTGAGTGAAACGAGGGTCGGTGAAGAGTTGGGAGATGTGTGAGAGCACAGACAAGGGAGCGCCCAAATTCCAAGAATCTTCGTTTCCCTATAAAATAGAAATCATAAGTAGCGGGTTCCAACTCAATGGGGTCACTCCATACAGTGTGGGTACCTACAGGTTGGGTAGTAACAGCGGTTACATTTCGTAAGCCATTGTATGCAATGCTTCCGTCTGCACTTCTGGCCACAATAACACGAAGCGTAAGCAGTTTGTCATCGTCGTTACTATTTACTGTTCCGGCACGCGAAGCACGTGGGGGAGCCTGATGTGGAAATTTGACCGCCGTTGCCACAAAGACAGTCTTCCCCTCACCCCCACCCGGGTTAGGTTCAAAGGTTTCGTAGCAAGAGGTCAAAAGCGGCAGAAGCAAAAGGCTGCAGCAGAGCGCTACGATCGAAGAGGAATAAAATCGGAAATTGTGAGACATAGGTCTTATCGTTTATCTAATACCACGCTTTCAATGTAGAAAGCAGATTAGTTATGGAGTTTGAATTTATAGGCGTGCACCTGCCAGTCGTTCACAAAGATGGAGGAAGCCATATAGTTACCTTTCTTGGTAGGTTCTTCGGCAATGATGAAGAGGATGTTCAGGTCGTGGTCGCAATCGAGGTTCACGTTCGGATTGCGCAGATAGCCCGAGGGACCGCCCATGAGAGCCGTGGCCACAAGGTCGCTGTTCCAAATGCTGTCCTGCGTAGCCGGCTTTTTGGTGTCGAAGAGAGAGATGGTATTGTTTTTGCCCGTTTTGAGATCGAGCGTCGTGAAGTCGTAAGTAATGGAGGTCGGTGTTTGAGCTGCGACCGTTTTGGGGTATTCAGCAACAGGGAGATTGTTGGGGGTCTCGCCGTTGATATTCAGGGTTCCGTTGCCGGAAGTAATGCGGAGGAGGAAATCTTCCACCTTCTTCTTGCCTTGTACCGTAGCATCGAGGCGGATGGTCACTTTGAGACGATAAGTTTTCTCAAGGAGATTGACCGAGACATTTTTGAACACCGAGCCGTGGGTGGCGGGGTCTTCCATGAGGATGGGCTTTTCGGAAAGCCCTTGAAACACTTTGATGGTCGGCCAAGTCAACATATTGGCCGTTATTTTGTTTTTTGAGCGCCAGCATCACGTCCTCTTTGGTTGTTACGCCGGGCGTGAGGGGGGCATTGTCAAACAAGCTGGGGGTTGCTCCCGTCCAGCCGATAAAGGAATAGGTGCCGTTGCCCACAGGCATCAACACTTTGTGGTTGCGCGTAAGAAAGATGTCTTTTTCTTCCTTGACCGCTACGAGTTTGTGGTTGTAGTCGAAAGCGAGAACGTGGAGGTTGGACACCTTTCCGAGGTCGCGTTCTTTCGTTTCACAAGAAGTTTTGGTGTAGAAATTCACATATACTCCTTGTGGGCAGTTGGCCAAATCGTCGTGAAACATGGCATCACAGCCTGTGAGCGTCGCAAAGGTTGCCGCTAAGGACAGCACACCAAAAAACTTATTGAGAAATTTCATTGAAGTCGTCGATATTAAAAAAGAAACCGAGGGAGTGAGGGAGTCTCGCTCCCTCGGTTTTTATAAATTAGACTAGTTCAGTCACACTGAACAAACCGATTATTGGTTGTGGAGTTTGAACTTGTAACCGTGTACCTGCCAGGGGAGAACCGTAGTCTTCACAGCCATAAAGGTCTTGTTGGGTGTGAGGGGGGTGCTGGGAGTCACAGGAGTAGGAGTATTCGGAGGAGTTACAGGAGTGTTAGGATCTGTAGGAGTCTGGGGACCAGGGGCCACAGGAATATTTACTGTAGGAGTTACAGGCTTGGGGTCAGGATTATTGGGGTGGCTGGGATCGTCGCTAGGTACAGCAGGAGTAGCAGGAACGAGGGGATTCCAAGGAAGACCAGTACCCGTTACACCTTCAAGTTGTACGTGGTAGATGTTGTTACGATAAACCGCAGAGTTGTACCACTTACCAGCACCTACGTTATCGGGGTTCACCCAAGCAAAGTAAAGCATCTTATAACCAACGATTTGACCAGCATTCTTCACAGCCTGGAAGATTTCAACTGCCTGGCCGGTCACACCATGATAGATGGGGTCTTGAGAAGCGAATACAGTAGAGTAGAACATACCATTAGCACCACGAACTAATACCTCGGGACGGTCAGCAGCAGGGAGCGTAGCCCAATCTGTAGGAGCTGCAACAGGAGTAGCAGGACGATTAGGACGGGTGTTCGCAGGAGTAGGATTAGGATCTGCATCCTTATAGAACTTCGCAGGAGTGAAGACAGAGCGGATAAGGACATAAGCCGTATTACCCTTATAGTAACCAGCATTAGGCTGATTAGGTGCACCAGTGTTATGCTTGTGAGTAGTGGGGAGGAGGAAATCACCTTCCATCAGTTCACCAATCACCTTGGCGTTAGGATCGCTGGCAGCAAGAGCGAGGCCCGTCTTAGTAGGAACGGGGTGACCAAAGAGACCATCTGTTGAAGCAGGAACTTCCTTATACCAAAGACGAGCATAGTCATACTTAGCAAGCGCATCAGCAGCATTAGGTAGACCAGCCTTTCCATAGTCATCATTAGAAACGAAAGCGTGAGCAGGACTATTCCAGTTGTAAGAATGGGCACCTTCTACGGCAGTAGGTGCAGCATCTTTTTGTTGTTTAAAGTAGAAAGTACGTTCACCTTGAGCAGCTACATAAGTAAAGTCAGTAACTGTACCTATAACAGCATTAGGTTCAATAACGCCAAGGGTAAAGGGGTCGTCACCAGTGAGCTGGAAAGAAGATTGTTCAGCAGTTACAGCGACACGAGCAACCACACGTTTCACCGTGATGGGTACGAGGTTATGAACACCACCAACAGCATCTGCTTCAGACACATTGTCAACGATAACAGCACCACCGGTACCAGCATTCTCACCTGTCATTACGATTTCGTTCTTCCAAAGATTAGACGTAGCACCAGTTTTGTCGAGCTTAGCAAATTCACCAGCAACACTATTGTCAGTATTCACGGCTGTAGTACCAACACCGGCAGCACTTCCTGCTGCTACACCATTATACTTGGCTTCAAAAGCAGAGAGGGTAGTACCCAAGGCGGTAACACCAGTCAAGTGAGCAGCAGTAGCAGCGTTGGGGTTAACCACAACATAGACTTGCTTCGTACCAGCAGAAACTGCGATACCCTTGTTGGGGCTGATTACAAAGTCAGAACCTACGACAGAAGCAGAAAAGTCCGCACCAGAATAATTTGCATGAGCTTCGAGCACATCAGTACCTGAAGTACCATTAAAGACGAATACTTCAACACCGGTAACCTTATCTTGACCAAGCCATTCACCGATGTAATTGTAAGGTTCATCAGTGGCAGCACGCGTGCCGGAAGCAGCGGGCATTCTAAGAGCCACCTTCATCATTGTGGTGGTCTTCTTCTTTTGTTCGGTCTGAGGGCCGTTGATGTCGTCAGACGAGCAAGCTGCGAAAGATCCTACGCCGAGGCTGAGGATAAGGGCAGCAGCAAAGAAATTCTTTTTCATAATTGAAATGGAATTAGTGAATAAATAAATTTAATAATGAGTTTCAGAATTGAAAAATTCCGAGAGAATTGTTTACTAATTGATGGGGACTGTCCCGAAGGGGGGGCGAATATCGGTGTACATATCGTACCGGTGGGAGTTCTGACGTGGCCGCTTTTTCCGATGGGCGTCCCCTTCGGGGGCGTTCCTTGCGGTGTTGGGCATCCGTAGGTTCGTCGTCGCTGCGCGTCGCCTCGCCTACGGTTATTGAGAGCTGCCTTCGGGGACTCCCTGCGGCGGTGGAGTTTGTGGGTAACGGTTTACCAGTCTACCGATTTACGGGTATCCGATGGGCGCCCCCTTTGGAGGCGTTCCCTACGGTGTTGAGCATCCGTAGGGTTCGTCGTCGCTGCGCGCCGCCTCGCCTACGGTTATTGAGAGTTGCCCCCTTCGGGGACTCCCTGCGGCGATGGAGTTGCCGCGGTAAGGTCTTCGATGTATATCGCGCTACAACCGTCCCCGAAGGGGCTTCTTGGCAGTGTATCGTGGCAGATACTATGTGCTACTGCCGTCCCCGAAGAGACTTCTTGGCAGTGTAACGTGTGCAGATACTATGTGCTATTGCCGTCTCCGAAGAAACTTCTTGGCAACATTCCATGTGCAGATACTATGTGCTACAACTGTCCCCGAAGGGAGCTTCTGAATAGCCGTAGGTGAAGAGGGCGAAGCCCGATGAACCTACGGTAAGCAGTCGTGTACTGTGTGCGTCCCCGAAGGGGGCGAATATCGGGCGATGTAGAACCCTATCCGATGAGCGCCGAGCGTGCCCCAAGATTTTTAGGGTGTAGAGTTCGGTAGGTAAGCATCTAGTTCGATACCGTTTTCAGCAAGGAATTGCTTAAACTCATCGGCAAAGGAAACCTTAGTATGGTGTTCCTTCTGGCGGATGATATACTGTCGTACGGTTTCGATGTCGTCATATCGACAAGTCACTGCTCCATAAGTTTCTCCCCAGAGGGTGAACTTCGGAAATTTGTCGGGATGACTTCGGAGGAAATTTCCGCAGGCGATTTTCAGGTCACGCACCAGGTCGGCGAGGGCGACCGTGGGATGTAAGCTGATGAGCAGATGGATGTGGTCCGGCATACCATTGATACGATAGACATGGGACTTCCGTGCTTGGAGCACTCCCACCATATAGGCGAAGAGTTCGCGTTCATATTCCGGTGGGAACACCGGTTTGGAGTCCTTCGGGCGTATCACGATGTGGTAGACAATCTGCGTATAGGCCATACCGGATTTTTGTTTTGTTGTTTACCAATCTATGAGTTTATCATTTTACGAGTATCCGATGGGCGTCCCCTTCGGGGGCGTTCCTTGTGGTGTTGGGCTGTCCATAGGTTCGTCGTCGCTGCGCTCCGCCTCGCCTACGGTTATTGAGAGTAGCCCCCTTCGGGGACTTCCTGCGGCGTTAGGGTTGCCGCGGCAAGGTCATCGATGTATATCGCGCTACTGCCGCCCCTGAAGAGACTTCTTAGCAGCGTACCGTGTGCAGATACTATGTGCTACTACTGTCCCCGAAGGGGGCGTCTTTGAATAGCCGTAGATGAAGAGGGCGAAGCCCGATGAACCTACGGTAAGCGGTCGTATACTGTGTGCGTCCCCGAAGGGGGCGAATATCGGTGTACATATCGTACCGATGGGAGTTCTGGCGTGGCCGCTTTTTTTCCGATGGGCGTCCCCTTCGGGGGCATTCCTTGCGGTGTTGGGCTGTCCGTAGGTTCGTCGTCGCTGCGCGCCGCCTCGCCTACGGTTATTGAGAGCTGCCCCCTTCGGGGACTCCCTGCGGCGATGGGGTTGCCGCGGTAAGGTCTTCGATGTATATCGCACTACTGCCGTCCCCGAAGGGGGCTTCTTTGAATAGCCGTAGGTGAAGAGGGCGAAGCCCGATGAGCCTACGGTAAGCGGTCGTATACTGTGTGCGTCCCCGAAGGGGGCGAATATCGGTGTACATATCGTACCGGTGGGAGTTCTGCCGTGGCCGCTTTTTTCCGATGGGCGTCCCCTCCGAGGGCGTTCCCTGCGGTGTTGGGCTGTCCGTAGGTGAAGAGGGAAAAGCCCGATGAGCCTACGGTAAGCGGTCGTATACTATGTGCGTCCCCGAAGGGGGCGAATATCGGGCGATGTAGAACCCTATCCGATGAGCGCCGAACGTGCTCCAAGATTTTTAGGGTGTAGAGTTCGGCAGGTAAGCATCTAGTTCGATGCCGTTTTCAGCAAGGAATTGCTTAAACTCATCGGCAAAGGAAACCTTAGTATGGTGTTCCTTCTGGCGGATGATATACTGTCGTACGGTTTCGATGTCGTCATATCGACAAGTCACTGCTCCATAAGTTTCTCCCCAGAGGGTGAACTTCGGAAATTTGTCGGGATGACTTCGGAGGAAATTTCCGCAGGCGATTTTCAGGTCACGCACCAAGTCGGCGAGGGCGACCGTGGGATGTAAGCTGATGAGCAGATGGATGTGGTCCGGCATACCATTGATACGATAGACATGGGACTTCCGTGCTTGGAGCACTCCCACCATATAGGCGAAGAGTTCGCGTTCATATTCCGGTGGAAACACCGGTTTGGAGTCCTTCGGGCGTATCACGATGTGGTAGACAATCTGCGTATAGGCCATACCGGATTTTTGTTTTGTTGTTTACCAATCTATGAGTTTAGCGATTTATGGGGTCCGATGGGCGTCCCCTTCGGGGGCGTTCCTTGCGGTGTTGGGCTGTCCGTAGGTTCGTCGTCGCTGCGCGTCGCCTCGCCTACGGTTATTGAGAGCTGCCCCCTTCGGGGACTCCCTGCGGCGATGGAGTTTGTCGCGGTAAGGTCATCGATGTATATCGCGCTACTGCCGTCCCCGAAGGGGCTTGTTAGCAGCATATCATATGCAGTGTACTTGTGCTACAACCATCTCAAAGAGACTTCTTAGCAGCGTACCGCGTGCGATGTATCTTGTGCTACTGCCGTCTCCGAAGAGACCTCTTAGCAGTGTAACGTGTGCAGATACTATGGGCTACAACCGTCCCCGAAGGGGGCTTCTTTGAATAGCCGTAGGTGAAGAGGGCGAAGCCCGATGAGCCTACGGTAAGCAGTCGTGTACTGTGTGCGTCCCCGAAGGGGGCGAATATCGGTGTACATATCGCACCGGTGGGCGTCCCGATGATTTACCCACTATGGTTCCATAGCCTTACGCGTTTCTTCGGCATTGGTTTTGGCGACAGGGTTATCGCCGGCCTTTTCGAAGAACTCGAGGGCACGAGCATAGTCTTTTTGTTGGCCAAAGAAGACACCGAGGTTGTTGTTCCACTCCGGCGTTTCGAAGAGTTCGCCAAACTGGGCTGCAGTAACCGTTTCGGGACGATTGATTTGCTGATAGGCCAGATTGTTGAACCTCACGACATCTTCGTCGGGGAAGTACTTCTTGGCCACCAAAAGAGCGGCTTGGCGTTCGTCGCTACCCTCAGGATAGGACATCGCAACACCGAGCATCTCACTCTTGCTGAGGAGGTCGGGACGGCGGTTGATGATTTCCTTCGCTTCTTCCAAGGAGTAGGAACGCACTTCATAGACAAACTTGTATTCTGTGCGGCGGAGAGGGGGATAGACGTTATCGATGAGGAACTTATAAGTGGCACCGAGCTTCTTGAGTTGAGCCTTACGTTCTCCTTCGGTGGGATAGGTCACGAAGATATCCATTACTTTCTCTTGGTCTTCGAAGACCGTTTTGGCAACGGCTTCTTCCAGCCCTTCCCAGTCTTCGCCGTGTCCGGTCACATTGAAGAGGTTGTTGCGCAGTTTGTAGTTGCGCACGAGATAGTTGACGAGCGATTGTCCGCGGTTGCGGGAGAGGAGGATATTGGCCTCATAGTTTCCTTCGGGCGAAGCATAACCATCAATGGCCACGTTACGAACGGTAAAGTCGGGGTTTTTCGAGTACGGCACGCGCCACACTGTCGACACGAGCGAGTTCACGGCGGTTGTTGCCGAGATTAGGGAGCAAGTCGTACTTATTTACACGGAAGTTGAAGCGAGCCACAAACTTATCGGAGCGCACCTTGACTTCCTTCGAGGGCGGCTGAGCATAGAGCACCTGATACTGAGGAACGTACTCATTATTAAGGAGTCGCTCGCTGAGTTTATACTTATTGTTGCCCAGGTCGCAGTTGGCACAGCCGGTGCTCTGCTCTTCTACAAAGAGTTGAGCCTTGCGCATCCACGGCTGATAAGGAATGGCGTAGTCCATCACAAGGATGCTGTCGCGGCGGTTGCGGTGACGCGTGATGGGAGTATCTTTGTCCACGCCAAGAGCGGCGAACTGGCCACGCTGGGTCATAATGATGCGGTTGCGACCACCCAGCACAGAGGGAGCAAGAGGAAGACGCTGTGAGCCATCGGGAGAAACGATGACGGGGGTTAAGGCCAGCGCCGAGCGCGAATGGAGCTTCATTTGCTCCAAGCGAGCTTTGAGGCTGACAAAGAGTGTGTCGTGCGCCTTAGAGATATTGAGAACATCGAAAGTAAGGCGGCCATCATAGGCTTTACCTTTCTGCGCTGCCAAAGGAAGCGCTACAGCGAAAAGCAAGAGGGCGAGGAGCTTATGGGTGAGTTTCATGACAGCAGTGGTGTATTGCGGAGCTGAAAATGCTTTTAGAAATGCGCGTTTCGAAAAAAACAGAGCGAAAGACGCTTTATTTAAGGACGTAGATAAAGGAAATGGCCGCTTTGGTCACACCCCAATAGTTGCGATGAGTATCGGAAAGCCGTGTGCCACATTCTCCACATTGAAATTTGTCATAATCAAAGTAGACATAACCGGCTCCCAATTCGGCTTCCAGACTCCAGCGACGGGAGAGCGGCCATTGATAACCGACGCCCAATCCCCCACCGACATACCAACCTTCGTAGCGATGATCTTGCAAACCTTTGATGAGTCCGAAGGGGAGCTTGACATTAGCGGCATTGAAGCGTCCGCCCAAGGCGTGAGCGGCGAAGAACCAGCCGTTAAAGCGTTCACACGTCCAATAGCGAAACTCGGGCTGCACGAGGATGTGCTTGAGTTTGGCATCGTTGCCAAACTTGAAAGGATTGAGGCCTATCTGAAAGTCGAAAGTCGTCTTTCGTCCCGTGCCGACTTCCAAACTAAGGTTGGGAGTCGTAGTCGCGTCGTAGAGGAGGTTGTTTTTCAGAACCACCTGTTGCGCTTGTGCGTTGATGACGCATCCGGCAAGGAAAACGAGGAGCAGCCCCCATTTTTTTCATTATTCTTGTGAGTGCCATATTTGTGGACAGTATGTTTAAGACGTGTGTGTCGTACTTTTCGTTAGTGCTGCAAAGATAGAGTGTTTTTCGGAATAACGGACTAATTTTATTAAGAAAAAGCCGCACTAACCCAAGATTTAACATAAAGCAACCCAATTTGCAATTTAGGAATGGCAGAATTTTGCAAAAGTGATGCATTTTCCGCTCGCCGGCGACCATTCAGCGAACTTCACGCCCCTTGGAGAAGGTCGGCGACGTTCGACACAAAAAGGATATATAATAAATGTACGCATGCGCGCGCGAGAATAACCGTTTCCTTTGAGGGAGAGAAAAAAAGCGGGAGAAAGGGCCGAAAAAACGGCCATACGGAGGGGGCAAATCTACCTCAGAGATAGTTTTTCGCGGCTCTGAGGTAGTTTTTTCCAGCTCTGAGGTAGTTTTTTTTGATTGGGCATGCAGTTTGGAGAGCGGGGAAACGGAAAAGGGGTATAAAGGGGAGGCAGGGGTCTGCGCCTCACGACGGGAAGTCTTTTATGGCAGGACATTGCCCCACGATAGTCGTGCTTCTGCAGGACGATCTCCCCATGGTTCGTTTGGCTTCGTCTCTCCTCACTATGAGCGGACATCTCTCGGGACGTTGCTCCTCGAAAAAAAAGCGAAAAGCAAGCACAGGAACAAAAAAGAGCGGACGCAAATCCCACCAACTCAGAAAAAAAACGTAAATTTGCGCACAAGTTCTATATTTAAGTAAGTCTTCAAAATTAAACGTGGCTATCTTAATTGTAGAATGTTCTCTACTTTGACACCATCTTTATTTTCCTTTTTCGCCATCCCGCCTTTGCTCATCCGCCGTGTAGTTCGCTACACTCCTTCTTCACAAAGACGACTTGACGAAAAATGGAAACAAATTATAGTATCCATTCATTTCGAACACCTACTTACCGAAAAAAATCATACACTGACATGCCCCTACGCCACACGACAATGGGGAGAAGCCTTGTGCTCCTCCTCGGCCTTCTCCTCTCGATGCTCCTCACTCCACTCACGACCGCTGCGGCCGCGCGGCAGTTTGTACTGGTCATCGATGCCGGACACGGCGGAAAGGATGCCGGTGCCGTGGGTGCGCTCACTCAGGAGAAAACCATCAACCTCAACGTGGCACTGGCTTTCGGCAAACTCGTGGAGCAAAACTGCCCCGACGTGAAGGTGGTCTACACCCGAAAGACAGATGTGTTCGTGACGCTGCAAGGACGCGCCGACATCGCCAACCGCAACAAGGCCGACCTCTTCGTGTCCATCCACACCAACGCCGTGGCGACAAACAAAGGCGGGGTGTCGGGGGCGGAAACCTACACCCTCGGTATGCACCGCGCGGCAGAAAACCTGGAAGTGGCGAAGCGCGAAAAACAGCGTCATCACGCAGGAGGCCAACTACAAGCAGGTGTACCACAATTTCGACCCATCGCGGGCGGAAAGTTACATCATCTTTGAGTTTATGCAGGACCACAACATGCAGCAGAGTGTGAACTTTGCCCGCCACATCCAGCAGCAATATGGCGCGCAGGGACGGAAGAACAAGGGGGTGCATCAGGCGGGATTTCTCGTGCTGCGCGCCACATCCATGCCTTCGGTGCTGACGGAGGTGGGGTTCATCTCGCATCCCGAAGAGGAAAAGTTCCTCCACTCGCCGGAAGGGGTGCAGGCCCTCGCGCAATCGCTCTACAAGGCTTTCCGCACCTATCAGAAGCAACACACCTACCACGAGGCTGCACCGGAGGACACTGCTCCTACGCCCCCCACAGCCGCACTGACCGAGGTTGCGGCCGAGACGCTGCCGAAAGTTGAAAAAGCGGACAACGCATCCGAGATGGTGCACAGTGCCGCACTGCAAACGGCGGCGAATGCGGGTGGTCGTGCCGATGGGCTGTCGGCCTCCGGTCTCGACATGCCGGTTTTGCCCATAGCTCAAATGCCGCCCCCTTGGTGGCGGAGGTAGTACCGGTGGCGACGCGCCCTTTCCGTCCGACGGCGACGCCGGCAGCCCAGCCGCCCTCTCCCACCCCACCGCCGGCGGTGGAGAAGAAGACGACCCCGGAAAAACCTGCGCCGGCCGCTGCAACAATGGCATCGGCCACTGCCCCGAATAAAGGCCGAAAGAACAGTGCGCCACAGGCAAAAACGATGCCGCCCACGGCTACGAAGCGTGAAAAGACGGCCGCAACAGCATCGGAAAAACCCGCCGCTGTCGAAAAGCCGCTGCCGTCCGTCCCGAAGTCTGCCAAGGCAGAGAAGGCCGAGAAGGCAGAGAAAGCAGCGCCAAGTGGAAAGGCAGAGAAGGCAGAGAAGGCAGAAAAAGCTCGTCTGAAGGGCACGAAAGACACGGTCGCTGCCCCGGAGGCAACGGCTGCCGGTAAGGATGCGCTCACGGCAGCTCCCATCTTCAAGGTGCAAATCCTGAGCAGCACCCAGCGTCTGAAATCCGGCGATGCGGCACTGAAAGGGCTGACGGAGGTGGAGCATTACCAAGAGGGCAACACGTACAAATACACCGTGGGCCATTCGACGGACATCGACGAAATCAAGCGTCTGCGCAAGACGGTGGCCGACCGCTTCCCCGAAGCCTTTGTCGTGGCCTTTGCCGATGGTGTGCGCACCGACCTGCACCGCGCCATCCAGGCGGCGAAAGGGGGAAAAAAATAGACAAACCCACGGGACGAGAAAGGCGTATATAGATATCGCACCTGTGGTCATGGACATCCCCATGCCTATGGCATATATTTAGCGATTTAGCGGCCTACCCATTTATCGGCTTTTCCGATATTCGCCCCCTTCGGGGACGTTCTTTGCAGCGTTGAACGTTCCGTAGGTTCGTCGTCGCTGCGCGCCGCCTCGCCTACGGCTATTCAAATTCGCCCCCTTCGGGGACACCTGCGACGTTGGGGTTTGCACACCTGCATCGGTTTGCGATGCGTTTGTACATCGGTTTGTCGATGACGCCCTGCTGCGTTGGTTTCTCGCGCGTATTCCTGTATGTGGGATGCCTCTACACCCGTCCCCGAAGGGGGCTTCTCTCAATAGCCGTAGGCGAAGAGGGCCAAGCCCGATGAACCTACGGCAAGCCATCGTGTCAAGCACTGCGTCCCCGAAGGGGGCGAATATCGACCAACCACTTTAGAGAGGAGAGGAGCGCCCCTCTACTTTCTTTTTCCCGACCCCTATACTCAAAAAGCAACCAAACGATCAACACAATGAAACTAACGAATGAGGTAAAAATCGCCCTCACTGCCATCGCCGCCGTGACGCTGCTGTTTGTGGGCATCAACTTTCTGAAAGGCATCAACGTCTTTGAGTCGAGCAACTCCTACTATGTGAAGTTTAAGGACATCAAAGGACTGGCCGTGTCGAACCTCGTCTACGCCAACGGCTACCCCGTGGGCACGGTGCGCGACATCGACTACAACTACGGCGACAACAACGGCGTGGTGGTGCGCGTGGAACTGGACGAAAAACATGCGCATCCCCCGAAACACCCACGCCGAACTGGAAGTGGCGCTGATGGGCGGCGTGACGATGAACCTCGTGCTCGGCCCCAACCCCACGGACAACATTGCCCCCCACGACACCATCGACGGCGGCCTCTACTCCGGCGCGATGGACAAAGCCAGTGCACTCATCCCCGATGTGGCACGGATGCTGCCCAAACTCGACAGTATCCTGACCAACCTCAACCGTCTCTCGGGAGACCCGGCCCTGCAAAAAGACCCTCGCCAATGCGGCCGAAATCTCGGAAAATCTCAAGACCACAAGCGCCCAACTCGACCGCATGATGGGCCGTGAGGTGCCGCAAATGATGGGCCACCTCAACCGCACAGCGGCTCACGCGGAGGCGTTCTCCGGACAACTCGCGCAGGTGGATGTGAAGCAGACGATGGCGGAGGTGCAGGGCACGCTCCAAAGTGTGAACACGATGGCGGGACAGATGAACTCGCTCCTCACCGATGTGAACCAGAAGCTCAACAGCCCCACCAACAACCTCGGGGCTTTCCTCGCCGATCGCAAACTCTACGACCGCCTCAACAGCACCGTGAGCCACGCCGACAGCCTGATGATCGACCTCAAAGCACATCCCAAACGCTACGTGCACTTCTCCCTCTTCGGGCGCAAGAGCAAGTGATTCCCCTTACCGAGCCTACGAAAAAGCGCTGCGCAGGAAACGCCATCGACCGATGGTGCTTCCTGCGCAGCGCTCTTTTTCGTGCGCTTCGTTGTGTAGGGCGGAAAGGAGGCTTTCAAGATAAAAGTGCAACCCTTTGCCGCACCTCTCCGTCAGCAACTCCTTAAATAATCCCAACCCAGAAAGAGGGTGTGCCGTTTTTTTCGTACTTTTGTAGCCACAAACCCCGAAGAGCAGGCATTTCTTTACCCCAAACGCCTCAGCTTTCCCCTATGACCATCCCAGAACTCATCGCCGGCAACGGTACCGCTTTCTCCTACGAGGTGCTCCCTCCGCTCAAAGGCAACGGCATCGACGGCCTGCGCAAGACCATCGACCGCCTGCGCGAATTTGAGCCGAAATACATCAACATCACCAACCACCGCGCAGAATACGTCTACCGCGAGGTGGAGGGCGGCCTGATGGAACGCCTCCACACCCGCCGACGTCCCGGCACCGTGGCCGTGGCAGCTGTGTTGCAGCGCGAATGCGGCATTCCCCTCGTGCCCCACGTGCTCTGCTCGGGCTACACCCGCGAGGACATCGAATACCGACTGCTCGACATGCAAATCCTCGGCATCGAAAAACCTCCTCCTGCTCCGAGGCGACAAGGCGCGGGAAGACGCTGTGTTCCACCCCACTGAAGGCGGACACGCCCACACCACCGACCTGCAAATGCAGGTGAACGAGTTCAACGCCGGGCGATTTGTCGACGGCACGCCCATCCGACAGCCGGGGCAGCCCTTCTCCTACGGTGTGGCGTGCTATCCCGAAAAGCACGAAGAGGCACCCAATTTGGAAAGCGATTTCCAGATGTTCAAACGCAAGGTGGAGCTGGGGGCCGACTACGGTGTGACGCAACTTTTCTACGACAACGCGGCCTACTACCGATTTGTCGACCGCTGCCGCGAGGCGGGCATCACGGTGCCCATCATCCCGGGCATCAAACCCCTCAGCAAACTCTCGCAACTCACCCTCGTGCCCAAGACTTTCCGCTGCGACCTGCCCGAACCTTTGGCCCACGAACTCTTCCGTTGCACCACCGACAAGGCGGTGAAGCAGGTGGGCATCGAGTGGGCCGTCGAACAATGTCGCGACCTCATCGCCCACGGCGTCCCTTCCATCCACTTCTACACCGTGAGTGCCGTGGACAGCATCGCTCAGATTGCTCCACAGGTGTATTGAGGGCGGTGCGTGCTCTCGACTATCCCTCGGCGGTGTCTCAAAAAAGTGGCTGTATTCCCCATCGTCTCACGGCTTCCCCCCCAATCTTTTTCCCCTGATATGCTCCCCATAGCCCAAACTTCCGTTGTCGCTCATCTGCGCAAACTTTATGCGGACAACCGCATCCCCCACGCCTTACTTTTGGCCGGCCCCGAGGGATGCGGAAAGATGGCGATTGCCCTCGATTTTGCCCGACTCCTGCTCTGCGAAACACCACAACACGACGAGACCGACGGACAGGTGCAACCCTGCGGTCACTGCCACGGTTGCGCCATGACCCGCACTTTGGCGCATCCCGATCTCCACTTCGTATTTCCCACCATCAAAAGCACGAGCAGCACACGCTCCGTGAGCGATATGTGGCTCAAAGAGTGGCGCGAGATGCTCCTCGAAACGCCCTATTTCGACCTTGCTATGTGGGAAGAGCGCATGGGCATCGCCAACCAGCAGCCGCAGATTTTTCGCCGACGAAAGCGAAGCCATCCTCCGCAAGGTTAGTTTGGTTTCGGCACAAGGAGGCTATAAAATCGTCATCATTTGGCTGCCCGAACTGATGAACGAAGCGTGCGCCAACAAAATGCTCAAACTCCTCGAAGAGCCGCCGCAGCAAACCCTCTTCCTCCTCTGCTCCAACCAGCCCGAACGCATCATCACCACCATCCGTTCGCGCACACAGCGCATCGACGTGAAGGTCATTCCCGAAGCCGACATCGCCACCGCCCTTGAGCGCGAGCGCGGACTCTCTGCACCCGACGCTGCACGCATCGCCCACATCGCTGCCGGCAGCTACACCCGCGCGTTGCGCCAAATCTCGGTGAGCAACGAGGAGCGCGAATTTCTCGACATGTTCATCCTGCTCATGCGCAAATGTTACCTGCGCGACATCAAGGAGATGCACGCTTGGAGCGAACAGATGAGCAGTTGGGGTCGCGAGCGCCAAAAGGCGTTTCTCGAGTACGCACAGCGGTTGGTGCGCGAAAACTTCGTCTACAACTTCCGCCTGCCGCAGCTCAACTACCTCACGCAGGAAGAAGAGGCATTCTCCACCAATTTTGCGCGATTCATCAACGAGCGCAACGTCATCGGCATCAGCGAAGAACTGGCTTTGGCGCAGCGCGATATTATGCAGAATGTCAATCCGCGGATGGTGTTCTTCGATTTCGCCCTCAAGATGATTGTTCTCCTCATTCAGTGACATTTCCTCAAAAAACTTACCTACTTATGCTCGACATCTTCCTTGCCCTCGTCATCGTCTGGGCACTCATTTCGGGTTGGCGCAACGGTTTCATTCGCGAACTCCTCTCCACCGCCGGCTATCTCGTGGGACTGCTCGTGGCGTCCCTCGCCTACAAGTGGCTCGGCAGCTACCTCGCCGTCGAAGGCAGCCAGGCCAACATGTTCACCTCGATTGTGGCGTTTCTCATTCTGTGGATTGCCACACCCATCGCCTTAGGACTGGTGGCCAACCTCCTCACCGGCACCGTCAAAGCCCTCCAACTCGGGTGGATCAACAGTGCACTGGGCAGCGTGGTGAGCTTGATTAAATTCAGCATCCTCATCGGCTGCATCCTCAGTGTCCTCTCCGCGCTGGGTCTGCTCCATGCCGACCGCACCCGCGGGAGTGTGCTCTACGCCCCGCTGTCGAGCGGATTTTTCGGCCGTGACGCACACCCTCCTCGGCAGCGAAGACACGCCAGCGGCCGACTCCTCCGACAGCCCCCACGATGCCTCCACTGCGGCCGACACCACATGGGTCGACGTCCGCAAACACTAAAAATCCGCTATCGTTCCCTCCCTTAGTTTCCCTCCCGATGAGCGCACGTCTTCTCTGGGTCGACGACGAAATCGACCTCCTCAAAGCCCATTGCATCTTCCTCGAAAAGCGTGGCTACGAAGTCACCACCACTTCCAACGGCCGCGATGCCATCGACCTCTGCAAGGAAGGTGATTACGACCTCGTCTTGCTCGACGAAAACATGCCCGGACTCTCCGGACTGGAAACCCTCAGCCAAATCAAGGCCGTTTGTCCCACGCTTCCCGTGGTGATGGTCACGAAAAACGAGGCCGAAGACCTGATGGACCAAGCCATCGGGGCGCAAATTGCCGACTATCTCCTCAAGCCTGTCAATCCGATGCAGATTCTCCTCACGCTGAAGAAGAATATCCACCAGCGTGAGATTGTGCAGGAGCAAACCCAGACCGGTTATCGGCAGGGACTTTGCGCAAATCTCCCTGCAAATGGACGATGCGCGCGACACCGAAGCGTGGAAAGACCTCTACCGCCGCCTGGTCGCTTGGGAGTTGCAGTTGGAAGAGAATGCCGACCCTGCGATGGCCGAAATGCTCCGCTTGCAAAAAGGAAGAGGCGAACGCCGCCTTTGCCAAGTTTGTCAAGAAACACTATGAGTTGTGGCTCACCTCCTCTGCCGACCGCCCCACCCTATCGCCCGACGTGATGCGCCACGCCGTCTTCCCCCGACTCGCCGAAGGCCGCCGCGTGGTATTCCTCGTGCTGGACAATTTCCGCTACGACCAATGGCGGATGCTCGCTGCCGAACTGGCCGACGAGTTCGACCTTGACGAAGACCTCTACTACTCCATTCTCCCCACCTCCACCCAATATGCGCGCAACGCCATCTTCTCCGGACTGATGCCGCTGCAAATCAAGGAAAAACACCCCGAACTTTGGGTGGAAGAAGACGAAGACGAGGGCAAAAACCTCAACGAGGAAGCCCTCATTGCCCACCAAATGAAGCGCCTGCACCGCAAGGAATCATTCTCCTACCACAAACTCAACGATTCTGCTGCCGTCGACCATTTGCTGGCCGGCTTCAACACGCTGAAACAGCATTCGCTCAACGTGCTGGTCATCAACTTCATCGACATCCTCTCCCATGCCCGCACCGAAAGCCGCATGGTGCGCGAACTGGCCTCTAACGAGGCGGCCTACCGCTCCATCACACTCTCTTGGTTTCGGCACACCGGTATGCGCGAACTTTTCCGCCGTCTCTCCACCTTGGATGCCGACATCGTCCTCACCACCGACCACGGATCTATCCGTGTCGATTCGCCCACGAAGGTCATCGGCGACCGCAATGTCAATACCAACCTGCGCTACAAGCTCGGCCGCAACCTCAACTACCCCGCCAAGGAGGTGTTTGAAATCAAAGAGCCGAAACGCTTCTTCCTGCCGACGCCGAACCTCTCCACAGCCTACATTTTTGCCTTAGGGTCGCGCTTTTTCGCCTATCCCAACAATTACAATTACTACGTGCAGTACTATCGCAACACCTTCCAGCACGGCGGCATCTCTATGGAGGAGATGATTATTCCCCTCATCACCTTACGCCCCAAAGCCCGATAGTCCACACACACTTTCCCCTACGCACAACGCCACCCGATTGAGGTGGCGTTGTGCGTAGGGGGGGTATGGCCTGCGGCCTATATATCGACCTCGGCAAAGGAGGGAGAAAAGGCGGAGTTCGCATTAGGGCGAAAAAAATGGGATACCACTGTATCCCAACCTTGTTAACCTTAAATCTAATACTATGAAAAACACAGTGCAAAGGTAGCGCTTTTCTTTCAATGTGCAAGTATTCCACCTAAAAAAGTGGCAGAAAGATTTCACTTTTAACATTTTTCTCTCAAAAAGACAATGCACAGATAGCAAAAGCCGACCATAAGAATCTTTCTCTTAGCCCGAAAAGGGCAAAAAGCGTTACACACTTTTCTGCGACACATTGAGGCGGAGCATCTCATGCGGCAGAGTGTTGCGAATGATGTCGATGATGCGCTCCAAAAGGGTGCGGCGCACGAAGTCGGGCGCGGTGAGCATCACCACCTCACGCGTGGGGACGGGAACGGCAAAGGGACGCACCAGACTACGGCAGGATTCGGGGAGCTGCATGACACAAAGTTCGGGAATGAACGTGGCGCCCACCCCGCTCTCCACCATGCGCATAAAGGTCTCAATGCTGCCCAACTTGTAGCAACGCTGACTTTCCTCCGCGCCTTTGAGTTGGCAGAACTTCACCAGTTGGTCGCGGAAGCAATGCCCCTCGTCGAGCAGCCAAAGGGGCGTTGTGCGCAGATCGGCCGTGCGCACGGAGGAATGGCCGTGGAGCGGACTTTCGGGCGAAGCATAGACAAAAATACTGTTCGTAGAAGAGCGTATGCGCCTCCATCTCCTCCAACCCGTCTAGCTGCGCCAAAATGCCCGCATCGAGATCGCCATGAAGCAATGCGGCTTTGATGTCGGCCGTCTTCATCTCGGCAATATGGAGTTCGAGTTGTGGAAGTTGCGCCCCCAGTTGGGCGTAGCAGCGGGGAATGAGGTAGGGCGCGATGGTGGGCAACACGCCGATGCGCAACACGCCGCCGAGGCTATGGGCAGCCCTCATCGACACGTTCGCGCAAAGTGCGCGCCTGCGCCAACATTTGCCGCGCCTGCTCCACCACCAGTCCGCCCACCGGCGTGAGTGCCAGCGGTTTCTGACGGCGGTCGAAAATCTTCACACCCAACTCTTCTTCCAGTTTTTTTGCACCATTGCGCTGAGCGTGGGTTGGGTCACACGGCAAGCCTCTGCGGCTTTTGAGGAAGTGGCGATGTTCGGACACCGCCACCACATATTCAAGTTGTTGAAGGGTCATGATTAGAAAAAGGTAAGCATAAGAAAAGCGTCGGCACCCACGTCGGTGGACAACCACGCCAAAGGGAGCAATTTTGCACCGGTCGGCACTCGAAAAAAAGCGGAGGCAAAGCCGGTCGAAAAACTCAGAGATAGTTTTTTTCTACTCCTGAGATAAAAAAATCTACCTCTGAGATAAATTTTTTTCTACCTCCTAAGGCGTTGAAAAAAATCGCTGTCTGCGTAGTTTTTTTCGGTAGGCGTCGCTTGATGTAAAAATAAAGAAGAGATGGTGTCCTATCGGCTATCTCATCTTACGCCGCCGATGCCGGATGAAAAGACATACTTCGCCATTATTCCAAAAAGCCCGCCCCAAAGGCAGGGATGGGCTTTTTGGCAGAGGAGATGACTATCCTCGAAGCGCTTAGCGCACGAGGACGCGGTGGGTGGTGGCGGTGGCAGCGGTGCGGATGTTGAGCAAGTAGGTGCCGGGCGCATAGTGGCCGAGTGGAATCACCTCTTCCTGTCCCTGCTGAACACCGCTGAGGTGGCGAGTTTCGACCAGGCGGCCGTCGAGGGCATGGACACTGATGTGGGCCGTGCGCTCGGCATTGTTGAAGAGCACTCGCCACTCACCGGGACGCATACTGAAGGTGACGGGCGTGGTGCTGTTGGACACGCGCTCCACTGCGGTGGCGGTGGTGAGGGCGAGCTTCAAGCCGGCGTAGGCATCGATGCGCCCGTAGCCCATCTCTTTTGTCCAGATTTCGTTGGGGTCGTCGGCCTTGAGCTTGGTGATGTTGAAAAACTCATCGCGGCGGGAGGACTTTTTGATGATGTCCACCACCTGTGCGTAGTCGAGATGAGGATTGGCTTCGAGCCAAAGGCAGAGCACGCCCGCCACGAAGGGCGAAGCCATGGACGTGCCGCTGTCCACGCCGTAATAATATCGCGTTGTGCCCACATTTACCACATCGGTGATGCGATTGGAAGAGGTTTTATTGATTGAAGAATCGAAGGCATTGAAGGCGCTGCTCACCAACACACCGGGTGCTGTCACGACGGGCTTCGCATAGAGCGGATTGGGGTTTAGCGAAGGGCCGTTGTTGGAGAAGGGGGCTTTGTAGCCCACTTCAGCCGATTTCCAGCCGTATGTCGTTTTTGCATTGTAGGAGTAGTAAGTGTTGGCGGCCGTGTAAGCCCCCACGGAGATGGCGGTAGGAATACTGGCTGCCCCTTCGGCCACGAGATAGTCATTGTCGCCTTTGAGCACAAGGGGGGTGTCTTTGCCCAAACGCACGTAGGAGACCACGCCATAGCCCACATTCGTCCAAAGGTGAATGGTTTGCGGTTGGGTTTCTCCAGAAATCAGTTCGAGTTTCAATCCAAACTTGGCAGCAGTCTTCCCCAAATCCGTACGGATGTTGTCGAGGCGCACAAAGTATTGGTGATGCTCTTTGCCGGAAATGTCGCTCAACTCGTATATCGGACTTTCAGAACCCACCTTGGCCAGATAGGCTTCGTCTTTTTCCTCTACCTTTCCGTTCGTGTAGACCAAAGGCGTGATTTTGAGGTGAGGCTTGCCATCGGTGTTTTGGTTCCAAAGATCGATGGTAATCCAATCCTTTTTATCATTGTCGTCAAAATCAAAAAAGACATAGCGGGTCGAATCGGTACTCACCACACCAGAAGCGTGGAGGTTCAGCATATTTTCGTTGCCCATGGCAGCGGCAATAAATCCTCCCTTGCCGGTGAGTTGGGAAACCGCTTGGTCATAGTCGGTCATACCATCGTGCGGGCCGATGTCGGAACCGAAACTCATGTTCACCACCCAAGGTTTGCTTTCCTTTTCGGCGAAATCCTTGACGTACTTCACGGCTTTGGCCACGTCGGAATTATTGAACGTGGAAGGAATCATGATGATTTCGGCTTCGGGAGCCACTCCATGGAGATCGTTGGGCGTGTTCAAAACAGACCCTGCAGCGATGTTGGTCACGTGGGTGGCGTGCGTCATCTTGGTGTAGGTGTCGTGTGCAGCGGGCAGCACGCCGTTGGTGATTTTCGTGGGTTTTGTGCCCGATTTCGCCATGTCCCAAAATGGCACGCAGGCGGGTTTTGCCGTCCTTGTCCTGAAAGGCAATGTGGTTGTACTGAAATCCCTGATCGATGACACCGAGCACAACCCCCTTTCCGGTAAAGGGCGTTTTCAGTCCTGTGCCGGCTTGGATGCGATCGACCCCCGTGTCCTCGCGTGCCGTTTTTCATCAAGGGACGGAAGCTGCGTGCCAACGACACACGCTTCACCTCAGGCATATCGGAAAGGGTGGCCAGATAGGACAAGGGAGGTGGGCAGCCACGTAAGTAGCGGTGACGGCTGTGGCCTCGTGGCCGTCGGCCTGAATGCGCGCCACGACAGCATCGGCATCGGTCACGACGAGCGTGGTGGGGAGAGGCTCATGGGCGGCATAGGCCTCGGGACCGTAGTGGAGGGTGTCGGCGATGGTGCCTCGGGTGGCGCGCTGCCGGCTGTATTTGGTCAGCAAGGCGCTGAGTCCGCCGTCAAGTTTGGTGTCGGTCGTGGGCGTTTGTGCCGCGAGCAGTATCGGGGCAAAGGCCAAGGCGAGGAGGAGGGAGTTTCGAGACATGGGCATAGTTTAGTAGAGTGAAGAGTAGATGCACCCCCGCCGTAGGCACGTCAAGGCTTTCGGCGAGGGTGGATGCTGCGAGGGATTACTTTTTCCCCTGCTGGGTGATGGTGATGACGTTGCTCACGCCGGCAGAGGTGAGGGTGAGGGTGGCCGTTCGGGGCGTGGTGGCGAGGTTGGCCTCGATGTTGAGTTTCGCCACGTTTTTTTGCCCGCTTTGAGACCGCCGTCGATGGTGCCGATGGTGAGCCATGCGGCATTGGAAGTGAGGGTGTGGGCGGCGGTGTTTTCATCGTAGAGCACGAAGTCGATGTGGTTGTCGGTCGAGGCCGTGGCCGCCACCGTTTCGATGAAGACGGGCTGCGTGGAGGGTTTTCCATCAGTGCCCAGTGGGAAAGTGGCCACGGGGCGCAGGATGTTGAGATAGGCCAGTTGGCGCACCGGCATGCCCAGCGTGCCAAACTCGGCAAAGGTGGTGACGAGGCGCAATCCGCCGGTGCGGGTGGTCGCGGTGGTGTTGGGGGTGGTGCGGATGGAGATGCGGTGGTTGCCCACGTAGTTGGCCGGGATGTCGGCCTTGTCGGGCGTCACGCTGAACCATTCGGTCTTGGGTTGCTCGTAGACACCGGTGAGACGCCAGGAGTCGTAGGAAAAGACGCGGAGGGTGTCGAGCGTTTGGTCGGCATAGAGGATACGACCGCGGGGCGACTGTGGAAAGAAGAGCGTCTGATGGCGTTCGTTTTTGCTGTCAAGGTCGCACGAGGTGGTCAGGCCGGCGCAAAGCAGCAGTACGCTGACGAGGGTGAAAAAGGGTTTTCATAGGAATTGTGGTATTTTTGAAAGTTAAAAAAATGGGGCTTCGGTGTGTGTTGTGGAGGCGGTGAAGCAGCAGATGAGGTCAATGGGCTTGCCGGTCTACAAATCTACCGGTCTACCAATTAACCAATCTACCGATTAACCAATCTACCGGTCTACCGATTAACCAATCTACCAGTCTACCGATTAACCAATCTACCAGTCTACCGATTAACCAATCTACCGGTCCACTCGTCTACCGACTTAGTACCAGTCGATGTTGGAGGAGTAGGCACTGCGCTTTTCGTAGCGGAGGGCATCGGCCAACTGTGAGGAGCGGGCGCGGAAGGAGAAGTTGAAGGAAGAGTAAGGGCGCAGCACGATGTTGCACGACATCTCGAAGCAGTGGAGGTCGCGGGAGAGCCCTGCCGTGGTCATCGAGAGTTTGTGGAAATTGAAGTCGTAGCCCGAAGAGAAAGTGATGTTCCAGCCCTTGGCCAGCGTGATGTTGCCACTCATGTTGAGGGGAGTGGGTGAAGGCAAAGGGATAGCGCATGTTGCTGCGGCGGATGGGTTTGCTCCGGTCTTCGCGCATCGTCACGCCGTAGGAGAACGTGAGGTTCCAGGGCATGGAGAACGCCAGATAGCCGTCAGGGTCGACATCGGCCTTCACCTTCTTGTCGGTCTTCTTGGCGTTGCGGCGCAGGATGGGGTCGACGTTGGCCTCGTCCATGTCCTTGTCGTTGATGCGGTCTTCGTCGGGAGGGGGCGGGGCATCTTTTTTGTCATCTCCGCCACCAAAGATTTTGTCCCAACCGCGGCCGGCAAGGAGGCCGAAGAAAGTCATGAGTTTCTTGTTGTTGAGGGTGTAGGAGAGGTTTTGGCTCATGCCCTGGAAGCGGCCGAAGCGTCCGTAGCTCCACTCGGTGCGGTCGCCCACGTAGACGTTGCCCGTGTTGGGGTCGATCTCGTAGGCATAGGTGGCAAAGGTGGCCGCCATGGAGAAGGTGTAGCTTTTGGTGAATTTGAGGCGCACGCGCATGGAGAGGTCGCTCCACGGGCGGGTCTTGGCAGCGAGGTTGTAGGAGATAGTGCCGGAGAGTTCGTCGATGAGGGAAATCTTCCGGTAGCCACTGGTGTCGCGTTCCGACTTGACCTTCATCTCAAGGTTGTTGGAGAGGGAGAGGGCCACGCTCCCCTGTCGCGGACTGTTGGGATAGCCGAAAGCGCCGTTGGCATAGGGCGAGTAGGGCACGAGCGATACGTTGCCCGAAGCATCGGTCTTGACATAGTGGGTGGTGTAGCCGTAGCTTTCCTGCGTGAAGTCGGGCGCATAGGAGAAGCTCACCGTGGGCTTGATGACGTGGCGGATGGCCTGGACATGGTCGCCGAAGAGTTTGCGCCACGGCTTGTAGAATCCGTAGAGGGTGGTGTTCGCACCGACCGAAGCGTTCCAGTCGTAGAGGTTGTAGAAGCCCGTCTCGTCGCGTACCTCTTCGGACTGCGTGGCGGTGTTCCAACTCTTCTGTTGGCGCTTCATGTAGGTGCGTCCGCTCAGGCTGAGGGTGGGCGAGATGTTGATGTATTTGAGCAGTTGGAAGTTGGCATCGATGGGGATGCGGTGGTTCATGCCGTTGCGCCAGTCGCGCACGAGGCTGGACTTGAAGAGGCGGCTTTCGGTGGTGGAGATGGAGTTGGTGATTTGTCCGGAGTAGGACATGGAGATTTTCTCATACCACCGCTCTTTGCCCACGGCTTTGCGGCGACGCAGGGGATAGAAGCGGGCCACGGAGATGGAGAGGTCGGGCAGGGTCACGTCGAGCGTGTTGTTGCGCATGTTTTGCGTGATGTTGGTGGAGCCCGAGAGGCTGAGTCCGAGGGAGGGGACAGCGTGGGTGAAGCTCACCGACGAGGCGCGGGTGGACTGGGTGTAACTCAGCGGGTTGTACATCGAGTTGAGGTTGCTCCGCTCGTAGTTTTGCGTGGCAAAATTGACGCGCGCCGAGAAGGTGGTGTTGGGGTTGGCCTTGGCGTCGGACGAGTGGTTCCACTGCACTTTGAGGCTCGTCTCCTTGGAGTAGTCGGGCATGTTCTTGTCGCCCGTCACGGTGGTGAGGTACGACACGTAGACATTGCCGCGGTAGCGATAGCGGCGGGTGTAGTTGCTCTCGGCCGACACGCCCCAGGACCCTTGGTGTAGAGTTCGCCGAGGAGTTTGAGATCCATGCGGTCGGAGAGGGCGAAGTAGTAGCCGCCGTCGCGCAGGTAGAAACCGCGGGAAGTCTCTTCGCCGTAGGTGGGCATGATGAGTCCCGAGGAGTAGGAGCGGTTGAAGGGGAAAAATCCGTAGGGGACAGCCAGCGGGAGGGGCACGTCGGCCACAACGAGATAGGCCGGACCGAAAAAAAGTTTCTTTCCCCGGACTCACTTTCGCGCGGGTGAGTCGGAGGCAGAAGTGGGGGTGGTCGGCGTCGCAGGTGGTGTACTCCGCGTTTTGGAGGTAGAAGTAGCCGTCGTTGGAGCGCTTCGAGTCGGCCGAGCGCATGAAGCCTTCGCCCTGGGTGGTCTTGACGTTTTGGATGAAGCCCTTTTTCGTCTTGAAGTTGAACGACATGCGTTCGCTCTCGTACTCCTCGCTCCCTTGCTTGTAAATGGGCTTCCCTTTGAGTTCGTGGGTGAGCGAATCCTCCATCCCGCTGGCGTGCACGAGGTTGGAGTCGAGGTTCATCCGGATGTAGTCGGCCGTGAGGGCCATGTTCTGATAGTTCACCTTCGCGTCGCCGTAGAGATGGGCAAATCCCGTGGCGGCATCGTAGACGAGAGAGTCGGTGGCGGTGTAGTCCACCGGCGCTTCAAGTCCAGTCTTTCGACGGGTGGTGTCGGCCGCCACGGTGTCGGTGTAGTGAAACACGGCAATCGTGGTGTCGCGTTTCAGGCGGCCGCGCAGACTGTCGAGCAGGGCGGCCGTGGCACTGTCGCTCCGAGCGCGCAGCACGCTGTCGGGCAGGGCGGCCGCGGCCGGGGCTTCGGGATGCAGACTGTCTGTCGGCATCGCTGTCGGGGCTGTCGGGTTCGAAGCTACCGAGGGGTTCAACCCCAGAGGTGTCGCGGGGTGAGGATGTCCGGCGCTTCGTGTCCGTCACGCCCGAGGCCGCAGCCCCGTGAGCAGAAGCAGGATGCCCCACAAGAGGAGGCGGAAACAGAAGCGGGGAAAACTGTGGTGTGGCAAAGGGAGAGAAGGATGAAAGTGGAAGACTCAAAGGAAAGAGGGTCGGCACGGCACGACTCATCTTGGGGCATTTCTACGTATGGTGTTGCGATGGTGTTGCGAAGCCTATCGAAAGGCTACTCGAAGCGTTCGGCCCACTGCCAAAAGGTGCGCACGCCGGCTTCGCCAAAGGGCGCCAGACTGCGGGCGGTGGCTTCGAGGCTGCGCTCACGTTCGGGATGGCTCTTGGAGTAGAACTTGTCGGCGTAGCACACGATGGTCTCTTCCAGCGTTTCGGGCAGGAAGTCCTGCAGCGGGAGGGGCAGGCCGCGGTCGATGATGTTCTGCCGCGTGAGGCCCGTCCCCGTGTGGCGCTCGCAGATGCGGGCGATGTCCTCCCGCCCTTCCTCGCGCATGAGTTCGGCCCCGAGACGGCCGTGCAGCAGATAGGGGTGCGTGCCGTGGCAGTGGATGCCGGGGGCATGGGTGAGGAAGATGCCGATGTCGTGGAGCATGGCTCCCTCGACGAGCAGAGTGCGGTCGGCACCGAGTTCGGGATGGCGGTCGGCGATGAGCAGTGCGCGCTCCATCACCTGCCGGCTGTGGTGCAGGAGCAGTTGCCGCAACGGGCCGTCCTCGGGGTAATACTTATCAATAATCTGCGGATAAATCATAAGACTGAGCTGTGGGTGCAGCGGCGCTCTGCCGCCGACGCCGAGATAATCTACCGTGCAAAATTACACATTTCTCTGTAAAGTCCCCTCTTTTGATTCTAAAATAATGTGAGTGAGCGGAAAAGGGGCAACACCGAGGGTGGTGGAAATGGGGAATGGAAAATCCGGTCCGCCCCCCTGAGCAACACATGAAAGCAGCCCACCTCACAAGAGATGGGCTGCACAAGTCAAGTGGGCAGTTTGAAATTACATTCGCGCACATCGCCAACTCCTTGACACCGCAAAAATAGACAAGAATCCGACATCCGGCCAAAAAATTATCAGCAAAATCTACCTCAGAGGTAGAAAAATTTTTCTCAGACGTAGGAAAAAAACCACCTCTGACCTAAATTTTTTTCTTCCTCCCACTCCGAAAAATCGCCCCTCGAAAACAAGGGTTGAAAAAGCACCGGCATGACGCCCACAGCACGAATTCGACCCACCGCGAGAAAAAACACCGACATTTTTGCCGGTGCTTTGACAAAAAAAGGTAACTTTGCAGGAATGATAAGTAAGTGTTCAGAATTAATTGACACTATACTTTGTCTCCATTTCTCCATCAACGACCCCACAAAACATCAGATTATGAACCACAAAACCCTCCTGTTCCTCCTCCTGCTCCCTCGCGCCCTGTCCTCCCCGCCGCCGCACAAAATGCAGCGCGCTACGGCTGCCTGAGCCGCCAAGCCCTCCTCCGACAGATGCCCGAAACCCACCGCGCACAGCAGGAACTCGACTCTCTGCGCGCACAGTTCGACCGCGAAACGCAATACAACGAGGCCGGATTTCAACGCCAATTTTCCGAATTTCTGCAAGTCCAGAAGAGCCTCTCCGAACCTCTCCTGCGCAAGCGGCAGGCCGACCTCCAAGTGGCCATGGAGCGCGCGCTGGCCTTCCGCCGGGAGGGTCAGGCGCTGCTCAACGACGCCCGCAAGCGCCTGTTCCGCCCCATCGAAGAGCGGCTCGATGCGGCCATCCGCGTGGTGGGAGCTGAGCGCGGCTACGACCTCGTGATCGACACCGACAGCAGTGCCGCCCCCTACGTCAGCCCCACTCTCTCGGAAGATGCCACGCCTTTCGTGCACGAAAAACTGGTTCAACACTAATTCTCATCCTCAATGATCGGCGTGTTCGACTCAGGCTATGGCGGCCTGACCATTCTGCGGCAAATTCGCAAACTCCTCCCTCAGTACGACTACCTCTACCTTGGCGACAACGCACGAGCCCCCTATGGTTCGCGCTCTTTCGATGTGGTCTATCGCTACACCCTCGAAGCCGTCACCGCCCTCTTCGACCGCGGTTGCGAACTCGTCATCTTGGCCTGCAACACCGCTTCGGCCAAAGCCCTCCGTTCCATTCAGCAGAACGACCTCGCCCGCCTCGGCAGCGAGCGCCGCGTGTTGGGCGTCATCCGCCCCACGGTGGAGGTGGTGGGCAGCCCTCACCCGCTCGCGCCATGTCGGCATCTTGGCCACGCAGGGTACCATCCGCTCCCGCAGTTACGAACTTGAACTGCACAAGAGCAACCCCGACATTTCGGTCACGGGGGTGGCCTGCCCGATGTGGGTGCCGCTGGTGGAAAACTGCGAGTACGACTCGCCCGGTGCGGACTATTTTGTTCAAAAGCGGCTCGACGAGGTGTTCCGCCTCGATCCTGACATCGACACCCTCGTCTTGGCCTGCACCCACTACCCCCTGCTCATGAACAAAATCGTGAAGTATGCGCCCCCTCCGTGCGCATCATCCCTCAGGGCGACTATGTGGCGGCTTCGCTGCAAGACTACCTCCGCCGCCATCCCGAAATGGACGTCCGCCTCTCTCGGCATGGCAACGTGCGCTTCCTCACCACCGAAGATCCGGAAAAGTTTCTCGAAAAATGCCGCCATCTTCATGCCCTCCACCGATATTGAGGTGGAGAAAATAACCCTCTAAATCCCACCCACTATGGCAAAAAAACGAAAGGCACACGCCTCACCAAAAAAAGAAATACGCAACCGCCTGCTGCAGATTTTTGAAGACAGCGAAGGCGCGATGCTCAATGTCAAAGACCTCTTCCGCCGCGTGGGGGCGATGAACCACCCCGCCAAGATGCTCACCCTCGAAACGCTGGGCGACTTGGTGCTGGACGACTACCTCACCACCGACCAAAAAGGCAACTACCGACATGCCGTGCGCGACGTGCAGGTCATTGAGGGCGTGTTCCGCCGCAAAAAGAACGGACACAACGTCTTCGTGCCCGACGATGGAGGCAAAGACATCCTCGTCACCGAACGCAACTCCCACCATGCCCTCGATGGCGACCGCGTGCGGGTGACCATGCTCGCTCGCCGCCGTGGACACACCCGTGAAGCCGAAGTGACCGACATCATTCAGCGCGCCAAAGACACCTTCGTGGGGCGTTTGCAGGTGGAGCGCGGCTACGGATTCTTGCTCACCGAGCGTGCCTTGGCCAGCGACATCTTCATTCCGAAAGACCAACTCAAAGGGGCAAAAGACGGCGACAAAGCGGTGGTGAAAATCACCGAATGGCCGGACAACTCCAAAAGTCCCATCGGCAAGGTGGTCGATGTGCTCGGCGCACAGGGCGACAACGACACCGAGATGCACGCCATTCTCGTCGAATACGGACTCCCCTACCGCTATCCGCAGCACGTGGAACGGGCGGCCGAAAAACTGGAGCCCGGCATCACTCCCGAAGAACTGGCGCGACGCGAAGACTTCCGCGAAGTGCCCACCTTCACCATCGACCCCCACGATGCCAAGGACTTCGACGATGCCCTCTCCCTCCGTTCGCTCGGCAAAGGCCGTTGGGAAGTGGGTGTGCACATTGCCGACGTGAGCCACTATGTCACCGAAGGCGGCACCATCGACCGCGAAGCCGTGGAACGCGCCACGAGCGTTTATCTCGTCGACCGCACCATACCCATGCTCCCCGAACGCCTGTGCAACTTCATCTGCTCCCTCCGTCAGGACGAGGAAAAACTGGCCTACTCCGTCATCTTCGAGATGAACGACAAGGCCGAAATCCTCCACTTCCACGTGGCCAAAAACCGTCATTTGCAGCAACCGCCGCTTCACCTATGAAGAGGCGCAAACGCTCATCGAACGCAACGGGCAGGCCTCGCCCGACGACCTCGCCACCCCCGGCCATCATCCTGCCATCGACGGCAGTCCTCAGCAGCCCAAAGGCGAATGGGCGCACGAAATCCTCACCCTCGACCGCCTCGCCAAACTCCTGCGGGCAAAGCGTTTCAAACGCGGCTCCATCGGTTTCGACCGACCCGAAGTGCGCTTTGAAATCGACGAAAAAGGCCGACCCATCTCCACCCTACCTCAAAATTGCCAAAGACGCCAACAAGCTCGTCGAAGAGTTCATGCTCCTCGCCAACCGCTCCGTGGCCGAAAAGGTGGCGCTCGTGCCCAAAGGCAAGCAACCGAAGGTGCTGCCCTACCGCATTCACGACGTGCCCGACCCCGAAAAGATGGAGAAACTCCGCGGTTTCGTGGCCAAATTCGGCTACAAAGTGCGCACCGAAGGCACGAAGACCGATGTGTCGAAATCGCTCAACAAACTCTTGGAAGAGGTGAAGGGCAAGAAGGAAGAAGGCGTGATCGAACTCGTGGCGCTGCGGGCTATGATGAAGGCGCGCTATTCCGTGCACAACATCGGCCACTACGGCCTCATGTTCCAGCACTACACCCACTTCACCTCCCCCATCCGCCGCTATCCCGACCTGATGGTGCACCGCCTCCTCGCCCGCTATGCCGAGGGCGGACGCTCCGTGAGCGCGACGAAATATGAAGACCTCTGCGAGCATTGCTCCGAACGCGAACAGATTGCCGCCACTGCCGAGCGCGCCTCCATCAAATACAAGCAAACGGAGTTTATGGGCGAGCGTATCGGGCAGGAGTTCGACGGTGTCATTTCCGGCGTCACGGAGTTTGGCATCTACGTCGAGGACATCCTCACCAAGTGCGAAGGCATGGTGCCCCTGCGCGACCTTTCGAGCGACTACTACGAGTTTGACGAAGACAACTACCGCCTTGTGGGGCGTCGCACCAAGCGCGTCTACAACCTCGGCGACAAAGTGCGCTTCCGCGTGGAACGTGCCAATCTCGAACGCCGACAACTCGACTTCTCTCATCGAAGATCCCTGACGGCCTCCCCTGTGGCTCCACCGCAGCCCGCCAAAGGCAGCGCAGGTAAAGGCCGCGGCAAAACCTCCTCGCCGGCCGACTACGGACGCAAAAAAAGGCCAATAAGAAAGCGAATAAAAAAAGCCGACAAGAAAGCCGCGCGTTCCGCAGGAAAAAAAGAAGCGTAAGTAGGTCGCTTCCCGATGAATCTCTTTTGAACTTTCGGTGGGAGGTCTTGCCTCTCCCACCTTTTTCTTATCCTTCACCATGATGTCCCTTTCTCCCTCCCTTTTCCGATTTCTCAAAACCCTGTTGCTCCCCCTCGTCTTCAGTTTTGCAGCCTGCCGGAGCAACGGACAATCTTCTCACCCTCATCCCTCTTCCTCCATGTCCAACACCACTGCCACCCTCTACCTCGCCGGCGGTTGCTTCTGGGGCACCGAACACTACCTCAAGCAAATCCGCGGCGTCATCAACACCCAAACCGGATATGCCAACGGCAACATCGACCATCCCACCTACGAGCAGGTGTGCACCCGACAAACGGGCTTTGCCGAAGCCGTACGCATCGACTACGATCCCGAACAGCTCCCCCTCACCCTCCTCGTGCAACTCTATTTCCGCAGCATCGATCCCACCGCCCTCAACCGCCAAGGCAACGACATCGGCACGCAATATCGCACCGGCATCTACTACACCGACCCCGCCATACGCCCCATTTTGCAGGCTGAACTCGCCAAGCTCGAAGCCCAAATCGGGAAAAAGGTTGTGGTCGAACTCCTCCCGCTGAAAAACTTCTTTGATGCCGAAACCTACCATCAGGACTATCTCGACAAGAACCCCACCGGCTATTGCCACATCCCCCGCTCCCTCTTCGAGTTTGCCAAAACCGCCAACGCCGCTCCGCCCTCGAAAACCTTCGAGCGACCCTCTGATGCCGAACTCAAAACTCGTCTTTCCGACCTCCAATATGCCGTCACCCAGCAGGCCGCCACGGAGCGCCCCTACACCAACGAATATGCCGCGGAGTTTCGCGAGGGCATCTATGTAGACATCACCACCGGCCAACCTCTCTTCCTCTCCACCGACAAGTTTGAGTCGGGCTGCGGCTGGCCGGCCTTCTCCAAACCCATCGACCCCCACCTCTTGGCCGAACACCACGACAGCAGCCACGGCATGGAGCGCACCGAGGTGCGTAGTGCCCGCGGCAACGCCCATTTGGGTCACGTCTTCAACGACGGCCCGAAAACCTCCGGCGGACTGCGCTACTGCATCAACAGCGCCTCCCTCCACTTCGTGCCGAAGGCCGACATGGCGCGCGAAGGCTATGCCGCTTGGCTCCCCTTGCTCGAAACGCCCACGACGGGGCATTGAATAGAAACAGAGAGTGGGGCAGACTTCTTGGATTTTTTTCTAACCTCTGGTAAAAAGCGCAAAACATTTGCCGCTGTCCCTCGAAAAAAAGGTATTTTTTTGCCCCTATGAAACAGATTTGCCTTCTTTTTCCTCCTCTTCGCCGCAAGTCTCGTCCCGATGCGGGCACAGACCGATGCGCCCCAAAGCGATGCGCGGCCCGAAGCCGTCGACAGCCTGGCAGCTCCGCCCGCGATGCGGCCGCTCACCTCCACCCTCTGGCCCTCGACCTGGTGGGGCAGCACGCCCCTCCACACGGGGCTCAATGTCGGGGTGGGGCTCGGGGTGGTGCCGCCTTCGGCAAAAACGCCCCCTCGGGAGCAGGCTTCATGCAAAACCTCTCGCTCCACTACGTCCGCCCCCTCTCGACGCTTCGACCTCGCCCTCGGGCTCTACGGGCAAAACCAAAGTTGGGGCAGCTACACCGACCGCACGGTGGGCGTTTCGGCCATGGTGCGCTATCAAGCCACTGAGCGCCTCAACCTCTATGCCTACGGCGCGCGCACCCTCGTGGCTGCCCGCTCTGCCGAACGGATGTTTCCGGCCAACAGCCTGCTGCACAACCACTTCGCAGGCCCCTTCTCGCCCTTCTTTCGCACGCCCGACACCCTCCTCGGTGCCGCGGCCCAATTCAAGATCGGCGAAAAGGCCGCCATCACCCTCTCCTTCGACTGGCAGCAGTACGACCGCCCGTGGTAAATGCACCTCAGCCCCCTCTTTCGACTCAAATTCAGCCATTTGCGACGAATTTTCATCCAAAAGTTTGGCGCAACCACAAGAAAGTCGTACCTTTGCAGCCGATTTTAGAGTCCGTCGGGGCTGAACAAGCGAGCGTAAGGCCTACGCTCCGCCTCCCGGAAAAACCCGTTTATACATCAACCTCAAATGTACGCAATCGTAGAGATTAACGGTCAGCAGTTTAAGGTGGAACAAGGCAAGAAGCTCTTTGTCAACCACATCCAGAATGCCGAAAACGGCCAAACTGTTGAATTTGACAAGGTATTGCTCGTTGACAACGACGGTGCAGTTACCGTAGGCGCTCCCACCATCAAGGGCGCAAAAAGTAGTTTGTGAAGTCCTCGATCACCCTCGTGAAGGGCGACAAAGTCCCTCATCTTCCACAAGAAGCGTCGTAAGGGCTACCGCAAGCTCAATGGCTATCGCCACCAGTTCACTCAAGTTTCCGTCAAGGAAGTAATTGCTTAACCCCTAAAAACAGAAGACAATGGCACATAAAAAAGGTGTAGGTAGTTCTAAGAACGGCCGCGAATCGGCTTCACAACGTCTGGGTGTTAAGATCTGGGGTGGCCAAACTTGCATCGCCGGCAACATCATCGTTCGCCAGCGCGGCACGGTCCACTATCCCGGCAAAAACGTAGGTATGGGCAGCGACCACACGCTCTTCGCCCTCACCGACGGTGTGGTGATGTTCAAGCGCGGTCAGCGCGACCGCAGCGTTGTTTCGGTTGAGCCCCAGGCCTAACCCTCCACACACGCCCCGACCCGTTCGGAACAACAAGACAACTCGCTTTCCCACGTTGTGGGAGAGCGAGTTTTTTTTTGTGTGCCTGTGTCCCTGTCCATCCGCATCCCTCCCTCTCACTCCTCTCACTCCTCCGTCTTGGCAAGGCGCTTTTTGGGCGTGATGCCCAGTTCACGGAGTTTCTCCACCTGGCTCATCACGTTGCCGCGGCCGTTGTAGAGTTGGCTGCGGGCTTTGGTGAAGGCTTCGCTCAGACCGTGGATTTTCTTTTCCACCTCGTCAAACGTGTCGGCAAAGGTCGCCACTTTGTCGTAGAGCAAGCCTGCCCGCTGCACAATCTGCTCCACGTTGCGCGTTTGGCGGTCGTACTGCCAAAGGTTGTAGGCCAGTTTGAGCGCCATGAGCAGGTTGCTGGGCGAGATGATCACCACATGGCGTTGGTAGGCATATTGGCTGAGGGTGGCGTCGGCCTGCATGGCGGCCACATAACTGCTCTCGTTCGGCACGAACATCAGGACGAACCCGATGGCACCGTCCACCAGTCGGCTGTAATCCTTCGCCGCCAGTTCGTCGACATGCCGCCGCACGCTGGCCACGTGTTCTTTCAGCAGACGCGTCCGTTCGGCCTCTTGGTTTTCGGGCGTGGCCATGGCGGCGGTGTAGGCCGTAATCGACACTTTTGAATCGATCACGATGCTGCGTCCTTCGGGAAAGCGCACCACGACATCCGGCCGCAAATCCCGACCCGCTTCGTCCTTCACGTTCTCCTGCACGAAATACTCCTCCCCGCGTCGCAAACCGCAGTTTTCGAGCATCGTGGCCAACACCATTTTCGCCCCAGTCGCCCTGCACCTTGCTGTCGCCTTTGAGGGCTTGGGTGAGTTGGGCGGCGTCGGTGCCGATGCGCTCCGTCTGTTCGCGGAGTTGTGCCACGGCCTGCTGCTGTTGTTGTTGAAAGAGTTGGAGCGTGCTTTCAAAGGTCGAAGCCATCTGCTGCCGACTCGCCGCACTGAGTTTGCCGCTCTCCTCGACCGTCCGGCGGAAGTCGGCAAACTGCTCCTTGATGGGGCGGAGGAGGGTGTCCATCTGGGTGCGGTTGGCCGTTTGCAGATCGGCCTGCTGGGCTTGAGTTGCTGAAGCGCGGCTTTTTGCAAGGCCTCGCTCTGGGTGCGCCATTGTTCCTGCCAGCGTGCCTCGTCGGCCGCCCGCATTTCGCGCGCCCGCTCCTCCGATTGCGCCAAGAGTTGACGGGTGCGTTCCTGCTCCTGTGCCAACTGCCGCTCGGCATTGTGTGCGGCAGCCGCGGCGGCGGTGCGCTGCTGTTCCACCTGCGCCGCGAGGTGGTCGCGTTCGGCGGTGAGGGTGGCGCGCTCCGCGGCGTGCCGTGCCTCCGTTTGCGCGTGCAGGCTCTGTTGCCGGCTTCGGCCGAGCCACCAACCGAGGGTCGCGCCCACGGCGAGTGCTGCAAAAAGATAAAGGACGATTTCCATAAAAAAAGGTGGGGTTGAAATCTAAGAAGATGAGGACGAAAACCGCGCCGTGTCGGTCGAGGACTTTTCCCTGCAGCACGGGCTTCGGCACTTGTTTGCACAAAGTTACTATTTTCTTCGTGAAAAACGATTGGAAGACAAGAAATTTACCCCTTATCAACAATAAAATTAGACTTTGCTTGGAGTAACGTCCGTAAAAGTGTACCTTTGTATCCAATGGGTTCGACACGTGATTTACTTAAATCCTCGCAAGAGTAATGCTGTAATCCCCCTTTTTTATAAGTTTTCTCTAATAGTAAACTTCTCATAATAGAATACTATGTGAAGGTAATACAGTCAAGAATTATGAGCAAAAAAGATTTGACCGAAGAAGATATAAAATTGCGCTTCATAACACCGGCCATTCATAATGCGGGATGGAGAAGCGATCATATCCGAATGGAGTATTACTTTACTGATGGTAGGGTGATATTTCAAGGTAATGTGCATGCACGTCAAACTGGTAAGAAGGCAGACTATCTCTTATTTCATACTGCTAATAAGCCCATTGCTATTATAGAAGCCAAAGATAACTGCAAGCCCCTTGGAGGAGGTATGCAACAGGCGATGGAATACGCTCAGATTCTTGATATTCCTTTTGCGTACAGTTCTAACGGTGATGGGTTCTTAGAGCATGATTTTCTGACCGGGAAAGAAACCGAGCTTTCGCTGGAACAATTTCCAACACCTGAGGATTTGTATCAACGGCTTATCAAAGCCAAACATTTGAAAAATGAGGCATTGAAAATTGTAGAGCAACCGTTCTATTCAGACTCATATACTTATGAACCTCGCTACTATCAGCGCATTGCCATAGAACGCACTGTTGAAGCTATTGCTAAAGGTAAAGACAGAGTGCTGATAGTTATGGCTACGGGTACAGGCAAAACCATCACCGCTTTTCAAATCATTCATCGTCTGAAAGCTTCTGGCGCAAAGAAAAAGATATTATACCTTGCAGACCGAAACATTCTGATAGACCAAACGATGGTGCAGGATTTCAAACCTTTCAAAAAGGTTATGACCAAAATACAAGGTGCTGCCATCGACTCTGCCTATGAAGTTCATATGGCTTTATATCATCAACTTGTTTCTTATGAAGAAGGCGTAGAAGATCCTTTCAGACAAGTGCAGCCTACTTTCTTTGACCTTATCATTGTTGACGAGTGCCACCGTGGTAGTGCTAAGGATGATAGTGCATGGCGCAAGGTGCTTGAGTATTTCAATACGGCAACCCAAATCGGTATGACTGCTACACCAAAGGCCGAGAATGGAGCCAATAATCTCGATTATTTTGGGGAACCCGTCTATACCTATTCACTCTTACAGGGAATACAAGATGGTTTTCTTGCTCCTTACCGAGTAACGAATTCTTATATTAGCATAGACCTCCAGGGGTTCAAACCAGACGATGACGAGAAAGACCTGTTAGGCAGGGATATTGTGCAACGTTTGTATGAGCGTAAGGATATAGGCAGGGATATCGCCTTCACCAGACGAAGGGAAATTGTTGCCAAGCGCATTACAAAGATGTTGAAACAAATAGGCAGAATGACCAAAACTATCGTATTCTGTACGGATATAGAAGAAGCAGAAGCAATGAGAAGTTTGTTGGTCAATCAGAATACAGACCTTTGCAAGAAAGATGCGCGTTACGTTATGCGCATAACGGGTGATGACAAAGTGGGCAAGAAGCAGTTGGACAACTTCATTGATGTTGACCAACCTTACCCTACAATCGTTACAACATCTGAATTGCTTGCTACTGGTGTGGATTGCAAGACTTGTGGACTTATTGTTATTGATAAGGAAATTGGCTCTATGACGGAGTTCAAACAAATCATTGGGCGTGGTACACGTCTGAGAACCGATAAAGGGAAGTGGCATTTGGAAATATTGGATTTTTCGCAATGCTACCGCTAAATTCAAAGACCCGAAATTTGATGGCGACCCAGAACCACCACAAGGAAAAAGTGGAAAATCCTATACTACACGAGAAAAAACATCGAATGTTGTCACTGAACCTCACGTTAAATATATCGTTGAGGGTGAGCGAATAGCCATAACTACAGAAATTGTGAGTGTTCTTGGCGAAGACGGAAAAACCATGCGTACAGAAAGTATTACCGACTTTACGCGCAAACAGATTCGGAAACGCTATGCCACCTTAAACGATTTTGTGAAGAATTGGACAGCAGCGGAAAGGAAGAAAGTAATCGTTGAAGAACTGAAGGACTATAGCGTTCTTGTTGATGCAGTCAGAGAAAAGAATCCCGCCTTGGCACATGCTGATATCTTTGATGTGATATGCCATGTGGCGTTTGATCAACCTCCGGTGACACGACGTGAAAGGGCAAACAATGTCAAGAAACGGAATTACTTTGCCAAATATGAAGGCAAGGCACGAGAAGTCTTAGAGGCACTTCTCGATAAATATGCGGATTATGGCATTTTGAACCTTGAAGATTCTGATATTCTCGACACCGCTCCGTTTAACAAGATAGGTAAACCACAGAAGATTGTAAAAACTATTTGGAGGGATAGATAAATTTGAACAGGCATTAAAAGACCTTGAAAACGAAATATATAAGACGGCATAAAAATGGCAGTAAATAATATAGTAAAGCGCCTGCAAAATATTATGCGCCAAGATGCGGGTATCAATGGCGATGCACAGCGTATTGAGCAGATGACATGGATGTTCTTCCTAAAGGTGTATGACACCCAAGAGGAAACATGGGAATACAAGGCGAGTAAAAATTCCCAAAAGTTTGACTCCATCATTCCTGAAGAATTGCGCTGGAGAAATTGGGCGATTGATGAGAAAGACGGTAATGCCATGACTGGTGATGCTTTGCTTTCATTTATCAACGAAAAACTCTTCCCAACCTTGAAAGGGCTTGAGGTAACACGTGAAACTCCTCGTAGCAAAGCTATTGTAAAAGAGGTATTCGAGGATTTGAACCAATATATGAAGAATGGTATCCTCCTGCGCCAGGTCGTTAATGTTATCAATGAGATAGAGTTTGATGATGCAAACGACCGACACATGTTTGGTGATATCTATGAAGGTATACTTAAAGACCTCCAATCGGCGGGTAATGCAGGAGAGTTCTACACTCCTCGCGCATTGACTGATTTCATCATTCAGCAGCTTTCTCCTGTACTTGGTGAAACCGTAGGAGATTTCACATCGGGAACAGGTGGATTCCTCACTTCGGCATTGAATTATTTGCAGAAACAAGTAAAAACTACCCATGATGGAAGACTCTACCAACAGGCTGTTATTGGACAGGAATGGAAACCTCTACCTTACCTTCTGTCTATTACCAACCTGCTTCTGCACGACGTAGAATCTCCGAATATCCGTCATTGCGATTCTCTGGGCACGAAGATGTCCGATTTCAAGGAAGAAGACAAGGTAAATGTGATAGCGATGAATCCACCATACGGAGGAAGCACTGATGCTGCTGCCAAGGGTAATTTTCCTATGGAGTTTCGCTCAAGCGAGACTGCAGACCTCTTTATGGTACTTATCATGTACAGGCTGAAAAGAAAAGGGCGTGCAGCAGTCATTGTACCTGATGGTTTCCTCTTTGGCACGGATGGAGCGAAGCTTGCCATTAAGCAAAAGATGCTTCGAGAGTTCAACCTCCACACTATCATTCGTCTACCTGGTAGCATCTTCTCGCCTTATACCAGTATTGCCACAAATGTCCTGTTCTTCAATAATGAACGAGCAGAGGGAGCTGAAGAAGGCTTCTCTACTGACAAAACTTGGTTCTATCGTCTTGATATGCCGGAAGGCTATAAGCATTTCTCTAAGACTAAGTCGATGAAGTTGGAGCATTGCCAACCTATCTGTGATTGGTGGAACGATCGTAAGGAAATATCCTCGGACGAGTTGGGGCAGAAAGCTCGCTGCTTTACAGCCAAAGAATTGTCTGAAATGAATTTCAATTTCGATCAATGCAAGTTTCCTAAGGATGAAGAAGAAATCCTTCCTCCTGCTGAACTCTTGGCCAACTATTTCAAGAAACGTAAGGCGCTTGACGATGAGATCGATAAGACACTGGCAGAAATTCAGCAGATTTTAGGAATAGATATCAATATCGAGAAGTAAAAATTTCACCAACAGTACTGAAAGAAGCCAATTGTCGTAAACAGCTAACATCTGCTTTATATGCATATGTCTATGGACATGAAACAAATATGTATTCGCAAGTAACCAATGCTATGAGCAAAGGTCAGAGTTAGGTCTAACAGAAGAAAGTATTAGGAACAATGACAGGGAAACAACTAAAAAATAGCATACTTCAGTGGGCGATACAGGGAAAACTTGTACCGCAAGACCCTAATGATGAGCCTGCCTCCGTCTTGCTTGAAAAGATTCGCGCAGAAAAAGCACGACTTATCAAGGAGGGGAAAATCAAGAAGGATAAGAAAGAAACTATCATTTATCGTGGTGAGGACAATTCCTATTATGAGAAGTTTGCCGATGGTAAGGTGATTTGCATTGATGATGAGATACCATTTGAAGTGCCAAAAGGATGGGAATGGTGCAGAATGGGGGCTATCGGAGACTGGGGGGCAGGTGCAACTCCAGCTAAGGGTAATCCAAACTATTATGGTGGAAACATATTATGGCTAAGAACTGGAGAACTCAACAATGATGTGGTTTATGACACTGAGATAAACGTAACGAATAAAAGCTCTTAAAGAATGTTCGCTCCGATTGAATAAAATTGGCGATGTAATGATTGCCATGTATGGCGCAACAATTGGTAAAGTTGCTATTGCAGGGACTGAAATGACAACAAATCAGGCATGTTGCGCTTGTACTCCAATAGGAATATTCAATTGGTATCTTTTTTATTTCTTGATGGGAAGTCAAATTGACTTTGTCAAGAAGGGAGAAGGAGGAGCACAGCCTAATATTTCTCGTGAAAAACTTATAGCACATATAATGCCTGTTCCGCCATTGACAGAGCAACATAAAAATAGTTGGGAAAAATTAAAGAGATTCTGCCATTAGTGGAAAAATATACTCATAGCCAAGCCCAACAAAATAAGCTCAATGATAGTATAAAGACGCTACTACGCAAAAGTATTTTACAGGAAGCTATCCAAGGCAAACTTGTTCCACAAACTCCAAATGATGAGCCAGCGTCAGTTCTTCTTCAACGTATCAAAGAAGAGAAGCAAAGGCTTTTCAAGGAGGGCAAGTTGAAGAAGAAAGATATTATCGACAGCACAATCTTCCGTGATGACGATAACAAGTATTATGAGCAGATAGATGGAATAGCTACCCCAATTGAATCAGATTATGATTTTCCGAATACATGGGAAGTGGTTAGGCTTTCCCATATTTGCAGGCTTATTGATGGTGAGAAAAAAAGAAGGTCAATACACTTGTCTTGATGCTAAATATTTGCGTGGTAAATCTACTGGTATCCATTTGGACAAAGGAAAGTTTGTGACCAAGGGAGATAACATCATTCTTGTAGACGGAGAAAACTCAGGTGAAGTTTTTGCTGTCCCCCATGAGGGATACGTGGGAAGTACTTTTAAGCAACTTTGGGTAAGTGAAGCTATGCACCTACCTTATGTTCTTTACTTTATCCAATTCTACAAGGATTTGCTTCGTAATTCCAAGAAAGGGGCAGCTATACCGCATCTGAACAAAGAGATATTCTATTCCCTCTTGATCGGTATTCCACCATATCAAGAGCAAATAAGAATCGCTCGTAAAATAGACATTATAGTGAACGAGATAAAGGGCTAATTGCTCTCTATCTTATCATATAGTAATTCTATTCTGCTTAATATACGTTTCTGTTCGGCAAGTGGAGGAATTGGAATTATCATTTTTTTTAAGACATCCAAGGTGATAGCTTTAAAAGTGCTACCAGTTCCTTTTTCAATCAAATTTTTCTTATGAGCAAGTATCCAATAGTATAAGAAATCTGTCGTTATTTTGGCATAACCTATTATAGCTGCGAGACCTCTACCAATCCCAATTTGACGTTGTACAATATTGACATCTCCAATTGGGGCTCTAACACAAACTAAAAGACTCCCTATATTTGCTATGCGAGGTGGATTCTTACACCATTTACCTGAAGGAGAGATATACTTTTCTGTAAAGTATATTTTTCCTTGGTGGAATTCATACGCATTATCTTCTTTTTCAGCTTCAAATACATCATTTCCGTCAGGAGATTGCCCCATAATAATCTTTACCACTACAGACAGTCTACTCCATGTCCAACTATCAGGTATTCTAAAAGGAATCTCTTCTGTAATTTCTGTTATACTCTTTCCTATCTGCTCATAATACTTGTTATCATCACCTTTATAGATTAAGGAATCCACGATGTCTTTCTTTTTCAACTTGCCTTCCTTAACAAGCCTTTGCTTCTCCTCTTTAATACGTTGAAGAAGAACTGACGCTGGCTCATCGTTTGGGTCTTGTGGAACAAGTTTGCCTTGAATAGCCTCTTGAAGAATGGATTTCTTTATAAGAGAGGGCAATGTTGAGTTCAGATGATCTAAATTACTCTGAAGTTTCTCATACCGAGTAATAACTGGTAACATAGACTCTACTTTTTTCACAATTCTCTTTTGTTCTTCTACTGGTGGAATAGGAACAAGATAATCAGATATAGTCGTTGTTCTAAGTTCAATTTGATTAGTACTACCTGTACATCTTTCTTCTATCCCTATTTGAATGTATGGAGAAAGTAAATACTGGTATATGTATCTGTGGGAGACAAGTTTATTAGGACGTACAATTGTTACATGAGAGTCAGCTACAAACTTATCAAATTTATCAAACACAGTTTCATCTATATAACCTGTTCTACCAACTGTTCCACCACCTGTAGAATTAATGATTATATCACCTTTTTGAAGGAATTGCTCTTCCTTATATTTTTAAAAATATAATCTATATCTGAAAAAAAGACATCTATCAATATATAGTTGGTCCCAGTGATTACATTTTTGTGCTATAATAGGTAATATCTTTTGATTACCATATTTAGGTGTTTTTCCTCGATGCAGATAGTTACAGATAACTCCTAAACGTACAAAACTCCAGGATTTCGGTATCTCAAACGGAATCTCATCATCTATGCAAACCACCTTACCATCGGCAAACTTCTCATAATAGGAATTAGACAAAGTTGTTCTACCATAATATATAAGAGGATATTCTCTGATTTTAAAATTTACAATTATGGTAGAATCATTCAAGACCGCTCTCAGAGAGGGCAACATGGCGGAGAACACCATTTCAGCATACATCTATGCTGTAAATGACTACTTCGCCAAACACAAGACGCTGAACAAGCGAAGTTTACTTTTGTACAAGGCTAATATCATTGAGCAGTTTAAGCCTAAAACGGTGAACCTCCGCATTCAAGCACTGAATAAATTCTTGGAACACGCTGGCAAACCCAAGCTTCGCCTAAAATCAGTCAAAGTTCAGCAACGCACCTATTTGGAGAATGTAATCAGTCAAGCGGATTACATCTTCCTCAAGAAGAAACTCAAACAAGAAGAGAACCTCATGTGGTACTTTGTAGTGCGTTTCTTAACCGCAACTGGTGCTCGTGTTAGCGAGCTTATCCAAATCAAAGTTGAACATGTTCGTATCGGCTACTTTGACATTTATTCCAAGGGAGGAAAGGTTAGACGACTATTTATTCCTAAGCTTTTAAGGGATGAGGCTGAAAAGTGGTTTGAAGAAACACAACAAACCACGGGCTACATCTTCCGCAATCGCTTTGGAGAGCGTATCACCACACGAGGCATTGCCCTGCAGCTTAAGAACTATGCTGAGCGTTATGGTCTAAACACCAATGTCGTCTATCCTCACTCCTTTCGTCATCGATATGCTAAGAACTTTTTAGAGGCTTTCAATGACATTGCACTGTTGGCAGACTTGATGGGGCATGAAAGTATAGAAACAACGCGGATTTATCTACGTCGAACGGCCAGCGAACAGCAGGCAATTGTGGATAAAGTAATTACTTGGTAACCTCCTTTGTCTCATATTTAATCGTGTGAGTAATAGAATGATGTTCAATCAGATGAGCATCTCTGAGTAGGCCGCTAGTTTGTGAGGTCTTCGATAGAGCGGTAAACATTAAGTATCTTGACGGCTTCCCTGTAGAGGATGCCATTTTTAAGACGTTATTCAACTATATTGGAAAGTTCCTGCAGGAAGGATTCGGCAGCCTCGTTTTCTATGATGACCGTAGAAGATACGCAAAAAAATCCTTGCTTTGTCGAAATAGCTTTTTGATACTGCTCCTAACTTTCGATAGAGTTTCAAAACTCTGTGTTGTTCTTCAGAATTAGGTGTTAGGAAGCTCCATCTGTCCTCAATGGGATAGATGGAGCTTCTGTTATTTGGCTGCGGAAGTTTCTGTTTTTTTCTTGTTCTTCTAATCACTATTTTAGCGGGGGAAAGGGATTTTGTGGGGTAAATTTTGCTTGGAAAAACCTCCTCCGTTGTGTAAACTCCGCGCTTCGGCTTTCAAAAACGTGGTTGCACCGCCCACCGCCCATCGACAGAAAAACACAAAAAGGGGTGGACGAGCGCGGAGTATTTACCTAAGGGATAGGATTTTCTACCTCTTAGGTAGATTTATTTAGCTCTGAGGTAGATGAAAAAGGGGGCGGTGTACTGATTTTCTGTGGGTTGAATGGAAAACTTGCGAACCCCGCCCTATTACGGTAGCAAAAAGTCAAACGTAGCGAAAATAAAAGTTGCGATTTGATTTGCAAAAATGAAGTCTATTGCGTAACTTTGCGCAAGAAATCACAACAAAAGTACCATCACACCCCGCCAACTGCCGTGAGGCAGAACGCCCCCGATGCCGACCCGTCCGCCGTGAGGCGCTGCCGTCATCGGACGATGTTTTTTCTCATTCAATTATCCTTTCTATTTTTTTGTTTTTAACCCACCTTATTCTATGCCCTCCCCCTTACCTTTCCCACAAGGCAGCGCGCCGCCCTCGGCGCATGGACACCCGAAAAGGCTTTGTGTTCTACTTCTCCTGGCTCGACAATCTCAGTTATCTTTCTGCCGAAGAGCGCAATGCGGTGGTGCTCGCCATTGTCGATTATGCCCGAACGCTCCAACCGCCCACCCACCTCTCTCCGCAGGCCATGGTGGCCTTTGCCTTCTGTCGCGACATCATTCTCCACGAGGCCGAACGCTTCGCCGGACTGGACGACGAGGCCCCAACGACGGCGATGACCGGTGCAAAATCTGCGAGAAACGCCCCCTCTACGCCTGAAAATCAGTCGACGACGAAAAATTCGCAACAAATCGACATACGCAGTGTCATTTCGCCTGAAAATCAGTCGTCCGCTGCTGTCCCTCGCACGCGCGACAGTAACAATAACAGTGACAGCAACAAAGACATCGACAAAAACACTTCCTCTTCTTCTTCCGACAGAACGAAAGAAAAAGGGGAAGAGGGATTGAGGATTTCGAAAGTCGGGATGCGGATGCTGGTATTGCTCCCTGCCCCCGATGCGGTTTCCTCTGCGTCTGCTGTTTCTTCTTCCGTTGTTTCTACCCCTGCGGCATCTTCTGCCACGCCATCCGCTGCCCACCCCACGCCGGCCGAAGTCGAAGCCCTCTGGCAGGCACGCGGCTATCGGTCGAGCGCGCAAGAGTTCTACGACTACAACGAGCAGCGGGACTGGTTCACCAAGGACGGGACGCGCATCTGCCGTTGGAAGACGGCGGCGCAAAACTGGGAGCGGCGCTACTGTGAGGTCATCGCTCCTCTCCGCGAGCGGGCGGCGGCACAGCAGGCGCTGGAACACCAGCGGCGCATCAACTGCGAGGCGGCGGTGGCCTATCGACGCGAGCAGCAGGAGGAGCGGGAACGGGAGTCGCGTCGTTCGCGCCTCCTGGCGGTGAGCCACGAGGAGGCGCAGGTGCGTTTTGCCGAAGCCCTTGCTGCCTGCGATGGTGATGCGGAGCGCGCCATCGCTTTGCTCAAAGCCCGTGACATGGCGCGCCTGGCCGAGTTGGAGGGGAGGGCCGGCGGTGCTGCGCTTCCGTAGAAGGTAAATATCTTCGTATAGGGCTGACCTTCAGTCAGCATTCCTATGCTGCACTTTACCCCACGAGGACGTGGGGTTATTCAGACAGGTCGCCTTCAGCGACCCAACGTGGGTACTTCTCATTTCCTCAATCCATCAGTCCTCAATCTACCAATCTACTATTCCCCAATCTACCAGTCTACTATCTACCAATCTACTATCCCTCATTCTACCAGTCTACTATCTGCCAATCTACTATCCCCCATTCTACTATCCCCCATTCTACCAGTCTACTATCTACCAGTCTACTAATCCCATGACCAACCAACAACTGTTTGACCAACACATTCTGCCCATCCTGCCGCGCATCAAAACCCTCGTGGCGCGCTACGGCCATGGGCACGGCCATCGCGACGACGACCTGCAAGCCGTGCTCATCGCCCTTTTTGTCAACCTCCACCACTGGCGGAGGGACGACCCCCTCCTCCCGTGGGTCGATGCCGTGGTGCGCCACCGCCTCGCGCGCCTCAGTGCCCGCCGCACTGCTCCCTGGGAGTCGGAACTCGACCTCGACGACTGCACACCGCCGACGGACGAGAGCACCGGCGACACCCTCGGCCACGCCCCAGCCGATCCCGGCTCGGTGACGGCCCTCGACACCTATCGCAACCAGCGCCTCGTGCGTGCCGTGATGGGCCTCGCACCCCACTATCGGGAGATGCTCCTCCGCCGCATTGATGGCGAGAGTTATGCCGAGATTGCTCCCACCGTGGGACTTTCGCCCGAAGCCGTGGCCCACGTGGTGCGCCGTGCCAAAGCCATGCTCCGCACCGCCCTGCGCGAAGCCGAAGGGAGTCGGTCTGAGCGAAAATGGAGTGCGCAGGCGGCAGACGCGCCCTGAAATGTTAAATCCGTGTTAAAGTCGGGGTCGTGTGGCTGTTTTGGAGGTCGAGATGTCTATATATAAATGTAAGGCTTCCGCCACAAGGCGACCATCGGACGGGCCCACCGATGTACCGAAGACGGAAGGCTTACGAAAAAAAATAGTAGTATCACATTCTAAACATTTTTACCTAAACACTTTTACCATTATGATGCAATACAAAGTTGTGACGCGCAAGAACCCCATCAACAAGACCAAGAAGTTCTATCCTGCCCTCGTGAGCCCACAGCCCGTGGACAAGGCCAAAATCATTGAGCGCATCGAGAAGCGCTGCACCCTGGCTTCGGCCGACGTGAAGGCGGTGCTCGACGCCCTCGAAGTGGAACTCATCGACTGCCTGCAAGAGGGCTGGAGCGTGCGTCTGGGCGATTTCGGTTCGTTCCGCGTTTCGCTCCGCACGAAGGGCAAGGACAAGGCCGAGGACGTGCAGGCGGAACACATCCTCTCGACCCACGTGGTGTTTACGCCTTCGCCCCGCATCCGCCGTGCGCTCAGCGTGAAGAGCAAGGCGGTGAAGTTTGTGCGCCAAGGTGAGGAGACGGACAAGAAGGCGGCCAAGCCTGCCGGCGGTGTGACGCCCGCTCCTGTGCCCGGGGCATAAGGGACTTTCAGTCTTGGCGGGGCGGTGTCTTGTGGGCATCGCCTCGCTATTTTTTTGGAGGAGATAGGGCTGACCTTCAGTCAGCATTCCTTGCTGCTCCTTTTACCCCACGAGAACGTGGGGTTACTCAGACAGGTCGCCGTCAGCGACCGAGTGAGCAACGAACGCTGCGGAGTGGATGATGGCGACCGAGTGGGTAACGTCTGCTGCGGTGTTGCCCCGCTGCGCTTCTGTCTATATTGCGCATTGTCTATATTACGTTGCTCCGCCTTGTCGCTGAAGGCGACACCTTTTGAGTAACCCCACGTCCTCGTGGGGTGGACTGCTACTCCGGCGGAAGCTGACTGAAGGTCAGCCCGATTGCCCACCACTTTCATAGGGCTGACCTTCAGTCAGCATTCCTTGCTGCACTTTTACCCCACGAGAACGTGGGGTTACTCAGATAGGTCGCCGTCAGCGACCCAGCGTGGGTAACGAACGCTGCGGAGTGGATGATGGCGACCGAGTGGGTAACGTCTGCTGCGGTGTTGCCCCGCTGCGCTTCTGTCTATATTGCGCATTATCTACACTGCGTTGCTCCGCCTTGTCGCTGAAGGCGACACCTTTGAGTAACCCCACGTCCTCGTGGGGTGGACTGCTACTCCGGCGGAAGCTGACTGAAAGTCAGCCCGATTATCCTCAAAATCTCATTTACAAAATCACTTTTTTTCTTTTTTTACCTATGAAACTTCAAGAATTGACGGCCGTGGCGATGCTGACCTTCGGGGTGCTGCTGGCGATACTCGGCTTTTGGGTGGCGCCTACGGGGCAGGTGGACGAGAGTGTGCTGTGGCTCTTTGCGCAGTGCCTCATTTATGCCGGTTCGGTGATGGGCGTGACGGTCTACGTGCGCCGTTGGGGCGAACGGCTGGCAAAGGGCGATTAGCCTTTTTTTCTCGGTCTTCAACCCCAAAATAATTGTCCCACCGATGTGCCGTGCATCGGTGGGACAATGAGGTGTGGAATGGTGAGGAAAGGGACGCGGATGTCGGAAACAAAAATGCGCTCCCGCGGCTTATCCCACCAGTTGGAGGTAGAAGACGGCGGCGGGGATGGCGAGGAGGGCGGAGTCGAAGCGGTCGAGCATGCCGCCGTGGCCGGGGAGGATGCGCCCCGAATCCTTGATGCCGAGTTGGCGTTTGAAGAGACTTTCCACGAGGTCGCCCCACGTGCCGAAGACGCACACCACCAGCGCCAGTCCGAGCCACTGCCAGAGCAGAAGGATGGGGAAAGCCCACCAGAGCACCACACCGGCGAGCAGGCAGAGCAGGCCGCCACCGATGGAGCCGACCCACGACTTTTTGGGCGAAATGCGCTCAAAGAGGCGGGCGGGGAAGCGGCGACCGAGCAGACTGCCGCAGAGGTAGGCACCGGTGTCGCTCGTCCAGAGGAAGATGAACACGCTCAGCGGCAACACCCACGAATAGGGGAGGCTGTTGGAGAGCGCATCGTAGCGATAGGCCAGGAAGAAGATGAGCGAGAGCGGAAGGGTGATGTAGAGCTGGGCAGCAAAGGCAAAGGCCCAGTTTTTCAAAGGATTGGTGTCCCGCCGATAGAGTTCGCTGATGAGGAGGTAGAGCACCGTGCCCACGAAGGGAGGAAAAACTGGTAGGACGGGGCGAGGGTGCAGCACTGCCAGAGGGCGAAGATGAAAGAAAGGGAGCAGGCGGTGGCGATGAGCTGATTGACCGATGCACCGACGTGGCGGTTGATCAGGCCGGTGAACTCCCACACGGAGAGAGCGGCAATGGCGGCAACGAGGAGGGCAAAGGTGATGGACCTGCCCAACATCCCGCCCACGAGGAGGGCGATGTAGAGCACCCCGGTGAGGGCGCGGATGAGCATATTGTTCATGAGGATTGGGGAAATGATGTGTCGGAAAAAAACGTGCAGAAAACGCACGGTCATCTCAGAAAAAAAACTGATGTGAGACAGATACAACATTACCGCCACACGCAGTCGGGGCGTGCAACGGTAATGGTGAGGGAGCGGGCTGCGCTTATTCCGCAGCGTTCGGCAGATGGGCCGAGATGTCAGGATTGTCGTCGGTCGAGGGTGCCGGCGTTTCGCCCTCGGCAGCAGGCGTTTCGGCCGGCAGGGGTTGCTCTTCGAGGATGATGTCGGCACGACTCTTCCAAGGACGTGCGCCAAAGATATTCTCCACATCGGCCGCAAAAATCACTTCGTGCTCGCAAAGCAAGTCGGCCAGCGCCTTGTGTTTGTCGGCATTTTCGGTGAGGATGCGCTTGGCGCGGGCATACTGCTCATCAATGAGCTTCTGCACCTCTTGGTCGATGATGCGCGCCGTCTCGTCGGAGTAGGGTTTCTGGAAGGTTTCCTGCGGATTGTAATAGGAAAGGTTAGGCAGCCGTTCGCTCATGCCGAGGAAGGCCACCATGCCGTAGGCGCGCTGAGTGACGCGCTCGAGGTCGTTGAGGGCACCGCTGGAAATGCGGCCGAGTACCACCTCTTCGGCAGCACGACCTGCCAAAGTGGCACACATCTCATCGAGCATCTGTTCGCGGGTGATGATGGTGCGCTCTTCGGGCAGATACCAAGCCGCGCCGAGACTCTGTCCGCGAGGTACGATGGTCACCTTCACCAGCGGGTTGGCGTATTCCAAAAGCCACGACACCGAAGCGTGTCCGGCTTCGTGGACGGCAATGGAGCGTTTTTCCTCCTGTGTCATGACGCGCGTCTTCTTCTCCAAACCGCCGATGATGCGGTCGACAGCGTCGAGGAAGTCTTGTTTCGTGACCGACTCGCGGTCGTGGCGGGCGGCGATGAGTGCAGCTTCGTTGCAGACGTTGGCGATGTCGGCACCGGAAAATCCGGGAGTCTGACGCGCCAGCAGTTCGATGTCAAGACCGTCTTGAAGTTTGAGCGGTGCGAGGTGTACTTTGAAAATGGCCACACGTTCGGGCAGGTCGGGCAAATCAACGTGGATTTGTCGGTCGAAACGTCCGGCACGCAGCAGCGCTTGGTCGAGCACATCGACGCGGTTGGTGGCGGCCAGAATAATCACTCCGGTGTTGGTGCCGAAGCCGTCCATTTCGGTGAGCAACTGGTTGAGGGTGTTTTCGCGTTCGTCGTTGCCACCGAAGCCCACGCCTTTGGAGCGCGCACGTCCCACGGCGTCGATTTCGTCAATGAAGACGATGGAGGGGGCTTTCTCTTTGGCCTTCTGGAACAAGTCGCGCACACGACTCGCGCCGACACCGACAAACATTTCCACGAAGTCGGAACCCGACATCGAGAAGAAGGGCACACCCGCCTCACCGGCCACGGCTTTGGCGAGTAGGGTTTTTCCCGTTCCGGGAGGGCCTACGAGAAGCGCGCCCTTGGGAATTTTTCCACCCAAGTCGGTGTATTTCTTGGGGTTCTTCAGAAATTCCACGATTTCTTGGATTTCCTGTTTCGCCCCTTCTTGGCCGGCCACATCTTTGAAGGTCACGTTGATGCCGCCGTTCTCTTTGTTGTACTCTTTGGCTTTGCTCTTGCCCACGCTGAAGATACCGCCGCCGGTATTGCCCATGCGGCGCAGCATGAAGTACCAGAAGCCCACGAGCAGCAGGATGGGGAAGAGGCTGGTGAGGATGTTGAGGAGGATGGAGCGACTTTCTTCGTAGGTCACTTTGCCTTTGTAGCCGATGCCCGTGAGGTAGTCCTCCACCTTGTCGGCAGTGGGATAGCGGGCAGTGACGGTGGGGCGCTTGCCCACCTCGCTGACGCCTTGGTGAAACACTTCGCGCACCTTGGTGGGGAGCACCACGATGCTCACCTTGCCATCGGTCTTGTTGACCACCACCTCGTGGGTGTAGCCGCGAGCGATGTAGGATTTTATCTCCGAGTAGCTGATGTCTTTTTCGTAGCTGCCCGGATGTTCGTTGCCCTGCCAGAGCATCACCGCCAAGGCACCAATCACGATGATGTAGAGCCAGTTGAGGTTGAACTTCGGCATTTTAGGGTCTTTAGGGGGCTGTTTTTGAGAGTTTGCAGACATGATATGGGGGAGTGCATGAGGGAGCGCAGAGGGATTGCGCCCCTTGGGGTTAGCTTAGTCGAGGTCGGGAATTTGGGTGATGGCGGCATCTTCCCAGAGGTGCTCCAAGTCGTAGAAGGCGCGCTCGTCGGGCACGAAGATGTGCACCATGACGCTGCCGAAGTCCATCGCCACCCACGTATTGTTGGCGCGTCCGGCGATGGCCGAAGGGCGCTCACCCAGATGGGTGCGGGCAAAGTTTTTCGATACTGTCGACGATGCTGTCCACCTGCGAAGGCGAACCGCCGGTGCAGATGACAAAAGCGTCGGTGGGGGCGGTGGTGATGCCGGTGAGGTCGGCCACCACGATTTCGCGGCCTTTTTTCTCTTGGATGCCGTCGATGATGATGTCTATTAAGTCTTTGGTCATAAAAATGGAGGATTGCATAGGAAATCGCGTGAGGGATTGCGCGAGAAGAATGCCGGCAGCACAGGCGTGCAGACAGCGTGGGCAAAGGTACGATTTTTTTATTTGGGATGCCGAAGGGGGGTGCAGGCTTTTTTGGCTTCCCCTCGACCTTCCTCTTCCGTCATTGCAACAATTGTGCCAAGAAACGCGATTGGAATTATTTGCAACATTTTAAGTGAAGCAAGCGAGCGTTTCGGCAGAAGTTTTTGTACCTTTGCCGCGTCAATCCACTCCCAGATTATGAATATGCTCATTCGTTCTCATTTTTCGTTTTCTTTTCCTCCTGCTGCTCGCTCTGTTGCCCCAGAAGGGTGCGGCACAGTCGGAGACCGGCGACCTGCCACCGGTGAAGCCCGGCGAGGTGGGTCCCGCGCTGGCGGTCGACATCCAGGTGGGCAAAGCGCTCTACAAAGGCGACAGCATCCCCCACATCATCATGCCCACGCTCTACAAATATCCCCAAATGGAATTTCGCAACGAGGGCGACCGCACGCGCTACCTGCGCCTCGTGGCCAATGTCAAAAAACTCCTTCCGCTGGCTAAGATGGTGAGAATCACGGTGATCGAAACCTACGACTACCTCGCCACCCTCCCCGACAAAAAGGCGCGGCAGGCCCACATCAACGCCATGGAGGAAGGGCTGCGCCGCGAATACACCCCCGTGCTCAAGAAGATGTCGCGTTCCCAAGGGCGGCTGCTCATCAAGCTCATCGATCGCGAGTGCAACATGACGGGCTACAACATCGCCAAAGCCTTCATCGGCACCTTCAACGCCAACGTCTACCAAGGCCTCGCCTTCCTCTTCGGGCAGAGCCTCACCAAGCACTACGACCCCGAGGGCGACGACCGCTACACCGAACGCGTGGTGCGCATGGTGGAAAGCGGACAAATTTGACCGCGCTGCCCGACGACCGACCTTAGGGCATCGTCTCGCTCTCTCCGAACGTTCACGCCCAAATTCACATCGAAATTCGTACCTGTCGGCGGAAAATGCACATTTTCAGCACAAAAGCTTGGCCAGTCCAAGGAGAGTTCGTAATTTTGCACACGCTAAGCCTTGTGCGCGTGGGCTATCCTGTCCGCCGCACGAAGCGAGCATCATTTCTATTTTTCATTATTCACCCATCATCAACATGTACTTAGATTCAGCTAAGAAGACAGAGATCTTTGGACAGTACGGAAAGTCTAACACGGATACCGGTTCCGCTGAGAGCCAGGTGGCCTTGTTTTCATACCGTATTTCCCACTTGACGGAACACATGAGAGCAAACCGTAAAGATCATACGACCGAACGCTCTCTCGTGAAACTCGTAGGTAAGCGCCGCGCCCTCCTCAACTACTTGAAGGATCGCGACATCGAGCGCTATCGTGCCATCGTGAAGGCACTCGGCCTGCGTAAGTAAGGAAAATCTTTTTTTCATTAAAACAAAAAGGCAATCAAGACTCCATACGTCGTGACGACGTGTGGAGTCTTTTTTTTGCATCCATCCACAAGGATGCATGCCCCGTCGTCGGCACAAAATGCCGCCCCACCACCTTGTCGTTCTCGAAAGAAATCCGTAATTTTGCGCACAAGAGCCTCCTTTTCGACCGTGTGTCGCGCCCGGCACGCGCCCACGGCCGATGCAGCGCTCCCTCACCCCCAACTTCCTCCCTATGAAGCTCAACCGCAACCTCCACCTTTGGCTCACCGTGGGCATCTGCTTCGTGCTGAGCCTCGCCTGCATCGTCCTCGCCCTGCCTCGTGAAGCCAAATTCGGCTACTCCTACGAGATTGGGCAGCCCTGGAGCTATCCGCCCCTCATCGCCACCTTCGAATTTCCCATCGACAAGACGCCCGACCAGCTCAAAGTCGAGCGCGACAGCGTGCTCCAAGAGTTCCACCCCTACTTCAACGCGCGCGAACAGGTGGGGCAGCAGCAAATCAAGAACTTCAAGAGCGACTATGCCCGCGGCGCCTTCAACGGCGTCCCCCTCACCTATGTGCAGCACGCCCTCAACATGCTCAGCAACATCTACGGCAGCGGCATGGTCGACTCCGAAGAGTTCAACCACCTCTCGGCACAAAATCTCAAAGGCATCCGCGTGGTGAGCGGCACTTCGGCCACCGCCCGCCCCCTCTCGGCCCTCTTCTCCCCCGCACGGCCTATGAGTATGCCATGCACCAAGAGCAATTCTCGCGCGAAATCATGTCGCGCCTCAACCTCCACAAATACCTCGTCCCCAACCTCGTCTACGACAGCCTGCGCACCCACGAAGGGCGCGAAGAAGCCCTCGCGACCGTATCGACCAGCACCGGCATGGTACTGGCCGGCGAGCGCATCATCGACCGCGGCGAGCGCGTCAGTCCGCGGCAGTACTCCATCCTCGAGTCCCTCCGTCGCTACAGCGAGCACCGCAAGAACGACGGCCGCAGCCTCATCGGTGTGGTGGGCGGACAGGTCGGTCTCGTCGGCGGTTTTCTCGCCCTCCTGCTCATCTTCCTCTACCTCTTCCGCCGCGACCTCTACACCTCTCCCCACAGCCTCTATCTCATCTTCAGCCTGGTCACCCTCTTCCCCGTGCTCACCTCGCTGCTGGTGACCTACAAGTTCTTCTCCGTCTACATCATCCCCTTTGCGATGGTGCCCTTCGTCATCCGCGTGTTTATGGACACGCGCACGGCCTTCCTCGTCCACATCCTCATGGTGTGCCTCGCCGCCATCCCTCTCCACAGCAACTACCTCTTCTTCCTCACCCAGCTCGTGAGCGGACTGGTCACCCTCTTCACCATCCGCGACCTCACCGAGCGTTCCCAACTGATGCGCACGGCCCTCATCGTCACCCTCTGCACGTGGGCGTTCGGTCTCTGCCAGGACCTCGCCCAAGGCACCACCCTCACCGACATCGACCGCTCGTGGTATTGGTACATCGGCATCAACGGCGTTGCCCTCCTCTTCACCTATCCCCTGCTCTATCTCATCGAGCGCCTCTTCGGATTCACCTCGAGCGTCACTCTCATCGAGATGAACAACACCAACACCCCCCTCATCCGCCGCATGGCCCGCGAGGCCAACGGCACCTACGTCCACTCCCAGCAGGTGGGCAGTCTGGCGGCCGAAGTGGCAGCCAAAATCGGTGCCAACGTGCAGCTCGTCCGCACCGCCGCCCTCTACCACGACATCGGAAAAATGCTCAATCCGGCCTATTTCACCGAAAATCAGGGCGGCATCAACCCCCACGACCAGCTCACCGAGGAGCGGTCGGCCGAGATCATCATCTCCCACGTCACCGAGGGGGTCCGCCTGGCCGAAAAGCACGGCATCCCCAAGCTCCTCCGCGAGTTTATCGTCACCCACCACGGGTCGTCGATGGTGAAATATTTCTACATCCAGGCTTGCAACAAATATGGCGCCGACAAGGTCGACCCGAAAGCCTTCACCTATCCCGGGCGCAACCCCTACACCCGCGAGCAGGCCATCCTCATGATGGCCGATGCCATCGAAGCCTCCTCCCGCAGCCTCAAGGAATACTCCGACGAGGCCATCACCGAACTGGTGAACCGCATCGTCGACAGCCAGGTGGAGAGCGGCTATTTCCGCGAGTGTCCCATCACCTTCCGCGACATCTCCGATGCCAAACGCGTCTTTGCCGAAAGCCTCAAGACCATCTACCACACCCGCATCGCCTACCCCACCCTCAACCAGCCCGTCAAGGCCGACGACGACCGCACCGCGCCCCAGCGCCCACACCTCTTCGGCAGCAACACCTGGCGGTGGAAAAAAAGTGAGCAGAAAAAAAGCACCTATCCTCTCCCATCAGAGGTAGAAAAAAATCTACCTCAGAGATAAAACAAACTACCTCAGACGCCGGAAAAAAACCACGTCTGAGGTAGTTTTTATTCGATTTGGATTTTGACACCTCTTTCACGGAGAACAACAACTATCTATGAGGCTGTCGGGCCGGCTTTCAGCCAGCTTTCCTCTATGCTCTGCCCACCTCGGGAGAACCCGAGGTTATGCAAAAGGTGTCACCTTCAGCGACATCGTGAGCCAAAGCCAAATGAAACCGAGAGTTGTGTTCGGGCGCGGCAGGTTGCTGAAAGCGACACCTTTGCATACTAGAAAAAGGTGTTGTCTTGAAAGGTAGAAGGTGCGGCAGGTCGCTGAAAGCGACACCTTTGCATAACCCCACGTCCTCGTGGGGTGGATGCCGCCGGAAAGGATGCTGACTGAAGGTCAGCCCGATTGAGTTGTCGGCGCATTGAGGCAGTGATGCCCGATTTTGAAGAACCGATGCCCTTCAAATTCTTTTTCTTCCCCAACGCTTGTTGATTTGGGCAATGTTACTTACCTTTGTCCAAGAATTGCAAATCTCCGGAGAAGAGGGAGGGAGGACATTTCGCTACGTTCTGCCTTCGTCAGGATGCGCTTCTACTCCAAGATCTCATTGAGCCACCTCCATAAAAAAAACGCACACTATGGAAGAAAAACACCCTATCCTCTCTCGACACCTCGGCACACTGACGCTTGTGCTCCTCGCCTTGACTTTCGTCATGAGCGCTGCGGCAGGCCCTTTCAGCACACGACGCACCGCTCCGAAAAGCGAGACGCCCCTCCGCGTGGCCTGCGTGGGCAACAGCATCACCTACGGCTACGGCCTCACCCACCGCGACACCGAGTGCTACCCTGCGCGCTTGCAGGAACGCCTCGGCAAGGGCTATGACGTGCGCAACTTCGGCCATTCCGGCACGACCCTGCTGCGTCGCGGCCACCGCCCCTACATTGCGCAGGAAGTCTACCGAAATGCGCTCGATTTCCGTCCCGACATCGTGGTGATTCACCTCGGTATCAACGACACCGATCCGCGCAACTGGCCTTTCTTCCGCGATGATTTCACGAAGGACTATATTGCGCTGGTCGACTCCTTCCGCGCCGCCAACCCCAAGGCACGCTTTTTCCTCGCACGGATGTCGCCCATTTCCCACCGTCACCACCGATTTTTGGCCGGAACGCGCGATTGGCACAAACTCATTCAGCGCGCCATCGAACGTGTGGCGACGGCCACCGGCGCCCGCCTCATCGACTTCTACGAACCCCTCCTCCCCCACCCCGAAATGCTGCCCGACGGCCTCCACCCCGACAAGGCGGGAGCGGCACTGCTGGCCGATGTGGTCTTTGCCGCCCTCACCGGCGAACACGGCGGACTCCAACTGCCGGCGGGCTTTTCGGACAACATGGTGATTCGTCGCCACCAGCCTTTCACCGTCAGCGGACGTGCCGATGCCGGAGCGGTGGTCATGGCCGAATTTGCCGGCCAAAAGCACAAGACCACGGCCGATGCCGACGGCCGTTGGCAGGTGACATTTGCCCCCGTGGCGGCCGGTACGAACTACAACCTCAGCGTGAGCAGCGGCCGACAAACGCTCCGCCTGCGCAACATCGCGGCCGGCGAGGTGTGGCTCTGTTCGGGTCAGAGCAACATGGCCTTTTCCCCTGCGCAATGCCGTGGGGGGCAGAGCGCGCTTTGGCCGCGGCCGACGATGCCGATCTGCGCCTGCTCAACCTCCTCCCCCGATGGGACACCGACAACAGCGAATGGGACAGCACGGCGCTCGACTCCGTGAACCGCCTGCTCTACCTGCGCAACGACGGTTGGCAGACGGCCACGCGGGAGAATGTGGGTAATGTGTCGGCCGTGGCCTATCACTTTGCCCGCATGCTGCGCGACAGTCTGAAAGTGCCGGTCGGGATCATCGTCAATGCCGTGGGCGGCAGCACCACCGAGTCTTGGATTGACCGCCGCACGCTCGAGGACGAGTTTCCCGAACTCCTCAACGACCGCTTCGGCCACAACGTGATGGTGATGCCGTGGGTGGTGGAGCGGATGCGGAAAAACATAGCCCGCGCCACCGACAAACTCCAGCGCCATCCCTATCAACCCACCTACCTCTTCGATGCCGGCCTCCGTCCACTCAAAGGCTGCGCGGTCGATGGGGTGCTGTGGTATCAAGGCGAGTCGAACGCGGAAAACATGGAAATCCACGAGCGCCTTTTCCCCCTCCTCCTCCGTTCGTGGCGCACCTACTTGGGCGAACCCGATCTGCCGTTCTACACGGTGCAACTCTCCAGCATCAACCGCCCCTCGTGGCCGTGGTTTCGCGAGAGTCAGCGCCGCATGACCGAAGCCTTGAAAGGGGTGTATATGGCGGTGAGCAGCGATGTGGGCGATTCGCTCGACGTTCACCCCCGCCACAAACAGCCCATCGGCGAACGGCTCGCCCGACTGGTGCTGCACCACGAGCGCGGATTTGCCCACCTCACCCCCTGCGGCCCTTCCGCCCCGCGTGCCACCCTGCACAAAGACGCAGAAGTGGAGGTTAGTTTCCAATGGAGCCGCGGCCTCACCACGTCCGACGGTCAGGCGGTGCGCACGTTTGAAGTGGCCGGTGCCGACGAGGTGTTCCACCCCGCTGCCACCACCCTCCATGCCGACCGCGTGCGCCTGCACTGCCCCGAAGTGGAGCATCCGGTGTGGGTGCGCTACGGTTGGCAGCCGTTCACCCGCGCCAACCTCGTCAATGCCGAAGGATTGCCCACTTCCACTTTCCGCATCGCCGTGGAAGGGGCAAAGCCTTAGCCATCGGCAAAAAGCCGCAAAACGGCATTTTCATCCCACAAGACCGCATTTTCTCGCTGGAAATCCGTAATTTTGCAGTCTAAAACTCTCCTATTTCATGAGCGAAAAGAAATTCAATCGTACCCTCGTCACCGCCGCCCTGCCCTATGCCAACGGCGGTGTGCACATCGGGCATCTCGCCGGTGTCTATGTGCCTTCCGATATTTACGTGCGCTATCTGCGTCTGAAGCGCCGCGACGTCCTGTTCATCTGCGGCAGCGACGAACACGGCGTGCCTGTCACCATCCGTGCCCGCAAAGAGGGCTGCTCGGTGCAGGAAGTCGTGGACCGTTACCACCAACTCATCAAAGATTCGTTTGAGGGCTTCGGCATCTCGTTCGACATCTACTCCCGCACCACCAGTGCAACGCACCGACAGGTGGCATCCGACTTCTTCCGCACGCTCTACGACAAGGGCGAATTCCTCGAACGCGAAAGCGAACAATACTATGACGAGGAGGCCAAAACCTTCCTCGCCGACCGCTACATCACCGGCGAATGCCCACACTGCCACAACCCACAAGCCTACGGCGACCAGTGCGAAAAAAATGCGGCAAAGACCTCTCGCCCACCGAACTCATCAACCCCGAATCGAAGGTGTCGGGCAGCAAACCCGTGTTGCGCAAAACGAAGCACTGGTATCTCCCCCTCGACAAGCACCAACAGTGGTTGCAACCGTGGATTGAGAGCCATCCCGAATGGCGCCCCAACGTGAGCGGCCAGTGCAAGAGTTGGTTTGACATGGGACTGCAACCGCGTGCCGTGAGCCGCGACCTCGATTGGGGCATTCCCGTGCCGGTAGAAGGCGCTGAGGGCAAGGTGCTCTACGTTTGGTTTGACGCCCCCATCGGCTACATTTCCAACACCAAAGAACTCCTCCCCGACTCGTGGGAAAAGTGGTGGAAGTCCGACGATACGCGCCTCATCCACTTCATCGGCAAGGACAACATCGTGTTCCACTGCATCGTGTTCCCCGCCATGCTCAAGGCCGAAGGCTCTTTCATCCTGCCCGACAACGTGCCGAGCAACGAGTTTCTCAACTTGGAGGACGACAAAATCTCGACCTCGCGCAACTGGGCGGTGTGGCTCCACGAATATCTGCAAGAGTTCCCCGGCAAACAGGACGTGATGCGCTACGTCCTCACCGCCAACGCCCCCGAAACGAAGGACAACAACTTCACCTGGGCCGACTTCCAAGCGCGCAACAACAACGAACTCGTGGCCGTCTACGGCAACTTCGTGAACCGCGCCCTTCAACTCACGCAGAAATACTACGACGGCATCGTCCCCGCTGCCGGCACGCTCACCGAGAGCGACCTCGCCGCCATCGAGGAGTTCAAGGGCGTGAAGGCCGAAGTGGAACGCCTGCTCGAAGCCTTCCGCTTCCGCGATGCACAAAAGGAGGCCATGAACCTCGCCCGAATCGGGGAACAAATACCTGGCCGATGCCGAACCCTGGAAGGTGATTAAGACCGATCCCGAACGCGTCAAGACCATCCTCAACCTCTCGCTCCAACTCGTGGCCAACCTCGCCATCGCGTTCGAGCCTTTCCTCCCCTTCTCCTCCGCCCGTTTGCGCGAAATGATTGCCATGCCGGCCGTCGAATGGGACCGCCTCGGCGCGCTCGACCTCCTCGCTGCCGGTACGCAGTTGGGCACCCCGAACTCCTCTTTGAGAAAAATCGAGGACGACGCCATCGCCGCGCAACTCCAGAAGTTGGCCGACATCAAGAAGCGGAACGAAGCCGAAAACCACCGCGCCAACCCCGTGAAGGAAGACATCGACTTCGCCACGTTTGAAAAGCTCGACATCCGCGTGGGTACCATCCGCCATTGCGAACGGGTGCCGAAGATGAAGAAACTCCTCCGCTTCGACATTGCCGACGGCTTGGAAAACCGCACCATCGTTTCGGGCATCGCCCAGCACTACGAACCCGAACAGCTCATCGGCCGTCAGGTGTGCTTCATCGCCAACCTCCCACCCCGCACCTTCAAGAACGGCTTGGTGTCGGAAGGTATGATCCTCTCCGCCCTCAACGCCGACGGTACCCTTTCGGTCATCACGCCCGATCGTGCCGTGCTCCCCGGTTCGGAAGTGGGATAGTCCCACCCCTCTCAGGAGTGTCCCTCCGCACTTCCCCTGCGGATGGGACACTCCTTTGCTTTTCGCCACCGCGCTGTCGTGGGGCGTTCCTCTATCTCAGAGGTAGTTTTTTTCTATCTCTGAGCAAGTTTTTTCTACCTCAGAGGTAGTGTTTTTCCCTCCCTTATGCTCAAAGGCCTCCTTCTGGCTGCCGCCCTCTTCGCTTTGGGCGCGCAGGCCAAACTCAAGCACCTCCTGCCCCTGCCGCAACAGGTGGAGCGGGTGGAAGCCGCGCCCTTCGCGCTGGGTCGTCCCGTCGCCCTGACCGACCCGACCCACACCGCCCTCCTCCGGAATTTCCTGCACGCACAAGGTTGCTCCATCGACCCGAACGCCGCCGCCCAAGTGGTGGTCAGGATTGAGCCGCATTTCGACACCTTCGACTATCGGCTGGACGGTTTTTCCCAACGAGGGGCTATCGGTTGCGCGTGCGTCCCGACACCCTCGAAATCACCGCCGCCACGGAGGTGGGCATCATTCGCGCCGCACAGACGTTGGCGCAAATGGCCATGGGCGGTGACGAGCGGCCGGCGCTCGAAGCGGCAGACATCACCGACTTTCCCGCCTTCAAACTCCGAGGCTTCATGCACGATGTCGGGCGGTCGTTTCTCTCCATCGAAACCCTCAAACGCCACATCGACCTCCTCTCACGCTTCAAGGTGAACACCTTCCATTGGCATTTGACGGAAAAACCAAGCCTGGCGCATCGAGGTGAAAAGCCTTTCCGCAACTCACGGCGGCCGAACACATGACCCGCTTCCCCGGCCGCTTCTACACGCAGGCCGAAGCACAGGAACTCGAAGCCTTTGCCGCCGAACGCGGGGTGATTATCATTCCCGAAATCGACATGCCCGGCCACAGCGAAGCCTTCCGCCGCGCGATGGGTTTTGACATGCAGACCGATGCCGGCGTGGCAGCACTCACCACCATTCTCGAAGAAATGGCGGCCGTGTTTCCCCGCGCACCCTACCTCCACATCGGTGCCGACGAGCGCACCATCACCTACCCCCGCTTCCTCGAAACGATGATCGACAAGGTGCACGCCCTCGGGCGCAAAGTGGTGGTGTGGAACCCCATCCAAGGGGTGAACATCGGCGGCCTCGACATCAACATGACCCAAATGTGGAGCACCGCGGGCAAGGCCGTGGCCGGCAAGCCCAACATCGACTGCCGCTACCAATACACCAACCACTTCGACGTGTTTGCCGACCTCGTGGGCATTTACAAGAGCAACATCTACTATGCCGAGCGCGGCCATCCCGACCTTGCCGGCACAATTTCCGCCCCGTGGAACGACCGCAAAATGGCGACCGAGCGCGACATCGTGGCGCAAAACAACTTCTTCGCCAATGCCATTGCCCCTTGCCGAACGCAGTTGGCGGGGCGGCGGACGGCAGTATGTCGAACAAGGCGGCACCACGCTGCCCGATGCCGGTGCGGAGTGGGAGGAGTTCCGCTCGTGGGAGGAGCGTTTCCTCTTCCACAAAAGCACCACTCTCGCCGAAGAACCGGTGCCGTATGTGCGGCAGACCGACGTGCGCTGGTGCATCACGGAGCCCTTCCCCAACGAGGGCGACCCCGACCGCCCACTGCCGCCCGAGACGGAGGGTTTGAAAGACAGCTACGTCTACCACGGCAAAACCTATCGCACCGGCCACGCCACCGGCGCGGGCATCTATCTGCGCCACACTTGGGGCAGCATCATTCCCGCCCATTTCCCCGATCCGCAGGAGCACACCACGGCCTACGCCTGGACTTACATCTACTCCCCCCAAGCGCAGGAAGCCGGCGCCCTCATCGAGTTGTACAACTACGGGCGTTCCGAAAAAGATGCTGCTCCAGATGCCGGCACGTGGGATCGCTACGGCTCCAAAAATCTGGCTCAACGACCGCCCCATCGCGCCGCCAACTTTCGACAACAGCGGCCTGACCGACATCACCCACGAAACCCTCCTGCGCAACGAAAACTTCACCGCGCGACCGCCGGTGCCGGTGCGGTTGAAAAAAAAGGGTGGAACAAGGTGCTGCTGCGCCTGCCCTTCCTGCCCGACGGCCGACAGCGGTTGCGCAAATGGATGTTTACTTTCGTGCTCACCGACCGCGACGGCCGCAACGCCCTCGACGGCATTGTCTATGCGCCCCACCCCACGGCCGAACCGCCCACCGCGCTGCCCCTCGGCAGCCGATAGGAAGAGGTCGGTGCTGCTCCGTTTTTCTCATCTCCCCCGCTCCCATGCCCCTCAACTCCTGTTTTTTTCCTTTCTGCACCGCGTGGTGGTGTGGTGTCGTCGATGGCGGCACCGGCAGGGCTACGGCGTGCATTCGCCCTTTGCCTTCAACCTCATCAGCGACGTGATCTACAACACGTGGGACTACTATGCCTACGCCCCTCTGGCCGAACAGCGGGACACCCTTGCCGGACGGCTTTGCGAGAAGGACGACCGCCTCATCTTCCGCCTGGCCAACCATTGGCAGAGTCGGTCGGTGGCTTTTTCTCGGACGCGACTGGCAGCGCACAGCGGCCTATGTGCAGGCGGCCCTGCCCCAAGGCGCAATGTGCCTTTTGGGGAGAGGGAAATTCGGGAGAGGGCGATGAAATTTTGCCCACCTCATCCCTACCTTTGCCGACCGAACTTCTGCGGCGCTGCGACACCCTCCTGATCGACCCCACGTCCGCCGGCGAATGGGCAACGGCCACCGCCTTTCCCCTCGACCCACCGCCCCACCCTGCCCTCCTCATCGTGACCGACATCCACAGCGATGCGGCCGCGCGACAACTGTGGCGGCAACTCCAAGCCGACAAAGCGGTGAGCGTCACGTTCGACCTCTACCGCCTCGGACTGGCCTACCTCGACCCGCAACTCAACAAACAAGACTACGTGGTCAATTTCTTCTGACCGCCGCCCCCGCCCGTTTCCCCGATGAAGCGGTGGGATTTTTCCCTTTGCTCACCAAAACATTTTGTTCTCTCCATGGTTTATCTCATTGTCGGGCTCGGCAACATCGGTGCCGAATATGCCCACACGCGCCACAACATCGGTTTCGACGTGGTAGACCGCATTGCTGAAGATGCGGGTGCTGCGTGGGAAGACCGCCGTTACGGTTTTATCACCACCGTACGCGTGAAAAATCAGACCCTCCTCCTGCTCAAACCCTCCACTTATATGAACCTCTCGGGCAACGCCGTGCGCTACTGGATGCGCGAACGCAACATCCCCCTCGAACAGGTGCTGGTGGTGGTCGACGACCTCGCCCTCCCCTTCGGCCGACTGCGGCTCAAGGCTTCGGGCAGCGAAGCGGGACACAACGGCCTGCGCCACATCACCCAAACCCTCGGCACACAGCAGTATGCCCGCCTGCGTTTCGGCATCGGCAACGAATTTCCGCGCGGCGGACAGGTCGATTTCGTCCTCGGCACGTTTGAAGGCGACGACCTTGCTCAAAAACCCGAAGCCCTGGCACGCGCTGCCGAAGCGGTGAAGAGTTATGCCCTCAAGGCATCGAACGTACCATGAACCTCTACAACAAATGACCACGCCGCGGGGCGCCTCACCGAGTGGGGTGGGCGCCTCGCTTTTTGTGTGAGCAGACGAGGCATCGCCTCCCTCGCCTCTGTCATCCCACTTTTTTTGGAAAAAAAGCAACACGGAAATCTTAAAAAGGAGAGTCATTCTCCACTTTTTTTGCATCCGTATTTAGAGTTTATCGCAAAAAGTTTCGTAATTTTGCAGCAATATCTCGGAGCAAACGCCATGTTGCTCACTTTTTTTATCAACCCAAAAAAACTTCATTCAAAGGTTATGAGAAAACAATTGTTGCTTTCCGTAATTTTTGGTAGTGCTTTCCATCGCGTTGGGCACGAAGGCAGTGGCTCAAGCCACCGTCAGCGGCATCGTGGTGGATGTGGAGACCAACGCTCCCATCGTGGGCGCTACCGTTGCCATCCAAGGGGCGAACGCCAATGCCATCACCGACGACAAAGGCAAGTTCACCATCAAAACCACCAAGGCCAAGCAAAGCCTGCAATTCTCCTGCATCGGCTATGAGCGCCTCGTGCTGCCCGTGAGCAAGACGGGAGAGTACGACCTCGGCCTTGTGCCCCTTGCCGCGAGCAGCGTTTCGCTCAAAGACGCTGTCGTGACCACACGTGCCATCGCACGCAAAACTCCGGTTGCCCTCACCACTCTCGGTTCGGTGATGATTGAGGAGAAAATCGGTACGGCCGACTTTCCCAAAGTGCTCGAAGCCACTCCCGGTGTCTACGTGACGCGCGGCGGTGGCGGCTATGGCGACTCTAAAATCAACCTTCGCGGCTTTAAGAGCGAAAACATCGCTGTCCTGGTCAATGGCGTTTCGATGAACGACATGGAGTGGGGCGGCGTTTATTGGTCCAACTGGGCCGGTCTGGCCGATGTGGCCTCCAACATCCAGACACAGCGCGGTCTGGGAGCGGCCAAGGTGTCGACTCCCTCGGTGGGCGGCTCCATCAACATCGTGACCAAGACGACCGACGCCAAAAAGGGCGGTTTCTTCTCCTACGGCATGGGCAACGACGGCTACAACAAAGCCTTGTTCAGCGTTTCGACCGGTCGCACCGCCGGCGGATGGGCCCTCACCCTCTTGGGCGGCCGCACCTGGGGCGACGGCTACATCCAGGGCACAGAGTTTGAAGGTTGGAACTACTTCGCCTCGCTCTCCAAGCAACTCGGCGACCACATCCTCTCCTTCACCGTCTTTGGTGCTCCGCAGTGGCACAACAAGCGCTCGGAGTACGACGGGCTGACCCTCCAAGGCTGGCAGGAAGTGGGCAAATACATGCGCCCCGGCGAGCAGTACCGCTACAACCCCACCTATGGTTTCGACAAGAACGGCCAGCGCCGCACGTCCTCGAAGAACATGTACCACAAGCCCCAGTTGCAACTCCAGCACATCTGGCAGATCAACTCGACCTCTTCGCTCAACACCGTGCTCTACGCCTCCATCGGTAACGGTTGGGGAACGTCCGGACAAGGCACTGCCCCCTACTCCTCTTCATGGTACGGCGCCAACAACGGTGTCCTCAACATGCAGTTCCGCAAGCCCGACGGCACCTTTGCCTACGATGAAATCCAAGAACTGAACGAGAAGTCCGAAAGCGGTTCGCAGATGGTGATGACGATGTCGAAAAACCTCCACAAGTGGTACGGCCTCGTGTCGACCTACACCAAGGAAGTCAACAGCCACCTCAACCTCTACGGCGGCCTCGACCTGCGCTACTACATCGGTACGCACACCAACGAAATCACCGACCTCTACAACGGTGCTTACTACATCGACCGCTACCGCAAAAACGTACGCCCGGCCAACTTTGCCGGTGCCGGCACGGACGCTTTCATCAACAAGAAGCTCACCGTGGGCGATGTGGTCTATCGTGACTACGACGGCCACGTGGCGCAAGGCGGCGTCTTCGGACAGGCAGAATACGACTGGAACAACCTCACCGCCTTCATCGCCGGTTCGGCCAACATGACCTCCCAGTGGCGTGTGGACCGCTTCTACTACGACAAGGACCACCAGAAGAGCGAAAAAAAGTGAACAAGCTCGGCGGTACCATCAAGGGCGGTGTGAACTATAAGTTCCCCGGCATCGACCGCTTCGGCGGACAGCACAACGTGTTCGTCAACCTCGGCTACATCTCCCGTGCTCCCTTCTTCTCGGGCGGCGCTTTCCCTCTCCTCGACCGTGTCCAACCAAGTGAACCCCGATGCGGTGAATGAGAAGATTTTCTCCACCGAAATGGGCTACACCTACCACACGGCAGCCTTCAACTTCAACCTCAACCTCTACCGCACCGCATGGAGCGACAAGACGATGGCCAAGAGCATCGACATCACCGATGAAAACGGCAATCCCGACCGCGCCATGATCAACATGCAGGGTGTCAACTCCGTGCACAGCGGCATCGAGGCCGAACTCGACTACAAGCCCTACAAGTGGGTAGCCATCCGCGGTATGCTCTCCCTGGGCGACTGGAAGTGGACGAACAATCCCACCGGCTATTTCTACAACTCCGGCGGCCAACCCATCACCAAGGACAAGAAGGTGGCTTCGGGCATCCAAGCCCCCGACCACGCCACGATGGTCATCCACCAGAAGAACGTCAAGGAAGGCGGTTCGGCCCAGTTCACCACCAGCCTCGGCATCACCCTCTATCCCATGGACGGTGTGCGCATCGGCCTCGACTGGAAGCACTTCGGCAGCTACTATGCCGACTACGCCGTTTCGGCCAACGACATCAGCCTCGGCGGCGAGAAAGTCTTCGCTACGCCTTGGAAACTCCCCTCCTACAACCTCTTCGACCTCAGCGCAGGCTACACCTTCAACATGGGCGGCCATCGCACCACCCTCTCCGGCAACATCGAGAATCTCTTCAACCAAGAGTACATTGCCGAAGCCATGGACGGCGGCACCCACGACTGGCGCTCGGCCTACCGCGTATTCTACGGTTTCGGCCGTCAGATGTCGGTTAAAATCAAGGTTAACTTCTAATTTTCCACGATCATGAAGAAAATCGTATATGCCCTGCTCTGCGCAGGCCTCCTCACCGCTTGCTCAGACTACAACGACAACTTCGAGGGCCTCAAAAAAGGTCCTCAGCCGGTCGATGTCAAAAAGTTAGACTATACCCTCACGGCGGCCGACTACAAAGCCATCGCCGACAACGCCACCAACAAAGCGCTCGCCAAAGCTGCGGGCAAAGAGAAGGAACTGGCAGCGTTGGCCAAGACGGGTAAGTTTACCGAACGCATCACCGCCAGCGAATATCTCCCTGCTTTCCTCGCGGCCAAGTGGTTCACGGCCGACAACTCTTCGGCCATCCACGTGACCTACGAACAGAAAGTGACCACCGGTGCCGATGCTTTTTGTGGCTGATTTCGAGCAACTCGAAAACAAAACTGTCAATCCCGCTGTCATCCAAGGTTGGATGGTAACCACCACGACCGGTGCTTACAACTGGGAAAGCCGTTTCCGCAACAACAACCACTATTTGCAGATTTCGGCCTTCCAAAAGGATCCCACAAAGCAGGTGGGCGCAGCACAGCCTATGCCATCACTCCCGCCATTGCGGTTGAAGAAGGTATGCACCTCACCTTTGAAGCCCTCTACGGCAACTACAAAGATGAAGGCGGCCGTCTGAGCCTCTTCCTTCTCGAAGGCGAAACCGACTTTGCCGGACAGAATGTGACCACCCTCGCTTGGAAAAAAATCTCACCAGCAGCGTGAAGATTGAAAAGCCGGCAGAAACCTATGGCACTTTCAAGCGTGCAGCCGATGTCGATTTGAGCAAGTACAAGGGCAAGAAGGTACACATCGCCTTTCGCTATGATGGCAACGACCAGACCAACGCCACCACCACTTTGCAGTTAGACAATGTCGTGGTGGGCAACAAGGTTTCGACCGAAGGCACGGCTACCGATCAGTTTGTATTGACCAGTGGCAAGTGGACGTATGACCCCTCTTCCACCATCTTGCTCTATCCCACGAAGAACGCCACCACCGTGGCTTACTTCCAAGCCGGTGTAGACTGGGTGAAGGAGAACATCGACGCCAAACTCGGTGTTGCTCCCGGCAAAGGCTATGTGACGAGCTACGGCAACAACGAGTACTACTCCGGTCTTTCGGCCCACTACGGCAACGTAGACATCCGCGCCGGAAAAGCCCGCGAGCAATATGCCAAGCCTTTTGAAGGTATGGACGACGCTGCCGTTTCCGCCCTCCTCGAAAAGCACCTGCAAGAAACCTTAGCCGGTGCCCTCGCCAAACTGCATCCCGAGGCAGTTCCCGTAGCGGGTATCGACGTCATCTACACCCTGCGCATCGGTGTGTACACCGGCACTTCGCTCGCCGCCGATCAGCTCACCCACGAAATCAAATTCAAAGTCGTGGCCAAGGGTAAGTTTGAGTATGTCGAAAACAGCTATCGCAAACTCTAAACCCTGCATAAAAAACTTCGCGCCGCTCACATCGTCAAGATGTGGGCGGCGCGTTGCGTTGTGGGGCAGGAGCCGATAGAGGTGGGGGACAGCGCGGTGGCCGGAGACTACACTTTGCGGTAGCACTCCTCGAAAGGCAGGCGCTGGCGAGCGCCCCAAACGCCGGAAGGCAGGCGCTTACCGCAGGTGATAATCATGTTCACCTCAGCTCCGCGAGGCAACCCCAATAGGCGCGCCACGCGATGGCTGTCGTAGCCTTCGAGCGGGCAGGTGTCGTAGCCGGCTTCGGCCATGGCCAGTAAGAATGTCTGTACCACCAGGGCGCAACTTTTGTGGACGGAAACGCGCATCGATCCCTCGGTGGTCTCCTGCATGATGGGGCGGAAGCAACCGATGAGGAGCGAAAGCCCTTTGCGCAAGAGTCCCAACAGCCCGAAGCAACGAGTGTAGAGGAAGGGGACGAGTTTCGTATAATAAATCGTTTGACGGCGGATGCGTCCTTCTTGGCGGTCGGCCGGCGAAGAGCGGCGGATTTCGGCCACAGCCTGTTCGAGAACGCGGCGGGTGTGGTCGCGGTGCTTATCTCTGCGGGCTACGAACACCACCATTTGCTGCGCGGTGCGTGCCGTCTGTTGGTCGAAGCAGGCATGGGCAAGGCCTTGCAGCACCTTGGGGTCGGTCACATGCACCGCCTCCCAAAGTTGGAGGTTGGAAGAGGTGGGAGCGAGGGCGGCTTGCTCGATGCACCGGCGCACCACATTTTTCATCAATTGGTTGGGCAGGGTCGAAATGGCGCACCGCACGGCGGTGATCCAGTAGGTCTTGTAAAGTCATGAGCTGGGGAGTTTGTGAGAAACGGAATGAGCGACGGAAAAAAAGGAGCAGTCGGCAAAAGAGGCCGGACAGCCAGTCCCTTTATTTCCCCGTCAGAATTTTTGCGGATGTCGTTGAGCTTGTTGAGCGCTTCGACGGGCGTGAGGTTGTTGATGTCGAGGTGGAGAATTTCGTCACGGATGGCGGCCAACACCGGATCGTCCAGTTGGAAGAAAGAGAGTTGTGGTGCGCTCTCGTTGGGGGCAGACACCTGCTCCGTGCGCACCGAGGCCGCGGCGACAGTGCCCGAAGCCGTCGCCCCGTTGTTGGCGTTGTTGGCTTCGAGTTGGGCAAGGATGATTTCGGCGCGCTTCACGATGGACGTGGGCATACCGGCCAGCCGCGCCACGTGGATACCGAAGGAATGTTCCGACCCACCGCGGGCGAGCTTGCGCAGGAACACCACGCGGTGGTCAACCCTCACGCACCGACACGTTGTAGTTCTTGATGCGTGGAAATCGGCGCTCCATCTCGTTGAGTTCGTGGTAGTGGGTGGCAAAGAGGGTGCGGGCGTTGGCGCGCGGTGTTTGGTGGAGGTGTTCCACGATGCTCCAAGCAATGGAGATGCCGTCGTAGGTCGAGGTGCCGCGCCCCAGTTCGTCAAACAGCACCAGGCTGCGCTCGCTGAGATTGTTCATGATGTTGGCGGCTTCGGCCATTTCGACCATAAAGGTACTTTCGCCGGCAGAGATGTTGTCCGACGCTCCCACGCGGGTGAAGATTTTATCAACCACCCCGATGCGCGCACTGTCGGCCGGAACGAAAGCACCGACCTGCGCCAATAGCGTGATGAGGGCGGTTTGGCGGAGCAAGGCACTCTTACCCGCCATGTTCGGGCCGGTCACGATGATGATTTGCTGACCGTCGGCTTCGAGCAGCACATCATTGGGTACATATTCCTCGCCAGCCGGCATGAGCGTTTCGATGACCGGATGGCGTCCGGCGCGGATGTCGAGCGTGAGGCTGTCGTCCACCACGGGGCGCACATACCGCCGCTCTTCGGCCAGTGTGGCAAAGGCGTGGTAGCAGTCGAGGTCGAGAGCGCCTGCGCGTTGCGTTGCAACTCGCTGATGCACTGTGCCGCCGCTTGCACGAGGGCGCCGTAGATGCGGGTTTCGAGCACGATGATGCGGTCTTCTGCGCCGAGGATTTTCTCTTCGTATTCTTTGAGTTCCTGCGTGATGTAACGCTCTGCACTGACGAGCGTCTGCTTGCGAATCCACTCTTCCGGCACAAACTCCTTGTAGGTGTTGCGCACCTCCATGTAGTAGCCGAACACGTTGTTGAAACCGATTTTTCAGACTTTGGATGCCGGTGCGTTGGATTTCGCGTTCCTGCATGCGGAGCAGGTAGTCCTTGCCGGTGCTTTGGATGTCCCGCAGTTCGTCGAGCTGCGCATCCACCCCATGCCCGATGACCCCGCCTTTGGCCACCAGCAGCGGCGGGTCGCTGCTGAGTTCGCGCTCAATGCGGGTGCGCAGTTCGGTGCAGGGATTGAGTTGCTCACCGATGGCGCGAATGCTCTCCTGCGGGGCAGCCATACAGACGTTTTTTTGAGAATGACCACCGTTTCCAATGCCAGCCGCAGCTGCTGCATTTCGCGTGGGTTGATGCGTCCCGTGGCCACTTTCGAGACGATGCGCTCCAAGTCGCCCACCTTCGAGAGTTCAAGGTGACAGAGTTCGCGGAAGTCCGGTGCGCGGAAAAAGTGCTCCACGCTGTCCTGCCGCTCCACGATGTCGGCCACGGAGCGGAGGGGGAAGAGAAGCCAGCGCCGCAGTTGGCGCGCGCCCATGGGGGTGAGGGTGCGGTCGACCACGGAAAGGAGCGACTGTCCGTCGGCGTGGTTGGTGCCGATGAGTTCGAGATTGCGGATGGTGAACTTGTCGAGGCGCACAAACCGCTCCTCTTCGATGCGGCGCAGGGTGGTGATGTGCTCGACGTGGTGGTGCTGCGTGAGTTCGAGGTAGGTGAGCACGGCACCGGCGGCGGTGACAGCCGTGTGGAGGTGGTCGACGCCGAATCCTTTGAGGTTTTTCACGCCAAAGTGTTTCAACACGCGGGAGCGTGCCGAGGTGTCGGCAAACGCCCAGTCTTCGAGTTCAAACACGAAGTAGCGCGACCCGAAGAGGTTGGTGAATTTGCCTTTTAATCCCTGCTCCACCAGCACTTCCTTGGGCGAAAATCCCGCAAGGAGTTTGTCGATATACTCCACATCGCCCTCGGCCACGAGATATTCGCCCGTGGAAATGTCGAGCAGCGAAAGCCCCACCGTGGCGGCACCGAAATGGAGGGCGGCCAAGAAGTTGTTTTTCCCGACTGTTGAGCACGTTGTCGGCCAGTGCCACACCCGGAGTGACCAGTTCGGTGATGCCGCGCTTCACCAGTTTCTTGGTGAGTTTCGGGTCTTCCAACTGGTCGCAGATGGCCACGCGGTGACCGGCGCGAACGAGGCGCGGGAGGTAGGTGTCGAGGGCGTGGTAGGGAAATCCGGCCATCTCCGTTGCTCCCGATGCGCCCTTTTGGTTGCGCTTGGTGAGGGTGATGCCCAGCACCTGCGAGGCCAGAACAGCATCTTGGCAGTAGGTCTCGTAGAAGTCGCCGCAGCGGAAGAGGAGAATGGCGTCGGGATTGGTCGCCTTCATGTCGTGAAACTGCCGCATCATCGGCGTGAGTTCGTCTTTGGCCATATGGAGAGGTTGGAAAGGAGGGGGAAGAAAAAGAAAGGGCTTGAAATCTACCTGATGAAGGGGAAAATACAGGCGGACAGGAAGTCTTGAAAAAAAACATAGGAGCCGGAAAAATCTACCTCAGAGGTAAATTTTTTTATCTCAGAGGTAGAAAAAATTACCTCTGAGGTAGATGCGGCGCCTACCGAGTGCGGAAAATAGGGGAGGGGAGTGGGGCGGATTTAGAGCGCCTCGCCCTCCTCGTTATACTCTTGAAACAAGAAGTCGTTGTAGGGATACTTCTGCACATGAAGTTCGCGCACACGATGGTAGAGCAGGTCGCGGAGCGCCTCGATGTTCTGCCGTTCGCGAGCGGAGATGAAAAATCACGTCCAGCACGTTGTCGGCATTCGGGTTGGAAGCATCGGCACCTCCGGCGGTGCGTGCCATCCACGAATCCATGAGTTGGGAAAGCGGGGTGTTCTTGCGGGTGGCAGGGGTGAGGTCGTTGGGATCTTTGGGGGTGAAGGTGTAGGCATCCATCTTGTTGAAGATGAGGATGCGCGGCTTCTCGGCACAACCGAGTTCCATCAAGGTACGGTCGACCACGGCCAACTGTTCTTCAAAGTCGGGGTGGGACACGTCGATGACGTGGAGCAGGAGGTCGGCCTCGCGCGTTTCGTCAAGGGTCGACTTGAAAGAATCGACCAAGTCGGTGGGCAGTTTTTCGGATGAAGCCCACAGTGTCGGCCAGCAGGAAGGGAAGGTTTTTTCACGATTACCTTGCGCACCGTGGTGTCCAGTGTGGCAAAGAGTTTGTTTTTCGGCAAACACCTCGCTCTTGGAGAGCAGGTTGATGAGGGTCGATTTGCCCACGTTGGTGTAGCCCACGAGCGCCACGCGGATGAGTTTGCCGCGATTTTGCCGCTGCGTAGTTTTTTGGCGGTCGATGTCGGCCAATCGCTCTTTGAGGAGCGACATGCGGTTGAGAATGATGCGGCGGTCCATCTCCAACTGCGTTTCGCCCGGTCCGCGGAGTCCCACGCTGCCGCCTTTGCCGCCGCCGGCACCCCCGAACCGCCGCCTTGGCGCTCCAAGTGCGTCCAGAGCCGTTGCAGGCGGGGGAGCATGTAGCGATACTGTGCGAGTTCGACTTGTGTTTTGGCGTTGGCCGTTTGGGCGCGCATGGCAAAAATGTCGAGGATGAGGGAGGTGCGGTCGAGGATTTTTGACTTTCAGTTCGGCCTCGATGTTGCGGAGTTGTTTGGCCGAGAGTTCATCGTCAAAGATGACCATACCCACCGGTTGAGGCTTCTCCACATCGGCCGGCCAGAGTGGGTCATCGTCGGCCTCGTCGGCCGCCTGTTCGCATTCCTCGATGTATTGGCGGATTTCTTGAAGTTTGCCTTTACCCACGTAGGTGACACTGCTGGGGCCGTCCATGCGCTGGGTGAAGCGTCGGACGGTGGTGGCACCTGCGGTTTCGGCCAAAAACTCCAGTTCGTCGAGATATTCTTCGGTCTTGCGTTCGTTTTGCTGTTTGGTGATGAGCGCGACGAGCACAGCGGTTTCGGCGGTAGTGGTGGTCTTGATAAATTCTTTCATGCAGGAAAAAGATTGGAGGGCTGAGAGAAACAGCAACCCACTGGCAGCACTTGAGCGGACGGCGGGTCCGACTCAAATTCTGCCAATGGGTAGCGGTGTCCTTGGATGGAAAAAAGTGTGCGGCGCGAGGCGCGCAAAGGGCGAGGCGGAGCGCGGGGCGTTCAGAACTCGACGTTGAAGTCGGCGCTCAGCGCATCGCGCGTGGTAGTGCCGGTGGTTTCGTCGTATCGCTCGCCGATGGAGGCGTCGATGAGGGGTCGGTGGTCGCCGACAAACTGTGCGGCATCGGTCAAGGCAGAGAGAAACTTGATGATGTCTTCGCGGTAGAGGAAAATCTTATGCTTTTCGAAGACGGGACGCTCCCCCTCGTTGCCATCTTTGATGCGCTTGCTTTCGGTCATCGAGATGTAGTATTCGTTGTGGCGGTCGCTCTTCACGTCGAGGTAGTAGACGCGTTTTCCGGCTTTGACCACCCGCGAAAAGAGGATTTCGTTTTCGGAGCGTTCTCTCCAAGATTCGTAGTTTTCTTTCATCAGGAACAGCGTAATGTGGATTGTGTTCGTCCGGCCACACGACGCAGCGGCGGCCTTTTGACCCTGCAAATTTGCAGATTTTTTTGGGCAGATGACCAAACGGCACAGCGATTTTTTTCAATCTCAAGGACGACTTTTTCCCTCTGTTTTACTAAAAACACGAATTTCGAGGTTTTCTTTTTCGGCAGTCGGTAGAAAGTCGTATTTTTTTGTGGCAGAAAAAAATGTCCCGATGGGGACGAACATTCCGACAACTATGATCAATCGTGCACTCATCCGTCTGAAAGTGGTACAGCTCGTCTATGCTTACTACCAGAACGAAGGCAAGACCACAGAGGTGGCGCTCCAAGAACTCGACTTCAGCCTCCAAAAGGCCCACGACCTCTACAAGTCGCTCCTCCTGTTGCTTGTGGAACTGCGTCGTATGGCCGAACGCAAGGCCAAGGCCCGCAACACCAAGCTCAAACGCCTCACTCCCGGCAGCGACAGCGTGCTGGCGGCCAACCAGTTTCTCCAACAACTCGATGCCAACATCGCCCTCCACGAGTGGGCCGACAAGCAGAAGAGCTTGTGGGAGCAGGAAGAGGCCTTCGTCAAGAAACTCTACGAGAGCTTCACCAACCACGACCACTTCCTCGGCTATCTCGACAAGGAAGACCGTTCCTACGAGGCCGACCGCGAAATCGTGCGCAAACTCTACAAGACGCTCATCGTCAACAACGAGGCCTTCGCCCCCATCTTGGAAGAACAGAGCCTGTACTGGAACGACGACAAGGAAATCGTAGACTCCTTCGTGCTCAAGACCATCAAGCGCTTCGACCCCGCCAACGGACCCGAACAGGAGTTGCTCCCCCTATACGGCACCGACGAAGATCCCACCTTTGCCGCACGCCTCTTCACCACCACCCTGGAGCGCGCCGACGACATCCGCGACTTCATCCGACAGAGCACGAAGAACTGGGAGTTTTCGCGCCTCGCCTTCATGGATATCATCATTATGCAGATTGCGCTGGCCGAAATCCTGGCGTTCGACAACATCCCGCTCAACGTTTCCTTCAACGAGTATCTCGACATCGCCAAAGTGTACAGCACGCCGCGCTCATCGAGCTACATCCACGGTATGCTCGACAACATCTGCAAAAAAACTCAAGGCCGAGGGCATCTTGATCAAATGATCGCCCCTCTGCCCTACCCTCCCTTTTCTCCCACTTTTTTTAATTCCACCCTATGAACTTTACCCTCCTTGCCGCTGCACAACAAGGCAGCATGTGGCCCACCATCCTGATGATGGTGGCCCTTTTGCCATCATGTATTTCTTCATGATTCGTCCTCAGCAGAAGAAGCAGAAGGAAGTGAACCGCTTCCGCGACGCCCCTCGCTGTGGGTCAGGACGTTGTGACTATCGGCGGCATCCACGGCACCATCAAAAAAACATCGACGGCAACATCATCACCCCTCAAAGTGGCCACCGGTGTGGAGATCCGAGTCGAAAAAGGCGGCCATCAACCCCAACGGCACGCAGCCCGCACAGGCCTAACGGTCTCTCTGCCCTCCGCGATGCCGCATCGCGCGGCGAGTACGCCCTCGACCCTGCTCCCGCGCCGCGTCCTTTTTTCCAACGCGCAGTCTGCGCTGACCCTTTTCATGCCCTGACATTATGCGCTCTCTTCTTCCCTTTCTACAAAACGCGAAGCACTACCTGTCCTTTTTGGGGAACAGGCAGTTCTTCGCGTTTTTTGTTTTTTTCTTGCTGCTCTCGGCCTCTTTTTGGCTTTTTTCAAACGGTCAACGAGGGTCTACGAAGAGGAGTTTGACATTCCGGTGCGCCTCGTAGATGTGCCCGAAAACGTCGTGATTACCACCGAACCGCCCACCCACGTCCGCATCACCCTGCGCGACCGCGGCGTGGTGCTCCTGCGCTATCGCTACGTCCACACCTTTGCGCCCATCGTGGTGCATTTCGACAGCGTTGCCACGACCAGCGGCCACGTCTCCCTCGCCACGGCCGAACTCCTCAAGCCCGTCGTGGCCGCCTTGGAGAGCAGCACGCAGGCTTTGAGCGTGCGTCCCGAAACGATGGATTTCTATTTCAACTATGGGTTGAGCAAGCGCGTGCCGGTCGTGGTGCAGGGCAAGTTTTTCCCCGATTCGGCCTACTCCATCATGGCGGTTGATGTCGAACCGCGCGAAGCCCTCGTCTACGCCTCGCGCAGCGTGCTCGACACCCTCACTGCCGCCTATCTGGAGCCCATCCGCCTGCACCACCTCACCGACACCACCATCGTGCGACGCAAATTCGTGAAAATCCCCGGTGTGAAGTATGTCCCCAATCAGGCGCGGCTCACCATCATTGCCGACCGCATGGTCGAGAAAAACCGTGGAAGTGCCGGTGCAAGGGGTCAATTTCCCGGCCGATAAGACACTGCGCACCTTCCCGGCCAAGGTGAAGGTGACGTTCCAAGTGGGGATGAGCCAGTATAAGAAGGTGACGGACGAGAGTTTCGTCATCGTCATCAATTATGCCGACCTCATCGGCCGCAAAGAGCCGACCTGTCCACTGTCGCTCAAGTCCACACCCTATGGTGTCTATCGGCCGCGCATCACGCCCGACCATGTAGATTTTTATTATTGAAAACGTCAATCCCTCCGACTTCCCCGACAATGACACACCCTGACGCCGCCCCGCAGCGCTGGGGCATCACGGGAGGCATCGCTTCGGGAAAAAGTTATGTGTGCCGCCTGCTGGAAGCCCAAGGTGCACCGATTTTTCTACACCGACCCCGAGGCCAAACGCATCATTCGCACCGACCCCCAAGTGCAGGAACAGCTCCGCTCGCTCGTGGGCGCGGAAGTCTACGATGCCGAAGGAAAGCTCGTCAAGCGAGTGTTGGCGGCCTATCTCTGCCAAGGGCGTGACCACAGCGCCCGGGTCGATGCCATCGTCCACCCTCGCGTGGCGGCCGCATGGCAGAGGTTTGTCGAAGCCCACCGCTCCGCTCCACGTGTTTATATGGAGTGTGCCCTCCTCTTTGAGAGCGGTTTCGACCGCTTTGTCGACCGCACGCTCCACGTGGCCTGTCCCGACGACGAACGCCTGCGTCGATTGATGGCGCGCGACGGCATCGACCGCGAGGCCGCACTCCGCTGGATGGCGCTCCAACTCCCGGAAGCCGAAAAGTGCCGCCGCGCCCACCATGTCCTTTGCAATGACGGCCGCACCGACCTCACCGCGCAACTCGTCCGTCTCGGACTGGTCGGAGATTGAAAGAAATCACGATTTACCCACACAAAAACCTTATGCTCACCGAAGCCCGCATAGACAAATGGCTCTGGGCAGCGCGCATCTACAAGACCCGCACGCTCGCCACCGATGCCTGCAAAAACGGCCGCATCACCCTCGGCGGCGCCTTGGTCAAACCCTCTCGCACCGTAAAGGCCGGCGATGTGGTGACCGTGCGCAAAGCCCCCATCACCTACTCCTTTCGGGTGCTCTCCCCGATTGAAAAACGGGTCGGCGCGCGCCTCCTCCCCGAAATCCTCGAAAATATCACTCCACCCGAGCAATACGAACTCCTCGAAATGAGCCGCATCAGCGGATTTGTCGACCGCGCCCGCGGCACTGGGACGCCCCACCAAGAAAGACCGCCGCGCCCTCGACGACTTTGCCGAAACGCCCGTCTTCCTCGATGGCGACTTCGATTTCGACCTCGACGACTGACACCGATTGCCCCCGAAAACGCTCTGCCTCAGCGATAGTCTGTGCTATCTCTGAGGCAGAGCGTTTCGGGCCGAAGATATTGCCCTTTCCGAGGTAGAAAGGCTCAGCCTAGTCTCAGGATCGTACGGCAGCCTGCTGCGGCGTCCACCCTGGGCTTGGAGGGCAAATTCGTTGCCGTCGCGGGTGACGAGCTGCGCTCCCAGTTCGGCGCGGGTGATGTGGCCGATGATGCGCACATCGTCCATCGCCGCCACACGGTCGTGGTCGGTGAGGGGCACGGTGAAGAGCAGTTCGTAGTCCGCTCCGCCGTTGAGGGCGCAGGTGGTGAGGTTCATGTTGAAGCCCTCGGCCGCCACTGCCGTCTGATAGTCGATGGGGATGCGCTCTTCGAAGATGCGGCAACCCACACCGCTCCGGCGGCAGATGTGGAGGAGTTCGCTCGCTAGCCCATCGCTCACGTCGATCATCGCCGTGGGGTGAAGGCCGGCCGCCCGAAGAGCTTCGACGATGTCGCGGCGCGCTTCGGGCTTGAGGAGGCGTTCGAGGAGGTATTCACGGCCGGCAAAGTCGGGCTGGAAGTCGATGGCGCGGCGTGCGGCCTCAGTCTTTGCGGCGTCAATCTGCGAGAGGTAGACCGCCTTTTCGCGCTCCATGAGTTGGAGGCCCATGTAGGCCGCCCCCAGATTGCCCGACACGCACACGAGGTCGGTGTCGTGCGCACCATCGCGCCCCACGAGGTCGGCCTCCGCCACATCTCCGATGGTGGTGAGGGCGAGCGTGAGTCCCGTGAGCGAAGCACTGGTGTCGCCGCCCACGAGGTCGACATTGTGGCGCTCGCAGGCCATCCGCAGTCCGGCATAGAGTTCGTCGAGGTCCTCCACCTCAAATCGGTTCGACACGCCCAGCCCCACGAGGAGCTGACGCGGGGTGCCGTTCATGGCGTAGATGTTGCTCATCCCGGCCATCGCGGCCTTGTAGCCGAGGTGGCGGAGGGGGGTGTAGACGAGGTCGAAATCGATACCTTCGAGCATCAGGTCGGTCGTGGCGAGCACGCGCGTGGTGGGATAGGCCATGACGGCACAGTCGTCGCCGGCCGCGGTGAGGGTGGCGGCATTGACCGGACTCACGCCTTCATTGAGGCGGTCGATGAGGGCAAATTCGCCCAATTCTGCAATCTGCATGAGAAAGGAGGTGGAAAAGATGGCGGAAATCAAAAAAAATCAACAACATCGCGCGGACTACGTCCGTCCCCGAAGGAGGCGAATATCATGATGCTTCAGAAGTAGAAGCCCAGGCCGAGGCGCACCCCCACCTCGCTGCCGCCGCTGAAGTCGTTGAGCGAAAGGCGATAGTAGGCCGCCGGCTCGATGGCCACGTGGTGGTTGAGATAGTAAGTGTAGCCCACTTCAAAGGGGAGGCGCAGGTTGTCGATGCCGGGGAGAGATGGGAAAATTCCAGTCCGGCACCGAGGGAAATGCCGTTTTCGAGGAAATAGTAGCGCGCACCGCCGCCCATCGTGAAGCGCTTGGCATCGCCGGGATGGCTATCGATGCCGAGCGTGCCGTGGAGCATGAGTTTGTCGATGATGAAGTAGCCGGCATCGGCATTGAGACCGAGCTGGAAGTCAGTGTTTTTGCTGTAACTCATGTTCAGCCCCGTGAGCGAAGCGCCCACGTAGTAAGTGCCTTGTTTGAACTGTGCGCGGGCGGTGGTGGTCACGGCCAGGAGCAGGAGGAGTGCGGTGAGAATTTTCTTCATAAGCGAAAAAAGGGCAGAGTGCCAACTAAAAAAAGATGAAAGTTTCGTGGTGGAAAAGGGCGTTTGCCCAATGGGCAATACCCTCCAACAATGCAGCAAAATTAAGCATAATCGCTGTAACCTCCGAAAGAATTAGAAACATTAACACTAGAAAATGCTTTTTCATGGAGAGAGGTATTGCTGTAACCTCCGAAAAGAATTAGAAACATTAACACTGCAAAGCCACCTTTCTCGCTCCGATTGCGCAGTGGTCGTGCCCATCGGCTGCCGATTTCCCCTCTGCCAAGACACAGAACCCCTCCACCATAGTCCACCACGAAGGTTCTTTCAAAAAGGTAGGAGATAGAAAAAATTACCTCTGAGGTAGTTTTTTCTACGTCTGAGGCAGAAAAAAACTACCTCAGAGATAAATTTACCCCCTGACACCGAAGGCTGAAATCTGCCCTGGCTGCGGTGAGGGGAGACGAGGAGATGGCGCGGCCACGGACGTCCCTTTTTCCCCCGAGGAAGCGGACAGAAAAAAACGACAGCCGAAGCGTGGGAAAAGTAGGCAAGAAGTGGGCAGAATGCAGCAAATGTAGTACCTTTGCAGCAGAAAGAGGGGCGAACGCTGCCGGCCGAAAGGCGCTGCGGTCGTTGTGCCCCGATCGAACTGAAGTGTCTTTGCTTTTCCTTCCTCCCCGACTTATGCCCAAAATCCACCACTACCACGGACTCACGCCCGACGAGGTACGCACCAGCCGCCAAGCCCACGGCGCCAACGTCCTCACACCGCCAGAGAAAGCGCCTTTGTGGCGACAATATCTCGACAAGTTTGGCGACCCGCTCATCGTCATCCTCCTCATTGCCGGCCTGCTTTCGGTCGGCATTTCCGTCTATGAATTTCATGGTCTGGACAAGGGGAGCGAAGTGTTCTTCGAACCGGTGGGCATCTTTGTGGCGATTTTTCTGGCCACGGGCTTGGCGTTCTACTTTGAGCGCTCGGCCGAAAAGGAATTTGCCGTGCTCAACCAAGCGGCCGACGACGAGGCGGTGGAAGTGGTGCGCGAGGGCAACGTGACCCTCGTGCCGCGCTGCGAGGTGGTGGTGGGCGACATCGTGGTGCTCAGCACCGGCGACGAGGTGGCGGCCGACGGCGAACTCCTCGAAGCGGTGCATCTGGGCGTGGACGAGTCGTCGCTCACCGGCGAACCGATGTGCGCCAAAAGCACCCGGCCGGAGGAGGCCGACCCCAACGCCACCTATCCCACCCACCACGTGATGAAAGGCACGAAGGTGATGGAGGGGCACGGCATCCTGCGCGTGCTCGCGGTGGGCGATGCCACGGAGCAGGGGAAGGTCTACGAGGCTGCGCAAATCGACGACAGCGTGACCACTCCTCTCAACGAACAGCTCGGCGGCCTGGCACGGCTCATCACGAAACTCAGCTACGGTTTTGCGGCCTTCATCATCGTGGGCCGCTTGTTGGCCTTTTTCCACTGGGCACCCATCGCCTGGACGCTCGCCCTGCCCACGGCTCTCTTCTTCCTGCTCGTCATCACCCGCTTTGCCCGCTGGACGTGGCGCACCACCCTGCCCACCACCACGGCCTATTTTGTCGTGCTCCTCGGCCTGACCCTCCTGCTCCACTCCGCCCTCCACACCGGCGAAGACATCGCGGTGCTCATTGCCTACACGCTCAACACGCTCATGATTGCCGTCACGCTCGTGGTGGTGGCCGTGCCCGAAGGGTTGCCCATGGCGGTGACGCTCAGCCTGGCCTACTCGATGCGCCGCATGCTGCGCACCAACAATCTCGTGCGCCGCATGCACGCCTGCGAGACGATGGGCGCGACGACCGTCATTTGCACCGACAAGACGGGGACACTCACGCAAAATCAGATGCGCATCGACGACATCCGCCTCTATACCCCCGATCTCGACCGGCGCGTGTTTCACGAAGGGCTGGCGGTCAATTCCACCGCGGCACTCGACTTTTTCCGACAAGGCCCACCCCTTGGTGCTGGGCAACCCCACCGAGGGCGCGCTCCTGCTGTGGCTCAACGACGAGGGCGTGGACTATCGGACGCTGCGCGAGGCGGTGACGGTGGTCGACGAACTGCCCTTCTCGACGGAACGGAAATATATGGCCACGGTGGTGGAGTCGGCCGTGCTGGAAGGCCGTCGCGTGCTCTACGTCAAGGGGGCGCCGGAGATGGTGCGTGCCCTCTGCACCACGTCCGACGTTGCTCCCAATGCGCTCGACACGCTCCTGCGCGACTATCAAGGTCGGGCCATGCGCACGCTGGCTTTTGCCTGCTGCGTGCTTCCCGAGGGCGACCCCGGCATGACCGGCGGGCGCATCGTGACACCAGGGCTTCGTCTGGTCGGCGTGGCCGCCATTGCCGACCCTGTGCGGGAGGATGTCCCGGCAGCAGTGGCCGAATGCTTTGCTGCGGGCATCGAAATCAAGATGGTGACGGGCGATACTCCGGGCACGGCTTGCGAAATCGGTCGGCAAATCGGGCTTTGGACGGGACGGATGCCCGAAGACGCCGTCATCACAGGGCCGGAATTTGAAGCCCTGAGCGATGCCGAACTTGCCACGCGCGTGAGACGACTCAAGATCATTGCCCGCGCACGGCCGATGGACAAAAAGCGCCTCGTCGAAGCCCTCCAAAAGCAGGGCGAGGTGGTGGCCGTGACGGGCGACGGCACCAACGACGCGCCCGCTCTCAACGCGGCTCACGTGGGGCTGTCGATGGGCGACGGCACCTCGGTGGCCAAAGAGGCGTCGGACATCACCATCATCGACAACTCCTTTGCCTCCATCGGGCGTGCGGTGATGTGGGGGCGGTCGCTCTATCAGAACATCCAGCGCTTCCTGCTCTTCCAGCTCACGGTCAATGTGACGGCCTGTTTCCTCGTGCTCTGCGGTGCCTTTATGGGCACGGAGTCGCCCTTGACGGTGACGCAGATGCTCTGGATCAACCTCATCATGGACACGTTTGCGGCCATGGCTCTGGCTTCTCTGCCCCCGTCGAAGCGGGTGATGCACGACCCGCCGCGCGACCGCAACGCCTTCATCCTTTCGCGCAAAATGATGCTCAACATCGTGGGCGTGGGCGGCTTTTTCTTCCTCCTTCTGCTCGCTCTGCTCTACCTCTTCCAGCACGCCGACATCCGGCAGCTCACGGACCTTTTCTCCCTCTGCCTGACTGAGCAAGGCCACGTCACGCCCTACGAACTCACGCTCCTCTTCACCATCTTCGTGATGACGCACTTCTTCTATCTCTTCAATGCCCGCGCCTTCGGGACGGGACGCAGCGCGTTCCACTTCAAGGGCTGCCGCGGCCTGCTCACGATGAGCCTCATCATCCTCGTCGGGCAGATGGCGATGGTCGAACTTCCCGGACTTCGGCAGTTCTTCAACGTGACGAGCCTCCGTCTCGACGATTGGCTTTTTCATCATCCTGGCCTCCTCCCTCGTGCTCTGGGTGCGCGAGGGTTGGCAACTGATTTCCAAGCGCTGAGCGCACCGCCATACAGTAACAGCCGCACACCTCCACGAGAGAGATGTGCGGCTGTTTGCGTGTTTTCAGCGGAGCAACGCCCAACTTACTTCATAGCGCAGGTCGGTTTGATTTGCGTGAAGAAGTCATTGCCTTTGTTGTCCACGAGGATGAAGGCGGGGAAGTCTTCCACTTCGATTTTCCAAATCGCCTCCATACCGAGTTCGGGATATTCGACACATTCGATGCTCTTGATGTTGTTTTGCGCAAGAATGGCGGCGGGGCCTCCAATCGAACCGAGGTAGAAACCGCCGTGTGCCTTGCAGGCATCGGTGACTTGCTGCGAGCGGTTGCCCTTGGCGAGCATCACCATCGAACCGCCGTGGCTTTGGAACAGGTCGACATAAGAGTCCATGCGTCCTGCCGTGGTGGGACCCATCGAACCGCAGGCCATGCCTTCGGGTGTCTTGGCAGGTCCGGCATAGTAGATGGGGTGGTTCTTGAGATATTCGGGCATCGCTTCGCCGCGGTCAAGACGTTCCTTGATTTTAGCGTGAGCAATGTCGCGCCCCACGATGATGGTGCCGTTGAGCGAGAGGCGCGTCGATACGGGATATTGGTCGAGCTGAGCCAGAATTTCAGACATGGGGCGGTTGAGGTCGATGCGCACGGCACCTCCTTCGCCGGCCTGACGGAGGGCTTCGGGAATGAGGCTGCCGGGATTGTCGTCCATCTTCTCAATCCAAATGCCGTCCTTGTTGATTTTGCACTTGATGTTGCGGTCGGCCGAACAACTCACGCCCAAGCCTACGGGGCAGCTCGCACCGTGGCGGGGCAGGCGCACCACGCGGATGTCGTGGGCAAGTACTTACCGCCGAATTGTGCACCCAAACCGATTTTGTGCGCTTCTTCCAAGAGTTCTTTCTCCAACTCAATGTCGCGGAAAGCACGTCCGGTCTCGTCGCCCGTGGTGGGCAGCGCATCGTAGTAGTGCGTAGAAGCCAGTTTGACGGTGAGCAGATTTTTTTCGGCACTCGTACCGCCGATGACGATGGCAATGTGATAAGGCGGACAAGCGGCAGTGCCGAGCGTCTTCATCTTGCCCACGAGGAAAGGCACGAGCGTACCGGGATTGAGAATGGCCTTCGTCTCCTGATAGAGGTAGGTTTTGTTGGCCGAACCGCCGCCTTTGGTCACGCAGAGGAAGCGGTATTCGTCGCCGTGGGTGGCTTCGATGTCGATTTGAGCGGGCAGGTTGCAGCGCGTGTTCACCTCGTCATACATATTGAGAGGGGCATTCTGCGAGTAGCGGAGGTTTTCCTCGGTGTAGGTTTTGTAAACACCGAGGGCAATGGCCTCTTCGTCTTCAAAGCCCGTCCACACCTGCTGACCCTTTTCGCCATGGACGATGGCCGTGCCGGTGTCTTGGCAGATGGGGAGCTGACCTTTGGCCGACACTTCCGCGTTGCGCAGGAAGGTGAGCGCCACATACTTGTCGTTGTCGGAGGCTTCGGGATCGGTGAGAATTTTGGCCACTTGCTCGTTGTGCTCGCGGCGGAGGAGGAAGGATACATCGCGGAAGGCTTGGTTGATCATTCGGGTGATGCCTTCGCGCTCCACCTTGAGGATGGGCTTGCCTTCAAACTCGCTCACGCTGACGTGGTCCTTGGTGAGGAGGTAATACTCCGTGGTGTCTTCGCCCAACTGAAACATCAGGGGCGTACTTAAATTCGGGGGCTTGTGCCATGGTTATGAAGTTGTTATGTTATGGTCGAAGGAAGAAGAAAGGGGAGGTTTATTCTTCGTTGTTTTCGTCTTCGTCGTCGCGTTTTCTGCGGCTGGTGAAGTAAAGCGCAAGGGCACCGATAAACAAGAGAAGCGGAAAAAGGATTTTGCATAGGGGGAGATGTTTTTTGACGAGAAAAAGAAAGGAAAACCTTTCCGATGTCAAAAGAAAAGCGTCCGCTGCTCACCCTTTGAGGCTGCTCCACCACCCAAAGCGGCAAGTAGAGCGGTCTCAGCGGGAGGCAGCGTCCGAAAGAGTTCAGACTGAGGGGTTAGGGCCTCCAACTGGCGGGAGATGAACTCCTGCATCTGCGGCATCGCGGCTTCCACACACTGGAGCAGGCGGAACTGATTTTGCGTGCGTTCCAAGTTGTGGGCGGGGTGCTGCACCTTGAAGTAGGTATCGCCATTGAGATAGTCGGCCAGGAAGCGCACGGCCTGCATGTAGGGGAAGAGGGCGGTGGCGTAGGGCAGGTTTTCAATCTCAATGGGCAGCAGGAAGGAGCGTCCGCCGCGCAGATAGCCTTCGGTGAAGGCTTGGAAGATGTCGAAGCGGAAGGCCACGTTGCTCAGTTCGGGGTCGTCCTCGCGGGTGGCGTTGGCCGCCGAGCGCAGGAAGTCGCCGAAGTCGGAGAAGATGAAGGAGGGCATAACCGTGTCGAGGTCGATGACGCACAACACATGGCCCTCGCGGTCGAAGAGGATATTGTCGACCTTCGTGTCGCAGTGGCAGATGCGTTTGGGGAGCTTTCCTTCGCGATAGAGGCGCTCGCTCTTCGTCATTTCGGCCTCACGCTTGAAAATCTCGTCGAGCAGGGTCTTGACGGCCGGCTCTTCCACGCGGCCGGCCTTGTTGTCGGCCACCGCTTCTTTGAGTTGACGGAGGCGGAACTCGATGTTGTGGAAATCCTTGATGGTCTCGCCCAGTTCGGCGGGGATATCGGCCAGCATCGATTGGAAGCGGGCAAAGGTTTCGCCCACAATGGTGGCATTCTCCACACTCACCCCGCTTTTAGAGATGGTGTCGGGGATGAGCTTCATGATGCGCCAATACTTTTCGCCGTCGAAGTGGTAGAACTTACCATCGCGGGCAGGGATGAAAGTGAGCACCTTGCGCTCGATGTCGGGCGTACCCTCGGCTTCGAGTTTGCGGCGGATATGGGTAGTGACTTCCACGATGTTGCGCATCAGGAGGTCCATATCGGGAAAAATGGCGACATTGACGTTTTGCATCACGTAGTCGCAGCCATTGCCTTCAGTCACGACGGCATAGGTGGTGTTGATGAGTCCGTTGCCCAGGGGGTGGATGTCGGTGATGTTGCCCTTGATTTGAAATTGGAGGGCGATATCTTTCATTTTTTGGTCCATGATATAGATGAGAAGTTAATGAGTTGATAGCGCAAATTTACGGAAAAAGGCGAGAATAGCCGTCTTTCTGCCGAAGAATTGTGTGTTTTCATCGGCTTTTTCCGGAAGGCGGGCTTTCCAAGCGGGCAGGCAGCGAGGAGGGGAGGAACAAAAGGCGGTCAGAGGTTTTGTCCATTCCGAAAAAAGCACTATCTTTGCAACCGCTTCGGCACACTGTGGCCCGAATGGTGGAATGGTAGACACGAGGGACTTAAAATCCCTTGGCCATTGCGGCTGTACGAGTTCGAGTCTCGTTTCGGGCACAGCACAAAGGCTGATCATCGCAATGATGGTCAGCCTTATTTTTAGTGTCTATACGAGGCGTACCTATATTATATGGTGTGCCTTTATTGTATGATGTGCCGGCCTCAACCGCGAATCATGGTGAGCAGCATCTTGAAGCGCTGCTTGGCGTTGAGGGCGTGGGGCACGCCGGCGGGCATGATGAGCATTTCGCCGGCTTTGGGGTAGTGGGCCACACCGCCGAGGAGGATTTCGGCTTCGCCGTCGAGGATGGTGACGGTGGCGTCGAAGGGGGCGGTGTGTTCGGAGAGGCCCTGACCTTGGTCGAAGGCAAAGAGGGTGAGGGTGCCGGCAGTGTTGCGCAGGATTTCGCGCGAAACGATGCTGCCCTCGGCATAGTCTACGCCGGCTTCGGGGAGCGAAGACGCGGCCTTTTTCGATGAGTGCCATGATGAGAGGTGTTGAGTAGGTGAGTAAATGAGAGATGTGCGGCAGCGTTCCTCAGGGCCCGCTTCGAGCAGGTGGGTGCCTCTGAAAGTCCGCCCTCTGCACCTTGCGAAGTTACGTCTTTGCCGAGGAACGACAAAATCTTGTCACTTTTTTTGTGAGAAGATATCTCTATTTTTCGTTTTTTTCTTCCCGTTGATGCCGTCCGACCGTTGCTGTCCCTTTGTGGCGAAACCATCCGTTGGCTTCCTTTTGAAGAGAAATGAGGCCGAAAGGGGGCAAACCGCTCACTTTGCAAAATCCTGCATAAGCCAAAGACACAATGACCTGTAAAACAGCTTACTACATCTCACTCCATGCAAGATTTTGCAATGTAAGCACTCTGTAGATTGCAAGATTTTGTGCACAGATTGCAAGATTCTGCAATGTAGTTTTAACACTTGGGAGCGTATCTTTGCAGCATCCATCAAAAAAAGAAGTATCGCCATGGAGTCGTCACCTCATTCTGAAAAACAACCGCAGAAGAATCGCCGCTTCACCGACGACCGCATCCAGCTCCTCGACACCATCCGCGCGATGATAGACCTCGAACTCGATCGGCGCGAACAGGCGCGCAACTCTGCGCCTCACCCCGGGAAGCCGCCTCCGAAGGGATGGCGCTCCCTCTGGGACTATCTCACCCACTGGTGGCGTTGAGGACACGCTGCTTCTACCGATATTTGCCCCGACAGCAGACGCGTCCCAACCACTCTAAGTCGTAGAAAAATTTACCTCAGAGGTAGTTTTTTCTACCTCTGAGCCAGGAAAAATTACCTCTGAGGTAAATCTACCCCCTACCAAGCCACATTTATTCACCCGCAGCCACAGCGGCTGCACAATACTTCTACCTTATGAAAACAACTTTATTCCGGAACCTGCTTGCGACCCTTGTCGCACTGTTCGCTGCCCTGCTTGCCCTGCCGCAACCGGTGCAGGCGCAAACGAAAAAAACACCATCACCATCGACGGTTTCAAAAAAAGAAATCCTCTCCACGGATTTCCAGAAAGATCCCCATGACAAGCATGGCTTCATGGTCTTTTTCCTCTCGGAGGACAAGAATGAGTTCCTCGGCATCATGGGAAACGAAAAACTCCATGCCTTCTACGACTCCTTCTCACTCGAACATTATGAAAGTAAACATCCCGGGAAGTCATATTGGGGCATCGCCTATCAGAAGAATGGCAAAATCTTGTTCCAAAGCAGCGGCCACCCGGACCTTGGTCGTGTCCACTTCAGGCGTGGAGAGCTCCGTATTGACGGGCATCCTCGCCCCGACCGCTCCGTCTGCTCCTTCCAGCTTCGGGATGGAGAAATCATCGATGCAAAGCATGGCGACGGCAAGAAGCACACCCTCTCTATCGACTATCGCCACGATCGGGAAGCCCCCACAGCCGGCAAACTCAACGTGGGCACAGTCGACAAGACTTCCATCTCACTCTCGTGGACACCTGCCACCGACGAGGTCACCCCTGCGGACAAAATGCACTACGTCGTGGAATATCAGCGTATGGGGGGGCCATGGTTGGATGATGCTGCCGGTGAAGAGTGCCACCTCCTACACCATCAAAGAGTTGACACCCGACACAGAGTATCGCGTGAACATTCGTGCCCTTGACGAGTCGGGCAACTACATCCGCTACGATGAACAAACCATCACGACTAAGTCTGAGACCACCATCTACGACCTCAAGATTGCCGGCACAGAGGTGACCTCGGCCAACTGCAAGGACCTCTCCGTCATCGACGGCGTGAGCGGGACGGTGATCTACGACCCCGACACCAAGACCCTCACCCTCGACAATGCCACCATCAAAACCACAGAGACAAAATCTTGGGGGCACTGCATCAGTAACCAGATAGATGGACTGAACATTCATCTTATCGGCAACAACGCCTTCACTTCGGAACAAAGTGGGCTTATCTACAACGATGATGATAAACAAATGACTTTCACCGGTGAGGGCAAACTCACCCTATCCAGTGGATTGACCGTGCCGGAAGGATTTCGTTACGGCATTCGGAATAGAGGGCATATCCTCGTAAAGGATTGTCATCTCGAAATCAGCACCGAGGGCAGTGCGTTGCTTCGCGGCGCTTGGGAGTTCGACAATTGTCACGTGCGTGCCAAAGGTAATGCCGAGGGCAGCATCGTCCATTTGAAGGCAGAACCCACCTTCAAAGGATGCAGCATCACCAGTCCTCAGCACACCGTGTGGAAGTCGGTCGATGCTGAATACTTCCTCCAAGATGCCGACGGAAAGAACGTGACCGACTGGGTGGAAATCAGCACCAAGCCCACTTCTGCTCAGACCCTCCGGACCGATGCGCCCACCCGCTGCGGCATCTTCACCCTCACCGGTGTGCGGCTCGACACAAGCTTCAATCGCCTGCCTGCCGGCGTCTACATCGTCGACGGCAAGAAGATGGTGAAGCCCTAAGATAAGATTTGCCCCGCTTCCTGCAGTGGCCCTATTCCTAAAAACCCCACAGTGGGCAAGTCCTTTCAGAGGACTTGCCCACTGTGGCTTGTGTTGTGGAGAAAAGCCGCCGCGCTTTTCCCTCTCCTCGCGCGCGTATCCCTACAATAGTGTGCGTATTTTGCCTTCACGCCTTCACCCAAGGAGGTAAGTTGCAGTGCGTCAGCAGGTTGCGGGTGAAGGCAAGAGGCACCCCATCCTTCACCGACTTCACGAATTTGCCTTCACCACCAACTTGCTATTTTTCAGCGATTTAAGCTCTTCGGTGAAGGCAATGAAAGCAAAAAAACAAGCATTACTAGTAGAGACGCGCGCGTACGCGCGAGGGAAAAGGGTAGGAAGAAGGGTAATTTACCTCAGAGAAAAATGCAACTCCCTCAGAGGTAGAAAAAACTACCTCTGAGGGAGATAAGAGCGACCCGTAGTTTCCTCTCTTTGAAGGCAGGTTAAGTAATTTCCGCACGGGGCTACTCCTCCGTGCATTCCTCCGCGCCGGAAAGCATCTGATTGTAGTTCCGACTGAAGTAGCGGCAGGGGAGTTTTTCGCCATCGAAAGGACAATCCGTCACCATCTTGCCGTTTTCTCGAAAATAGAGCGTTCCGTCTTTGCTGTAGAAGGTCGGATTGTCGGGATGAATGCGGATGTATGGCACGCGCGCAGGGTCGTCCACGCACTCCTCGTAGTAGAAATCGGGGTCAATCTCTCGGAGTGTCGAAGGTAGGACTATGGAGTATAAACCCGTAAAGTTGTCATAGCCTATCTTCTCCACACCTTCGGGGATGACGAGGCGAGGATTAAAGTTGGCAGAGTGGAAAGCACAATCCTCAATGACCTTTATGCCATCTCCGAAATCTATACTTTCGAAGCAACCAAATGTAAAACAATGCCAGGGGATTTTCTCCACAGAACGAGAAATCTTCAGGTGTTCCAAATTGGCCGCATAAAATGCACCTTCTCCCAAATGCTTGATTGTATCGGGTATTTCCAAAGTCTGAATGTCTACATTCACAAAAAGCCCATTTCCCAATACTTTTTCAACTCCTTGTTGAATTTCACCTCTCGCACTTCCTCATAGCCACAAAAGGCCACATGGCCTATCTCCTCCACCCCATCGGGAATGACCACGCTCTCCATCTCCGGCATGTGCACCAGCACTTTCTTGTTCAACGAGTAGATATTGTCCTCAACAACCACGAAAGCGGAAGTATAACTGCGATTGAGTGCTAACTTTTCAAGCACTAAAAACTGGTAGAAATCAAAAATAGGCTTTTAATAAAACTCTTCTCTTCATAAGAGTGGGTAACACCATTTTCATAGACAACATCCTCTATCTGAAAATTTTTCAAACCGGATGTAGCGGTATTTCCGATAGTCAAACAAAGCCGCAAGTTCCCGGAACTCCTGCATCGTCACCTGTCCTGTGAAGACAATACTTTGAGGAAAGCCCTCGCGTGCCTCCCATTCCGGGAGCGGCATTGTGCCGACACGATACTTCTTTTCTTCCATTTCCTTCTTTTTTTCTTAAACGCACACGGCAGCACATCCTTCCGAGGAAGAAAGTGCTGCCGTGGTGGGATGAGGGGCTGAGCCGAAGTTTATTTCACTTCGAGCTGAGCGCCGGCCTTGAACTTCACTACCTTCTTGGCAGGGATTTGAATCTTCTGCTTGGTAGCGGGGTTGATGCCTTCGCGAGCGGGGCGTTCGTTCACCGAGAACGTGCCGAAGCCGAGGAGAGCCACTTTGTCTTCGTTCTTGAGTGCACCGGCGATAGAGTCGAGCACGGCATCTACAGCGGCTTTAGATTGAGCGTTGGTAAGGCCGGCCTGCTTGGCAACTGCGCTTACGAGTTCTGTTTTGTTCATATTGATAGCGTTTGTTTAGAGTTGTTGTCTTGTAAATCAAGAGAATTGGTGCTGCAAATATATTGTAATCTACGCATCTGCCCAAACATTTTGCGGCTTTTTTTGCTAAAAAGTGTACGAATTTCGTACTTTCCTTTGGTGAAACGCCCTTTTTTTCAAGCGGATTTATAGGGAAAATGCAGGGCCAGCGGCAGCACACGCGCTCAGCGCACGATGGCCACTTTGGCCACCGCGGCCCGCTGTCCGGAGGGGTCGAACACATGGAAATGATAGACCCCCGAGGCCACGCGCACACCGTCGAAACCACGGCCGTCCCACGTGAAAGTGCCGCCCAGGCTCGTGCCGGCGGCCACCACCGTTCCGGCGGTGTTGGTCACCTTCACCTCACTGTCGGCGGTGAGGCCGTCGAGGGTGATGACGCCCATATAATCGGGGCGAACGGGGTTGGGGAACACACGCAGGCGGCTGCGGTCGAGCGCGGGTTGCGGTTCGGTGGCATCGCTGCGGTAGGCCAGAATGCCTTCCTGCGTGCCAATCATCACTTCGCCCGTGGTGGGATGGCAGGCCACGCTCCAAATGTTGTTGGAGAAGAGCGGCGAATTGTCGGTGGTGAAATGGTGGAGGGTTTGCAGTCCGTCGGCCGAGATGAGATAAAGTCCATCCCCCTGTGTGCCCACCCACTTGCGGTCGGCACCATCGACGGCAATGGCCGTCACCGGTACGCCCGAGAGGAGGTAGTCGGCCAGATTGGTACCATCGTTGCGCGGCACCTTGATTTGCGTGATGAGGAAATTGCGCTCGTGCCATTGCAAGGGGTCATCCACCTTGTACAGCCCCTGATCCGTACCGAGCCAAAGGCTGCCGGCATGGTCCTGCGCGATGGCATAGGCCGAGAGGATATTGATCGCCGTGCCATCTTGATTGTAGAAAGAGGATCGGTAGGTGGCGCGGTCGTCGGCGGTGTTGTCGAGCGTGCGGTTGTAGTCGTAGCAAAGGAAACCGCCGGTATGGTTCGTCACGGTGCGGCGCGAAGTGACCCACAGTTGGCCGTGGCGGTCGAAGAGCGTGCGTTCCAGTCCGGGAGCGCGCTTCACTCCTTCGTTGTAAAGTCCCGTCCATTTGCCGTCGGGTTTACGCGCCCAAATGAGGGTGTCCTGCTGGTTGTTGAGGGCGAAAAAGGTTGCCTTGGTCGTCGAAATTGACACCGTCGGTGCGGACGTAATTGTAGAAGTGCGGCGAACTGGCCGGCAGGAGGGAGTGGAAAGGCGAATTGCCTACGGTCGCCTGCGCGGTGATGGTGGCGGGGGTGTCGTAGTCGTAGATGCCCGTGCGCACGGTCGAAACGACATAATGCTTTGGGTGGCGCGGGTCGCGGGCGATGCTCGTGGCACTTTCAAAAAGACTGCCTTTGGCGGCAAAGTCCGTTGTGCCGGGAGGGGCAAAGAGTGTCCAGTCGCGACCATCGTAGCGCATGGCCACCTGCGCCACGCGATCCACCTCGTAAGGGTCGTTGCGGCCGGTGGTGACGAGGAGTTCGCCGCCGGCATAAGTCATGTAGTAGGCACGATCCTGCCAAGGACCGAAGCCGCCGAAGGTCATCGTGCTCCGCGAGAGGTCGATACGGCCGTCCACAATGGGGGTGCGGAAAAGGCCGCGGTTTTCCATTCCCACCCAAAGTCCGTCGGTGCCGTCCGGCTCGAAAGCATAGCCGCCGGCGCCTTTCTGAATGGCTACGGCCGTGCCGTCCGCCCCTGGTAGCGGTAGAGGGCGGCGTCCGATTCGCAAATGACGGTGCCGCCCGCGTCCACATGTCCTCCCGTGAGGGCATAGGCGCCCACGTGGGTAGCGGTGTGGGTGGCCGGCGTGTCGGCAGCGGGCTTCACCATCCACACCCCGTGATGGGCAGGAGCATCGCGCATCACGAGGAGATAGAGCGCACCGTCGGTGGGGAGCAGACGTGCGGCAGGGAGCTGCGTGTGGGGCTGCCACTCGGCGCGGTCGTTGAGGTTGGCCGTGAGGGGCGCCACGAGGGTGCTGCCGGCGGCCAAGGCGACAAAGATGTGGCCGTCGAACACCGTGGCCGAGCGGCACGGCCCCAGTTGATAGAAACCCCTGACGAGCCGCTGTTTGAGGTCGATTCTCACCACGCCGCCCGAGGTGGCGATGCAGGCTTCGTCGCCGCTGACGGAGAGGTCGTTGATGGCGAGGTCGGCCGAGGCTTCGCGCTTGAGCTGCGGCAGATGCGTCACCGCTCCGCTCTGCGGCCGGAGGAGGTCGATGCTGCGGTCGGCATAGAGGAGCACGAGCATTTGCTGCGTGGTCGACCACCCCATCTGCACGATGCGGCGGCCGCTCAATCCGTGGGTCACGCGGTCTACGGGAGTCACTTCGCCCGTTTGCGTGTTGCAAATCAGCAGATTGCCGTCGAAGAGGGCATAAAGTTGGCTGCCGTTGCGGACGCATTGGGTCGCGGTGCGGTAGGCCAAATGAGCCGTCCAGCGGTCGGCAGCGGGAGTTTGTGCATTGAGGCCGAGAGCGGCACAGCAGGCCAAGAGGAGAGTGAAAAGGTGTTTCATGACGCAGAGTTTTGAGGAGGGAGAGTCGGGACAGCAGCAGGGTTTTAAGGCCGTCCCGATGGCGCAGCGGCCGGTGCTTTCGTGCGGCGCGTTATTCGGCCGTTGCAGGGGCGTCCGATGCGGTGAGATAGCGGCAGAGTTGCTGCACGGCGCGGGCGCGGTGGGAGAGTTGGTTTTTCACGTCCGTCCCCAGTTCGGCAAAAGTCTTTCCCAGACCTTCGGGCTCAAACACAGGGTCGTAGCCGAAACCGCCCGTACCGCGGGGTGCGGTGGCGATGCAGCCTTCCACTTTGCCTTCAAAGAGATGCTCCTCCTTGTTGTATTAACGCAATAATGGTGCGAAATTGTGCGCGGCGGTCGTTTTTTTCGTGCAATTCTTCGAGCAGCCGCACCACATTGGCCTCGGGGTCGTGCCGATCAGGATAGGCGTAGCGGGCGGTGTGCACACCGGGACGTCCGTCGAGGGCTGCCACTTCCAGACCAGTGTCGTCGGCAAAAACGTCAAGTCCGTAGCGTTCGTAGACATAGCGGGCTTTGAGGAGGGCGTTGCCTTCGAGGGTGTCGGCCGTTTCGGGGATGTCGTCGTGGCAGTCGATGTCGGCCAGCGATAGGATGTCGAAATGGTCGCCTACGATGGCGGTGATTTCTTGAAGTTTGTGGGCGTTGTTGGTGGCAATGACGAGGCGGGGTTTCATAGGAAAGGGGTGAGGGGATAAATGTTGTTTTTGGAGGGATGTGGAGAGAATATATCGGAGGGTGTACTGCTTCTACAACTGCTGCACGAGAGGACGATAGGCGAAGCGAAGCATAGGGCTGACCTTCAGTCAGCTTCCGCTTGCGATTGTACCTACCCCACGAGAACGTGGGGTTACTCAGATGTGTCGCCTACAGCGACAGCACGCTGCGGAAAGAGAGGAGATAGAGATAAGTGACTGCTACAACTGCTGCACAACAGAACGATAGGCACTCAATTTGCATCGGAGGACGCATTATGCCGAGCAAATCCCCCATCTCCATAGCAAGAAAACAGCGATGATACAAAGTATTTTTTCTTCGTACCTGCCTGAAAAATATACAATTCTTCAGGATTTCAGTAAAAGAAGCAGAAAACAGCGTAATCGCTGAGGATGTATTGAAAGGAGGAGATGCTGCAATGTCGCTGAAAGCGACAACTTTGGATAACCCCACGTCCTCGTGGGGATTGTGCTGAACCACATGGAAGCTGACTGAAGGTCAGCCCGATTGTCCGCAGGAAGAACAACTTCTCTCTCAAGCGCACCTACCTCCGACACCGATTGAACTACCTCAGAGGTAGTTTTTTCTACGTCTGAGGTAAAAATTTTTATCTCTGAGGTAGAAAAAATTACCTCTGAGTTTTTTTCGGGGGCTTCCGACCGGCAGAAGCGTCCACCCCAAGGGCTGCCCTCCATCGCGGGGATGCGTGGCAGAAAGGTCGAGGAGTCGGACAAAAAAAGAAGCGTGCCGACACCTGAGAGGCATCGGCACGCGTAGTGGAAAAGGCGGTGCGGAGCCGTCTTTACTTCTTGGCAGCAGCGGCAGCAGCACCCATGGCGGCACGCGTCATCTTGACAGTGACCACCACAACTTCTTTGGGCGTTACGAGTTCGAGACCCTCGTAGGAGAGGTCGCCGCACTTGATGGACTTACCCAGACCGAGCTTGGTCACGTCGATGGTGAGCTTTTCGGGGATGGCATCGACCGTGGCGCGCACCTTGAGTTTGCGCACCATCGTCACGAGCTTACCACCGGCGCGTACACCTTCGGCCAGACCTTCGGGAGCGATGGGCACAGCCATTACGATGGGCTTAGTGGGGTTCACTTCGTAGAAGTCAACGTGGAGCACGTTGTCCTTCACGCTGTGGAACTGGATTTCCTTCACCACAGCCTGACGCGTCTTGCCATCGAGGTCGATGTTGACTACGTAGATGTTGGGGGTGTAGACCACCTTGTTGATTTGCTTTTCGTCAACGAGGAAGTGAATGGCTTGGGGCAGACCGTTTTCGCCCTTTTCTTCACCATAGATAACGCAAGGCACCATGCCTTGCTTACGCACTTCTTTCGTGGCCTTCTTGCCGAGGTCGGTACGTGACTGACCGCTGATAGAGATTGATTTCATGTTGAGTGTTGTGTTACTCTAAATTAAACAATATAGTTGCATAATTCGCCATCACACATCGGCAGTCGCCTGCCGCGAGGGGGACAAATCGGCTGCAAAGTTACCGTTTTTTTCAACGCTCCAAATTTGTAAGGGGCTATTCGGCTTGAAATGATGGAATTAGCCTCAAATCGGCCTTTCCGAAGGTAAAAGCGAAGATCGACGTGCCCTCCATCGTCCTGCTCTTTTGTGGATGGAGATGAGGGGGACAGAACGTCCGGCGGTTCGCAGGAGAGAGAAAAGGATCGTTGTTCCCTCCGATTTTTCCAACACGACATTTCTGTGCAGAATGCCTGTATTTAGAGGGGAATCGGGGGCTTCATAGATTTCTTCAATAGAGAGATAGAAGTTTTCTGTTGGTAGGAATAAAATGAAGGCGTACCTTTGCACCGTGAATGAGGAACAAACCTTCTCATTCAGGGGGCGACCCCAACATAGACATAACAATCTATTCAAACTCTAACTCCATACAACTAAAAGCCATGAGCAAAATCAATATGCCTACGCTTCCTTACGCAGCCAATGCGTTGGAACCCGTCATCAGCGAGCAAACCGTCAATTTCCACTACGGCAAGCACTTGCAAAACTACGTGAACACCACCAACAGTTTGATTGAAGGTACCGAATTGGCAGACAAGAGTCTGGAAGAAGTGGTGAAGACCGCTCCCCTCGGCCCTACCTACAACAACGCCGGACAGGGTACTCAACCACAGCCTCTACTTCCTCCAATTCATGGCGCCCGCAGCCGACAACGCTCCTGCCGGCAAGGTGGCCGACGCCATCAACGCCGCTTTCGGCAGCTTTGAAGAGTTCAAAAAGCAGTTCGGACAAGCCGCTGCTACCCTCTTCGGTTCGGGCTGGGCTTGGCTTTCGCAGGATCAAGACGGCAAACTCGTCATCACCAAAGAGCCTAACGGCGACAACCCCTCCGCAACGGCCTCAACCCCTTGTTGGGCGTGGACGTTTGGGAACACGCTTACTATCTCGACTTCCAAAACCGCCGTGTCGACCACGTGGCCGCCGTATGGTCCATCATCGACTGGAAAGTGGTAGAAAGCCGCTTGAAATAATCTTTTTCTATCAAAAAATAATCATCTAACAAATCCTACTGATATGCAATCTATCATCAATGCACAAGTACCCGAATTTAAGGTACAAGCCTACCACAACGGCGAATTTAAGACTGTAAGCAGCGAAGACATCAAGGGCAAATGGGCGCTCTTCTTCTTCTATCCTGCCGACTTCACCTTTGTTTGCCCCACCGAACTCGTGGACCTCGCTGAAAAAGTACGACGAACTCAAAGCGATGGGCGTGGAAGTGTTCTCCGTGAGCTGCGACACGCACTTCGTTCACAAGGCATGGCACGACGCTTCCGACAGCATCAAGAAGATTCAATACACCATGCTCGCCGATCCTCTCGGCACGCTCGCTAAAAGGCTTCGGCGTGTACATTGAAGAAGAAGGCATGGCCTATCGCGGCACGTTCCTCGTCAATCCCGAAGGTCAAATCAAGGTGGCTGAAATCCAGGACAACAGCATCGGCCGTAACGCCGACGAACTCGTGCGCAAGGTACAAGCTGCTCAGTTTGTAGCCACTCACGACGGCGAAGTTTGCCCCGCAAAATGGAAGCAAGGCCAGGAAACCCTCAAGCCCAGCATCGACCTCGTCGGCAAGCTCTAAACCCTTACGGAACATAGATATGACAATGAAAAAGGCGAGGCTGCGGTCTCGTCTTTTTCGCTTTCTGTTCCCCCTTAAACGCAAAAACATTATGCTTGACAAAGATATTCTGCAACAGGTGAAAACGGTGTTTGCCTCGTTGAAAACCCGCATTTCTTTCCTCCTCACGGACAACGGAAACCATGGCAGCCAGGCTGAACTCACCGAGTTTCTCAACGACTTGGTGGGCTGCTCCGAACAGCTGAGTCTCCACACCCGCTCCGAAGCCGATGCCCCCTTCGGATTCAGTGTGCTGCGCGAAGGTGAGCCTACCGGCATCCACTTCCGCGGCATCCCCAACGGCCATGAGTTTACCTCGCTCCTGCTCGCTGTGCTCAATGCCGACGGACAGGGTAAGAACCTCCCCGATGCCGCGCTCAGCCGCCGCATCGCCGCCCTCAAAACCCCGCTCGACCTTCGCACTTACGTGTCGCTCACCTGCACGAACTGTCCCGATGTGGTGCAGGCGCTCAATGTCATGGCGCTGATCAATCCCGGCATTCGTCACGAGATGGTGGACGGCGGACTTTTCCAAGACGAGGTGGATGCTCTCAAACTCCAAGGCGTGCCTGCGGTGTTCCTTGGCGATGAGCAAATCCACATCGGCCGCGGCGACCTCGGTATGCTGCTCGACAAACTGGAAGAAAAGGCCGGCAGCCACGAACTGCCCGAGGCCGAAGCCGTGGAGCACCGCTTTGACGTGGTGGTCGTGGGCGGCGGCCCTGCCGGAACTTCGGCTGCGGTCTACTCCGCACGCAAAGGTCTCAACGTGGCCATCGTGGCGGAGCGCATCGGTGGTCAAGTGAACGAAACGCAGGGTATTGAAAACCTCATTTCGGTGCCGCAAACCACCGGCCGCCAACTTTCGGCCGACCTCCTCAGCCACTTGGAGGCCTATCCCATCGCGGTGTTTGCCAACCGCAGCATCAGCAGCGTGAGCCTCAAAGGCAAGGAAAAGCGCATCACGGCCAAAGGGGGTGAAACCTTCATCGCACCGGCGGTCATCATCGCTACCGGTGCCAAATGGCGTCGGCTCAATCTGGAGCACGAAGACACCTACATCGGCCACGGCATCCACTTCTGCCAGCACTGCGACGGTCCCTTCTACAAGGGTCGCAAGGTGGCGGTCATCGGCGGCGGCAACTCGGGTATGGAGGCGGCCATCGACCTCGCCGGCATCTGCTCCCACGTCACCGTGTTTGAGTTTGCCGACACCCTCCGTGCCGACAACGTGTTGATTGAAAAAGGCCAAGTCGCTCCCCAACCTCGACATCCACACTAACGCGCAGACCACAGCCATTCACGGCAACGGCAGCCAACTCACCGGCCTCAGCGTGAAAGACCGCACGACCGATGCCGAACAGCAGTATGACTTCGACGGTGTGTTTGTCCAAATCGGTCTTGCGCCCAATAGTGATTTGGTGGCCGACGAACTGGAACTTTCGCCTCGCCGCGAAATTCCCGTCGATGCTACCTGCCGCACCAGCGTTGCAGGAGTCTATGCTGCCGGCGACGTTTCGACCGTGCCCTACAAGCAGATTGTCATTGCCATGGGCGAAGGTGCCAAGGCCGCACTCTCTGCCTTCGACGACCGTATGCGCGGTGTGCTCTAAGCCCAGAGTTCAAAGATATTTTTCCCAAGAGATAGAAAAATCTATTTATTTTCAAGATAGAAAAACTTGCTTCTTAGGAAAATAATGAGTATTTTTGCAGGCGAGACAATTATAACAAACGTGAATTTCGCGTAATTACAAACACTTCAAAAACAATGAAACATTTATTACTTTCTGCTGTTGCCCTCATGGGAATGGCATTTACAATGAGCGGATGTTCAAGCGATGAAGAAAAAACAAACACGCTGAACGGAACTGTCTGGGTGGGTGAAAAGAATGGAACTCATACTATCAAGTTTGCAGAGAAGACCTTCACCTATGACTACGTTTATCAGGATGGCAATTACAAAGGGCATGACAAGAACAGCGGCACTTATGAGTACCAACCGCCGGTGGTTCGTCTCACGTCATTAGACAAAGAAACAAATAAAATGGTCACCAACTCTGCAAAAATCGAAGGAGATAAACTGACTGGTGATGGTTTTGTTCTTCACAGACAAAAATAATCGAGCAACCTACCCCAGTCTTGATTGGGATAGTTTTACAAAAAAAAGAGGAGGCTATAATGTCTCCTCTTTCTCTTTCTTCGACGGCCGCATACGCGGTGTGCTCTAATCGCTCGCTTCTCACACTACGCAAATCCCCACCCTGACCAGCTGGTCAAAGTGGGGATTTGCGTTGCATTTGGGTGGGAGAAAGGGGATTTCCGCTCAGAGAAAGCGGAACGCTATCCCAAGAAGGCAAAAAAATCCATTCGGTGCAAACAGGACCTCTGCCTTAGAAGGGGAAAAAGAGGGGAATGACAATCACAGCCACGATGCCCATAGCGATTTGGAGGGGTACGCCGACTTTGACGTAGTCCATGAAGGTGTAGTGTCCGGCGTTCATCACCATCGCATTCGGAGGGGTGGAGATGGGCAGGGCAAAGACTGCCGAAGCTGCAATGGCGGCTGCCATCATGAAGGGTGTGGGCGACACGCCCAACTGTGTGGCGGCGCTCCAAGCGATGGGGGCAACGAGAATGGCCGTGGCCGAATTGGAAATGAAGGTGGAGAGCAGGGAGGTGACGACATAGACCCCGACGAGCACCGCCCAAGGGCCGTGGGCTTTCAGTCCGGTGACCACTTCGGTGGCGATGAAGTCGGAAATGCCGGTGGAGGAGAGCGCCGTGCTCATCGACATCATGGCGGCAATGAGGACTATCGACTCCCAGCCTATCATTTTGTAGGCCGTATCGACCGAACGCACGCACCCCAGCAACACCATGAGCAGTCCGGCCACGATGACGGTAGTGACGGGCGGAATGCCGATTTGGTCGGCAAAGACCATGAGCGCCACCATGGCTATCATAATACCGGCGGCGAGGGGGGCTTTGTGGTCAAGCGCCACGTTTTCGAGTTCTTCGGCCGGGTCGCCGATGATGATCCATTCGCGCAAGTTGGTTTTCATCTTTTTGATGTCGTTCCACGCGCCGTGCACCAGCATCATGTCGCCCGAATGGATGGTTTGCTGCTGCATTTCGTCGCTGATGCAGCGTCCGGCGCGCTTGATGGCGAGGACATTCACGTTGTTGCGCTGTCGGAAGCCCGCATCTTCAATCGTTTGGTTGATGAGTTTGCTTTCGGGACTGATGAGGATTTCGGAAAGTCCGAGGTCGTAGAAGTCGAGTTTGGCGTGGTCTTCGCGCATCTCTTCGGCAAAGAGGGTGAGGTTGAAAATCTGCACGAGCTCGTTGATATGCTCGCGTGTGCCGAGGGCATAGAGCACATCGCCGACATCGAAAACGGTGTTGGCGCGGACGGTTTGCTGCACCACGCTGCCGAGGAGCTTGTTGTGGTGGCGCTCTTCGAGGAGGGTGATGCCGAAGCGGCGGTGGAGGTCGAGATCCTGCGGTGTCTTACCCACCATGGGGAATTGTCGCCGATTTGGAGTTTGAAGATGAGTTGGTCGAGTTCGTACTCGTTGAGGAGGGCGAGGAGGTCGCGGCCTTCATCATCGTTCTCTTTCTGCCGCGACTTTTTGTTCATGAAGAGGCGGCTCAAAATGTAGAGCATCACCAGTCCGACCACGAAGCAGGCCGCACCAATCCCCGTGAAGTCGAAAAAAATCCGAAGCCGCCGAGTCCATGGTCGCGCAGGTAGCCGTCGACAATGAGGTTGGGCGGCGTACCGATGAGGGTGAACATACCGCCCATGCTCGAGGCGAAAGCGAGCGGCATCATAAGTTTGGAGGGGGAAATCTTGGCACTTTTGGCCATAGCCAGAATGATGGGCAGGAGGAGCGCCACCGTTCCGGTGTTGGAAACGAAAGCGGCGACAAAGGAGGTGACGCCCATCACGAGAAAGAAGAGTTTGGTTTCGCTCGTGCCGGCCATGCGCAGGAGTTTGCGCGAAACGGTTTTGGCCAGTCCGGTCTGAAACACGGCACCGCCCACGATGAAAAGCGCCAACATGATGACCACGCTCGAATTGCTAAATCCCGCCAACGCATCTTTGGGCGTGACGATGCCGAAAGCCAAAAGCGATGCCATACAGCAGAGCGCCACAATGTCGCTACGAATTTTGGAGAACACAAAAGCCACGATGGTGGCCAAAAAGATGATGATGGTGAGCACTGCAGGCGTGTTGTTCATCAGGTCGTGCAGGTTGTTCATGGTAGAGGTAGAGAAAGGTGAGTAATGAGTTTTTCAAAGTCAGCGGTTTCCCTGTACAGCCGCCACCGCAAAAGTAAAATTTTGTCACGAAACCACCAAACGAAATAGGAAGATTTTTGCAAATGAGGCTTAGCAAAACGTAAAAGAGTGACGAAACATTTTGTCGCCACGGCAAAAAGGCAGTAAATTTGCCTACATCAAACCAAGAGCTGCTCCATCTGCCTCTCTTCATTTCATCATTCTCCCAAAAACGACTCCTTTATGACCCCCAACATGAAAGCCCACCTCCCGCAGGTGGATCTCGACAAAATGGCTGCCATTCTCGACATCGAAACCCGATTTGTCGAAGGCCGAATTTCCCTCGAAGAGGGACGTGCCGAAATTGCCCAACGCGTGGGCAGTATCCGCCCCTACCACCTCGCCTTCATTGAGCAAACCATGACGGAACACACCGACGATGAGTGCATCCGTGAGAACATGGCGCAGAAAATCAAACTTTTTGAAGGCTTCATGGACACCTCGCGCCCCAACCTGCCGGCCGACCATCCGATTGCGCACTACTATGCCGAAAACGATGCCTTCCGCCGCCTGCTCCTCGCTGTTGAGGATCTCGTGCAGTATCCCGTCATTAAAAACCAGTGGCTCGAACTCTTCGACCAACTCCGCCAATATCCCACCCACTACGCCCGCAAGCAAAACCAACTCTACCCCGTGCTCGAACGCAAAGGCTTCGACCGCCCCACCACCACGATGTGGACGTTCGACGACATGGTGCGCGACCTCATTCGCGACGGCCGCCAACTGCTCGATGCCGGCGATGAAGAGGCCTTCGTTGCCAAATGTCAAGACCTCATCTATTACGGCCGCGACCTGATGGAGAAGGAGGAAACCATCCTCTATCCCACCTCGCTGGCCATGATTTCGCCCGCCGAGTTTGAGGACATGAAGGAAGGCGACCGCGAGATTGGTTTTGCCCTTATCACGGTCGACACCCCCACTCCCACCGCCGCTCCTCAGGCCACCCCTGCGGCTCCCGCTGCCGAAGGCTTTGCCGGCGAACTGCAAGGGTTGCTGGCGAAATACGGCTACACCGCACCGGCTCAGGACACCCTGCTCGACGTGACCACCGGCCGCCTCACCCTCGAACAAATCAACCTCATCTATCAGCACCTGCCCATCGACATCTCTTTTGTCGATGAAAACGAACTCGTGCGCTTCTATTCCGACACCGACCACCGCATTTTCCCACGTTCCAAAAACGTTATCGGCCGCGAGGTGATGAACTGCCATCCGCGCAAGAGCGCCCACGTGGTGCGCGAGGTCATCGACAAACTCCGTTCGGGAGAGCAAGACAAGGCCGAGTTTTGGATCAACAAGCCCGAGGTGTTCCTCTACATCATCTACGTGGCCGTGCGCGACAAAGAGGGGCGTTTCCGCGGGGTACTCGAAATGATGCAGGACTGCACCCGCATCCGTGCCTTCGAGGGTTCGCGGACACTCCTCAAGTGGGCCGACGACGAAGGCATCCCCACCGAAGCCCCCGCCACGGAGGCCGCTTCATCTACCTCAGACGTAGAAATTTCTACCTCAGAGATAAAAAATTCTACCTCTGAGGTAAAAAAAACTACCTCTGAGGTAGAAAACACCCCCACCAACGCGGCGGACGGCCCAGAGGCGCTCACCCCTACCACAAAACTCAGCGCCCTCTTCGAGCGCTACCCCGAACTGCGCCACCGGATGACGGAAATCTCTCCCCTCTTTGCCATGCTCAAAACGCCCTTCGGCAAACTCATGGCCAAGAAAGCCGACCTGCAGGCCGTGAGCGACCGTTCGGGCATCGCCTTCGACCGCCTCGTTGCGGGGCTGCAACGCATCATCGCCGACCTGCGCAAGGAATAAATTCCCTGCCGCTGTTGAGCTGCGCTGAAACCGCCTCAGAGTTTCGTGTTTACAAAACTTTTGCTTACCTTTGCAGGGCAGAACCTAAAAAGTAATTATGATGGCTATGTTTCAACTCGCATTATTGGAGGAGGCCAAATCCTTCTGGCATCGCTCTCCCCCTCCGCCTATAAAAAGATATTGTACAACATCGACCGAGTGGCTGATGGGGAGAAAAACAGCGAACTCTTCAAGAAGTTGGAAAACTCTGAAATCTGGGAGTTTCGCACACTCTATAATGGAATTGCCTATCGCCTGTTTGCCTTTTGGGACACAGATCGGAGAGCTTGGATTGTCGCCACGCACGGCATCATCAAGAAAACTCAGAAGACACCTTCCAAAGAGATTGCAAAAGCGGAAGCCATCATGAGAAGATATTTTGAACTCAAAAAAAGGATAAGATATGGAACAAATTGGCAATATGAAACTCTACTCCTTCGAGGAGGTAAAAGACGAACTGATAGGCAAGATAGGCACTCCCGAACGCGACGAACACGAACGCAAAGTGGCCGAAGCCGTCCACGCCTACCACATCGGCGAAGCCATCAAAAAAAGCACGCCTGCTGCAAAATCTCACCCAAGAGCAACTGGGCGAGCGGGTGGGCGTGAAGAAAGCCCAGATTTCCCGCCTGGAGCGCGGCTACAGCATCACCATCCCCACGATGAGCCGCGTGTTCAAGGCCCTCGGCATCTCCACCGCCACCCTCGATTTGGGCATCGGCGGCAAGATCGCCTTGTGGTAACCCCACGGCACGCGACACCCGTACACCCCAAGAGGAGGACGCCCCGTCCTCCTCTTTTTTCGGGCCTTCCTGAGCCGAAACGGAAAAAACGCTCTATTCTAAGTAGGTGTTCAGAATTAATGGATACTGGATTTGTTTCATTTTCTCGCCAGGTCGTCTTTGTGAAGAAGGAGTGGCGAGCTACACGAGGGATGAACAAAGGCGAGATGACGGAAAAGGGGGCAAAGATGGTATCAAAGTAAAGAACATCCCACGACTAAGATAATTACGATTAATTTTGAACGCCTACTTATATTTTCGGTACGCAAACGCCCTGCAATTCAAAACTTTGTTGTAATTTTGCCGCATCTATAGTATCTTCTCATCATGGCAAATACATCCACCACACAGCGCACCCTCAAAACGGCGCTCATCTCCGTGTTTCACAAGGACGGACTCGAACCCCTCCTCCGCGCACTTCATGCCCAAGGCGTGGCCTTTCTCTCCACCGGAGGCACCCACGACTTCATCGTCAGTCTGGGCCTACCCTGCCAAAAGGTAGAAGACCTCACCACCTACCCCTCCATCCTCGGCGGACGCGTCAAGACGCTCCACCCCAAGGTGTTCGGCGGCATCCTCGGGCGTCGAGATTTGGAGAGCGACCGTGAGCAGATGGCACAATACGACATCTCGGCCATCGACCTCGTGGTGGTAGACCTCTACCCCTTTGAGCAAACCGTAGCCGATGGGGCAAGCAGTGCCGACATCATCGAAAAAATCGACATCGGCGGCATCTCCCTCATCCGTGCAGCGGCCAAAAACTTCAACGATGTGGTCATCGTGCCTTCCAAAGCCGAATATCAGCCTCTGCTCGACATCGTGAGCAAACAAGGCGCCGTCACCTCCCTCGAACAGCGCCGCTGGTTTTGCCACTCGTGCCTTTGCCACTTCCAGCCACTACGACACAGCTATCCACGAGTGGTTTGCCGCTTCGGAAAAAAATAAAGGCACACACCTGCCTGCGGGCAGCACATCCTCCTCCCTCTCAACATCATCAACTCTTCTAAATGGGTATTTTCTCTTCCTTCTTCTCCATGAAGCGCGAGCTTGCCATGGACTTGGGCACAGCCAACACCATCATCATCAGCGATGGCGAGATTGTGGTCAACGAGCCCTCCGTCGTTGCCCTCGACCCCAACACCGAAAAGACCATTGCTGTGGGCGAGCGCGCCAAACTGATGTACGAAAAGACGAGCGAAAAAAATTCGCGTGGTTCGTCCGCTCCACGATGGCGTCATTGCCGACTTCAACGCTTGCGAACAAATGATGCGCGGACTCATCGGTATGGTCCACACCGGCCGACGCCTCTTCACCCCCTCTATCCGTATGGTCATCGGTGTGCCTTCCGGATCGACCGAAGTGGAACTCCGTGCCGTGCGCGACTCTGCCGAGCATGCCGGCGGACGTGACGTCTACCTCATCTTCGAACCCATGGCCGCGGCCATCGGCATCGGCCTCGATGTCAATGCGCCCGAAGGCAACATGGTGGTCGACATCGGTGGCGGCACCACGGAGATTGCCGTCATCTCCATGGGCGGCATCGTGTCGAACAACTCCATCAAAATGGCCGGCGACGATTTCACGGCCGACATCCAAGACTACATGAGCCGCCAGCACAACGTTTCTGTGTCGGAGCGTATGGCCGAGCGCATCAAAATCGCCGTGGGCAGCGCCCTGAGCGAACTTCCTGCCGAACTCGCGCCCGAGGACTACATGGTGCACGGCCCCAACCGCATCACGGCCCTCCCCATGGCAGTGCCTGTGTGCTATCAAGAGATTGCCCACTGCCTGGAGCGTTCCATCGCCCGCATCGAGACGGCGGTCCTCAACGCTCTGAGCAACACACCTCCCGAACTTTATGCCGACATCGTCAAGAACGGCATCTACCTCACCGGCGGCGGTGCCTTGCTCCGTGGTCTCGACAAGCGCCTCACGGCTAAAATCAACATCCCTTTCCACGTGGCCGAAGATCCCTCCTCTGCGTGGCCAAGGGCACGGGCATTGCGCTCTCCAACATCGATGCCTATCCCCTGCTTGATGCGATAGACATCCCTTCAAACAACACTGAGCACAGGAGGCTCTGGGAGAGTTTCCCGGAGTCTCCTGTTGGGTTAAAAGAACTTTTCCGTGGACAAGGACGACCCGACGAAAAATTGAAACAAATCTAGTATCAATTAAGTTCGAACACCTACTTATCACACGTTCCCCCACCCAAAAACAGAAAAACCTCCTCGTGCAAATCCTCCTCGACTTTCTGCGTCGCTACAACTACCTCTTTCTTTTTGTGGCGCTCGAAATCATCAGCATCACTCTCCTCGTGCAATTCAATCGCTATCAGGGGAGCGTGTGGCTCACAGGGGCCAACGATGTGGCGGCACGCGTCAATCGCCTCTATGCCGATGCCGACTCCTACTTCCGACTGCGCACCCTCAACACCCAACTTTCGGACGAAAACATCCGCCTCCAGCAAGAGGTGGAAGCCCTCACAGCACCCTCAAAGACCTGCAGCCCGACAGCAGTTTCACCGCGCAACGTGTGCGCCAACAGCTCGCGGGCTATCGTCTCATCCCGGCCCACGTGGTGAGCAATAAGGTGGCGCGCTCCAGCGAGGGCTATCTCGTCATCGACCGCGGCGAGCAAGACGGTGTGCGCTCGGAGATGGGCGTGGTGAGTGGTGGCGGCGTGGTCGGCATCGTCTATCTTGTCAATGCCCACCACTCCCTCGTCATCCCCGTGACCAACAGCAAGTCAAGCATCTCCTGCCGCGTGCGAGGGCAGAACTATTTCGGCTATTTGCAGTGGGACGGTGCTTCGACGCGAATGGCCTACGTCGACGACATCCCTCGCTATGCCAAAGCCCGCAAAGGCAGCGTTGTCGAAACCTCGGGCTACAGTTCCGTCTTCCCGCCGGGCATCTTCGTGGGGCGTGTGCACCACGTGTCCAACAGCAGCGACGGACAGAGCTACCGCCTCGACGTGGTGCTGGGCAACGACCTCGGCAACCTCCGTGATGTGAGCGTTGTGGCCACACCCTACAAAGCCGAAATCGACTCTCTTACGCTCCGTGCCGACAGCCTGATGCGACAATAAGTCATTCAGTTTAAGTGTTACGCTTAAGTAGGTTCTCAAAATTAATCGTAACTATCTTCCGCGTAGGGTGTTCTCTACTTTGACACCATCTTTTGTGTCAATTAATTTCGAGCACCTACCTAATTTTTGCACACTTACTCATTCCTATGAATTTAGTCAAAACACGCGACGGCCACAACTATCTTGTGCCCTTTGCGCTCATCACCTCCCTCTTTTTCCTATGGGGATTTGCCCACAGTATTTTTGGACGTACTCAACAAGTATTTCCAAGACACGATGGGACTCACCAAAACGCAGTCTGCGCTGGTGCAGGCCGTCGTCTACGGCGGCTACTTCCTGATGGCACTTCCCGCCGGTGCGCTCATCAAGCGGTGGGGCTATCGGGCAGGGGTGCTCACCGGATTGCTCCTCTACGGCATCGGCGCCCTCCTCTTTATCCCCGGCGGACAACTGATGAATTTCGGTTTCTTCCTCTTTTCGCTCTTCATCATCGGTTGCGGATTGACCTTCCTCGAAAACGTCGGCTAACCCCTATGTCACCGTGTTGGGGCCGAGCCAAGGGGCGGAACAGCGCATCAATTTCTCGCAATCGTTCAACGGACTGGGGTGGATTCTCGGGCCGTTGGTGGGCGGTATGTTCCTGTTCACCCAACCCGGCGAACAGCCCAACATCACCCTGCCTTATGCCCTGATCGGCATCGTGGTACTGGCCATCGCCCTCGTCTTTGCCCGCGTGCGACTGCCGGAAGTGGCGGCGGCTCCCGAACAGACGGACGACGTGATGGAAGGCGGGGTGCAGGCCGGAGGTTACATCCCTTGTTCCGCCACAAGAAGTTTGTGTTCGGACTGGTGTCCCTCTTTCTCTATGTGGCCGCACAAACGGGCGTCAATAGTTTCTTCATCAACTACGCCGTCGAAGAAGCCGCCGTACCCCGTGGTGCCGCCGCCACGCTGTTGGGCATCGGCTGCATGGGCTTGTTTATGCTCGGCCGCATGGGCGGCAGTTGGCTGATGGGCTACATCCGCGCCGAACGCCTGCTTGCCCTCTGCGGTGTGGGCGCCACGCTGAGCACGGCACTGGTGGTGTTTGTGCCGGGACAGTTGAGCTTCGGAGCACTGTTTGTCGTCTATCTCTGCGAAAGCATCATGTTCCCCACCATCTTTGCCTTGTCGCTGCGTGGAGTGGGACGCCACACAAAATTGGCCTCTTCTTTCCTGATTATGAGCATCGTAGGCGGTGCCGTGGCGCCCCTACTCATGGGTTGGATAGCCGACCGAAGCGGTATGTCGCTCGGCTTCATCGTCCCCCTCGTGTGCTACGTGGTCATCGCGGTCTACGGGCAGTATGTCGGCCGGAAATAGCACTTTCGTCCTCCTTCCCGCTTTTGTCAAAATCCCTCCTTTCCTCATCCTTCCATGGCTCACAAGAAAAAAGAAAATGCTGCATCGCGTGCGGCTTATAAGGCCGACAACGAAGCCTTTTTGGACAACCTGCGCCGACAGCCCGATGTGCACGAATTGCGCTGCGGGGTGCTCTATCGCGTACTGAAGGCCGCGCCCGATCCGGCTCAAGAGAGTGACGAACGCCGCCGTCGCAAACTCGAAGCGAAGCCCTCACCGCGCACCGTGGTGACGGTACACTACACCGGCCGCCTCATCGACGGACGGCAGTTTGACTCCTCCCGACGCGGCGCCGGCACCCCCGTGGCCTTCCGCGTCAACGAACTCATCACCGGTTGGCAGGTGGCGCTGGTCAATATGCGCATCGGCGACCAATGGGAACTCTACGTTCCTGCCGAAGCGGGCTACGGCGAGCGCGGAGCAGGGCGCGACATTCCCGGACACAGCACCCTCATTTTTCAACTCGAACTGCTCGATATGGCTTAGGGTAGATGCAGAAAACCGACCGATGGTTTTCAGCATCTACCCTAAACTCCGAATCCTTCCGGCCTTTTCTGAAAAATTTTCTCTCCCGATGAACCATCTCAAACTCAATGTCGAAGAAATGGGGCGACTCGATGTGGCGGCCTTTCAAGAAGCCCCGAAACTCCCGCTCATCGTGGTGCTCGACAACGTGCGCAGCCTCTACAACGTAGGTAGCGTGTTGCGCACGGCCGATGCCTTCCGTTTGGAAGCCGTTTGGCTCTGCGGCATCACCGCTACGCCGCCGCATCCCGAAATTCACAAAACCGCCCTCGGGGCTGAAGATGCCGTGACGTGGCGGTACTTTGCCGATACCCTCGAAGCCGTCGACGCCCTCCGGCGTGAGGGGCTACGAAGTGGTGGCCATCGAGCAATGCCGCGATGCCCAGTTGCTACCCGATTTTCGGGTGGATCCCACGCGCCGCTATGCCTTTATTTTGGGCAATGAAGTGAAGGGCGTGGCACAGGCTGTGGTGGATCGTGCCGACCGCGTGATTGAAATTCCCCAGTTTGGCACGAAGCACTCGATGAATGTGAGTGTAACGGCCGGTATCGTGATGTGGGAACTGCGCCGCCAATGGGGGAGCGTTGAAAGGCGGCAGATAGTCGAATTTCCCACCTGCTGAAAAAGGGCAAAAGCGGAAGACCGCTTTTTGCCCTTTTTGTGGCGCATTATCCCTGCTCCTGCTCGGCGCGTTCCGCACGATTGCGGGGAAAAACAGGTGAGCACCTGTTCGCGCAAAAAAACGGCTGTCGAGATGCGTGTAGATTTCGGTCGTGCCGATGCTCTCATGCCCCAACATTTTTCTGAATGGCGCGCAGCGATGCCCCCTCGAGGAGGTGGGTGGCGAAGGTGTGGCGGAAGGTGTGGGAGAGACCTCTTTTTCGATGCCTGCGGTCTGGACGTACTGCTTAATGTTGTGGAACACCGTGATGCGCGAGAGGTGGCGTCCGCGGCGGGCGGAAACAAACACATAGTCCTCCTCTTCGGGCTTGATGCGGATGTCGCGGCGGGCGTCAAACCAGTTGTGCAGTTCGTGTATGGCGCGGTCGGAAATGGGAACGAACCGCTGTTTGTTGCCTTGCCGGTGACGCGGATATACCGCTCTTCGTCCTTTGAGGAACAAGTCGGAAAGGCGCAGATCGCAGATTTCGCTCACCCGCAGTCCGCAACTGTAAAGCAGTTCTATCATGCAGTGGTCGCGCTGTCCTTCGGGCAGCGACAGGTCGATGGCGGCCAAAATGCGCTCCACCTCATCGAGCGTGAGCACCTGCGGCAGGTGAGCCGGCAGACGTGGACTTTCGAGCAGTTCGGTAGGGTCCTGCGCCACATGGCCGTTGAGTTGCAAAAAGCGGTAGAACGAGCGCACCCCGCTCAACATACGCGCCACCGAGCGCGGCGCTGCCCCGATTTCGGCCAGCCACGAGGTGTAGCGGTGCAAGTCGGGGAGGGTGATGGCCAGCACTTCCAGCCCTTCTTCGGCCACATATTCCAAGAAGCGCACCACATCGCGCTCATAGGCCGAACGGGAATTTTCGGACAATCCTTGTTCGAGAAGCAGATAAATCTTATATTTTTTTCTAACAGGTCGGTCGTTGGCATGGAATGACACTAAGATTTCAGCGCGGGCATTTGATGCTCCGCGCCTTTTTTCGTAAATTTGCAGCCAAATATACAACAATTTTCGCAAACCCACCACGTCTATGAAGATTTTAGTGCTCAACGGTCCCAACCTCAACCTTTTGGGGCAGCGCGAACCGGGCATTTACGGGCGGACAGGTCTGGAAGAAATTTTGGAATCCCTGCGCCGCCGCTATGCCGATCGTTTGGAGTTGCAAACCTTTCAGTCCAACCACGAAGGGGCACTCATCGACCGCTTGCAGCAAGCCCACCGCGAGGGCGTGGAGGGCGTGGTGCTCAACGCCGGTGCCTACACCCATACTTCCATCGCCCTGCACGATGCCATCCGCAGTGTAGCGCCGATGCCGGTGGTGGAGGTGCACCTGAGCAATGTCCACGCCCGCGAACCTTTCCGCCACACCTCGATGATAGCCGCTGCCTGCCGAGGCGTGATTGGCGGTTTCGGTGCCGACAGTTACCGTTTGGCCATCGAAGCCCTCCTTGCCGCGCACGACTAACCCCACGTCGGCCGGTGCGCACGGCCTTTTCCGCCCATCGGCAAAGGGCTGTGCTTCTTTCCTACTCAACTTCAAAAATGAAAAAACTTTTTATCGAAACTTACGGCTGCCAAATGAATGTGGCCGACTCCGAGGTTGTGGCGAGCGTCATGAAGATGGCGGGCTACGAACCTTGCGAAAGCGTCGACGAGGCCGATGCCGTCTTTCTCAATACCTGCTCCGTGCGCGACAATGCCGAGCAGAAAATCATTCACCGCTTGGAGCAACTCAACGCTGTGCGCCGCCGTCGTCCCCTCATCTTAGGGGTGCTGGGCTGCATGGCCGAGCGCGTGAAAGAAGACCTCCTGAACAAGCACCACGCCGACCTCGTGGCAGGCCCCGATGCCTACCTTTCCCTCCCCGACCTTATTGCGCAGGCCGAAACCGGACAGAAAGCCATCAACATCGACCTTTCGCTCACCGAAACCTACGGCGACGTGATGCCCGAACGCTTCTGCGGCTCGAAAAATCTCCGGTTTTGTCAGCATCACCCGTGGGTGCAACAATTTCTGCCATTACTGCATCGTGCCTTACACCCGTGGCCGCGAACGCAGCCGTGCCGTGCAGAGCATCATCAACGAATGTCTCGACCTCCAAAAGCGAGGTTTTAAGGAAATCACCCTCTTGGGGCAAAACGTCAATTCCTACAAAGCCCGCCGCGATTCGGCTGCCGAAACCGAGAATGCGCCTTCCGAAATCGACCCTTCGACCCTGAGCGAAGAGGCGGCACAGCGGGTGGCGATGGAGCAAACGAAAATCGAATCGACCGAGGAGCAGGCCAACGCCAATCCCGAATTCGTGTATTTCCCCGAACTCCTCCGCACCGTGGCACGCGCCGTGCCCGACATGCGCATCCGTTTTTCCACCCCGCACCCCAAGGACATGAGCGACGCTACGCTCCACGTCATCGCCGAAGAGCCCAACGTGTGCCGCCACATTCACCTACCGGTGCAGAGTGGGTCGAGCGTCATTTTGCGCCGTATGAACCGCAAGTACGATCGTGAGTGGTATTTGGGACGTGTCGAAGCCATTCGCCGCATCGTGAAGGATTGCGCCATTTCGACCGACATCTTTGCAGGCTACTGTGGAGAGACCGAAGAAGACCACCGGCAGAGCCTTGACATGATGCGCCGCGTGGGCTAGCGATTCGGCCTTCATGTTCAAATACTCCGAACGCCCCGGCACCTACGCTTCCAAGCGGTTGCCCGACGACATCGACGAGGCTACGAAGATACGCCGTCTCAACGAACTCATCGCCCTGCAAAACGAACTTTCCCTCACCGCCAACCGCGCCTGGATTGGCCGCGAAGCCGACATCCTCATTGAGGGGGTGAGCAAACGCAGCCGCGAAGAACTTTTCGGCCGTACGGAGCAAAACAAAGTGGTCATCATCCCGCGCGAAGGTCTGCGCGTGGGGCAGACGGTGCGGGTGCGTATTCTCGAAGCCTCCAGCGCCACGCTCAAAGGCGAACTCGCGTAAAGGCGGTATGGCATCGGCTTTGTCGGTCAGCCTATGAGCGCTGTCGGTGCCACCTTGCGGCCTACGCCGCCCCACTCCCCCTCTCTCCGCTCCGCCATGTGGTGGACGCAACATCAAGAACAAACAAAAACAGGAATGATATATCCCGACCACTTTGAACGAAAAAAATCGGTTTTGCCGAGGTGCGCACGCTCCTCAAAGGGCGCTGCATGTCCACCTTAGGCACGGAGTGGGTAGACAATCACGTGCAGTTCTCCTCCAACTTCGACGAGGTGAGTGAAGCCCTCAGCCAAGCCAAAGAGTTCGGCGACTTCATGCAAGCCGAAGAGGAGGTCTACGAAGAGAACTTCTACGACGTGCGGCAGTCGCTCATGCGCATCCGCCCCGAACGCACCTACCTCGAAGAACTCGACTTGTTCGATTTGAAACGCTCGTTGCAAACGGTGGTGAGCATCGTGCAGTTTCTCCGCACCACAACGGCGGAGGAAGAGGCGCACGCTGCCGACGACACCGTGGCTTCGGCCGCAACGACCGAAGGCGACACCGCAGCCGACAACCTCGACGAGCGGGCTGCCCACGCCAAATATCCCGCCCTCTACCGCATGACGGAAGGGGTGGGCTGCTTTCCGCAAATCATCCGCCGCATCGACACCGTCCTCAACAAGTACGGAAAAATGAAGGATACGGCCACGCCCGAACTCCTCAGTATCCGCCACAACATCGAGGTGACCACGCGCAGCATCAGCCATTCGCTCCGCTCCATCATCACCCAGGCACAGGCCGACGGCTACATTGACCGCGACGTCTCGCCCACCCTCCGCGACGGCCGTTTGGTCATTCCGGTGGCACCGGCCTTGAAGCGCAAAATCAAGGGTATCATCCACGACGAGAGCGCGACAGGCAAAACCGTCTTTATCGAACCGGCGGCTGTGGTCGATGCCAACAACCGCATCCGCGAACTCAAAGCGGCCGAACGGCGCGAAATCATCCGCATCCTCCAAATCCTGTCGGGCGAAATCCGTCCGCACATCAACGCGATTTTGGGTTCGATGCAGTTTCTCGCCCACATCGACTATCTGCGCGCACTGGCCATCTTCTCCGAGCAGTTTCAAGCCGTTGTGCCCCAACTCCAGCGCGGGCCCCGCATCGACTGGGTGCAGGCGCGCCATCCGCTCTTGCAACAAAGTCTGGAGCGCCACGGCAAACAAATGATTCCGCTCGACATCACCCTCCGTGAGCGCGGCCGCATCCTCCTCATCTCGGGGCCGAATGCCGGTGGTAAGTCCGTCTGTCTAAAAACGGTAGGTTTGCTCCAGTACATGCTGCAATGCGGTATGCCCGTGCCGGCGCGCGAAAATTCCATCGTGGGTATTTTCGACGACATCTTTATCGACATCGGCGACGAACAGAGTTTGGAAAATGACCTCTCCACCTACTCCTCCCACCTCCTCAACATGAAGACGATGATGCGCCGCTGCTCTTCCCGCAGCCTTTTTGCTCATCGACGAATTCGGCAGCGGCACCGAACCGCAAATCGGTGGGGCGATGGCCGAAGCCATCTTGCAAAAATTTGTGGAGCGCGGGGCTTGCGGCATCATCACCACCCACTACCAAAACCTCAAGCATTTTTGCCGAAACCTGCACCACCGTCATCAACGGTGCGATGCTCTACGACCGCGCGAAGATGCAGCCGCTTTTCGTGCTGCAAATCGGAAATCCCGGTAGTTCTTTTGCCGTGGAAATCGCCCGCAACATCGGTATTCCCGAAGAGGTGATTCGCTATGCCTCCGACCTCGTGGGGAAGGACTATGTGATGAGCGACAAATATCTGCAGGACATTGTGCGCGACAAACTCTATTGGGAAAACAAGCGCCGCAACATCCACGAGCGCGAAAAGAAACTCGAGCAAACCATTGCCCGCTACGAAAAACGAACTCAGCCACCTTTCCACCGAGAAAAAGGAGGTGCTCCGCACGGCGCGCGAAGAGGCCGAACGCCTCATTCAAGACTCCAACGCCATGATTGAAAGCACCATCCGCACCATCAAGGAGAGTCAGGCGGAGAAGGAGCGCACCCGCGAGGCACGCCGCGAACTCCAATCGTTCCGTGAGGAGATGAAAACCCACGACCAACAGGCGGCCGACGATGCCATTGCCCGAAAGATGGAGCAAATCCGTCGGCGTCAGGAGCGGAAGAAGAGAAACGTCCGCAACAGCCCGCTGCGCTCGGCAACTTGGTGCAGGCTCTCTCCGGCGGCAAGACCGGCAACACGGCTCCTGCCGCTCCCGCCACGCCACAGAAGCCCCAAGTGGGCAGTTACGTCCGCATCAAAGGGCAGAACACGGTGGGACGCATCCAGAGCATGCAGGGCAAAACGGCACGCGTCCTCTTCGGCGTGATGGTGACTACGGTGCCGCTTTCGCGCCTCGAAACGACCACCAAGCCCATGGAGAAAACCTCTATCTCCAAGGTGTCTACGTTCATCAGTAAGGAAACGCGCGATGCCGTCTACGAAAAGAAACTCCGCTTCCGTCCCGAAATCGACCTGCGCGGTATGCACGGCGATGAGGCGCTCACCGCGGTGCACTACTTCATCGACGACGCCATCCTCCTCGAACAACACACCGTCCGCATCCTTCACGGCACAGGAACCGGTGCGCTGCGCACGATGATTCGGCAGTATCTCAGCACCGTGGGCGGTGTGAAAAGTTATCGCGATGAGCATGTGCAGCTCGGCGGTGCAGGTATCACCATCGTCGAACTGGCGTAGTCGCCTCTTCCTTCCTCTCCCTACACATCGAAAGAAGCCATAGGACGTATAGCAAAGTCTATACAGTCTATGGCTTCTTTTGAGGGCACCGCAACAAAGAGGAGGTTATCGAATAAAAGGTGTTCAGTGAGCACCAAAAAAAGTTGCACCTTTCGCCGAGGAAGGGTGCAACTTTTTGAGAGCTTGCAGGGGCGGAAACCAACTTACTTGCGGCTGCCGTATTGCTGGTCGAGGTTGAAAATGGCGTTGTCGCCCATCTTGCGGATGCGGTCGACGATGCCGCTGGCGGTGGCTTCTTCTTCCACCTGCTCGCGCACGAACTGCCAGCAGAAGTCCTGCGTAGCCTTGTCGTTTTCGCTGAGGGCGAGGTCGTGGAGGGCATCGATGCGCGCACTCACGCTGCATTCGTGCTTGTAGGTATCTTCAAAGGCAGCGAGAGGGCTTTCCCAGCTCTGCTTCACCGGAGCGGTAACGGGGCTGACGAGGGCAGTTCCGCCGCGTTTGATGAGGTAGGTCGCCATTTGGAAAGCGTGATCCATTTCCTCTTCGCTTTGCTTCTTCATCCAATTGAGAAGCCCGAAAAACCTTCCTTTTTCAAAGTAGAAAGCCATGGAGAGGTAGAGGTTGGCCGACTGCATTTCGTAAGCAATCTGTTCGTTGAGTGCTTGTTCGAGTTTTTTGAGAAATCATGTTGTAGAATCTTGTTATGTTATATGTATGCTATGTCCGAAAGAAAGGCGTCTGCACGCGACCCATGCAGCAAATATTTTGAAGCCCCGCTGCCGGATTTGTGTCGTAGACAATGCGAAGTTACGACTTCTTTTTCAAATATGCAGTATTATCTTGTCGCTTTCGGCAGAAATTTGTATTTTCGCAACACTTCCTTGACCCCTTTTGTTATGTCTACTCCCACTTTGAAAGAAAAAGCCGCCCGAGGCCTCCTTTGGGGCAGCGTGAGCAACGGCATGCAGCAGGTACTCAATCTGGCTTTCGGCATCGTGTTGGCACGCACCCTTTCGCGCGCCGACTACGGTATGGTGGGGCAGATTGCCATCTTTCGCTCATCGCGGCCAGCATTCAAGAGAGTGGATTTACGGCCGCGCTGGTCAATCGTCCTCGGTTGGAACACCGCGACTACAACGCCGTCTTTTGGTTTGCCCTGCCGATGAGCCTGGCGCTCTACGGCCTGCTCTTTGCCTGCGCACCGCTCATGGCGGCCTACTTCCACACGCCCGAACTCACCCCCTTGGCGCGCTACGTCTTCTTGGCTTTCGTCATCTCCGGACTGGGGATTGTGCCCTCGGCACGACTCTTCAAAACCCTGCGGGTGCGGGAGCGGAGTCTGGCCAATCTCGCAGCGCTGGCCATCTCCGGCTGCGTGGGCGTCACACTGGCTTTGCGGGGCTATGCCTATTGGGGCATTGCCACCCAAACCCTCGTCTACAACGCCATCAACACCCTCCTTTATTGGGCATTGGCGCGCTGGCATCCCACCTTGGAATGGGACTATCGTCCGGTGCGCGAAATGTTCCACTTCTCCTCGCGCCTACTGGCCACCAACATCATCTCCCACCTCAACAACAATTTCTTTTCCATCGTGTTCGGCCGCCTTTACACCCCCATCGTGGTGGGCGACTACAACCAAGCCAACAAGTGGAACTACATGGGGCATTCCGTCGTCACGGGCGTGGTGAACGGTGTGGCGCAGCCGCTTTTTGTCGAGAGCCGCAACGACCCTCAGCAGCAGGTGCGGGTGTTTCGCAAGATGCTCCGCTTCACCTCCTTTCTCTCCTTTCCCGTGATGTTGGGCATCGCCGCCATTGCGCGCGAATTCATCGTGCTGGCCATCGGAGAGAAATGGCTCGAAAGCGCCACCATGCTCACCATCCTCTGCGTGAGCGGCGCTTTTCTGCCCATCACCGCCCTCTACACGCAGTTCCTGCTGAGCCGCGGCCGTTCGAGCACCTACATGTGGGGACTGTCGGCACTCGTGGTCACGCAGCTGCTCACGCTCGTGGTTTCTGCGCCCTTCGGCATTCTCACGATGCTCTGCATCTACACCCTCATCAACCTGTGTTGGACGCTCGTTTGGCACGCTTTCGTCCGTCGCGAACTGGGCATTTCCTACGTGCAGGCCGGCCGCGACATTCTGCCCTTCTTGTGCATCGCGGCCTTGACGATGCTCGCCACCCACTTCGCCGTCACAGCGCTCCACCTGCCGCTCCTCCCCACCCTCTTGGCCAAAGTGGCGATGGCCGCCCTCCTCTATCCCGCCTTGATGTGGCTGTCGGGCGCGGCCATTTTCCGCGAAAGCGTGGCCTTCCTTTTGAAAAAGAAAAGTAAGTAGGTGTTCAAAATTAATTAGTAGAGAACACCCTAGGCAGAAGATAATTACGATTAATTTTGAAGACCTACTTAATCTTTCCTCGCCACTGTTGATGCTCACCCTTTCTTCCTCCTCCGCACAATGACAATTCCCGTATTCTTTACCTTCGACGAAAACTACGTGGTGCCGGCTGTTGTGACCCTCCACTCGATGCTCTCCCATGCCGACCCGCGCCACACCTATCCCCTCCACGTCCTCCACATGGGGCTGTCGGAACGTGCCCGACGGGAACTGCATCGCGCCGTCGCACCCTTTCCCAACGCCACGCTTTCGTTCATCGACACCTCGGCCTATGATTCCGGGATTGAAGCCTGTCCGGGGAAGAGTCATTTTTCCCGCGAAATATTCTTCAAACTCACCGCGGCCGACCTCTTTCCGCAATACGACCGCATCCTTTGTTCCGATGTGGACATGCTCTACACGGGCGACATCGCACCCTCGTTTTCCGCCTTTGAAGGGGAAGATTTCTACTATGCCGGAGTCGACACCATTCTCCCCTCCACACGCATGAGCCTCTACCCTTCCTTTACGGACGAAGAGCGCTATTGGCTCGAACGCGAAATCAACGCCGGCTACCTTCTCTTCAACCTTGCCGCCATCCGCCGCGATGGTATACAACGCATCATGACGGACTACTACAAGGCCAACTACGCGCGGCTGCCGTTTCCGGAACAAGACTGCATGGCGCTCTGCTGCCGCGACCGGGTGCGCCACTTCCCCATGCGCTACATGGTGTGCAACAACTTCTACACCGTCCACCCCGACACCACCGACTTCTACACCGTCATCGCCTCGCTCCCTGCCGACGATTTCGCGCGCCGCGCTGCCTTCAAGGCCGCCCTCGCCGCTCCCGTCGAAATCCACTACATCGGCGCCCAAAAACCTTGGAACAGCCTCGGTGTGCCGCGCCAAAGCCTGTGGTTGAAAGCCCTTTGGCGCAGCGGAGCCACGGCCTACTTCCTCCGCGTGCTGCCCCGCATTCTCTCCCGCAAAATGCAGCGCTACTCTCTCCGCCGCTTCTTGAGCAAACGCTTTTCGCGCAAGGCCGGCAACCCCACCGTCTAACCCTCTCTTCCCCTGCTCATGTACAACAACCGCATTGTCGTCTACACCTCCGGAACTTTCGACATGTTCCACTCCAACCACCCTCAAAATGATCAAATACGCCCGCGGCCTGGGCGACACCCTCATTGTGGGCGTTTCCACCGACGAACTGGTGAGTTCTTACAAACGGCCGCCCGTCATCCCCTTTGAGGAGCGGCTCGCCATCCTCGAAGCGCTGAAATATCCCGATGTGGTCATTCCGCAGCGCACCCTCGACCACACCGAAATCGTGCAAAAACTCAACATTGATGTCTTCGTGGTGGGCGACGACTGGCGCGGCAAATACGACTATCTCAAAGAACTCGGGGTCACGGTCTTCTATTTTCCCCTACGGCGACGGCGTGTCGAGCACCAAAATCAAGGAAGAGGTGCTCCGCAACTACCAAGATCTCAAAAGCCAAGTAGAAGCCCGCGTCAATCCCGATATCGAGGTGCGACGATAACCCATTTTCTCCTTCCTTTTCTTCCCATGCACATTCCCCTCATCGTCGGCGGTGCCGGCGGCATCGGTTTGGCACTGGCGCACCCTACTGGCCGAGCGCCATGAAGTGGAGCGCGTCTACATCGTCGACCGCAACGAGGTGCCGGCCGCCCAACAGCACCCCAAATTCACCACCTTCCGCTTCGATCTCGAAACGGACGATTTCGATTTTTTCGGACGTTTCACCGACATCGACGCTTTGCTCATCACTGCCGGCTTCGGACGTCTGTCGCCTTTCCGCGATCTGACGGAACAGCACATCATTTCTTCGTTTGCCGTCAACACCACCGCCGTGGTGCGCCTGATTCACCGCTTTTTTTCCCGCATCGAGAGCCGCCGCCCTTTCCACACGATGGTCATGGTGAGCATCGCCGGCTTCATGAGCAGCCCCTTTTTCTCCGTCTACGGGGCATCGAAAGCCGCCCTCCGCATCTTCATCGAGAGCGTCAACGTGGAATTGGAGAAGGCCGGCACGACCAACCGCATTCTCAACGTGTCGCCGGGCAGCATCAGCGGCACCGGCTTTGCTGCCGCTCCTTCCGCACAGTCCGAAAAGGCGGCCGGAAATCCTACGAAGGAAGTAGAAAATTCTACCTCAGAGATAAATTTTTCTACCTCAGAGCCGGAAAAAACTACCTCTGAGGTAGTTTCTCCCCCCTCTCCCGCTGCTCCGCCGCCCACCGATCTCGAACAGGTGCTACCTTTGGCCGCGGAGATTTTGGCACATCTCGAAGCCGGCGACGACCGCTTCATTCCGCAGTGGGAGGAAGTGTTCCGCCACGTCCTCGACCGCTGTCACAACGACTTCCGCGCCGAAGGCCGCCGCTCCTACGATTACAAGGTGGCCTCGGGGCGCGTGAAAGGTATCGAAACACCCCCCTAACCCCTTTTTCCAATGAAACACAAAATTATCACTATGATGCTATCTCTCTCGGCACTGGGCACGACCGCCCAAGCCGCCACAGCGGAGCACGACACGTTCCGCTACACCGATGAGCAGTTTGCCGACATCCAAATGTTGCGCTACAAGGTGGAAGGCTTTGAACGCCTCAACCTTCAACAGAAAACGTTCATCTATCACCTCACCGAGGCCGCACTGGCCGGACGTGACATCTTTTTCGACCAAAACGGACGCTACAACCTCCGCATCCGTAAAATGCTCGAAACGGTCTATCAACACTACAAGGGCGACCGCCGCAGCCGCGACTTCCAAGGGCTCACGACCTATTTGAAGCGTGTGTGGTTCTCGGGCGGCATTCACCACCACTATGGTTGCGAAAAGTTTGTCCCCGAATTTTCCGAAGCGTGGTTGCGCACCGCCTTGAAAGAGGTGGGCTACACGCTCGAAGAGGAAATCTTCCCCGTGATTTTCGACCCGAAGGTGATGCCGATGCGCGTCAATCAGAAAGACGGCGACGACCTTGTGCTCACCAGTGCCTGCAACTACTATGCACCCGGCATCACGCAGGCCGAAGCCGAAGAGTTCTACACCCAACGCAAGCCCACCGCCGACCCGCGGCCGGTGATGATGGGGCTCAACTCCCGCCTCGTGCGCAACGAGTTCGGCTTTCTCGATGAACGCGTCTACCGCATCGGCGGACTCTACACCACCGCCCTCGAACGCATCGTCAAGCATCTCGAAGCCGCCCTGCCCTTTGCCGACCGCGAGGAGCAGAAGGCCGTCATCCGCAAACTCATCGAGTATTACCGCACCGGCGACCTCCGCACCTTCGACTACTACAGCATCCTTTGGCTCAAAGACACCGAAAGCCTGATTGACTTCGTGAATGGTTTCACCGAAAGCTACGGCGATCCGCTCGGCATGAAGGCTTCGTGGGAAAGTTTGGTCAATTTCAAGGATTTGGCAGCGACCGAACGCACCAAAAAGCTGTCGGCCAACGCACAATGGTTTGAAGACCACAGTCCGGTGGCACCTCAATTTAAGAAGCCCGAGGTGAAAGGCATCTCTGCCAAGGTCATCACCGCGGCCATCCTCGCCGGCGACCTCTATCCGGCCACGGCCATCGGCATCAACCTCCCCAACAGCGACTGGGTTCGCCGTGATTTCGGTTCAAAATCGGTGACCATCGCCAACCTCACCTCGGCCTATGCCAAGGCTGCCCACGGTTCGGGTATGGACAAGGAGTTTGTCATCGACGAACCTACCCGCCGCCTCATTGCCGACTACGGCGACAACTGCGACGACCTGCACACCGACCTGCACGAATGTTTGGGACACGGTAGCGGACGCCTCCTCCCCGGTACCGACCCCGACACCCTGCGTGCCTATGGATCGACCATCGAAGAGGCACGTGCCGACCTCTTTGCCCTCTACTATCTGGGCGATGAGAAGCTCGTGGAACTCGGTCTGACGCCCAACATGGACGCTCACAAATCGCAATACTACTCTTACCTCCAAAACGGCGCGCTCACCCAACTCGTGCGCATCAAGGCCGGAGCCACCATCGAAGAAGCCCACATGCGCAATCGCGCTTTGGTGGCCAACTGGGTGCTCGACCACGCGCGTATGGCCAAGACGGCGCATCCTGCGGCCGAACTGGTCAAGGTGAAGGGCAAAACTTATGTGCGTGTCAATGACTATGTCGAGGTACGCCGCCTCTTTGGCGAACTGCTGGCCGAAATTCAGCGCATCAAGAGCGAAGGTGATTTCAATGCCGCCCGCGACTTGATTGAGCGTTACGCGGTGAAGATTGATCCCAAACTTCATCAGGAAATCCTCACCCGCTACGAACGTCTGCACCTCTCACCCTACAAGGGCTTCATCAACCCCGTTTATCACGCTCAGCGCGATGCTTCGGGCAACATCACCGATGTGACCCTCACTTACGACGAAGCCTTTGACATGCAAAAACCTCCGCTATTCGCGCGACTACAATTTCCTTCCTCTCGTCAACGAATAGGAGTGAGTTGCAACTCCACGAAAAAAAGGGTATGTCCGAAATGGACATACCCTTTTTTTCGTTGGTAAGTCAGGTGCTTATTTCACCCATTGCTTGCGGCCGTCGATGATGTAGAGACCGGTGGGCAATTCGCTGGGATCAACCACTTCAAGGCGGCGGCCATAGAGGTCGTAGATGCCGGTGCGCTTGGGAGCAGCGGGAGCAAGTACGGTGTCAAGACCGGTGATGCGGTTGAAGGTTTCGATGTCGGCTTCGAGGTTGGGATTTTCAACGAGCACCCAACGTGAACCGTCGTCGTCGCTTGTCCAGCAGGCGAGGGGTTCAGAAGCAAACTGAGGGGCGGCGCAGAAGAAGTTGGTGTTGGCTTCGGTAGTGTTGAAAGCAAAACCACCTTCGATTTCCGTCACGTTAATGGGAGTGGGGTCGGTCGTGAAAGTGCAGGGACGACCCGTCTTCACATAACCCTTTGCAGCAATGTTGTAGAGATACCATTGACCTTGCTTGTCTTGGAAGAGTTGCCAGCCGCCGCTGAGGTCGTCGAGGCTGTAAGGCTTGCTGAATTCAGCGTTGGCCACGGCGTGAGTTGCATCTCCCTTCATACCGGCTACCCATACATTCGTCTCACCAGCCTTATTGATGGCATAAGTGGTGAAGTGGGCATTGTAGAGGGCGTAAGCCTTCGTACCATCAACATCAGCGAGAGTTGTCACTTCTGCACCGAGAGGTGCAATGACTTGTTGGAATCTCAAGAGTGAAGAGAACTTGTCGGTGAAGTAGTGTTCCGGAGCACCATCGTAAGTCTTATCCTCCGTGTTGATGATCCATGCGCCTTGAACGGCTGTACCATCGGCTTTTTTACCACGGGCAGATACGGCATAAAAACCACCGAAGTAGCTGAAGACCGTTCCTTCAGTTTTGGGAGAAGTATTAAACTTATGGAGTTTAATGGGGCTCATGACAGGGTCATAACTTGTGGTAAATCCCGTAGTACTTTCGGTCTCGAGCCAATCCACGCCTTTATAAGAAGAGTGGTTGCAAAGGTATTTGCCATCGGCGGTGGTGAAAGAATAACTTTTCTTATCGGCAGAAAGATGAGCGGTGAAATAGGCACTTGCAGCAGGAACAGCATCTTGGGGTTGTTCAGTCACCTTCACATCACTGCCGTCATAGTCGAGGTAGAAGTGAGTACCGTTTTTGGCCATCACGCGAATAATGTAACGCTTGCCGTCCACGGGCATTTCAACGTCTTCCTCATCATAGAATTTATCGACTTCTTCCATAAGTTGAGTATTGTTGAAGTCGGCAGGGGAGCGCAGAATGGCCTCGAGGGCAACACGTGAGGGAGCATTTTCCTTGGGGTATCCCAATCCTTTGTAGTCGAGCAGTTGACGGAGAAGCTCAATATCTTCGGCACCAATCACGTTCTCGTCTTCACCAGGAGCAGGCACGGTAGAATCGTAGGTGTAGGCGTTGTCGGTGATTTCCTCGAGTGAGAGGGGGAGGTACACCTCGGTGTAGTCAGCGCCATAGGTAGACTCTTCATAGTAGAAGGCGATTTTTTCGTCCTTTTGGAGCAGCATGGTGCTGTAGGCCGATCCCATCTTGGAGATTTGCTTACGGCCGGTCCATTCGCGCGCGAGAGCTTCGGGAGTAACGTAAGCATTGAGCGAGGGCAATTCTTTATAATAGATGCCCACGTTAGTACGTCCATTACCGAAAGGAACGCTTTGCAAGGCCAAGAACATTTGTTGGTTGTCGCTGTTGCGCTTCACAGGAAGGATGAGGATTTCGCCATTGCAAGCATTGCCTTGAGCTACGACACCATTGTTGCTTTGGTCGGATTTGGCGGGAGTTCCCCAAGTACCTTCACCGGTTTGCTTGTTGCTGTAAGCGAAGATGTTGAACAAGCGACCGCCCGATGCACGGCTGGAAAGAAGAATGCGGCCGTCGGGAAGTTCTTCAATTTTAGGTTCGTCGCCACCGGGGCAAGGGAGGGCATCCGCTCCGCCCAACACATGCCAAGTCGCACCGAAGTCGTCGGAGAAGAGGACGCGGTTGCCGCCGTCGCGAGCAGCCACGGGAGCATAGACGCGATGGTGTGTGCCGTTCTTGATGGTGGAGCTTTGGCAGAGTTTACCAGAACCTACGAAAAAGGCTCTTAACTTTGCCGTTTTTGCTATTGTCGAAAAGGCCATACACTTGGTCGGTGATGTTTTCAAAAGGCTCCCAAGTTGTCCCTTCATCGTGGCTGACAAAGCGCACAATGGGAAGGGGTCTTCCTTGGCTGTAATCAGCGTGTCCATAAGGCACCTTGCCGGCTACGCAAAGCATCAGCACATCGTTCGTTTCACGGTCGGCCACGACAGCGGCATCGCCAAAGCCACAAGTAAGGGCAGAGCCGTTGCCATCTCCATTGGCAATGGTCACCGCGTTCGACCAAGTGGCTCCGTTGTCGTCGGAGGTGCGGAGCTGAATATCCACTTCACCAAAACCGATGTCGTTGCCATTGGGACGGTAGTCGCTAAAAGCGAGCAGACGGCCACTCTTCGTTTTTGCCATCGCGGGGATGCGGAAAGGTTTCTGCCCGGGTTGAGTGGTGTAGAGATATTTCGTGGAGTTGGCAACAGCACTTTTGGCCACTGTCACTTTCACATTTTTAATGAGCGCAAATGATTTATTTCCGGCAGTGGTGCTCACCGTAAAATTGACGGCTTGACTGGAAAGGTCGGTCAAGGCAACATGCTGCACTTCAGTGGTACTGCTACTGGTCAAAGCTGCCTTTCCTTCCGGAGTAATCGTAACGGTCTTGCCTTTGCTCTCAGACAAGGTAAAGTCAAATTCATAGCCTTTCACCTCATAACCGGGAGAAGCCATGATGGTGTAGCTACAAGAAGAGTTACCTCCCGTGAAAAGGAGAATTCCTCCGTCCTTGTATGCCATGTTGTTCTGATCGGTACGAAGAGTTACCTGTGGGTCGGACTGATTGCTTGTCCAAACCGCATGCCAGGTTTTCGCTGCGTTCGAGGAAGTCCATTGCCCCGTGGACTGCTCGATGGCAATAGTTTGTGGAGTTGTTTGCGCTTGTACCACTTGTGTCGAAAACGTGGCCATCGTAGTGGTGGCGACAAGCAGGGACGCGTAAAATCCAATGTTCATGATGTTAACAATAAGGGTTAAAGAAAGATGGAAAGATAAATAGAATTTATAGAAGTCAAAGTAAGGCGCATTTGTATGCGTTTTTGCAATCTCGATGGTGCAAAGATAGTGAATTTAATCGATTTCCCCCAAATATTTTTATCTAAATTCGGAGAAAAAAATCGTATTTTTGCTCCACAAACTTCCCTTACGTCCTTTCCGGCCATGAACACCAAACCCAAAGAATTAAGAAAAAGTAGAGTTGGACGATTTGCGCCCCTATGCTGCGCCCACATCGCCCGAAGGCGAGGACATCTTGATCGTTGAAGATTTCAGCCGCATCGACTTTGCGGGCAAGGCCTTCAAAAGCGACTTTTTTCCTCATCGGATTCTGCGAAAGCGGAGTGAGCGATTTTTTTGTCAACAGCAGACCGGTGACCCTCCAAGCCGGCGACTTCTACATCCTCTTCGGACAGCAGGTCGTCGATCGGGTCAAGCAGAGTCCCGACTTCCATCTCGTGGCGCTCGTCCAAGACCGCAACTACGTGCAGGAAACGCTCATCTCCATGCTCCACCTTTGGCCCTACCTCTTCCACCTGATGGAAAGCCCTGTGCTTCGGCTCACGCCCGACGAGCAGGCCACCCTGCACCGCAGCTACAACACCATCCTTCAGAGATTGAGCAATCGTGGGCACACCTTCTGGCGAGAGAGCGTCAGGACGATGATGCAGACGTTCTACTTCGACATCTGCGATGCTGTGGAGCGCCGAAATCCGCAGCGCGAGCGTTTCCGCTCCCGCCTCAACTTCGTGTTCTACAACTTCATGCAGATTCTCTCGGCCAACTACTTCCGTGAGCGCGAAGTGGCGTGGTATGCCGAGCGACTCAAGCTCACGCCCAAATACCTCAGCGAGGTGGTGAAGCAGGTGAGCGGCCGCACCGTGAGCAGCTGGATTTCAAGCATGGTCGTCATGGAGATTAAAAACCGTCTCCGCAACACCGACCACAGTGTCAAGGAAATCGCCACTCAGCTCCATTTTCCCAACCAAAGTTTTCTGGGCAAATACTTCAAAAATCTCGTGGGCATCTCCCCGCTCGACTATCGCCGCCTGAGCGAAGAGGACACGTTGGAGCTTTCCGTCCCCAATGATGCCGTTCTCTCTAGCCACACCACTTCTCCTTTACTTATGTCCAACTATATTGTCTCGGCGCGCAAATACCGCCCCACCAACTTCGACAGCGTGGTGGGGCAGAGCGCACTGACCACGACCCTCAAAAATGCCATTGCCACCGGCAAACTGGCACACGCCTACCTCTTCTGCGGACCGCGCGGTGTGGGAAAAACCACCTCGGCACGCATCTTTGCCAAGACTATCAACTGCCTCACCCCCAACGAGCACGGCGAAGCCTGCGACCATTGCGAAAGCTGCGTGGCCTTCAACGAGGGGCGCTCATACAACATTCACGAACTTGACGCCGCCTCCAACAACTCCGTCGACGACATCCGCGCCCTCATCGAGCAGGTGCAGATACCACCACAAATCGGACGCTACAAAGTGTTCATCATCGACGAGGTGCACATGCTCTCACAAGCCGGCTTCAACGCCTTTCTCAAAACCCTCGAAGAGCCACCCGCCCACGCCATCTTCATCCTCGCCACCACCGAGAAGCACAAGATTCTTCCCACCATCCTTTCGCGGTGTCAAATCTACGACTTCGCCCGCATGGAGGTGCCCGATGTGGTGGCCCACCTCAAGCGCGTGGCCGACCAGGAAGGCTACACTTACGAGGAAACGGCGCTCAACGTCATCGCCCGCAAAGCCGACGGCGGCATGCGCGATGCCCTCTCCATCTTCGACCAAGTGGCGGCCTTTACCGGCGGCAACATCACCTACCGGCAGGTCATCGAAAATCTCAACGTCCTGGACTACGACTACTACTTCGACCTGACCGACACCCTCCTCCGACGCGACATCCCCAAAGTCATGCTCACGCTCAACGAAATCCTCTCCAAGGGTTTCGAAGCCCATCACTTCATGAGCGGACTCGCCGCCCACTTCCGCGACCTCCTCGTTTCGCGCGATGCCCAAACGCTCCCTCTCCTCGAGGTGGCCGAAACCGTGCGCCAGCGCTATGCCGAGCAAGCCCAGCGGTGCGCTCCGACATTCCTCTATCGCGCGCTGAAACTCTGCAACGATTGCGACATCAACTATCGCGCCTCCAACAATAAGCGCCTCCTCGTCGAGCTCACCCTCATTCAAGTGGCCCAGCTCCTTGAAGACGACGGCGCCGGCAGTGGGCTTGGCCCTACACGACGCCTCCTCCCCATCTTCTCCCCTGCGCCCGCTCCTCAGCGTGCCGCGCAGCCCGCACCCGCTCCTGCTGCCGCCACGGCACAGCCGTCGGTGCCTCCCCACGCCACGTCTGCACCCACCGCGACCGCCGCTGCCCCGGTGCTCTCTCCCCAACAGCAAGCCGCCATCGAGCGCCAGCGTGCCAAGCTCCGCACGGTATCTCTCCATCGCCGACCCGATCCCACCGGCCCGACCACAACGCCCACCGTCTCCTCCTCCACCCCTGCCGCGACACCGAAGCAGCAGAACCAGGCGTTCACTACGACGACCTCTGCCACCAGCTCATGCGCTTTGCCCAGGTCCTCCCTCGCGAACACACCGCCGACGCCGAACGGCTCAAAATCATCGCTACCGATGCCTCGCGCCTCACGCTCGACACCGCGCCCGACGGCACACCGCGCATCACCGCCCTTGTCGAATATGAGGCCGTGAAAAACGAGCTCCAGCAACTCCTGCCGCAGCTCCGCGCCCACCTCTGCCAAGCGCTCCACAACGACTTCCTGCACCTCCACATCGAGATTGCTCCGCAGCAAATCAAGCGCCGCGCCTATTCCGCCCGCGAGGTCTATCAGCAAATGCTCGAAAAGAGCGAACCACTCCAACATCTGGCCAAAGCCCTCCACCTTCGCTTGACCTGAGACCGATGCCCTCACACCGCTCCCTCACGCGACCTCAGCCCGAAGTCTGAGCCGGATTCTCCCTTTTCTGTTTTTCCCACTCTCTCCAACCCCTTTACTCCAATGGACACAAAGCAACACCGCTACATCACCGTAGCCTACACCCTCTACGCCGACAACGAAGCCGGCATCCACGAACAGCTCGAAGAGGCCCCCGCCGCACATCCCTTCCAGTTCATCACCCATCTCGGCATGGCGCTCGACAGTTTTGAGGAGCGTGTGCGCGACCTCAACGAAGGCGACACCTTCGATTTCACCCTCACCGTCGAAGAAGGCTACGGTCCCTACGAAGAAGAGCGCGTCATCGAAGTGCCCAAAACGGCCTTCCACATCAACGGCCGCTTCGACAAAGACACCGTCTATCCCGGTGCCGTGCTCCCCTTGGTCAACGAAGAGGGCTACCGCTTCGATGGGCTCGTGGTCGATGTCAAAGACGAAGTGGTGGTCATCGACCTCAATTCGCTCTATGCCGGCAAGGCACTCCACTACAAGGGCCATGTCGTCACCGCACGCCCCGCCACCGATGCCGAAATCCAAGGCGCCATCAATATGCTCTCGGGCGAAAGTTGCGGCTGCGGTTGCGGCCACGACCACGACGAGGACGGCCACGACCACTGCGGTTGCCATCACGACCATGAAGACGGCCATCACGATGGCTGCGGAGGTTGCGGCTGCGACCACGGTCATCACCACCAACACTAATTTTTCCGGCCGATGCTCCAACACATGGCGGTGGGTCTTTCCCACCGCCATTTTTTTGTACATCGCCCTCCCCCTTTCATCTTCTGCATCATGAACACCTTCGGACAATTCTTCCGCCTCACCACCTTCGGCGAAAGCCACGGCATCGGCGTAGGCGGCATCATCGACGGCATGCCCGCCGGCATCGACATCGACCCCGATTTCATTCAGCACCAACTCAACCGCCGCCGACCGGGACAAAGCCGCCTCACCACCCCACGCAGCGAAGCCGATCAAGTCGAACTCCTCTCCGGCATCTTTGAGGGCCGCACCACCGGCACACCCATCGGATTTCTCGTGCGCAACACCCAGCACCACTCCTCCGACTACGACCACCTGCGCCACGTCCTCCGACCCTCCCACGCCGATTTCACCTACCAGCAAATACGGCATTCGCGACCATCGCGGCGGCGGACGCAGTTCTGCCCGCGAAACCGTGAGCCGTGTGGTGGGCGGAGCGTTTGCACAAATCCTCTTGGCTCAACTCGGGGTGCGCATCACCGCATGGACGCGGCAGGTAGGCGACATCGTCCTCGAAAAAGACTACCACCAACTCGCCCTCGACCAAATCGACAGCAACGACGTGCGTTGTCCCGACCCCGAAACGGCCGAACGGATGGCGCAGCTCATCCTCCAGGTCAAGGACGAAGGCGACACCGTGGGCGGCGTCATCGAATGCCTCATCACCGGTTGCCCACCGGGCTGGGGGCGCGCCCGCTTTCGACAAACTCCATGCCACCCTTGCCCACGCCATGCTCTCCATCAACGCCGTCAAAGGTTTTTGAGTACGGCCTCGGCTTTGCCGGTGCTGCCCTGCGCGGTTCGCAGCAAAACGATGCTTTCCTGCCGGGCTTCGCCACCGCCACCAACCACAGCGGCGGTATCCAAGGCGGCATCAGCAACGGCAACGACATCATCTTCCGCGTGGCCTTCAAGCCCGTGGCCACCCTCCTCCGCGAACAAACGACGGTCGATGTCGACGGCCGCCCCACCCTCCTCACCGCCCACGGCCGCCACGACCCCTGCGTCCTCCCCCGCGCCGTCCCCATTGTCGAGGCCATGGCCGCCCTCACCCTCGCCGATGCCTACCTGCAACAACGGATATCAAGGTTTTTGAAATCTCGGCCTTTCAATGCAGCAATCAAAGGCTCAACAAACCTCAAAATAGAAAAATGAGCACAAAACTTAACTTTTCCCCTAAAAAGCTTGGCAGTTCTCTCGAAACCTTGTATATTTGCCCTCGAAATCAGTTGTCGAGAGGATAACGCCCCACTTAGAATTTAGTTTTTTTAAGTTAAGTCTAGTTTAGTTTTTTGTGTTGGTTTATGGGATTTCGTAGAGACGAAATCCCATAAATTTTTAGTACCCCTCCTCATCGCTTTTTCTCCCCAAATTTTTCTCCCATCAGGGTGGGGCACATTTACCTCAGAGCTAATTTTTTCTACCTCAGAGCCGGAAAAAACTACCTCTGAGGTAAATTTCTCCAGCTCCTATAAATGAGAGAGGAGTTTCCATGTGCCTTCAAGACAGAAGCTCAACAATGCTCGCAACAGACCAATTTATAGTTCCCCGCGTAAGAGATGCTGAGAGTTCGATAACCTTCGCTCAATCAAAGACTTACGGACCTTACTCCTAAGGGCCTGCTTCCTCGCTATTGGGAAATAGTGGGAAGATATTGGTTTTAGACACTCGTAAAGTACCTTGATTCAATTAATTTCATTATCTTTGCACAGAGCTTTTGTTTCTTTTGCGTAGAGATTCAGAAGCACCGCCTCAAGAACGAACTTGATTTCGCACAAAGATGGCAAAGACAATTGTACCACCACAGAGGACGTCCACTATCGCAGGGGACGACGGCGGAGCCATGCGCCCTGCCCTCAAAAAAACAAGGAAGTGGCGCTGAAAAATCCATTCAACCCACAGGTCCGATGCACTGGTATGTGGCTCGTGTCAGGGTCAATTACGAGAAGAAATTCAAGATACTCATTGAGAAATACTTCCAGGACAGAAACCTGGCTTTGGAAACCTGGCTGCCTTTGAAAAAAACGCACGAGGACAAACAGCCGTGGCGGGAGCACCCTCCATGAAGCGGTCCTTCTCACCACCTTTGTCTTTTGTGAGAGTGGAAGACAAAAATCTCAATGAGATCCGCTTCCGCTCCGATGTCTACAAAATCCTCTCCGAACCGGGAGAAAGGGTCCCCTATGCCATTCCTGATGACACATTTGAGCATTTCCGCCGAATCGTGTCGGCGGGGAAGGCCGAGATACAGAGTCATCCCCTCCAACAAGGCGACAAAGTGCGCATCATCGACGGCGACCTTGCCGGTGTCGTGGCCTACGTGCAGCGCATTCAAGGCAAAAAAGCCCTCATTGGCAGTGAAATCCGCAATCTCTGTGGTGCCACCATCGAGATAGACACAGACAAGTTGGAGCCTATCAAAAATTAGCAGTGCTTTTTAACAAGCAGACATTCGAGATTACTTGACACTATATTTGTCTTCAGTCCTTCATCAAATCGTCTTTTAGAAAAGGTTAGAGGAAGTTGTATAACCAGCTACGCAATTGGTGAACAAAGACGAGATGGTGGGAGAAGCAGGAAAGACAGGTTCAAAGTAACGAATATCTTATGAATAAGATGGGTTCATACGTCGCTATGTGAGTGGATTGGAACGCAAAGTGGCTTCTCTCACACTTGAAATTAAAGATTGCTCAATGCAGAATGCACACCAGCAGCGATTGTTAATGTAACACATCGTTTTTTGCTCATAACCTTTGCGTTTCACGAATTTATATCTACATTTGCAGCCAGCATGAAAAATCTTCACATAGCCAAGCGACAATATAAAGCTGCAATAACAACTTCGCCCCTCCCCTTTTCTTTTTTGAGGGACTCTTCGCGATTGTACTATCAAAAATCAGAGTAGCTCTGGTCCAAGTCTTAAGTCCGCATTGGAAAGATTTAGAGCTATACAAAAAAACTCCTTTTTAGAAGTCTTATAATTAAAGTATGGATGCCAATAACAAGTTACTTATCAAGAATACTGCTTTCCTTTTCATAAGAATGGGCTTCTCGATGGTAGTATCCTTATTCACCTCACGCATCCTACTCAATACCATCGGAGCTGTTGACTATGGAATCTACAATGTCATTGCGGGCTTCATCGTTATAATGACTTTTATTAATGGCGCTTTGAGTACAGCTAGTATGCGCTTTATCACTTCAGCACTGGGCAGGAATGAACGTGAGAATCTGGAAAAAGCTTTCAATTGTAGTTTTTATTTGCATTTATTTGGCGGAGGGGTTTCAATTGTATTGGCGGAAACAATAGGCTTTATATTTTTTTCTACGCAAATGAATATCCCAATTGAACGTTCATTTGCAGCAACTCTCGTGTTTCACTTTGCGAGCATACAGTTACTTTTTAAATTTCTCAATATCCCCTTCAATGCCGTTCTGATTGCTCATGAAAAAATGAATATCTTTGCCTATACCGGCATCACAATTTCATCTATTCAATTCGTAGGAGTTTACACTTTGCGCTTTTGGGGGATGGACCACTTGGTTCTATATGCTGTCCTGACACTATCTCTGGACGTTTTAATATTTATCTTTTATTTTGTTTATTGCCATAGAAAATTCTCAGAGTGTACCTACAAATTTGTCCGTGAAAAGTCTTATTATCATTCCATTATTTCTTTTTTAGGATTTGACCTTATTGGAAACTTTGCGTCTATTATACAGACTCAAGGATTGAATGTTTTACTAAATATTTATGGAGGACCTTTGCTAAATGCTTCACGCGCGATTTCCTATCAGGTAGAAGGAAGCTTGCGCAATTTCTCAGACAACTTTATGACAGCACTCAAACCACAGATTATCAAAAGTTATGCGCGTAAAGATTTTGAGCAAACGATGAAATTAATCTATCGTGGTGCTATTTTGTCTTTCACCCTCTTTGGGGTACTATGTCTCCCTTTAATCTTCAATCTAAACTACATTATCGAGTTGTGGTTAAAGATGATACCAGTATACGTGCTGCCTTTTACTAAAGTTGTGCTTCTTACAACAATAGAGTTTACAATTCATCTCCCCTTCCTATATCTTATTATTGCGTCTGGTCGTAATAAATGGACGAACATAACGGCCGGTCTATCACTTGCACTCTCTTTTTTCGCAATATGGCTGGTTTTAGCGCAAGGCCTTCACCCCGTATGGGCTTTCGGGATGGTATGGTTGTTTCGTATTATTACCGATTTTGCAACTTATGCAATGATTCAACATTTACAACTCATCATGCCATTCTCTATATTCTATATCATCAAGAGATTATACATCCCTCTATATTCAGCATTTGCTTTGGGAGCAATAGCTTTTTTTCTCATCAACAAAATCGAAGCTCCTCACCTTCTACACCTTTGTATAGGAATAATCTTTGGGAATGGTGTTTTCATCTCTTGCATTTACTTTCTCGCCTTTTCTCAATCTGAAAAAATGTTTCTACACAGAAAACTTTTAATACTCCAACAGAAACTATTTGGCTAACATATGGATGCAGTTGTTCTCTTTAATGGCCTAGGCAATCAAATGTCGCAATATGCTTTTTATTTGGCCAAAAAACAGCAAGGTCTATCTTGCGTGTGTTTTTTTGAAAGTTCTTCCTCAAGCATGCATAATGGATTTGAACTGCAACGTATCTTTGGCATTCGAATAGCGAGAGGAGTACAGTCTTTTTTACTAAATTTCCTATTGCGAGTTGCGCGTAGTAAACACTTTAAATGGATTTCTCGTCTGATAGGTATTCAGATAATCTCAGAACCTCTGAATTACGATTTTACCTCCTCTTTACTCAAAAAAGGAGGCGGTCTATTGAACTTTTATATAGGTGGCTGGCACTCACCATTATATTATAAGGATATTCAGGCCCAAATTCAAACAGCATTCACTTTCCCGACTCAAGAAGATGATGTGGCTTTTACAGAGTGGAAGACGCTGATTGAGAATAAAGAACAAACAAGCATCTCTCTACACATTCGTAGGGGCGACTATCTAAATAGTAAGCCGGAAGACTATTATCAATTTAGTGATGTGGCTACTGCAGATTACTATCAATCGGCTATCAAGTATATGCGAGCACACTACTCTAATTGTCATTTCTTTGTATTCTCTAATGACCTCTCATGGTGTGAACAAGAATTTGGCACAGAAGGTTTTAGTTACGTTGATTGTAATAAAGGCAAACAGTCCTGGCGTGACATGTATTTAATGTCTCTTTGTCAACATCACATTAATGCCAACAGTACCTTCTCTTGGTGGGCTGCATGGCTTTCAGTTCACTCCGATGCAGTCACAATACGTCCTCCTTGGTTCATTCGTAACGTTGAAACTAAAGACTTCTATCCCCCCCATTGGATTAATCTCAACTCCGTACCATCATGAGCAAACCAAGACTTATAGCTTTCTATCTTCCTCAATTCTACCCTACTCCAGAAAACGATAAATGGTGGGCCAAAGGTTTCACCGAGTGGACCAACGTAGGAAACGCTCGCCCCCTTTTCCGTGGCCACTATCAACCACGTGTACCTGCTGATCTTGGCTATTATGATTTGAGGTTACCCGAGGTAAGAGAGCAGCAAGCCGCTATGGCACGTGAAGCCGGCATCGAAGGCTTTTGTTATTGGCACTACTGGTTTGCAGGCAAGCGTCTGCTTGATCGCGTCTTTGCCGAAGTTGTAGAGAGTGGAAAACCCGATTTCCCATTCTGCCTATGTTGGGCAAATCATAGTTGGTATCAGAAGACATGGGACCCCAATAAACCCAATCGACTACTCATCGAGCAAACCTATCCAGGGGAAGCAGACCACATTGCTCATTTCAACGCTATGCTTCCGGCTTTCAAAGACAAACGTTATATGCGTGTCGGAGGAAAACTCATTTTTGGTTTCTATGCACCACTTGACTGTCCAGATTTCGAGCTCTTCAAAAACACTTGGAATCGTTTAGCACAAGAAAATGGTCTTGAAGGCTTCTATTTTTTTGGATTTACTTTTTCCAACAAAAAAATAGATGATATTCACAAAGCAGGGTATGATGCTAGCGTTTACGATGGAGTTAATGAGATTTTCGCTCGTAGTTCCTTGATAAAAAAACTCAAGAAACGCTTCTTCCATATCCCGATCGTAACCAATTATGCTGCTTATGCTCAGCATTTCTTGAGTCAACTTAGAGTATCATCCAAAGAACATCCTTGCATCAATCCCAACTTTGACCATTCACCACGTAGTGCAGAACGTGGCCTTATCCTTCATAAATCCACACCTCAAAAATGGGGCAATCTTTGCCGACGTGTATTCCAGCTGTGCCAAAATCGCCCCCCCGACAATAATTTGGTTTTTATCAAGGCTTGGAACGAGTGGGGAGAAGGCAATTATCTTGAACCTGATTTAAAGTATGGAAACACCTACCTTGGCGAATTAAAAGACGCTCTGCTACATACACTCTGAAAACAAAATATCGTGAAGTTACTCACTCGCAATCGCATGCTTAAAATCCATAGAAAGTGTTACGCCTTTCTTAGTGACGCCTTCAATCATAGGAAAGCTCATTTTCTAGGAGTTTCCATAGGAAAAGGAGTACGTCTACTAGGGGCACTTCATCTTGATATAGATCCATTGGCTCATGTAGATATTGGAGAAGGAGTTACACTAACTAGTGGCACTACTTTCAATCCTCTCTCTGGCGATAGGAAGATGACAATCTGTGCAGAGCGTGCTAAAGCAAAAATCAGCATAGGATCTAACACGGGCATATCTTCGTCTTGTCTTTGGGCGAAAGAAAGTATAACCATTGGAGCCTATGTTAATATTGGAGCCAACTGTATTCTAATGGATAGTGATGCCCACAACCTTGATTGGTGCGTACGTCGATCCAGAGAATTAGTCAATGGGATATCTATTGATGTACTTACAGCTGCCACTGCTCCCATTGTGATAGAAGATGACGTTTTTATAGGTACACAATCTATCATTCTCAAAGGGGTTGTAGTTGGTGCACGTAGTATTATTGCAGCAGGAAGTGTTGTCACGCAAAGTATCCCACCAGATTGTATCGCAGGAGGGTGTCCTTGTCGAGTTATAAAACCTCTCACTTCTTCTAAACCCACCAGTAAATAATAGCTATTGGATATTGGTACAGAAAAGAATTCTGCTGATATTATTCCCCAATCAGCACCTCTTTATTCTAAATAGTCTGCACACCAAACGCTGAAAAATTTTTTCCAGACTCTTCTAATACTCTATCAATGACTGCAACCTCAAACTATAGGATTTGGTTACTTTTAACATTGAGTATATTTCTCACAAACCGCATTGAGTTAATAGTAATACTTTTGCTTGCCTTCCTCGTGATGGTAAGAAAAAAAATTGTTACTTTCCCCTTAAAGCTAACACTCAGTATGTTTGCGGTTTACGCCGTTTCGCTCTTTGCCTCCTACTCTGTTGGATATAGCATTGGGAAGTCGATTCAGCAAATGGTAATCATCACCCTCTTTATTTTTTGTTACTACCAAATATTCAACTCACAAGTAGAACAGAAGATTCATCTATATACACTATTTCGAGCATATTTATCTGTTTCCTTTGTTATGGCGGTGATAGCAGTTCTACAAATTGGCATCTATTATGTCTTCCGTATTAATATTATGGATTATATAGACATCAATACACTATTTGTAGATACTCAAGCAACTGTCAATGTCACAGACGGCTTAATTCGTGCTCGTGCTTTTGCTCTTGAAGCCGGTTACTTAGGTACATTATTGCTACCGGCCCTTCTTTACACTTTTTTCTTTGGCGACCCAATGGGCATGTTCAACCTACACAAGAAAATCATTTTGCTTATGGGGAGTATGCTCACTTTTTCACCATTCGTTTACATTGCTCTTACAATAACTGGGGTCATTTTTTTAAGTCGCAGATTTCGCCATTTTCGTGTTCCGATGTTGACTATTGGTATAGGACTTTTGGCTTATATTTTCATCACGTCCAATGAAAAGACGACCTTTGCAGGAGGAAGTAGTGGCATTGAAGGTATTCAGATGCGCCTTATAGACACTTATAAGGTGTTTGAAACGTTTTCAGATCCTCGGACCATCCTAGAAAGAATACTTCGACAGCCGTTTTGCAATCACAGCTCTACTCTGCTTGGAATGCTCCGTCGCGTTGGATAGGTACAGGATTTGGAACTAATAGTCAGTCATTTCAAAATGCCTTTCACAGTTTCTTTTCCCGATCAGACAACTATTCTTTTCTTGATCTTAATGCAGATGATGCCTATTCCCTAGGAATCCGTATCTTCTCTGAGATGGGTATTATCGGCTTATTTCTCTATTTATGGTTTGTCATACGTCACTTCAACGGTCATAACTATCTTAACATTTGTGCACTATCCATTATTATAGCTTATTTTTTTCGTGGAGGAAACTATTTTGCTAATGGAGTCATCTTCTTCCACTTTCTCTACTATTACTCCTCAAAATTCAACCTTATCTCCTCCCAATGAAACAAATATCCATCATTATCGCCACCTTTAATGCGGCTAAAACACTTGAACGTTGTTTGCAAAGTATTATCTCCCAGAAACAACAGGAAGTTGAACTACTTGTGATTGATGGCCAATCTAACGATGAGACCCTTACCATTCTTGAACAATATCGTGAGCACATTGATGTCATAATCTCTGAGCCCGATAGAGGACTCTATGATGCCTGGAACAAGGGGATTCGTAAATCACAAGGGGCATGGATGTGGTTCATCGGAGCAGATGACTATATTTTGCCACAAGCAGTCTCGACTTATCTGAATTTTATCCACGAACATTCGGAAGAACTCTCAGGATTGGATCTTATCACCGCCGAAGAAGAACTTGTAGACTTAACCGGCCGGAAGATTAAGACCATCGGTAGGCCTTTTCGCTGGGAGGAATATCGTAAACTGATGCTCATTGCTCATGGTGCGACCCTACATCATCGTAGTCTCTACGCAGAGTTTGGAGACTATGATCTCAATTTTCCAATTTGTGCAGACTATGAGTTCCTATTCTGTAAAGGGGCAAGCATTCGTTCACTCCATATCCCTCAAACTATGCTTTCTTTTGCAATCGGTGGAGCAAGTTATAGTTGGAATTCCTATATCGAAAGTTTTCGTATTAAACAAAAGTATCAAGCGGTGTCATGGCTGACTAATGTGTACTTATTTACTAGGCAGGTTTTAGCCAAGATACTCAAAGACTTAAGATACACCACCCATTAGAAATCAACTATGCAAGTCATTGTCATCAACGATTGTGCTCATGTGAATGGAGGGGCAGCTCAAGTTGCTATTAGTACAGCACTTGGACTTAAGGAGCAGGGGGTAGATGTCTTTTTCTTCACAGGAGGAAGTGAAGTTGACCAGCGCTTGTATGATGCTCATATTCCGGTACATCTTTGTCATGAGTTTGATTTACTTTCAAATCCCAGCAGAGTTCAAGCCTTCTGTGATGGAATCTGGAATTTTCGTGTGGCCAAACAGCTTCGGTCCTATCTTCAAGACTTTTCCTCTGACGATACAATCATTCATTTGCATTCTTGGAGCAAAGTGCTCTCGGCATCAATTTTTCCCGTAATCACCAAAGGAAAATATCGTACCTTTATTACTCTGCATGATTTCTTTTATATTTGCCCTAATGGAGGGTTTTATAATTATCCTCATGCTCACATATGCAAACTCTCCCCGATGTCTCTGCAGTGTTGGTGCAGTAATTGTGATGCTCGAAGTTTTACACACAAATTTGGCGACAATTGCGGCAATTAGTATTAGATCGTGTACTGAAAGATAGAAGCCACTTGTATAGTTTTATTGCTATCTCACAACTTACCTATAAGATAGCACGAAAGCACTTGGGGAAAGAAGCCCATATTATTAAAGTTGGTAATCCTGTATTCTTTACAAAGATACCAACACTTTCAGAAGAGGGAAAATATTACACCTTTATCGGCCGTCTATCGAAGGAGAAAGGGGTTGATTTATTTTGCCAAGCCATAACGCAAACTGGAGTAAAAGGATGCGTGATTGGAGATGGGGAACTCTATAACTCGTTAAAGGAAAAATATCCAGAGATTCTATTTCCAGGATGGTTGCAAGAGAATGACAAAGAGCAATATATTCAACAAACAAAAGTTCTTGTTCATCCTGCTTTATGGTATGAAACATTTGGACTCATTGTAGCAGAAGTCAAATCTGCGGGCATTCCCAGCATCGTTCCAAAAGAGAGAGTGCTGCTTATGAACTCATAGAAGAAGGGGTAACGGGAATATCTTATTCTATAGGTGATCTCGCATCATTATGTTCAGCTATTCATCATGTAGAAGATGGTACGTTTCATTATAATCGCGGCGCTGTTATTGCCTCTTGTCAAAACATCAATACTCAAGACACTTATGCACAGCAATTAATTGAAGTTTATAAGCAGAGATTTCTTGACAGGGCTGACAAAAGCGGAAAAACAACTGCATGATAGTTGAAAATAAGTCAACCAATATAAATAATAAGTTGATGTTGAGAATTAGTTGATATCAGATATTTTACGTACTTTTGTACCCATACATAAAATAAAGAAGAACAGCTAAGTAGGTGTTCAGAACGAATTAATACTATATTTGTTTCATTTTTCGTCAGCTTGTCTTCGAGAAGTAAGAAGTACAACGGAGGCTATACGACTAATAAAGAAAAGCGAGATGACGTAAAAGGGGGACAAAGATAATATCAAAGAAGAAAACAACCTATGAATAAGATAGTTATGGTTAATTTTTGAAGACCAACCTCTTTAGGGGGCAAAGATGATATCTAAGAAGTTTATTGATAACGACACAAAAACAGAAAATGTCTCGACATTCTTTTTTTCTTCTTCTACGCTTCGCTCTTTGGAAGAACTTGTTCAGATTTCCGGTGATGAATGAGGAGGAATGGCAAGAGATTCTCAAGATAAGCAAAGAACAAACCGTAATTGGGAACTTAGCAGATGCCATCACTACTTTGCCCATAGAGTCACGCCCACCTGCAAAGGTGATGCAACAACTCGTTCCTCTCGTGCTGCATATCGAGCAGCAACATTACAGAATGGAACAAACCCTCGTAGACCTGTTCAAAGCGCTCAATCAGATAAATGTACACCCCATCCTGATGAAAGGACAAAGCGTTGGCCGACGCTATCCTCATCCTGAACATCGTATCTGTGGCGACATCGACTTGCTCTTTTAAGTCGGACGAAGACTTGAAGCGTGCCAACGAATGGGCACGCCAACATGCAGAATGGACCGACGACTTCTACGAGAAACATCTTGCCTTTCGGTGGAAGGGTGTTGTGGTGGAACACCATGCACATCTCTCATCTTTGGCTTCAAGACGATATGACCATTGCTGGAAAGAAATCGTAGCTGCAGAATTGAGCACAGGAACACTGCCTGAAATCCATTTTGGAGAAGTCACCGCATACGAACTACCCTCTACCCTCTACGCATTCTTTTTGCTGCTCCACAAATGTGAGCACGTGATGGAAGATGGGTTAGGGTTGAGGCAAGTCTGTGATTGGGCCATCTTTCTGCAGTCTGAGTCCTCCCGCATTGATCAAGAGAAGTTTCAAAAGTGGTTGGATCTACTAGAACTTCGCCCTTTGGCCAACGCATTTGGTCAAATTGTAGTCGATGACATCGGTATGTCAGAGGAATGCCTTCCTTTTCCGCTTGTGCGCAACCAGAAACACTATCAGCTTTTACTCAGAGATATTTTTAAGGGAGGAAATTTTGGTAAAAAGCGCTATCCCTACAAGGGAAGAGTGGGAAAACTATATGATATGTGGCGAACCCTTTGGGTGAAACTACCACGCTATGCTCATCTTTATCAGCTCTGGCCACGAGAAGCTTGTGCTCGCTATAGTAGTATGTTCCGGCGGGGCATCAAACGAATTCTCTCAATTCTCCTTTCTAAAGGCTCAAATGGCCACAAATAAGTATGAAAATTTTGCACATATCAAAGTACTACTACCCTTATATTGGTGGGGTTGAAAATATCTGTAAGTATTTAGTTGAAGGTACAGAAAAACATGAAACTGCTGTCGTGTGCTTTAACGAATCATGCAAAGACACCATAGACATCGTAAATGGGCATACCATTTATCGAGTAGGAACATGGGTAAACATAGCGCGACAGGCTTTGTCATTTTCATATTTCAGTGTCTTGAGAAAGGCTATCAAAGAATTCCAACCTGATGTGATACAGTTTCACTGGGCAAACCCATTCCCCGCTTGGGTATTGCTTTGTGTTATCCCAAAGAATGTAAAGTTAATCATTCATTGGCATATGGATATCATCAAACAGAAGAGGATCTATCCTTTTATCAAACCCATAGAAAAGTCTTTGTTAAAGCGAGCAGATATAATATGCGTGACAAGTCCTCAGTATCGAGATGGTTCTCTTCCTTTACAACCTTTCAAAGAAAGTGCGAATTGTTCAGAATGCAATCAACGAGAAGAACTATATCTTGGAAGAAGGCGATAGAGAAAAGATTGAGGCAGTGAAAGCAAAATATAACAACAAGCCTATTGTTTTCTTTATTGGTCGCCATATCCAATATAAAGGGCTGCCACATTTAATTGAAGCTGAGAGATTTGTTCAATCTGATTGCGAATTTGTTATCGCTGGCGATGGTCCATTAACAGAAGAGTTGAAAGCGAATTGTAAATCGCCGAGAGTGCATTTTGTCGGTAGGCTGTCAGATGAAGAGCTGAAATTTTATCACTATGCCGCATCCATATTTGCATTCCCGTCCATTACCAAAAATGAAGCCTTTGGAGTTGCTCTGGCAGAAGCGATGTTCTGTAACACTCCCGCTGTCACTTTTACTATATCAGGCAGTGGGGTGAATTGGGTTTCATTGAATGGAGAGACAGGATTAGAAGTAAAAAATGGAGATGATAAGACTTATGCAAAAGCAATAAATACCTTACTTCAAAATGAGGACATGCGCATCCAATATGCGAAGAATGCTAGAAAGAGAGTGGAAAAGCTTTTCACCTTACAGAAGATGATAGAAAAAATGGAGGATTGTTATGACGAAATAAAATAGCATTCATCATCAAGTGACTACATATTTCAGCCGTCCATACACGGCTATTCTGAAAGTACACATACTGACATCTACGAGTACAAACACTACGAAAGAGATTTGTAGGATTTCCCACATTTAGTCCACCTCCATCACTTTTTAGCACCTCGACAAGCAGAGATTTTCCGCACAGTTTTCCCCACATCAGAGTGGGGCACATTTACCTCAGAGCTAATTTTTTCTACCTCAGAGCTGGAAAAAACTACCTCTGAGGTAAATTTTTTCTGCTCCTATATTAATTCTTCCAGCTGCCATGTGCGGTGAAGACAGCAAGATTGTCGCTGTGTGTGCAACGACACCAAAGAAGAAAATGTGCATATCCTCCCTAAAAAGAAGCCCATATAATCAGCGGAACATAGCCTACGGTTGGAAAAAAATGCGTAGTTTTGTAGTCGAAACGCACGAACAAGTTTGCCTATGAAACCGAAACTTGCCCTTCTCACCGGCGCCGGAATGAGCGCCGAAAGCGGATTTTCCACCTTCCGCGACAAAGGCGGACTCTGGGAAACGCATCCTGTGGAGCAGGTGGCCACGCCCGAAGGGTGGAGGGCCAATCCCGAACTCGTGAACAACTTCTACAACGGGCTGCGCCGACAACTCGTGGATGCTGCTCCCAACGCGGGACACCGCCTGCTGGCCGAGATGGAGCGCGACTACGAAATGACCATCATCACGCAAAACGTCGATGACCTCCACGAGCGTGCCGGCTCGACTCACGTGATTCACCTGCACGGCGAACTGATGAAAGCGTGCTCCTCGACCGACCCGGCCGACCCGCGCCACATCGTTACCCTCCCGCCCGACCATCTCGACATCCGCCCCGGAGAGCGCGCCGGCGATGGGAGTTTGCTGCGGCCCTTCATCGTGTGGTTTGGCGAACCCGTGCCCCTCATCGGCACTGCCGCCGAAGTGGTGAGTGCGGCCGACGCCCTCATCGTCATCGGCACCTCGCTCGCGGTCTATCCCGCTGCGGGGCTCATCCATGCCGCGCGGCCCGATGTCCCCATTTTCCTCATCGACCCCAACGAGGTGGGGACGCCTCGCGATCGGCACGTCCACGTCATCCGCGATGTCGCCTCGCGCGGCGTGGCCACGCTCATTGAAGCGTTGCGCCAACAGCCCTCCCTGCACTCTTCCTAATCCTCCCAAAAAAACTTTCTGCCCATGACTTCCCTTTCTGCCACCGAACAAAAAGTGCTCCACCGCACGCGCCTCCTCGTGGGCGATGAAGTGATGGAGCGCATCCACCACACACGCGTCATCCTCTTCGGCGTGGGCGGCGTGGGGAGCTGGTGTGCCGAAAGTCTGGTGCGCTCCGGTGTGCAGCGAATCACCCTCGTCGATTCCGACTGTGTGAGCGTGACCAACGTCAATCGACAACTCCCCGCCACCCCTGCCCAACGTGGGGCGCGTGAAGGTCGATGCGTTGCGCGAACGTCTGCTCACCATCAATCCCGACGCCCAAATCACCGCCCCTGCAAGACATCTACAATGCCGAAAATGCCGACCGCTTTGCGCTCGACACCTACGACGTCGTCATTGATGCCATCGACTCGCTGGCCGAAAAAGACGCACCTCCTCCTCACGGCCTCGCGCACTGATGCGCTGCTCGTCTCGTCGATGGGCGCGGCCTTGAAGATGGATCCTTCGCGCATTGCGGTGGCCGAGTTTTGGAAGGCCAAAGGCTGCCCCTTGGCGCGGGCACTTCGGAACAAGTTTAAGCGCGCGAAGACTTTCCCCGCCAAGAAGTTTCGCGTGGTCTACAGCGATGAAGTGCTGCCCAACCTCGGTGCATCCCTCACCGAAATACCCGAACCGACGCTTTCGGCCGAAACTCTGCTTGCCGAGGGACGCACCGACCTGGCCGACCACGACTGGAACGCCAAGAAAGCACAAATCAACGGCACGATGGCGCACATCACCGCCATCTTCGGATTTACGCTCGCCGGGGTCGTCCTCAGCGACCTCTATGCGCAGGAGCGCCGCAGTGCGCAGGCATAAGCATTTCCCTCCTTTTTTTCTCTGTGTCATTCACCCTCTATCTCTCTTTTCTCCCATGAAAATCACCTCCCTTCTGCTGGCCGCATCGCTCGCCCTCCCGGCAGGTGCACAATCTCCCGCCCCGGTGGACAGTTTCAACCTGCGCCGCTCACTGTGCGACATCGCCTTGGAACAGCCCCTTTTCAAGACCTATCCGCAACAAACACCCTATCGCATCCCGGCCATCGCGGCCACGCAGGCGGGCCATCTCCTCGCCCTGACCGACTATCGGCCGTGCGGCGCCGACATCGGCTATGGCCGTGTGGACCTGCGCTATCGCATCTCCTACAACAACGGCACTACGTGGAGCCCCGAACTCGTGCTGGCGCAAGGCGACGGCATCAAGGGCAGCCTGACCTGTGGCTATGGCGACGCTGCCGTGGTGGCCGACTCCCGTAGCGGTGAGGTGATTGTGGTGTGCGTGACGGGCAACACCGTCTATGGCGCAGCCACCACCACACGCGAAAATCCCAACCGAGTGGCCATCCTCCGCAGCACCGACAACGGCCGTACGTGGTCTGAGCCCGAGGATATCACCGAAAGCATCTATTCGCTTTTCGACAAGAGCAAACTAGGTCCTGTGCAGTCGCTCTTCTTCGGCAGTGGTCGCATCTGCCAGAGTCGCCTGGTGCGCATCGGGCGCTACCATCGTCTCTATGCTGCCCTCTGTGCTCGTCCCGGTGGCAACCGCGTGGTGTACAGCGACGACTTCGGTCGCTCGTGGCAGCCCTTGGGCAGCATCGACAAGTCGCCGGCGCCGCAGGGCGACGAACCGAAGGTGGAGGAATTGCCCAATGGCGATGTGGTCCTCTCGAGCCGCATGTGGGGCGGGCGCTACTTCAACACCTTCTCCTACATCAGCCAGCGCAAAGCCACGGGAATGTGGGCCGAGCCCATCGCCTCGACGCAAGCGCTAAGGGGTGTGGTGGCGCAACAGAATGCTTGCAACGGCGAAATCCTCATGGTCGATGCCATCGACCAAAAGACGGGGAAAAGTGTGCCCGTGGTGCTCCAAAGCGTGCCGCTCGGCCCCGGTCGCACCCGCGTGGGCATCTACTACAAACCCCTCTATTCGCCCTACGACTACCAAACGCCGGCTCTCTTTGCGGCCAACTGGCGCGGCCCCTACGAGGTGACTCCGCTGTTGAGCGCTTACAGTACGATGATTGTGCAGCCCGACGGGCGCATCGGATTCTTCTATGAGGAGGCCACTTATGGCGCGGAAGCGGCCTACACCGAGATGTATCGTCCCATCTGTCTGGGGCAGATCACCAACGGCGAGTTCCGCACCCTCGAGGAGAGCAAGCGATAGTGTCTCAACGTCCGGTGCACCACTGCGTGTGCCGCGGAGAATCTCCCTCAACGCACAACGACACCACCCGGATTGGGTGGTGTCGTTGTGCGTATTAAGTAAGTGTTTTGCTGCGAGGGCAAAGGGTCAGTTCTTCCACGTCCAGTCGTCGGTATTGAGGGCGGCCTCCACTTGTTGCTCGGTAGCATCGGGGAGATTGCAGAAGAAGTCGATACCGGTGCGGTGCTGGAGTTCGGCCACCGAGAGAGTGAGTTCACGGGGCTTGACCTGCGTGGTCGAAATTTTGTTCAGGTCGTGCTGCTCCGTCCAGAAGGCGAGTGCCTTGTAGTGCTTCCCGCCCTGAGCATCGAGTTTCACAGCGAGCAAAGCCATGTAGAAGTAGCGGGGAATGAGGATTTGCTGGCGGTTGGACTGCGCGGTGTAGCCATAGATGCCTTTGTCGTAGGGGGCAGGGAGGGCGGCGTTGTCCTCGATGGTAGCGGCCTTCACCACATAGAGGGTGTCGCAAAATCCGCGGTCGAAAGCCCAATCGCGCACCTGCTCTTCCATCGCTTTCCAAATGCCGCGGTTGTGGGAAGCCACTTGGGGCAGGCAGTTGGAGGTGTAGAACGTCTGTTCGTTGGCAAGGTGAGTCATTCGTCGGTCGTCGGAAGCACAGAGATGGCCGCGGTCGTAAGCGGGACTTGTGCTCCCTAAACCGGTGTAGTCGGCCGTGTGGATGCAATCCTTGCGATCCAAATTGGGGTCGTCTTTCCATTTTTGTCCTTACGACTCACGCTGGGGTCATTTTGCAAACTGTTGTCGAAGCGATAGCACACCCAGCGAGTGGCCTTGTGCTGCGTGTCGTACTCCAGGCTGAGATTGAGGCGGTCGCCTTCAAACTTGTGGATAGAGAGCACGTTATGGCCGCCTTCGCGCAAATGGGGATATTCCAGTTGCCAAGCATATTGGCGGTGGCCGGTGAGGTTGGTGTTGCGGTTGGTGTTGTTTTGATCGTTGGGCGGTGTGGGTGGTGTTTCAGCACCGACATATTGTACCGTCGCGTCCAGATAATCGACCGAGGGTGCACCGGGAAGATACACTTTCAGGCCGAGGGTGTCGACCAATACGATACGCTCGTATTCGGCAGCACGATAGGTGTGAACGGGCTGACCCTTCACGAGGATGACCGCGTCTTGTTTCGATTTCGTCTGCCCCCAAGCGCTTAGGCAGCTCAGGGCCAGGAAAAGGAGGGAGATATAAGTTTTCATGCGAAATGGCAAATGGAAAAGAGGTTAGGGAACAACGATTTTACGACCGCCTTGGAGGTAAACGCCGGCGGGGAGAGTGGCGGTGCGCACCACGCGCTGACCGGTGAGGGTGCGCAAGGGAGCAACGGCATCGGCGTGAGGCAAACGCTCCAAAGCCGTGATGCCGCCGTTGAGGAACTTTTCGCGTAGGTCGGCATCGGCCACGCGGAGATGGGCGGAGAAAGCCGGCAGTTGTGTTTGGTCTTCGGGAGCACACAGATGTTGCTGAGCATCGAACCTAAGGCATTTGTCGGTCATCGTCCAAGGAGCAAAAAGCGCCTACGAAGTCTACCCCGATTCAGAAAGGGTCTTCGGTGTGGAGATAAGTTTCACCCCGTCCACTTGTGCCCCCTGAGGTTTCTTCGGCGGCTTTTGACCAAGTAGGGTACGCCTGCTTCGATTTTTATCGGTAGCGCGGAAGTGCACCTTGTGATTGTCGAGGGTGCAGCCGTCGAAGGCCAGTATAGAAAGTTCCGTCCCAAAGGCTTCTTCCGGATCGTCCATAGCAAAAGGCAGGCACAGAGTGCGCCATTGCTCGGGTTGCAGTGTGAGGTGCAAATCCACATCTACAATTTGGTCGGCGTGGGCAGCAATGTCGGCTGTGGGGTCTTGATCTTCCTTAAACACGAGTTGTGTCATCACCTCGTCCAATGCAAGGGGAGGAGTTGGGGGCACCTTTCGCTACGCCCACCACGGCTTGCAGGGTGAAGCGGCGCGTGGTCAAGTCACCTTCGAGGAGAGACTTCCACGCCTCAATCTGCGACGAGAGATAGATGCGCTTTCCGCCCTGCTCGGCATAGTAGCGCGCCTCTTGGCGGCCGAGAGTCACGTCGGTGAGTAAAACTTTCTGAGCCGGGAAGTCGGCGAGATTTTCTATCGTGGCGGGAAGGGCCTTACGCTCTCCAAATTGGTCGATACAAAGCACGGTTTCGCCCGTAGACTTTGCCGTGGGGCGAAGCGTGGGCAGTCCGGCTTCGGTGGCGTAGGTGGCTTCGATGCGCCCCATCAGTGCACCACGCATAGCGGGATGCCAACCGGCATCTGTGGGTAGGAAGTTACGGAGCAAGAGGGCGGCGGTGGTGTCGGCCACGTAGCATTCCGTCTTACCCACAAGAGCATTGACGTAAGCGGGATTGTCGCGCCCCATCAGGAGTACCACCGCTGTGCCATCGGCCAAACCTTTAAGTTGGTCGAGGGTGCGGATTTCCGTCGGCTTCGGTTGGGGTTGTGGAGGCGTGGGTGGGGTCGGAGGATTGACCTGTCCGCCTTCTTCACTCGCTACAACTTTCACATCGTCGAGGAAGAACATATTGTTTTTGGGCGCTGCACCTTCAATGCGAATTTTAGAGGAGGCTGTTGCGCCTTCGATAGTGAAGGTATAGGTATTGAACTTACCGGCTTCCAACGTCACTTGGGCAGGCGTGAGTGTACCACCGTCTACTATGGAGATCTTGATGTCGTGAGAGTATTTCTTATTGTCCCAACTTCCTGCACGGAAAGTGAGCACTGCCTTGCCGGACAACCCCGTGAGGGCAGGCGTGGTGAGGGAGGCGCTTTGGGCGGCTTTTCCGACCTTGGCACATTGATGGGCTTGGTAGATTTCGCCGACATGCTGCCAACCCGATAGCTGTCCGGAGGTGATTTTGTATGACTTCATACTTCCACTCCACTGTCCTTCTGGATGTTTTTCGGTAGGATTACCACCTTCGCCCTTGAAGTTGTCGAAGGTTTCGTGAAGTACAACTTTTTGCCCCCAACTACTAAGTGCGAGGGCGAGAAATAGCAAAAAGGCTGAAAATCTCTCGAAATGTAGTTTCATAAGCGTAGTATTTGATAACGCGGCAAAAATACAAATCTTATTTGATATATTCAATAGACATTCTCCTTTTTTCTACGCTGAGCCCACCATTTTTTCAACTCAAACTGACATTTCTGCACATTTTGACGTCATGATGCCTATTTATCAAGCGATGTGTTCCCTACGTTCTTCTTCAACTTTCTCAAGGCATGAGAAAAGCGATTTCTCGCAAAATATCGTTTTGAGAATTTGGCCGCGACGACAAATCGCATTATTTTTATAGTGTGCTTAACAAATCTCTCTCCTATTTCACCTCTTCACCGCCATGCTCGAATACCTCCTCTACGCCATCATCATCGCCCCTGCCGCCCTGACAGGTTATCGCCGCTCCGTGCGCGAAGGGCACGACAGCACCAGCGAGCGCCAACGCCAAGGCACAGACAGGTACAAACAAGCACAAAAAAAGGCATTGATTACCAAGCGTTACCTTGATAATCAATGCCTTAATTTTGAGTCGGGGTGACTGGGCTCGAACCAGCGACCTCACGCCCCCCAGACGCGTACTCTAAACCAACTGAGCTACACCCCGATTCTTTGGAGGGACTTGGAAGCGGAGGCTTCCTTGTCGTTTGCGAGTGCAAAGGTAGTACAAACTTATGAAACCACCAAACAAAAAACTGAGTTTTTGTCAAAAATAGGTCAAAAAGGGCGTTTTGAAGTATTTTCTTTGAAAAAGGAGTAGGCAGAAGGCGGCTATTTATCGAGAAAAGAGTATTTTTGCGAACGATTACAGATAGGATAACAGACAAAATACTTGAATGCTGAAAAGAACGCTTATTTTCTTATATATATTGTGCGGCAGCCTCTTGACGATGTTGCCCCAACAAGCGTGTGCCATCATCTGCGGAGAAGAAGAACAGGGAGAAGAAGGAGCAGAAATGGGACGGCAAGCCACCGATGAGGAAAAAGTGGGCTATGCCGGAGGAAGCGGTGAAATACACGATGAAAAACTTACCGGCAACTGTCCGACACCGTGCGCCCCATGTCCGATACAGCTCGCTGCTCCCCCGACACGCTGCACACCACCTCACACACGCCATCGCTCACAAAATCTCCCTTTGCTCGGTTGCTGACCGAACCCACATTCGACGACAGCCTCAAAATCATCCGCCCCTCGAAAGAGAAAAAAACTATTTTTTTGGCGTCCCTTGCCGCAAACCCCTGTGTTTCGCCGCCGTAGGGTTGGGTGTCTGGGGACTGGGACACGGCACATGGTTTTTTTCAGGAAGAAGCGCGAGTTGCGCGAGGAGTTCAAGCGCCTCCGTGGCAATCGCTACTTCCACGCTGACGACTACATCCAGTATGCTCCTGCCGTAACGTTCATCTCACTCGGAAAAATGGCTTTCATTCCCCACCGCCACCAACAGAGTGAGCGTTTTTCTCATCGGGACAACCGCCTTTGCCGTGATGGGCGTATTGGTGAACAGCCTCAAACACACCATCGACGCACGCCGTCCCGATGGTTCTGCCCACAACTCCTTCCCCTCCGGACACACCGCCACCGCCTTCGTAGGGGCAGAACTTACCCGCCTTGAATACGGCAACTACTATGGCTTGGGGGCTTATCTCATGGCCACGACCGTAGGCGTACTGCGCATGTACAACAACCGCCACTGGCTCAACGACGTGATGGCAGGTGCAGGCATCGGCGTGCTCAGTGCACACGTGGCCGATTGGCTCTTCCCCATTCAGAAGCGCTGCATCAACCGCATTTTCTGCAAAAAGCAACCACCGAAAGCGGCAAACGCCCCTCCACCGCCGACACCTCTTCGCTTTGGGTGCTCCCCTCCTATTCGGCCGAGCACCGAGCACCGCAACTTTCCCTCCAACTCACGTTCTAACCCCTCATCGGGCACGCACAACAATCTACCCACGAAAAGTGTGCGCGTCCGATGAGTTTTTGTGCAAAAAGCAGGGCGTTTCCACTTTTTTGCCGTATTTTTGCACAAATTCCTCCAACTCCATCACCACCGTGAAAGATTTTCTTCTGATGATGCGCCGTTACGTGGCGCCCTACCAGCGCTATTTGGCCTTTTTCGCTTTCCTTCAATGTGCTGAGCGCCATGCTCAACATCTTTTCTTTCCTCTCCATCGTCCCGATGCTCAACCTGCTCTTTGGCACCGACCAAACGCACTATTCTTTCATCGCATGGGATGCGGCAGGAAAGCCTATGAAAGACATTCTCATCAACAACCTTTATTTCTACACCGCACAACTCATTGAGCAATACGGTGCCAGCACCACGCTCCTGATTATCGGTCTGTTTTTGGTGGTCACCACCGGCATGAAGACCGGCTGTTATTTTGCCTCCGTGGCCACGATGGTGCCCATCCGCACGGGCATTGTGCGCGACATCCGCAATGCCGTCTACCGCAAAATCACCCGTCTCCCCCTCTCCTTCTTCAGCGACGAACGCAAGGGCGACATCATCGCTCGCATGAGCGGCGACATCAACGAGATTGAAAACTCCGTGATGGGGAGTCTGGAGATGCTCGTCAAAAATCCCATTCTCCTCCTTTTCTATCTCGGTGTACTGGTCTACACCTCTTGGCAACTCACCCTCTTCACCCTCATCGTACTCCCGAGCATCGGGTGGGCGATGGGCAAGGTGGGGCGCAAACTCAAGCGTTCCAGTCTGGAGGCTCAGACGAAATGGAGCGAAACGATGTCGCAGCTCGAAGAGACTTTGGGCGGTATGCGCATCATCAAAGCCTTCGGGGCAGAACGAAAGATGCAACGCCGATTTGAGCACACGACCGACGACTTCCGCACCATCTCTGCCCGAGTGGCCACGCGTCAGAGTTCGGCCCATCCGGTGAGCGAATTTCTCGGCACGTGCCTCATCGTGCTCGTGCTGTGGTATGGCGGCACGCTCATCTTCTCCAACAACAGCCCCATCGACGCCCCCACCTTCATCTTCTACATGGTCATGCTCTACAGCATGCTCCAGCCGCTCAAAGACCTCTCCAAAGCCGGCTACGCCATCCCCAAAGGTATGGCCTCGATGGAGCGCGTCAACAAAATCCTCTTTGCTGAAAATCCCATCCGCGAAACGACAACGCCCGTACAGCTCCCTGCGCTGCAAGAACAGATTGAGTTTCGCGATGTCGAATTTTCCTACACCAACGCCGGAATCGAAACCTCGACACCCGTCATTCGCGGCGTCAACTTCACCGTACGCCGTGGGCAGACGGTGGCCTTGGTGGGGCAGAGTGGCAGCGGTAAGAGCACCCTCGTCGACCTCCTTCCGCGCTACCACGATGTCACGGCGGGCAGCATCCTCATCGACGGCCACGATGTGCGCACACTCCGCTTGAGCGACCTCCGCGCCCTCATCGGCAACGTCAATCAAGAGGCCATTCTCTTCAACGACTCGTTTTTCAACAACATCGCTTTCGGGGTCGAAAACGCCACGATGGAGCAGGTGGTCGAAGCGGCAAAAATCGCCAATGCTCACGACTTCATCATCGCCACCGAAGAGGGCTACCACACCACCGTGGGCGACCGCGGCTGTCGGCTTTCGGGTGGACAGCGGCAACGGGTGTCCATCGCGCGTGCCATTCTGAAAAAAATCCCGACATCCTCATTCTCGACGAGGCCACCTCGGCGCTCGACACCGAGAGTGAACGTTTGGTGCAGGAAGCGCTCGAACGCCCTCATGTCCACCCGTACCACCATCGCCATCGCCCACCGTCTCTCCACCATCCGCCACGCCGACGAAATTCTGGTGCTCCACGAAGGGCGCATCGTGGAGCGCGGCACGCACGATGCGCTCCTCGCCCTCGATGGCTACTACAAGCGCCTCAACGACATGCAGCAAATGTGATGCCGCATGGCACAACAAGGCTGAAAAAGCCACACTACCGGGCTTCCGGCAGCGACAAACTATAAATACTCCAATCTCCAACATTGTGAAAACCAGACTGATTTTCTTTGCTAAGTTCTACGCCACCCTTATACTGACCTTTCTCAGTGCCAAACTCCTCTGCTTGGCCTACAATGGCTGGCCCTCGCTCTCCGACGTGGGAGAAGTGTTGCTCCATGGGCTGCCGCTCGACCTCAACGTGGCGGCCTACGCCTCCGCCCCCCTCTGGCTCGCGCTTTTGGTGAGCCTCTTTGTCGAAAGCCGACGCTGGGAGCGTGGGTTGCGCATCGCCTATCGCGTCTATGCCTACCTCCTCACCGTCATTATTCTCCTCACCGTCATTGTCGACACCATATTATACAGCAAATGGGGCTTCAAACTCGATGCCGTCTGCCTCTCTTACCTCGACAACCCCTCGGGCGTCACCGAAAGTCTGAACATTTGGTTCCTTTTGGGTGCTGTCGTGCTTTTCGGCGTCCTCATTTGGGGCTATTCGCGCCTTCTTTTGCGCCTTTATCCAGCCCCCGAAGACCTCTCTACCCACTGCACCGCCGCCCGCAAATCGCTCATGGGCGGACTGCTCGTTGTGGTAGGTGCTCTCCTCTTCCTCGCCATCCGCGGCGGTGTGGGCAAATCGACAGCCAACGTGGGCATGGTCTACTATTCCACGCGCCAATACCTCAACCACTCCGCCGTCAATCCCCTCTTCTCCTTCTTCTACTCCTTGATGAAGGAAAAGGACTTCAGCAAGCAGGCGCAGTACTTCTCCCCAGAAGAGGCCGATCGCATTTTTGCCTCCCTCCACTACAACACCAAGAGCCGCCTGCTCCCGGCCGACTCTCTCCTCACCACCACCCGCCCCAACGTGCTGCTCATTCTCATGGAAAGCTGCGGTGGCCGCGTGGTGGGCTGCACCGAAGGCACACGCGGCGTCACCCCCACACTCGACAGTCTTTCGCGCGAGGGAGTCTTCTTCAGTCGTTGCTACGCCAACAGTTTCCGCACCGACCGCGGCACCATCTGCACTTTCTCCGGCTATCCCGCCTTTCCCGATGCCAGCGTGATGAAAATGCCGGCCAAGTCGCGCGTGCTCCCCTCCATCGCCGGTTCGCTCAAGCGTGTGGGCTACGACACGGAGTTTCTCTACGGAGGTGATAAGAATTTCACCAACATGAATTCCTACTTCCTCGCCACAGGCTACGACCGTGTTTTGGGCGATGCCGACTTCCCCGAGTCGATGCGCCACACCCACGTTTGGGGCGTGACCGACCACCTCATGTTCGGCCAACTTTCACAGCGCATCGCCGCCATGCCCCAGGGACGTCCGTGGTTCAAGACCCTCCTCACCCTCTCCAGCCATGAACCTTGGGAAGTGCCTCACCACGCCCTGGAAGACCCCATCCTCAACGCCTTCCACTACCTTGACCATTCGATAGCCGGTTTCTTGAAAGCATTCCGTCGCTCGCCGCAGTGGAAGAACACCCTCATCATCATCCTTCCCGACCATGGCGTGTCGTGGCCGTCCGACATCAACGAGTTCGACACGCGCAAGTACCACATCCCCATGATTTGGGCGGGCGGTGCCGTCAAAGCCCCTCGCCGTGTCGATGTCCTTTGCAACCAAACCGACCTTGCCGCCACCCTCCTCGGACAGCTCGGACTGCCCCACAGCGAGTTCCGCTTCTCACGCGATGTCCTCTCGCAAACCTACGTCTATCCCTGCGCACAACATTCGTGGCCGGAAGGCTTCACCTTCATCGACTCCACCGGCACGACCATCTACACCCTCGCCACCCGCGAGGCGTCGCGCACCACCCCCGACCCCACCGGAGTGCGGATCAACAAGGCCAAAGCCTTCATGCAGAAAGCCTATCGCGACCTCGAAGATTTGCGATAGTCAAGTAGATGTTCACCATGGGTGTCGGGACGCTCCCGACTGCTCATGGCGAACATCTACTTTTTTTCCTCCACCATTGTTCAACCTGATCTACTCACCATGACCACACTCCCTCCCCGCCAACAGTTGCTCAACATCCTCATTGCCCACTATGACAAGGGCGAAGCACAGGCCATCGCGCGCCTCTATCTCGAACGCCGCTTCGATCTCTCCCACACCGATGCCCTCTTGGGCAAGCACTTCCTGCTCACTCCGCTCCACGAACAGCAGTGGGCCACCGACCTCGAAGCCTTCCGCCGCGGCGTGCCGGTGCAATATGTCCTGGGCAGTGCCGAATTTGACGGGCACGCCTTTGCCGTCACCCCCGATGTGCTCATCCCCCGTCCCGAAACGGAGGGATTGGTGCAGTGGGCCGCGGAACTGGCTTCCGACCAACCGGCCCACCTCCTCGATGCCGGCACCGGCAGCGGCTGCATCGCTGTGAGCCTCGCCCTCCGTCTGCCCTCGGCCACGCTCACGGCCTGGGACATCTCCGAAACGGCCCTCTGCGTGGCGCGCTGCAACGCCAAGGCGCTGGGTGCTGACGTCGCTTTCCTCCACCGCAACATCATGACCGAAGCGCAGTGCCCCACCGATGCCCCCGCCTCCTTCCACTTCATTGTGAGCAATCCGCCCTACATCCGCCGGAGCGAAGCCGTCACCATGGAGCGTCACGTCCTGCACCACGAACCGCATTCCGCCCTCTTCGTCCCCGACTACGACCCCTTGCAGTTCTACCGTGCCCTCGCCCTCCTCTCTCGCCACCTCCTGCATCCCGGTGGTGCCCTCCTCGTCGAGACCCACCGCGACCACGCCCGGCAGGTGGCCCAACTCTTCGACCTCATGGGCTACACCCACATCGAGGAGCGCCCCGACTGCTTCGGACAGCCCCGCTTTGTCAAGGCTGTGCACCCTTGACGGCCTGACCTTGGATAATTGACTTGTGAGCCTTTCAGGTTCTCGCATAGGAAATGCCTTAGCTGAGACGACGGACGTACACCGAGTGAGTAGTGACAGGGAGCATCCGCACAGGTGAGCCTTTCAGTCTCTCGTGCTGGTAATCGCACAAGAAGTAGGCAGTAAGGAAAAAGAAGTTGCTTCTCTCCTATTGAAACTTCACCGGATGGGAAGAAATCTATAAACCAAGGTTTGGTTTATATAATTCAAACCTTGGTTTATGTAATTCAAACTTTGGTTTATATAAACCAAACCTTGGTTTATAGATTATCCTTTACGTAATGAACTTTTGCGGCTCGCAGTTAAGTATAGGAGGGCGGCGGGAAGATTTCCCTAAGTAGGTCGTAGAGGTCGAGCATCTATTGAAAAAGAAAAAGAGGCCGTGCCGAAACTCACGTTTCGGCACGGCCTCTATAGGCACAAATGGGAGCGGAGAGAGACTATTTCACCACGACCTTGCGGCCGTCGATGATGTAGAGGCCGCTCTGCAAGGCGTGGCGCGGCGTCGTGATGCGCTGTCCCGTGAGGGTGAAGATGCCGCGGCGCACCGCCTTCGGGGGCGTAGGAGCGACGGGGTCAGGGGCAAGCACCGTTTCAAGCCCCGTAGGCGTGTCGGGGAAGACTTCGAGATGGTCGAAGATGTAGTGAGCACGGCGGGAGAGCCACATCTTCAAGCGGGCAGCCATACCGGCATAGTTGCTCGGGCCGCGGTGGTGGCGATTGTAGTCGAGCGTGAGGGAGGGCTGCACAAACTGTTGGTAGTCGTCGATGTAGTGGGTCAAGGCATCGAGGCCGCCGTTGTTGACGAAATCGTTCCACAAGAGATAGTACTGTTTGCGCACTTCGTCCGATCCTTGCAGCAGTTGATTGAAGAGGGCACGGCCGTTGCCGGCAGGTGCCACCTTGAACACATCAAATTCGGGAGAAGCAATGCCGAACTCGCCGCTGTGTTCGTAGCCATACGCCCAGTCGCAATCCCAAACCGGACCGAAAATCCAACGCGTTGAAGCATCGAAGATGTCGGAACGATGGAGGTAGGTGCTCTTCGGATGACCAAACTCGAGGTTGCCAATCAAGTCGTTGACCATAAAATAGCGCACGAGCGAGGGAATGTCGATGAGGTGGTCATAGTCGCCGGCTTTGACGGCTTCGGTGAAAGCACGAAACTCGCTGTGGAGGGTGGCATAAAAGTTGTCGTACGCCTCCTTGCCGAAGTCTTTGAGGTAATCTTTCGGCTCGGGGTCTTTGTATTTGGTGCGGAGGTTGTAGGCCGTGTCGTAGAAGAAGGGGTCGCCGTCTTGGTCATAGGTATCCAGTTCCAGCAGGGCACCTATGGAGTCGTTGGGCAGGTCGACGCTGTTGCCCGAGATGCCCACTTGCTCCGTGAAACTATACGCCCCCATGTAGTCGCCGTTGATGTAGAGGTCGACAGGGATGATGTGGTTGACCGCCGCTGTGCCCACAATCTGTGCGGTTTTCATGGCGATGGCGTTGTTCAGGTGAGCCCCGCCGCCGGTGCTTTGGTCGCCCAAAGCGTTGGCGAGCAGCACCCAACTTTTGCCTTTGTGGAGGCCGAAAGGCTTGACACCTTTGGCAAACTTGAGGCGGTAGGGCTTCTTGTACATGCCCCAGGTGGAATTGCCACGGCCTTTGATACTCACGCTGTCGGTGAGGTTGCTCCACACACCCACGCCGTCAATGGCGATGTCCGCCCGGCGATATTTGCTCTTGTTGTTGTGAATGTCCTGCACCGTCACGCCGTCTTTGAGGGTGATGTCGATGCGCGGCACGCGGTCGGCCTTGCGGGCGGGGAAGTCGGCCGTCACACTCACCGTGCGGCCATAAGGCAGGGTTTTGAGGGCATAAGTGGCCGGTGTGCCGGGAGTGGCCGGTACTGCCACCTGCTCCACGGTGTAGAGGTTGAGTTCGGCCAGCACCAAGTAGTTGCGGCGTGTGCTCTTGTCGCAGCGCAGGCGCAAGTGGGTAAAGGGTGTTGCGGCCGTGAGGTGTTGGATTGAAAGCGCTGTGCCGCCCCTGATTGCGGCACACCGTCGGCTTCGGTGAAGGTGTGCAATTCGCTCCACGTCATGCCGTCGGTCGAGGTGAGAAGGGTGAAGACAGAGGGCATGTTGTTAGTCGACGAAGCTCGGGTGAGGTAGTCGAACTTGAAGGTTTTCAGTGCTTCGGGCAGGGCAATGTCGACATAGGGGACGACACTCTCGTCCAGCCCCTCGCCCCAGACGGTGTGGAAGTAGGTGCCGGGATTGCCATCCACTAAGTTGGCCAACGCTTCGTTCGCCCAAGGGGAAGCGTAGTTGGAACTGAGCATCGCGGCGGTGAGGTTGAGGCGTGTGGCTTTTTCTGTATTGCCGGCCGGTCTGGGAGGGATGGCCGCCGCAGTCTCCACCTGCGTGATGCGCTCATGGTTCGGGTCGGCCAGGAGGTAGCGGACGGGCGCGCCAAAGTGCACCCAGTTCACCTCGCTTTGCTGGCGCTTATCGGCCACGTAGACTGCGACACCGCGATCGGCATCGGCCTTGTCCAGTGCAAAGGTGGGGCGCACCGTGCAGTCGATGGCGGCAATGCTGAGGCTCACGGTGTTGCCATCGGCAGCGATTTTGCCCACGGCCTCTTTTGCCACGTTGGCATTGGCCTTGGTCGTCACTTTGTAGGCCGCAAAGCGCGGCAGTTTCACCTCCGTGGGGAGAGCGGCGGTGAGGCTCACCACCTCCTTCAGGTCGAAGCGCACCACCCGCGCGGCGGTGGTTTGCCCTGAGGGGGCTAAGTGAAATTGCACCTGCCCGGCCACGGTGTCGGTGCGGAGGAGGATGGCGTCGTCAAAGACGCGGAGACGGCCGTCGCGGAGCAGGACGAAAGTTTCGCTGCCCGGTGTGGTGGTTTGCGCCACAACGTCTTGTGGCATCGCGAGCCCCAGCCCCAAAAGACAGGGCAGGAGGGCATGGCGGGAAATTGAGTTCATGGAGAGATAGGGATAGAGGTAAAAGATAAAAAGCAAGAGGATGCGTCCGCACATTCCCTCGTGGAAATGTGGGACACACCCTCTGCCGGTAAATGGCTATCGTAGGGAACAGCGCACTTCGGACATTATTCTTCCGTGGCTTCGACTTCGGTCGCTTCCTTGCGGCGGCCGAGATACTCGGGCAGGCTCATGCCGGCCTGTTCAAAGAGGTCGGAAAGTGGGGGAACGGCTTTCATCAGTCCGCTCACAAAACCAGCCGTGGAACTCTTGCCGTCGCCTCCAGCTGTGCCATTGTCCCAGACGGTCACCTTGTCGATGTTGATGCCCTTGATGGCTTCGACCTGCGTGCGTACGAGTTCGGGGAGTTTTTCGAGCAACAGGAGTGTGTAGGCTTGCGTGGGGTCGCCGCCGGCTGCCTGAATCATCTTGTCGTAACCTTGTGCCTGCTTGGTGAGTACTTCGTACAAACCCTTGGCTTCGGCCTCCATCTTGGCAAAGATGGCATCGGCTTCACCCTTGGCATTGACGCGCTTCTGTTCGGCTTCGGCTTCGGCTTCGATGACGAGACGTTGCTTTTCCACTTCTTGTGCCACGATGACGTTGGCCTGCTGGGAAGCCCGCTCACGCTCGGCACGGGCCAATTCGGCCTGACGTTCGGCAGAATAGGCTTCTTCGAGCGCTTTCGCTTGTGCCACCTTTTTCGGCAGCCACGGCACGCCGACCGGCTTCGGCCTCTTTTTCGCGGCGTTCGGCATCGGAGTTGGCAATTTCGACCTTTGCGTTGTTTTCACCCGCTATGGCCTTGGCGTTGGCTTCGGAGGTGCGGATGCGGGTTTCCTTTTGCGCTTCGGCACGTCCGATTTCACCGATTTTTGTCTTGTTCGGCCACGCTCACCTTGGCCTCGTTGATGGCCTTGGCAGCGGCTTCCTTACCGAGCGCTTCGATGTAGCCGCTCTCGTCCTTGATGTCGGTGACGTTGACGTTGATGAGTTTGAGACCAATTTTTTTGAGTTCGATCTCCACGTTGGTCATAATGTTTTCCTGAAACTTGTCGCGGTCGCTGTTCAGCTCTTCGATGCTCATCGAGGCGATCACCAAACGGAGCTGACCGAAGAGGATGTCGCGCGCCATCTCTTGGATGTCGTTGGCCGAGAGGCCGAGCAGACGTTCGGCGGCATTGTTCATCGAGTCACCTTCGGTGGAGATACCCACCGTGAAGCGGCAGGGCACATCCACGCGGATGTTCTGGCGCGAAAGGGCGTTGGTCAGGTTGGCTTCGATCGAGATGGGCGTGAGGCTGAGGTAGGCATAGTCCTGCACCACAGGCCAGACGAACGCACCGCCGCCGTGAATACATTTGGCCGAACCACCGTTGGAGGTCGTACCATAGATAACCAAATTTTGTCGGACGGACAGCGACGATAGCGATTGAGCAGGGCGGCCAAGATGACAAAGGCCACGATGACGATGATGATGGGAAGGAGAATAGGATCCATAGCGAAAAAAATAGAAAAGATTAAGCGTTGTGTTCAAAGAGAGGTCGGCTCAACCCGCACGGTGTCTTGGTCGATGACTTCGACGATGCGCACGCGAGCGCCCGTCTGCAAGTCGGCCGTATGGGTGGTGACGGCCAGCAGTTCGTGCACCGAGCCGTCGATGCTCACCATCACCTTGCCGCTCTTGCCGGGAGCAGCGGGGATGTTGAGGTAGACTTCGCCCACATGGCCGAGCGTTTTCTCCACGCGGAAAGTGTTGTCCTGCGAAAGGCGGAGCACCTGCTGCAACAAAAAGGCGATAAGCACCATAAACACCAGACCGATGAGCACAGCCAGTGCCGCCAACCAGAGTTTGTTGTCGATGATGGGATAGAAAATCACTCCCGTCCAGCCAAAACCCAAGATGAAGCAGGCCACCGTCTTGACGGAGACGAGATTGAGCCCATCGGCATCAAAATCGGTGTCGCCGCCGCTGAAATCGTGGTCGGTGTCGAAGCCGATGAAAAGCGAAATGGTCTGCACCAAGAAGACGGCGCTGGCCACGATGGCCGCTCCCCAATAGATATAGTACATGGAGTTCTGGAGAAAGAGGTCAAGAAGAGTAGGACTTTGTGCTTGCATAAGTAGGTGTTCAAAATTGATTGTAACTATCTTCTGCGTAGGATGTTCTCTACTTTGATGCCATCTTTGCTCCCCTTTTCCGCGATCTCGCCTTTGTTCATCAGTCGTGTAGCTCGCTACACTCTTTCTTCACAAAGGCGACCTGAGGACAAATTGAAACAAATCCGGTATCAATTAGTTTTGAACACCTACTTAAAAAGGAAATGTAGGGTTTTCTTGGCGCTAAGTTACAAAAACTTTGGAAAAACCTCTCCTTTTTGAGGCAGAAAAAGCAAGTAGACCTATAAAAAAGTGCCTTCCAGAGTCTCTTCACCCCCAAAAAGGGCAAAAAAAATGGGATACCACTGTATCCCAACCTTGTTAACCTTAAATCTAATACTATGAAAAACACATTGCAAAGATACGACCTTCCCCCACGCCGCGCAAGAAAAATATCAGAAAAGCGACAGAAAAAATATTTTTCATTCATTTTCGATATTCTGAGTTGTCAAAACCTATCATCAGACAAAAGAAGGTTTGCCCGCTTTGTGCTCCGGCAAGAAGGAGGAAGGGGAGTGTTGTGCTCCTCTTCTCACACACTGAAATTTACCTCAGAGGTAGATTTTTTTACCTCAGAGCTAGAAAAAACTACCTCTGAGGTAAAAAAATCTACTTCCTACCTTTCTTTTCAAGACAGAAACCATCGTACACTGTACCTGTACGTCCGCCCCTCATCTCATGCCGTGTTTTTTTCCAAAAAAAGGCTTGGGGGATTTCCACGAATGACTACCTTTGCAAAAAAATAATCTCTTAATACTTTTTCGTGATGAGAAAAACGATTTTCACCCTCGTCCTTGCGCTCACGGCCCTCACCGCAGCCGCCCAGCAGCGCTACCTCCTGCGTTTCAACCCCGTGCTCAATCAAGTGCTGCACTATCGTACGCAAATCAACATGACCATGGAGGTCCCGCAAGTGGGGCCGATGCAGATGCAAACGACCATCGAGCAGGATCAAGAAGCGCAGAACATGTCCGACCGAAACTACATCGTGTCTACCACCTTCACTGCCATCGATGGCGTGATGACTCCGACCGCCGGCACCGGCCCGAGCGCCAAGGGGCAGTCCATCAACCTCCGCGACATGGAGCCCATAAAGGCGCTCATCAACAAGCCTTTCATCATGAGATACAACGACCTGCGGAAGCCGGAAGGTCCGCTAATGGCAGAGACAAAGGCGATGGGCATCGACCCTTCGATGCAGAAGATGCTCAACAGTGCCACTCTTCCCGCCGCCTTCCCCGAACGTCCGGTGGCCGTGGGCGAGAATTGGACGGCGACCATGGAGGTGCAGGGCCTTGCGAGCGAAATCACCTTCCGTCTCGTTGAGGTGACGCCCGAGGCCTACGTGGTGACCTACGATGGGCTGATGAGAGGCACTGTGACGGAAACCCAGCCGGGCATGGCGGTCAATATAGACGGCAACATCTCCGGCCGCACCTACTACAGCCGCACCACAGGCTGGGAAATCCCCGGGCAGAACAATGCCAAGATCACGATGAGCATGAGCATCCCCGGGGTGATGGAAGGCATGCGGATGCAGATGGAAGTGCAGCAATAAACTTCCTCGCAGACACAGACGCAAAGACTAAATACAGATGAATTTCTCCTGGCAACTCCTCTTGCTGCTCCTCCCGCTGGCGGGACAGATTTACGTTTCGCAGCGGGTCTGGCAGCTCCTGCCCGATCTCCTTCTCCTCCGCTTGGCGGCAGTGGTGCTGATGACGCTGGCTTTCGCCACTTTCTTTGTGGCGATGAGCGGTGCGCTCGACCGCATGCCCATCGGCCCTGCCACGTTGGCCTACGAGGTGGGCACTTCGTGGGTCATCCTCCTACTTTATCTGATATTGCTCTTTGCCGTGATTGACCTCGCACTGGTGCTCCACTTCCTCCCCCGCGCGTGGGTCAAAGGGAGCGTCATGGGCAGCGTGGCGGTCGGTGCACTGCTCGTGGGAGTGTTCACTTACGCCTACCTGCACTTTGAGCACAAGCAGCGGGTGGAACTCACGCTCGACTCGGGCGGGTGAGCCGCCCCTTGAAGCTGGTGATGATGAGCGACCTTCATCTGGGCTACCACAACCGCCGCAGCGACCTCCACCGCTGGCTCGAACTCATCAAGGCCGAACGTCCCGATGCCATCCTCATTGCCGGCGACCTCATCGACCAGACGCTGAAGCCCGTCCTTGAAGAGGAGTCGGCCGAAGAGTTTCGCCGTCTCGGCATCCCCGTCTTTGCTGTCTTGGGCAACCACGACTACTATGCCGGCACGGAGGCCGACAAGGCGTTTTGCCGGCGGGCGGGCATCACGATGTTGCAAGACAGCGTAACCTACTTGGGCGATGTGGCCATCGTGGGGCGCGACGACCGCACCAACCGCCGGCGCCGCTCGCTCCGTGAGGTGATGGCGGGCATCGACCGCAGCAAGTACATCATAGAGATGGACCATCAGCCCTACCACCTTGAAGAGGCTGCGCAAAACGGGGTGGACTTCGAACTGGCGGGACACACCCACCACGGACAGGTGTGGCCGCTCAACTGGGTGACGGATGCCATCTACGAAAAGGCTTACGGCTCCATGACCAAAGGCCGCACGCACTACTACATCAGTTCGGGCATCGGCATCTGGGGCGGCAAGTTTCGCATCGGCACACAGTCGGAATATGTGGTGGCGACGGTGAAATAGCCTCTCTTACCTGCCTTTTTCAAGGTCTAAACATCAAATGTCCCTATGCGCTATGGGTGCAGCGCATAGGGACATTCTTTTTTAGAGCGCAAGGGACGAGAGCGCTCGGAAAGCCGCGGGGCGTCAGCCCATATTATAGGTGTGGACGCTCGCGCCTTGTGCGGAGGGCAGATAGTTGATGCCCCACCAGCACATCTGGAGGAGGACAAAGGAGAGGAGCAGTCCCCACAGCGCGACACGACGGTGGCGGTCGGTGCGCAGACGCAGGTGGATGTAGGCCAAATAGGCAAACCAAGTGGCGGCTGCCCACGTCTCTTTCGGGTCCCACGCCCAATAGTGTCCCCATGCCTCTTTTGCCCAAAGCGCCCCGAAGAGGATACCGACGGTCATGAACGCCCAACCGACGTGCACAAGGTTGTCGCAGATGTCGAGTTCGTGATCGGTGGTGGCGTCCTTTTTGAACCACAGCAGGTAAGCGGCCATCAGCGCGGCGGCACCGAGCATGGCGTAGGCAAACATGTAGACGATGACGTGGGGCGCAAACCAAGGGCTTTGCAGCGCCGGCATGAGCGTCTTGTTGTGGATGTCGGGGTTGACGAGGTTGATGGTGGTGAACACACCGGCCAGGAGGGTGCTGAAGGCCAAAATCCAAGGATAGCGCCAGCGGGAATAGACAATCAGACCGGCGGTGGGCAGGAAGAAGGCATACCACAAGCGGGTTTCACCCATCGTGCGGAGGGGTGGACGCTCCAGCGAAAGCCACAGGCCGAGGATGAAGGCAAAGTAGACCAGCAGACCGGCGACGGTGAGAAGATAGGTGGGGAGGGGACGCTTTTTCCAAGCCGTCCAAGCACCGCCTGCCCACAGTGCGAGGGCGGGCAGGGCAAAGAAGAGGAAGGAATTCCAAGTCATGGAGGGAGAGTTGAAGGAGGTGGAGAGAAGGGCGAGGCTGCCTCAGCGCCGCTTTTGCGCCACAACGAAGATGAGCACAGCACCGGCGAGCAGCAGATAAATGCCTACGTAGACGGCCGGCAACCAAGGATCTTTGACGAGTTCGAATGTGCTGGTTTCGCTCCATCGGCCCATGGCCTCATCGTAGCTGAGCTGATAGATGCGCCAGCCGTCTACGGCGACCGGCTTGTTCACCTCGACGGTGGCGACAATGTTCTTTTGCGAGCGAGTGTAGATGTGGATGCGCGAGGCATAGCGCTCTGGTTCGCGGCGAGCCATGACCAGGCTCAGATGCTGGGTGAGTTTGAGTTCTTGGAAGGGGAAGAGGTAACTGCCGCAGGTCACCCATCCCACAGCGGGCCGACCCACAGGACGATCGCCTTCCATACGTTGGGCTTCGACGAAGAGAGCCGTCACCGCGCCCGACGAGCCCCAGGCCACGTATTTTGTCGTGTCGCCCGTCACCACAGGAGCAGCAAGGGGAAGATTTTTGCGCACCCGGATGCGCCACTGCGAGAGGTGCCCTTCGCGGAAGTGCTTGTCGACGAGCACAATTTCGGGCTTTTTGGCGGGAATGGTTTGTCCGGTTTGGCTGTTGATGAGGAGGAGTTTGGGCGGATATTCGTCGATGGTGAACTTCTCGAGCTGGATGGCCAGAGGAAGTTCGACAAAGCCCTGTTCGTGGGTGGCGCGCCATTCGGGCATATCGGTGCCGGCCTTGAGCTTCACGCGCTCCATGTCGGCACTGCCGAGCGTGGCGGCCACAATGGCGATGAAAAAGCCCGAGGTGGCAGAGCAGCGAGGGCACCCTGCCGCAGGCGAAAATGACACATCTGCCGCAAGGCTATGAGCCCCACGATGGCGGCGAGGAGGAGATAGACGAGCACAAACGGCCAAAAGGCGAGCATCTGCGTGAGCCCGATGGGGTCGATGGCTCGCTCGTGGGCAGACACTTGGCGAGTGAGCCCCATCACCACTGTGAGCACGGCAGCATGAGAAGAGTGGGTACGGCGGCTTCGGTGGTGAGGAGAAAGCGGAACAGGCGCACCCGGCGGCGCAGCACATAGACCGCAAGGAGGGCGAGGAGGAAGAGAACGAGGAAAATGGCGTTGAGCGGGAAGGCGAAGTCCGACCACCGCACAGGCCCGACGGCCCATTGCAGCGCCAGCCCGACGAGGAGGAGTCCTGCGCCGAAGGCAAAACCTTCTTTCATTTTTCCAAATATGGTTGAACATGGGAGCGAGAGAGATTGGAGGGAGCGCGGCGACAGAGGAGGAAAGTCTGCCGCCGCGCTGATGAGGAATTTCAAGGATGTCTCAGACCGAGGGATTCCACTCAGAGTTCGATGAGCTTGCCCTGGCGTTTGGCCGACTGTACCCACTTGGGCACAACGGTGTTGAGGAACTTGGCCTTGTCAGCTTGGAGTTTTTTGCCATCGACACCGATATAAGCCCAAGCCTTTTCCTTACTCGAAATGTCGGGCATCGGCACATCGCCGGAGAATCCGTGTTTGGCCAACACTTTAGCAATGGCGATGCGCGCTTCTTGGGCGTAGCCGAGGCTCTGACCGAGCATGCGCGTCACTTCCTGAGGAGCGTGGAAGGAGGCACCATGGCTGGCCACGGCAAAGTCCCAACGCCACTGACTCTTGCGGATGGCCTGCAGAGCGGCCTTCATTTCGGCTTCTGTGGCGCCCTTGTCCCAAGCATATTTGGCCTCGATGTGGGCCTTAGCCAGTTCTTTCTCTACGCGGTTGCGCACGTCGTTGGCCATGCGCTGACGATCATAGACGTTTTGGCGAAGGGTCTCTGCATCTTCGCGGTGGCAGGTTTGGCAGGTCTTGTCGATGCGGGCAAGCGGACTGATAACCTGGTGGTCGGTATACTTCACGCCGCCTTCGCTCACGTAGGGCATGTGACAGTCGGCACACGACACGCCGCGCTGGCCGTGGATGCCCATGCGCCAGAGTTCGTAGTCGGGGTGCTGGGCTTTGAGGATGGGAGCGCGCGAGAGGGAGTGGGTGTAGTCGGAGTAGTCCATTTCATCATAGTACTTCTCTATGTCGTCGACCGTCCAACCTTTGTCCTGTGGGAAGGTGAGATATTTGCCATCGCCCTTGAAGTAGTATTCCGTGTGGCATTGTGCGCAAACGAGCGAACGCATGTGTTGGTGCGACTGCTTGTCGACGTCCTGACCACGACGAGCCCAGGCTTCGTAGAGGGCGGGACGTGCTGGTTTGAGGTTCATGGTGCGGGCATCGTGACAGTCGGAGCAACCGATGGTGTTCACAATCTCGCCGCCCCATTGGCTCCAAGGGGCTTTGTAAAACTCGGCGATGCCTTTCTCCTTCATGATGCGGGGGACGTCGGGACCTTTGCAGGTCCAGCAGGTGCCGGGCTGCGTGTCCTTGTTGCCGTTCACACCGGGCGCACCGGTGCGGAGGATTTCGCGCATGTCGTCAATGGCGTGCTTGTGACCGCGCGGCGTGTTGTACTCCATCGAGAAGGAATAGCCCGCCCAAAGCACGACCATTTCCGGGCGTGCGGCCAGCACATCGACGCGTTGCGAACTGTTGAACTCACCTTGGTAGGTGGTGTCTTCGGTCATTTTCCACGTTTGATATTCGCGGGGAAAATCTTCGGCAAACTTCTCGTTTTGCGACACGATGGAGTCCTTAAACATGTGTTTGCGGTTGTTGTAGATGCTCACCACCTCGGCGCGACGCTCGAGGAGGGAGGAAACGATGAGTCCGAGGACGAAGACTGCGACCATTGAGCCTCCGAACAGGAGCCATCCTTGCCAGCGTTTCAATTGTTGTGCCATGATTTTGTGTGTCTTTTATGTTGTTGTTATGCAGATGTTGTTTTTACATAATAAAAAGAGGGGGTTATTTCACCATCTTTTGAAGCCAGTCGGGAACCGGAGAGTCGGGCAGCGGCACCTCGGCGTTGGGCGTCGAAGAGAGGGAGTTCATCTTGCCGTGCGCCACATCGCGGTGGCAGTCCCAGCAGGCTTTTCCGGCATCGCACTTGACGTCCATATAAGTGATGCGCCCCGTATTGACCAATTCGGTGTTGAGCGTGGCGTGACACCTCACGCAGTTTTCCATGATGACCTCAGCGCTCTCGTCGATGGCGCGGATGGCCTGTCGCTCTTGGCGCGTGACAAACTTGTAAACGTGGTTCATGCCGTCTTTGCCTTTGAAGAAATACTTCCGAAAGACATTGTCGTGCGGCACGTGGCAGTCGTTGCACGTGGTGTTGCGGGCGTGCGCCCCATGCATCCACGTGGCATAGTAGGGGGTCATGATGTGGCAGTTGACACAGGCCGAGGGGTCATCTCCCAAGTAGGTGTGAAACCTGAGCAGATAGAGGAAAGTCCGCCTAAGCCCACCACAACCCCACTCACGAGCAGCAGAGCCACCTTGGCGCGGTGGCCTAAGCGCGGTAGTCGTTGTAGGAATCTGTTCGTTATCATGATGTCTATGGTTGTTGAGATGGTGCAAATATAAACACCTTTTCTTTCTTCTGACACCATTTTCTCCTCATTTTTGAGGATGAACGCCAAAAAAGATGCTTTTTATATCGAAATAAAGAAATCGGCAGAAAATGTATAACGAATTTGGCAGAAAATGCAAGGCTTTCAGCACGCGCTGATATCCTTCGGAATCCTCCCAACTCATTAGAGAAGCATAAGTGGAATTTTTTCTAAATAACTCTTCCCATTTCAAAATAATTCCTTATCTTTGCCTGCAGATATACTTATTCAACCCATAAAGATCTCTATTCTTATGAAAAAAATTTTTACGACATTGTTTCTTGCGCTGATACCATTCTTTGTGATGGCTCAGACCATTAGTTTGCCTTTTAGTTATGATGGCGGTCAGAAAGACCTTCCTGAAGGAGTGATTCAAGATAAATTAGGCAGTGATTATAAAAGCCATCCAGAAACTAAACTCAGATTTGATAAAAAAGGATCATCTCTTACCTTTCATTTGCCCTCTCACCAAGGATTAACTTTTTGGTATAATTACAGAGAAAATGGTAATGTCACATCGAATACTTTTCACGTACAAATTTCTACCGACCCTAAACACAAAATCTTTAGTGACGTTACCCCCACATTATTACAGACAAATCGATATGTAGTATCAATTCCTGCAGGAGTTACAGCTGTAAAACTACTCTATAACAAGAAAAAAACAGGAAATATCGGAATTGGTGGTCTTCACATCGAAGAAGTTGTTCCTTTTACCATTACAAGCGCAGGATATGCCACCTTCTATGCTAACAAAAAAATGTTCGCTTCCCTCAAGGAGTGAAAGCCAGCATTGTTGAAGCCGATGGTAATGGAATTAAGGTAAAAGAACTCGCAGAACAAGTGGTTAATGCCAATACTGCTGTACTGCTCCAAGCTAAGGCCGGTGCTTATGTAGCTGAACCTCTTGAAACTGCAGAAGGTACAGCGAATACCACTGGCAATATCCTCCAAGGCTGCCTTGAAGAGAAAGATGTTACGGCAACAGCCGGCCAAAAGATTTATATCCTCAACAAAGGTAGCAAAGGCGTTGGTTTCTATTGGGAAATGGGTACTGGCGGCAACAGTGCTACCGTTCAAGCCGGCCACGCCTATCTCTCTCTGCCCATCAGCGGCGGCGCGGCACAAGGCTTCTCGCTCGACACTCCCACAGTGACCGGCGTTGAGGCGGTGGAAACCATCCCTTCGGAAGACGCCCCCATCTACGACCTTTCCGGCCGTCGCGTGATGACCCCCACTCACGGCATCTACATTGTCGGTGGAAAGAAAGTCTTGAAATAAAACACGTACCGCAAAGCCGGATCGAGGCAACGTATGCGCCTTTCGGAGCAGACATTGCCGCGCCCTTTCATGGCGCTGCCGGCCTCGCACACACATTATATATAAAGCCACTTACCCCCATGAAATCTTATATCACTCCCAAAGCCACCCTCCTCCGTCTCGCCTCCGAACACATGATGGCCCTTTCCTCCCACCAAGAAGAAGCCACCTCGCCCGGCGTGCTCAGCAACGAATACACGGGCAGTTCCTCCATTTGGGGCAGTGAGGACACGTCCACTCAGCCATAAAATCCCTCTTTTTCTCGCCTTGCGACGCCACAGCTCTCCGAGCGGTGGCGTCGCCATCGTTTTTGCGCCTGTGTGCGCCCAACATAGCAGCCCGACCGAGGGAAAAAGGAAATGCAAGCGGTGCAGCATCAAACTTTTTTCGTACCTTTGCCTACTCATCCGTACATTATTTTGAACACCTACTCATCTCCTCTGCTTATGGACAATGCCATCATCGTGAAAGGCGCGCGCGTGAATAATCTGAAGAATATCGACATCGACATCCCGCGCGACAAACTGGTGGTCATCACCGGCCTTTCGGGCTCGGGCAAGTCGTCGTTGGCTTTCGACACCCTCTATGCCGAAGGTCAGCGCCGCTATGTAGAGAGTCTTTCGGCCTATGCCCGCCAGTTTCTCGGCCGCATGAACAAACCCGAATGCGACTACATCAAAGGGCTGCCTCCCGCCATTGCCATTGAGCAGAAGGTGACGAGTCGCAACCCTCGTTCCACCGTGGGCACAAGCACCGAAATCTACGAATATCTCCGCCTCCTTTTTGCCCGCATCGGCCGCACCTTTTTCGCCCGTGAGCGGTGAGGAAGTGCGCCGCCACAGTGCCGACGATGTTGTGGCCGCCGCCCTCCGCCACCCTGCCGGCACACGATTTACGGTGCTCGCCCCTCTCCCACCCCGCACAGACCGCAGTTTCAAAGAGCAGATGGAGGTGCTGATGCAGCAAGGACTCTCACGTCTGGATCTTGATGGCGAGATGGTGCGTATGGACGAGGCGATAGAAAGCGAAGCCGCCATTGCCCGCCACGAAACCGCGCAGGCCGAAGGCCGTTTATTCCTGCTGCTCGACCGCTTGGTGGTGGATAGTTCGAAGGACGGCGTTTCGCGCCTCACCGACTCTGTCGAAACGGCACTGTTTGAAGGCGATGGGGAATGCCTGTTGCGCTTCTATCCGGACGGCGCGCTCGAAAGGTTCTCCACCCGCTTTGAAGCCGACGGCATCAAATTTGAAGACCCGAGCGACAATCTTTTTTCCTTCAACTCTCCGGTGGGCGCCTGCCCCAAATGCGAAGGTTTCGGCCGCGTCATCGGCATCGACGAAGGCCTTGTCGTGCCCAACCGTGCCCTCTCCGTCCATGATGGGGCGGTGATGTGCTGGCGCGGAGAGAAGATGGGCATCTGGCTGCAAGAGTTCATGCGCAAAGCCGCTGCCCACAATTTCCCCATCTTTGAGCCCTACTTCAACCTCACCCCCGCGCAGCGCGACCTGCTGTGGCACGGCGGTAAAGGCATGGCATGGAGCGACGGAGAAGGCGATGTTTGTATCGACAATTTCTTCCGTATGCTCGAAGAAAATCAGTACAAAATCCAATACCGCGTCATGCTCGCGCGCTATCGTGGCAAGACCGACTGCCCCGCGTGCCACGGTGCCCGACTGCGCCCCGAAGCCCTCTATGTGCGGGTGGGAGGTGCGACCATCGCCGAACTGGTGCGCCGTCCCGTGAGCGAACTCGCGGCGTGGTTTGACGCCCTCACCCTCACGCCCCACGAGACACAGGTGGCCACGCGTCTGCTCACCGAAATCCGCACCCGCCTGCGCTTTCTCCAAGAGGTGGGCCTGTCCTACCTCACCCTCGACCGCTTGAGCAATTCGCTTTCGGGCGGTGAAAGTCAGCGCATCAACCTCGCCACCTCTTTAGGGCAGTTCGCTCGTGGGCAGCCTCTACATCCTCGACGAACCCTCCATCGGGCTTCACTCTCGCGACACCGACCGCCTCATCCACGTCCTCAAAGCCCTCCGCGACTTGGGGAACACGGTGATTGTGGTGGAACACGATGAGGACATCATGCGCGCGGCCGACTATCTCATCGACATCGGTCCCGATGCCGGACGCTTGGGCGGCGAGGTGGTCTGGAAGGGACAAGTGACCACGGCTTTGAAGGGGAAAAGCACTGCCGCAAAAACTACCTCAGTACTAAAAAAATCTACCTCAGAGGTAAAAATTCTACCTCAGAGCTAGAAAAAAACTACCTCTGAGGTAAATTCACCCCACCCGCAGAGCCACACCCTCAACTTTCTCACGGGGGCAGAAAGGATAGATGTCCCCGCCACGCGCCGCCGGTGGAATCGCGCCATCCGCGTGGTCGGTGCGCGCCACAACAACCTGAAAGGCATCGACGTGGACTTCCCACTCAATGTGCTCACCGTGGTGACCGGTGTGTCGGGTTCGGGCAAGTCCACCCTTGTGCGCGACATCTTCTACCGTGCACTGCAACGCCACCTCGGGGAGGGCGCCGACCGCCCCGGGGAGCACATCGACCTCACCGGCGATCTCGATGCCCTCCGCGCTGTCGACTTCATCGACCAAAACCCCATCGGCAAGTCCTCGCGCTCCAACCCCGTGACCTACGTCAAGGCCTACGACGAAATCCGGCGCTTGATGGCCGACCAGCCTTTGGCCAAACAAATGGAGATGACCCCCGCCTTCTTCTCCTTCAATACCGACGGCGGCCGGTGCGAGGAGTGCAAGGGCGAGGGCACCGTGCGCATCGAGATGCAGTTTATGGCCGACCTCGTACTGGAGTGCGAGAGTTGCCACGGTCAGCGCTTCAAACCCGAGGTGTTGGAGGTGAAATTTCACGACAAGAACATCCACGACATCCTCGACATGACGGTCGATCAGGCCATCGACTTTTTCGACGCCCACAAGGCCCGTAAGGTGACCAAGCGCCTGCGCCCGCTGCAAGACGTGGGGTTGGGCTACATCAAACTGGGGCAGTCGTCGTCCACCCTTTCGGGCGGTGAAAACCAGCGCGTCAAACTGGCTTACTACCTCAGCCAGGAGCGCAGCGAACCCACGCTTTTCATCTTCGACGAGCCCACCACGGGTCTGCACTTCCACGACATCCACCGCCTGCTCCGCGCTTTCGATGCCCTCATCGAACGCGGCCACACACTCGTGGTGATTGAGCATAACCTTGATGTGGTGAAAACCGCCGACCACGTCATCGACCTCGGCCCCGAAGGCGGTGCTGCCGGCGGCGAACTCGTGTTTGCCGGTACGCCCGAAGAGATGGTGCGCGCCGGCAAGGGCTACACCGCTCGCTATCTGAGCGAGAAATTGAATTGACTTCCCTCCCTCCCCGAAAAAGGCGGTGTTTCAGGGCTTTTCGCGCTGAAACACCGCCTTTGTGCGCATAATATCGAAAAAAACTTGCACGTCTACTTGGCATTCTTCGGCTTTTTGCACTAAATTTGCATTTTGAACTCACTTCACAACCCTAATCTTTACCAAAAACAACATGAACAACAATTTCATCAAAGCGAGACTCATCGCGATGAATTTTTCTCGAATTTGCCGTTTGGGGTGCCTACCTGATTTCCATGGGAACTTTCCTTGCAGGTGTCGGTATGGGTGCTCACATCGGTTGGTTTTACACCGTACAAGGACTTGTGTCCATCTTCATGCCCGCCATTGTCGGCATTGTGGCCGACCGCTGGATACCGGCACAACGTATGCTCTCCCTCTGCCATTTCGTCGCGGCGCTTTCGATGATTGCCGTAGGCGTGTTGGCGGCTTTGGGACACCATAGTTTCAGCACCCTCTTTCCGGTTTACACCCTCAGCGTAGCGGCCTATATGCCCACGCTCGCACTGACCAACTCCGTTTCCTACAACGCTCTCGACCGCGCAGGGCTCGACACGGTCAAAGCCTTCCCGCCCATCCGCATCTTCGGCACGATCGGGTTCATCATTTCCATGTGGATTGTGGACTTGTCGGGCTGGCAAAGCACCGAAATCCAATTTTTCGTCTCCGCTGCTTGGAGTTTGCTGCTGGCAGCCTATGCGCTGACCCTTCCCTCCTGCCCCACGGCACCGAAGGGCGAACGCAAAGACCTCGTTCAGGCTTTGGGACTGGATGCTTTCCGCTTGTTCGGCCAACGGCGCATGGCACTTTTCTTCATCTTCTCGATGTTGCTGGGCGTGAGCCTGCAAATCACCAACGGCTATGCCAACCCCTTCATCACCAGTTTCGGCGTTGACGCGGCTTATAAAGGTGAGTTTTTCGTAGACCACGCCAATCTGCTCATCTCTCTCTCGCAAATCTCCGAGACCTTCTGCATCCTGCTCATCCCCTTCTTCCTCCGCCGCTTCGGCATCAAGACGGTGATGCTCATCGCCATGTTTGCGTGGGTGCTTCGCTTCGGATTTTTCTCCGTGGGCAATCCCGCCTTCCCGGGTGTTACCCTCTTCATCCTCTCTATGATTGTCTACGGCGTGGCCTTCGATTTCTTCAACGTGTCAGGCTCGCTCTTCGTCGACAAAGAGGCTGACCCCGCCCTTCGCTCCAGCGCACAGGGGCTCTTTATGCTCATGACCAACGGCATCGGTGCTTCGGTGGGTACGCTCGGCGCACAATGGGTGGTCAATTGCTACGTCAGCAACGAAGGCGGCGTGATGGTGGGCAACTGGTCTACGGTGTGGGGCATCTTTGCGGTGTACGCGCTGCTCGTAGCGGTGGCTTTCCTCATCATCTTCCGCGAAAAAGAAAGTGGTCAAGTCTTAATTTTTCTTCCCTCACTTCACACTCTCGGCATCGGCCTTCCGCCCTTGCCTCAACCTCAACTTAACGCATGAACAACTTCAAAACAGACATGGCGAATTGGACGCAGCCCGCCCGACAATTCAGCTGGTGGTTCACTTGGATTAAAATCGTTGTGGGCATCACGATTATGTGTGCCGGCTTCGTGTTTTTCATCAACCCTTACCGCATCGTTCCCGGCGGTGTGTATGGCGCCGGCATCGTGCTCCACAGTTTGTTTCCCAGCATCCAAGTCGGAACTTTCGGTTGGTTTTTCGATGTCCCCTCCTCATCCTTGCGGCCATTTTCTTAGGGCTCTAAAATCGGGTCGCGCACCATCTTTGCGGCGCTCATCACGCCTCTGATTATGAACATCCTCTCTGATTTGGCCTATCCCAATGCCGAAGCGCTCCACGCGCTCAATCCTGCTGAACTTTGCGGAGGGGTGATCAACATGAGCCAACACCTGATGCTCACCACCATTATCGGTGCGGCCACCATCGGATTGGGTTGCGGTTTTTGTAGTGCGCCAACAAGCCACCACGGGAGGTACGGACATCGTGGCGATGTTCTTGCAAAAAAATACCTCAATGTGCGCTTCTCCAACGGCATTTTTGATTTGCGATGCCATCGTTGTGCTTTCCGGTTTGCTCGTGTTCGGTCTGGGGTTGGGCAATGTGGAAGCCGGCGGCGACGCTCCTTCATGGCATTTGTCGTTCTATTCGCTCATCGCCATCTTCGTTTCGTCGAAAACCATCGCCTATGTCATCAACGGAGCGCAGGACGACAAACTCGTGTTTGTCATCTCCAGCCGCCCCAATGAGGAGTTGCGCGAATTCATTCTCCAAACGCTCGACCGCTCGGCCACCCGCATCAAAAAGCAGCGGCCTCTACACGCAGGAAGATAAGGAAATGCTTTTTCCTCGTCGTGTCGAACAAGGAAATTACCGCGGTCAAGACCAAAGTGCAAGAGGTTGACCCTCGCGCCTTTGTGATTGTGAGCGATGCCCAAGCCACCTACGGCGAAGGCTGGAGGCCACTCCCTCTCGCCGGCGAGTTGCACCCCGAATAGCGACACGCACGCGCTCCTCGCTTCGGGCAGCATGCTTCGCGCAATCTCCCCTCCGCACCACCCTCGCCCATACGACAACGGCCGGCTCTCCGCAAGGAAAGCCGGCCGTTGTCGTTGAGGGTGAGCACCGAAGTGCGATTAAGCCTGAGAAATCGAGCCTGTGGGACAAACGTCTGCGCAAGCGCCGCAGTCGATGCAGGTGTCGGCAGCGATAGCATAGATTTCGCCTTCGCTGATGGAAGCAGTGGGACATTCGTCGATGCAAGTGCCGCAGGCAATGCAATCGTTAGAGATAACGTGAGCCATTGTGATAAGAATTTAAAGAGTTATGTGTATGTTATGTATGTGGGTAGATGAGATGCCGAATGGAGCTTTGCGGGCTTCATTCGGCACGTTGTCGTCATGTCTGCTGCAAAAGTACGGCAAACTTTTGAGCGCACCAAATTTTGCAGGGAGTTTTTTGCCGCGAGAGCCGTTTCAGCGTTTTTGCAAAAGCTGCTGCACATCCCGCACTGTGTCGCCCACACCCACAAGCCTCAGGCAGCATTTGTCCCTTCGGGAAGGGACATTCGTTCCTTCGGGAAGAAACATTCGTCCCCTCGCGAGGAGACGTTTGTTCCTTCGCGAGGGGACGATGCACAATTCAGGCGCAGCAACGCGGGCTGCCGTGGTAAATGTCGGTGACTGTATGCCGCAATGAACACGGCACATCACGGCATCACTCCTCGGGGAGGAGGACGAAACCGAGCTTTTTCTTGCCGTCCATCTTGATGGTGAGCGGACGGGGGAAGCGCACGTGGCGCACGTGGTCCGTCTCCTCGACGGCAGGGAGGTCGTTGAGGAGGGCTTGGTGGTACGTGCCGTCGCCGATGAAGTCGTTGATGGTGAAATAGCCCACCCCGAAGGAGGTGAGGTTTTGGAAGAAATGCGTGCCCTGGGAGGGTTCGACGCGGTGGTGGGTGAGTCCGGCTTCCACGATGATGCGGGCAGCGGAGATGGCCGGCCACTTCACGGGAATGCCGAGCCAAGGGTCGCTCGAGCCCCAACGGCCGGGGCCGACGAGGACGTAGTGGCGGCCTTCGGCAAGGAAGCGGGCGTTGATGCGCTCAATCTCCTGCGCGATGGTGGGATTGTCGGCGGGGCGGTAGCCTTCGGTTTTGACGTAGACGATGTCGGCAATGTCGTCCGGCTGTCCGTGGCCGAGGCTGTTGTCACTGCGGAGGATGACGCGGGCATCGTCGATGGTGGACAGGTCGATGTGGACGTCGCTTTTCACATCGACCATCGGACGGATTTGCAGGAGATAGAAAGTGCAGGAGCGGTCGGCAGCGTTGATATTGACGGCAAACTCAATCTCGACGGGGCGGCGCATTTCGTGCTGTCCGAGGTGCAAAAATCTCTTGCAGGAGGGTGGGAAGCGGCACCACGTCGTGCTCCCAAGACACCCACGAAGCTCATGATTTTTTTCGGCCGCCGGGATAGACGCCGGGATAGATGACTTGGTCGGTCGCGTTGTAGGTGGAGGCGATGAATTGGAGGGCGCCGTCCTTTTCGGCCTCCTTGACGGGGAGGCGAAGGAGGTTGAAACTGTCGTCGATGGAGAAGTTGTCGCCCTTGTTGGTGAGGTCGAGGGCGTAGAAGCGTGTCTGCGTTTCGCGCAGGGCCATCTCCGTTTCGGACGTTTGGAGCACCTTGGCCGGATGGTGAGGGCAGACGCGGAGGGTGAGGCCGCCATCGACGATGTATTTGCCCAGACCGAGGGCGAGGCTGACGATGCCTTCGTCGGCGCGCTCGTCGTTGATGGGATAGTAGTTGAGCGAGCGTCCCACGCCCGAGATGGCAGGATAAAAGCGCGTGCCGTGCTGCTGCCCCACGACCTCTTGGATGATGACGGCCATCTTCTCTTGGTCGATAACGTTGCGCGTGGCCTGCATGTAGGCTTTCGAATCCTTGAAGTAGACCGAGGCATAGACGCCCTTGATGGCATCGGAAAGCATGAGGAGCATCCGGCGGCGGTCGTCGAGATAGGGCACCATATAAGTATTGTAGATACCGGCAAAAGGCTGGTAGTGGCTGTCTTCGAGGAGCGAACTTGAGCGCACGGCCACAGGACTTTGCGTGGCTTCGATGTAGGGTGAGGAAATCGCCCAGCAGGCGGCGCGGCAGATGGGCAGCGCGGAAGGCGGCGAGGATTTCGCTGTCGTCGGCATCGGAGAGGGCGATGGGATAAAGGTCGTTGGTGTCCATAAACTCCTCGAAGATGTCGGTGCAGAGGACCACCGTCTTCGGAATCATCACCGTGGCATTGTCGAAGCGGTTGACCGTGGGATGGCGCTTGATGATGTTGTCGATGAAAGCCAGACCGCGGCCTTTTCCACCCAGCGAGCCTTCACCGATACGGGCAAAGTTGGAGTATTGGTCGAAGCGGTTGCGTTCGAACACCGCCACCACGCCTTGGTTCTTCATGCGGCGGTAGCTCACGATGGCGTCAAAGATGATTTGGCGGTGGGCATCGAGGTCCTGCAACTCATTCCACGAGAGGGAGCGGATGAGTTCGGCCAATGGAAACATGGCGCGGCTGCGCAACCAGCGCGACACGTGGTTGCGCGAGATGTGGTAGAGCAGCGATTGGGCAGGCACTTTGAAAATGGCGGTTTGCAGTTCTTTGAGCGTCCGCACCCGCGCCACCGGTTCAAAAGTCGTGGGGTCGCGGAAGACGAAGTCGCCGAAGCCGAAGTGCACCTTGATGGCGTCGCGCAGGTCGATGTTCATCTTCTTCGAATTTGTCGATGAAGTCCGCTCCATAGATCGCCGCGCTGTGCATGTTCTCCGTCTCGGCCGATTGGAGGATGAGGGGGGAGGAAGGGGTCGCGTGCCCGGAGTTCGGCCAGAAGTTTCACGCCCGCTCGCGCATCGACCTGTCCGGCTTTGGGATAGCGCGCGTCGGTGATGACGCCGAGCACCTGCTTGGGGTGGTGCTCGTAGAGGGCAAGGGCCTCCTCGTAGTTGCGCGCCAGCACAATCTTCGGCCGACCGCGCATGCGCAGGGTGCGTTGGTGCCCGTTGAGGGCTTCGGTGGCAAAATCCTTGCTTTGTTGGAGCACAAATTTGTAGAGTTCCGGCAGCACGGAGGAGTAGAAGCGGATGCTGTCCTCCACGAGGAGAATCATCTGCACACCGCCTTCCTCGATGTCGTGATCGAGGTTCATTTTGTCCTCAATGAGCTTGATGATGGAGAGGAGGAGGTCGGTGTTGCCCAGCCAGCAGAAGACGTATTCGAAGATGCTCAGGTCCTCGTGCTCCATACGCGCGGTGATGCCGTGACTGAAGGGCGTGAGCACCACGAGGGGGATGGCGGTGTAGCGCTCTTTGATGGCGCGGGCGATGTCGAAGGTTTCGCCGTTGTCCGTGCCCGGCATGACGATGACGAGGTCGAAGGGCGTGCGCTCCAGTTCGCCCCACGCTTCTTCGGCCGAGGCGGCCAGCATGAAGCGAGGCGGATAGCGCAGCGAGAGTGCGGCATATTCGTCGAAGAGTTTCTCGTCGATGCGCCCATCGTCCTCCAGCATGAAGGCATCGTAGGGGTTGGCCAGGATGAGGATGTTAAACACGCGGCGCGTCATCAAATTGACGAACGAAGTGTCTTTCAGAAAAATCTGATTGAGCTTTTGTTTGGACAGCATAGCGGTGGGAATTGAAGGGGGACAGACAGCAGAACAACAAAAAAGGCAGGCGGACAGACGGTTGTTGCACCCTCTCTCCACCTGCCTCGGTGTAGATTACAGCAGAGCGGCTTCCCACTCGGCCTCTTTGAAGCCCACCAGCACGCGGTCGGGGAGCACCACGAGAGGACGTTTCACCAGTTTGCCGTCTTCGGCCAACAGGTGCAGGAGTTCTTCGCGCGAGGCGGTTTTCACCACGTCTTTCAGTCCGCGCTCCCGATAGAGGATACCGGAGGTGTTGAAAAAAATCGCTGTATCGGCAGCCCGCTGCGGTCGATCCATTCGGCCAGTTCGGCCTCGGTGGGGCGTTGTTCCACGATGTGGCGGGTTTCGGCTTGCAGGCCGTGGTCTTCCACCCATTTCAGGGCTTTGCGGCAGGGTGCTGCATTTGGGATAGTGAAGGATGAGCATAATCTAAATTTTTATGATTAGGTAAATGGGGGTCGGATGGACGCAACGTCCTTTGCCGCCGTCCTTTCCGGTTTTCGCGTTGTGCTTTGCCGTTCCATCGGCAATGTGGAGACAAAATTACGCATTCTTTCTGAAAAACACCTCCCTCCCACGCTTTTTGTCGGCAAAAGGCGCTGGATTTCTGCTTTTGTGCTCCCTCTCTCGCCGGCACTCGGTGCATCGTCCTGCCGTAGGAGTGCCGGCGGCCCCTATCCCACGGCCGACTTTCGCCTTTTGACTTTCATTTCACAACTTATTCAAAAATTGAGCCGAAACGTGGCAAAAAAAGCCAAAAGAAAAATTTGGAGCGCCCCTGCATTTATCGTAATTTTGTAGCCCGATGCCGCAGTGGATTTTTCTCCTTGTCAGGAGGCCATTGCCTCATTGCACATCTTCATTCACCCATCTCTATATACGCTATCAACGCCCATGGCCAACGAATATCTACGCGACTTTACGCAACAAAAATATGAAGCCGGATTTGTTACCGACGTGGAGACCGAAATCATCGAAGCCGGTCTGTCGGAAGACATCATCCGCCAAATCAGCGCCAAAAAGGAAGAACCCGAATGGCTGCTGGAGTTCCGACTCACCGCCTTTCGCTACTGGCAAACGCTCCCTCAGCCCGATTGGGCGCACGTGCGTTTGCCCGAAATCGACTACCAGGCCATCTCTTATTATGCCGACCCGACGAAAAAGAAGAACGACAAGAAGGAGATTGACCCTGAATTGATGAAAACCTTTGACAAGCTCGGCATCCCCCTCCACGAGCGCATGGCATTGGCAGGAATAGCCGTTGATGCCGTGATGGACTCGGTGAGCGTCAAGACCACCTTCAAAGAACGCCTTCAAGAGAAGGGCGTCATTTTCAGCAGTTTTTCGGAAGCCGTCAAGGAAAATCCCGAACTCGTGCGCAAATACTTGGGCAGCGTTGTCCCCTATCGCGACAACTACTTCGCTGCCCTCAACTCGGCCGTCTTCTCCGACGGTTCCTTCGTCTTTATCCCCAAAGGCGTGCGCTGTCCGATGGAATTGTCCACCTATTTCCGCATCAACGCGCGCAACACGGGGCAGTTTGAGCGCACCCTCATCGTTTGCGACGAGGGCGGCTACGTGTCTTATCTCGAAGGTTGCACCGCTCCCATGCGCGATGAAAACCAGCTCCATGCCGCCATCGTTGAGATTGTGGTCAATGCCGATGCCGAGGTGAAGTATTCCACCGTGCAAAACTGGTATCCGGGCGATGCCGATGGCAAAGGCGGTGTGCTCAATCTCGTGACCAAACGCGGTCATCTGCGCGGCAAAAACGCCCGCCTCTCTTGGACACAGGTCGAAACGGGCAGCGCCATCACTTGGAAATATCCCTCCTGCATTCTCTCCGGAGAAGGTTCGCAAGCGGAATTCTACTCCGTGGCCGTCACCAACAACTACCAAGAGGCTGACACGGGTACAAAGATGATTCACCTTGCCCCCGGCACGCGTTCCACCATTATTTCCAAAGGTATCTCGGCCGGTAAAAGCCAAAATTCTTATCGCGGATTAGTGCGCATGTCGAAAAAGGCGCACAACTCCCGCAACTATTCTTCCTGCGACTCCCTGCTGCTCAGTTCCACGAGCGGTGCGCACACCTTCCCTTATATTGATGTGGACAACAACGACTCCATCGTGGAGCACGAAGCCACCACGTCCAAAATCTCCGAAGACCAGCTCCTCTACTGCCAACAGCGCGGCATTCCGGTCGAAGATGCCGTCAATCTCATCGTGGGCGGCTATGCGCGCGAAGTCATCAACAAGCTCCCCATGGAGTTTGCCGTCGAAGCGCAGAAGCTCCTTGCCGTTTCGCTCGAAGGTAGTGTGGGATAGGGCAATACAACATTCTTTCTCTCTGGAACAAAGTGCGAAAAGCATTGAAATTCTCGCACTTTGTTCTTTTTTTCATCCCCACATTCCACTTTTATTTCTCTCCTCTCCATGCAACAACAACCTTTGTCCCGCCTGGCCGAAGAAGACATCATTGCCGCCATCGGGCAGAATGGATGCTCGTCACGGCCGGCACTCCCGACGATTTCAACATGCTCACCGCCTCCTGGGGCGGTATCGGCCATTTGTGGAACAAGCCCGTGGCCTTTATTTTCGTACGTCCCGAGCGTTACACCCACGAGTTTATCGCCCGCAACGAGCGCATCTCCCTCGCTTTCTTGGGCAACGAACCCCACGCGCGGGAGGCCTACAAACTCATCGGTACGCGCAGCGGGCGCGACCTCGACAAAGCGGCAGCAACGGGCCTCACCCCCGTCGCCACGCCTTTGGGAAGCACCACCTACGCTCAGGCACGGCTCACCCTCGAAGGGCGTAAACTTTTCCAGACCGACCTGCGTGCGGAGGACTTCATCGACCGCACTATCCTCGACCGCTGCTACCGCCCCGAACAAGGCGGTTTGCACACCCTCTACGTCATCGAAATTGAGGGCATCTACACTCCCTAAAATTTACCTCAGAGCTAGTTTTTTTTACCTCAGAGCTAGAAAAAACTACCTCTGAGGTAAATTTTCCGCGCTCCTATGTAAATTTTCCGCCCTCCTTCATCCCTTTTGCGAAACGCACTGCCGTGGCAAGAAAACGTCTGTGAGACGAAAGTTCCACCGCGTCCTGTATTTCAAGATAGAAGTGCAACGTACATCTGTCGCAACAAGAAGTCTCGATTGGAATAATGTTGCTAGTTGTGGTGCTGCTGCATTAGGCTTAGATGTTCTTGAAGATATGCGTAAAGCTTTAACAGGCAAAAGGATTACAAGAGAAATTGTGGAGGGAGTTCTCAAGAAAAGTATCAAAAAAGTAGCCACTCGGCTGTCAGGTGTCGTCGGAGTTTCGATTACTGTTGCTGAATTTGGCGTTTGTTTAGCTATTGCCAGTTAATAATGGATGAACTTTCACTATTTCAACGCATAGGAATGCTTATATTCCTGTTTCCTCCCCTCTCAGTGACCTATCTTTTCTTGCATAGCTTGTGGGATAGAAAAGGGAAGCGAACAGACTACCTTTGGCGTCTATTGGGGGCACTGCTTTCCTTGTGTTTTGCACTATTTCTCACCTATATCGTGGCCACTGCTCCGACTTCCGATTGCGGTGTGGATTTCTGGGCTCGCATACTGCTCTTGCTGACCCTAGTGCCCCCGGCCCACGTAGGGCATAGATGGTATGACGAATTGAGGAAAGGCTTCGTGAACCTCCGTCTGCAGAATTGGCGCAAAGTGATGCTGCATGCCGCCGGACTATTGTGCTGCTTGGTGGCAATGTTTGGATTAAGCTACCTCCCTTTCCAACAATGGTTGGGGCATCTTTGCTAAATCTCTTTCTTTCTGAAACTAAGATACCCTCAAAACAGAGAGCCCCCCTTTATCCGTGCCGAAATGGACTGCTCCGCGCTATCCGTTTCGGCACAGTTGCGTTTGCACTGACCCACTCCGATAGCGAAACCCTCTGTTGATAAGTAGATGTTCGAAGTGAATTGATACTAGATTTGTTTCCATTTTTCGTCAGGTCGTCTTTGTGAAAAAGGAGTGTAGCGAGCTACCCGACTGATCAACAAACGCGAGATGACGGAAAAGGGAAGCAAAGATAGTGTCAGAATAGAGAACCGCCTACGACTAAAATCGCAGCGATCCATTTTGACCACCTTCTTCTCCCCTCCCGTGCAGCGGCAGCCTTTGGGTGGCCGCTGCGTTTTTTTGCCCACGTCTTGTTCCTCTCGGAGCCGGGCAGCGCTCCCTCCCAGCCTTCACCGCGCCCCTTCCCTCGGTTGTGATTTGTACACCACATCCTCGCGAGAAAAAGGAGAGAAATATGTTTTTTTTGAGGAGAATTAAAAAAAAGTACGGACAAGGGCTTTTATTTCTCTTTTTTTGTTTATCTTTGCCGCACACGTTTTTTTTTTCGTAGTGACGAAAATATCATTGACAATTTAGTCTTCTTTTAAATCTATCTTCAGCCCCCGCTGCTCCTCTTACATAAACAAATTCGAACGTTCCTATATTTCTTTCATTTCTAAAATTCAATGTTTATGAAGAAAATCTACTCTTTTTCTCTTGCTCACGTTGTTGTGTTGCTTTACACAACGTGCCGTCGCAGACACCCACGTCAAAGTCGACGTGGACGATGCTTCACGTGTCAAAGTGATGGTCAACAACCAAGAAGTACAGGGTATGGTGACCGGCATGAACGACCTCACGGTGCCACAATATGGTTCTGTACAGGTGGAAGCCAAGGCCGGCAACTTCCTGCGCAAGATCATGAAGACCGACACCAAGGGCAAAGCCTCCGAACAGTACATCAGTTCGATGAAAACCAGTTCGGTCTACGTCAATGAAGGTGCAGATGAAGGCGCTGTCATCACCATCACTTCGGGCAATCTCGATGCGGCACGCACCGCTTCATGCACCATCAAGACGGACAAGGCTGCAAAAATCGGCTTTATGCGGACGGGGTCTTACGAACAAGTGCCTTTGCAAGACGGCGAAAAACACGGTGAAATGGATGCCCGGCGTGGAAGAACCCTTCTTGTTTTCGGCTGCTTCCGGCAATCCCGTACCGCTCTACAAAGTCCTGAAAGACGGCCAAAACGTGCTGGGGCAGGAAGGTCGCTACACAGTGAAGCCTACCCAGGGTTGCGTCATCGAAATCTTGGCCGAATATCCTGATGTGGACTTCCCCGTAGTGTTCAACTTCTCCAAAGAAGAAGCCAAGGAGGCGCTCAAAGCCGTGAAGGTCAACGATGTTGTGGTGACCAACTACCTTGACAACAACTATGCTGTCAAAGCGGGTTCGAAAATCACCTTGGTGTTCGACCAACAGAACTATTCCCTCGACAGCCTCAAGCACGACGGTGTGCGCCACAATGTCTATGGCGAAATCAGCTTCATCATCACCGCTGCCACGACCTTCGACATTGCAGCCCACAAGTATGGCACCATCAAGGCCAACTTCCGTGTGGACAATCCGGCCAACATCACCGTTTACGAAGGCAGCAGTTGGTCGGGCAAGCAGATTGCCGTGAAAGCCGGCCTTAACGCGCTGGAGGTGAGCGAAACCAACAGCGTTATCGAGGTGAAGCCCAACAGCGGTTGCAAAATCGAGTCGCTCACCGTCAACGGCACGACCATGAGTCCCGACTACAGCGGCGCCTATCAAATCAGGCTCAAAGAAGGCATGGAGATTGAGGTGACCACATCGGCCATTGTGCGCGACCAGAAAGCCACGGTCTACATTGACGACATCACGGTGGCCAACTACAACTTCTACCTCCAACGCGCCGACCGCTCCAATGTGGAAGTGAAGACGGGTGAAAAACGAAATCAATTCTCGACCGCCGACAATCCCTTCATGCTCGGAGTGTACGGCAGCGATTTGAGCAAAATGGTGGTGAAGCAAAATGGAAAGGTGGTAGACGCCACCTACAAGGGTAATGCTGCTCTTCAGCTCAACATCAAGAACGGCGACCGTATCGAAATCCTGCTCAAAGGCGTGGTTTCCGGCATTGCCGACACGCTCAACGCTCCACAACAGCAAACCATCTACACCCTCGACGGCCGACACGTATCGAGCCCCTCACGTGGTGGTTTGTATATCATCAATGGCAAGAAAACTATCCTCAAATAAGTATGAAAAAAATTTATCTCCCTCTCCTCTTCGCAGGATTCGTAGGTTCGGCTTTCGCACAGTCGAAACTCGATTTGGAAAGTCAGATGACGCTGCTTGAGCTCAATAGCCAAAAGCCCATCCAGACTTACAACACTCGCACGCGTAGTTTTTGAACGCATTGCTCCCCAACGCACGCACACGATGGCTATGATTGAGTTCAACAGCCCCGATGCTCAGCAGCAATTCGAAGCCAACAAGGATGTGAAAGTGCTCTGTGTGCGTGGCGGCATTGCCATTGTGACCATGCGCATTGCTGACGTGGAACGCATTTCCGAACAGAAGTATGTGAAGCGTCTACAACTGCCTCGCAAGGTGCAGCAGAAGATGAACCTTGTGCGCGAAGCCTTGGGCATTAATAAAATCCACCAAGGCATCGGCCTGCCTCAAGCCTACACCGGTAAGGGCGTGGTGACGGGCATCGTGGACAGCGGCCTGGACCCCAACAACCTCAATTTCCTCACTCCCGACGGTAAAACGCGCTTCGGCTATCTGAGCAAAATCACCGAGAACAAGGCTGCCAAAGATGGGTATCTCTATGAGAACTACTATCCCAAGGTCGACTTGGACCGCCTTCCCAACAAGGACCAAAACGACTTTGCCATCGAAGACTTCACCACCGACAACAGTGAAACCTTCCACGGCACCCACACCATGGGCATCATGGCCGGTGGCTATCTGGGCAACATCTCTTTTGCCCAAACCGAAGACAACAAGACGGCACAGAACCTGACGGGCAAAAATCCCTTCTATGGGATTGCCACCGAGTCGGAACTTGTGGCTTCTTGCGGCAACCTTTATGACCAGTTCATAGCCCTGGGCATGAACGACATCATCAACTATGCCCACCTCTCCAGCAACAATCGCAAACCCTGCGTCATCAACCTCTCCTTGGGCAGCAATCTCGGTCCCCACGACTCTACAAGTATCATGAACAAATTCTTGGGGGCTTGCGGTGAGGAAGCCATCATCTGCTTGGCAGCCGGCAATGAAGCCGACCGCACCGTGGCACTCACCAAGATTTTTGCCGAAGACAAAGAAAACGACGAGGTGCAGACCTTCCTTCGCCCAGTTTATGAAGGAGAATTTACGCCTCCCGGTGGCAGCACAGTCTATCACAACCTGCGCACCGGCCAACTCATCGCTTATAGCGGCGATGAGAGCGAAATCTCGGTGCAAGTGGTCATCTACAGCACACAGCGCAAGAGAATTGTGGCCCGTCTGGGCATCGACAGCAACACGCAAGGTAAGCCCGTGGTCTACTCCTCAGGGGGCGACTACAAGATTCAAGATGCCATCGAAAATCCCAACTTCAAGCGCTACTTTGATGGTTACGTGGCACTCGGATCCAACATCGATCCCGAGACGAAGCGCTACCAAGTGCTCGTGCGCCTGCTCACCACCGACAACCAAGCAAACAATGCCGATGGCAAGTACAAACTTGGGCTCCTCGTGAGTGGCAAACCCGGTAAGCGTGTCGATGTCTACAGCGATGCACAATTTGTCTATTTCGACAACTACGACATCCCCGGATTTACCAACGGATCACGCAACGGCACCATCAGCGACATGGCCTGCGCCAGAAACGTCCTGACCGTGGGCAGCTACAACATCCGCGACCACTGGGCTTCGCTCGACGGCAATGTCTATGGCTACAACCACAACGAATTCCCCGTAGGGCAAGCCTCTCTCTTCTCCTCCTACGGCACGCTGAAGGACGGCCGCAACCTGCCCCACGTTTGTGCTCCCGGTGCATCCATCATTTCGTCCGTCAACAGCTACTACGCCGAAAACCCCAAAATAGGCGTTACCGATGCCACCCTCCAAGGCAAGGCCGAAGTCGACGGCAAGAAGCTCTACTGGCATCAATCGCTCGGCACCTCGATGGCCACTCCTGTTGTGGCTGGCTCTATCGGCCTTTGGCTCGAAGCCGACCCCACTCTCAAGATTGATGATGTCATCGACATTGTGCGCAAGACAGCAGTCGTCGACGACGATGTTCGCGCAGGCGACCCCGTGCAATGGGGAGCCGGCAAATTCGATGCTTACGCCGGACTGAAAGAAGTGCTCCGTCGCAAGGGAACGAGCAGCGTCGGACAGCTCTATGCCGAAAGCCGCAGGTGCTCATCACGCCTGCCGGCGACCGTGCTTTCAACCTCTTCTTGGCCGGTGCTCACGAAATGAATGTGAGCGTCTACAGCCTCAGCGGACAACTTATCCACGGCCTGCATAAAGAAGGCAACGAAGCCCATCTCGATGGCAGTCAATGGAACAAAGGCGTCTATCTCATCAAGGTGAACAACAACGATGCTCAACGCGTCATTATCTATTAAACCTCGTATGAAAAAAAGTTTCTCCCTCTTCTCCTCAATCCTTCTCGGATTGATGGCGATGATGTCTCTCTCCCCGTCCTGGCACAAAGCCAGGGCGAGGAGCCCATCATCACTTTCCACACCACGGTCTATGACGACAGCAAGGGAGCCTCTCCCAAGGTGTCTTTCTCTCTGGGTGCAGTGGAAAAAGATGTGCCTGTCGACATCGACTGCGGTTTTGGCAGGGATTTTTTGGAAGTCGGCTTCGCCCGTCTAAGCGAACAGAATGTGCAAGCCACAGACTACGCCAGCACCGTATCGAGCAAAGGAGTGGTCAAGATTTATGGCGATCCCAAAAAGATTGACTACTTCAGAGCCACGGGCTGCAGCATCGACAAGATCGAGTTTCACAAGGACTTGAATCTCCATATCCTCGACTTGGAGTACAACACCATCAAGGCATTGAACATCGACCATCTTCAAAACCTGCAGTTCGTCTACCTTCGCGACAATCCCTTTACGCGCGAAACTCCGCTGATGATTGGCAAACTGCCCAAACTCATCGTGCTCGAAATGGCACAATGCGAATACGTGTCTCCTCACTTCGACTTGAAGAACTTCCCCTCGCTCGTCTCGTTCGATGCCTTCCACTGCACTAACTTGCTGACAGCCGATCCTACGCAGTGCCCCGAGTTGCAGCGTCTGAGTCTGGACATGACGAAAGTAGAAAGCGTTGATGTCACGAAAAACCCCAAGCTCCGTGTGCTCAACGTCAGCGACACCCGTGTCAAGACGCTCGATTTGAGCCAGAACCCCTATTTAAGTGAACTCTACATGTCGCACGCTTCGGCTTCGGTGAACACCGATGTGAAGTTCGACCAAATCGACCTCACCCACAACCCTGAGCTCTACCACTTCAACTGTGCCGGCAACAACCTTACCAGTCTCGACATCAGCAAGAACCCCAAACTCTTCACCTTCTCTTGCAACGACAACTACCTCACCCGTCTCGATGTGAGCAACAACAAGAACCTCTACATCGTCAATCTCCGTCGTAACGATATGGACTTCTCCACGCTGCCCTTCAACCCCGGCACGTGGAATGAGTACTACTATGATCAACATCCCTTCGTACTCAACGACACCTACAAGGTGGGCGATGTCATCGACCTCAGCAGCCGTGTGCTCCGTGGAGGCACAGTGACCTTGGCCCGCTTGTTCAGCATCCCCAAGGACAACCCTGTCAACATGGTGCCCCTCGATGAGAGCTACTACGAGTACAAGAACGGCAAAATCACCCTTCTCAAACCCACCAACGGGCAGGTGATGATCCGCTACAACAACACCGTCCTCAAGGACTACGATATGGTCACTGAGCCCTTCACCGTGAGAAGTGCCGCCGATTTTGGCAAAGACATCAAAGCCATCGACTTCTCTACCATCGCCTCCACCGGCACAACGGTGAAACTGGGCGTGGGCGTGAAGAACGCTTCGGTCACTCGCCCCATCACGGTCAAAGTGGACTTCGGCGATGGCACCCTCGTTGACAAGGTGGTCACGGACGAAATCCCCACCACTCCCAATGTGGAGGGCGTGCGCAACGGCAATGCCAACATCCGCATCTTCGTGCCTCAGGATGAATACGTCACCGCCTTCCACAGCGATGGCCTGAACATTTCCTCCATCGACCTCTCCGACCTCTCCGACCTCCGTTCCGTCAAGCTGAAGAACGCAGATCTCTACAGCATCGACCTCGGCCACAACTACGAGCTGCGAACAATCGATATTAGTGGCAACAACTTGACCAAGTTCTCGCTCAAAGGCCCGACCAGCTACTTCTACAAAGGGCACCTCACCCATCTCAACGCGAGCCACAACAAACTCGACTCGCTCTCCTACGATCAGATTGCTTCGATTGAGCATCTCGACTTGAGCTACAACAACATTGCCAACATTCCCATCGGCAATGCCGATGCACTGCTCACCCTCAACCTCTCGCACAATAAGCTCACCAAGTTGGCCATCAACCACAGTGAACTGCTCCAACGAGTGGACGTGTCGAACAACAAACTCACGCAGATTTACATCCCCGCCGTAGCGCCTCTGCAGTACTACGACCTCAGTGGCAACCTCTTCACTCTGGCCAACCTCCCCGATGGATTTGGACTGGATGATGCCCACTTCATCTATGCCCCTCAGCAGGCGCTGAAGATTGCCACTAAATCTCCGGGTATCGACCTCTCTGAGCAGAACGTCACCCGCAACGGCCATCAAACGCAATATGTGTGGAAGACCGAGGGCGGACAAACGCTCGTTCCCGGTACAGACTACACGATGAAGAATGGTGTGGCCAAATTCATCACGCTCACGGCGGGCAAGGTTTACTGTGAAATGAGCCATCCTGCACTCCCCTCGTTCACCGGCAATAAGGTGTTCAAGACAACCCTTGTGCAGCCCATTGCTATGCCTGCCATCGAAATCGCCTCGTTCACCACCCCCAACGATGGCGACAAGGTGGAACTCTCCCTCGCGGCAAAAAACAACGATACTTCCGTCTACTTCGACTGGAAGGGAGACGGCACCGTGACGCAATATCCCCTCACCACGACCTACACCCGATTCGCAGCCACAACGAAGGCCGGTGCCAAGGTGCGTGTGCTTGTCGCCGAAGACACCGACAAACTCACTGTCTTCAGCATTTCGGGAGCTAAAATGACCGATCCCAACTTTGACAAGCTTGAGGGAGTGCGTACGCTCACCCTTGCCGATGCCGGTTTTACCAGCTTCAACTTCCCACAGTCATCCGCCCTTCGCCAACTCAATCTCACAGGCAACTCTCTAAGAAAGCTGGACCTCGACAAATATCCCGAACTCACCGCTCTCTCTCTCAACGGCAACAAGCTCACGACCATCGACTTGAGCAACAGCAAGAAGTTGCAAGTGGTCGACCTCACGCGAAACTACCTCAGCAAGGTCACTTTCGACAACCCCGACCTCTGGAGCCTCGACCTCGCCGACAATGTGCTTGAGAGCGTAGATCTCAGTCGCCTGCCCGAACTCAACCAACTTTGGGTGATGAGAAACCAACTCAGCCACATCGACGTATCGAAGAATACGAAACTCCAGGTGCTCAACCTCGTGGGCAATAAGTTCCGTTTCTCCACGCTTCCTGCGCCCGATGGTACTTACAAGAACACTTTCAGTTATGGCCTCCAAGCACCCATTGAGGTGCAACAGAGTGCCGATGGCAAAGTTGACCTCAGCACTGAAGCCGCTGTAGGAGGCACGCCCACTGTCTTCCACTGGTTCATCGGCAATGTCAATGTAGTCAAGGGTATGCTTCAAGGCGAAGAGTTGGAACTCAACGATGAATTCACGCTCGACAACGGCGTGACCACTTTCAAGGTTGCCACTGCCTATGACAAGCTCGTCTGCGTGATGACCAACGAGAAGTATCCCAACCTCTATCAGTACACCAACTTTGTGAAGGTTGTGCCCACTGCCGTCGAGCAAGTTGCTGCCGACCAAGTGAGCATCAAAGCCACCGCCGGCACACTCCTCATCGATGCTCCTGTCCACAGCAGCATCAATGTCTACACCCTCGACGGTCGTCAGGCCTTTACCGGCCGGGCTTCTGCCTCCACCACTTCCCTCCACCTCCTCCCCGGCATCTACGTGGTGAAGGTGAACAACCAAGTCGCTAAGGTGCGCCTGCCCTAAAGGCTTAGCCTCCCTAAGACACTCACTAAGAGGAGACGGCACTCGCTGCCGTCTCCTCTTTTGTGCTTGTAAGTAGGCGTTCAAAATTATTTTAAGCACCTCCTTCATCTACTTACGGATAGAAGACCCCTGCCACCTTCTCTCGGGCTTCGCTGTTGCAGAAGGGTTGCAGAAGAGCAAATGGAAGGAGCAAAAAACAAAATTAACGCGTGAAACAGCGTGAAACAGCGCTTTTTTTAGTAACTTTGCCCCAAAATCAGGGCATTGCCCCAATACCGACAAAACGTATGGGAAAAATCATCGCTATCGCCAATCAGAAAGGAGGCGTGGGCAAAACCACCACCTCGATGAATCTTGCGGCCTCTCTGGCTACGCTCGAAAAGAAAGTGCTCCTCGTTGACTGCGACCCCCAAGCCAACGCATCGAGCGGCATCGGTGTCGATGTGGGCAAAATCGAATCATCGATTTATGAGAGCATGATTGGAAAAGTGGATGTGCACGAAAAACATCTACACTACCGACATTGAGGGGCTGGACATTGTGCCTTCGCACGTCAACCCTCACCGGTGCCGATGTGGAGCTCCTGCAAGTGGACAACCGCGAATACGTGGTGCGCAACATGCTCGCTGCCGTCAAAGAGGAGTACGACTACATCCTCATCGACTGCTCTCCCTCCCTCGGTCTCATCACCGTCAACGCCCTCACGGCAGCCGACTCGGTGATTATCCCCGTGCAGTGTGAGTATTTCGCTTTGGAAGGCATCACCCAGTTGCTCAACACCATCCGTATGATTAAGATGCACCTCAATCCCGACCTTGAGATTGAAGGCTTCCTGCTCACCATGTACGACCGCCGCCTGCGTTTGGCCAACCAGATTTACGATGAAGTGAAGCGCCACTTCCAAGAGTTGGTGTTCAAAACTGTCATCCAGCGCAATGTCAAGCTCTCCGAAGCGCCCTCCCACGGCATCCCCGCCATCCTCTACGATGCCGAGTCCATCGGTGCGGTCAATCACCTGAGCCTGGCACGCGAAATCATCCAGCGCAACAGCTAAAAAAACGTCTTCTCCAAAGCCTATTCCTACCTACCTTCCTATGGCCGTAAAAAAGAAATTTCCCGCACTGGGACGTGGGCTCGACGCCATCATTTCGACGGGCGAAGTGAAAACGAACGGTTCGTCGAGCATCAACGAAGTCGACATCTATCAAATCAAAGCCAACCCCAACCAGCCGCGCCGCGACTTCGACCCCGAAGCGATGGAGGAGTTGGCCGAAAGCATTCGCCAGATTGGCATCATTCAGCCCATCACTCTCCGCCAGATGGGGGATGGGACCTATCAAATCATTGCCGGCGAACGCCGTTGGCGCGCTTCGCAGATTGCCGGTCTGACGAGCATTCCGGCCTACATCCGTACGGCCGACGACGAAGGCATGATGCAGATGGCACTGGTGGAAAACATCCAGCGCGAGGACCTCAACTCCATCGAAATCGCACTGGCCTACCAGAACCTCATTGAGCAATACGACCTCACGCAGGACGCCCTCTCCGAAAAGGTGGGCAAGAAGCGTGCCACCGTGGCCAACTACCTACGCCTGCTCAAACTGCCGGCACAAGTGCAAATGGCCATCCAAAAAAAGGCGTGATGGACCAAGGACACGCCCGTGCCCTGCTCGGCATCCAGCAGCCCGCCCTGCAAGTGAAGCTCTTCAACGAGATTGTGCAGAAAGGCTACTCCGTGCGTCAGGTCGAGGAGATGGTGAAAGCCATCAATGCCGGCGAGACGGTGAAGAGCGGTCGCAAAGCCCTCAAAGATCGCAAGAAGATGTTGGCCGAAGAGTATGTACCCCTGCGCGACCGCCTCTCCGACTTTTTCCAAACGAAGGTGGCCATGACCTGCCACGAAGGCAAAGGCAGCATCTCCATCCCCTTTGCCAGCGAAGAAGAACTGGAACGCATCATCACCCTTTTCGACAAAATGCGCTGATTGTGCAGCGCGGACCTTCTCCCTTTTCCTGACATGAACTTCTCCCGGTGCCGCCTTGTTGCGGTTCTCTTGTTGTGCCTGGCGGTGCAAGGGTTGTGCTCGGCAGCTCGGACACTGCATTTGCCGTTTGCGCCCACGGCTGAAGCGTTTGACACGGCGGTTGCACCGGTCGACTCGACCGACACCATCGGGGTGCACACCGCTGCGCAAGTCGAGACGTTGCAGCAAATGATGCTCCCGGCCGACACCGCGGCCTTGCGCCCCTCTGCCCTCAAGCCCAACGAGGTGCAAAAGGCAGTACAGACGCTGCAGACGGCGGGTAAAAAGCAATTTCTCCCCGACCCTCAGCGCGCACTTTGGCTCTCACTCATCCTCCCCGGAGCCGGGCAAATCTACAATCGGGAAGTATTGGAAATTGCCCTTAGTCTATGGAGGCTTCTTGGGATGTACCTACGCATTCCTTTGGAATCAGCAGATGTACATGGACTATTCGCAAGCCTATCTCGACATCATGGACGACGACCCTACGACCAATAGTTTCCGCAACATGTTCCCTCCGGGGTATGACCTCAACAGCAACCTCGACCGCTTCAAGACGATTTTCAAAAACCGCAAAGACCGCTACCGCCGCTATCGCGATTTAAGTGCATTCTGCTTTGTCGGAGTCTATCTGCTTTCGGTCATCGATGCCTACGTCGATGCGCAACTTTCGGTGTTCGACATCAGTCCCGACCTCTCGCTGCGCATCACCCCCACTACTTTCGAAACCCGCAATGGCGCGCTCACCACGGGCGTGGGCGCCATCCTCACTTTTTGAGCCCAGACGCATGAAATCTTTCCCCCTCCTGCTTTCTCTCCTTTTCCTCATAGCCACGGTGCCCCTCCGTGCGCAACACCGCGACCCGCAACTCCACAACACCACGCAGCAAGACGATGTGCCCGACGAAGACGACCTCGAAGGCGGACGCTCCACGCAACACCCCTCATCTCGGCACGCGCTCCGCGCATCGTCCCCACGGAAGGGATGATTCACGCCACCGAGGGTCTGCTTGATGCGTGGTACGTCAAGGAATACATGCGTATCGATCCCTCTCTGCCCGATGGCCCCAACCCGGCAGTCACTCCCGAGGTCTATACCGACCGTCTGCGCCGCCTGCCCACAGTCATTGAGATGCCCTACAACGAGGTGGTGCGAGAGTACATTGAGCAGTACACCGGCACGCTGCGCTCATCGGTGAGTTTCATGCTCGGCGCGCAAAACTTCTACATCCCCATCTTTGAAGAAGCCCTCGAAGCCGAAGGCCTTCCGCTCGAACTGAAATATCTCCCCATCGTCGAAAGTGCACTCGACCCCACCGCGGTGAGTCGTGTCGGTGCCACCGGTCTTTGGCAATTTATGACGCCCACCGCGAAGCGCTTCAACCCTGACCATCAACAGCCTCCTCGATGAGCGCCGCGACCCGCTCAAATCCAGTACCGCCGCCGCGCAGTATCTGAAAGAACTCCACGATGAGTTTGACGATTGGGCACTGGCTTTGGCCGCCTACAACTGCGGTCCGAAGATGGTGCGCAAAGCCATCACCCGTGCCGGAGGGGAGCGCGACTATTGGAAAATCTACCCCTATCTCCCCAACGAGACGCGCGGATACGTACCGGCCTTCATCGCGGCCAACTACGTGATGCACTACTACTGCCAGCACAACATTCCGCCGATGACCATCATCCAACCGGCGGAGACCGACACCGTCACCATAACGCGCGACCTCAGCCTGCATCAGGTTTCGGCTTTGTGCAACGTCTCGATGGAAGCCCTCGTGGCGATGAATCCACAGTATCGCACGGACCTCATCCCGGGCTACAGCCAACCCTGTGCGCTGCGCCTGCCCGAACGCGCCATCTCTTACTTCATCGAATTGGGCGACTCGGTCTACAACTACGAGGCCGAACGCTATCTCACCCGCCGCACACAGGTGGAAGTGCCCGAAACGGCACGCTCCCTCTCCCGCCGTGAGCGCGCTGCCGCACGTGCCGAGGCGGAGGCCGAAGCCCGAACGACGGCCGAGACTCCGGTCGACACACCGACCACTGCCCCCGACCGAAAGAGCAGTAAGCACGACAAGAGGCGCAGCAAGAAAGAAGAGCGTGAAGCCCGCCGCTCCAAGAAGCACAAGAAAGAGCGCACATCTCGACAGGGTGAGCGTGCGCTCGGGCGACACCCTCGAAGAGATTGCCAAGAAGCACGGCACCACCGTGGCCAAACTTCGCAAAGCCAACAAAATCAAAGGCGACCGAATCAAGCCCGGCGAAAAGCTCCGCCTCAAATAAAAAAACACAACCTCCCTCTACACAAGGGCACTGGGTGCAACCATACCATTTGCCCCGGTGCCCTTGGCGCTTCTCCCTCCTCCCTTTCGACCCATGGACCAAACCCGCCCTCTCACCCCTCAAGAACAGCAAGACGAAGCCCAAATCCAGGCCGCCTTCCAGCGCTTGCTGGACACTTACCTCGCCTCTCCTCATCGCAAAAGACCGACATCATCACCCGCGCCTTCCACTTTGCAAAGGCGGCTCACAAAGGTGTCCGTCGGCGTAGCGGCGAACCCTACATCCTCCACCCGCTTGCGGTGGCACAAATCATCTGCGGTGAAATCGGACTCGGCTCCACGAGCATCTGTGCCGCCTTGCTCCACGATGTGGTCGAAGACACCGACTACACCCGCGAAGACGTGGCCAATCTCTTCGGCGAGAAAGTGGCCAACATCGTGGAAGGCGTCACCAAGGTGTCGGGTGGTCTCCTTGGCGACCGCGCCTCGATGCAGGCAGAGACGTTCAAGAAGATTCTCCTCACCATGAGCGACGACATCCGCGTCATCCTCGTCAAGATTGCCGACCGCCTTCACAACATGCGCACACTTTCGTCCATGCTGCCCTCCAAGCAGTACAAGATTGTGGGCGAAACCCTCTACATCTTCGCACCCCTTGCCGACCGTCTCGGGCTCAACCGCATCAAGACCGAACTGGAAGACCTTTCCTTCAAATACGAGCATCCCGACGACTATCAGCTCATGCTCGACAACCTCAAACGCTCTGAAATGGAGCGCGACGATGCCATCAACGACTTCACACCGGCCATCCGCGAGGCGCTCGACCGGATGGGCGTGGACTACGAACTCAAAGCCCGCATCAAGAGCCCTTACAGCATCTGGCAGAAGATGCAGCGCAAGAACATCCCCTTTGAGGAGGTCTACGACATCTTGGCCATCCGCATCATCTTCCGACCTCGCGACCGCCAACAGGAAATCGATGAGTGCTACCGCATCTACGCTGCACTCACGCAAATCTACAAACCGCATCCCTCGCGCTTCCGCGACTGGCTCTCCACTCCCAAAGCCAACGGCTACCAGGCCCTCCACAACACCTTCATGTCCCACCAAGGCAAGTGGATTGAGGTGCAAATCCGCTCCGACCGCATGGACGACATTGCCGAAGGGGGATTTGCCGCCCACTGGAAGTATAAGGACAAGAACGCGGCCTACGATGAGCATGAACTCGACACGTGGGTCAACTCCATCAAGGAAATCCTCGACGACCCACAGCCCGACACCCTCGACCTGCTCGACACCATCAAGCTCAACCTCTTTGCCCGCGAGCTCAACGTCTTCACCCCCAAGGGTGAAATCATCACCCTCCCACAAGGCGCCACCGTGCTCGACTTTGCCTTTGCCATCCACACCATGATTGGCAGCCACTGCATCGGTGCAAAAGTCAACCACCACCTCGTCCCGATGAGCCACCGCCTCACCAGCGGCGACCAGATCGAAATCCTCACTTCCCAGACGCCCACCATCCGCCCCGAGTGGCTCTCCTATGTCACCACAGGAAAGGCCAAAGGAAAAATCGCTGCCGCACTGCGCCGCACCGCTCGCGAAAAACAAAAACAGGGCGAAGACCTCCTCAACGACTTCTTGCGCAAGCACGACTTCGAACCGACGGCCGCACTCATCAACAAACTCAAGGATTTCCACCACTTCGACACGCCGGCGGTTTTCCTCCAAGCGCTGGGCGAAGGGGGGCTCACCCTCTCCCCACTCGACTTGGCCCATCTGCGCGGCAAGAGCACTCAGCCCTCGCGAGGTTGGCGACGCTTTGTGCCGTTTCTCAAAGCACAACCCCTTCCGGCTCCGCAACAACTGCCCACCGCCACGACCGATTTTGTCAAGCAACTCAACCGCAAGGAGACCCTCCTCCTCACCGATGCCGTGCTCGAACAGTCCGTCTGCTGCCCCCACTGCAACCCCATTTGCGGCGATGAGGTGATGGGCTACATCACTCCGCGACACACCCTCGAAATCCACCGCCGCGACTGCCCGCTGGCCCTCAAACACAAGACCCGGGACGGCAACAACATCATTGCCGCGCAATGGGACACCGCCCGCAGCACGGTGCGCACCTTCGAAACCAGCATCTATCTGGAAGGCGTAGACGCCAAAACACCCATTGGCAACGAGGGTTCGGCACAAGGGGTGCTCCGCTCCATCACCGACATCCTGACGGAGTTTCCCGACTTCGACCTCCGCGCCATCAGTCTCACGGCTCACGACGGCATCTTCCAGGGCAACCTCATCATCGCCCTCCACAACACCGACGATGTGCGCCGCCTCACGGCACGTCTTACGACCATTCCTCAAGTTTCCAAAGCCGTGCGCCTCGCGACACCCTAAGTTCCGACAGCATTGCTTCTCATCCCTAAAAAACTTATCCTATGACACCCTACAAATTTCAACCCGTACTGAAGACTCCTCTTTGGGGTGGTCGCGACATCGTGCAACTCAAAGGTCTTTTCCTCGCCTGAACTCGTGGGCGAAAGTTGGGAAATCTCCGGCGTGCCCGGCGACGAAAGTCTGGTGGCCGAAGGTCCCGACCGCGGCATGACCCTCGCCCGGCTCATCGAGCGCGATGGCGAAAAACTCATCGGCCGGCGCAACTTCGAGCGTTTCGGCACCGACTTCCCCCTCCTCATCAAGTTCATCAGCGCCGACCAAGCCCTCTCCATCCAGGTGCACCCCGACGATGCCATGGCACAGCGTGTGGAAGGCAAACCCTTCGGAAAGACGGAGATGTGGTACGTGGTCGGCACGCACGAAGGTGCAGAACTTTTTTCGGGTTTCAACCGCGACCTCTCGCTGGAAGCCTACGACCAACTGATGGCCGAAGGCCGCCTCACCGAGGCACTCGCCCACTACAACACCCGCCCCGGCGACTGCTTCTTCCCTGCCCGCCGGACAAATCCACAGCATCGGTGCCGGCAATTTCATCGTGGAAATCCAGCAGTCGAGCGACCTCACCTACCGCGTCTACGACTTCGACCGCGTCGATGCCTCCGGACAAAAAAACGCCCGCTCCACACCGAACAGGCCCGACAAGCGCTCAACTTCACCTCGCGTCCCGACTACCGCACGCACTACACGCCCCGCGACAATGCCCGCGTTGTGCTGGAGTCGCACCCCGAGTTCACCACCTCTCTCTACCGTTGCACCCAGCCGGTCGAAACGGACTTCTCGGACATCGACTCCTTTGTCATCTTCGTGGCTTTCGAAGGGGCTGCCCGCCTCATCGACAGCGAGGGCAACACCAGCACCCTGCGTGCCGGCGAAAGCATCCTCTTCCCGGCCACCAATCGTAGTGTCCGCATCGAACCCTACGACTGCGAGCGTTTCTCCTGCATCGAGACCTACGTTTTCTGACCTCCCTCTCCACTTAAGAACCCCCCGTTGCAGAACGAAAATTTCGGATGATGACCCAGAAAAGGGTTATCAACACATAGACAAAGATAGCAGAAGTGCTCGAAAGTCTGGTACGAATAACTTTACCCTTTTCAAAAAAAACTAAGGCTCTGAAAAACAAGCAAAAACACTGCAACAAAAGGAAGAAAATAATTGTAGCTGATAGCTTCTGCAAAGTGCCCGTGCAGCAAGGAATGAATAGCCCTTTGAGCACCACAGCCTGGACAACTATACCCCGTTGCAGAACGAAATATACAAGGTTGACTCTACGGGTTCCCACGATACGTGCGATCTCTTTTCTTGGGCATTTTCTTTGCAGTAAGGCAAAGATTTGCGACCTTTGCTCCGAGGTTAGTTGTTTATACATACGCAATACAAAGATAATTAATCTCCGAGAGTCCTCGAAAGGGGACTCTTTTTTTATGTATTGCCGGTATCGCTCTTCGGGGCTGCGCGCCCCGGCCGCGAAGGCCTCCCCAGGTGTTTTTCATGGATTAGAACCTATGGAAAACAGAGGGATTTTTTGCACTTCGATTTTGAAAGTACTACCCGTTTTCGCTCGGGGTTGCGACCCCTTTTTCGCTCGGGGTCACGGACCCTTTTTCGCTCGCCACGAAGTGGCCCGGGCTGCGCGGTTGGACTAGAAGCTCTAGAAAAACTAGAAAACTCTAGAAAGACTAGAAAAAAACTAGAAAACTCTAGAAAGACTAGAAAAACTAGAAACTCTAGAAGCTCTAGAAAGACTAGAAGCACTAGCCCTCCGAGGAATCGAGCCCCGCTTGTCGGGGCGAGCATAAAAGGGTCTGCGACCCTCTAACGTCTAATCTCTAACGTCTAAAAGCCGATATTGTAAACTCCAATCGCAATTTGGAGGGGCTAGCACCACAAAATGAAAGGAAACACAGAGGACTAACATTTTTTATTATCGCACTGAGGAGGGGTAAACGGAAAAATGTAGTTTTGCTCTCGCAATCGGAAGGCACGGCCTCCCTCATTCCCTTACAGGACTTTGCAACAAAGAGTCGAACAAGACTTTTGTGCAATTAAGACGCTATCAAACAAGACGCTATCAAATAAGACGCTTTCAAACAATGAAGATGAAACAATTTTTTTGTTCTCCGCACTCTGCGCTGGTCTCTTCACGATGACGGCCTGCCAAAAAAAGCAGAACAGCAGGTGGAAACCACTTACACCGCCACTACCCCGCTGGTGGACAGCATCGATTTGCCCAAAAACTATGCCGCCAACATCAATTCGCTACGCAACGTGGAGATTCGATCCCAACAGAAGGGTCTGTTGCAAACGGCCTACGTGAGCGAGGGACAATATGTGAAAGCCGGACAACCCCTCTTTCGCATTGCT